>Ga0129312_1000086_pt1 | contig 95397 bp, 90 predicted proteins | sample O827metagenome_FD_94434 | JGI IMG/M metagenome (GOLD analysis project Ga0129312, IMG submission 94434) | Orangutan group fecal microbial communities from Wisconsin, USA - O827 metagenome | ecosystem: Host-associated > Mammals > Digestive system > Large intestine > Fecal | place: USA: Wisconsin... | reverse complement strand
AGGGATAAACGCTGAAGGCATCTAAGCGTGAAGCCCCCCTCAAGATAAGATCTCTCATTCGAAAGAAGTAAGACCCCTTGAAGACGACGAGGTAGATAGGGCAGGGGTGGAAGGGCAGTAATGCCCGGAGCTGACTGTTACTAATCGGTCGAGGGCTTGACCTGAGACCTTAACGAAGGCGGAACGCAGTGGAGACTGAGTTTAGTTCGAAGGTCGTTCTCGGAGCGGAGCGAAGAGAACATACCCGAAAAAGCCAGAGTTAAGAGAACGGTTCTAAAGGCAGTGTGTTTTATGATATGCAGTTTTGAAGGTATGCAATATAAATAAACGAAAGACCAGAAGTCATAAGATTTCTGGTCTTTTTTTGTGCAACCTGCGCAAATTAAAAAATTAACAATTTAGTTATTGACATAAATAATTTGCTAGTATATAATTAGCGTACAAAGTATTAGTGAGCTAAAAATAAATCAAGCAAACTAGAGAACTATAAAACTCACAAATTGAAAGGGGTTAAAAGCAATGATAGGGTTTAATTTAACAGAAGAACAGAAAGAAATGCAGGCATTTTACCGTAAGTTTTCACAGGAACGTGTGAAAGCAGCAGCTGAGAAGATGGATGAAGAAGAGAAGATGGATATGGATCTCATTCATGAGATGCAGAGCCTTGGTATGTTCGGTATTCCATTCTCAGAAGAAATCGGCGGTGCAGGCCTTGATGTTATGAACTATGTTCTTTTAATGGAAGAACTTTCCAAAGTTGATGCCAGCACAAGTATTACAGTATCTGTACATACATCTTTATGTGCATCCAGCATTGAAGAATTTGCAACACCAGAGCAGAAAGAAAAATGGCTTCGTCCACTGGTAGACGGCAGCAAGATCGGATGCTTCGGTTTAACAGAGCCAGATGCAGGTTCCGACGTTGCAGGCGCAAGAACAGTTGCTGTTAAAGATGGTGATGAATATGTTATCAACGGCAGCAAGATTTTCACAACAAACTCTGGATTTGCTGATACATTCCTTGTATTTGCTTTAACAGACAAAGAAGCAGGCCCTCACAAGGGTATGTCCGCTTTCCTTGTTGATAGAAACACACCAGGTATTTCTGTACAGCCAGATATCAAACGTATGGGTATCCGCGGTGCATCCAACTCAGAAGTTGTTTACACAGATGTACGTGTACCTGCTGCTGATTTACTTGGCGGCGAAGGCAAAGGTTTCAAGATCGCTATGAAAGCACTTGACGGCGGCCGTATCGGTATCGCAGCTCAGTCTGTAGGTCTTGCACAGGGCGCATTAGATGAAGCAATCGCATACTGCAAAGAAAGAAAACAGTTTGGCAAACCAATCTCTGCATTCCAGAATACACAGTTCAGATTTGCAGAACTTCAGGCAAGAATTGATGCAGCTCGTCTCCTTACATGGCGTGCAGCTACAGCTAAAGACAACGGCGAAGCATACAATGTATATGCTGCAGAAGCAAAACTTGTTGCATCTGATGTTGCGAATGATGTATGCCGTGCAGCTGTTCAGTTCATGGGCGGCTATGGCTACTGCCGTGAATACGGTGTAGAAAGAAAACTTCGCGATGTTAAGATCACAGAGATCTACGAAGGTACATCTGAAGTTATGAAGATGGTTATCGCAGGTGCATTACTCAGATAATTGTATCTCTGATAATATATAAAGTTAAGAATTTATTCATGTGAAAACAGAAAAACTCCCTAAAGTTAAAATGATTTAAAAGTAACGGACAGGACTGGCGGTCGAAAGATTTGCCAGTTCTGTTTTTTTGAAAAATTTTTCGAATAATTGTAAAAATTCACAAAAAAGGCTTGTATAAACGGCGGTAATGAGGTATAATAACACAAGAAAATGAATAGAATCTTCAGGGCAGGGTGAGAGTCCCTACCGGTGGTAAAGCCCACGAGCCGCAAGGTTGATTCGGTGCAAGTCCGAAGCCGACAGTATAGTCTGGATGAAAGAAGATAAATTGACGTAAGTTTGTGACTGAATTTATTGACTGCTCTGGTTAATGTATATTGACCAGAGCATTTCTTTTATTATCGCATTGTATGTACGGCAGTACATATAGTTTTGTTGCAAGTTGACTGCGCGCTGCGCAATTGAATGTAAGCTGTGATGCCTCTGAAGAATAGATTCAGGGGCATTTTCTAGTTTCTGCGTGGAATTTGCAGACAGAATTCACTTTTATGTTTAGAAGATAAGGGGTTGAAGAATATGACAGACAGAGATCAGGAAGATCGTCAGTATATGCAGATGGCGCTTGATATGGCAAAGCTTGGACGCGGTTATACGAACCCTAATCCAATGGTGGGTGCAGTGATTGTTAAAGATGGCAGGGTCATCGCGAAGGGCTACCATCATTGCTGCGGTCAGGGACATGCTGAGGTTGAGGCATTTAAGGATGCCGGCGATCAGGATGTGACGGGAGCAACTATATATGTCACATTGGAACCTTGCTCCCATTATGGCAAGACACCGCCTTGTGCGGACAAGATCATTGAGAAGAAGATCGGTCGTGTTGTTGTAGGTGCTCTTGATCCGAATCCACTGGTGGCAGGCCGGGGCATTGAGAAAATCCGCAATGCCGGTATTGAAGTAAAGACGGGAGTTCTTGCAGAGGAAAGCATCAAACTCAATGAGATTTTTATGAAATATATTGTGAATAAAGAACCATTTGTTCTGTATAAATCAGCCATGTCACTGGATGGTAAGATTGCGACAGCAGCGGGAGAATCACAGTGGATTTCCTGTGAAGCATCAAGGCGGGAAGTACATGAGCTCAGACATCAGTATATGGCGATCATGGTTGGCTCTCAGACAGTGCTTGATGATGATCCGATGCTCAACTGCAGATTGATTGAAGGAAAGGACCCCATCCGTGTTGTTGTTGATTCTTCATTAAGAATTCCTATGACTGCCAGACTGGTAAAAACAGCCAGGGATATCAGAACAATTGTGGCATGTACACCTAGAGCTGATGAGAAGAAGATCAGAGATCTGCAGAATGCAGGCGTTGAGGTCTTAATTATCGAAGATAAAGACGGTCATGTGGATTTGAAGAAGCTGACAGAAGAGTTAGGACGCATGCAGATTGACAGTATTTTGCTGGAAGGCGGAGCAACGCTGGCAGCGGCTGCTTTTGAGGCAGGAATTGTTGACAAGGTGCAGATGTATATCGCACCGATGATCATTGGCGGCAGTACAGCAAGAACACCTGTAGGCGGCAATGGTATTGAACATCTCGCAGATGCCTGGCAGCTTCGGGACATAACAGCAAGAAATATAGGTAATGATATATGTATCACGGGCTATATCAGACGGGAGGCATGATATGTTTACAGGTATTATAGAAGAAATCGGGACAGTGAAGCAGCTTGTTCCGGGAAAGGTATCTTACCGACTGACGGTGAGCGCCGGCAAAGTGCTGGAAGGAACGCAGGTTGGTGACAGTATTGCGACTAACGGCATCTGTCTGACAGTAACAGCGATCCACGGCAATAGTTTTGATGCGGATGTGATGGCAGAGACCGTCCGAAGAACGAATTTTTCTTCGCTGCATGCAGGAAGCCGGGTCAATCTTGAACGCGCACTGACACCGATGAGCCGGTTAGGCGGACATATTGTCAGCGGACATATTGACGGAACCGGTACAATTTCCGATATGACACGAGAAGATAATGCAGTATGGGTAACCGTTCAGACAAAGCCGGAGCTGCTCAAATATATGATAGAAAAAGGATCGATTGCCATTGATGGTGTCAGTCTGACAATTGCGTATGTGGACAGCAGCTGCTTTAAAGTATCTGTCATTCCGCATACCGGGGAAGAGACGATTTTACTTAAGAAAAAACCGGGAGATACAGTCAACCTTGAGTGTGATCTCATTGGCAAATATGTCGAGAAATTACTGCTGGGCAAAGCGGAAGAGGAAAAACAGACAACTTCCGGCGGCATTACAGAAGCATTTCTGGCAGAAAACGGATTTATGTAGGAGGAATTAGAGAAATGAAGGAATTTGATCCAGTAGAGGAAGTCATCGAGGCTGTCCGCAGCGGCAAAATTGTTGTGGTTATGGACGATGAGGATAGAGAAAACGAAGGCGATGTGATTTGTGCTGCAGAGTTTGCAACACCTGAGAATGTGAATTTTATGGCATCATATGCCAAAGGCCTGATCTGTATGCCGATGCATGTAGATTATGTAGAAAAACTTGGCCTCGATATGATGTGCTCGGTGAACACAGATAATCATGGCACAGCATTTACAGAATCCATCGATTACAAAGATACAGCAACAGGCATCTCTGCTTATGAACGTTCCATAACAGCTATGAAAACCGTTGAAGATGATGCAAAACCTGAAGATTTCAGAAGACCGGGCCATATGTTCCCGCTGGTTGCCAAAAAGGGCGGTATCTTTGAACGTCCGGGTCACACAGAAGTGACCGTTGACCTGATGGAGATGGCAGGACTTAAGAAGGTGGGCCTTTGCTGTGAGATCATGAAGGATGACGGCACAATGGCCAGAAGAGATGATCTGCTGGCATTTGCAGAAGAACATGACCTTAAGATTTGTACAATTGCACAGATCAAACGTTACAGAAAAGAACATGAAAAGCTGGTTGAGTGTGTGGCTAAAGCCAAACTGCCGACGAAGTACGGCGATTTCATGATGTATGGTTATATTAACAAATTAAATGGTGAACATCATGTAGCCCTTGTCAAAGGCGAGATCGGCGACGGCAAAGCAGTATTGTGCCGTGTGCATTCAGAATGCCTGACAGGTGATGCTTTCGGCTCACTGAAATGTGACTGCGGCGAGCAGCTTCAGACAGCGATGCAGATGATTGAGAAGGAAGGCCGAGGCGTATTATTATATCTGAGACAGGAAGGCCGAGGTATTGGTCTGATCAACAAGATCAAAGCTTATGCACTTCAGGATCAGGGATATGATACGATCCAGGCCAACATCATGCTTGGTTTCCCGGCAGATATGAGAGATTATACCATCGGTTCACAGATTCTTGAAGATCTGGGGGTTCATGAGTTAAGACTGATGACCAATAATCCTGAAAAGATTGACGGTATTGGTGCTTTTGATCTGAAGATTATTGAAAGAGTCCCAATCCAGATGAAATTAGGCAAAAACGATGCTTTCTATCTTTTGACTAAGAAAGAAAAGATGGGCCATCTTCTGACATATCCGGTGACACTGGAAGAAGAAGAAAAAGCCAAAAAGGAAAACAAAGATAACAAATAAATTATTTATTTATAAATGAAAGGAAGTATAGAGATGAACGTATTAGAAGGAAAATTAGTTGCAGAGGGAATGAAGATTGGTATTGTGTGCGCACGTTTTAATGAATTTATCACATCCAAACTGCTTGGCGGTGCCATGGATGCACTTGTAAGACACGGTGTTGCAGACAGCGATGTTGATGTGGCATGGGTACCGGGAGCATTTGAGATTCCTCTGGCTGCTCAGAAGATGGCTGCAACAGGCAAGTATGATGCAATTCTCTGCCTCGGTGCTGTTATCAAAGGTTCTACATCTCATTATGATTATGTATGTGCAGAAGTATCCAAAGGTATTGCAACTGTTTCATTATCTTCAGGTCTGCCGGTTCTCTTCGGTGTTCTGACAACAGATAATATTGAACAGGCAATTGAAAGAGCCGGTACAAAAGCAGGCAACAAGGGCTACGATGTTGCTGTCAGTGCAATTGAAATGGTCAATCTGTTCAAAAATATGTAAAAATATGGATAAATATATAGCGTAATGCTATATTGTCAAAAAATACCTGCCAAATTTATCCGGCAGGTATTTTTTGCGTCCAATCTGACTATGAAAAAAGAAAAAATACTAAAAAATATTGTTCAATCTGCAAAGAAAATTAGAAAAAGAGAAAAGTCACCAAAGTTCTGAAGATTTCTTTGGACAAAGCATCCATGGTTCTTTTGTGAAAAGTATTGTAGTATAAATTTAGTTATTATATTGATGCGGCAGAAAGGCCGACAACAAGGAGGAACTTATGGCAAGTTTATCATTAAGAAACATTTATAAAGTTTATCCAAATGGATTTAATGCGGTAAAGGATTTTAATCTCGAAATCGAAGATAAGGAATTCGTTATTTTTGTAGGACCATCCGGCTGCGGTAAATCAACAACGCTTCGTATGATTGCAGGTCTTGAGGAGATATCCAAAGGTGAGCTCTACATTGACGGCAAGTTAGTCAATGACGTGGAGCCAAAGGACAGAGATATTGCCATGGTTTTCCAGAGCTATGCACTTTATCCGCATATGTCTATTTATGATAATATGGCTTTCGGATTGAAACTGCGCAAGATGCCGAAGGATGAAATTGACAGAAGAGTCAGAGAGGCTGCAAAGATTCTTGACATTGAGCATCTTCTTGACAGAAAACCGAAGTTATTATCCGGTGGTCAGAGACAACGTGTGGCTATGGGACGTGCGATTGTCCGTGAACCAAAAGTATTCCTGATGGATGAACCGCTTTCCAATTTGGATGCAAAACTGCGTGTACAGATGCGAATTGAGATTTCAAAGCTCCATCAGAGACTGCAGTCTACAATTATCTATGTTACCCATGATCAGACAGAAGCGATGACACTGGGTACAAGAATTGTTGTTATGAAGGATGGCGTGATTCAGCAGGTAGATTCACCTCAGAATCTGTATGATCATCCGGGTAATCTTTTTGTGGCAGGGTTTATCGGTTCGCCGCAGATGAATTTTATTGATGCGACAGTTGTCAAGGAAGGCGGAGAATTGTTCCTGGAATATGGCAATCACCATAGAGTGATTCTGACACCGGAGAAAGCAGCGAAACTGACAGATTATGTCGGCAAGGAAGTGACATTCGGCATTCGTCCTGAAGATGTTTTTGCATCAGAGAAGTATGAAGCGGCGCATGAACACAATACGGTAGAAGCAAGCGTGCGTGTATTTGAGATGCTGGGTGCAGAAGTATTCCTGTATCTGACAGTTGACGGATTCGATGTGACATGCCGTGAACATCCGAGTACAAAGGCTAAACCGGGTGATATGATGAATATTTCTTTTGATGTGAATAAGATTCATGTCTTTGACAAAGAGACACAGGTGACAATCACCAACTAAATCATCATTTAAAATTTTAACAATTTTAGAGGGGATACAGGTTGTATTCCCTCTTTTTATGGTTTATGATTATAGCGGTTTCAGACGAGAACATAAGAAAAGGAGGAGTTGCAGATGGCATACAATCAGATGCTGCAGAGTACAATTGAGGGGGTTAAATCCATTGCCAGAACGGATCTGTGCCTGATGGATACAGAGGGCAATGTGATTGCGGCGACCAATGAGGATGTACAGCAGTACCGGGAATCCGTACTGACCTTTGTTCATTCACCGGCGGAGATACAGGTTGTACAGGGATATCAGTATTTTAAGATCATGGATGGCGCAAATGTTGAATATGTGATGCTGATCCGCGGCGACGGAGATGATATTTATACCATCGGCAAGCTGGTTGCATTTCAGATACAGAACTTATTATCCGCTTACAAGGAGAAATACGACAAAGAGAATTTTATCAAGAATGTGCTTCTGGACAACATGCTGCTGGTGGATATCTACAACAAAGCCAAGAAACTGCATATTGAAGCAGAGGCAAAACGGCTGGTGTTTGTAATCGAGACAAGCAGACACAGAGACAATAATGCAATGGAAGTTGTCAAGAGCCTTTTTACAGGCAAACATAATGATTATATTACAGCGGTAGATGAAGAAAATATTATTCTAGTCAAAGGTCTGGAAGAACGGGATGATTATGAGGGGATGCACCAGCTGGCCAAAACCATCGTGGATCTGCTGAATACAGAAGTAATGATCAATGCCAAAATCGCTTATGGTACCATTGTGAATAATATTAAAGACATTTCCAGATCATACAATGAAGCTAAAATGGCATTGGATGTAGGTAAAATCTTCTATGATGAGAAGACGGTGATCGCTTATAATAAACTTGGCATCGGACGTCTGATCTATCAGCTGCCGATACCGCTTTGCAAAATGTTTATTGATGAGATTTTCCCCGGGACAACACCGGATGAATTTGATGAAGAGACATTATTAACGATTCGTAAATTTTTTGACAATAGTCTGAATGTTTCAGAGACTGCCAGACAATTATATATTCACAGGAATACGCTTGTATACCGCCTTGACAAGGTGAATAAGGCCACAGGCTTGGATTTGAGAGTATTTGAAGATGCCATTACCTTTGAAATTGCACTGATGGTTGTGCGCTATATGAATTACATGGAAAGAAAGTCTTATTAATTTCGTCCATGAAAAAAAGTGATTTAATGATGAAACTTTGCATTTTTACTTAAAATTTGTAAAGTGTGCTTGAAATTGTCGGGCTTACATAGTAAAATGTGTATAGTATACACAAGGTTTGTATGCGATGCAATTTACGTGTTAAAAATGTAACAATGAGGTGCATATGTTGAACAGCAAATGGAGTAAAAGACTTGGCGCATGGGTGTTCCTGGCATTGCTTGTTTTTCAATTAACAGCATGTCAGCAGGCCGCAGGGCAGAGCAGTACCTCAGATGATGGGACAGCTTCTTCCTATATATTTACGATGGGAACCGTTTTTGACATCAGAGTATTTGCGGATGATGCTGCTGATATTATGCAGCAGACAGAGCAGGCAATCTATGGATGTGACAAACTGCTTTCCTGGCGTGAGGAGGGGTCATTGGCCTACAGGTTTAATACGGAACATCAGGCAGATATGTCTGAGATTAAGGAAGTGCTGGAAGATGCACTTCGGGTCAGCAAGGATAGCAAAGGCGCATTTGATCTCACTGTTTTACCGCTTTCACAGCTTTGGAACTTTGACAGGTTTGGGGACGGTGATTTTGACGTGTCAACCATGAAAGTGCCTGATCAGGCAGACATCAGTGCAGCAATGAAGAAAGTGGATTATACACAGCTGCATTATGATGATCAGACAGGTATTCTTTCTGCGGAGAATCCGGATATTCAGATTGAGCTGGGAGCCATCGGCAAGGGTTATGCCATTGAACAGGCAAAGAACATTCTGACATCTTCAGATGCATCCGGCGGTATGATATCAGCAGGCAGTTCCATTTATGTCTATGGTATGAAGAAAGACGGCAGCCAGTTCAGAGTGGCACTTAGAGATCCCCGGGGTGATGAGAATTCGGCAATCGGTGTTTTGACACTCTCGAATACGACGATTTCCACATCCGGTGATTATGAACGCTATTTTGAGAAGGATGGTGTGAGATATCATCATATTCTGGATCCGCGAACCGGTTATCCGGCAGACAGCGGTCTCATGCAGGTAACCATTATCTGTGATGACAGTGTGATGGGAGATGCTTTATCCACAGCGTGCTTTGTCCTCGGTTTGGATGAAGGCATGCAATTAGCGGAAAAATATGGTGTTGATGCGATTTTTGTTGATACAGATAAGAATATCTGGTACAATAATCCGGATGTCCTGAATCATTTTGAGTTTATGGGAGAGAGTTCAGGATATCATTTGAATGAATATAATCAGGCTCACAGTTAAGGCTGTGGACTGGTTTATATAATAAAGTTTTGCGGACGCAAGTCCAAAAATATCTAGAGGAGGATTCAAATGGCAAAACAATCAAGTGGACTTCTTGGCAGTTTAGGATTTGTTAAAAGCCCTGGAGCACCCGTACCTCACAGAAAACATACCAGTGCTTGTGAGACAGTTGAGATGCCGGTACCGGCAACTGTAACTATCGTTATGTCACAGCACATTGGTGCACCTTGTACACCATGCGTTAAAGCAAAGGATCAGGTGTTTGTAGGTACGCTTGTGGGAGAAAGCACTGCATTTATGTCAGCGCCGATACATTCCAGCGTGTCAGGTACAGTCAAAAAAATTGACACAGTTTTAATGCCGAATGGTACAAAGGCACAGGCAATCGTCATCGATACAGATGGTGAACAGACTGTTGACCCGGCTATTCAGCCACCAGTAGTGAATTCAAAAGAAGAATTTATTGAAGCTGTTAAACAGTCAGGTCTTGTAGGTCTTGGTGGTGCCGGTTTCCCAGCACATATCAAGTTAAATCCTAAAGACAAGATTGAATATCTCTGCATCAATGCGGCAGAATGTGAACCTTATATCACAGCCGATGTCAGAGAGATCATGGAGAACCATGAGAATGTTCTTTACGGTATCAGCCAGGTTATGAAGTATGTCGGCATCGATAAAGCTTTAATCGGTATCGAAGACAACAAGCCTGAAGCAATCAAGCTGATGCAGGAAAAGACAGCACAGATGAGCAATGTTGAAGTTGTGACATTACCTTCACGTTACCCACAGGGTGCTGAAAAAGTTTTAATCGAACAGTGTACAGGACGTCAGGTGCCTCCAGGAAAACTGCCATCCGATGTAGGATGTATCGTTATGAACGTTGCATCTGTAGGTTTCCTCGGCGGTTATTTGAAGAATGGTATTCCTTTGACAACAAAGCGTGTCACTGTTGATGGTTCTGCAATTACAGAAGCTAAGAATGTCAGAGTTCCGATTGGTGCTCCGATTAAAGATATTATTGCATTCTGCGGCGGATACAAAGGTACACCGGCTAAGCTGATCAGTGGTGGTCCTATGATGGGTACTGCATTGATGACCGATGACTTCCCTGTTCTGAAACAGAACAATGCTTTCCTTGCTTTCGATGAAGCAGAAGCTAAATCTCTTGAACCGACAGCATGTATCAGCTGTGGTCGCTGCGTTAATGCATGTCCTATGAATCTGATGCCTACAAAACTTGAGGCAGCTACAATCTACAAGAGAGTAGACGACCTGAAGAAATACAGCGTCATGACATGTATGGAATGCGGCTGCTGTGCATTCGTATGTCCGGCAAACAGGAAACTCGTTCAGTCTATGAGAATTGGTAAATCCATTCTTCGTAATGCAGGAAAGTAGGTGTACATAATGGATGGTAAATTAATTGTTTCTTCATCCCCTCATATTTCGAGTCCGGTGAAAACAAAGAATATCATGCTTGATGTTATCATCGCATTGATTCCTTCTTTGATTGCATCAATTTATTTCTTCGGACCGAGAGCTGCTGTTATTACAATCGTTTCAGTAGCAACTTGTGTAATCGCTGAGTATATCTGCCGTAAAGTCATGAAGCGTGAGCAGACAATCGGTGATCTCAGTGCAGTGGTTACCGGTATTCTTCTGGCATTCAACCTGCCTTCAAGTGTACCGATTTATGTTCCAATCATCGGTGGTCTGGTAGCTATCGTTATGGTTAAACAGATGTTTGGCGGTCTTGGCCAGAACTTCGTTAACCCGGCTCTTCTGGCTCGTATCATTCTGATGAACTCCTTCCCGGTACTGATGACAACATGGTATCCGGCAGGCAACTTTGGTGCTGACACAACAGCAACAGCTTCACCTCTTGCGAATATCGCAACAGGCCAGTTAGATGCACTGCCATCTTACATGGATATGTTCATTGGTAACATCCCTGGATGTTTAGGTGAAACAAGTGCTCTGGCACTTCTGATTGGCGGTATCTATCTTATTGCAAGAAAAGTTATCTCCCCAATCATCCCTGTTACTTATATTGGTACAGTATTTGTTCTGTCTGCAATCCTCGGACAGGATCCTGTTGCCCAGATCCTCTGCGGCGGTCTTTTCATCGGTGCAATCTTCATGGCAACAGACTACGTAACAAGCCCTCTGACGAATAAAGGCAAATTTATCTATGCACTTTGCTGTGGTATCATCACTTGCCTTATCCGTGTATTTGCTTCCCTTCCGGAAGGTGTATCTTACTCAATCGTTCTGATGAATATCATCGTTCCTCTGATTGAGAGAGCTACAGTTCCTAAACCGTTTGGTACTGTAAAGGAGGCTAAGTAATGAATTTTAAAACGATTGGTATTCCTACAATTAAGTTATTAGTCATTGCAGCAGTCATTACAACACTTCTGTTTTTAACAAACAATACAACAGAAGCAAAGATTGCACAGAATCAGGCAGATGCGAATGTCGCTTCCCGTAAGGAAGTACTTCCTGATGCAGATGATTTTGATGAGAAAACAGTGAATGTTGATGGTGTGGATTATACATACTATGAAGCCAAGAATGGTGCAGGTTATGTATTCTCTGGTTCCAACAAAGGTTACGGCGGCGCAGTAGTTGCCATGGTTGGTATTTCTTCTGAAGGCAAGGTTGTTGGTGTTAAAGTAACAGAAGCTTCCGATGAAACACCTGGTCTTGGTGCTAAATGGGTAGCTACAGATGCATCCGGTGATGAGAGACGTGCACAGTTCGTCGGTGATATCCCTGAAGGCGGTTCTTTTGCGGTTACAAAAGACGGCGGTAATATTCAGGCAGTTGCCGGTGCAACAATCACATCTCGTGCAGTTACAAAGGATGTCAATGATGCAATCGCACAGTACAATGCTGTAGTAGGAGGTGCTAACTAATGGCTAAAAAACAGAAAAGTTATGGCGAGATTTTGACAGCCGGTTTTATTAAAGAAAACCCTGTACTTCGTCTTGTATTAGGTACCTGTCCTACACTGGCCGTTACAACACAGGCTTTTAACGGTCTTGGTATGGGTGCCGCAGCAACACTGGTACTGATCGGTTCCAATGCTGTTATTTCTTTACTTCGTAATGTTATTCCTGATAAAGTACGTATCCCGGCTTTCATCACAATCATCGCCGGTTTCGTTACAATTATCCAGATGCTTGTAAAGGCATTTGTACCTGCCCTGGATTCAGCGCTTGGTATTTATCTGCCTCTGATCGTTGTAAACTGTATCATTCTTGGCCGTGCAGAAAGTTTTGCCAGCAAGAATAAAGTTGTTCCATCCATCCTTGATGGTCTCGGAATGGGTATCGGTTTCACAATCGCTCTTGTACTGATGGGCTCTATCCGTGAGCTGATCGGTAATGGTTCCATTTTTGGATTTGTTGTTAACAACGGTTCCATTATTCAGCCAATGTTAATCCTCATCCTTCCACCTGGCGGTTTCTTTGTATTCGGTATGCTGATCGCACTGTTCAATCGCCTTGCTGAAGGCAAAGGCAAAGAGCCTGCAACATTGTCATGCTGTAATTGCCCACAGGCTGCCAGCTGTATGAAAGCATCAGAAGGAGGTTGTGAATAATGTCAATCACTGGTTTACTTTCCATTTTCCTTGCAGCCATTCTGACAAACAACTATATCCTGAGTAAGTTCCTTGGTATCTGTCCTTTCCTGGGCGTTTCCAAGAAACTGGATACAGCAGTCAGCATGAGTGCTGCCGTTATCGTCGTAATGGTTGTTGCAACAGCTGTTACATGGCCGATCCAGACTTTCTTACTTGATCGTTTTGGTCTTGGTTACTTACAGACAATCGTATTCATCCTGATCATTGCAGCACTTGTTCAGTTCATTGAAACATTCATGAAAAAGAACATGCCTCCTCTTTATCAGGCACTGGGTGTATACCTTCCGCTGATCACAACAAACTGTGCAGTACTTGGTGTTACAACTCTGAATATCAGTTCTGGTTATAATTATATTGAATCTCTGATCAATGCAGCAGGTTCAGGTTTTGGTTTCCTTGTTGCTATGGTACTTTTCGCAGGTGTCAGAGGCAAACTTGAAACAGCAGATATCCCTAAAACATTACAGGGTCTGCCAATCACATTGGTATCTGCATCAATCGTAGCTTGTTCATTCCTTGGCTTCGGCGGCCTTGTAGACGGCATTTTCAAATAGGAGGGATTGGACATGTATGGTATTTTAATCGTAGCGGTTATCGCGATTGTAGCAGGTCTGCTTCTGTCATGGGCTTCCATTCAGTTCGCAGTACCTGTTGATGAAAAACAGGCAGCAGTCAGAGAAGCACTTCCTGGTGCTAACTGTGGTGCCTGCGGTTTCTCCGGTTGTGATGGTTATGCAGCAGCACTTGCTGCCGGCACAGCAGAAATCGGTCTTTGTTCTCCTGGTGGTCCGGATGTTGCAGAAGAATGTGCAACAATTCTTGGCAAATCAGCAGGTGAAATGGTCAGAAAAGTTGCACTTGTACAGTGTAACGGTACTTGCTCCAATGCAGGTCAGAAACTGATCTATGATGGTGTTGACACATGTCAGGCAGTCAGCCTGATGTTTGCCGGCGACAGCACATGTGCATATGGTTGTCTTGGTCATGGCGACTGTGCAGCTGTCTGCCCTGAGAAAGCAATCCTTGTTCATGACGGTCTGGCTATGATCGATCAGGACAAGTGTGTTGGCTGTGGTATTTGTGTGAAGACATGTCCTAAGCATGTGATCGCTCTTGTACCATTTGAGAAGAAACACCATGTACTTTGTGTCAATACAGATAAAGGTGCAGAAGCTATGAAAGTCTGCAAGACAAGCTGTATCGGCTGTATGAAGTGTGTGAAGACTTGTGAACATGATGCAATTCATGTTACAAACTTCAATGCAACTATTGATTATGATAAGTGTACAAACTGCGGTGCATGTGCAGAAGTGTGTCCAAAACATGCAATCTGCTAATTGCAGCCAGTGCTATATACTTGAACTTAAGGCGGATGTCGAAAGACATCCGCCTTTTTTTGCCTGAAACCAATCTTAGTATTTGCGATATAAGCGGTCATTCGATATAATAAACTATCAGAAAGACTAAATTCAGAAAGATGAGGTTAATAAAATGATGGAGGCATTTTCACTAATTGAGGGGCAGTTTCTGCTGTTTCTGCAATCCTTTGCAAGACATGCGGGACTGAATGAATTTTTTATAGCTTTAACACATGCAGGGATGATCATCTGGCCGGTTCTTGGAATTGTACTGCTAATAACAAAAAAACATCGGAAAGAGGGGACAGGAATGCTTCTGGCAATCGGCATTGGTGTTGTGATAACAAATGTCATTTTGAAAAACGCGGCAGCGCGTCCGAGACCCTATACATTGTTGAATGATCTGACAATTCTGATCAAGGCGCCGAGAGATTACTCCTTTCCTTCTGGACATACATGCATGTCAGTGGCAGCTGCGGGAGCACTGGTTGGACTTTCAGACAGAAAATGGGCGATCGCCGGTTGCGTGCTGGCTGTTTTGATTGCTTTTTCACGCATGTATGTCGGTGTTCATTATCCGACAGATATTCTCGGCGGTGCTGTGGCCGGTGCGCTGTCAGCCTGGATTGCAGTACGTATTATCAGATATGCGGAACAGAGAAAAGGCAGCCGAACTTAACTGTAAGAAAACTGAAAGAAATAACTGGCATTATTTTCAGAAATTTACGATAGAATCATAAATATCAAAAAACTGGCATATGAATTAGAGGGGCAGAGTATGGAACAACAGACAATACTTATTGTGGATGATGACAGAGAAATTGTCAGAGTCATTTCAAAAATACTGGAGCTGGAAGGCTACAAAACGCTGAAGGCATATGATGGACTTGAAGCATTAGACATGCTTGTGGGCAATGTGGTGCATCTGATTATGATCGATATTATGATGCCGAAAATGAATGGCCTTGCGGCGGTTATGAAAATTCGGGAAACGAACAATATCCCGATTATTATTTTATCAGCTAAGACTGAAGAAACAGACAAAGTACTTGGATTATCCATGGGAGCGGATGATTATATCAGTAAACCCTTTAATACCCAGGAGATGATCGCAAGAGTGAAGGCTCAGCTCAGACGATATATGCGGCTTGGCGCCATGAATTCGGAAAGTATGCAGGACAGTATTCGTATCGGAGATCTTTATCTGGACAAGCATGCCAAAGAATTGAATGTCAATGGTGAAACTGTCCATTTAACGGCAACAGAGTACAAAATTATGGAACTGCTGATGAGCAATCCCGGAAGAGTATTTCCGGCAGAGGAAATTTATGAGAGAGTATGGCAGGAACCGGCGTATTCTGTTGAAAATACGGTCATGGTACATATTCGGAGAATCCGTGAAAAAATAGAGATTAATCCGAAACAGCCAAAATATCTGAAGGTGGTGTGGGGCATTGGATACAAAATTGAAAAAGATGACAGCAAATATTAAAGGGGTAAAGGGCTGGTTCATACTGACCGTTCTTGGTTTTGATGTGCTTCTTGGAATTGCCGGCGGAAATCTCATAAGTTCTTTTTACGGAGATGTTATTATTTATGTTGGTTTCCTCGTGACGGTTGCAGCGGGCATCATGCTGACAGTCAGCCTAAAGCCGGACAGCAGAGAGTGGCCTTTTTTTACACTTTTTGACAAATTTAAAACAGATACATTATTTTGGCTTGAAGTGTTTATTGTCACCTGTGCAATGGCAGCGTTTGCCTGGATTGCCGGTTTGTATGATTCCTGGAGCTGGGTTTATCCGGAAATTTCAAGGCTGAGAAAGCTTTTGTTTCTGTTTTTGGTGCTGCCGGAAGCCTTTGTTACAGTAAGCTGCTATGTCATATTTATCCGGCGCATGAAGGATAAAGAGAAACGCAGGGAACTGTGGATTCAATCTGTTTTCAAAAAACGTGAAAAAAAACAGAAAATAAAAAAAGAAAATCCCATAAAAAGATTATATGCAAAATTCAGAGCGGGTATTGTCTCTTTAAAGGCGGAGTATGAGCATTCTCTGGATTATGAAAAAAAACAGCTCATCCGGACAATTTTGATTGTCGGCGGCAATCTTTTAATCATCTGGTGTGTACTTTTTGCAAATGGCGGTATTCTTGTACTTATTTTGCTGATAATCAATATTGTTTATTTTATGCGCCAGAGAACCTTTTACAAGAATGTCGGTGAAATTATCGGAGAACTGCATCACCTTTCTATGGGAGAAGAAGTGTGCCCAGTCAATATCTCTGAGACATCGCCGCTTTATGAGGCTGGATGTGACCTTGCAAGAGTGAATGAAAGCCTGGACAAAAGTGTGAAGCGGCAGGTTAAGAGTGAACAGATGAAAATAGAGTTGATCACGAATGTGTCTCATGATCTGAAGACACCACTGACATCGATTATCGGATATATTGATCTGCTGAAAAAAGAGGATATGTCTCCGGAGGCCCAGGATTATGTCAGCGTGATCTCACAGAAGTCGGAGCATTTAAAAGAAATGATCCAGGATCTTTTTGAAATATCAAAGGCTACCAGCGGCAATGCGGAGCTTGTTCTGGAAAAATTGGATATGGGCAAACTCCTGCAGCAGACACTGGGAGATATGGAAGACCGTATCAGCAGCAGCGGAAAGACGATTCGTACAATTTTGCCGGAAGAACCGCTTTATATCAGCGGCGACGGCAAACGACTGTATCGTGTATATCAGAATCTGATCGAAAACGCTCTTAAATATTCTATGGAAGGAACGCGTATTTATGTTGAGGCACGTGAAGAAGATCAGAAGGTCATTACAGAGATAAAAAATATCGCATCTTATGAAATGGATTTTACAGCAGATAAGATCGTAGAAAGGTTCCAGCGGGGTGATGTCAACAGAACGACAGAAGGACATGGACTGGGTCTGGCGATTGCAAAAAGCTTTTCAGAAGCCTGCGGCGGACATCTGGATATTGTCATCGATGGGGATATGTTTAAAGCAATTATTTCCTATCCGTTATATTGGGAATCTTAGGAGAAGTGTCTGACTTGTTCTTGTTAAAATGCACATTTTCTGATACAATAAATAAGAGATTGAAATTTTTGTACAAGATATGGCTTAGGCAGAGGTGGCAGCAGATGGAGACGAGTGAACGGGCATATGAGAAGATTATAAATTACGTTGAACAGCAGGTCATGCAGGGTCGCTATAAGAAAGGGGATAAGCTCCCCCCGGAGCGGGAGCTGGCAGCACTCCTGGGGGCCAGCAGGAATTCCGTGAGAGAAGGACTTGGTATCCTTGAGCGGATGGGGGCTATTTCCAGTCAGCAGGGGGCGGGAAATTTTGTCTCGGATAATTTTGAGAAGACATTGATTGAAGTTATGACTCTCATGTTTATTCTGGAGGAAGGAACATTTCGTGAAATCAGTGAATTCAGATATGCTTTGGAGACACAGGCACTGTCATTGGCGATGAAGAATATTACAGAGCAGCAGCAGTCTGATATTGAGCATTATATGAGCATGCTGGAACAGACACCGGAAGAGGAACAGAAAGCTTATTACGATAAGAAAATCCATTATACAATTACAGCTGCTTCCGGCAATCGTTTTATCATAGACAATCTGCAGGCACTGACGGAAGTGATGGATGTCTTCATCAAAGATATGAGAGCGAAGATCCTCAGTGACGGCAGCAATAGTGAGGGGCTTATGTCTGCTCACAGACAAATGGTCGAAGCACTGCGTGAGAAGGATGAAGCCAAGGGATTGGCGGCTTTGAAAGTTCATTTTGAGTATATTTATGCTTATATTGACGGCTAATTGTTATTGTTAACCTTAGATGAAGAAAAGCCTTTGAAAACCTGGCAAAACCGACATGTTTACGGAGCGCAGAAAGTAAGAAATGTGTAAATTATATGGAATAGGAATATAAAATCATAAAAAAGAAGACAAAATTAATAAAATTCACTAGACAAATGGAAAATAATATTCTATAATAATAGACGTAAGTGGTAGGGCCAATGGTACAGAAACCTGTGCCCATTTTAAAAAAGTAGGAGGAAGTAAAAATGAGTGAGTATAGCAAAGTGACTCCGGAAATCGTTGAGCAGATTAAAGCTGTTGTTGCTCCTAACAGAGTATATACCGGCGCTGATATCAACGAAGACTTTTCTCACGACGAGATGTCAATTTATGGTAAGGCAATGCCTGAATTAGTAGTTGACGCTGTTTCTACAGAAGAAATCGCAGCTACAATGAAGATTGCTTATGACAACAACATTCCTGTAACAGCCAGAGGCGCAGGTACAGGCCTTGTAGGTGCTTGTGTTCCTATTGCCGGTGGTATTGTTATCAATACAACAAAGATGAACAAGATTCTTGAGTACGATTTGAACAACTTCGTAGTTAAAGTTCAGTGCGGCGTTCTTCTGAACGATCTTGCTGAAGACTGCGTAAGCAAAGGCCTTATGTACCCACCAGATCCAGGTGAAAAGTTCGCTACATTAGGCGGTAACGTTTCTACTAATGCCGGTGGTATGAGAGCATGTAAATATGGTGCTACAAGAGATTATGTTCGTGCGATGGAAGTCGTTTTACCAACAGGTGAAGTTACACGCTTCGGCAGCACAGTATCCAAGACATCTTCAGGCTACTCTCTGTTAAACCTCATGATTGGTTCTGAAGGTACATTAGGTATCATCACAGAGCTGACTCTGAAAGTTATTCCTGCACCTAAGGAAGTTATCAGTTTAGTTATTCCGTTTGAAACTCTGGAAGATTGTATCGGAACAGTTCCTCAGTTCAAGAAACATGGTCTTGATCCACAGGCTCTTGAGTTTATGGAGAAAGCTATCGTTCAGGCATCTGAGAGATATATCGGCAGAAGCGTATATCCACAGAAGATTGATGGCGTAGAAGCTGGTGCATATCTGCTTGTTACATTTGATGGCAAGACAAAAGATGAACTGGACAACATTATTGAAGAAGCATCCGAAATCGCACTTGAAGCTGGCGCAATCGATGTTCTTGTTGCAGATACTCCTGCAAAGATCAAAGATGCATGGGCTGCAAGAAGCTCATTCCTGGAAGCTATCAAAGCTGAGACAAACTGGAAAGATGGTCTCGAAATGCTTGATGAATGTGACGTTGTTGTTCCTCTGGACAAGATCGCTCCATATGTTGAGTATGTATACGGCGTAGGTGAGAAATTCGGTCTTAGAATTGAATCCTTCGGCCATGCTGGTGATGGTAACCTTCATATTTACATCATTGGTGATGATAAGATTTCTGTTGCAGATTTCAAGGCTAAAGCAGATGAATTCTTCGATGATATCTATGCTGAAGCTACAAGAGTAGGCGGTCTGGTATCCGGTGAACATGCAATTGGTTCCGGTAAACTTGATTACCTTGCTAAATCTGTTGGACCAACTCAGATGAAACTGATGGAAGACATCAAGAGAGTATTTGATCCAAAGATGATCCTTAACCCTGGTAAAGTTTGCTACAAACTGTAATTTAAGTAATTATATATTGAGTGCAATATCATGTGAAAGCGTTAATACTTTCACATGAATGCACCCGTTTTAAGACAGTTGAAGCAACCTATATACAAAATAAATTACTTTTAAATCATTAGGAGGGATAGTAATGAATTTTCACTTTAATGAAGAAGAACAGGAAATTCTCAACATGTTACACGACTATGCAGTCAAGGAAGTAGCTCCTAGAGCTCACGAAATTGATGAGGAAGAAAAATTCCCTATGGAAGCTCGTAACGGTCTTGCTGAAATGGGTATGATGGGTATGTATTTCCCAGAAGAGTACGGCGGTGCTGGACTTAGCTACCTTTCTTACATCGCGGTTTGCGAGGAACTGGCTGTTCATTGTGCTACAACATCTGTTGTATTATCCGCTCATGAATCTCTTTGCAGCTGGCCTATTTACAAATATGGTACAGAAGAACAGAAGAAGAAATACCTTACAGCTCTTGCAACAGGCGAGAAGTTAGGTGCTTTCGGTTTAACAGAGCCTGGCGCTGGTACAGATGCTGCTATGCAGAAGACAGTTGCTAAAGATGAAGGCGATCACTGGGTACTGAATGGTTCTAAAGTATTCATCACAAACGCTCAGTATGCTGATATCTTCGTAGTATTCGCTATGGTTTACAGAGATGACTACAAAGAACATCCATATACAAACCATGATATCTCCGCATTCATCATCGAAAAAGGTTTCGAAGGCTTCTCAGTTCAGGGTCATGAAATGAAGATGGGTATCCGTGGTTCATCAACATGCTCACTGTACTTCGATAACTGCATCGTTCCTAAGGAAAATCTTCTTGGACAGCAGGGCAAAGGCTTCAAAGTTGCTATGACAACTCTTGATGGTGGTCGTATCGGTATCGCAGCTCAGGCTATCGGTATCGCTCAGGCAGCTATCAACGAAACAGTTGCTTATACAAAAGAACGTGTACAGTTTGGTAAACCAATCTGGAAATTCCAGAATACACAGTTCCAGTTAGCTGATATGCAGGCTAAAGTAGATGCAGCTCGTCTGCTTGTTTACCGTGCAGCTCAGGCTAAACAGGATGGCGAACCACACAGCCACTTAGCAGCTATGGCTAAGTTGGTTGCTTCTGAAACAGCTTCAGATGTATCTCGTCGTTGTGTACAGCTTGTTGGTGGTAATGGTTACTCTCGTGAATATCCATTCGAGCGTCATATGCGTGATGCTAAGATCACAGAAATTTATGAAGGTACAAGCGAAGTTCAGCGTATGGTTATCGCTGGCTGGTTAGGTGCTACAAAATAATTTTCAGGCCTGATACCTGTCAATTAATAAAAGATAAATTCTGAGGTTTCCTGTGATTAAAATTCATTTAGGAAAAAATTAAAGAGTTTTCACATGACTGGTGTGCAGGATACTTACTACACACCAGTTGTGCTATAAAGAATGAGGAGTGGATAACAATTATGGAAATATTAGTTTTGATCAAACAGGTTCCAGATGATTCCGTTGAAATTAAGCTTGATCCTGCAACAGGTGCACCAAAACTTGATGGTGTTGAAGCTGTTGTAAACGCATTTGATACATATGCACTGGAAATGGCTAAAAGATATATCGAAGATAATGGCGGTAATGTTACAGTCGCTACAATCGGTGACGACGATGCAGTTGCTGCTTTAAGAACATGTCTGGCTGTAGGCGCCGGCAAAGCTTTCCTGATCAAGGATGCTTCATTTGCAGGTTCCGATACAACAGCTAAGGCTTATATCCTTTCTAAAGCCGTTGCTAAGATTGAAGAAATCAACGGCGCTAAATTTGACATTGTATTCTGTGGTAAAGAAGCTACAGATTTCTCTAAAGGTATGGTTGGTGTACAGCTTGCAGCTGAACTCGGCGTTGGCGTTGCAACAGACGTTATCGCAGTTAACCCTGCTGAAGGCGGCGTATCCGTTAAACAGGAAACAGAGACAGGCTACAATGTAATCGATCTTGCTACTCCTTGTGTTGTAACAATTCAGAAGCCTGATTATGATCCAAGATACCCAACTATCAAGACAAAGATGGCTGCAAGAAAAGCTACAATCAACGAGATTACTGCTGCAGACCTTGCAGTAGATGCAGCTAAAGTTGGTGAAGCAGGTTCTCTGACAAAAGTCCTTAAATTATATGAGCCACCTAAGAAACAGGCTGGTGTTAAGATTCAGGAAGAAACTGTTGCTGATTCTACAATGCGTGCGCTTGCTATGATTGCAGAAGCAAAAGTACTTTAATTTAAGGAGGAATTACAATGGATTTCGCAGAATATAAAGACGTTCTTGTTGTTTTAGAGCTTGATGAAGGCAAGCCGGTTAATGTCAGCCTTGAAAATATTGCTGCTGCAAAATCAGTAGCTAATGGCGGCAAAGTTATTGCTGTTACAGTATGTGAAAATGCTGCACAGACAGCAATTGAATATGGTGCAGACAGCGCAATCGTAATCGAAGGCGCTCAGTTCGAAGCTTACAATGCAGATGCAGTAGCAGATGCAGTAGCTCAGATCGCTGCAGAAGTTAAACCAGCTGCAATCTTTACAGGTGCAACTGGCAAAGGTAAAGATTTAGTACCTAGAATCGCTGCTAAACTGGCTACAGGTTCAGTTTGTGATGCAACAGGTGTTAAATTAGATGAAGCTGGCAATATCGTATTTACAGTTCCTGCATACGGTGGCAATATCCTGACAGACGTTGTTATTGACAGCGTAAGACCTCAGGTAGCATCTATCCGTGGCGGTTCTGTTCAGAAACTTGAACCAGAAGCTGGTAAAGCTGGCGATATCGCTAAGAAAGCTATCACAGTTGCTGATGATCAGATCAAACTTCAGATCAAAGAAACTGTAAAAGAAATTGCTGAATCCGTTAACCTGGAAGAGGCAGAAGTTATCGTTGCCGGCGGCCGTGGTATGGGCAGCAAAGAGAACTTCGATAAATTACAGGAACTGGCAGACATCCTTGGCGGTGTTGTTGGTTGTACAAGACCTGCAATGGAATCTGGCTGGATCAGCCGTGCACATCAGGTTGGTCAGTCCGGTAAGATCGTAGCTCCAAAGGTATACTTTGCATTCGGTATTTCAGGTGCTACACAGCATGTATCCGGTATGATCGGTTCCGGTTATATCATTGCTGTTAACAAAGATGAAGATGCACCTATCTTTGATGTTGCTGATGTAGGTATCGTTGGCGGTGCTACAGAAGTTCTTGACATCATGATTGAAGAATTCAAGAAGAACAAATAATAGAATAAAAAGTGATAGGAGAGGCTGATACTTCGGTATCAGCCTTTTTGTGTCAGCACTTGGAAAATTGCGCTTTACGCAATTGAAGACAATTTTTTCTTAATTGTTTATAAATATTACATACTTCTTTCATTGACCGGATTTGCTTTTTGTTGTACTATTATTCTTAGAATATAGAAGTCATACGAAAGAAGGTATTTCATGAAAGAACGATTACAGCGATTCATGATCGGACGTTACGGCAACGACCAGTTGAATCAGTTTATTTTTATAGCGGCGATTATCAGTATGGTGATTGAGATATTTACACGGCAGTCATTGTTTTATATGCTGACTCTCGTCTTGTTGGTTGTCGGCTATGCGAGAACGCTGTCCCGCAATATCAACAAGCGCTATGAGGAGAATATGAAGTTCCTTGAGAAGAAAGATGCGATTCTGAACAAGTTCCGCAAGCAGAAATATTATGCAGCACAGCGCAAGGATTTTCATATTTATACATGTCCGACCTGCAAACAGAAAATCCGTATCCCGAAGGGGAAGGGGAAGATCAGTATTACTTGCCCGAAATGTAAGACATCTTTCATAAAAAAGAGCTGATAATATGAGGCACTTTTGTAATTTTTTTGAAAAATAAGATGTTTTTAACTGAAAAAGATGGTATAATAAACCTGTTGTATAATTTTTATATACAGCAGGTTTTTATTTACGCGGATAATGAGGCAAAGCCTATGCTTACATGAGGTCATGGCATTACATCCGTATATGATAGAGACTTTATGGATTTTGTTTTGGAGGGATGATTGAATATGGTTGAAAGGAAGGTTAAGGTTGCAATTCCATGCGGTATGCATATCAGACCGGCTGGAATTGTCTCACATACGGCAACAGGGTTTAAATCCGAATCGAAAATTATTTTCGGATATCATGTGATCAATACTGCCAGTATACTCAATCTTGTTGCCAGCGGTATTCAATGTGGGGATGTTGTAAGTGTTGAATGCGATGGTCCGGACGAACAGGCTGCCCTGGATGGCATAACAGCTGTACTGGAGGACACATCACTTGAACAATAAGCAGCAGAGATATCAATGTGTAAAGGAGAATGAAGATGTTAGAGAAGATTAAGGCACTTTTGGCAGAAGAACTTGGTGTGAATGAGGATGAGATTACAGAGGCAACTTCTTTTAGGGAAGATCTTGGTGCAGATTCCCTGGATTTATTTGAACTGGTGACAAACCTTGAGGAAGAATACAATATTGAGATTCCTGCCGAAGAGCTGGAGAAGCTGACAACAGTAGGCAAGGTTATTGATTACCTGAAGAGTGTCAATATTGAGGCATAGAAGTGCTTTGCGACGGAATATAAAGACTGATGGGAGAAAACTAGGATGAGTAAGAACAGCACTCAGGGTGCAAAAAAATCCACAAAGAACGAGAAGAAAAAAGGTGTCAATTTCTTTTTTGTACTTGTAGAATTTGTATTATGCAGTTTTTTGATTGCGAGCATCTCTATGAAAATGATTTTGCCGGCGATTATCAGTGCCTTTCTGGCAGTTTTTATTACTTCATTTCCGGACTTTGTATTGGAGAAGCTGGGGAAGGGGCCGATGAACAGGAATATTCGTTTTGCTGTTGGTGCAATTGGTTTCGTCCTTTTATGCTATGTTGTTCCGGACAGTAAGATTGCAGAAGTACGTCAGCGCCAGGTGGATGCAGCGGTTGCCAAGCAGAAAGCAGCGATGGAATCCACAGAGTCGGAGAGTGGCACAGAGACAGAGGTTGAGACAGTTTACGAGTCTGTGACGGAATAATAAAAACAATAAAAGAATAGAAAAGCAGAGTCTTTGGGCTTTGCTTTTCTAAAACACAAACTATGAAAAAAATTCATAGTTTAAATGAACATAAAGGCTTCATAGTGTTATTCGAAAATGGTATAATTTAATTCATAGAATGTAAATAATTGGATTATACTTTTTATATAAATTTTATAATTGCCGAATGACATCATGAAGGATGTTGTTGTTTTTTGATATTTCTCACTAAAGAGGAAGAGAGGAACAGGATGTATTATGAATTTGAAACACTTATCGTATTTTGTAGATATATCAAAGCGTGAAAGTTTTACGAAAGCGGCAGACGATATTTATGTTTCACAATCTGCATTAAGTAAATCAGTGAAATCATTGGAGCAGGAATTGAATGTGACATTGATCGACCGTACAAGCAAGAGTTTCAGCCTGACGGAAGAAGGAAGAATTCTTTATGCAGAGGGAGAGAAGCTGCTTCGATATATAGACGAGAGCCAGGATGAGATTATAGAGAAAATTCATCGGAGCAGGAGAAGGCTCAGAATAGGTATTCCGCCGGTTATTTCAACGGTTTACTTCAGTCATCTGTTGTTTCGCTTTATCAAGCAGTACCCGAACATTGATCTGGAGATTTCAGAGGTTGGTGCCAATATTGTTCAGAATCAGGTAGATGCGGGAAGTATTGATATCGGTGTTGTCATTTTGCCGATTATGAATGCAGAGAATTATCAGATTATTCCGGCGATGTCCTCAGATAATGCATTGATTGTTAATAAAGATCATCCTCTGGCCAGCCGTGATGAAGTGAGCTTCAAAGAATTGGAGCATGAGGATTTCCTGATATTGGACAGTACTTATATGCTGCATGACAGGATTATCAAGAATTGTGAGATTGCCGGATTTTATCCGCATATTACAACTGAAAGCTCTCAGTGGGATTTTCTGGCTGAGATGGTAGCCTATAATCAGGGCATCAGTATTTTGCCGATTCCGATTATGGAGAGATTCTATTCCAGTGAGAGAATCAAGATGGTTCGGCTGAAGGAACCGGAATTTCCATGGAATATCGCTATGATCTTCAAGAAAGAGAAGCTGATTACGGCCCAGATGAAGGATTTTATACATTTTGTTGTCGATAATAAGGACAATGTTAAAGAATATACATAGTTTATTCAACTATTCCAATATGAAAACAAGTATAGAATTAATTCATGACTCATTGAATTATGCATACTTTACAAAATAGGGTGATATTTGTTAAAATAAAGATGCAAATTCACAGTGCCTTGTCTCGTTTATCTTACAATTATGTGGGTAAATATTCATAAAACATTGCATACAGTGGCGGTGAATGACGATGGGAGAGAGAGTTATTACTCAAATTGTATGTGATTTTTATAACAAAAGGCACTTGTTCCATGTGAGAGACTGGAAATCTATTCCATATCTTATATGGTTGCCGTACAGATAGGGATATTTGTTGTTAAGGCGTAAAAAGGGAGAAAAATCTATAAAAAGGAGGGTATGATTATGACAATTCAGGAAATGAAGATTGGTGATCATGCAAGTGTAACAAAAACTGTTTCAGAAACAGACGTTTATCTCTTCGCTGGTATTACAGGTGACTTAAATCCTGCACATACCAATGAGGTAGCTGCTTCTAAGACAATGTTTAAGACAAGAATCGCACACGGTATGCTGGGTGCAGGTTTTATTTCTGCAGTACTTGGCATGTACCTGCCGGGTCCGGGAACCATCTACATGGGTCAGGAGCTGAAGTTCACTAAGCCGGTTCATATTGGTGATACTGTTACAGCGACTGCTACAGTAGAAGAAATCATTCTTGAAAAGAACAGAGTGATCCTGGATACAACAGTTGTTAATCAGGACGGCGAAGTCGTTATCAAAGGTAAAGCAACTGTTATGCCTCCAAAGGCTTGATCTTGTTGAGAAACCGCTTAGAAAAATTACATAAATAAGGGAGAGAAAATTATGTTATCAGTATTGGCGATTGTTATATCATTGGCATTGTTGATCTATCTGGGCTACAAAGGATGGTCTATCGTCCTTCTTGCTCCGATCCTTGCTCTGCTTGCAGCTGTTCTGACTGCAATCTTTACAGGTGGAGAATTCCACATCCTTGCAACTTATACGGAAGTATTCATGTCCAACATGGCTGGCTATGTTAAGAGCTACTTCCCATTCTTCCTGCTCGGTGCTATTTTCGGTACTGTAATGGATCAGTCTGGTTCAGCTATGGCTATCGCAGATTTCATCTTCGATAAACTTGGTAAAGGTAAAGAGGCATTAGCTGTTGTTCTTGCTTGTGCAGTTATCACATATGGTGGTGTATCACTGTTCGTTGCAGCTTTCGCTATTTACCCAATCGGTGCTGTACTTTTCAGAAAAGCTGGTATTCCAAAGCGTTTCCTTCCAGGATGTATCGCTCTTGGTGCTTTCACATTCACAATGACAGCTATTCCAGGTACACCTCAGATTCAGAACACAATTCCTATGAAGTACTTCGGTACTGACGTTTTCGCTGCTCCTGTTCTTGGTATTGTCGCAGCCCTGATCATGTTCCTTGGTGGTATGGCTTGGCTGACAACACGTATCAAACATGCAATGGCTAAGGGTGAAGGTTATGGTGATCATCCAAATGAAACACTGGCTCAGATTGACCATTCTAATCTGCCATCCTTCGGCGCAGCTATCATCCCGGTTATCGCAGTTATCGTTGTTAACTTCGTATTATCCAAGATGGTATTTGTTTCATCCCATGCAGATGCATATGCATATCTGGAAGGTGAACCATACAACACAGCTCTTGGTTCTGTAGCTGGTACATGGGCTCTGGTTATCGCCCTGATCGTTGGTATTCTTCTTGTTATCATCTTCAATGCTAAGAGATTCAAGAAAGGTATCGTTGAAACATTAAAAGAAGGTGTTTCCGGTTCTTTCCTTGCAGTTATGAATACAGCATCTGAAGTTGGTTATGGTAACGTTGTTAAGACTCTTGCTGGTTATGAAATCCTTGCTCATGCAATGCTGGCATTATCAGCAGGCAACCCACTGGTTGGTGGTGCGATTTCTACATCCGTTCTTGCCGGTGTTACAGGTTCTGCTTCCGGTGGTATGTCCATCGCTCTGGCAACATTCGCAGACACATTCAGCAAACAGGCAGAAGCTATGGGTATCAGCCATCAGGTACTGCATAGAGTAGTTGCTGTTGCTTCCGGTGGTATGGATACTCTGCCTCATAACGGCGCCGTTATCACACTGCTTGCAGTAACAGGTATGACTCATAAAGAATCCTACATCGATATCGGTATGAATACAGTTGTTATTCCTCTGATCTCTTGTGTAGTTATCATCCTGCTTGGTACATTAGGTATCTGCTAATCCAGGAAAAGGACAAATCTGTTTTTGACAGATTGTACATATGAACAATATAAAACTGCTGCTTTGACGCTTAGACGTCAGGCAGCAGTTTTTTGCTGCTTGGAATTCCATTGCGGGGGCTCAGTATGAATCGGAGAAGTGCATTTGACAGGAAATTGCAGCAGCAGTTATGTAGCCGGCCGGGAGACGGTCACGTGACACAGATCTGGCCCGGCAGTCTGTACTTGTCTCATCCGGCCGTAAAGAATGTATTTCTTTCTTCATTTACAGTCTATGTATCAGGGTGGGGATTTTATACATATAAATAACTTGATTATCATGAAAATAAATGATAAAGTTGTACATGACATAATGATTTATAGAAATAGATGAAAATACAGGAGTAGATAAAAATGGGACAGGCAGTTGTAGTACTGAAAAAAGGTGAAGGACGTACCTTAAAGTCCGGCGGTGCATGGGTCTATGACAATGAGATTGCATCCGTAACAGGCAGCTATGAAGATGGTGACATGGTGATTGTGAGAGATTTCGATGGTTATCCTATGGGCCGGGGTTTTATCAACCGTCATTCCAAGATCAGAGTCCGTCTGATGACCCGTCATGTGGATCAGGAAATTGACCGGGAATTTTTGAAGGCAAGACTTCAGGCTGCATGGGACTATCGTAAGAAGGTAACAGATATATCCAGCTGCAGAATTGTGTTCGGTGAGGCAGATTTTCTGCCGGGTCTGGTAGTTGATAAATTTTCAGATGTACTTGTGGTACAGGTAACAGCCCTCGGTATGGATCGAATGAAGATTGAAATTGTCGATCTGTTGAAGGAGATTCTTCTGGAAGACGGTATCGCTGTCAAAGGTGTTTATGAGAGAAGTGACGGCAAATACCGTGACCAGGAGGGGATGGAGCGTGTCAAAGATTTTATTGGTGAGCCTTTTGACACCAATGTCCCGATTATCGAGAACGGCGTCCGTTATATCGTTGATGTTAAGGACGGACAGAAGACGGGCTTTTTCCTGGATCAGAAGTATAATCGACTGGCAATCCAGAAGCTGTGTAAAGGCGCCAGAGTGCTGGACTGTTTTACCCATACAGGCTCTTTTGCACTGAATGCGGGGATTGCAGGGGCCGCAGAGGTTACAGGTGTGGATGCTTCCGAACTGGCAGTCCATCAGGCAGAAGAGAATGCAGCTCTTAACGGTCTGCAGGATACGGTGCACTTTCAGTGTGCAGATGTATTCAATCTGCTGCCGGAACTTGAGAAGCAGGGGGAGAAATATGACGTTGTGATTCTGGATCCGCCTGCATTTACAAAGTCAAGAAATTCTGTGAAGCATGCCATGAAAGGTTACAGAGAAATCAATATGCGCGGTCTGAAGCTTGTGAAAGACGGCGGTTTCCTTGCGACCTGTTCCTGCTCTCATTTTATGACCTATGAGCTTTTTACGGAGATGCTGCATCAGGCAGCAAGAAGTGTCCATAAACGTCTGCGTCAGGTGGAATACCGTACCCAGGCGGCAGACCATCCGATTCTGTGGTCAGCGGATGAATCTTATTATTTAAAATTCTATGTGTTCCAGGTTGTGGATGAGAAATAAGCGGCTGATAAAAGGTAAGCAGCTTAAGGATGAATGGGACAGAGGATGTTTGAGAAGATAGTCATGAATGGAGGCCGGTCATGAATTATGATGAGGCAATAGAATATATAGAAACAGTCAGCTGCAGTGGGATTATGCCGGGTCTGGTGAGAATTCAGGCGCTGCTTGAGAAAACAGGACATCCTGAGAAGAAGAGCAATGTGATTCATGTGGCCGGAACCAATGGCAAAGGATCTGTTTGTACGTATATTTCTTCTATATTGATGAAAGCAGGCTACAGCGTTGGACGTTATGTTTCGCCGACACTGTTTGATTACAGAGAACGCATACAGATCAACGGCAGATGGATCTCAAAGGAGGATACAGCGTACTGGATGAGCAGGGTGCGTGAGGCGGATGAAAGAATGCAGGCCGAAGGCATGGAAGGAGCATCAGCCTTTGAGCTTGAGACGGTAATGGCTTTTCTCTATTTCAAAGCATCCCGATGTGATTTTGTTGTTTTAGAGACGGGAATGGGCGGAAGACTTGATGCCACGAATGTGGTGCCGCATCCCCTTGTTTCCGTGATCACTTCTATTGGGATGGATCATATGAAATTTTTGGGAGATACCATCGAGGCCATTGCATCTGAAAAGGGCGGCATTATTAAGGAAAATCGTCCGGCGGTCATCGGAGCCGGGCGCAGGGAGGCTGTTGATACATTAGTAGGAATCTGCCATCAGAAGCACTGCTGCTATCGCATTGTGAACAAAAACGATGCAGTCATTCTGGCATCAGATCTTTATGAGGGCCAGGTATTTGATTATAAAGATTACAGCAATGTCAAAACAACAATGGCCGGATGCTGTCAGCCGTGGAATGCATCTGTTGCAATAGCTGCGGTGGAATTGCTCTGTGAGCTGCCGGCTGCTGACTTTCCGGCAGGTATTTCAAAACTGCCGGTAGAATGTGTGAATCAGCAGGCAATCATACAGGGAATCGCATCTGCAAGATGGCCGGGAAGATTTGAGGTACTGGAAAAAGAACCGCCGTTGATTATTGATGGTGCCCATAATCCGGATGGTGTAAGGAGTCTCGTGGATTCAATTGCACGCTATTTGCGGGAATGGCCGGTGATTCTGGTGATGGGCGTTTTTGCAGATAAGGATTATCCTCAGATGCTTGAGATGGCCTCTGATTATTCAGACACATTGATCACATTTAAACCGGAGCAGCCAAGAGGGCTGGCAGCCGAGGCACTGGCAGAGTGTGCGTCTCTTTACTTTAAGAATGTGACGGCTGCTGCCAGTCAGAAGGAAGCACTGGAGACAGCGAGGAGACTCGGCGGCAGCCGGAAAGCCATTGTATGCTTTGGCTCACTTTCGACGATGGCAGGATGGTACCAATTAACAGGAAGGAACTCTTCAGATGGAGAATATTGACAGAATTACACATCATCCGCTTTTTAGAATGTCCATGATGAAAATACGTGAGTGTGAGGAAAACAGAGAATTCTGCTGTCATGGGATAGAACATAGCCTGGATGTGGCACGTATGGCGTATATTGCCAATCTGGAGCAGCAGCTGGGCATTTCAAAGGAAATGATCTATGCAGCGGCACTGCTTCATGATATCGGAAGATGGCGGCAGTATGAGGAGAATATTCCCCATGAAGAAGCCGGGGCTGCTCTGGCCGCAGATATTTTGGAGGACACATCCTTTAACGGGGAGGAGATCCGACAGATTCTGGAGGCAATAGGCAGCCACAGAGAGAAGCCTTCTAAAGAAATAGAAATTTTTTCACATCTGCTTTATCAGGCAGATAAAAGATCAAGAGTTTGCTGGCTTTGTGAAGCACAGGATGCATGTTACTGGCCGAAGGAACAGAAAAACAGGACAATCATGGATTAACAGGAGGCATTAAAATGCAGATTGGCAATAAAATATTTGATACAGCAAATCATACGGCGATAATGGCTATTTTAAATGTGACGCCGGACTCTTTTTCAGATGGCGGCAGTTACAAAAATATGGACGATGTCAGACATCGCGTGCAGCAGATGATCAAAGAAGGTGCAGAGATCATCGATATCGGAGGAGAGTCAACAAGACCGGGACATGTCCAGATTTCAGATGAAGAAGAAATTGCAAGGGTTGTACCTGTGGTTGAATGTCTGAAAAAGGAGTTTGATATTCCGCTTTCTGTGGATACTTATAAATCAGCGGTGGCGAAAGAAGCGATTGGAGCAGGCTGTGATCTGATCAATGATATATGGGGATTGCAGTATGATCCGAAGATGGCAGCACTGATCGCTGAGTCAGGCGTGGCCTGCTGCCTGATGCATAACCGCATGGAGGCAGATTATCAGGATTTTCTTCTGGACTGCATGAATGATATGAAGAAAATCATACAGACCGCAAAACAGGCCGGCATAGCAGATGATAAAATTATTCTTGATCCGGGGGTTGGTTTTGGCAAGACATTGGAACAGAATCTGCTGGTGATGAAGCATCTTGAACGTTTCAATGAGTTTGGATATCCGGTGCTGCTTGGTACATCCAGAAAATCTATGATTGGTCTGACCCTTGATCTGCCGGTTGATCAGAGAGTAGAAGGAACACTTGTCACTTCCGTGTGGGCCGTGCAGGCACATAATGGTTTCGTTCGTGTTCATGATGTGGCGGCTAATTACCGTGCCATTCGTATGGCAGAAGCCATCAGAGATGTCAGATAGGAAAGTGACGAATGCCGTGAAATTGTCCGGCAGGAATAGAGAAATCCATTGAGTTTGGAAATGGAAAGGGGAGACCTGATTTTGGATAAGATATGCATAAGGAGACTGGAAGTTTATGCCTATCATGGTGTTTATGAAGAAGAAAAACGGTTGGGCCAGAAATTTTATATTTCGGCAGAACTGGAACTGGATACAAGAAAAGCAGGGGTGACGGATGATCTTCAGGCATCTGTCAACTATGGTGAAGTCTGCCAGAGAATGGCAGAGTGGACCAAAAAGAACAGAAGAAAACTGATCGAGGCAGCGGCGGAAGATCTGGCCAGATATTTGCTTCTGCAGTATCCGATGGTGAAGAAGGTAACTTTGGAACTTGAAAAGCCGGGGGCTCCGGTACCATATGCTTTCGATACAGTTCTGGTCCATATTGAGAGAAGCAGACACAGAGCGCTTCTTGGCATCGGCAGTAATCTGGGAGATCGTCAGATGAATCTTGCCGCCGCCATTCAGCTGCTTGATTCGGTATCGGATGTAAAGGTAGTGAAGCGTTCACCTTTTTATGAAACAGCGCCGTATGGCTATACGGATCAGCCGGCGTTTATCAATGGTTGCCTTGAAATTGAGACATTGTATACACCGGAAGAACTTCTGGTACTGCTTCATGATATCGAACACAAACTGGGAAGAACAAGAGAAATTCATTGGGGACCAAGAACAGTGGATCTGGATATTCTTTTTTATGATGATCTGGTTCTGGATACACCGGATCTGCAGATACCGCATATTGATCTGGCCAACAGAGAATTTGTGTTAAAGCCGTTATCGGATATTGCCGGTACATTCAGACATCCGCTGCTGCACCAGACAGTCAATGAACTGTTGGCGGCATTGCGGGAAAAGAAGAACTAATAATAATTAAGACAGAGGATAAACAGATGGATTTAGGCGTATTAAGAGATCATATAGATGATATTGACAAACAGATCATTCATCTTTTTGAGGAAAGAATGGATGTGGCAGAACAGGTGGCCAGGTATAAGATTGGCTGCGGAAAACCTGTCTATGATCCTGTGAGAGAGCGCAGCAAAATTGAAAGAGCAAAGGATATGGCGACAAGCAGTTTCAACGCCCGGGGTGTGGAAACACTGTTTAACCAGCTGATGGCTATTAGCCGTGTACGGCAGTATGAACTTGTTGCAGAGGCGCATCAGGACAATTTTGGCTTTGAGGAATGCAGTGGGGATCATTCAGGGGCAAGGATTGTTTTTCAGGGCGTAGAAGGCGCTTACGGCCACCAGGCGACACTTGGTTACTTTGGTAAAGATGCAGACTGTTATCATGTTAAAACCTTTGAGGACGTCATGAAGGAGGTCCACGAAGGCCGTGCGGATTATGGTGTTCTGCCGGTGGAGAATTCTTCAACAGGTATTATTACGGATGTCTATGATCTGATGCACCTTTATGACAATTACATTGTGGGTGAATATGTTGTGAAGGTGGAGCATGCCCTGCTTGGTCTGCCGGGAACAGAGATCGATCAGATCAGGACGGTTTATTCACATCCGCAGGGACTGCTTCAGTGCAGCAGATTTCTTGATGAAAAGCCGGAATGGGAACAGGTCAGCCTGCAGAATACGGCGGTCAGTGCAAGAAAAGTGCTTGTAGAGCAGGATAAGACACAGGCGGCGATTGCATCCCCTGCAGCAGCAGCTTACTATTCATTATCTGTACTCAAAGAAAAAATCAGTGACAATGACAATAATTCGACGCGATTTATTATTATTCGTCACAAAAAGGAATATGTCAAAGGCGCAGACGGCATCAGTATATCCTTTGAGCTGGCCAATGCCCATGAGACAGGAAGTCTTTATCATGCATTGGGATTCATTATTTACAACAGTCTGAATATGACAAAGATTGAATCCAGACCGATCCAGGGAGCAAAATGGCGATATCGTTTCTTCATTGATTTTGACGGCAACATCGGAGAAGCACCTGTGCAGGATGCCTTAAGAGGCATGGCGCAGGAAACAATTAACTTTAAGATACTGGGAAATTATATTCAGGTTGAGTAAATGGACAGGGGGTATGGGAATGTCGTACAAAACACTTGCAGCGATTAATGTGGGCTCCGGAGAAGTCAGCATGAAAATCTACGAGATTTCCAAAAAGACAGGTATTCGGGAAATTGATTATGTTCGTTATTATATTGAACTTGGCAGTGATACCTATACGAAGGGTTATATAGAATATGATCTTGTCAGAGAGCTGTGTGATGTTCTGGAACGTTTTTCCTTGAAAATGGAGGAGTATAAAGTAGAAGATTATCTGGCACTGGGCAGCAGTGCTCTGATTGAGGCCAGCAACTGTGAGCTCATTGTAGACCAGATCCGTGTGCGGACAGGTCTTGAGGTGGGAACCATTGACAATGCCCAGCAGCGTTTTCTTCTGCTGAAATCGGTCGCCCGGGGAATGGATAACTTTGAACAGCTGATCCGTGATGGGGCAGCGATTGTGGATATGGGCTCAGGCAGTCTCCAGATTACGATTTATGATGACGGCAAACTGATCTATACCCAGAATCTGAAGCTGGGGTCTCTTCGAATCAGGGAAATTCTGGCAGACTTAGAAGGACAGACAGATAATTTTGTCAACGTCATGGAAGATTATATCGGCAATTATATCGATACATTTTCAAGACTTTTTATGCACGGACGCAAGGTTCGGCATATTATTGCCGTCGGCGAGGAAATGGAATCCATTGTCAAAATTATCGGCAGTGACGGCAGGAAGAATTTTATGGAGCGTCCTGCTTTTGATGCGGTATGCGATGGTGTGCTGACAGCCGGAGAAGAAGAGCTGTCTGCAAAGTACAGTATTCCTTATGAATTGGCAACGGTTTTGAAGCCGGCGATCATCGTTTACAGAAAGATCATTGAGATTTCCGGTGCGGAGAAAATATGGGCAGCAGGCTGTGACCTTTGTGACGGCATGATTGTTGATTATGCCGAAAAGCAGGAAGAAATCGAACCGGCACATTATTTTGCGGACGATATTATTTCCTATGCAAGAACCATTGCCAAACGTTATGACAGCAATAAAGAGCACACAGGCAATGTCGAAAAGACGGCGCTTGCAATTTTTGACGGCATCAAAAAGAAGGCGGGCTTAGATCCAAGAGACCGTATATTGCTTCAGATGGCCTGTATTCTCCATGACTGCGGTAAATATGTCAATATGCTGGGCGGTACGGACTACAGCTGTGATATTGTCAGGGCTACAGAATTTGTAGGTCTTTCAGAACAGGAAAAGGGCATTGTTGCTGACACTATCAAATATAATGCCTGGAAATCTGTGCCGAAGCTTTCAGATCTGAAGGTCCCGTTAAAGCGGATCAATTATATCCGTATGCTGAAACTGGCGGCGATTCTGCGTCTGGCCAATGGCATGGACAGAAGCCATAAACAGAAGATACGCAAGGTGACCACAACCTTTAAGGAGAAGGAATTGATCATTCGTGCGGATACGATCTATGATATTACCCTGGAGCAGAGTACGATTGAGAACAAGAGTCATTTCTTTGAGGAAATTTATGGATTTAAACCTGTATTGAGGATGAAGAGGAGGTAGGATCATGAGCAGTCGATTTGAACAGCCGGAAAATTACAGAAACCGTGAACTGAGTTGGCTGGAGTTTGATTACAGAGTACTGAGTGAAGCCAGGGATAAAAGTCTGCCGCTTTTTGAACGGCTGAAATTTTTAAGCATCACAGCCTCCAATCTGGATGAATTCTTTATGATTCGTGTGGCATCCTTAAAGGATATGGTTCATGCAGGATACACAAAGCCGGATATCGCGGGCATGAAGCCTCAGGAGCAGTTAAAGCATATCAGCAAGAAGACCCATGAACTGGTGGGAGTTCAGTACAGCACGTATAATCGCTCTTTCCTGCCGGTATTAAAACAAAATCATATGGTCATTATTGATCAGTTTGAAGATCTGAGTCCGAAACAGGCGGAATTTGTTGATGAATATTTTATGAGGGATGTTTACCCGGTGCTGACGCCGATGGCCGTTGATTCTTCAAGACCATTTCCTTTGATCAGGAATAAGACATTGAATATCGGTGCCCTGATCAGAGATGAGGAGCAGGCAGGAGAGTATGATTTTGCAACAGTCCAGGTGCCGAATGTACTGCCGAGAATTGTTATGATTCCTTCTGAGAATGAAGAAGATACGACGGTGATTCTTCTGGAACAGATCATAGAAAAAAATATCCAGAAGCTGTTCTTAAATTATGAGGTGATCTGTGCCCACCCGTACAGAATTATGCGAAATGCGGATTTGTCCATTGACGAAGAAGATGCGGCGGATCTTTTGAAAGAAATCCAGAGGCAGCTGAAAATGCGTCAATGGGGAGAAGTTATTCGTCTGGAAGTGGAAGAAAATATGGATCGTCGTCTGCTGAAGATTCTGAAAAAGGAACTGGATGTAGCGGAAGAGGCGATTTATCGGATCGGCGGCCCTCTGGATCTGACATTTCTGATGAAAATCAGCGGTTTTGAAGGGTTTGACCATTTAAGATATGACAAATATATTCCTCAGCCGGTAAAAGGCATGAATACAGAGGAAGATATTTTTACCCAGATCAGGAGAAAGGATATTCTGCTGCATCATCCGTATCAGACGTTTGCACCGGTTATAGAGTTTGTTCGGCAGGCATCCAAGGATCCGGATGTGTTGGCAATCAAGCAGACGCTTTACCGTGTCAGCGGCAATTCACCGATTATTGCGTCTCTTGCAGCGGCTGCGGAGAATGGCAAACAGGTAACGGTACTTGTGGAGCTGAAAGCACGTTTTGATGAGGAAAATAATATCATCTGGGCAAAGATGCTTGAAAAGGCAGGATGTCATGTTATCTACGGTCTGAGGGGGTTGAAGACACACAGCAAGATCACCCTTGTTGTCCGGAGGGACGAAGACGGTATCAGACGTTATGTCCATCTTGGTACAGGTAATTACAACGATCAGACAGCCAAATTGTATACAGATATGGGATTGCTTACCTGCTCAAAACCGATCGGCGAAGATGCGACGGCTGTGTTTAATATGCTGTCGGGTTATTCAGAACCGCCATATTGGAACAAACTGGTGGTGGCACCGATCTGGCTCAGAGACAGATTTTTGAAACTGATCCATCGGGAAACAGAGCATGCGATGGATGGAAAACCGGCCCGGATTATTGCGAAGATGAATTCACTGTGTGATGAGAAGATCATTGCAGCCCTTTACGAGGCTTCCTGCGCCGGGGTAGAGATTGACCTGATTATCAGGGGCATCTGCTGTCTTAAAGCAGGTATCCCAGGACTCAGTGAGAACATCCGCGTGCGTTCTATTGTCGGTAATTTCCTGGAACACAGCAGAATCTTCTATTGCTATAATGACGGCTGGGAAGATATTTATATGGGAAGTGCGGACTGGATGCCTAGAAATCTGGACAAGCGCGTGGAAATCATGTTCCCTGTGGAGGATGAGGAATGCAAAAAGGCTGTCAAACATATTCTTAGTGTACAGCTGGCAGATAATGTCAAAGCCCACATTCTCCAGCCGGACGGCAGCTATACCAAAATTGACAAGCGGGGCAAAACACTTGTTAATTCTCAGGAGTACTTCTGTAAAGAAGCAGTGGGTGAGGCAAAAGACATGGAGGAAGAAGGCGTTCAGATACGGCGAGTGTTTGAACCGCTGTATCATGTGGAAGAGTAGCACTTCCCGGAAGATTTGCTGTTTATATTAGCAGAAGAGATGTCATTGGATACATCGGATATATAGCAGAAGAGATGTCATTAGATACATCGGATATAAAATAATGGCGGTCACATGTGTTTTACACATGAGGCCGCCATTTGAATGAGGATGGCTTATTCTTCGATCGAAAGCATACGGTCAATCATTGTACCGTATTTTTCGTAAAATCTGAAAACATCTTCTGACTGATAGACATTGCAGAAAGATTCAGACTGCAGACTGTCAAAATACTGACTGATTTCGCCGATCAGGCTTTCATTCTGGATTGTATAGAAGCTTGGTCCGCACTGGGTGGTATAATGTTCCATATTCTTCAAAAACAGTTTGCGTTTATTGTTGTAAACGGACATCTGGAAAAGATATTCAGAATTCGGGATACATTCATCATCGATGATGAAGAAACGTATTTTGGGATTCTTCTGAACCAGTTCCAGAACATGCTGAATATGTTCCTTGCGTTCTTCCACGGACATATGGTAGACGACATCCGCGAAATAAATAGTGCCGTCGGTGATGTAACGCAGCAAGTTTGTTTTTAAAAGATAGAAATCAATTTCGCCTTTTTCAAAGATTTCTTCCCAGGTGATTCCTAAGTGTGCCACAAGCTGGGCCATGCTTTCATCAAAACCCTGATCTCTGGCGGCCTGAATGAGCCTCGGATTGATCTGGGCAGGAAGAAGAAATTCAAATCCCCGGGTGACCATAATCTGAAAGCTGTTGTGGGCATAGAATTCTGTTCGATAGCCGTTATAAAACAGTTCTTCAGAATCTGAAGAGTGGATCATCAGGCGGCTTAAGGTGAATTCAGAATTAATTTTCTGGTACAGGCTGTTGACCTGTGAAATATCCGTGATAATATGAGCGATGCAGATGCGGTAATCCTTGTCAAGGGCACACTGAACAGCCACGCAGTTTTTGACAATAAACAGATTCATGTAATCCATACAGCTGTTGTCATAAAAATCAAAACAGATATCGTTGTAATGATTGAGCAGATAGTACAGCTGCGGAATATAGGAATGATCCCGGCCTCTGCGGACAGTGTTGATGCCCATCTTAATATGAACAGGTGTGTGATAATAATTCGTACGTCTGACTTCATAGGAGAGATCCGGGAGGAACCCGCAAATGTCCATGGTGCACAAAATATGACATGGTTCATTCATGTGCTTCAGCATCTGAGGCAGTTCTGTAATAAAAAAGTTCTTGATATCCAACTGCCACAGCAGCATGCGCTGTGAAGTCATACCTGTGATGCTCGAGTTCTCTGCGGTATTCTCATAGGAACGTTTATAAGCATCTTTCAATAACTGGAAAATTGTTGACGAAATTGAATTTTCATCATACGGACCGGAAGCGTTGAATTCAGCCGCAAACAGCGTTGCTTCCTCCTGGGCAACAATTTCCCGTGCAAAAACATCAGCAAGACATTTATTGACATTAGGGGCGGCTTTAGCAGCAGGCAGTTTGCCTTTGTTGCACCATTTGCTTATGTACGATGTGTCATAACCTACGATTTCGGCAAGATTTGTTAATTTGATATTGGTGAAACGGATCAGTTTCTTTAACAAAGTGCCATAGGCGTTCATTGTGCATACCTCCCTCATGGTTTTCTGATATTCAGTATAACACTTAAAAATTGAATTTTCAATCAAAATTGAATAATATTGATTCATAATTGATTGAAATGATGAAAAAAGATGAAAGAGATGTCTTGCTTGATTTCATTCCTATATACAAAAAAACAGGTTACAATAGAGACATCTGATGAAGGTAATTGTCAGATTCTGACGCACAGTTATATCAGATCGGAAAGCTGTGCAGGTGATGATTCATATTCTACCAAACCGAATCATACCCGGAATGAATAATTTTAGAATAACATAATGAGAAATCTCCTCCTTAACCCTACCACAACATTAGAAGAAGATTTGAACAGTATATTTTCTGATTTATTCACAGAAGAAACCTTCCATATTATTGCTTTATGGGCGCAATAATATGGAAGGTTTTTTGCGTTCCCGGGAAAATCTGCCGGAATACGCCGGAAATTTGTTGAATGCAACACAAATAATAAATTTTTGCTAAAATAAATAAAAACAAAATATGAAACATCATTAAAAAATAGACATTATGTTGACTTTTGAAAATCCTCCGTTATAATATAGAATAAATTACCAACAAATGCTGGAAGGAGGAAACACCTGTGGATAATATGAATCATTTATTATTTGATTTTCTGGATGAGCACGCTGATATGTATGAGGGAAGAGATGCCATTGATCCGGAGCTGTATGACATTTACAAAGTAAAACGCGGGTTGAGAGACAAGAATGGAAATGGTGTTGTGGCAGGACTGACAACGATTTCTACAATTGAAGCTTTTGACATCAAAGGGGAAGAGAAAATTCCCTGCGACGGAAGGCTTTATTACAGAGGGTATGATGTGAGGGATCTGGTCTCCGGCGCAGTGCGTGAGAAGCGGTTCGGGTTTGAGGAAGCAGCTTATCTGCTGTTGTTTGGCTGTCTGCCGGATCATAGAGAACTGAAGAAGTTCTGCGACGTATTGGGAAGTATGCGGACATTGCCGACAAACTTTGTCAGGGACGTTATTATGAAGGCACCAAGTAAAGATATTATGAATTCCCTGATGAAGAGTATCCTGACACTGGCTTCTTATGACAGCCGCGTGAATGATCTGAGTGAAGCCAATGTCCTCCGACAGTGTCTGATGCTGATCAGTGAAGTGCCGATGATGGCAGTCTATGGCTATCATGCTTATAATCATTATGAACGTGAAGAGAGTATGTATATTCACAGGCCTTCACCGGAATTGTCAACAGCTGAGAATATTCTGCTGATGCTCAGGCCGGATAAGAAATATACAGCGCTGGAAGCAAAGGTACTGGATGTAGCCCTGATGCTTCATATGGAACACGGCGGCGGCAATAACTCTACATTTACGACACATGTTGTGACTTCATCAGGATCAGATACCTATTCTGTTACAGCAGCGGCACTTGCTTCACTGAAGGGACCGAAGCATGGCGGTGCCAACATTAAGGTCATGGAGATGATGAGCGACCTGAAACAGAATGTGGGGGATACAAAGGATGAGGATGCGGTGAGAGCATATCTGGAAAAGCTGGTAGACAAGCAGGCCTTTGACAGGAAAGGTCTGATCTACGGTATGGGACATGCTGTTTACTCATTATCGGATCCAAGAGCGGTTGTCTTTAAGAGTTTTGTGGAGAGCCTGGCCAAAGAAAAGAATCGTATGGATGATTATCAGCTCTACAGTACCATTGAACGTCTTGCACCGGAAGTTATCGCAGATAAGCGTAAGATTTATAAAGGTGTCAGTGCCAATGTAGATTTCTACAGCGGCTTCGTGTACAGCATGCTGGACATTCCCGTTGAATTATACACACCGATATTTGCCATGGCGAGAGTTGTGGGGTGGAGTGCCCATCGAATGGAAGAGTTAGTCAATGCCGATAAGATCATCCGTCCGGCATATAAGAGCATTGCTGAGAAGAGGGTGTATCAGCCAATGGACAAAAGGCAGGAACGTGAATTGGCAGGCGGAAACTATCACAAAATAGAAGAAAAATAAAATGTATGGGATTTAGTACAATCCAAAAAATGCATAACAAGATGAAAAAATAAAATAACAGAAACTTCTTTTAATAAGAAGAAAGACAATGACTAATTGTTAAAAAAATATCACATCTTTGTAGTGAAGGTGTGATATTTTTTTAGTTTGCATGCGAAATTTCTATCATAATTCTTAGCTATATCTTAATTATATATCAAGAATGTTAAAATGATAACAAAATAATAAACTAAAAATAAATTAAGACCAAATGTTTTGTATGTTTTAATATTTATGGACAATAAAAAATAGAATATGTTATAATTATTGCATAAAAAGTAGGAGAAGAGGTTGCTTATGTTTGTATTGTTCTTTTTATTCTGGGTGATGCTCAATGGACGGATTACAGTTGAGATCACCATATTTGGTCTGGTTATCTCAGCGGCGATGTACGTATTTGTATGCAAATTCACAGGCTTCAGTTTCAGGAAAGATATGCGGATCCTGAAAAAGCTGCCATTGATCGCTGCCTACTGTCTGGTGCTGGTGAATGAAATTATTAAGGCCAATCTGACAATGATTCATTACCTTCTTTCACCGCAGATTCTTCCGGAACCGGCTTTGGTGCGGTTCAGAACCGATCTGAAAACGCATACAGCACAGGTGCTTCTGGCAAATTCTATTACATTGACACCGGGGACGATCACAGTAGAAATGAAGGATGGGGAATATCTGATTCACTGTTATGACAAGACAATGGGGGAAGGTCTTGATTCATCTGTATTTGTTTCTATGTTAAGGAAACTGGAGGGATAATATGGATACAGCTGTTAAATCTTTTTTTCTGATATGTATTATTATTTTGGCTGTGCTGACTTTTTTGTGTCTGATCAGAACAATCAAGGGGCCTAGGCTTGTGGACCGCATCGTCGGTACAAATATGATCGGTACTATGACCATTGCGATTATTGCACTTCTTGCGGTTTATCTGAATGAGAGCAGTATTCTGGATATTTGTCTGATCTATGCCATTATGAGCTTTGTAGCGGTTATTGTGTTAACAAAGATCTACATTGGTATCTATAATGAAAAGAAAAGTGCACAGCACAAAGCGGAGGAGGAGAGTCAGGATGAGTATTAGTCCGGTTCGTTTTATCATAGCGGCGATATTGATTATGATCGGTATATTGATTATGGTGATACAGACTTTTGGTGTGTTTAAGCTGAAATATGCACTGAATCGTATGCATGCGGCGGCAATGGGAGATTCTCTCGGTATTATGATGGTTATTCTGGGAATGATCGTTATCTATGGGATCTCATTTGCTTCACTGAAACTTTTGACAGTGCTGATTGTTTTCTGGTTTGCATCGCCGGTATGCAGTCATCTGCTTGCCAAGCTTGAAGTCAGTACTAATGAGCAGATTGAAGAAGAATGTGAGGTGCCTGAGAAATGACAGAATTAAGAATTATATTACTTGTGTTTTTGCTTGTCTGTGCCATCGCAGTTAGTTTTTCAAAGAATCTGCTGATTTCTGTTGTTATTTATATGGCCTTCAGTTTAATTATGGCGATTGTATGGCTTCTTCTGGAATCTCCCGATCTGGCGATTACAGAAGCGGCTGTCGGTGCGGGAGTGACAAGTATCCTTTTCTTTGTAACACTTAAGAAGATACGATCGATCAAGACGACGGCAGAGGAGGATATCGATGAGTAAGAAAAATCCCAACTATCAAAATAGTTTTGCTGACAAGTTTACAAGATGGGTAAAGGGAGATTACGATCCAATCGAAGGTCAGATGGAGATGAATGCGCCGGATAAGGAGGTCTTCGGTGATGAAAGAATCCGGTATGTGCATTTACATATTGTTAAGTCGAATAATTACAGTGAGCGTATGTTTGAAGAAGGCCTAGCAAAGAATGTCAGACGTTTTACCGGCTTATACAAAATATTCGGTGTGATTGTATCTGTCTTTATTGCCTGTCTGCTGCTCTGGACGGTGAGCTTTCTGCCGGAATTTGGTGATCCAAATGCACCGGAGAACAACGAAGTGGCAGCCAGATATATTGAGCAGGGCCTTAATGAAACGGGTGCTGTCAATATTGTAACAGGTATGATCCTTGACTACAGAGCATTTGATACCTTCGGTGAATCCTGTGTGTTATTTGTAGCATCATGCTGTGTATTGATTCTCTTGAGAGTGGATAAGGATGAAGATCCTGAATCCAGAGCCATTGAGGATATGAATGACAGACATTACGAGCCGAGAAATGATACGATTCTTCAGAAGGTTGCTGATTTCCTTGTTCCGCTGATGATTATCTTCGGTATCTATGTGGTGCTTAATGGACATATCTCACCGGGCGGCGGTTTCTCCGGCGGAGCCATCATCGGTTCAGGTCTGATTTTATATCTGACTGCTTATGGTTTTGAAAAAACACAGCGCTTTATGAATGAGAAGGTTGTGAAGGCATTGACGGTAGGTGCGCTGACATTTTACTGTTTTGCCAAAAGTTATTCGTTTTATACAGGCGCCAATCATCTGCACAGCATTATCACACCGGGAACACCGGGCAATATTCTCAGTGCAGGTCTGATTGTTTACCTGAATATCTGTGTCGGCATTGTTGTTGCCTGCACGATGTACTCATTTTATACATTGTTCAGAAAGGGAGGAATTTGATATGGGCTCATTTGCCACCAATTATGAAGAAATCGCTGCGGTTCTTCTATTTGTTATCGGGATGAGTAATCTTGTATTCCAACCGAATCTGCTCAAGAAGATTATTGGACTTGATATTATGGATGCAGCTGTCTATCTTTTCCTTGCAGCAAAGGGATATATAGAGGGCAGAACAGCACCGATTGTGGTTGATGGTATTTTGGATGCCAGCCATTATATCAACCCTGTCCCGGCGGGTCTGGTGCTTACAGGCATCGTTGTATCTGTCAGTGTCAGTGCCCTGATGATGGCGTTGACGGTCTGTCTCTACAGAGAATATCATACCCTGAATATTGATGAGATTATGATGAAGCTCAGAAAGGAGGAAGACTAAATGGCATTTGTCCAGAACTTTCCGTTTTTCTGTATTATTTTGTCAATGTTCTCGGCAATTATTTCTTTTGTAATGAACGGCAGAATTGCAAAATACATTCACGTGGCCATGGTCACGGCAGTACTGATACTTTCTCTGGCAACCCTTTCTTTTGTGGCGGGTACCGGTGAGAGCTATACCTTTATGATGGGTCATTTTCCGGCACCATGGGGCAATGAGATCCGAATCGGTGAGCTGGAGGCATTGATGGCAGTCTTCTTCAGTCTGATCATGATGCTGTCTGTTTTCGGCGGTATGGCGCATATTGACAGAGAAGTTCAGGATTCCAAGAAGAATCTTTTCTATATTCTTCTTGATCTTCTGATGGCATCATTGCTGGCTCTGATTTATACCAATGACCTTTTTACGGCATACGTGTTTATCGAGATTAATACGATTGCTGCCTGTGGACTGATTATGATCAAGAAGCAGGGCAGAACTTATGTATCCGCATTGAGATATATGATTATGAGTCTTGTGGGATCAGGACTGTTCCTGATCGGTTTGACATTGCTTTACAGTATTACCGGACATCTCCTGATGTCTCCTGCCAAAGAAGCTTTAGATCAGATTATTGCGGTGCACAGCTATCAGGTGCCGCTGATGGTCATTATCATTCTTGTAACAGTGGGACTTGGTATTAAGAGCGGTCTTTATCCTTTCCATACATGGATTCCGGATGCCTACGGTTATACAACCCCGTCAGCCAGTGCGATTTTGTCATCCCTCGTATCCAAAGGCTATATTTTTCTGCTGATCAAGATCTTCTACAGAGTATTGGGATTTGATTCAATCATCAGCAGCCATATGGTCAATATCTTATTTGCATTTGGTGTGATCGGAATGATCATGGGATCTGTGGCGGCCATCAAAGAACGCAACATCCGGAGAATGACAGCGTATTCTTCTGTTGCTCAGATTGGCTATATTTATATGGGTCTGGGCCTCGGTACAACAGCAGGCGTTGTTGCGGCAGTTTTTCATATTATTTCACATGGTGTTATGAAGTCGCTGCTGTTTCTCAGTATTTCCGGTCTGACAGAAGTATCTGACGGACGTTCGGATTATCTGTCCTTAAGAGGTGCAGGACTCCGCAACAGGATTGCAGGTGCGGCCTTTACGGTGGGATCCCTTTCTATGATCGGTATGCCGCTGCTGACAGGATTTATTTCCAAATACTTATTTGCATCTGCGGCGACAACGGCAGGCAATAAGATGATTACGGCATGGGTTGTGCTGGCCATCAGTACGGTATTGAATACGATGTATTTTATGCGTACGGTGTTGACACTTTACAGACCTGTGTCTGCGGAAGTCCACAAGGAATATACGCTTGAGAAATCCAAAATAGAAAGAGCAGCAATTATCGGATTGATTTTATTAAATATCGGACTTGGTGTGGCTTCACAGCCTGTGATTAAAGCCATCGAAGCCGGTCTTGCAATGTTTGGCTGATAAGGAGGAAAAAATGGATATTAATAATTATTTTTTAATTTTTCCGGTACTTCTGCCAATCTTTGCAGGTGTACTGCTGATGTTTCTCAAGTTTGGAAAAAGAGAGCATATGCAGCTCTATATTCTTGCGATTCTCATTGTTGATCTGGCCAGTGTGGGATGGATCGCACTGCAGCCGGAGGATACGCTGACTTTAAGTCAGTTCTTTATTGCAGAGGGACTGCATGTATTCTTTCATGTGGATATGCTTTCAAAGATTTTCTCGGTGCTGACAGCTTTCGTATGGCTGATGGTTGGTATCGCATCCTTTGAATATATGGCGCATGAGAAGAATGAACAGAGATTTTACTGCTTTTACCTAGTTGTGGGCGGCGTTTTATCAGCCCTTGCCTTTTCAGGCAATCTGCTGACCATGTATGTGTTCTACGAGTTAATGACACTGACATCCATGCCCCTTGTTATGCATAACCTGAGCCATGAAGCGATTATGGCGGGTCTGAAATATCTCTTTTATTCCGTGGCAGGTGCTTTTATGGTGCTTTTCGGATTCTTCCTGTTCAATGCAGAGGGAAGAGTACTGTATTTTTCACCGGGAGGCATTATCAATGAGGCCAATCCGCCTGGCATCATGCTGTTTGCTGTATTTTTGATGATTGTCGGATTCGGCACAAAGGCAGGTATGTTTCCGATGCACGGATGGCTGCCGACAGCACATCCGGTAGCTCCGGCTCCGGCCAGTGCGGTTTTATCCGGTGTTATTACGAAGGCAGGTGTGCTTGGCATTATCCGTTCAGTCTATTATGTGGCCGGACCGGATATGATCAAAGGCACATGGGTTCAGTATACCTGGATTATCCTGTCTATTCTGACAATTTTCATGGGGTCTATGATGGCCTATAAGGAGAAGGTATTGAAGAAACGTCTGGCTTATTCAACAGTCAGTCAGGTATCATATATTCTGTTTGGACTTTCAGTGATGCAGCCGGTGGCTTTTGTAGGTGCCCTCATGCATGTGATTTTCCATTCACTGGTTAAGAATACACTCTTTGTGTCTGCGGGTGCAATTATCTGCAAAACAGGCAAAACAAAGGTCCGTCAGCTTGTGGGCATCGGCAAGGAGATGCCGGTGACGATGTGGTGTTTCACCCTTGTATCGCTGACACTGGTAGGTATTCCGCCTACAAGTGCCTTTGTCAGCAAATGGTACCTGATTTCAGGTGCGCTTGATTCGGGTGTTCCGGGTCTTTCATGGATTGGACCGATTGTACTTCTGATCAGTGCACTGTTAACTGCCGGTTATCTGCTGACGATCTCTATCAAGGCTTTTCTTCCGGGAGAAGATTATAATTATGCGAAACTTGTTAACCATGAACCGACATGGCGCATGCTGATGCCGATGATTGTGATGACTGCTCTGGCAGTGATCCTTGGTATCTGGCCTGCCGGTCTGATGAAAATATTTGCAGATATCGCTGCATCAGTACTTTAAGGGAGGAGAAGAAGTATGCCATCTTATTTTATACTTGTACCGATTCTGCTGCCTGTGATCGCGGGTATTCTGCTGCTGGTTTTTCCTATTGAGGATGCCAGAAAGAGAAATATCTGTATTGAGATTATCGTTGTCATCAATACACTGCTTGTCTTATGGCTGCTGACACATCGTCCGTCTGAGAGCTTTTATATGTTTTCGCTGGGAGCCCGTCTGCCGCTGACATTGAATGTGGATGGATTGGCGATGTTCTTTGCGGGCCTTGTCGCCTGCCTCTGGCCGCTGGCTTCATTGTATGCTTTTGAGTATATGAAGCATGAAGAACGTGTCAATACGTTTATGGCTTTTTATACCATCACTTATGGTGTGACACTGGGTGTTGCCTTTGCGGGCAATATCATTACCATGTATCTGTTTTATGAATGTCTGACCATGGTCACGCTGCCTCTGGTTATCCATACGATGACGAGAGAGGCGAGAAAGGCTACCAGACAGTATCTGTATTACATGATCGGCGGTACGGCATTTGCCTTTATTGCGATTGTCTTTTATTCGCTGTTCTGCAATGACATTGCTTTTGTTCTTGGCGGTAATCTGAACCTTGCGGCCATCAGCAATCATATGGATATTGCGCTGTTGGTGTATGTATTCGGATTCTTTGGTTTTGGTGTCAAGGCGGCCATTTTCCCATTCCATGGCTGGCTGCCGGCAGCTTCTGTAGCACCGACACCGGTCACTGCGCTTTTGCATGCTGTTGCGGTTGTTAAATCCGGTGCCTTCGCCATTATGAGACTGACGTACTATTGCTTTGGAACAGAGGCACTGCATGGCACATGGGCACAGATTGTTGTGCTGATCGCAGCACTGATTACGATTACCTATGGTTCTACACTGGGCGTCAGAGAGACTCATTTCAAGAGACGTCTGGCTTATTCGACGATCAGTAATCTTTCCTATATTCTTCTGGCGGTGGCGACCATGTCTCCGTTGGGGCTGATCGCAGGTCTCAGTCATATGGTTGTTCATGCAATCATGAAGATCAGTGCTTTCTTCTGTGCAGGGGCTGTTATGCATCAGACAGAGAAGAATTACATCTATGAGCTGGATGGTCTTGGATTCGAGATGCCGGTAACATTTGTGGCGTTGTTTATATCCGGTTTGTCACTGATGGGTATGCCGCTGTTTGCAGGTTTTGTGAGCAAATGGAACATTGTTCATGCGCTGCTGGAACATGAGTCCATGCTGGGGTATATCAGTGTGCTTGTTCTGCTTTATTCGGGTCTTATGACAGGTATTTATATGCTGACAATTATTGTCCGTGCCTGGTTCCCGCATGTGGGTTATCATAAGGATCTGGTGGAAGATTTTAAAGATCCGAACTGGCTGATGAAAGGGCCTCTGGTTATCTTTTCCGTATTAACTGTCGTGATTGGCTTTTATGCCCAGCCAATGCTCGATTTTATTCAGAAAATTGCTACTGGCATTTATTAACAGGAGGGACAGAGAATGATTGGTAATCCGACTTTATTATTATTGGTTGTTGGTCCCATGGCAGCAGCAATTATTGGTTATCTGATCGGGCGGGTGAATAAGTCTGCCAGAGATTATTTTGCGGATGCAGTGACGATACTTGCTTTCCTGACAATGGTGTATTTTTTCCTGACATACAAAGAAGGACAGCCGGTATCACTGCTTGTTCCTGAGGTCTGCGGTATGGGGATGTCCTTTAAACTGGACGGCTTCAGAATTATTTTTGCTTCAGTAACCGCTTTTATGTGGATGATGACCACTATTTTTTCAAAAGAATATCTTGCCCATGCAAGAAACAGAAACAGATATTATTTCTTCCTGCTGGTGACATTTGGTGCCACCATGGGTGTATTTTTATCAGACGATCTGTTTACAACATTTATTTTCTTTGAAATCATGTCGCTGGCTTCATATGTCTGTGTCATTCATGATGAGAAGAAGGAGACCATGTATGCAGGTGCTGTCTATCTTGCCGTTGCCGTTATCGGCGGTATGGTAACTCTTATGGGACTTCTGATGCTGTATCATGCGGCAGGAACACTGCAGTTGGATGCACTGCTTCCGGTCTGTGAAGAAATTTTTCCTGAGAACGCAAAATGGCTCTATATTGCAGGCGGCTGTATCCTCTTTGGCTTTGGCGCCAAAGCAGGTATGTATCCGCTTCACATATGGCTGCCGATGGCCCATCCGGTGGCACCGGCACCGGCCAGTGCACTGTTGTCCGGTATTATCACCAAAACAGGTATCTTTGGTGTGATCGTGATTTCGTCCCGCATCTTTTTGCATAACGGATACTGGGGAATGGTCATTCTGCTGTTTGGTGTGATTACCATGATGCTTGGCGGTATTCTTGCTATTTTCTCACTGGATCTTAAGCGGACGCTGGCCTGCTCATCCATGTCGCAGCTTGGGTTTATCTTTGTAGGTATTGGTATGCAGGGGCTGCTCGGCGAAGAGAATGCCCTGGCAGTCCGGGGAACAATGCTGCATATGTTTAATCATTCCAACTTAAAGCTGGTGCTTTTTATGGCAGCCGGTGTGGTTGTGATGAATCTGCATAAGCTGAATCTCAATGATATCAGAGGTTTTGGACGCAAGAAGCCATTATTGCTTTATACGTTTTTGATGGGTTCACTGGGTATCGGCGGTATTCCGCTTTTCAACGGTTATGTCAGCAAAACATTGATCCATGAGAGCATTGTGGAATATATTGAATTGCTGAAAGAAGGACACGGCGCAGCAACATTTGCCTTCGCATCCGGTGCCGGCGCAGTGACATTATTTAAAGTCATTGAGTGGCTCTTTATTATTACCGGGGCCATGACAGTTGCCTATATGACCAAGCTGTTTATTGTCCTTTTTGTGGAGAAGAACAGTGATCCGGAGATCCAGAAACAGTATGAAGCGAAGACGAATTACTGCAATAAGGTGACAGCGGCTGTTCTTGCAGTGACAGCGACAATCCTTCCGATTCTCGGTGTACTGCCGACAATGACGCTTGATAAACTGGCTGATATGGGTCAGAGCTTTATGTTCGGTGTTTCACCGCATCATGCGGTTCATTATTTTTCGCTGGTCAACTTAAAAGGCGGCCTTTATTCCATCGTGATCGGTGCATTGATTTATGTTGTAATTATTCGCGGATGGATGATGGTGAAGATGAAGACAGGTACAGTGGTTTATATGAACCGTTGGCCGGAGCGCCTGGATCTGCTTGAACTGGTTTACTATCCGGTGATTATGATTATTTTGCCGAATGTGGCAGCGTTTATCTGCAGATGTATGGATTTTATGATGGACGGGCTGATTCTGCTGGCAAGAAAGACCACACACCGTCAGCTCCACGGCGGCAAAAATCCGCCGAAGGGTTACAGAATTTCTTTCTGGCTGGGCGGTTTCTGCAATAAAATTGCCCTGTGGCTGAATAAGACGATTTACAAGAAACATCCGCTGAAGCGAGATTACATTCTTCGTTTTGCGGAAAAAGAAAGAGTCATCAAAGATGCCAACAAGATTATTGTGGCAAGTGTGTCATTCAGTTTGCTGATGTTTGGTATCGGTATGATTGTCACAGTTATCTATCTGTTTATGGCAGCATAGAGTATGTACAAATATAGAAAATACACAAAAGGTACAGTTCTTGGACTGTACCTTTTGTGTAATAAAAAATAATCCTGCTCGCAGTGTAATAAAAATCTAAGCACATATCACTATGTGCTTAAGAAGAGGAAGGTATATGAAAAAGATTTCCAACAGACTTTGTCTGACGGATTCCGGCTGTCAGAAATCATCTGCTGTTGATAAACAATATACAGGAGAAATGTAAAGACTGCTATCATCAAAATGTAAAGATGGTGTAAATTTTCTTTGAGGCTGAAGTGAAAGGAAACAAATGTTTGAATATTTAAATATTTCTTTCTTTTTGTTATAGAATGCGGTATAATAAAAGGCATAAAATGACGGAGGAAAAGCAGATATGCCAGAGAAGGATAATCCCGGAATGGGCGAAAGAATTCAGTCGATGGTGGAAGACGCCATCAATTCCATGGACTTTGAACAGTTGAATAAGAATATCACAGGTTCTATACAGTCCGTTTTTGAAGAATTGAATATACAGCCGCCTGCGGGAACCGGATCAAAGGGCAGCAGTACTTCGAATGTGAGATATCATTACGGTACAGAGAAGAAGACTGGTGAACGGGCTGTGGCCAGGTATGTGAAGAATCCACCTGGTACGGTGACAGGACCGCTTTGTACTGCGTTGGGCGGTGTGTTTACAGGTATATTCGGCATTGCATCCATTGTGATGGCTGCTGTGCAGAGTGCGCTTCCAAGTGCTGCAGGACATGTTGTACTGTCTATTGCGATTCCTCTTGCCCTTGCATCAGCAGTTGTCTTGGCGAATGGAATTTTGCTGAGCAAAAGGGTAAGACGGTTTCGCAAATACACGAAGCTGATCGGTCAGAAAACTTACTGTCAGGTGAAGGAGCTGGCATCGGCTGTGGGTAAGAGTGAGAAGTTTGTTGTCAGAGATATACAGAAATTCATTGATAACAGGGCTTTTACCAACGGCCATCTGGATGCGCAGAATACCTGTCTGATGCTTGATGATGCCACTTACAGACAATATCTTGAGACCCAGGAGGCTTACAGGCAGAGAACTCTGGAAGCACAGAAGAAAAGGAAAGAGGATAGGGATATCTTTTCTTCAGACGGTATAGATAATCCTGAACTTGTCAAGGCAATTGAGGAGGGCAACCGCTATATTGAAGCTGTCCGCAGAGCCAATGATGCGATACCGGGTGAGGAGATATCCGAGAAGTTATACAGACTGGAAGCGCTGATCAGCAAGATATTTGAAGTGCTGAAGCAGAAGCCGGAGCAATTGCCGAAGCTTCGCAAGTTTATGCAGTATTATATGCCGACAACGCTGAAGCTTGTGCAGACCTATCAGGAATTGGATGCACAGCCGGCAGCAGGAGAGAATATCCAACAGTCAAAGGCAGAGATTGAGAAGACATTGGATACCATCAATCTGGCTTATGAGAAGCTTTTAGACAGTTTCTTTGAGGATGCAGCCATGGATATCAAGTCAGATATCACAGTTCTTGAGACGATGCTGGCACAGGAAGGGTTGACAAAGAATCCATTTGATACAGAATCAGGGAGTGAGCGCAGATGAGTGAGATTAAATTAGATGAGACACCGACATTGACATTTGAACCATTTATAGAAGAAATGCAGCCGCCGGCCAAAGAACCGGAGAAACCGGTGGCTGAAACTGTTCAGGCATTTGATGACAGTATGCTCAGCGATGAAGAGAAGAAGATGGTTGAGGAGTTTGCTGCGAAGATCGACATTGCCAATTCCGCACAGGTGATGCAGTATGGTGCCGGTGCGCAGCAGAAGGTGGCCGGCTTTTCAGAGAAGGCACTGGAGAATGTGAAGACGAAGGACCTTGGTGAAGTAGGCGATATGATCACAGGCGTTGTCACGGAATTAAGGAATTTTGATGCAGGTGAAGAAGAGAAGGGCATCTTCGGATTTTTCAAGAAAAATGTGGATAAACTGACCACCATGAAGACGAAGTACCAGAAGGCAGAGACGAATGTGAACCATATTGTGGAGGCTCTTGAACAGCATCAGGTGACATTGATGAAAGATGTTGCAACATTGGATCAGCTGTATGAGCTGAATATGACCTATTATAAAGAGCTGACTATGTATATTCTTGCCGGCAAGAAGAAACTGTATCAGGTTGAGAAGGTGGATATTCCTGCGCTGGCGGCGAAGGCACAGGCCTCAGGGCTTCCGGAGGATGCACAGGCGGTCAGTGATCTGACTGCATTGGCGAATCGTTTTGAGAAGAAGCTGCATGATCTTGAATTGACCCGGACCATCGCTATGCAGATGGCACCTCAGATCCGTCTTGTACAGAACAATGATACAATGATGTCTGACAAGATACAGTCAACCATTGTGAATACAATTCCATTGTGGAAGAGCCAGATGGTGATTGCACTGGGAGTTGCACATTCCGAGCAGGCGGCAAAGGTTCAGCGGGAAGTATCGGATTTCACCAATGAGATGCTGAAGAAGAATGCAGAGAGACTGAAGATGGCATCTGTGAATGTGGCCAGAGAATCCGAAAGAGGTATTGTAGATATAGAGACATTACAGACGACAAATGAACAGCTGATCAGTACATTGGATGAAGTGCTTCAGATCCAGAGAGACGGCAGAGCAAAACGTCAGGCGGCTGAAGTTGAACTTCAGAAGATTGAGGGAGATTTGAAGGCAAAGCTCCTTTCCATGCGGAGTTCTGTACAAGGATAGCAATTGAATCTGTCTGCACATCAGACTTGATTTCATGTCAGAACTCAGGAACAGGGACAGGACTTAGATGATCGGCATAGTGTATGGCAGGGCAGTTTTGAGCATCAGAGCTGTCCTGTTCTGATAAAATCAGCTGTCATATTCATGAGGAAAAGGGGGCTGTTATGCCAGAAGAGATATATAAAGAGGCGGCACAGAAGGTGACAGCCTGGTATCGGAGTCATGGACGGGATCTCCCATGGCGCCGGACGAAGGATCCATATGCTATATGGATCAGTGAGATTATGCTGCAGCAGACACAGGTAGAGACCGTAAAGCCTTATTATGAACGCTTTATCCATGCGCTGCCCACGGCAGATGATCTGGCCAGGGCGGATGAACAGCAGGTTTTCAAATTATGGGAGGGACTCGGGTATTACAGAAGAGCGGCACATCTGAAGGAAGCGGCGGAGACCATTGTCAGGGATTATCAGGGCAGATTCCCGGATACGTATGATGAGCTGCTGAAGTTAAAGGGGGTCGGCATGTACACGGCCAGTGCTATTGCAAGCATTGCCTTCGGCATTCCAAAAGGTGTTGTGGACGGCAATACATTGAGAATTGTGTCCCGTCTGCTGAACAGAGAGGACAACATTGCCCTTCAGAAGACAAAGAATGCCTTCGGAGAGGTGATGGATGCCATGATCCGTTATGCGGATCCCTCGGACTTTAATCAGGGAATGATGGATCTGGGAGCCATGATCTGCACACCTGTAAAACCCGCTTGTGAAGCATGCCCGATTGCGTCATTGTGTCAGGCAAAGGCCTGCGGAACGGAAGGACGGCTTCCGGTTAACAACAAGAAGATCAACAAGAGTATTCTGGAATACATGACAGTAGTTATCAGAGACGGTGACCGGTTTTTTATGGTGCCGAATGAGAAAGGTCTGCTGCAGAATTTATACGGCTTTGTACAATATAATTGTGACACGCCATCGGAGTTTGAAAGACTTTTTTATAATCAATACGGTGTGCGTGTGCGTCTGACACAGTACGTCAGCGATATTAAGCATGTTTTTACACACAGAGAGTGGCGGATGCATGTCTATGGCGGTGAAGCTGTCGTGAGCGGCTTAGCTGAAGGCAGAACAGATTTTTACAGTCTGGAAGAGATAGAGAAACTGCCGGTTTCAACGGCACATCTGAAGGTTTTGAAGAGTTATTTGAAAGCCATGAATTGACGATTTTTCGAAAAGGGGGAACCGGCAATGAATATTCGTGAGGAGAGAGAAGCATGGGAGCAGAGTTATCTGAGCCCTTACGCATCAAAGAGCAGTGAGACCATGGGGAGAGACCGCGAGGAAGATCAATGCGATATTCGTCCCGAGTATCAGCGTGACAGAGACCGGATTCTTCATTCCAAGGCCTTCAGGCGGATGAAGCACAAAACACAGGTGTTTTTGGCTCCGAGAGGTGACCATTACAGAACGAGACTGACCCATACTCTGGAAGTATCACAGACAGCGAGAACCATTGCAAGGGCGCTGAGGCTCAATGAAGATCTGACGGAGGCTATTGCCCTGGGTCATGATCTGGGGCATGCTCCCTTTGGACATGCCGGAGAAGCTGTATTGAATGAGATTTGTCCGGAAGGGTTCAGACATTACATACAAAGTGTCCGGGTTGTGGAGGTTCTGGAGAAGAATGGCCGGGGACTGAATCTGACAAAAGAGGTCAGGGATGGCATGATGAATCATTCTACATCAAGAATGCCAAAGACACTGGAGGGCAAAATCGTAAGACTTTCAGACAAAATTGCTTATATCAATCATGATATAGATGATGCGATCCGCGGGAAGATTATCATTGAAGAAGAATTGCCGGCGGAGTATACGGATATTCTCGGACATGATTCCAAGGAAAGGCTCAATACATTGATTCATGATGTCATTGACAACAGTATGAACAGGCCGGACATTCTGATGTCGGAGCATGTGGAGAATGCGATGCTTGGCATGAGGCGGTATATGTTCGAACATGTATATAATAATCCGAAGGCCAAGAATCAGGAGTCAAAGGCGCAGAATTTACTGAGAGAACTCTATGGACATTATATGAAATATACAGAACAGATGCCGGAGGAATACAGAAGGCTTATTGCAGAGGGGCGCTGCTCAAAGGAGCGGGCGGTGTGCGACTATCTGTCGGGAATGACGGATCAGTACACAATAGAAACCTATGAGGCACTTTATATTCCGAAGGCATGGAAGATCTACTAGAAGGATGTGGCAGGTATGTATTATCCTGATGAAGTGATAGAAGAAGTCAGAAGCAGCAATAATATCGTGGATGTGATCGGCAGCTATGTACGGCTTCAGAAAAAGGGCAGTTCCTACTTTGGTCTCTGTCCGTTCCATAATGAGAAGTCACCGTCATTTTCCGTCAGCCCGAATAAACAAATGTATTATTGCTTTGGCTGCGGAGCCGGGGGCAATGTATTTACCTTTATTATGGAATATGAGAATCAGACATTTCCCGAAGCCATGAAAGTGCTGGCAGACAGAGCAGGCATCGCACTTCCAGAAGCGGAACTGACAGAAGAGCAGAAAAGAGAAAGAAACAAACGGCAGCTGCTGCTGGAAATCAATAAGACAGCAGCTAACTATTTTTATTATCAATTGAATAATGAACAGGGACAGCAGGCCAGAGAATACCTTGAGAACAGAAAGCTGTCCAAGGAGACGCAGATCCATTTCGGACTGGGATATGCCAGCAAATACAGCAACGATCTCTATCTGTATCTGAAGAAAAAGGGATATTCAGATCAGATTCTGAAGGAGACAGGACTGCTCACATATGATGAAAAGTATGGTGCCCATGACAAGTTCTGGAACCGTGTCATGTTCCCAATCATGGATGTGAACAACAGAGTCATCGGTTTTGGCGGGCGTGTCATGGGTGATGGTACGCCGAAGTATCTGAATTCACCGGAGACCATGCTTTTTGATAAGAGCAGAAATCTTTATGGGCTGAACTATGCTAGGACATCCAGGAAATCCTATATGATTATCTGTGAAGGATATATGGATGTGATCGCGATGCATCAGGCAGGATTTACCAATGCAGTGGCTTCTCTGGGAACAGCCTTTACTACACAGCACAGTGTTTTGCTGAAACGGTATACTCAGGAAGTACGACTGGCCTATGACAGTGATGGCGCAGGACAGAAGGCGGCCCTCAGAGCAATTCCGATTCTGAAATCTGCCGGTATCAATGTGCGGGTGATCCATATGAACCCCTATAAAGATCCGGATGAATTTATCAAAAATCTCGGGACAGAGGCTTTTCAGGAAAGAATTGATGCTGCAGAGAGCAGTTTTATGTTTGAAATTTCTGTATTGGAGAAAAATTATAAACAGTCAGACCCGGAGGGCAGAGCGTCCTTTATGAAGGCGATGGCAAGAAGACTGCTGGAATTTCCTCAGGAACTGGAGAGAAATATTTATATTGATGCCATTGCCGGACGGTATGGTATCGCATCGGAGGATCTGAAGCGGATGGTGAACAGCTTCGGTGCATCTATGAGCAGGGAACAGGTGGAAGAAGCTATTTATCAGCAGCAGGAGCGGGAAGAGATACCTGTGAAGAAGCGTGCTGAGAAGGAAAACAGTGTACTGACTGCCCAGAAACTGTTCCTGACATGGCTGATTGAGGATCCGACCCTTTATGACAAAATCAAAGATTATATCAGTGAGGATGATTTTGAGGAGCCTCTTTATCACAAAGCGGCGGCACTTGTTTTTGAGGAATTGAAAGCCACCGGTCAGGTAACTCCTGCCAGAATATTGAATCAATTTGAAGATGTGGAGGAACAGAAGACAGCTGCGTCGCTGTTCAACACAAAGCTTAAGACAGACGATGACCCGGCCATTCGCGAGAAAGCATTGAATGAAACGCTGAAGCGAATCAAGAAGAACAGTCTGGATCTGAAGAGCAGAAGCGTCAAGGAGATTTCGGATCTCCAGAAAATCATCCAGGAGAAAGCAAAGCTTCAGAAGCTGTATATTTCTCTTTAATAATGGAAAACTACTAACAATATGCCCGGAGGAAAACAAATGGACGAAAATATGGCACTTTTTATGGATAAATTAAAAGAATTGGTTCCTTTTGCAAAAGAAAAGGAGCAGGAGCTGACACCGGATATGATCAGCGACTTTTTCGGTCATATGCCGCTGACAGAGGATCAGATGGAGAAAATCTATGATTATCTGGAATCAAATGGCATTTTCGTGGATCGAAGCAATGATGAACCGGATCGAAGCATGCTGGATGAGGTGGAGGAAGAGATCGACCCGAATGATATCTCTGTCCCTGAGGGAATAGGAACGAATGATCCTGTCCGTATGTATCTGAAGGAAATCGGGAATATTCCGCTTCTGACACAGGAAGAAGAGATTGAGCTGGCCAAAGAGATGAAGGCAGGAAGCAAGACGGCGGCAAAGAAGATGGCAGAGGCAAATCTCCGTCTTGTTGTCAGCATAGCCAAGCGTTATGTGGGACGCGGCATGCAGTTTCTGGATTTGATCCAGGAAGGCAATGTGGGCCTGATCAAAGCAGTTGAGAAATATGATTATACCAAGGGATACAAATTCAGTACCTACGCTACATGGTGGATACGTCAGGCAATCACCCGCGCTATTGCCGATCAGGCAAGAACTATCCGTATTCCTGTGCATATGGTTGAGACGATGAACAAGATTACAAAGGCACAGCGTACGCTGACACAGGAACTGGGCAGAGATCCTTCGGTAGAAGAGATTGCGGAGAATGTACACATGGATGCCGGCAGGGTGCGTGAAATCCTGAAGCTGGCTCAGGAGACAGTTTCTCTGGAAACACCGGTGGGAAGTGAAGAAGAGAGCCATCTGGCTGATTTTATAGAGGATGAGCATACACCGCTGCCTTCTGATGAAGCTGCTTTTGGACAGCTTAAAGATGATATCCGCAGTGTCCTGGACAAGTTAAATGAGCGTGAACAGAAGGTTCTGAGAATGCGTTTTGGTCTGGATGACGGCCATGAGCATACCCTTGAGGAGGTGGGCCATGAGCTCAATGTTACACGTGAACGTATCAGACAGATTGAGGCCAAAGCCCTCCGCAAGCTGCGTCAGTCCGGCAAATCCGCAGGTCTTGAAGGCTATCTGAATCAGTAAACGGAGGAAACATATGCAGTTATCAATACGAATGCAGGCGGTGGCCGATATGGTGACGCCAGGAGGAAAAGTGGCCGACATTGGTACAGATCATGGATATGTGCCGATTTATCTGATGGAACAGCACAAAGCTCTTCATGCCATTGCCATGGATGTGAGAAAAGGGCCATTGGCCAGAGCAGGAGAGAATATTGTCAGATTCGGATGCGTCGGAGAGATTGAAACACGCCTGTCAGATGGTCTGGAAAAGCTGGAACCGGGTGAGGCGGATACAGTGATTATTGCAGGAATGGGGGGACTGCTTACAGTCCGGATCCTGGAGGCAGGTCTTGATGTTTTGAAAACGGTAAAAGAATGTGTCCTGCAGCCGCAGTCCGATCTGGACAAGGTCCGGCAATTCCTGCATCAGCATCATTTCCGGATTATACAGGAAAAGATGTTGATAGATGAAGAAAAATACTATACAGTTATGCGGGTGGTGCATGGTGATGAAACGCCTTATACAGAAGCAGAAGATTTGTATGGCAGATATCTGATCAATGATAAGAACCCGGTGCTTCTGGCATATCTCAGAAAGCAGAAGGCAGTCAAAGAAAAACTGCTTGCAGCACTTTGCGGCAAAGATTCTGAGAAGAGCCGGGAGCGGCAGCAGGAACTCATGCATGAGCTGCAGATGATCAATGATACAATAGCAAGGATGGTGGATGAGAATGCAGAGCAGAGAGCTGATTAAAAAATTAGAAATACTGGCACCGCCTAAATATGCGGAGAGCTGGGATAATCCAGGACTTCTTGTGGGCAGTGCAAAACGTGAGGTTCATAAAGTGTACATAGCACTGGATGCGGATGGGGAGGCTGTTGATCAGGCAGTCCGATGCGGCTGCGATATGATTTTGACGCATCATCCGCTGTTGTTTTCGGCCATTAAATCTATTAGAGATGAGGACTTTATCGGACATCGTCTGATCATGATGATCGAGAACAAAATCAATTATTATGCCATGCATACGAATTTTGATACGGCAGTTATGGCGGATCTGGCGGCAGACAGACTGAAACTGATGAATCAGGAACCGCTTGCTATGGTCAGAGAGACAGAAAGCGGGAAAAAGGGCATTGGTTCCACAGGGAATCTTCCGGAAGAGATGACATTGGCTGAGTTGGCGGCTTTTGTCAGGAAAGCATTTGATCTGCCTCAGGTAAGATGCTATGGAAATCCCGAGACGAAGATCCGGCGGGTATCTATGTGCCCGGGATCCGGCAAAGGAATGGATGGCGATGTATTAAAAGCCGGCGGCCAGGTTTTTATTACAGGGGATGTAGATCATCATTACGGCATTGATTGCGTAGAGAAGGGGATTTGCGTGATTGATGCGGGACACCATGGGCTGGAACATATTTTTGTACCGTTTATGGAACAATGGCTGCATGAAAACTGTCCGGAGATCGAGACCGTAACAGACAAAAATCAGTCACCTTTTTTTGTCGTTTAAATAACAGGAAAAGACTGTCATTCTGATCAAAATACAGAGAATGGCGCAGAACTTTGACAGTGGGGGATACAATTATGCCAAAAATTCATTTAAAAGTAGGAGAAGAAAGCTTTGAATATGAAGCCGGACAGACACTGGAAGCAATCAGCAGGGATTTTCAGAAGAATTATCCCCATGATATTATTCTGGCCCGGGTAGACGGCAAACTGGCCGAGTTAACGAAGACAATTCAGGAAGATGCGTCGGCGGAGTTTATTACAACCGGAGAGATCATCGGCAATGAAGTTTATCGCAGAACAGCCAGCATGATGATGCTGAAAGCTTTTCAGGATGTGCTTGGCAGAGAAAATTTTGAACGTCTGACGGTTCAGTATTCTCTGGACAGAGGATACTATTGTGAATTAATATCGGATACGGCACTGACGAAAGAGCTGTTGGATCGTGTGAAGCTGCGTATGCAGGCAATTCAAAAAGAAAATATACCGGTTATCAAGAAATCAATGCCGAAAAGGGAAGCCATTGAGCTTTTCAGAGAACATAAAATGTACGATAAGGTCAATTTGTTCCATTACCGCCGCAGCTCCAGAATCAATGTTTATACGATGGGGGATACGGTTGACTATTTTTACGGCTATATGGCACCGAATACATCTTACATCCGATATTTTGATTTGTATTTGTATGACGACGGATTTGTACTTCAGATGCCGGAACCGGCGTCTCCGGAGACCGTGGATGCTTTTGAGCCGCCGGAGAAACTGTTTAATGTGCTGAAGCAGTCCACCAGATGGGGAGAACTTCTCGGTGTGCGTACTGTGGCAGATATCAACAATGCATTGGCAGACGGCAGCTTCTCGGAATTAATGCTTGTTCAGGAAGCACTTCAGGAAAAGAAGATTGCAGAGATTGCAGAGAGTATCATTGAGAGCGGCAAGCGGATCATTCTGATTGCCGGGCCTTCCTCATCAGGCAAAACGACTTTTTCACATCGGTTATCTATTCAGCTGCGGGCCCATGGCCTGAAGCCGCATCCGATTCCTGTAGATAACTATTTTGTCAACAGAGAGGATACGCCGTTAGACGAATACGGCAAACCGAATTTTGAATGTCTTGAAGCATTGGATATCAAAGAGCTGAACAAAGACCTGCAGGGGCTTCTGGCAGGCGAAGAAGTAGAACTGCCTGTTTTTAATTTTGTCACAGGCAAGAGGGAAATGAGCGGCGAGAAGCTTAGGATTGGCGATCGGGATGTACTTGTGATAGAGGGCATTCATTCATTAAATGATGCCATGACCTATTCTATTGATCAGGATAACAAGTTCAAGATTTACATTAGTGCACTGACGCAGCTGAATATTGATGAGCATAACCGTATACCGACAACAGATGCAAGACTTCTTCGGAGAATTGTCCGGGATGCAGCCAAACGCGGGACCAATGCTGCAAAGACCATTTCTATGTGGCAGTCCGTCCGCCGCGGAGAGGAGGAGAATATCTTCCCGTACCAGGAAAATTGTGATGTGATGTTTAACTCTGTGCTGATTTATGAACTGGCGATTTTGAAACAGTATGCCGAGCCGCTGCTGTTTTCTGTCAGAGAGGATCAGCCGGAATATGAGACAGCCAAATATCTCATTAAGTTTCTGGGGTATTTCCTTGGCGCAAGCAGTGAGAATGTTCCGAACAACTCTATTCTCAGGGAGTTTATCGGCGGCAGCTGTTTTAATGTCGGGTAACAAAGAGGCGTATCCCGAATAAAGGTGTTTACTTTTGAAAATGAATGTGATATGATAGTCAGCGTAAGTCTGTCGGATAATCGCGGCTGCAAGTGTCGAAAGACCGCAGGTGAGGAAAGTCCGAGCTTCTCAGGGCAGAGTGCCGGATAACGTCCGGTGGAGGCGACTCCAAGGCCAGTGCAACAGAAATAAACCGCCTGTTTCGTCAGGTAAGGGTGGAAAGGCGAGGTAAGAGCTCACCGCTCCTCTGGTAACAGAGGAGGCTCTGTAAACCCCACTCGGAAGCAAGACCGCATATAAAACGATACGTCGGCCCGGCGTGTTTTAGGGTAGGTCGCTCGATCCTGCTGGCAACAGCAGGGCTAGATAGATGATTATCGTATCCGGTTTCCGGATTCACATAACTCGGCTTACAGACAGGCTTACATGATAATGATTTTGAGAAGGGAGCTGTCGCTTTAACTAAGAGATTAGTGAAGCGTCAGCCCTTTTTTTCTTTCAGAGTATGTTAAGGATTTTGTAAGGACTTAAGAGGCGGGGCTGTGCTAGAATAAAAACAGATGAGAGAATGAGTAAGAACGGAGGAGATAAAATGTCTGAACAGATTGAAATTCTGGTGGTGGATGATGACAAAGAGATTGCGAATCTTGTAGAGATCTATCTGTCAAGTACCGGATATATTATTCATAAAGCATATAATGCCATGGATGGCCTGGCTTTATTGCAGAAGCATGATATCAAACTGGCAATTATTGATGTGATGATGCCGAAGATTGACGGCATTGAGATGTGCCGGAGAATCCGGGCATGCAGGAATATTCCGATTATCATACTGAGTGCCAAATCGGCAGATGTGGACAAGATTCTTGGGTTAAGCGTGGGGGCAGATGATTATATGATCAAGCCTTTTAATCCAATGGAACTTCTGGCGAGAGTGAAATCCCAGCTGAGAAGATATCTTGAACTGAATCCAGGGGTTCTTGCTGACAGCAACACAATTGAAGTTCAGGACGTGGTGATTGATACGAAGAAACACCGGGTAACGGTGGATGGCAGGGATGTTGTTCTGACCCCTATTGAGTTCAGTATTCTGCAGCTATTGGCCAGTCATCCGGGGCGGGTTTTCAGCACGGATGAGATTTATGAGAATGTCTGGAATGAGAAGCTTTATGAGGCCAACAATACAGTCATGGTACATATGCGGAGACTGCGGGAGAAGGTTGAGAAGAATCCGAGATCACCGCAGCTGATAAAAACAGTCTGGGGAGTGGGATACAAGATTGAAGGTTAAATTTATAGAAAGTTTTAGAATGCGTGTCATGCTGTACACATGTATCAGCCTGCTGGCGGCAGTGCTGACGGATCTGGCCGTATTGTTTTTGTGTATCCGTTCACGCATACTGGTCAGTGATTACGGCTTGAATGATATGAATATTCACGCAGGCAATAATAACTATATGCTTAACAACAGTCAGATCCAGGCATCCACCAGAAGTATGCTGAGTGAGTCAAATATTTTTTACAGAATATTTGGCGTGGGCATCAAAGTGCAGCTGATTATCATTTTGGGAATTCTGGCACTTGTCGTTTTTTTGCTTGTCTTTTTTGCCCTGACGCATCAGGTAACCGGTTATATTACAACCATTCTTCAAGGAGCCTGTAAAATGGCAGACGGAGATTTTTCTCACAGAATTGATGTCCGATATCAGGATGAATTCTCCTGTATTGCCGACAGCATCAACCGGATGGCAGATACCGTTGAGACGATGAAGAAGAAAGAGGAAGAGGCTGAAGAGACAAAGAATGAGCTGATTACCAACGTGGCCCATGATTTACGTACACCGCTGACATCGATTATCGGTTATATTGATATTGTCAACAATATGCCGAATCTGACAGAAGAACAGCGTTCGGAATACCTGAAGATTACATGGGAGAAGGCCAGAAAGCTTGAAAAGCTGATCAATGAACTGTTTAGTTTTACAAAGATCAGCTATGGCGGTATGCCCATGCATATGGAAAGAATTGACCTGATCAAAATGCTGGAACAGGAGGTGGATGAGCTCTATCCGACCTTTAAAGACAATGAGCTGGAGTGCCTGCTGGAAACAGATACAGACAGCTGTATGATCATGGCGGACGGAGAACAGCTGGTGAGAGTTTTTGACAATCTCCTGGGAAATGCAGTCAAATACGGCAGATACGGCAAGATAATAAGAGTGCGCACTGTGACAGAACAAAGCCAGATTCGAATTCAGGTTGTCAATTATGGCAGCGTGATACCAGCAGAGAATCTGCCGTTTTTGTTTGAAAAGTTTTATAAAGTAGACACATCCAGACAACCTTCCAGTGAAGGAACGGGGCTTGGTCTGGCCATTGCCAAAAGCATTGTTGAAAGTCACGGTGGCAGTATTACAGCCAGAAGTTCCTTTGACGGAACTGTTTTTGAAGTGATTCTTCCGGTGGCGGAAAAAGCTCAAAGTGAGGTGGCATAATGGCACAACAATTAAAGAGACTGATTTGGCTGGCTGCATTGTTTATGCTGCTTATTCCTGCCGTTTATGTTTTGGCAGATGAAACTGAGGCAGATCATGACAGATTTATTGTCAGCTGTTCTGAAGTGGAAAATGATATTATGCTGGAAGATAATACATGGGCATACAGTGTCAGAATGCAGGTAACCAATCAGGGGGAAGATTTTGAGGGGACCATCAAAATCCTCAAATTCGCAGGCAGTGAAACGAATCAGGTGGATGCCGTCGGGAAAACCCTTGCGCTCAAAAGCGGAGAAACGAGAACAATTTATTTTAAAGTTCCGAATATATCCTATGACGGTACGCCGTATAGCATTCCGCTGCGTGTAGATTTCCTTGATAAAGGCGGAAAACTGCTTTGTCGGACAATGACGGATTTTCAGGTAGCGGCAGATGAAAATTATACAATTGCGGCAGGCATTTATACAGATGATGATCAGAAGATGTCTGTGATTGATAAGTCAAAGATCAAATATGAGACGGCATCCATCAGTGGAGATGTGACAATGAAGTCACGCAAAATGACAGAAGAGGAATTGGACAATATTGAAGAGATGAATGTAAATCTTCTGATATTGGATAAAGAAGTTTCTGAGAGTGAGTGGGAGAATATTTCCAAATGAGTGATGTATGGCGGTCATGTGATGATGGAACAGAGCGTCTATGAGCAGCTTATCGAAAAAACACCAGATGACAATCATATGGCAGATTGGGGAAAGGGCAAGATTCTGGTTTATGAATCAGAAGAATGGAAGGGAACCACTTTTTTGACAGCTGTCAGAAATATATACGGTGATGAGGGGTTTAATGCACTGTTCGGCGGTGATTATACCGATTATTACTGGAATGCAACCTCTATTCTTAATTATGATACAGGAAGTGCGCTGCCTTCAGTATCTGTTTATGCCATTATTCTGCTGATTTATATTGCATGTCTTGGACCTGCTGTATATATATTCCTGAAGAAAAAGGACAAAAGAGAGTATATGTGGCTGCTTATACCCTGTACAGCGGTTGTATTTTCCGTTATTGTCTATACAGCAGGAAGTTCAACACGTTATACAGAGCCTTTTGTTCGTTTTTACTCTTCCGTAGATCTTACGGATGAATCAACGGTGGAAAATACCAAAATATTGCTCACAAGCCCGGATAAGGGGGATTCAGTGATGAGCATCGAAGGGGACTGCCGGATGGATGTGCTCAGTGACGAGTATTATCTGCCTGTTCAGACGGGGATGAAGGAAAAGTTTGAACGTATGAAGACCAAGCTCAGCGGAGCGGAATATAAGACTGCAATGTCTGTCTCTGATACAAGAACGGACGTGTTGATTAAGAGCGACAGTGCTTTTGATAAAGAATATTTTTCAAATAGGAGACTGTTGAAGACAGAAGACGATATCAGCGCGGATGTATTTTATTACAAAGGTGCACTGTCAGGAACAGTAACCAATGCAACAAAATGGAATTTTCATAATGCTTTTATTATTCATAAGGGATTGCTTTTTTTGATAGGTGATCTGGCAGCAGGAGAAACGAAGGCATTGGATCAGCTGCAGAATGCACAGCTGATTAAAAGCCACAGTATTCTTTTGGATACGTGGCAGATGGATAATCCGGGTAATACAGCGGCAGTTTCATCAGTAATGACAAGTATGATGGACAATCTTTCTTCCACACTCTCTCTGGAAAAGGATATGATCGGCGGTTTTACTATGGATTATGATATTGGTGTGCAGAGCAGCGGACAGATTTCCTCTGTTCAGGGTCTGGCATTGGTCAAATCCGGAATCAAAGTAACAGACAGCGGAAACGGATGGGTGTCTCAGGCTGTTATTGCTCCGGAAGAGACAGGCAATGACGAAGACATGTATAATTTTGATGTATACAGTTATCTGATATACGGATCCGATACAGTGAATGCAAAATATACCATCACTGATGTGCCGGGAACCCTTTACATGAAGTGGCTGAATAAAGACAGTCTGATGAATGTGGCTTTTTATAATATTTCCACAGGTGTGTATGATAACGTCATGACGGATAGTGATGTGATGACGTCAGAACAGCTGAAGGATTATATCTCAAAAGATCATGTCGTCAAAGCGCGCATCCAGCTTGAGGATATGAGTGAAGATCACTATATGCCGGTATTTACTGTGTCAGGAGGAGAAAAGAATGATTGAGATCAAACATCTTTATAAAGCTTTTGACAATCATATGGTGCTCAGCAATCTGAACATGAAGATCAATGATGGTGCTGTCTATGGATTTGTAGGGCCGAATGGAGCGGGCAAGACAACAACCATGAGGATTATCGCAGGGCTTTTGAAAGCTGACAGCGGACAGATTCTTATAGATGGCATGGACATCGGCACGAGACACAAAGAGATGATCGGCTATATGCCGGATTTCTTTGGTGTTTATGATAAACTCAGGGTGAAGGAATATATGGCTTTTTTTGCGTCGATCTATGGCCTTGACCGGGAAAAAACAGAACAAAAGACAGAGCAGCTGCTGTCATTGGTAAAATTGACTGAGAAGAAGGATGCCTATGTGGACAGTCTTTCCAGAGGCATGAAGCAAAGGCTGTGCCTGGCAAGATGTATGATCCATGATCCGAAGCTGCTGATTCTTGATGAACCGGCTTCCGGTCTGGATCCGAGAGCCAGATACGAGTTTAAGGAGATTATCAAACAGCTTCGCAAAGAGGGAAGAACGGTCATGATTAGTTCACATATTCTTTCAGACCTTTCAGAAATATGTACGGATATCTGTATCATTGATGAGGGCAAAGCCGTCATGGACGGCAGTGTGGAAGAAATTGAATATCATATGATTACGGCTTCACCCCTTGTTATTCGTACTGCGGGAAGACAGGAAGATGCCATTGCGCTGATTAGAAAAAATGAGATGGTGGAGACCTTGTCCTATAATGAGAATGAGATACGGGCGGTATTTAAAGGCGGCAGGGAAGATGAGGTTGCGCTGCTTCAGGAGCTGACATCGGAGAAAATTCCGGTTTACTCTTTCGGAAGAGACAGAAGCGGCCTGGAAACTTTGTTTATGCGCATTACAGATCCGGAGGTGAAGAGTCATGCATATGAATCCGGTTTATAAAAATGAACTGAAGATGTCAGCCAGATCTATGCAGATTCCGGTTCTGGCAGTGATTTTTAACAGTGTATTGACTGTGGTTACTTTGGTGCTTCTGTATGCCATTCGACAGGGATATATCAACAGCGGGACAGCACCTTATTCACCAATGATGCTCCTTTATGTGGCGGTTCTGACCATAGAAGTTGTTCTGCTCTGTCTGTTTGTGCCGTCAGCGGCAGGAGGGAGCATCGCCGGAGAAAGGGAAAGGCAGACACTGGATATTCTGCTGGCATCTCGGATGACGGTAAGAGAAATTGTCACGGGTAAATTGCTGTCTTGTATCAGTACAGCTGTTTTGCTGGTGTTTACAAGTGTTCCGATTCTGGCGGTTACATCCATGTATGGCGGCATGCAGTTAGGGGTACTCTATCAATCGGCAGCGTATGTAGGATTTTTTATTCTGATGATCGGCAGTATCGGTGTTTTCTGCTCATGCCGTTTTAAGAAAACAACTTATGCCTCTATATCAGCCTATGGCGTGCTGATTGCACTGACAATAGGTACAGGGCTGTTGGTGATCCTTTTGAATATGGCTGCCGGCGGCTTTTTCGGCAACTTTGTAGTGACATCTTCAACAAGTGAGCTCTCTTATGCCTACAGCAGTACGTTGGATACTGCAGCCGATACTTCTGCGGCACATCCGGTTGCCGGTATCATTTATCTATGGCTTTTGAATCCGGCAGTTACTTATGCAATGCTTGTTTTTCATCAGATCGGAGAAGTTGGCCTGGTGGAGAATTTTCTGCATGAGCTGGGAGCGGCAAATGTTATCGTTGATCACTGGCTGTTCATTAGTCTGGCGGTTCAGACTATTTTGATCATTATGATGATGACTTTGGCAACAAAGTATCTGGATCCGCAGAATGAGCGGTTTAAGGCTGGTACGAAAATCTTAAAAAAGCATAAAACAAAATAAAATCTGTTGCATAACCTGAAGGAATCGTGTATAACAGATGGGAGATGCTCTATGGCATCTGGCTTGAATAGGAATAAAGGAGTTTGGGTTATGACACAGGAGAGCTGGTTTCGAAGGATATGGAGGCTGATTACGCCGGAGTTAATTTATCTGGCGATATGTTACCTGATTGATATTGCGGCGGCGGGTTATTGGGCATTTTCCATGGCCGGAGATTATTCCCAGAATAATATGGATGCTTTTGTGACGGCACTGTCGGATAAACTGATTAAATATGCAATGGTTCTGCAGTCAGCGGCGGCATTTTTCAGCATTCTGATTCTGCTTCGTATGTATTTTAAGGACTACAAGAAGCGGCGTTTTGTATTTGACAGAAAGGGTACGGCACCGGGATGGTGGCTGATACTGATTCCAATCGGTATATTTGTTTCACTGGCAGGTAATCTGCTGATCAATGTCTCTGATCTGGCAGCTATGTCAGAGGGATTTGATCAGTCACAGCAGATGCTGTTTTCTGGTCCGCTGGCTGCACAGATCATAGGGATAGGCGTGATTATTCCGATTTGTGAGGAACTGATCTACAGAGGACTGATCTTTATGCGTCTTCGTCAGTACTGCAATGTAAACTTGGCCATCGGTATTTCAGCGATTCTCTTTGCTGCATTTCACGGCAATATTGTTCAGGGAATTTATGCTTTTGTTACAGGTATACTGTTTGCTTATGTTTATGAGAAGTATGGTTCTCTGAAGGCACCGATGATTGTACATATCTCTGCCAATATGCTGTCTCTCGGACTTGCATGTATGAATTATACCTTTGACAGCAGGACGAAGGTACTGCTGATCGGCGTTATGGCAGTAGCGGTTTGTCTGGCTTTGGTCTGGGTGATGGACAGACATGTGGCAGCAAAGCGTGTTTATCTGAATCAGGCAGAAGCATCGGAAGCTTAATTTGAGAAGAACTAGAAGAACATTTGAGAAGACGGAGAATTTCGACATACAAACTCGGAATTTTCCGCCTTTTGTTTTTTAGCGCAGAAAACTTTGTCAATGAATGATAATTGCCGTATATTTTTGGATATGCTATACTTTTTATGTCATCGGTGATTCGAACATTTTGAAAATGGCATTGACTTTTCAAACAAGATAGTGTAATATAAACATTAGTTCGAAGAACGAATGTTCACGAAACATATGAACGATAATTTTATCATATACAAGAATGAAGCAGAGTCATGAAGGCCAGTTGGCTGCCACAGAATAAAGGAGATTTTGGAATGGATAACAGTGAAAAGTTGAAAGCTTTGGATGCGGCGATTTCGAAGATTGAGAAGGATTTCGGCAAGGGTGCCATTATGAAGCTTGGTGATAAGAGCAAGAACATGGATGTTGAGACAATCCCGACAGGCTCCCTGAGTCTGGATCTTGCACTGGGGCTTGGCGGCCTTCCGAAGGGACGTGTTGTGGAGATTTACGGACCAGAATCTTCAGGTAAGACAACCGTTACATTACATATGGTTGCGGAAGTACAGAAGCGAGGCGGCATCGCGGGCTTTATTGATGCAGAACATGCCCTGGATCCGGCTTATGCCCGCAGAATCGGCGTAGATATTGACAATCTGTATATTTCCCAGCCGGATAACGGTGAACAGGCATTGGAGATTACAGAGATGATGGTTCGTTCCGGTGCGGTAGACATCATTGTTGTGGACTCGGTTGCAGCTCTTGTTCCGAAGGCTGAGATCGATGGTGATATGGGTGATTCTCATGTAGGCCTTCAGGCGAGACTGATGTCCCAGGCTCTCAGAAAGCTGACAGCGATCATCAGCAAGTCTAACTGTATTGTTATCTTTATTAATCAGCTGCGTGAGAAGGTTGGTGTTATGTTCGGCAGTCCGGAGACAACGACAGGCGGCCGTGCTCTGAAGTTTTACTCATCCATTCGAATGGATATCCGCCGTACAGAGGCCATCAAGCAGGGCGGTGAGATTGTCGGCAACCGTACACGTGTGAAGGTTGTGAAGAACAAGGTGGCACCTCCGTTCAAGGAAGCAGAATTTGATATTATGTTTGGCAAGGGTATATCCAGAGAAGGTGATATTCTTGATCTTGCGGCTAATACGGGCATTGTCAACAAGAGTGGTGCATGGTATTCTTACAATGATGTGAAGATTGGTCAGGGGCGTGAGAATACAAAGACTTATTTCCGTGAACACCCGGAGATTATGGAAGAAGTAGAACATAAGGTGCGTGCCCATTTTGGTCTGGAGACAGATGGCAGCACTGAGAATTCGGGCAGTCAGCAGGCAGATGGTGTGAAAGAGGATTCTGAGATGACAACCTCAGAGACAATGACGGAGAATGAATAAATAATGACAGTTACAGCAATTGAGTCTGTGACACGACATAAGATGCGGGTTTCCCTGGACGGGGAACCTGCATTTGTGTTCACAGACAGGGAGATCAGAGAATGGAATCTGGCAGAGGAGATGGAACTTGACGAATCAGAAGAAATGGCACTGCTTCAGTATGTGAGCCGTGAGGCGGCCAGAACGGCGATGAATCTTCTGGTGAAGAGGGATTATGCCCAGGCAGAATTGTATCGGAAGTTAAGAGACAAGGGATACAGTGAATTCTTTTCCCAGAAAGGAATTGAGTATGTATCAGCTTATCATTATCTTGATGATGCACGTTATGCCAGGCAGATGATCGGGAGCCGGAAGGGAATGGCAAGCCGGAAGATGATGGTGAATAAGATGCGGCAGAAAGGCCTCTCTGATGAAGTGATCCAGGAGGCAATGGATGAAGCGGACTGGACAGATGAAATGGGATTGGTCAGAGAGATACGCAGACGATTTTCTTCGGCAGAGCAGATAGAAGCGCTGGCGGATAAGGACAGGCAGAAGCTGATCCAGTCATTGATGCGCAAGGGCTATGGTTACGGCGATATCACGCATGTGATACGGCATTTAGATGAGATAGAGGAAGACATAGGATGAATGGTTCGGGATTTCTCCTTTGTGACCGAGGATGAAGCGATATAACCGGGTAAATAAGTGAACATACACAAAAGGTTAATTAACTAAAAATAAATCGTCACAAAATTTTGACAATTCAAGGGGTTTTATGCATAGGATACTTGACATAAGTCCAAAAAAAGTATAAAATTTAAGTGTTGTATATTAATACAATGAAATTAAATAAGGAGGTGCTCCTGTGCCAGTAATAGCAATTATTGTGCTTGTTCTTGGCATTCTCCTCATTTTAGCTGGACTTTATCTGATCAAAAGCAATAAAGATAAAGCTGACAAGATTGGCAATGCAGAAGAGAAGGCCCGTACCATTATTGATGAGGCATTGAAAACTGCAGAAACCAAGAAAAGAGAAGGTTTGTTGGAACTTAAGGAAGAAACTTTAAGAAATAAAAACGAACTGGAGAGAGAGAGTAAGGAACGTCGCGCTGAGCTGCAGAAGTTCGAGAAGCGAGTTCTTGCTAAGGAAGAAGCACTCGACAGAAAGGGAGACTCACTTGAGAAACGCGAGAGTCAGCTGGCTTCCAGAGAAGACAAGCTGAACAAACGTCAGGCTGAAGTGGATGCCCTGAGTGAGAAGAGAGTACAGGAACTTGAACGAATCTCAGGTTTAACCTCCGAACAGGCAAAAGATTATCTTCTGAAGACTGTGGAAGATGAAGTGAAACATGAAACAGCAATGTTAGTGAAGGAACTTGAAACCAGGGCAAAGGAAGAGGCAGGCAAGAAAGCCAAGGAATATGTGGTAACAGCGATTCAGAAATGTGCCGCTGACCATGTAGCAGAGACAACCATCTCTGTTGTACCGCTTCCGAATGACGAGATGAAAGGACGTATTATCGGTCGTGAAGGCCGTAATATCCGTACACTGGAGACGATGACAGGTGTTGATCTTATTATTGATGATACACCGGAAGCAGTTATCCTTTCCAGCTTTGATCCGATCCGTCGTGAGGTTGCCCGAATTGCCCTTGAGAAATTAATTGTCGATGGACGTATCCATCCGGCCAGAATCGAAGAAATGGTAGAGAAGGCTCAGAAGGAAGTCGAGACAATGATTCGCGAGGAAGGTGAAGCTGCTACACTGGAAGTCGGTGTACATGGCATTCATCCGGAACTTGTACGTCTCCTGGGTAAGATGAAGTTCAGAACAAGCTATGGTCAGAATGCTTTGAAGCATTCTATTGAAGTGGCTCAGTTATCAGGATTACTGGCAGCTGAGATCGGCGTTGATGTTCGTATGGCGAAACGTGCGGGATTATTGCATGATATTGGCAAGTCTGTTGACCATGAGATGGAGGGATCTCATATCCAGATTGGCGTTGATTTATGTAAGAAGTACAAAGAGTCACCGATTGTTATTAATGCTGTTGAATCACATCATGGTGATGTTGAACCGACATCGTTGATTGCATGTATTGTACAGGCTGCAGATACAATTTCAGCTGCAAGACCGGGTGCAAGACGTGAAACACTTGAAACCTACACAAACAGATTGAATCAATTAGAAGATATTACCAACAGTTTTAAGGGCGTTGAGAAATCTTTTGCAATTCAGGCAGGCAGAGAGATTCGTGTAATGGTAGTTCCAGAGCAGGTAAGTGATGCAGATATGATCTTACTTGCAAGAGATATAGCGAAGCAGATTGAGGCGGAGCTTGAATATCCAGGCCAGATTAAAGTAAATGTAATCAGAGAGTCAAGAGTGATGGAATATGCGAAATAATTTGCAGTAAGCGAGTGCATATCCGGCAAACGATTTGTTTATAAACTTTGATTAGGGAATAATAGAGGCAGAATAGATCAGTGATCAGTATTCTGCCTCTTTTTTAGGGTACTTAAGCGAAAGTCCTCCGCTATGCAATTGCGGATGCAGTTTAGAATCGATTGGCTGCAGAATGGATAAGTATACTTGGAAAAATCCTAGTACTATGCATAAAAAGTGAAATGTGGTATAGTTGTACTATACGTTGAAAATAAGAAAGGGTGTAAATACAATGAGTGAAGCATGTAATGAATCAAGCTGCAGTTCATGTTCTGTAGAAGGATGTTCATCAAGAAAAGCAGCAGATATGAAGGAACCTGCTAATCAGTATAGTCATATTAAACATGTAATTGGTATTGTCAGCGGTAAAGGCGGTGTAGGAAAGTCACTTGTCACATCAGAACTGGCAGTGAAACTGCACAGACAGGGATATAAAGTCGGTATTTTGGATGCAGATATCACCGGTCCTTCTATTCCGAAGGTATTTGGTATTCATGAGAAAGCTGTAGGCAATGATAAGGGTGTTTTCCCGGCTCAGACACCGGAAGGAATTAAGATTATTTCAGTTAATCTGATGCTTGATAATGAAGAAGATCCTGTTGTCTGGAGAGGCCCGGTTATTGCAGGTGTAGTAAAACAGTTCTGGAATGAAGTTATCTGGGGCGATCTGGACTATCTTCTTGTAGATATGCCTCCAGGCACAGGAGACGTCCCTCTGACAGTTTTCCAGTCTCTGCCGGTAGATGGTGTTATCATTGTTACATCTCCTCAGGAACTGGTTGAGATGATTGTCAAGAAGGCTTATAATATGGCGAAGATGATGAACATACCTGTACTTGGTCTGGTACAGAATATGAGTTATCTGCTTTGTCCGGACTGCGGCAAGATGATCTACATTTACGGCGAAGGCAAAGGTGAGGAGACAGCCAAGAAACTTTCTATTCCATCCTATGCAAGCCTTCCGATCGATCCATCTATTGCGGCTTTGTGTGATGCGGGTAAGATTGAAGAATTCGATCATCCTTACCTGGATGCAATGGTGAAATATCTGTCAGCTTTAAACTAATTCATACTAAAGGGAGAGAACATGTTTACAATCAGAGAATATGCTATGCCTGAAACACTGGATGAAGCTTATACAATACTGAAATCCAGAAAGGGCAATCAGATCCTTGGCGGATGTGCCTGGCTGCGGTTAGGGAAAAAGAGAATTAATATCGCAGTTGATCTGACAAAATGTGGTCTTGATTACATTAGAGAAGGTGATGAACAGATAGAAATCGGTGCCATGACCTCTTATCGCAGTGTGGAAACAAGTGATATCCTGAAGCAATATTTTAACGGGGTAGTTGCTGACTCAGTTTCTTCTATTATCGGTACACAGTTCAGAAATACCGTGACAGTGGGCGGTTCTGTTTATGGCCGTTTTGGTTTTTCGGATTTTCTGACGCCGTTGTTGACGTTGGATACATCTGTTGTTCTCTACAAGAAGGGCAGCATTCCGCTGGAGACATTTATGATGATGCCTTATGAAAAGGAGATCATTGAGAAGATTGTGATCAAGAAAGATGGGCGACAGTCTTCTTATCAGATGTTCCGTAATTCCAGAGGCGATTTCCCTATTCTGAATCTTGCAGCCAGCAGGACAAAAGAGGGACAGTGGATTGTAACTGTGGGAGCCAGAGGGCCGAAAGCCGTCCGGGCGGAGCAGACAGCAGCTTTTCTGAGTGAAAAACTGCCGCAGAATGCAGCGACGGGGGAAACGGTTGAAGCTGTTATTAAGGAAGCAGGAGAAATCCTTGTCAGTGAAGTGACCTTTACAAGTAATATGCGGGCAAGTGCAGAGTACAGAAGTATTCTCAGTAAAGTGCTCTTAGGTAAGGCAGTCAGGGAGGTGATGGCATGCTAGTTCATATTTTTATCAATGGAGAAAAGAGAAAAGTGCATTGCCAGCCTGATGCCATGTTGTTGGAAGTGCTCAGAGATGCCGGATGCAAGAGCGTTAAGTGCGGCTGTGATACAACCAACTGCGGGCTCTGTACTGTCTGGCTGGACGGCAAACCGGTATTGTCCTGTTCCGTTCCGGCAGCCAGAGTCAATGAACGCCAAGTGACAACACTGGAAGGTATTCAAGATGAAGCGGAAGCTTTCGGAAAATACCTGGTGGGCGAAGGCGCAGAGCAGTGCGGTTTTTGCAGTCCGGGACTCATTATGAATGTTGTGGCCATGAAGAAGGAGCTGGATCATCCGACAGATGATGAGATTCGTCATTATTTGGAGGGTAATCTCTGCAGATGCACCGGTTATATGGGACAGATGCGGGCCATCAGACAGTATGTGGATGAGGAGGTGGAAGCATGAGATATGTCAGCCAGCCTGTAAAGAAACTGGATGGTATGCCGATCATCAAAGGCAAACCTCTTTATACCAATGACCTGGCTCCGAATGAGTGTCTGATCGTGCTTGCCCTCAGAAGTCCTTATGCTTACGCAAGGATCAAATCCATCGATACAAGCAAGGCAATGCTGGTTAAGGGTGTTGAATGTGTTTTGACGTACAAGGATGTGCCCCATGTGCGATTTACCAATGCGGGACAGACTTATCCGGAATGTTCGGCTTATGACCGTCTGATTTTGGATGAATATGTCCGTTATGTAGGGGATGAAGTGGCACTGGTGGCTGCCAGCAATGAGAAAGCAGCGCAGCAGGCACTGAAGATGATCAAGGTTGAATATGAAGTCCTTGAGCCTGTTCTGGATTACAAAAAGGCAGCAGACAACCCGGTGATTGTTCATAACTATGATGATTATTTCATGCATATTCCAAGCTTCAATGCGGATAATAAGCGCAATATTGTTGTTGACGGCCTGGAAGAGCATGGTGATGTTGATAAAGAATTTGCTGAGAGTGAAGTCATTGCAGAAGGCGAATATGAAGTTCAGGCTCAGGAACAGTGTATGATGGAATCATTCAGAACTTACACTTACCTGGATCATATGAACCGCCTTGTTGTAGTATCTTCGACACAGGTGCCTTTCCATGTCAGAAGATCTCTTGCCAGAGCTCTTCAGATTCCGCAGTCCAGAATCCGGGTTGTGAAGCCTCGAATCGGCGGCGGTTTTGGTGCCAAGCAGACCATTGTATCTGAATATTATCCTGCCATTGTGACATTGAAGACCGGCAAGGCAGCGAAGATGATCTATTCCAGAAAAGAGACATTTTCCTGTTCCAACAGCCGTCATCAGATGTGCATTAAGGTTCGTGTGGGTGCAGATAAAGAGGGCAATATCCATGTGATCGAGATGGACACACTGTCCAATCAGGGCGCTTACGGTGAGCACGGTACAACCACCATTGGTTTGGCCGGACATAAAGCCATCCCACTGTACAATCAGGCGAGAGCCCATCGTTTCAAGTACCGCGGTGTCTACACGAATATGATGCCTGCGGCTGCATTCAGAGGTTATGGTGCCACACAGGGACAGTTTGCACTGGAATCTACAGTGAACAAACTGGCACATATGCTGAATATGGATCCGCTGCTGCTTCGTGAGAAGAATATGCTGCGTATGGGTGAGATTATGCCGGCTTATTACAATGAGCCCCTTAACAGCAGTGCACTGGATCGCTGTATCCAGCGTGGCCGGGACATGATCGGATGGGATGAGAAATACCCATGCAAAGAGATCAGCCCGACGAAGGTCAGAGCTGTCGGTATGTCAATCTCCATGCAGGGTTCCGGTATTTCCAATGTGGATACAGCCGGTGCTGAGATCAAGCTGAATGATGATGGTTTCTATACACTGAAGATTGGTGCAACGGATATGGGAACCGGATGTGATACATCGATGACTCAGATTGCGGCAGAGACATTACTGGCCGATCTTGATCAGTTTATTGTTGCCGGTGTCGATACAGATATTTCACCTTTTGACCCGGGTTCTTACGCCTCCAGTACAACCTATGTGACAGGTATGGCTGTTTATAATGCAGCCTGTGATCTGAAGAATAAGATTATCACCGCCGGAGCGAAGATGATGTATCCGGATCGTTTTCTTGATGAAACAGACAAGGTGAATCCGAAGAAATTCTACTTCGACGGCAGCAGAGTGATGGAAGTGTCAACAGGCAAGACAATTGCCCTTCATGATATCGCCGTGCATTGTGCAGGTACAAGCGACGGTAATTATTTAAACGGCACAGGTTTCTATTCAAGTCCGGTATCACCGCCGCCTTTGATGGCCGGTTTTGTTGAGATTGAACTGGACAAAGAGACCGGTAAGTTTGATATCGTAGACTATGTGGGCGTTGTTGACTGCGGTACTATTATCAACAGCAATATTGTCCGCGGGCAGACAGAGGGCGGTATCTGTCAGGGTATCGGTCTGGCCATGTATGAGGATGTTCAGTATGATGCCAAAGGCCGCATGATGACAGATTCCTTTATGCAGTATAAGATTCCGAACCGTGTGGATGTGAAGAAGATTCGTGTTGAGTTTGAATCCAGTTATGAACCGACAGGCCCTTACGGCGCAAAGTCCATCGGTGAAATTGTTATCAATACACCGGGACCGGCTATTGCAGAAGCTGTGTATAATGCCTGCGGTGTCCGTGTCACATCATTGCCGATCACACCTGAGAAGGTTAAGATGGGCATGCTGAAGAATGAACTGGAGAAACAGAAATAATGAAAGATTATCGGATTCATGTTGAAGAATTGCTGGATCCGCTGTATAGGCATGGCTGCAGGGTGTTTTCAGTCGTCGGTTCCGGCGGCAAAACAACCTTTATCCGAAAGGCGGCCATGCATTATGCCAGATTATATCAAGTGGGAGTTGCTGCTTCAACAAAAATGTGTCTTCCGGATGGGCAGTGGGCATATCAAGGCTGTCCTCCGGCTGTTGTGTCATCTGACGGGCAGGGAGATGTGAAGAGGCAGGCGGCTCCTATTTGCTTTTATACGGAGCACATTCTGCCGGAAGGCAAAATCTGGGATCTGGGCGAGCAGATGTTAGGGCAGGCACTTGAAGAAAGTGACCTGCTTTTGATAGAGGCAGACGGATCCAATCGAAAGTCCTTAAAGGGCTGGAGAGAAGATGAACCGGTCATTCTTCCGGCAACGGAAGCTACCATTGGTGTTTTGCCGATGCATTGCCTGGGAGAGATCATTGATGAGACGAAGGTCCATCGCATGGAAAAATTTACTGCAATCACAGGATTAAGAACCGGCGATGTGATGACAGAGAAGGCCTATCTGCAGCTGATCACGGCAGAAAATGGCCTTTTTGGACACAGCAGGGGCAGCAGATGGCTGGTACTTAATCGAGCAAATGATCCGCAGCTTTATCAATCGGCGAAGGCCATTGCAGAAGCTGCTGCGGCAGCAGGTGTCATCGACGGATGGATTGCGGGGTGTCTGGAGAATGAATAATCAGCGATCAGGGATTACAGCGGTGATCCTGGCATCCGGCTTTTCAAAAAGAATGGGATGCAATAAGTTATTGCTGCCTGTGGAAGGCAAGGCCATGATCGCACATGTCTTTGAGGCGGTCAGACAGGCAGGATTTGGACGGACTGTTGTGGTGACAGGATATGATGAAATTGCTTGGATGGCAGATCAAGAGGGCTTTACAGTGATAAAAAATGAGCATCCTGAACTGGGACAGAGCCGTTCGGTTGTGCTGGGTGTACAAAAGACGCTGACATCATCAGGATGGATGTTTTTTAATGGGGATATGCCCTGGCTGAAGGCGGATACCATTGGAAAATTGCTGGAATATGTGGGTCCAGCGCATATTATTGTACCAAAGTATGACAGCCGCCCGGGGCAGCCGGTTTATTTTCCGGCAGACTTTAAGGAAGAATTACTGGCTTTGACAGGAGACCATGGCGGCAGGACGATTATACGCAGTCATCCGGATCGGGTCTGCTATGTGCCCATTGACAATATCAGACAGGGCGTAGACATTGATACGCCTGAGGGGTATGAGAAGGTAAAAAGGGGAGATTGGGTTGAACAAGAATAAGACAATTATTATCAGAGGTGGCGGAGATCTGGCGACGGGAACCATCAGCTGTCTACACCAATGCGGGTATCAGGTATTGGTGCTTGAAATAGCCAAACCGACGGCAATTCGAAGAAGTGTTGCATTTTCAGAAGCCATGTATGACGGCGAGACAGAGGTTGAGGGCATCAAAGCCAGGAAAATCAATGTATTTTCGGAAGCTGAACAATGCTGGCAGGAGGGAATGATTCCGATTATTTGTGATGAAACAGCGGAAGCGGTAAATGTTGTACCGCATTTTGCTTTTGTGGATGCGGCTATTGCCAAGAGAAATCTCGGAACGACCATTGATATGGCAGATTTTGTCATTGGGCTGGGTCCGGGATTTACTGCCGGAGTGGATGTTGATGTGGTCATTGAGACAAAACGTGGACATCGCCTTGGACGGATTATCCGTGAGGGTTCAGCTATTGCCAATACGGGGATTCCGGGGATTATCGGCGGTTACGGCAAAGAGCGTGTCATTCATTCTGAAAAGGCAGGTGTTTTTCATGGTATTGCCCATATCGGGGATCTTGTGAAAAAGGGAGATTTGATTGCGAAAGTCGATGAGACACCGGTGTATGCGACTCTTGATGGCGTGCTCAGGGGTATTCTAAGGGATGGCTTACTGGTGCCGGAGCATTTTAAGATTGCGGATATTGATCCGCGATTATCAGAAAGAGAAAACTGTTTTACCATTTCGGATAAAGCAAGAGCGATTGCCGGCGGAGTTCTGCAGGCGATTTGTATCTATGAAAACGGGCTTCGTGATGGGAAAGGGAGACAATAATTATGAAATGTATACCAGTTAAAGAGGCAGTAGGTTCTATTTTGTGTCATGATATTACCCAGATTCTGCCGGGTGAATTTAAAGGACGTCGTTTTAAGAAGGGACATATTATTCAGGAAGAAGATATTCCGGTGCTTTTATCCCTGGGCAAGGACAATATTTATGTCTGGGAAAATCAACCGGGAATGGTCCATGAAAATGATGCAGCTACATTCCTGAAGGACATTACCATGGGAGATGGCTTGACTTTTGGTGAGATCAAGGAAGGCAAGATTACTTTTACAGCAGCTCATGACGGCCTTCTGAAGGTGGATGCAGATCAGTTATTCCAGCTGAATATGCTGGGAGAGATTTCATTTGCCAGCCTCCACAACAATCTGCCGGTGAAAAAGGGTGAAGCCGTTGCAGGCACCCGTGTGATTCCGCTGGTGATCGATCAGAAGAAACTGGATGAAGCCAAAAAGCTGCTGGATGGCCATAAGATCATTGAAGTCAAACCGATGCAGTCATTTAATATCGGTATTGTGACAACAGGAAGCGAAGTTTATTATCATCGTATTGAAGACAAATTCGGACCAATCCTCAGGGGCAAGATGGAAGATTATCATTGCACCGTTGCAGGCCAGACTTTTGTACCGGATAATAAAGAGATGATCGAACAGGCTATTAAAGACTGGCTGGATCAGGGTGTGGATATGGTTTTCTGCACAGGCGGTATGTCTGTAGACCCGGATGATCTGACGCCATCTGCGATCAGAGATACAGGATGTGAGATCATTACTTATGGTACGCCGGTGCTTCCGGGGGCTATGTTCCTTTTATCCTATTATACAGACGGCAGACCGGTCTTGGGATTGCCGGGATGTGTCATGCATTCAAAAGTAACTGTGTTTGATCTGATCTTCCCGAGAATTCTGGCAGGAGAGAAGATTACAATGGCAGATATTGCGGCCTTTGGACATGGCGGCCTGTGCAGCAACTGTGCGGAATGTCATTATCCGAACTGCCATTTCGGCAAATAAGAGGGCGAAACGTCTGGGATTTTTATGTTCTGTCAGAAGAATTGTTGACGTTTCGCCTAGATGTTAAGCACATTCTTTTGAATGGCTGTTTTTTATGTTCTGTCAGAAGAATTATCGACGTTTCGCATAGATTTTATATGCAGAACATGCTTTTGAATGGCTGTTTTTTAAAGTCTCGGAATTACAAATTAGCGGATGATAACATTTCGCAATGAAGATCAATAAACAAGGAATATAAATAACGCCTGAACAGGAATGACTGCTGTTCAGGCGTTTGTACACTATAAGTAAATATAAAACTTTCAGAGAATGTTATAAGTCGGCTTCTGTGAATTCGATGAGTCCGCGTCCGAGTTTGGATACTCGGGCCAGGGAGCGCACTTCATAGCCATTGTCTTCGAGACGCTTACGACCGCGCTGGAAAGCCTTCTCAATGAGGATGGCAATTCCTGCGATGCGGGCACCGCCCATTTCAACAAGGCGTGTTGCTCCGGTAGCAGCTTCGCCATTGGCCAGGAAATCATCGATGACAAGAACAACATCATCCGGCTGAATGTAATTCTGAGATAATGTCAGTTCATAGCTGGTTCCCTTCGTGAAGGAAGTGATGTTGGTCTGGAATACATCACCTGTCAGAATCTTGGATGTCTGCTTCTTCAGGATGACCATCGGTACGCCAAGCTCCATGGCTGTGTAGACAGCCGGTGCAATACCGGAACTCTCAATTGTAAATACCTTTGTGACGCCTTTATCCTTGTAATAAGAAGCAAATGTCTTGCCGATTTCACTCATCAAAACAGGATCAACCTGATGATTGATGAAACCATCTACTTTAAGAACGGTTTCACTGAGAGCCTTACCCTCAGATCGTATCTTTTCCTCTAATAGTTTCATTATTTTATACCTCACAACTCTTTTATGACATTATAGCACATAAAATTCACCAATTAAAGTCAATTTGTCACTAAAAAAAAGATATTTTCGCTCTATTTCATTCACATATTGATCATAAAATTTTATTTCAGTAAGTCTGCAATACAGATTTTGAAATCGCTGTAAATGGTGACAGGGATGCTTTCGTCAAAAGCGTATTGAACGGAATTTTCGTCTCCTTCAAATGAATAGGTCTGAATGGTATCTTTCAGTGGATTAACAATCCAGTATTCACGAACACCGGCAGTACGGTATTTGAGCAATTTGGTAAGATAATCAAGGTGCTGACTGCTTGGAGAAACAATCTCAATAATCCAATCCGGAGCTCCATTGCAGCCTTTATCATCCAATTTATCAGGATCACAAATCACAGACACATCCGGTTCGACATAGTTTTTATTATCTTTATTTAAAAATACGGCAAATGGTGCGGCATAAACTTCACAGTTTCCGTGATGCTCAGAAATATAGTGATTGATGCAGCTGACTAACTGGGTAGAGATTTTCTGATGGATTCGGCTGGGCGGCGCCATATCGTAAATTTGTCCGTCAATGAGTTCAGCTCTTTGGCCATCGGGAAGTGCATAAATATCTTCAATTGTATAAGCGTTATGTTTTGGTAATGGCATATGATTTCCCCTTTCAATAGATTTTTACTCTGAAAATATTATAACATAGTCAGAATATATAAATCTATAGGGCATTCAGGGTATCGCTGGTTTTGAATCAGGTTTGTTTGCCAAAGCGACTGGCAGATATAAAAAGTGCCAGAGTAAAAATCAATACGGCGCAGGGGATAAAGGGAAAAAGTTGTAATGCGGTATCTGCCGTGACTTCTGTTGTGAATGTCTGCAGAGAGCGGGAGACTAAATAACCGCTGTAACAGTAGGGATAAAGAAACCATACCGGGGTCGCGCCTGCCAGAAGGCCGGGAATGACAAGCAGAAGATTCAGTCCAACAGAGAGCAGCGGCTTTTCGAACAAAACGGTCAGCATCCACATCAGAGAGAGACTTGGAAGCATGGTCAGAAATAATCCCGCACACCATTTCAAAAGGTAGGAAAGGGGCAGGGTTTCTGTGATGCCGGCAGTAACGACAGCGATGTATCCGGCAATCACGAAAATAGCCAGAAATACAAGAATTTCCATCAACAGGTAGAAAACCAGTATACAGAATTTGGCCAGTGACAGGGTATGCCGGACAGCTGGAAAGTTCCTGTTATCTTTCAGAAGAAGATCGGAAAACGGCCGCTGTAATTGTGAAACAGAGTGCGCGTATGAAAAATCTCATTAACGATCTGAATCTTGCATCAAAACTGGAATATCATATGCAGCCGTTGATGAAGAAAACTGAAAATGCTGTTGCCATTGTCCGTCAGGTGGTGGTGGATTTTATGAATATGGCGGTGGATGACAGATTCCTTATTGAATGGAAAACGGATGCGGCACTGTCGGTGTGTGAAATTGAGGCAGACAGGGATTTGCTGAAACGGGCCATTGCCAATCTGATGCAAAACAGCATGGTCCATAATGAAAAGGGGTGCCGAATCTATGTATCCGTTGCTGCAAGAAGCGGCAAATGCATGATTTGCATAGAGGACAATGGCATCGGCGTTTCTGATGAACAGATTGAGAAGCTGAATCATGCGCCTCACTACATGGTTTGTGATACCCATACGGATGGACAGCAGCATGGCCTGGGACTTTTGATTGTCAGGCAGATTACAGAGGGTCACGGCGGTCATGTTGAAATTTCTCACAGCACATATGGCGGTTTTAAGACCACTTTAACGATTCCGTGTAAAAAAATCACACATTTATCATAATTCTTTGATATACTGTAAATAAAGTATGAAAATGGCAAAGAAGACCCAGGCGGGATGTGAGGTAAATATATGGAAAGTTTGAAGATTTTAGTGGTAGATGATGAGAGCAGAATGCGAAAGCTTGTGAAGGATTTCCTGACGAAGAAAGGTTTTACAGTTATTGAAGCCGGAGACGGTGAGGAAGCCGTGGACAAGTTTTTTGAAGTGAAGGATATTGCATTGATCATTCTGGATGTGATGATGCCGAAGATGGACGGCTGGCAGGTATGCCGTGAGATCAGACAGTATTCCAAGGTGCCGATTATTATGCTGACAGCCAAGAGCGATGAGAAGGATGAGCTGCAGGGCTTTGACCTTGGTGTGGATGAATACATTACGAAGCCGTTCAGCCCGAAGATACTTGTGGCGAGGGTGGAGGCCATCCTTCGAAGAAGCAATGCGCTGGCGGCGGATGACACCATGGAAGCCGGCGGTATTGAGCTGAACAAGGCGGCTCATGAAGTGCTGATCGACGGCAAATCTGTGGAACTCAGCTACAAAGAATTTGAACTGTTGGCATATTTTATGTCCAATCAGGGTGTGGCTTTGTCCAGAGAGCGTATTTTGAACAACGTATGGAATTATGATTATTTCGGCGATGCCAGAACCATTGATACCCATGTGAAGAAGCTTCGAAGTAAGCTGGGAGCCAAGGGTGAGTACATCAAGACCATCTGGGGCATGGGCTATAAATTCGAAGTGGATCAGTAAGAGGCGGCAGTATGTTTCGAAAAAAATCATTAAAAGTCAAATTATCGCTGATTCTCATCGGAATGGTATTGCTGATTTCCGTTTCATCTGTGCTTCTCAGCAATATTTTTCTGAAACGGTTTTATCTGTCCAAAAAGAATCAGACGCTGATTTCTACATTTGAAAGAATTGACGATATGTATGCAGCAGAGCTTCAGGAGAAAACTACAGAATCCGGGGACAGCAGCAGTACGGATGAGAGTTCGGAAAGTTATGATATACCGGACAGCGGTATTTCTGACGAATTGTATCTGCAGTTGGACAAGTTGAGCCAGACAAGGAATTTATCCGTTATTATTTACAGAGATATGAGCAGCCCGATTTTTGATTATATGCTCAAGAGCAATACAAAGCTTTTGCTGTATTCGTCTCTGGGGATGAATCAGAACAGTAAGGTTGAGAGCAGCAACATTTACAGTGATTATATCAATGCGGACAAATCCGGAGATTCAGCAGAGGTGAAGACGGATAGTTATGAAATTGAGAAGGTCAATGTAAAACGTCTGGGTGCATCCTATATCTATCTTGCAGGGACTTTTCAAAATGGAGACCATATTTTAATACGTGCTTCTTTCTCGAGTATTACGGAAAGTGCGGCCTTGTCCAATCAGTTTTTTCTGTATATATCACTTGCAGCAGCAATGATCGGTTTTGTGGTGATGTATTTTGTCAGCAATCGTTTCCTTGGTCCGATCACAGTGCTGACTAATATTGCCAAAAGAATGTCTGAGCTGGATTTCACCGCTAAGTACGAAGTGAAAACGGAGGATGAGGTCGGTGTTTTGGGCAATACCATGAATATGCTGTCTGAGACGCTGGAACAGGCTTTGACGGAATTAAAAGAGGCGAATACAGAACTGAAGAAAGATATTGAGAAGAAGGAACAGATTGATGCCATGCGTAAAGAGTTCCTTTCCAATGTTTCTCATGAGCTGAAGACGCCGATTGCGCTGATTCAGGGTTATGCGGAAGGTCTGATGGACAACATCAATGACGATGAAGAGAGTCGGCAGTTTTACTGTGAAGTTATTGTGGATGAGGCACGGAAGATGAACCAGATGGTAAAGAAGATCATGGATCTGAATCAGCTGGAATTCGGCTACAACACAGTGACGATGGAACATTTTGATATCATTGCCATGATTCGTGCGGTGATAGCCAAGTCAGATATTTTGTTGAAGCAGAAGGAAATCAATCTTGTCTTCGATGCGGATGAACCGATTTATGTGTGGAGTGATGCCTATATGTCAGAAGAAGTTTTTACGAATTATCTGACCAATGCCATCAATCATGCAGATGGTGAGAAGCGCATTGATATTCAGCTTGAGAAGAAGGAGAAGACCGTCAAAATTACTGTGCACAATACCGGTGAGCAGATACCGGAGGAAGATCTGTCGAAACTCTGGGATAAGTTCTACAAAGTGGACAAAGCCAGAACAAGGGAGTACGGCGGCAGCGGTGTCGGCCTGTCTATTGTCAAGGCTTCCATGGAGCAGCTGGGACAGCCATACGGCGTTTATAACTGTGAGGACGGTGTCTCTTTCTGGTTTGAATTGGATTGTCAGGATGCGGCGGATATGATCCAGGAGCAGGCATAGAGATATCTTAGCGGAAAGTCCGCTGCAAAGAAATCCGAATTACGGAATCTGAATGATGAACCAAGACTCCCGGGAGGGGTATTCGGTAAGCATATAAAACACAAAGAGGCTTTTGTATCTGCTGATACAGAAGCCTCTTTGCTGTTTGTATGTAGAAATCGATTCGCAATAACGTGTTGGGTTATGCTGTCATTATTCATACAATTTGATATGGCCTGAAAAGTCGCCGTTAATAGTATAGTAGCAGGCGTCATCCTCAGGTTTTGCATAAATATTTAAATCCTTGATGTCTTTGATCTTGTTGCCCTCTGCAACCCAGATCTCTTTGATCTTGGCGATCAAAGCCTTTTCTTCAACCTGTCTGCCATAAGATTCTACGTAAAATGCTGTTTTCATAATAAATAGCCTCCTTACTTTACCTTATGAATGAAAAAACATACGTATCTATCATATTACAAAACGGTTCAAAAAGCAAATGTAAATATAACATAAATTTCCATTGAATTTGAAGAAATACAAACAAATATAACTAAATTGCAGATAATTTTATAAAATATCTGGCACAGACAGCGATGATATGGTAAAATCGAAGAAACATTAACTGTTGCATGCTAACGTAAGAAAGCATCCCGGGCGGAAGGATATTTCTGACTGAGATATTTTTGTAAGCGAGTTTTGAAATAAACGGAGGAGAACCTATGATAGCAATCATTGATTATGATAGCAATTATTTTTCATAACCAGTTGATTATCATTGAATAACAAGCAAATCTTTAGCACTTTTATTACTTTTACGAATTATTTACGAATTATAGTGTCTCGAATATGTCATATAGAAAAAGAAGGCAGACTGGTTTTTTATTTACCAATCTGCCTCTATTTATATACACACTCACAATTTCTCACATATTATTTTTCTGCTCTTAACAGCGTCACATCGATATCAGAAGTATCGGTATCAGCGTCTGTATTAGTGTATGCAGTGGCATCAATCGTATAGTCAACGACTCTTACGATAATGAAGTCACTCTTAGCATACCCTTCTTCATTGAGCATCTTTTCAACTCTTTTATCCAAAGCTTCTTTGGAACCGAGTTCAAGCGGAATCACCTCGCCATCAATATTTGTTGTCAAATACTTATACAGCGTTTCGTAATTATCCCGCTTAGCCTGAGCAATCATAATTCTATACATTCTCAAGCACCTCCTGTTTAATGCTTTGTCTTAGCCTTTGCGTTTTTCACGTATGTAGCAGTACCATCAAATTTGTGTTTATACTGTTCCGGTGGCTGCTTCGGCAACGCTCGTATTTCGTCCATAAGACCTTCCACGAATGAGTTGCCATGTTCATGCTGATAGATTAAGAATCTACGCTCTAAGCACTCCATAGAGTAGTCATCAATCCATCCCTGCTCGTATACAAAGAAATGGTGACGTTCTGTCACATAAGCCTTAATACTTTCCTTGTCAGACTCAATCAGCATAGTAATACTATCGTTGATTTTGTCCACAGAATCATTCGTATCTTCTTTAGCTTCCTTCAGCTCATCTACCTCTTCTTTAATCGTGTCAATTTCTTCTCGTTCGTCATGGTCTTTATCATAGTATTTGCGGACACGATCACAAGCCCAGTCGATAAAAGACACTACTCCCTTAACAGCAAGACACAGGATTACTGTGTACATAATAATATCTGTGGGAGAGTAGTTTGTAAGTAATTTTTCCATATTTCCCTCCAAAAGTTACATGCCAGAAATATGTAAGGGCGGAATGACCCGCCCAAACATAGATTACAGTTTTACGCAGTAATCAAGAGAAATCCATCCGGCTCCGGATTTCAGTTTTCCCCAGCCCTTAGTAGAGCCAGTTCCTGCTTTTTCCTCAACGATAGTGAAAGTTCCCTTTCCGGTGTATTCACCAGTAGTAGGATAGTTTGTGCCAGCTCCAGAACGAATTCTGAGATCGCTTGCGTCAACACGAACCTTATATGGTACGTTGCTTGTAGCTGGTTTTGAGGAGGAACCAGATACTGTGGAGCCAATCGTACAATAAGACGCATTTGCAAGGTAAATCCAGCCAGCACCAGACTTCAGTTTTCCCCATCCGTTATTGACAGCAGTAATTGTGAATACACCCTTACCAGTCTGACCAACAATATCGCCGTTCGGTGTTTTTCTGATGTTTAAATCAGACACGAGAACATTGACCGTGAACGGAGTATTCGGGAAGTTGGTATTTGTCTTTGACGGAGTAGTAGTGCTTGTAGAACCGGAGGAGTTTCCTCCAGTAGATGTAGAGCCGCTTCCGAGTAATGCATTGATACGATTTGCTAAATCACCGTATCTTGAATACAGCCAGTTTCCAGGGCAACTCTTATTCGCAAAGAAGCGGTGAGCAGTCAGAACCATTTCATTGCTCTTTGGTTCGTATGCCAGAGCTGCTTCCTTACTGCCTTTCCAAACTACTTTGGTCTTGCCGTTTCTACGACAGATATCAGCACAAAGCTTAATCAGTTTTTCGTAAACGACATCATTCATTTCGTAAGGTTCTTTCATACCGCTTGCACACTCGATGGTGATTGCTCGCTGGTCGTTTGCATTACTGGACGAACACCAGCTACGATTAGCCTCGTCCACACATAACACAACTCGTCCATCTTTACCGATACCATAGTTACAGCTTGCCTGTACGGAAGAACTTGTAAAGCAGCTTCCGATGGATTCAGCAGAGAGCTGTCCAACAACGCAATGCGGTGTTAGTCTGTCGATTGAGTGAGTACGTTTGCCGCTGTGGTTAGGACTCTTTACCACGCAATCTACAAGTGAACTGTTTGTGTAACCCATAGTTGTACCTCCTTCTGTCTGAGTTGTTTTTGAAGCAAATTTGTCGTAATATACTTGACCGTAAGATGCTCTGCGGCTCTGTACGGCGGAACTCTGGTCGGCTGGACGTTCATACTTTAAGAGCACAGCATTGGATGCCTGCAGAACAGAAGTTGCGCTACGCAGTTCTGAGAGAACAGCACCGTAGTTTTCACTCAGCTCCTTGTACATGAACTCAAGCTGCATCTCCAGATCGCCAATAGATGTGCCTTTAGACTGACAGAATGCAAGTAATGCCTGCTTTCTGCTCCAATAAGTCCACTGGCACAGACCATAGCCAGCACTGTCTCGTACAAAGTTCTTGTACGATCCGTTATCGACTGCTGCCGTATAAGCCGCATCGGTATATCCGAGTTTCTTTTCAAATGAATTTTGCAGGTTGGTAGGGACTAATCCGCTTTCTGCGTAGATGTTTCCCATGAGACCTGCGGCTCCGCATTTGCTCATTCCCTTGCCAATACAAAAGTTCCAGATGCGTTCTTCATTTGTCGTTCCTGTTAATGCCATAGAGAAATCAATCCCCTTTCGTAAATAATTTAATTAGCATGACTATCTAACAAGAAAGACGGGCTTTAATTCCCGTCCTTGCTGTTAGCTGTTGCATTTGTTTTCACAATTTCACGCAGAGTATCCAGTGCAGAATCAATTTGCTCATCGATCCATTCAATCAGAGCTTTCTGATCTACGACCTTAGAGAGAATAGGATATTCCTCATAGATTTGCTTGATTACCTGAGCACGTTTGATAGAGCCTGCTTCGCTCCATTCCTGCCAATCAACCTCTGCATCACTAATCATTTTCAGAATAGTTGTCTGAATCTGTTTCTTAGCGATTTCAATCTTTTCGTCCTGGCTCTTAGACATATAATCCTGAGTTTTCTTCACGATGCCGATGACAAGACCAATGCATACGAGAATACTTGTCCAGTTGTCGTTCAGGAGCTGTAAAAATTTCTGTAATCCTTCCATAATCCGTTACCCCTTTCCTGATTCTGAATTGCTTGTTATTTCCTGTTCCTTCATAGCAGTTTCATAGACTATTCCACCTTCGGTGTTCTCAGCCTTTGACTTGCTGTAATACCCGAAGATAACAGGTGCGAGAGAAGCTACAATACCGAGCAGGGCATAAGCCTGAGATAAATCGCAGAGTCTATGTGATTCATACATGAACCAGATGGCGATGCAGAAAACAAGAATAACCATAGCCCAGAGAACCAACTTACTGTTGGAGATACTTCTGGACTTTTTCTGCCGACCTTTTGCTCGCTCAGCTTTGAGCTTTCTAAGGCGTGCCTTGCTTTCATTCTCATGCTTAATACGCAGCATCTCAGCGTTATATTCTTTTTCACTGATATATCTCATTGTTTCACCACCTTTGCGGTACTATATATAGAGAAAGAAATGATAATGAAAACTATATATAGTATCTTAGCGTTTATAAAACGTGAATTTGATTTATTTTAATCCATATAATAACCTTTGAAGCGGCGTGACAAATTTACCGCTTTCATGCCTATATCCGTCAGGCGTTTTATATATTGTATAACCGCCGCATATGTAAACAATTCCGTCGGTATGATTACGCCATTCTGGTAGACCTAAATCTTCACATGTTATAGGTTGATTTGATCTACATTTGTCAAAAAGTTCATCGTCACTTAACATTCCGTGTCTCCTCGTCTGTGTAGTAAATAGCTGCAGGCTTGATGTCATTGTCTGTCGCAATGTACATATCAGAATCGCTTATCAGCATTCGTCTAAATACGGTATATAAAAAGGTTTCATCAATACCCGGCTGAGCAATAATCTTATTTGCTCTAATGCCTCGAGCCGCATCGCTTGCGTAGACGAATCGAATCATTGTTCCATCTTTCAATTCAATCCAGCAGCCACAACGTGATTTAATCATTTTGTTAATCATGCCATGCGGATATGCATCCAGAACCTTACTGAACATTTCGTCTCTCCATTCGATGTCAGAATATACAATCAAAATTCGTTGTCTTAATACTGTAATTAAATCGTTCATTTCTTCTCCTTAAATTTCCATCGATAATATGGCTTTTCTTCTCCAAAAAACCAGTATCGCTCATAGTCATCAATCACAATCGCACATGCAGATAACACCACCCACAAAAGAGAGAATGGTAGACAAATCTGACCGAGAATATTAAATGGCATATTTGAATAGTCCCAGATACCAAGTCCGAGCCATAGATTCAAAATACATCCAGATACAAACTCTCCAGTTGTTACGATGCACGATCCGATGATTGCCTGCAGCCAGATCGGTGTATCCATTGATAAGACTTCATTAATAAGTCCAATGCATACGCCGCATACGCCTGCTAGAATAAACATGCTGATATGGCTATATCCTCTCCACACGATTTCAATCATGTAGTAAATAGACCCCATCACAGCAAACAGCGACAGATATTTAAGGCATAATGATAGAGCCTTTTTCATCATATAACCTCCGTATAAATGCAAAGAGCCGGATATACCGGCTCAGTGCATATTATTTAATTAGCGTGATATGTTAAGCCTCTGCGTTTGCCTGAGAATACAGCATCTTCAGAACTTCCGACTGATAAGCCTCTGGGATATCAGCACCGTACTCTACAGCACAAATATCATTGATATCAGTCATACTCTCGATATAGTCTCTCAGAGAGTTAAAGTATGTAGTCTGGAATTCAATGCAGTTCTCCATTGCTGTATTCAGAGCTACTACTTCATCTTTTGTGTAGAATTTACAGGACTCGCCATCTGCATGATACGGGAGAACCGTGATACCAGCATTGGCTCTGTCATTCAGCTTAGAAATTTTCAGCTGATCTGCAACTTCAAGGCTGAAGTGATGAGATTTCTTGTCAGACAGAGTGATGTCAAATCCCCGTGTGATGACTTCGTTACAAGCCACACTCATTTCTGCAATTTTAGCAGACTTTACATCTTCGATATTGTCGTTTGTTACAACACCGGATTTGACAAGCTGCTCCATGACAGCACCATTGATTTTGTCTGGCACTGCATCAAATTCCTTCTCACCATTGTAAACAAGGTCTGTCCAAAAATTGATTAACTGAATCATATAACACCCTCCTCTTAAAGTAATGCACTCAGTTCAATGATGCACTGTTTCATTTTTTCTGCTTCTGTCATTTCGCGGATGATAAATCGAGTATGACCGTCCTCGCTCCAAATATTTGTGCAAGTCATATCTTTATAATCAACACCGCCGATATTTACACTGGATAAATTGTCATCAGACAGAATCTCAATATTAACTTCATCATCTGTGATGTAGTTGTTGCCATTCAGTGTAGCGTGAATCTCTGTTCCGTTTGCGAGGATAATATTGTAAATAGTATTTTCCATCTATAAAACCTCCAAATAAGTCGTAGTAAAGAAGATTTAAGTTATCACGTTGTATCTTACTCATTAGGTGCGCATGACCGCCCATCCAGGATCGAAACATATTCTCGACTTCTTCCTGCGTGCGCTCACCTCTTTGTACCTTTCTATTCAATGCTTTGAGCTTACGTCTCATATCAACAATTCTTTGAGGATTGATTTTCCTTATTACTCTACCCGTATCAGTGAGAGAGTAGGATATCTGCAGAAAACGATAATAGTCGGATAGCTTTACTATTCGTGTTTTCTTTCTATTCAATGTCATTCCAAGCTCTGTAGCTTTGGCGGCAATCTTAGCCTCAAGTTCTACAAGATATTCTTTGCTTTGAGAAATTACATAGCTGTCGTCCATATATCTACCATATAATTTCTGACCCTCAACGATCTTGACGAAATTATCTATCTGAGTTGGATAGTATATGCCAATAATCTGAGAGCATTGGTCTCCAATATTTACAGACTTTCGCATGAATTTCTCACCTGTATGAGTAGATTTTGGAACATTCAATCTATAGTCAGTAGAATTGAATGGTGCTTCCATGCAATGAGCATATTCCTCGTCCGTCATATAAGAAACGTCAATCTTGAAGTTATCAAATATTAAATCCAATAGCCATAGCGAAAATTCATCATGCACATGCTTGGAAATTTCCTTATAAGCAATATCATGCGGAATATTGTCATAGAACTTGCTGTAATCCATTAAGAGTATGTATCCGTCATTCCCATATAACCGGTAATATTTGTGTAAATGCTCCTCGAATCTTTGCCTACTGAAAGTAATTCCTTTACCTTTCAGTGATGCTCCATTATCATAAATCAGATAAGAGATTAGGCTCGGAGCCAGAATATTATCACAAAGAGAATGTCGGATAACTCTATCAGACATCTGTAAACCTGTAATAGGTCGTATCTTGCCGCGCTCACTGATTATGAATTCGGTAGAAGCTTTTGAATGATATGTTCTGTCTTTTAAAGTAGCTTTACTCTTAACAATCTGCGGTAAGAAATTCATTTCATATTTCTGCACTTGAGGTTTCCAGTCAGAGTCCTTCTTTGCAGCCAAAAATGCATGATAAAGTGAGTTTAAATTATATACAACATGACACTCATCTTCAAAATGTGTGCTTGTATCTGTCATTTCTTTCCAAAATATTTGACGTATATAGCAATCAGTCGTAACGAATTGCATCGCCTTTGTCTTTTAGCGTATTCCTACGCAAGGACAATTTCTCCTTTCTTCGTTTCTTGTATCTGCATATAGCATAATTAAACAAGTGGAAGAAATCGGACGAACGCCATTAGAATTAGACGCGTTGTTGTTGTTCGCATTGCCGTTGTTGTTCACATTACAGAAGTTAGTCGCAGACCTCACACCACGAAGCCAATAGTTGAAGCGACGAACGGCGCAAAACATGCAGAAATTGCCCTGATTAGTCTCCTTATGCTGTCACAGATTCTTTCTCTCTGTTTAAAATACTTTTACGAATTTTGTTGTCAGATTT
>Ga0129312_1000085_pt1 | contig 96932 bp, 89 predicted proteins | sample O827metagenome_FD_94434 | JGI IMG/M metagenome (GOLD analysis project Ga0129312, IMG submission 94434) | Orangutan group fecal microbial communities from Wisconsin, USA - O827 metagenome | ecosystem: Host-associated > Mammals > Digestive system > Large intestine > Fecal | place: USA: Wisconsin... | reverse complement strand
TCAGGTGCTACACCGTTCCTGAGAGTTTTTAACGAATGTTTTGCAACTTTCTCCAATTTGGAGATGCAACATTCTCCAATTCTCATTTGCAACTTTCGGTAATTATATTTTACAATAAACAACACAGGAACAAATGGCAAATGATTTGGGAGTTACTGTGGAAACAATAAGCAGAATAGAAAGAGGAGTTAGAGGAGCATCTATTGATTTGATTTCTTTATTGTCAGGATATTTTAATACCACTATTGATTTTTTGGTAGATGGAAAGACAGTAGAAGAAAGTAATAATCTGCTTCAAGGATTGGATGAAACAAAAAGGGCGAAGGTATTAGCCATCATGAAGTGTGTGATAGAAAATATTTAATCAACCTATGAGGACTAGTTACCCGACCTGCAAGGTCCTAAAAAAATGGAAATTAGTTTTATAAAATGAATACATAGCCAACAACAGAAGAAAAGCATTTAGACATGGCTGTTAGGGTTAATGAGAAGTGATTTTATGAGGAGTTGGCTTGAACATTGAAAAATTGAATAGGACACGCATACATCTGATTTTATTTTCGCCTTTATTTGCAATGCATTTAGCAAGAAGGATAAGGGTGGCAGAAACCCATTTCGCGCGATGAAGCTCCTCGATGCTGATTGCATTGTGCCTGTGAAGGTTCTAAGCAGAGGTTTGTGCCTACCGGAGATTGGCAACCGGAGATAATGAGATAGAACAGCACCGGAATTTCAGCGAAACGCATTTTCCGGGAGTGGCTCCCTGTAGATTCCGTCTGGATGGGCATGATGGAAATGCAGTGTGGGATGAAGCCGTCCCAATGTATGTTACCCGGCTGGGGGAACTGATTGAGAAATCAGCTTAAAGAAATCTTTTTTGATTTTTATGGATAATGTGGCATTCGTGCCATGTTGTCCTTTGAGATAAGGAAGCTGACACATACATTGTTATATGAAGGACAGCTTTCTTATTTCAGAGGATAACTGCCGGCGTAATCTCTGTAAAAATCTATGAAAGAGCAGGTACAAGAAATATGTGCAATATTGGAATTGTAACAGGAGACGCCGGGGTTAAATTGCCTACGGCTATTTTATTTATGAACTCCAACAAGTCGGAGCGTAATATTCGCAAGAAGATCGCTAAGACCAGAGAGAAATGTATGTCACATGGAATTGTCTTGGGACATGATGTGGTAATCAACAAAGGTCCTGACAGAGACATTGACCGTGATGCAGTCAATATGCTTATCACATTTCTTCTTGATGGAGAATATCAGATGATTGTGGTGGACAAGCTCACAGACCTTACATCTGATTTGTCCGACTTGGAGGAGTTTTTGAATGATGCGGCTGCGATTGGTGTGAGTATATTTGAGCTTTCCACCATGCAGATAAGACATCATGTGTATATGGAAGGCTGCCCGGATTATTCCACTATTGGTAGAATCATAAATCTGAGGTTTTGATATGAAGATCAGACGAGGAGACATATTATATGTTGATTTAGGTGTGCAGTATCAGGGAAGCATTCAGGGCAGTATGCGTCCTGTGGTGGTAGTAAGTAATAACATGGCGAACAAGCACAGTACCGTGATAACGGTTGTTCCCTTATCCACCAAAATCAACAAAAAGAGAAATCTTCCCACTCATGTATTTGTCTCAGCCTATAAGAGCGAGGGGCTGGAACAGCACAGTATCGCACTCTGTGAACAGGTGACAGCCCTCGATTATGGCAGAATCATTGAGAACATGGGTAAGGTTGATAAAGATACCCTTGCAAGAATAACCGAAGCTGTGCAGGTGCAGGTCGGGGTATTTGATAAGTATAACTGATTATAAGTAGATTTAGCAGAGCCGGGCGAGAGCGTCCGGCTTTTACATATTTGTCCGTAAGGACAGGGTATGTCATTCATATAATGAAATGTGGATTGGAGGTCAGATGGATGAATGTTGCAATTTATATAAGAGTTGGAAATAAAGAACAGCTTGAAGCAGATAAAGAAATTGAAGTTCAGAGAAATGAATTGAGAGATTTTTGTGAAAAGAAAAAATATAAGATAGTTTCCGAATATGTGGAGCGACGAAGTGGATTAGCAGAATCTCAGGTAATAGAAGAAATAAAACGGTGTATTAGAGAAAAAGAAATACAGGGCGTGGTAATAACTGATTATTCCAAAATCAGTCGCAATATAAATGATCTTATGAATTTTTGCAACTTTATGAAAGAGAATGATGGAACTTTGGTAAGTACAAATCATACTGAAAAGCAGGAAAAAGAAATAGATTTTGTCAGTCTTAGAAAGGCATAGGACAAAGCAACTAAATAATAGAATAGGAAATAACAGACAGAAAGAGGTAGCGTATGTTTTGTTTGACTGATGAAGAACTTGATGCAATGGCATCCGTTGATGTCCGTACAGTTGATATCAATACATTAACTGATTTGAGGGATATTGTGATAGATACAAAACTTCCGGTTGCGAAGAAACTGGAGCTATTTGCCCGCCAGACAAACAATGTTTATGTTCATCGTATAGAGGATTATGTTGTAAAGGTCAGGTTTCAGAAGGAAGGACCGAGTATAGATGATAAAATGGAGGAATATTTAAGACATTTAGCAGAAATTCATATCTAAGAAAAAATGAAAAATACCTTGAAAGAAGCGAAAAGTTATGTTAACCTAAAAGCAGGACTAATCAGGAAAACACTCTTGGTATTTTAGGTAATAACTAGCTATAACCTAAAAGTCAGGAGTGATTATATGAAGAATAAACATTTTCTAGCAGCCATGTACCTCCGTCTTTCAAGGGACGATAGCGATGTCGGTGATGTGACAGACGGAAAGGGTAATGTGAAATCCGAGAGTAACAGTATCGGAAATCAGAGAGAGCTGATCAGAGCCTATATCCATGAACAGCAAGATATTGAATTATACGATATTTATGTTGATGATGGATTTTCGGGCAGTAATTTCGACAGACCAGAATTTAAAAGAATGATGAGCGATGTTGAAGCAGGCAGGGTAAATTGTGTGATTGTAAAAGACCTGTCTCGTTTTGGTCGTGATTATATAGAATCCGGGAGGTACATTCAAAAAGTATTTCCGGCTCTTGGTGTGCGTTTTATTGCACTTACGGACCATTATGACAGTATTCATGCGGATGCAGGAGAAAGCGGAATTGTACTTCCTGTAAAGAATTTTATCAATGATTCTTATTGTAGGGATATATCCACAAAAGTAAAAAGTCAGCTAGAGGTAAAACGGAAAAATGGGGAATGTATTGCTCCGTTTGCTCTATATGGATACCGAAAAGCAGAATATAATAAAAACCAGCTTGTCATTGATGAATATGCTGCAGATATTGTAAGGAAGATATTTGAGTGGAAAATGGATGGTATGGCTGTTTCTGCCATTGCAGAAAAGTTGAATGGATTAGGTGTTTTATCTCCTAAAGAATACAAAAAGTCTATTGGAAGTAATTATAAAGGTGGGTTTTCCGGTGCTGTTAAGTCCATGTGGAGCAGTTCCACCGTTAAAAGAATATTAACCAATGAAGTCTATTTAGGACATCTGATACAGGGGAAAACTGAGAAAATAAATTATAAGCTGAAAAAAAGTGTGGAAAAACCCAAAGAGGATTGGGTTAAGGTAGAGAATACTCATGAAGCGATTGTTTCAGAAGATAATTTTCTGATTGTACAGAATTTGTTAAAGGCAGACAGTAGAGTTAGTCCCGTTTCAGAAAAGAACAGTCTGTTTGCAGGTATTCTTTTCTGTGGAGATTGCGGAGAGCAGATGATTCGGCGAGTAAACCGCTATAAGGATACACAGAAGGTATATTATATCTGTTCCACAAAAAATAGAGGGGAAGGTTGTACCAGACATAGTATAGAGGAAGAAAAGCTGAAAAGGATTATACTTGAATCTATCCGAAGATATGCGAATTACTTTTTGGAAGAAAAGCAAGTGTTTGAGAAGTCGTTGGAACTTGAAACTAATTTTGAGGCTATTGTTCGTTATGATACGGAAATAGCAAGGTTAAAGCAGGAGCAGGATAAGTATTATTCGCTTTGTTCAGGGCTGTATGAGGATTTAAAGAGTGGAATTATATCTAAAGAAGAGTTTGAGCGATTGCATGGTGAGTTTAAGCGAAAGGCTACAGAGTTTGAAGATGCACAGAAAAAGCAGGAAGCCATGATTAAGGAACTTTTCAAAAATGGTGTAATCTCAGCAGGACGATTAAAGACGATGCAGGATTGTGCGGAGCTTAAAGAAATAGACCGTCATACCTTATGCAGTATGGTAAAGGAGATTCTTGTATATGAAGAACAGAGAATAGAAATTGTATTTTATTATACAGACCAATACCGCATAATGAGTGAAGTAAATAAGAGGATACAGAACAGAAAAAGAATTAAGTGTCTGTCAGAAAGGAGTGCGTAAATATGGGTAGAGTATCAAAACGAAAAGCAGTTGAAAAGCAGTTTGTTGTCAGCAGTAATGTGAGGCGGTATAAAGCTGGTATTTATGCCAGACTTTCTTCAGACCAGGATATAAAGAAAAACGAGTCCGTAGACGTGCAGATAGAAATTGCTCGAAAGTTTGTGGAGGAATTTAATCAGAAGAATGCCGGAGAAGTGATTGATGTAGTCGAGTGTTTTACTGATTTGGGAAAAACCGGAAGTAACTTTGAGAGAGAAGGCTTCCAGCGATTATTGCAGGAGATAAGACTTGGTGAGATTAACTGTGTTATTGTAAAGGATTTGTCCAGATTTGGAAGAAACTATTTGGAAGCAGGTAATTATATAGAAAAAATATTTCCGTTTTTAGGTGTTAGATTTATAGCGGTTGCAGATGGATTTGATACCGGAAAAGAGGGAAATGAAAATAAGCAGATGGCTTCTGAAATCAAAAATCTTGTGAATGATATGTATGCGAAGGATTTTTCTAAAAAAGCAAAGATACATTTGAAACAGCGGCGTGAGGAAGGTTCCTATGTGGGTGGACCGCCACCTTATGGATATGTAGCTGATTGGAATGGTAAAAGGCGTGTGCTGATACCTGATGAAAATACAGCGGTCATTGTGCGGTTTATTTATGAGAAGTTTGTAGAAACAGAAAGCTATGCAGTGGTTGCCGATTTATTAAACCGAAGGAAAATCAATCCACCTGCCATATATAAGAAAACAAAGGAAGTATATCATTCTTCTGATGACAAGGAGTATAAAGGCTGGGATAAGAGTGCAGTTGAAAGAGTTTTGAAAAGTGACACCTATTCAGGAACTTTAGTGCAGGGTAAAACCAGTATTACAGCAAAGGACGAGAGAAATCGTATTCACAAATCTGAGGAAGAATGGGTAGTCACAAAAGATGCACATGAACCATTGATAGATATGGAGATTTATAAAAAGGCATCAGAAATACAGGCAAAGATAAAACAAAGGACTGCTTCTCATAAGCATCCTACGAAGGGGTATCCGATAGGAGAAAACATTTTTGACAGTGTTTTATATTGTGGAGTATGCGGAAGGAAAATGACTAGGCACAGTCATGTGAAGAAATATGCAGATGGAGATAAGGCTCGTCTGGATGGCTATTTCTGTTTGAATGGTGGACAAACAAAGGTTACAGTATGCCCAGAATCTAACCGTATATCAAAAACAGAACTTGTGGATATATTGTTGCCTCTTATCCGTAAGGAATTTGCTGTCTTTCTTGATAAGCCTAAGAAATATGTGGAGTTTGGGAAAGAACGCATTTCAGAAGCTGTAAAAAAGGCAGAAGCTGATTTGCGTGAAACAGAAGGTAAAATTAGACGCCTGCGTGAAGAAGAAGGCAATGTATATGTGGATTATCGAACCGGAAATATTTCTCAAAAAGACTATGTGGCTTATAAAATGAAGCAGGAAGATAAGATGATTGATTTAGGAAGGATAGAAGAAACGCAGAAAAAAGAAGTGAAGGCTTTGGAAAAAATGTCGGGTAGATACCTGTCTGCCATTAGAGCATTGCTGAAGTTAAAATCTGGCAAGGAATTAACAAAGGAAATGGTAGAAGCATTTATATCTAAAATCTATGTCTATCCCGGAAAGAGAATAGAAGTTCTGTTTACCTTCACGGCTGATTGTATGGAAGGGGTGAAGTAATGGAATACTTGGCAATGTATCTTCGCCTGTCAATCGAGGACGAAGGCGATAAGGATGAGAGTAACAGTATCAGTAATCAGAGAAAACAAATATATGAGTACATACATCACGATTCTAAACTATCCCGATATGAGGTGGTGGAATTTTGTGATGATGGCTACTCCGGAACCAATATGGAAAGACCGGGTATGCAGAAAATGTTAAAGGAGGTAAAGGCTAACAATATTCGATGTATCATAGTAAAAGATATGTCCCGCTTTTCAAGGGATTATATTGAGATGGGAACTTATTTAAACCAGATATTTCCATTTATGGGAATACGGTTTATTTCAATCAATGATCACTATGACAGCAGGGAGCATCATGGGAATACCATAGAGATTGATACTGCCTTTCAGACACTTCTCTATGACTTATATAGTAAGGATGTATCTGTGAAGGTAAAGGCTTCGTTTGAAAATAAATGTGCAAATGGGGAATATGTTTTCGGACAGGTTCCGTTTGGGTATGAAAAAAGCAAAGAAGTGAAAAATGCTGTTGTGGTAAATGAAAGCGAAGCTGCTATTGTACGATATATCTTTTCTCTTGCTATGCAGGGGAAAAGTAGTACACAGATTGCGAGACAGCTTCATGAGGAAAATGTACCTACGATTATGCAGATGCGTAAACCGGACAAAGAATATACGGATGGGAAAGTACATTCATGGAGTGAAAATTCTGTCAGAAGAATGTTGAATAACCGATTCTATCTTGGAGAAATGGCATACGGTAAATCTGTAAGAAAGTCAGTCGGCAGTAAAAATGGTGTTTCTGTTCCGATGGAGGATTGGAAAGTAATTAAGGATCATCACGAAGCTCTGATTTCTGAGGAAATATTTAAGCAGGTGTCTTTATTCAGACCAGAATATTCTACAAAACGGAATCGTGAGAAACACCCACTTACAGGTAAACTATATTGCGGTGGGTGCGGATATTCTTTGAATTATAAGCCGCTTATAGGTAAGAACCGGTACAGAAGATTTGAGTGCAGAAAACACGCATTATTACAGATACCTGAGTGTTGTACTTATATTAGTGCTGATATGTTAGAGGAAACGGTTTTGTTTATGTTGAATAAAGAGTTGATGCTTCGTGGGGACGCTGTAAAACAAAGTCAGAGCCTTACTTCGTTTCAGAAGGCTGGAATATCATCGTTAAAGAAAAAACTGGAGAAATATCAGTCGGAAATGAAGCTGGCAAGAGAAAAGAAAGACTGCCTGTATGAGAAGTACGCTTTAAGTGGTCTTACGAAAGAAGCATATCAGAATGATTCTAATGAGCTTTCAGAGCAAATAACCTTATTATCTGTAAAGATTGAGGAAACAACCGGGAAGTTGGCAGTAATGGAAGCTGAATATCAAAAGGTAGAAGCTGATATGAAGCAGATAATTAGGTATTCGCACATTGACAGATTGACGCAGGATGTGGTTGATACATTCATTAGCAAGGTATATGTTTATAAGGATAAGAGAGTAGAGATTGAGTGGAGTTTTAGTGCAGACCGAGGGAACAGTCAGGAAAAAGCAACTTGACAATAACTTACCATCAATTTTTGTCTGACTTAGCACATATTTACCATTACCCCAACGAAGATATGCGGGTTAGCGAGAATTTCTTTGAAAAAAGTCAAAAAAGTTCGTAGCAATAACTTGACATTAAAGGGGTGGGGGGCGCTTTGCGTGAGCGGGAGTCTATCGGGGTAAATTTGTGAATACCAAGGGAAGTTTGAATTGTTATAATTATCATTATACAAACGGAAACTTTATATTTACTTTTATCTCATGACGATATATAATAAAGATAAAACGGAAATATTATTGGTATATTATTGAAGAAAGAATTAATTTAAAAGGATGTGTTGGTATGATATTAGAAGATTTATTTGAGGAATTTTATAGGGAATTGAATGCTGAAACATATCGGTCGAAAGTGGATGCGCTCAAAGAATTTGTTATTGTAGAAAAAAAAATAAATGATGGTTCTTATGAAGGATATTTTGGCGGAATAAAGATGGATACTGTGCTTGATTCTTTAGAATATTTTATTGACAGAAATAAGATTAAGAAGGAAACGGTGGCAATTCATTATGGAAGAATGATAAAACGTTTCTTTTACTTTTTACAATCAAGGGGTATTAGAAATGAGAATATATTTGAGCTTTTTAGTAGAAAAGATGAGAGTTCTTTTGATAATCAGATAAAAGATTATATATTTAATAAAGCACATCTGGAGAAACCAGAAGCAAATGACGCATACGAAGACGAAGAAATAATAGCAATAATAGAGAACGCTAATAGTATTATTGAAAATTCTTTGGAAAATAAACATGATTTATTCTCTGGAAAAAAGAAATATAGCTTTAAAATGTTTATGGCTGCAGTTGCGGTCAAATTAATTATTTTTTCAGGAACATCATTTCGAAACCTTAGTAAAATAGAAATTGCTGATTTTAATGAGGGAAATAAGACAATAAAAATAAGTGGATATGAATTGCATTTGCCAATAGATTTGTATAGGCAGATAAAAGAATATATTCAGATTCGCTCTTCTACTGAAACACAGAGTACAAAGTTGTTTGTGAAATCTGATGGTGCAGATTTAAAAGGGGTTAGTGATTTGGAGGCTGCTTTGCTGCTATCGAATGGTGAGAAAGGAAATGTAACCGGAATCATTAAAAATATTATAATTAAAATGATAAAAGCAGATATCAGATTTGATATTATTATGAAGTTGACAGACATGGGATGGAAAACAGTTAAGGATTGTATTGATGTAGTAAATAAAGAGAGATACATTGGGGATAATGAGGAATTAGATATTAGATTACGATGCTTTGATACATACATTTTACTGTAGATATTTGTAATATTATAATTGAACTTGACTGAGAAATTCTATTTTCTCCTGTGGAGTAGGATTTTGCAAATAGTATTGTGAGACTGAAACAAATTGAACAGGAATTATAGATAAAAAATATAGGATGTATAGAGTTTTGCTCATGGCTGGAAGAAAAGTGATTAGAGGTGATAGAATGCAACTTGAAAATTTTAATGATTATCCACAAAATCAAAGAATGTATGGTGGAACAGCTGGAAGAAAAATGGGAATTACTTATATGGGAAAAGATTACCTTTTGAAATTTCCGGGAAATTTAAAAGAGCAGCAGATGAAAAATGTCAACCTTAGTTACTCAAATAGTCCAATATGTGAATACATTGGTTCAAAAATATATGAATTAATCGGACTGTCGGTGCATAATACCATTCTTGGAATGAGAAATGATAAGGTAGTTGTGGCATGCGAGGATTTTTTAGAAGATGGCGACAGGCTTTATGAATTTGATAAAATAAAGGTTACATTTGAACCGCATTTTTTAGATTCAAATGGCAATGAAACCAATGGTGTAGGAGTAGATCTGTATGAAATTATAATGACAATACGTGAACATCCATTTTTACAGGATATTCCGGGAGTACAGGATCATTTTTGGAATATGTTTGTGATAGATGCGTTGCTTGGAAATACTGATCGTAATAATAGTAACTGGGGAATTATTTTACGAAAAGATGGAACAAAACAAATAGCACCTGTTTATGATAATGGTAATTGTTTAAATAATAAATGGGATGATGAAAAAATGCAGTTGGTTATGAAGGATGCTGATAAAATAGAAGCAGAGGCATACAAAGCACGAAGATGTATTTTTGAATTACAAGGAAGACGTGTAAATCCATATCAAATAATTGGAAATATGGAATATCAGGAATGTTCAGATGCTGTCCAAAGACTTATGCCAAGGGTAGAAAGTTGTATGTATGATATACGAAAAATGATAGAAGAAATACCGGTAATATCAGAGATTCAGAAACAATTTTTCACAACAATTATCGAGTACAGATATGAGAAGGTATTGTTACCAGTGTATGAAAAAATAATGGAAAAAGAGAAGTGATACTCTGAACAGACGAAGGGAAGGTGCAGATAATGTTTGTAGATGAAAAAATTGATTTAAGAGATAATCTGCCAGAAGGATTGCAGCGTGATTTTAAAGAATTGCAGGAATATTATGATGCAGGCGATTGGTTTATGTTTGATACTTTTTTTGAGGCAGTAGAAGCAACAGTGAAAGCTTATTACTTGGCAGGAAAAATTAGTAGAGAGGATTTGAATTGTATTTTTGAAAAATACGGTATTGCGTAGGATAATATTGGAATATCCATCAAAAAATGTGGTTACAAAAGAGACTTAGAAATAACTTTCCATCAATTTTTACCGGACTTAGCAACTACTTCCCATTACCCCGACGAAGTTATGCGGGTTTGCGGGATTTTAAACTTGAAAAAAGTTAATAAAGTTCGTGACAATAACTTGACATCAGCGGGGTGGGGGCGCTTTGCGTGTCGGAGAGTATACCAAGGGGGTAGTTATCATAAGCTTGACAGTCTGTTAATTTGAGTGTTTGAAGAATGGTCTGATATATGCTAGAATTTTACCAAGGAATAAGGGAGAGAGGGTATATGAATATTGAATTATTAAGAACTTTGGGAAATGCAAAAAAATTTAGTAAGGGTGAATTTATATGTTTGGAAAAAGAACCGGGTAATACAGCATATCTTTTGCTGCAGGGGAGGGTAGAGGTTATATTTCGCTCTTTTGAAGACAGAAATCACAGGGCGGTAGAATTGAGACCCGGTGCATTTTTTGGTGAAATGTCTCTTTTGGAAAATAAGGTTAGAAATGCCTCTATTCAGGCAACAACCGATAATACGCTGGTTTTGGAAATTGAAAAATCCCATTTTTTTGAAATCCTACAGACAGATACCGAAATTGCATGGAATCTTATGAATACACTTCTTGCCCGCATGGAGAATATGATGAATGATTTGAGGTTTAGCAGCATTGTATCCATTGCGGGTTATAAGAAAAATGTATTATATCTTCAGATAAAGAAGTTAAATCAGGAGCAATTTACTCAAATTGTAATGAAGGATACAGCATATGCTTATAAGCTGTTGAGATTTTTGAGCAGCTCTCTTGCTGAAATGAATGAAAAGATGCTTGAGGAGGAAAAAGTGCAGTTATCGATGGGAGAGTGCTTTTAAGAATCGGCTTACATAACTAAATGGTAAGAACAAATTGTTAGATAATTTTGATGCGAAACTGATATTGACAAAAAATATTTTTTGCTTTATATTAATAATAAGTCCTAATACTATATAGGAGACTGATATGGAAAAACATCGTAACACGAAACAACGGAATATGACGTTAGAAGCTGTTGAATCTAGAAGAGACCATCCCACAGCAGATCAGATTTATGCTGACCTGCGTGCCAAGGATGATAAAATCAGTCGTGGTACGGTATACAGGAATCTGGGGATTTTATCGGAAGAAGGCAGTATTGCTAATGTCAGGATATCCGGGGCGGAACGCTATGATTTCCGACTTGACCGACATTATCACATGCTCTGTACAGAATGCGGCAAGGTCTATGATGCGCCAATGCACTATCAGGAGGAGTACGATAGGCAGGTAGAGATGGATACCGGATTTAAAATCAACAGACACCGCATTGTTTTTGAGGGAGTGTGTCCGAAATGCCGTTTGAAGGAATGAAGTAATAAGCCTAGTGTGAACAAAGGATAAATTAAATAATGGAGGTACATTTTTATGGCAGTGTATAAGTGCAGCGTATGCGGAGCGATTTATGATGAGGAAAAGAGTGGAAAGCCGATTACAGAGCTTACTGAATGCCCAATCTGCAAGCAGCCCGTGTCAAAGTTTATTCTTGTAACAGAGGAGGAGAAGAAGCAGGGAGAGGAGAAGATTTTTCGCGGTAAATTAGATTATGATTCGTCGACGATGCGTCATGATTCATCTGCGCGATATATGGCAGAAATTCATGAAATGGCAGTTACCGGCAAATCGGTTGGCGCTGCAATGAGTACCCAGATGCCGCTGCCAAACTGGGATGATATTCTGATTCTTGGTGCACAGCTAAATCCGCCGCCACTCAATGATGGAGATGAGGTGGATACCAAGACAATTATCGGAAAACATGCGAAAAAGCCCATGGTGCTTGATAGTCCCATTTACATTTCACATATGTCCTTTGGTGCGTTGTCGAAGGAAGTGAAGATAGCGCTTGCAAAAGGCTCAGCTCTTGCAAAAACGGCTATGTGCAGCGGAGAAGGCGGTATTTTGCCGGAGGAAAAGGCAGCAGCCTATAAATACATATTTGAATATATTCCCAATAAATATAGTGTGACAGATGAAAATCTGAGAACCTCCGATGCGATTGAAATAAAAATCGGACAGGGAACGAAGCCGGGTATGGGAGGACATCTGCCGGGTGAGAAGGTGACAGAAGAAATTGCTGCTATTCGGGGCAAGAGGCAGGGTGAAGATATCCAAAGCCCAAGCAAATTTCCGGAGCTTCAGACAAAAGAGGATTTGCGTGCAATGGTAGACATGCTGCGCCAGCGTTCGGAGGGAAGGCCCATTGGAATTAAGATAGCAGCAGGAAGAATTGAGCGGGATTTAGAATATTGTGTATTTGCTGAACCGGATTTTATTACGATTGATGGAAGGGGAGGAGCAACAGGCTCCAGTCCGCTTTTCTTAAGAGAGGCGACGACAATTCCGACAATCTATGCATTGTATAGGGCGAGAAAATATTTGGATTCCGTGAAATCGGATATCTCGCTTGTTATTACGGGAGGACTTCGTGTTTCGGCAGATTTTGCGAAGGCACTGGCACTGGGAGCAGATGCGGTTGCAGTTGCAAGTGCAGGGCTGATTGCGGCAGCTTGTCAGCAATACCGTATCTGCGGAAGCGGTAATTGTCCTGTCGGCGTTGCCACGCAGAATCCTGAACTTCGCGCAAGGCTGGAAATCGATGCTGCAGCCATGAGGGTTGCTAATTTCTTAAATGTTTCGCGTAGGGAGCTTGAAACCTTTGCCAGAATTACAGGAAATCATTCCGTGCATGAGTTATCCATGGAGAACCTTGTAACAACCAGCTATGACATCGCTAAATATACACAGATAAAGCATATCGGTGATGCAATGGAATATGAGGCTGTTATACAAAAAGAACAAGAAAAGAAGGGAGAAAATACGATGAAAACTTACAAATGTAAAGTATGCGGAGAGGTATTTACGGTAAAGGAGGGCGAGGAGCCGGTTTGCCCGCGATGCAAAGCAAGCGGAGATAAGGTTGAGACTGTTGCGGGAGAAAAGCAGGACAAGTATGCCGGAACACAGACCAAGAAAAATCTTGAGGCGGCGTTTGCAGGTGAATCAGGTGCTCGGAATAAGTACACTTATTTCGCTTCTGTGGCAAAGAAGGAAGGATATGAACAAATTGCAGCGCTATTCTTAAAAACCGCAGAAAATGAAAAAGAGCATGCTAAAATGTGGTTTAAGGAGCTGAATGGCATCGGTGATACGGCAGCAAACTTAAATGCGGCTGCTGAGGGAGAAAACTACGAATGGACAGATATGTACGAGGGATTTGCCCAAACTGCTGAGGCAGAAGGCTTCCCTGAGCTTGCAGAGAAATTCCGCATGGTTGGTGCTATTGAGAAGCATCATGAGGAGCGTTATCGGGCATTGCTTAAGAATGTTGAGATGGCAGAGGTATTCGCAAAGAGTGAAGTAAAGGTATGGGAATGTCGTAATTGCGGACACATTGTGGTTGGAACAAAGGCACCGGAGATTTGTCCGGTATGCGCACACCCGCAGAGCTATTTTGAAATCAGCGAAGCAAATTATTAATAAAACCATAAAAGCTAGGGTGCTGCCACCCTAGCTTTAAAAATCAGTAATCCTGCAAATCCTTCACTGGAGCTTGTCAATGATTTGAGGGGGATTGTGGAAAGATTTGAGTTTGATGAAAGGAGCTTGTTATGGAAATTGATATTGAAAAAAGCCCTCGGGCACAGCAGGCAATGGCTTATTTTAAAGAAGGCTATAATTGTTCTCAGGCAGTTTTTTTGACCTTTGCGGATAAATATAATATGGATAAAGGTATGGCGCTTAAGCTAAGCTCCTCCTTTGGAGGCGGTGTGGGGAGACTGCGTGAGGTCTGCGGCGCTGTTTCGGGTATGTGTATGGTGGCAGGGCTTTTATACGGCTATGATGAGCCGAAGGATTTGGAGGGCAAGGCAGAGCATTATGCCAGAATACAGGAGCTGGCAGGAGAATTTCGTGAAAGAAACGGTTCCATTGTGTGTAAGGAGCTTTTGGGTCTGACGAAAAAGGAAGACAGCCCAATCCCCGATAAACGCACGGAGGAGTACTATAAAAAGCGCCCCTGCGTGCAGTTAGTCGGAATGGCGGCTGCCATTATGGAGCAGTATTTGGACGAACATTAACACCGTTTACCAGAACGCCACCGTCTAAAGCAATGACAAGGCATTCTCTTCCGTTGATATTTTTAGTTTCAATTAAGTCGGTGCGTTCAGGATTTACCTTGATTACCACATCGGGAGTCTTCACCTCGAAGGTGCGTGTATTAACTACATTATTGACATAAAGTGAGGTGTCCTCTCCTGCGGTGGCGTCATAATATTGGTCGAAGACCTCCAGCCTTTCATTGGCAACGCCGCTGCTTGCAAAGAGGGTTTTTACTTCGTTTTTATCCAGCATAAGAGGAGTGGGTTCTTCCTTGTGTTCTTCAACCATTTCATTCAGCTTCTCATGAATGTTTTTCACAACCTCAATGTCGCAGGTATCACCCAGAGTTTCTTCAATCAGCGTTTGGAAGGTCTCCTTCTGGCCGCCGGCAGAAAGGGGAAGAGGACAGCCTAAGAGCTGTTCTACAAAATTTTCCTTTAATTCCTCGGAATCCTTGGAGTAATAAAGTGTGCTGTGCAGGTCTGAGCCTCTGTCGTTAAAGGCAGGGAAGAGAAAGCCTGTCTCAGGCATACCGACTACCCAGTCCCGGATACGGTTTTGGAAGGTGTTTTCTGCTGCGTTATAGCTAAGCCCCGGCTTGGAAAGGTTCACGGGGCAGATACATGCCAGTATGTATTCGTACACCTCATCAGAGGCGTCCTCCATATCTATTCCGTCTCTGGTTCTGCCGGGAACATCATACACATCATGAATAACCAGAATCAGATAATTTCCTACATACTCGTAGGCCTCAATGATTTTGTCGTAAAATTCCTCTAATAGGGCATCGTCCTTAAGCTTACTGTCACGAAGTCTTAAGAGAAATTCCTGAGTGCCGCCCATGTCTTCCGTATGAAGAGGAAATTCCAAGGTCAGGAGGTTCTTGCCCAGAGAGCCGGACAAGGTTTTCCGGAGAATTTCAAAATACTTGAACATCTCTTCCTCAGGCAGGGCTAGGAAGGCCTGCTTTAATTCTGTCTTTTTATTTTTTTCCCCGTCAACATAGCAGCCGCAGATGCGGGTGATGGAGCAGTTATTTGGCGTAAAGAGCTTTTTTATTTCGCTGATTTCCTGTTTTATCATAGGTTTTCCTTTCTTGTCAGCCGGAAATTTTATCCGCTGAAACAGTTTAAGTATATATCAAAGCTTGAAAAACTACAAGGGAGAGAAATTTATGGCAATGTATTTTCAGGCATGCTATACTATAGGTGGTATCAGGGGCCGGAGACGTCAGATTGGAAGCAGACTTGGGGAACGGGAAAACTGGGAGCTGCAAGGGCAGCGGAACGAGAGGAATTATGGTTGTCTTACAGGGAAAAAGTGTATTTCGCGATATATGTATAGGCAGACTGGTATTTTACCGCAGGGAGGAACGCAGGATAAGGCGCACCCTTGTGGCAGATAAGGAACAGGAGCTACAGAAATTTGAATGGGCGCGCAGAGAGGCGGCAAGGCAGCTTCATATGCTCTATGAGGAGACGGCAAAGTCGGTGGGAGCAAATAATGCCGCAATTTTTGAAATCCATGAATTGATGCTGGATGACGCTGAATTTGTGGAAGGCGTGCGAAACATGATTATTACCCAGAATGTAAATTCAGAGTATGCGGTTAAGGTTACGGGTGATAATATGGCACAGATGCTTCATTCGGTGGAGGACGCCTACATGAAGGAGCGGGCACAGGATATGCAGGACGTGGCAGGACGTGTTCTACAGGTACTGACGGGAGAGAGAGGCTCTACGGCAGCTTGGGAGGAGCCATGCATTGTGGCGGCAGATGATTTAATGCCCAGCGAGACGGTACAGCTTCCACGGAATATGGTACTGGGGTTTGCCATGAGAAGAGGGAGTGTGTATTCACACACAGCAATTCTTGCCAGAAGCATGGGAATTCCGGCGGTAATGGACGTGGGAGAGGAGCTGTCGGAGGAATATGATGGTCTGCCCGCCGTGATAGATGGTTATACCGGAAGGATTTATATAGAGCCGGACGAACAGACATTGCTTTCCATGAAAGAAAAAAAGGAGCAGTCCCAGCGTCATGCGGCTATGCTTCACGCTCTGAAGGGTAAAGAGAACATCACAAGAGACGGCAAGCTGGTAAAGGTATTTGCCAATGCGGGCAGCCTTGCGGAGGTTGATGCCGCATGTAGTAATGATGCGGGAGGAATCGGTCTGTTTCGAAGCGAGCTTTTGTATCTGGGGCGTGAGAAGGCACCGGACGAGGAGGAGCAGTTTGGGGTTTACAGGCAGATTTTGGAGAAAATGCAGGGCAGGGAGGTGGTTATCCGGACCATGGATATTGGTGCGGATAAGCAGGTAAGCTATCTTGGACTGCAAAGGGAAGAAAATCCGGCGTTAGGGCTTCGTGCCATTCGCATCTGTTTGCAACAGCCGGAGCTTTTTAAGGTGCAGCTAAAGGCACTATATCGTGCAAGCAGCTATGGAAGACTGAGAATCATGTATCCCATGATTACATCAGTAGAGGAAATTGACAGGCTTAAGGAGCTGGAGGAGCAGGCGCGCAAGGAACTGACGGAAAGGGGAGTCGCCTTTGAAGAGAGGATTCCCACGGGAATTATGATTGAGACACCGGCAGCAGCCATTATCAGTGATGAGCTTGCAAGGAGAGTGGACTTTTTCAGTGTAGGCACTAACGACCTGACTCAATATACGTTGGCAGCAGACAGACAGAATGCAGCAGTGAATGAGTTTAGAAATCCGCATCATAAGGCTGTGCTTAGAATGATTGAGCTGGCGGCAAAAAATGCTCATGCAGCCGGCATATGGATTGGAATCTGCGGTGAGCTGGCGGCAGACCTTTCCCTGACAGAGGAATTTATCCGCATGGGTATTGACGAGCTAAGTGTGCCGGCAGGATTGATACTGCCATTAAGGCAGCGTATCAGAGAAATTGATTTAAGCGAAAAAAAGTAAAAAAGAGATAAAGCGGTAGGCTGATATGGTTTTACCGCTTTTTTTGTTGTAGGAAAGCGGATTTTGCGGCGAGTTGCAGTTGAAGGAGAAAAGGTTATCAATTTATAATGGAAGGGTACGAAATTTGATATTGGAGGTCGTTTCATGGAACAGCTAAACATTACTACTACGAAGGATAACGACAAGGTGTACAAAATTTTGGGGGATTTATTAAACGCAGATAAAGAATTTCAAATTATGATTACAGTACCCTCCACCAGAGGGGATAATGCAAAGATTATTGCAGATAAAGAACAGAAGCAGGAAGCAGTGGTGCGGGATTTGGAGCAGGACGTCACCAATATGATACATGAAATAGGTGTACCGGCACATATCAAGGGCTATCAGTATTTGAGGGAGGCAATTATGATGTCGGTGGAGGATTCCTCCATGATTAGTTCTATTACCAAAATCCTTTATCCTACCATAGCAAAGCGCTTTCAGACTACGCCCAGCCGTGTGGAGCGCGCCATTCGTCATGCTATCGAGGTGGCATGGAGCCGTGGCAGAATGGAAACACTGGATTCTTTGTTTGGCTATACTATTGATACCGGCAAGGGCAAGCCTACCAATTCGGAGTTCATCGCGCTGATTGCGGATAAAATCCGGTTGTCCTACAGAAATTAGTTTCGCGGCTATAGCAGCAAGAGGCTCCTAAGGTTTTGAACCTTTAGGAGCCTTTTGTGTATAAAATACGTTGGTTATTACCACAGCAGGTGGTATAATAGACTCAGGAGGAAGACAATATAATGGAAAACAGTGAGAGAATCAAGAAATATCCATATTTGTACGAGACACATCTGCATACCAGTCAGAGCAGCAGATGCGCAAGGTCTACCGGCAGGCAGATGGCGGAGGCAGCCAAAAAGGCGGGCTATGCGGGAATTTTTGTGACGGATCATAACTGGTATGGCAATCATAATATAGACCCTGCTCTTCCTTGGGAGCAGTGGGTGCATGAATTTTGCAGAGGCTACGAGGACGCCAGAGCTTGGGGAGTTGAAAATGACCTTGCGGTATTTTTCGGCTATGAGGCAGGCTATCGTGGAACTGAATTTCTGATATATGGTGTGGACGAAAAATGGCTCATTGCCCACCCGGAGATTAAGGATGCCACAGTGGAGGAGCAGTATCGGCTGATTCATCAGGCGGGTGGAATGGTAATTCATGCACACCCTTTTAGAGAAGAGGCATATATCCCTGAAATCCGTCTGTTTCCAAATGCTGTGGACGGTGTGGAGGGAATCAATGCCACCCACTCCAATCCCTTAAGCCCCAGTCACAATAATCCGGAATTTGATGTGCTGGCGGTGAATTATGCGAGAGAGCATGGGCTGCCGATGACGGCGGGCTCCGACATACATAGCAGCAGCCTGTTTGGAGGAGGTGTAGCGTTTGCCCGAAAAATCACCTCGGCGCAGGATTATTGTCAGGCAATTTTGGGTGGAGAGGATTATATACTTACCAACGGTGCTGTTTGGTATGATAAAAATGGAAACTCTATATAATACCCCTTTCCACATCAGAAAATTTCGTGTATAATGTAACATATCGGAAGGAAATCAAGCACCTGCTTTGCAGGTATTTGATTTCACCCGATATGTTAGCGAGAAAATCAGTGAGTGCAAGGCACGTGTTCTGCGAAGCAGAAGGATTTTGGAGCTAAAGAGTAGGAAATCAAGAGCCTGCTTTGCAGGTATTTATTGTGGAGGGTTTCAAATGAAAAAAATTTTGTTTGTTGCATCTGAGGGAGTACCTTTTATCAAAACAGGAGGTTTGGCAGATGTAGTGGGGTCGCTGCCAAAGTATATTGACAAAGAATATTTTGATGTGCGTGTGTTTCTTCCCAAGTATACCTGTATGAAGCAGGAAATGAAGGATAAAATGCAATACGTCACTCATTTTTATATGGACTTTAACTGGCAGAATGTGTATGTGGGTGTGCTGGAGGCGGTTGAAGATGGTATTCATTACTATTTCATTGACAATGAATGCTATTTTGGAGGCTTTAAGCCCTATGGAGATGATGCACGATATGAAATAGAAAAGTATGCCTTTTTTTCTAAGGCAGTATTATCTGCATTGCCTTTGATTTCTTTCCAACCGGACGTAGTGCATTGCCATGACTGGCAGACGGGTCTGATTCCGGTCTATTTGAAGGAGCGTTTTAGGGGGGATTTGTTTTTTGCGGGTATGAAGTCAGTCATGACTATTCATAATCTGAAATTTCAAGGCAAATGGGATGTAAAGACGGTAAAGAGTATTACCGGACTGCCTGATTATTACTTTACACCGGATAAACTGGAGTGCTATAAGGACGCTAATCTCTTAAAGGGAGGAATCGTATTTGCCGACGCGGTGACTACGGTGAGTGATACTTATGCAGAGGAGATTAAGACTGCCTTTTACGGAGAAGGGTTAGATGGGCTGCTTCGGGCGCGCAGCGGCGACTTGAGGGGAATTGTTAATGGTATTGATTATGAGGAATTTAATCCTGAGACGGATAAGTATATTGTTAAGCCCTACAATGCCGTTAATTTCCGAAAGGAAAAGGTGAAGAATAAGCATGCCCTTCAGGAGGAACTGGGCTTAAGGCAGGACGATAAAAAGATGATGATTGGTCTTGTTTCCCGCCTCACAGACCAAAAGGGCCTGGATTTGATTGCATATATTATGGACGAGCTGTGTCAGGACGATATCCAGTTTGTAGTTTTGGGAACCGGCGAGGAGAGATATGAGAATATGTTCCGTCATTTTGACTGGAAATATGGTGATAAGGTATCTGCTAATATTTATTATTCCGATGCTCTGTCACATCGCATTTATGCCTCCTGTGATGCATTCCTGATGCCGTCATTATTTGAGCCTTGTGGCTTAAGTCAGCTGATGGCACTTCGCTACGGTACGATTCCCATTGTAAGGGAGACAGGTGGACTTAAGGATACGGTACAGCCTTATAATGAGTATGAGAGTACGGGTACCGGCTTTAGTTTTTCCAATTATAATGCTCATGAAATGTTGAATACTATCCGCTATGCAGAGCATATTTATTATGATAAGAAGCGGGAATGGAACAAAATTACAGATCGTGCTATGGCGGCAGACTTCTCATGGAAGGTATCTGCCGGAAAATATCAGGAAATGTATGATTGGCTAATAGGATAGAAGAATGTCGGGCAAGGGTAATAGTAAAAAAGGTAATTTCATAATGCAGGCGGGTATTCTTGCGGCAGCAGGCATTATCAGCAGAATTATAGGGCTTCTTTACAGAAGCCCTTTAAATGCTATTATCGGAGAGCTTGGCTCGGGTTATTATCAGGCGGCATACGGCTTTTATACCATTGTGCTTTTGATATCCTCCTACAGTATTCCCTCCGCTATCTCTAAGGTGATTGCCGGAAAGCTGGCAGTGAAGGAATATAGAAATGCTCACAGAATATTCCTATGCGCATTGGGGTATATACTGGTGGTAGGAAGTGCTGCAAGTTTATTTTTATATTTCGGAGCAGGTCTTTTTGTGGAGGAGGCGGCAGTGCCGGTGCTTCGTACCTTTGCCCCTACGATTTTTATTTATGGTATTTTAGGAGTTCTGAGGGGGTACTTTCAAGCTCATAAAAGCATGGCACAGACCTCTGTTTCTCAAATCCTGGAACAGATAATAAATGCAGTGGTGAGTATCGGTGCGGCGTATCTGTTGATAAACAGCTTTATGGGAACCATGGAGGTGCCATCAGACAGGGAAGGACAGGTGGCGCGTGCAACCTACGGTGCTGTGGGCAGCGCTCTCGGTACAGGAGCAGGAGTGCTTGCAGGTCTTTTGTTTATGCTGGGAATTTATGCCTTGAATAGGGGGCTGATTCATCGCAGAATCCGCCATGACAGACATACACAGGTGGATTCCTACGGTACGATTCTTAAGATGATTACTATGGTGGTGACACCATTTATTTTGAGTACGGCAGTTTATAATCTAAGCGGTGCGGTAAACAATGCAATTTATACTAAGATTCTGCCAGCCGTGAAAAATTTGGACAGCGTGGAGCGATATACTAATTGGGGAATTTTTTCAATGCAGTCATTGACAGTTTCCAATATCCCCATTGCCTTTGCCACAGCTTTTGCCACAGCCATGATTCCTTCGGTGGCGCAATTAGTAGCGGCAAGGGATACACAGGGGGCAAGAGATAAAATCGCATTGGCGGTCAAGAGCACAATGATAATTTCCATTCCCTCGGCAGTAGGCTTGTTTGTGCTGGCAAAGCCGGTAATGTATTTTCTGTTTCCCAGATCAGATGAGGTGGTAAGCCTTGCGGCAAAGCTTTTGATGACCCTTTCCCTTTCGGTAGTGTTCTATGCATTGTCTACACTGAACAGCTCTATTTTACAGGGACTTGGAAAAGTAAATGCTCCGATTATCAATGCGGGAATAGCATTAGTAGTGCAGACAGCGGTGGCACTTGTCTTACTGCTTTATACAGATTTGGATTTATACAGTATGGCGATTGCAAATACCCTTTATTCAGGAATGATGTGCCTTTTAAACCAGCTTTCCGTGCGCAGGGCAATAGGCTACAGGCAGGAAATAGTAAAGACCTTTTTAATACCGCTTATGGCATCGGGATTTATGGGAGCAGCTGCTTGGGCAGTTTATGAGGGCATCTATATGCTGACCTCTTCCATGAGAATTTCTCTAATTCCTGCGATGATAATCGCTGTCTGTGTCTATTTTGCGATGATGATTCTGATGAGGGGGCTGACCGAGCAGGAGCTGAGGAACTTTCCCAAGGGCTACCTGTTGGTGAAGGTGGCAAGGAAGTGCCATTTAATGAGATAACGGTTATGGTGCGGTGATGGACACCTGCTGATATAGCTTTCCGGGCAGCATGAAATGATAAATTTTTTCTAAAGCTTCGTAGAAAAAATCCGTACCGGAGTCGTCCGGCAGCTGCTTGGAGTCTGTATTGGCAGCGGGCTGTGAGGGTAAAAAGTAGATAGAAAAGGATACGCCAAAAACGGTGCTGGAAACCTTGGTTTTTTCGGCACCGTTTTTTTCATAAAAGGAATTTCGGCGTTGCCTGAGAAGCTTTTCCTCTGGAGAGGAGGCAGCAGCCACGTCTTCTGTTTCCAGAAGAATACCGATGATGTTTTGATAGTGTTCTCGTATCCTTTCCAAGAAGATGCTGCCTAAGCCAAGACAGCGATATTCCTCCAATATGGCGTAGAAGTCCAAAAGAACCACAGAATGTCCGGGAACGTGAATGAAAAGTGCGTAGCCTAAAAGCTTTTCACCGTCGATATTGTCATATAGCCCTAAGCCCTCATAGCCGCCTCTTGCGAAAAGACTTTCCATATTCTCGAGGGGGCGCAGCTCACTTGCAGGGAAATGCAGGGGGGCAAGGTTTTCATATAGGTTTAGAATCTGTTCTTTTGACAAAGGGGCTGTATAATATGTGTTAGTCATTGTGTCTCCTTATTATGGGGGTGTAATGTAAAGTAAGTGTGGCGCTGGCGGTGAAGAAGGTGGCGGTGCGGCAGGGCAACCCTAGGGTGAGGTGTGGAAATGCGCGTGTCGGACAGATATTTTCTGATAGTACACTTTTGTTTTTCGTAACTGCCGGGGCGCGATTTATGGACTTCCATGTCCAAAATCGCTAAATCAGCCTTCCGTGGCTGATTTCCCATGAGATACTTATGTGTACTATCAGAAAATATTGCTGTTCGACACTTCATGCATTTCCACACCTCACCCTAGGGCCGCCCTGCCGTACCGCCACCATTGCCGCCGCCCTTGGTGTTGTGTCATTCTGCTATTCACTGATTTTTTGGATATTTGAAATATCACAGTCAATCATCAGAGAATAATTGGTATAGTATACTACAAAGCCGGGCTTGGCACCGGCAGGCTTTTTCACATGTTTTTTCTGAATATAGTCAATTTCCACCTTTTCCTGTCCGCGACCCTTGGAGTAGTAGGCGGCAAGGCGGCCTGCCTCTTCAAAGGTTCGGTCAGGAAGCTCTTCGGCACCTTCTGTCTTCACAATCACATGGGAGCCGGGCATTCCCTTGGCGTGGAACCACCAGTCGCCTCCGGTGGCAAATTTGAAGGTAAGCTCATCATTCTGATAATTATTTTTGCCCACATAAATGTGGAAGCCATCGCTGCTCAAATAATGGAAGGGCTTACTGGTGATTTTTGCCTTCTTGCTGCCGCCCTTTCTGCGGATATAGCCGCTTTCCGTAAGCTCCTCCTTGATTTCTACCAAATCCTCCTCCTTCAGGGCAATATCCAGTGAAGCACTAATAGATTCCAAGTGGTCGATTTCGGATTTGACCTCCTCCGTAAGCTCTGAGAGAGCCTCAAAGGTGCGTTTTAGCTTGCTGTATTTGTCAAAATATTTTTTGGCATTTTCTGTAGCAGACAGGGTAGGGTCCAAGGGAATGGTAATCATTTCGTCAGTGTAATAATTTAATGCTTCCAAGGACTTGGCACCGGGGGCAGCGTTATAACCGTAGGTATTTAAGAGTTCGCCGTAAATACGATAGGTTTCCCGCTTTTCAGTGTCCTTCATCTGGCGAAGCTGCAAATCGTATTTCTTGACATTTCTTTCCAAGGCAGTCTGCACAATCCTTCTTAGGTCGGCAGATTTCTGGCGAATGCGGGTGATTGCATTTTTCTCGGCGTAATAGGTCTCCAAAAGAGCGGACATGGAGGAGAAGCCTACGGTTTTGTCTGCGCCGGAGGTATACATGGTTAGCGGAATTGCCGCAAATTCAACCGGCTGCGTGCCTGTGTATGCAATATTGGGAGTAAACTTCCCTTCCCTGATAGAAAAAACCATGTGTTCAAGTGCCTGAAAGAGAGTGTGGTATGCCTGCTCATTAAAGGCGGCAGTGGGCTTTTCTCCGTCCAAGTGTGCCTGATAGCAAAGCTCCTGAGCAAGAATGGGGGAAATACCGGTGAAGCTGTCGTAAAGGGCTTTAAACAGAGGATGTGGCTTTTCGCTGACCGCCTGATAAAAGGTATCGTAATCGGTGGTAAGGGCATTCAGCTTGTCCTGTGTATTTGCCACAAAATAAGGCTTGCCGGGCAAAACCTCTCTGACACTGCTGACAGCGGCAGAGATGTGCTTTATGCTGTCTATAATTGTATTTTCTTCATTACAGAAAATAATATTGCTATGCTTTCCCATAATTTCTATAATCAGGGTTTTGTGGCGTAAATCGCCCATCTCGTCCAAATGCTCAATTTTAATGTGGATAATACGCTCCAGACCGGGCTGGGTGATTTCCGTAATACGTCCGTTTTGCAGATGCTTGCGCAGAAGCATACAGAAGTTGGGAGCCGTCATGGGGCTGGGCTTGTTGCTTTCTGTCAGGTAAATTAAGGGCAGAGAAGCATCAGCTGAAATAAAAAGCCGTTTTTGTCCGTCAGTGGTTTTTATAGTCAGTAAAAGCTCATCGTTTTCCGGCTGGGCAATCTTGTAGAGCCTTCCGCCTGTAAGCTCTTTATTCAATTCATAAACTACATTTGCTATGGTAACGCCGTCAAAAGCCATAATAAAATCCTCACTTATTCTATATATGAATCTATCACTGTTATAGATTGTAGCAGATTTTTGAGGGAAAAGGAACCCTTTCATGGTAATGAGAAAAAATAGAGGTGCCTAAGCCTTGACGTGCTTAAAAACTTATTCTATAATAAATTGGAGTGTGTGGCAGAGTTATTATGTTTAGCAGATTGGAGCACCCATGATTAAAAGTATGACAGGCTTTGGCAGATATGAGACTGCTGAGAATAACAGAAAGTTTACGGTGGAGATGAAATCTGTCAACCACCGTTATTTAGATGTAAATATTAAGATGCCAAAGAAGCTGAATTTCTTTGAAGCTGCCATTCGCGGGGAGTTGAAAGATTACATTTCCCGGGGTAAGATTGATGTTTTCATTACTTATGAGGATTTTTCGGAGAATAATTCCAGCGTCCGTTACAACAGAGAACTGGCGGGAGAATATTTACATTATCTGCGCCAAATGGCAGAGGATTTCGGCTTGGAGGACGACATTCATGTGTCCACCTTGTCCAAGTATCCCGAGGTTTTCACTATGGAGGAGCAGAACGTAGATGAAGAGGAGCTTTGGAAGGAGCTTCAAAAAGCAGTGTCAGGCGCCGCTTGGATGTTTGTACAAAGCCGTATTGCAGAGGGTGGGCATCTGAGAGACGATTTGATTGAGAAGCTGGACGGAATGCTGAAGCTGGTTGATTTTGTGGAGGAGCGTTCACCGCAGGTTGTGAGTGAGTACAGGCAGAGGCTGGAAGAGAGAGTGAAAGAGCTTTTGGGGGATACTGCCGTAGATGAGAGCAGGCTATTGACAGAGGTAACTATCTTTGCAGACAAGGCTTGTGTGGACGAGGAGATTGTGCGTCTGCGCAGTCACATAGAGACCACGAGAAAGACACTTTTGGAGGGTGGAAGTATCGGGCGGAAGCTTGACTTTATTGCTCAGGAGATGAACAGAGAGGCTAACACAATTCTCTCTAAGGCAAATGACCTTGAGATTACCGGCTGTGCCATTGAGCTGAAGACAGAGATTGAAAAGGTCAGAGAGCAGATACAGAATATTGAATAGCAGGTGTATGGAAATCAGGGAATTATATGAATAAATTGATTCATATCGGTTTTGGAAATATTGTGAATACAGAAAAAATCATTGCCATTGTAAGTCCGGAGGCGGCACCTATCAAGCGTTTGGTGCAGAAGGCAAAGGAGAGCGGCATGGCAATAGACGCTACTCAGGGGAGGAAGACAAAGTCTGTTCTCGTTATGGAAAACAGTCAGGTGGTGCTTTCCGCGCTGCTTCCGGAGACTATTGCGGGGCGTGCGCAGGCAGAGCTTCCTGAGTCGGAGGAGCGCCAGTGTGTTCAGGAAGGTGAGCTATGAAAGCAATGAAGGACAAAGGAATTTTAATTGTAATATCAGGCTTTTCAGGAGCAGGCAAGGGTACATTGATGAAGAGGCTTTTACAGACCTATGATAATTATGCCCTGTCCATATCCATGACTACCAGAAGCCCCAGAGAAGGGGAACGCGATGGAGTGGAATACTTTTTTGCAAGCAAGAAACAATTTGAGGAGAAAATCGCGGAGGATGGCTTTATTGAATATGCCACCTACTGTGATAATTACTACGGAACGCCCAAAGCCTATGTTGAGCAGCAGTTAGAGGCTGGTAAGGACGTTATTTTGGAGATTGAGATTCAGGGAGCTTTACAGGTGAAAAAGAAGTTTCCCGAGAGTCTGCTTTTGTTTGTAACTCCCCCAAGTGCCAAGGAGCTGGAGCGCAGACTTGTTGGAAGGGGAACGGAGAGTGCAGAGGTGATAAGAAAGCGTCTGGCTCGTGCAAGTGAGGAATCAGAAGGCATTGAAGCCTATGATTATATAGTGGTAAATGACAATCTGGACGTTTGCGTGGAGGAACTTCACCATCTGGTGGATGCGGCACGCAGGGCGCCTGTTCGCAGAGAAGCATTTATAAAGGAAATCAGAGAGGAACTCAAGGAGTTTCAGGAAGGAGCAAAATAATGTTACATCCATCTTATTCAGATTTGATGAAGGTAGTAAACAGTGAGGTAGAGCCGGGAGAAGTGCCTGTTGTAAACAGCCGTTATTCAATAGTTATGGCTACCTCTAAGAGGGCAAGACAGATTATCGGAGGAGATGAGCCGTTGGTAGAGGGCAAGGACAAAAAGCCTCTGTCTATTGCCGTGGAAGAATTGAATCAGGGCAAGATTAAGATTTTAGGGGACGAAGAATAAGGAGAAGTGATAGCTGGAGCTCTTTGCCCAGCTATTCTTTGGTTTTAGAAAGGTTTTTATGAAAATATTATTGATATCTCTTGGCTGTGATAAAAATTTAGTGGATTCCGAGATGATGCTGGGAATGCTGGAGGAGAAGGGTTATACCTTTACAGATGATGAGACCGAAGCGGAGGCAGTGGTGGTAAACACCTGCTGTTTTATTAATGATGCCAAGGAGGAGAGCATTAACACTCTTTTGGAGATGGCACAGTTAAAGGAAAGCGGACAGCTTAAGGCATTGATAGCCGCAGGCTGTCTGGCACAGCGCTATAGAGAAGAAATTCAAACTGAGATTCCGCAGGTAGATGCCATTGTCGGTACAACTGCCGTAACGGAGATTGCGGCGGCATTAGAGGAGGTGCTTGCGGGAAAGGGAAGCAATCACTATCAGGATATCAATGCCGCACCTGTCACAGGAACAAAGAGAGCAGTGACTACCGGCGGGCATTTTGCCTATCTGAAAATAGCTGAGGGCTGTGATAAGCATTGTACCTATTGTATTATTCCCAAGGTGAGGGGCAGCTTTAGAAGCGTTCCAATGGAAAGCCTGCTTGAGGAAGCGAAAGGGCTTGCAGAGAGCGGCGTGAAGGAGCTTATTCTGGTAGCACAGGAGACCACCCTTTACGGTGTGGACTTGTATGGAAAAAAGACCTTGCCTAAGCTTCTGCATGAGTTGGCTCAAATCAGCGGTATTCACTGGATTCGTATTTTATATTGCTACCCTGAGGAAATCACCGATGAACTGATAGATACCATTGCGGCAGAGCCCAAGGTGTGCCATTATCTGGATATTCCCATTCAGCATGCTTCGGATAATGTTTTAAAGCGCATGGGCAGACGAACCTCGGAGGAGCAGCTTCGCAGCATGATTGCGAAACTGCGGGAGAAAATTCCCGATATCTGTCTGAGAACTACTCTTATCAGCGGGTTTCCCGGAGAGAGTGAAGAGGATTTTGAAAGACTTTATAATTTTGTTGACGAAATGGAATTTGACAGACTTGGCGTGTTTACCTATTCTCAGGAGGAGGATACGCCGGCTGCGTCAATGCCGGAGCAGATTGACGAGGAAATAAAGGAAGCACGCAGGGACGAGCTGATGGAGCTACAGCAGGAGATTGCTTTTGAGAAGGCTGAAAATATGGTGGGAAGAGTGCTTACCGTGATGATTGAAGGCAGAGTGGCAGACGAGGAAACCTATGTGGGCAGAACCTACAGAGATGCTCCTAATGTAGATGGCTATTTGTTTGTGAATACAACGGCGAATCTGATGACAGGGGATTTTGTAAAGGTAATGGTTACGGACGCCAATGAATATGATTTGATTGGAGAGATTTATCATGAGTAAAATGAATTTACCGAATAAGCTGACAATCTTTAGAGTGATTTTGATTATACCCTTTGTGGTACTGCTTTTGGGCGGTTACCATAGATGGGATTGGTTTACTGCGATTTTTGGTGGAATCAGGGGGAAAGAGGATTACATTGCATTGGTAATTTTTATTGTTGCCAGCCTGACTGATTTGGCGGACGGCAAGATTGCGAGGAAGTACAATCTGGTTACAAATTTTGGAAAATTCATGGACCCCTTGGCGGATAAGCTTTTGGTGTGTGCTGCACTGATTGCACTGACTGAGATGGGAAGAATTCCTTCATGGGTTGTAATTGTTATTATCAGCAGGGAGTTTATTATCAGTGGCTTTCGTCTGGTTGCATCGGATAACAATGTGGTGATTGCGGCAAGCTATTGGGGAAAGTTTAAAACTACCTTTCAGATGGTGATGATTTGTCTTATGCTTGTGAACAATGATAAGCTTCAGCTTGTGACGGATATTGTAATGTGGATTGCACTGGCGCTTACAGTGATTTCCCTGATGGATTATCTGATTAAAAATAAGTCTGTCATGAAGGATACAAAGTAGTATCATTTCCATAGGGCAGAGCTGTTACAATATGTCTATCCGGGCAGGGAATATGTGATTTATGATATGTAAAGAGTGCCTGTCAATATGATACGCAGACACAGAAAGGCTTGGTAAGGTTATGACAGTTGAGTTAATTTGTGTAGGAACAGAGCTTTTGTTAGGAAATATTGTGAATACAAATGCTGCCTATCTGGCAGAAAAATGTGCGGCGCTTGGGCTTTCCTGTTATTTTCAGACGGTAGTAGGCGACAATGAAGAGCGGCTTCTACAGGTTCTCGATTGTGCAGCAAGGCGCTCTGATATTGTAATTCTGTGTGGAGGTCTTGGACCTACGGAGGATGATTTAACCAAAGAAGCTGCCGCAAAATTCAGCGGCAGGGAGCTAAAGGTAGATGACCGCAGTATGGAGCGTATTGCGGAATATTTTGCCGAGCGCGATATTAAGCCTACGGAAAATAATTGGAAGCAGGCAATGATTCCTGAGGGAGCTATTGTTTTTGACAATAACAACGGAACTGCGCCCGGAATGGCAATCGAGCTCAATAACACCAGAATTATCTTACTGCCGGGTCCTCCCAATGAGTTGATTCCCATGTTTGAGGAGAGCGTAATACCCTATCTGAGCAAGCTGACGCCGGACGTTATTTATTCACAGACCGTAAAAATCTGCGGTGTTCCAGAGAGCAAGGCAGAGACTATGGTTAAGGATTTGATTGACGGACAGACCAATCCCACCATTGCCACCTATGCCAAGACGGGAGAGGTGCATATACGGGTCACAGCTAAGGCAGACAGTGAGAAGGCTGCAAATAAGCTGATTAAGCCTGTGGTTAAGGAGCTTAAGGCTCGTTTCGGCTATGATATTTATACTACAGAGGAGGCTGTTACGCTGGAGAAGGCGGTGGTGGACTTGCTGGTGGCAAATGATTTGACCGTGACCTGCGCAGAATCCTGTACGGGTGGAATGCTGTCTGCAAGACTTATCAACGTGCCGGGTGTTTCGGAAGTATATAAGGCGGGCTATGTGACCTATTCCAATAAGGCAAAGAGAAAATTATTGGGGGTAAAAAAGGCTACTCTGCAAAAATACGGTGCTGTAAGCAGCCAGACGGCAGAAGAGATGGTAAAGGGACTGGGCTTTGTCTCTAAGGCAGATGTGGCAGTGGCAGTGACAGGAATTGCAGGACCGGACGGTGGTACAAAGGAAAAGCCGGTGGGGCTTGTATATATTGCATGCAATGTAAAGGGTAATGTGACAGTGAAGGAATTTCACTTTAACGGAAATCGCATGAAAATCAGAGAGGCTGCGGTGATGTCAGCACTTATGCTGATGAGAAGCTGCGTACTGGAGTATTACAGTAAGGTGACATTTGGGAAAAAGTAACCGTTCAGCCAATCCATTTATAAACTGTCGGAATATACATTGTTTCACAATATTTTACGTTTATGCCGACAGTTTATTTCAGGTGGAGGGCCGCCCTTTGGAAATGATGTAAGGGGTAGCTATTATAGGGCTTGTCTACAGGCAGAGTTTGTGGTATATTTTGTGTATCTGATACTTCTTAAGGTATGCACTAATTTCAGCATATTCTAAATTTTCCGGCATTTCGCCATGAGTTTCAGAATTAAAAAAATTGAGGAGGGATGCCTTTGAGGGAGGTTTAAAGTACACAAAATAGACTATAGTTAATTGAGTAAAAAATAGTTGTTGACAAATGCGAACAAATGTTTTATTCTAAACACATACAGAACATTTGTTCCTTGAAGAAAAGGAGATACGTCATGGAAAGAGACGAGAAACTGAAAGCATTAGACGCTGCCATAGGTCAGATTGAGAAGCAGTATGGGAAGGGTGCGGTTATGAAGCTGGGTGACCCTACTGCTCAGATGAATGTAGAGACCGTACCCACAGGCTCCCTAAGCTTGGACGTGGCTTTAGGTCTGGGAGGGATTCCTAAGGGCAGAATTATTGAGATATATGGACCGGAATCCAGTGGTAAGACTACAGTTACCCTTCATATGATTGCTGAGGTTCAGAAGAGAGGCGGCATCGCAGGCTTTATTGATGCGGAGCATGCACTGGACCCGGTATATGCTAAAAATATCGGTGTAGATATTGATAATTTATATATTTCACAGCCTGACAACGGAGAACAGGCTATGGAGATTACTGAGACTATGGTGCGTTCCGGTGCTATGGATATTGTCGTGGTAGACTCTGTTGCAGCACTGGTTCCCAAGGCAGAGATTGACGGGGATATGGGTGACAGCCATGTGGGTCTTCAGGCGCGCTTGATGTCACAGGCGCTGCGCAAGCTTACTGCCGTTATCAGCAAGTCCAACTGTACGGTAGTGTTTATCAATCAGCTCAGAGAGAAAATAGGTGTTATGTTTGGCAATCCGGAGACAACTACCGGCGGACGTGCTTTGAAATTTTATGCCTCTGTGCGTCTTGATGTGCGCAAGATTGAATCACTCAAGCAGGGTGGGGAGGTTATCGGAAATCGCACCCGCGTCAAGGTGGTGAAGAATAAGATTGCACCTCCTTTCAAGGAAGCAGAGTTTGATATTATGTTCGGTGAGGGTATTTCCATGGTGGGAGATATTTTGGATTTGGCAGCCAGTATTGATGTGGTAAATAAGTCCGGTGCATGGTACGCTTATCAGGGGAACAAAATCGGTCAGGGTCGTGAAAATGCGAAGCAGTATTTAAAGGACAATCCGGCAGTCTGCGAGGAGATTGACAGGAAGGTGCGTGAGCACTTTGGATTAGAGGGTGCTAAGAAGGAAGAAGAGGAGACCGTTAAGACAAAGGGTTAATCAATCAACCATGATAAGGGTGCCGGTACAAGCAGAATAATGCCTTTGTTAAGAATGCGGCAGTCAGCATTGAGGTAGATATGATAGTTACGCAAATTGTAGAGATGTCTAAGACACGCAGCAAAATATATATAGATCAGGAATTCGCCTTTGTATTATACAAGGGCGAATTGCGCTTATATCACATATGCGAGGGTCAAGAAATTGCGTGGGAGGATTATCGCACAATTATGGAGGAAGTATTGCCTAAGCGGGCAAAACTTCGTGCCATGAATTTATTAAAGAGCAGAGAGTATACTGTGATGCAGCTTCGAACCAAGCTGGAGCAGGGAGGGTATCCCTTGGCAGTCGTGGAGGAGGCATTGGCATATGTGGAGTCCTTTCACTATATTGACGACCTGCGTTATGCGGTAAGCTTTATTACCTATAACGAGGAAAATAAAAGCCGTCGCAGGATAGAACAGGATTTGAAAGCAAAGGGCATTTCAGGCGAGGTTATTGAGAGAGCATGGCAAAAGTGGGAAAAAGAGGGTGGAAGCCGGAATGAGCTGCTGATGATACAGAAGCTTTTAGAAAAGCGGCATTATGCCGGAGAGCAGGCAGATTATAAGGAACAGCAGAGAACTTATGCATTTTTGATGCGAAAGGGTTTTTCGGGGGAAATGATTAGAAAAGCCATGAATGGGGTCGACATAGGGTATGAATAGTTACAAATGCACAAATATTACCTTTATCTGCAATCCATTTTGGAAGATATTGCGACTTACACTTGACATAATAGTTATTTCAGTTTAAAATTTAACTGTTGTGAATTGCTTGTTAGAATTTACATTCTATTATAAACTGTAAAATGGAATACTGTTTTGCAGGCAAAATGTACAATGAAAATTAAATAAGGAGGTGCTCCTGTAGTATGCCTAGTCCGGTTATTGTGACAGTTATTGTTGCATTGATTTGTATTGCTGTGACTGCTATTATTACAGCACTTGCTACTTCCGCATATCAGAGAAAGGTGGCGGCGGCTACTGTTGGTAATGCAGAGGAAAAGGCAAGAGAGATTATTGATGAGGCTGTGAAAACTGCGGAGACTAAAAAACGTGAATCGTTACTTGAGGTAAAGGAAGAGTCCATTCGTACTAAGAATGATTTAGACAAGGAGATTAAGGAGCGAAGAGCGGAAGCGCAGCGTTATGAGCGCAGAGTCCAGCAGAAGGAAGAGAACATCGATAAGAAAGCGGATGCGATTGAAAAGCGGGAAGCCAGTTTGGCAGCCAAGGAAGAATCCCTCAACAGAATGAAGGCTGAGGTTTCCAAATTGAATGAGCAACGCTTACAGGAACTGGAACGAATTTCAGGTTTAACCTCTGAACAAGCAAAAGACTACTTATTGAAAATTGTTGAAGATGAAGTAAAACATGAAACGGCTGTGATGATCAAGGAAATGGAGAGTCGCGCCAAAGAAGAAGCAGACAAAAAAGCGAAGGAATATGTAGTATCTGCAATACAGAGATGTGCAGCAGACCATGTCTCAGAGACTACAATTTCTGTAGTACAGCTTCCTAACGATGAGATGAAGGGAAGAATTATCGGACGTGAGGGTCGCAATATCCGTACCCTTGAGACAATGACCGGTGTGGATTTGATTATTGATGATACGCCGGAAGCAGTTATTTTATCCGGTTTTGATCCTATTCGTCGTGAGGTGGCAAGAATTGCCCTTGAGAAGTTAATCGTTGATGGACGTATTCATCCTGCCAGAATTGAAGAAATGGTAGAAAAGGCGCAAAAAGAAGTAGAAGTAATGATTAAAGAAGAGGGTGAGGCCGCAACACTCGAGGTTGGTGTACATGGCATTCATCCCGAGCTTGTAAAGTTACTTGGAAAGATGAAGTTCAGAACCAGCTATGGACAGAATGCATTGAAGCATTCCATTGAAGTGGCTCAGCTTTCAGGCTTGTTGGCTGCTGAGATGGGTCTTGATGTAAGACTTGCCAAGAGAGCCGGATTGTTGCATGACATCGGTAAAGCGGTGGATCATGAGATGGAGGGCTCCCATATTCAGCTTGGCGTAGAACTTTGCAAGAAATACAAGGAGAATGCTATCGTTATCAATGCGGTAGAATCTCATCATGGCGATGTAGAGCCTACTTCCCTGATTGCATGTATTGTACAAGCTGCTGATACAATCTCTGCTGCAAGACCGGGAGCTAGAAGGGAAACATTAGAAACCTATACTAGCAGATTAAAACAATTAGAAGACATAACAAACAATTTCAAAGGTGTAGATAAATCTTTTGCTATTCAGGCAGGTCGAGAAGTTCGTGTTATGGTAGTGCCTGAGCAGATTACGGATGCCGACATGGTTCTTTTGGCGCGTGATATTTCCAAGCAGATTGAGGCTGAACTGGAATATCCCGGTCAGATTAAGGTCAACGTAATTCGCGAGAGCCGAGTAATTGATTACGCTAAGTAATCACCATAGGACAGTTTAAATTAAAAATTAAATAAGAGTGAAAGCCGTTGTGTTTTTTGACACAGCGGCTTTTTTCTATAAAACTTGTAAAAACTTCAAATTTCCTCTTGTGAAATGATGAAGGTTATAGTATTATAATTCAAAGTGTATGATTGTATACGATTATCCAATGATAGGAGCTGTTATTTCTGCTTCAGATTGGGAACTAATATTAGTATAAATGGACCTGCGGGGAAGCGGTGAGGACTGGTCTTGTTGTTGCAGGAAAATGGAGGAAATATGAAAGCATATCAGGAATTAAGTAAGGAAGAGTTATTATCATTGAAAGCTGAGCTGGAAGCAGCCTATGAGGACGCAAAGGGAAAGGGCTTGAAGCTGGATATGTCCAGAGGGAAGCCGGCAGCAGCTCAGCTTGACATGGGTATGGGTATTATGGATACACTGAATTCTGAGAGCGATATGAAGACTGAGGCAGGTCTGGACGTTCGCAATTATGGTGTGCTGGACGGGATTCCTGAGGCAAAGCAGCTTATGGCAGATATTATGGGTGTAGAGGCCGCCAATGTTATTGTCTGTGGAAATGCCAGCCTGACTATTATGTATGATACAATTTCCCGCTCCATGACCCATGGGGTTATGGGAAGTACTCCATGGTGTAAGCTGGATAAGGTAAAATTCTTATGTCCGGCTCCGGGTTATGACAGACATTTTGCAATTACGGAGCATTTTGGAATTGAAATGATAACAGTGCCCATGACTGCACAGGGTCCTGATATGGATATGGTAGAAAAATTAGTTGCCGAGGACGATAGCATCAAGGGCATTTGGTGTGTTCCCAAGTATTCCAATCCGCAGGGCTATTCCTATTCTGACGAGACAGTAAAAAGGTTTGCAGCTTTGAAGCCGGCAGCAAAGGATTTTCGTATTTTCTGGGATAATGCTTATGCAATCCATCATCTGTATGAGGATAAGCAGGATGAGATTTTGGAGATTCTGAGCGAATGTGAGAAGGCGGGAAATCCCGATATGGTTTATGAATTTTGTTCAACCTCCAAGGTGAGCTTTGCAGGTGCGGGAATTGCTGCGGTGGCTTCCTCACAGGCAAATTTGGATTTTATGAGAAAGTCCATGACCATTCAGACTATCGGTTATGACAAGATAAATCAGCTTCGTCATGTGCGTTATTATAAGAATATAGATGGCATAAGGGAGCATATGAAAAAGCATGCGCAGCTGCTGCGTCCGAAATTTGAGGCCGTATTAAGTGTGCTTGATGCAGAGCTTAGCGGTGCAGGTATTGGTGAATGGACAAAGCCTAACGGCGGTTATTTTATTTCCTTTGAGGCAATGGAGGGTTGTGCGAAGGCGATTGTTGCAAAATGTAAGGAAGCCGGTATGGTATTGACCGGAGCCGGAGCAACCTACCCTTACGGAAAGGACCCCAAGGATACAAATATCCGTATTGCTCCTTCCTTCCCAACACCGGAGGAAATGGCTGTAGCCACAGATTTGTTTGTGCTGTGTGTAAAGCTGGTAAGTGTGGATAAATTACTGGAGCGTATGTAATATGGGCGAGTATAAACGAATCAATCGGGAATTGGTAGCAAAGGGCGCCGTGATAGATTACTATCAGGACACTATGCAGATTTCCAACGGAAATATTGCCAAATGGGATTTTATAGACCATAAGGGGGCAGCGGCAGTAGTGGCGGTCTGTGAGGATGGCAGGCTTTTGATGGTGCGCCAGTATCGCAACGCTTTGGAGCGGGAGACCTTGGAGCTTCCGGCAGGAGGCTTGAACTATCGTGAAGAGCCAACTATTGAGGCGGCAAAAAGAGAGCTGTCGGAGGAGACAGGATATATCTGTGAGGAAATAGAGCTGCTTGCTTCTATATATACCACGGTGGCCTTCTGCAATGAGAAGATAGATATTTACGTGGCAAGAAATTTGCAGCCGGGTGAGCAGCACTTGGACGAAGATGAATTTATCAACGTGGAAGCATATACGGTGGAGGAATTAAAGCAGATGATTTTAGAATGCAAAATACAGGATTCCAAAACCATATGCGGTATTTTGGCTTATGCCGCAAAATATTGAGTTTTCCAATTAATAAGCACATGTCGGTTTGAAGAAAACGGCATGTGCTTTGTTTTTTTTGCATATAATGGGGAGGAGGTGAGGATATGCGGTTTGGACGGTTTCATTTACAGCCGGAGAGGCTTCCGTTTTTGCAGATTTTTTTGGCAGGCTTGGCTGTGGGAATTTTGGGAATGAATTTCGGAAGGAGTGTTTTGTTGGAAAATACGGGCTTGTTGGACGAATATACCTTATATAATCTGAAGGTAATGAGTGTGGACGAAAGCTCTTTTTTTTATTATGTGTTGCGTGAACGACTTGGCAGTGTGGTAATATTGGCAGTGCTTGCCACAACTTATCTGGGTCTTTTTTTATGTGTTGGTGCGGCACTATGGTATGGAATGTCGGCAGGCGCATTCCTTGCGGCGGCAGTTCTGCGATATGGCCTAAAGGGGATATTGCTTGCGGTGGTAAGTGTTTTTCCCCAGTATCTGATATATATTCCGGTACTGCTTCATCTGTTGGTTTGGTGCGAGACGCTCTGCAGGGGAATTTATTTTCAAAAAAGCATTCATAATGAGAAAGGAAACAGGCTGCTGAAACCAAAATATCTGATGCAGCTGGCTGTGATTATTCTCCTTATGATAGTGGGCTGTATATTTGAGAGCTTTGTCAATCCTCAATTATTGTCAGGTTTATTAAAAATTTTTTAGACCATTCAGCTATATATTGTAGTTTACATAAATTTAGGCTTCTAAATGTTGACATTCGGCTTGCGGGTGCGGGAAAGGGCTGAAAAAATGGGCAAAATATGTATTGCGTTTCTCTTTTTTTCTCATTATAATGAAATCCTACGATGCGAAAAAGGCTGAGGAAGGGTGTAAACGAATGGAGAAGGAAATAGATGCGTTCATCATATATTTGCGTGATGTGATGAAGAAATCAGAGAATACGCAGCTGTCATATCGTCGTGATTTGACCAAGCTGAGATTATTTCTGGAGGACAAGGGGATTACAGAGATTAGCACTGTGAAGGAAGAGAATCTGACTGAGTATATTCGAGCCATGGAGGCGAAGGATTTCAAGGCGGCAACAATCTCTAGAAATATTGCATCTATTAAAGCCTTTTACCATTTTCTGCAAAAGGAAGGACTGGTGCGGGAGGATGTATCTGAGCATTTGCAGGCACCTAAGATTGAGAAAAGACTTCCGGGGATTATAAGCGTTGAAGAGGTCTCACGTCTTCTTGCGCAGCCATCAGGTAATACCCCCAAGGAGCTTAGAGATAGGGCGATGCTTGAGCTGCTCTATGCTACGGGCATTCGTGTAACAGAGTTGATTACGTTGAAGGTTGGAGATGTGAATCTTAGGCTGGGACAGCTTGTATGTCATGATGGAAGCAGAAAGAGAGTGATTCCGTTTGGACAGAAGGCAAAGAAGGCTCTTATGCAGTATTTGCAGAATGCAAGACAGGCGTTGTTAAAGAATGAGGATAGCGGAGTGCTGTTTGTGAACTGCACAGGGAATGCTATGAGCAGACAGGGCTTTTGGAAGCTGATTAAGGGTTATGCAGAGAAGGCGGGGATTCAGGAGGAGATTACTCCTCATACCCTGAGACATTCCTTTGCAGCACATTTGGTGGAAAATGGTGCGGATTTGAAGAGCGTTCAGGAGATGCTTGGGCATTCGGATATCTCTACTACACAGGTCTATGCCGCCATGAATCAAAATCATTTGCGGGGAGTATATGCTAAGGCGCATCCGAGAGCATAATAATTAATAAGCCGTATCAGTTTTTTGATACGGCTTTTTCAATGGGCTTGTATTATGTTTATTCATATTCTGCAATATCATAGATAAGTTTTTCAGATGCTTCCCAGCCAAGGCAGGGGTCTGTGATGGATTTTCCATAGATACCGCCGCCTACCTTCTGGCAGCCTTCTTCAATATAGCTTTCAATCATAACACCCTTTACAAGACTGTGAATATCAGAATTGAGTTTACGGCTGTGCATAACCTCCTTGACAATACGAACCTGCTGCTCGAACTGCTTGTTAGAGTTGGAATGGTTGGAATCAATGACACAGGCAGGATTTTTTAAATTCATGCTGTGATACATCTCCATAAGCCGGCTCAAATCCTCATAGTGATAGTTGGGGACATTGCGTCCGTATTTGTTGGTAGCGCCGCGCAAAACAGTGTGTGCAAGCTCGTTGCCTGTGGTATTTACCTCCCAGCCTCTATAGATAAAGGAGTGGGGGTGCTGAGCCGCATAAACGGAGTTCAGCATAACGGAAAAATCACCGCTGGTAGGGTTCTTCATACCGGCAGGCACATCAAAACCGCTGACAGTAAGACGATGCTGCTGATCCTCCACGGAGCGGGCACCGATAGCTACATAGGACAAAATATCAGATACATATCTCCAGTTCTCAGGATAGAGCATCTCGTCCGCAGCAGTAAGACCGGTCTCCTCGATGGCGCGGATATGCATTTTGCGTATAGCAATCAGTCCTGCCAAAAAGTCAGGCTTTTTCTCCGGGTCAGGCTGGTGTACCATGCCCTTGTAGCCCTCTCCGGTAGTGCGGGGCTTATTGGTATAGATTCTGGGAATCAGAATCAGCTTATCCTTTACCTTTTCGTTTACCCTTGCCAGACGATTGACATAATCACACACGGAATCCTCGTTATCCGCGGAGCAGGGTCCGATAATTACCAAAAATTTGTTGCTTTTGCCGGTGATGACATCTCGTATTTCGGCATCGCGTTCCTCCTTGATTTTGGCTAAATGGGAGGGAAGAGCATACTCTTCTTTTATTTCTGCCGGAGTAGGCAGCTTTTTAATGAATTCAAAACTCATTGTATTCACCTTGCCCTAAGGGCAATTCCTTTCTGTAGCATGGCTGTTTAAAACCGTTACTATTATAGTATATCTTCAGTAATCATGCAAGAGAATTTAACGATTTAAAGTGATAAACAGCAAGATAATACATTTTTTACTTAAGAAAATACATTTCCATTTAGCATGATAAATAGTATATTATAAATGAGTTTTATATAACTAAACCTCCCCTTTTTTAGACATCATCCACCTCCCCTAGGATGATGTCTTTTTTTGTCTGTCTGATAGAGAATTGACATTACAGTAGTGGGGGCGGGGAGAGGCATAGGAGCGCTTATTCATAAGAATTTAGAAGAAGCTGTATTTCCTCCACATTTAAGTCGTCCATCAAGGCTTTCAGACGGTCAAAAAACGCCTTCTGTTTTTCGCTTGACTGATAATTGTCTATTTGCTCTAAAAGCTCAAAAATCTTGTCGAAATCGAATTCGTCAAGCAGACCTTGAATATTTGCCAGAATTCCCTTCATTACATTATCCTCTAAGACAGGGCGGTCTTTAGCGTCAGCTTCGGACAGAAGCTGGTAATGACATAACACCTGCCGGATATTTTCAAGAAGCTCCCGGTATTTTGTCTGAAATTCATCATATGTTTCATTAATATAAGAAAACCGTTTTTCCTTTCCTGCCATTTCCTGTGACAGTGCCAAATTGGAAATGGCTTCAGCACCAATATTTAATGAGGTGCTTTTCATGGAGTGGATTTTAATGGTGTAGCTCTCATAATCCTCATTTTCCAAGAAGGCCGCTAATTCAGACAGATGCTTTTCACCGTGAGAGAAGGTTATTTTCAGGATGGCAAGATAATCCTGTACCTTTTTGCCGCAGAATCCAATGCCCTTTTCTATATTTACCATAGGAAGAGCGTTTTGCAGATAAGCAATATCGTCATTTATTTCCACATTGTCAGTGGCGGCGGACAGCGGAGAAGCTGCTGTAGTGGAAATCTTTTCGGCAGGAAGATAACGAATCAGGAGTCTTTCCAGCTGTGCCATATTCATGGGCTTGCCCAAATATTCATCAAATCCCTGTTCAAGGAGCTGTTCTCGTACACCCCGAATAGCATCTGCCGTGAGCACAATGATTTTACATTCCCCACCGAGGGCATAATAGGAATCCAACAAACGTATCTGCTTCATGGCGGTAACACCATCGACCTCCGGCATCATCTGATCCATAAAGATAAGAGGATAGTGCTTTTGACGGCACATGTCAATGGCGTCCTGTCCCCCGGCGGCTGTGTCTACAGTAAGACCATAGGAGCTAAAAAGTCCCTGAGCAACCCTGAGATTAATGAAATTGTCATCTACTACGAGTACATTGACATCATGTATGCTGAGAGCTTCGCAGGGAAGCGTTTCCTTGGATTTTTTGGAGATGGCAAAGTCCTGTTCCATTATGGTTGCGTCCAAGACCTCCTGCTCAAGAATAACAGTAAAGGTAGAACCCTGTCCATATTCGCTCTCCACCTGTATCTGACCGCCCATCAGGGAGACATAGCCATTGGCAATGGCCAGTCCGAGACCGCTTCCCTCTACACCGTAATGCATATTTTGGTCAAATTGCTCAAAGCTCTTAAAGAGCTTGTCAAAATCCTTTTTTTGGATTCCCACGCCGCTGTCGCTGATGATAAATGCAAGCTTTATGCGGTTGTCTTCCTGCTCCAAAATAGACAGCTCAAAGGAAACATATCCTTTTTTGGTATATTTGACTGCATTGTTCAGAATGTTGATGAGGACGCCTCGTATTCGTATCTTGTCTCCGTACAGCTTGGTGGGAACCTTCGGGTCTATTTTCATGCGAAAATCCAAGCCTTTTTGCTGCGCCTGCTGAGAGATAATTAAGGATACATCGTCCAATAGTCTTAGCAAATAATATGGTTCGGGAACCAGCTCCATTTTGCCGGATTCTATCTTGGTAATGTCAAGGATATCGTTGATAATGGCAAGCAGATTTTGGGAGGAGAGACGAATGTCCTCCACATGGCTGCGAACCTCCTTGCTGATGTCCATTTTTAACACAAGCTCGGAAAAGCCAATAATGGCATGCATTGGCGTCCTGATTTCATGAGACATATTTGCAAGGAAGGTGGTTTTTGCCTGATTGGCATGGGTTGCCTCTTGGGTGGCTTTTTCCAGCGCCTTAAAGGATTCCATGCGGTCAGAAAGGTCTGTTACGATAATAATGTAGCCAATCATGTCATTATAGTCATTGATGATTTTGTTGATGGCAAGATTGCAGTAGGTTTGGTTATGAAGGCATATAGCATCCAAGTCCTTGCGGGTGCCGTCAAATTGAAATACCTCATCTGTCTCAAGCTTGAAAAGGCTGTTTATGGAAATGTCTTCGCTTTGGGAGCAAATTCCGAAGAAGGAAAATGCGGCATCGTTCAGAATCTGCAGCTTTAAGGCGTCATCATACACTAAAACAGGTAATGAGAGTGAGGAGTAAACATATTTGGACATATTGTTAATGTTAATTCTGGAGCGGTTGATAAAGGTGACGGCATCATACATTACAACCAATCCCACAAACTGCCCAATGGTGCTTCCCGGAAAGGCGGGCTTGCCCAACAGAGGGAAGATAGTATCTAAGAGCATACCAAGTACAATAAGAAGCTCTGCTAACAGCAGCTTTTTAGCCATCAGTCGGATATGCATGAACTGGGAATGGCGCAGCGTGTATACAAACGATACGCACAGATTAAGGGAAACTATTATACTATAGAGGACATAGATATTATTCCAAAGACCGGGATTGAAGGAGTAGGTCATGCCTATATCGCTCATGTGGTAAGTAACCCGATTCTCAGGGAGAAGGAAAAAGTATATTATAACTCCCGTGAAGGAAAAGTACACAAAGATACGGCTCAGCCTGCGGGGCAGGGTGGACAGATAATGGGTCATAAGCTGAGCAATAATCAAAAAGGCAAACACACCAAGCATACCAAAGGCCCGGCACAGATATGCCTTATGAGCCTCTGTCTGTATGTTGATGCCCCAAAAACCTAAGCTCCAAATTGCACTGGCAAAGCACAGTCCGGAAAAAAGCCGGTTTTCCAGATAGTGTAAATCCCATTTGCGGTATAGCCTGATAGAGAAATACAATGCAAACAGGAAACAGGTAAACAATAGCTGGGAGGTTAAAAGCTTCATATTAATAAATCCTCCTGTTTTGAATCGGCAAGAGCCAGTTGAATGTGTGCCAAAAGAACCTCCTTCTCCACCGGCTTGGTAAGAACCGCGGCAGGGTTATATGGGTAAAAATCTCTGACAGCTTCAAGATCCAACGTGCCGGAAAGTATAATAAAGGGTACGTTTTGGCACAGGCTGTTCTGTTGAATGAGCTTCATAAGAGTGACGCCGTTAAAAAGAGGAATCTGATAGTCCAGTAAAATAATGCTGGGAACATGGCTTGACAAGTAATTTAGCGCCAGTCTTGCCGAATTAATCATAATCACATGATAAGTGTCCTTGAGAAAATTATTCAGCTGCTTTAAGTAGGACATATCATCATCAATGGCAAGCACGGTTTTCTTATTGCCCTTTGCAGTCTTTTTTTGGTAAGCCTCCATAACAGTGTCTATAAGCGTGTCCTTGCTGACAGGCTTAAGGAGATAGCCGTCAATTCCCATCACAAGAGAATTCATAACAGCATAGCGGTCATTCCTACCTGTCAGCATGATGACAGGTACATTAATACAGGTTTTCAGGTTGCGCAGATGAGTCAGGGTCTTGATGCCGTCCATAATTGGCATTTCAAAGTCCAGCAGGATTACGTCTATTGATATCTCCTGAGCGCGCTGAATGGCTTGTCTGCCGCTGGAGGCAAGCTCTACATCGGCAATATCCTGAAGATAGGTCTTCATAACACTTAGAAATTCCACATCATCGTCTATAATCATTACACTTGGTTTTAACACGTCCATTCTGTTCCCTCCAAATCATATGACCTTTTTCCTATGTACGGATATAATGATTGTAACATAATATCAAAATAGTAACAATGAGTTGGTGATAAAAATTGTAAAAAGTATTGACAATTTATTATGCAGGGGCTATACTCCTTTTAGAATTAAAGATGATTACTAGAGTAAGAGTGGACGCGCGCCACTCTTTCTTGTTTGTGTGTATGTCTGATACAGGCACAGTCTATAAGAAAGCGGAGGAAGGGAATGTCAAAAAAGGAAATCTATGAAGCGAGGACGGAAGAGCTGCTTTTGCCCATTGCCGAGGCAAAGGGCGTTGAAATCTATGATGTGGAGTATGTGAAGGAGGGCAGCGATTATTATCTGCGTGCCTACATTGACAAGCAGGGTGGAGTCAATATATCAGACTGCGAAAATGTGAGCCGGGCGCTTTCAGATGCTTTGGATAAGGAGGATTTTATCCCGGATGCCTATATTTTGGAAGTCAGCAGTCCGGGACTTGGAAGGGCACTGAAAAAGGATAAGCATTTGCAGAAAAGTCTGGGTATGGAGGTGGAGCTTAAGCTCTTTAAGCCGATTGACAAGCGCAAGGAATTTTCCGGTATTTTGGATAGCTTTGACCAAGAGAGTATCACGATTATAGAAGAGAGTACCCCGAAAAGCTTTAAACGGGCAGATATAGCACTGATAAGATTAGCATTAGACTTTTAAGGAAAACAATAGGGCGAAAAGCCGGAATGGAGGAAATGATGAACAAGGAATTAATGGAAGCACTGGATATTCTGGAGAAGGAGAAGGAAATCAGCAAGGAAACGCTGTTTGAGGCGATTGAAAACTCTTTGATGACAGCCTGCAAGAATCACTTTGGCAAGGCTGACAATGTTAAGGTGGAAATCAATCGTGAGACCTGTGACTTTCTGGTATATGCAGAGAAGGAGGTTGTTGCTACGGCTGATGATGTGGAGGATGACTGCCTGCAGATTTCGTTGGAGGATGCACAGGAGCTTTCTAAAAAGGCGCAGGTGGGAGATGTATTGAATGTGGAAATTAAGTCCAAGGAATTTGGGCGTATTGCCACGCAGAATGCTAAGAATGTCATTTTGCAGAAAATACGTGAGGAAGAGAGAAGCGTTATTTACAATCAGTATTACGAGAAGGAAAAGGATGTGGTAACAGGAGTTGTTCAGCGCTATATCGGTAGAAATATCAGCATTAATCTGGGCAAGGCAGATGCTATGCTGAGTGAGGGAGAGCAGGTAAAGGGCGAGGTATTCAAGCCTACCGAGCGTATTAAGGTATATATTCTTGAAGTGAAGAATACACCAAAGGGTCCCAGAATCAACGTGAGCCGTACTCATCCTGAACTGGTAAAGAGACTGTTTGAGTCCGAGGTGACAGAGATTAAGGACGGAACGGTTGAGATAAAGAGTATTGCGAGAGAGGCGGGAAGCCGTACCAAGATTGCTGTCTGGAGCAACAATCCCAATGTAGATGCCGTGGGTGCCTGCGTTGGTATGAACGGTGCCAGAGTAAATGCCATTGTGGAGGAGCTTCGCGGTGAGAAGATTGATATTGTAAACTGGGATGAGAACCCCGGCAATCTGATTCAGAACGCATTATCCCCCGCAAAGATTGTGGCGGTATTTGCAGACCCTGACGAGAAGACTGCAAAGGTTGTCGTGCCTGATTATCAGCTGTCGTTGGCAATCGGTAAGGAAGGTCAGAATGCAAGACTTGCCGCAAGACTTACGGGCTACAAGATAGATATCAAATCCGAGACGCAGGCTAAGGACGCACCGGGCTTCCGTTATGAGGATTATATGGACGATGATTATGAAGATGAGGGATACGAGGAGGAATAATTCCGATTCTTAAGGATTAGTAAGGAGTAAGATTGTCTATGGCGAAAAAGATTCCTTTGAGACAGTGTGTTGGCTGCGGAGAGATGAAGAGTAAAAAAGAGATGATGAGAGTTTTAAAAACCGCAGAGGGTGATATCTGTCTGGATGTAACAGGCAAAAAGAACGGAAGAGGAGCATATGTTTGTAAGAGTAAGGTATGCTTACAGGCAGCTCATAAGAATAAAGGGCTGGAGCGCTCCTTTAAAATGAGTATTCCGAAAGAGGTATACGATACCTTGGAAAAGGAGTTTGAGAAGCTTGGAGAAGAATAAGGTTTTGTCGCTTTTGGGCTTGGCAATGAGAGGACATCATTTGGTGAGTGGTGAATTCCAGACCGTGGAGGCAATAAGAAGCGGCACGGCATGGCTGGTTATTATTGCACAGGATGCCTCAGCCAATACCAAGAAATTATTTAAGGATAAATGTTCTTTTTATGAAATTCCGGTATATGAATACGGAACAAAGGAAGATTTGGGTCGGGCAATCGGAAAGGACCTGCGGTCTTCTCTGGGTGTGTGTGACGCAGGCTTGGCAGCAGCGGTTATCAAACAGCTGGAAACAAAGTAGAATGCCGCAGGTGGCAGAAATGGAGGAAAGCATGGCGAAGATAAAGGTACATGAACTCGCAAAAGAATTGGGTATGCAAAGTAAAGATGTATTGAGCTTTTTGCAGGAAAATGATATAGAGGCAAAGGTGGCACAAAGCTCTGTAGATGAGGAGGCTGCGCAGCTGGTGAGGAAAGCATTTGGCAAAGCTGCAGTCAAATCAGAGGAGTCAAAGGAGCTTAAGGAGTCTAAGCCGGAGGCTGTTAAGGAAGAGGATAAGAATGAAGAGGCTTCCGAGGAGGCACCCAAGAAAAAGAAGAAGATTATTTTTGTAAGTAATCCCCAAAATTCTAAGATGTCAGGGCAGCGTCCTGACCGCGGACAGAATCAAAACAAGGCAGGCAGGGATAACAGAGGCGTTGCAGGAAACGGCAGAAACAGAGTGCAGGCACAGGCACCAGTCCGTCCTATTAAGCCGCTGACCCCTCCCTCGCCCACACCCAGTGTGCAGATGGTTCCAAACAAGAATCAGCAGCCTAAGCGTCAGGCAAAGGTGGAAACAACGGAGCCAAAGCAGACAGTAAAGCCTCAGAATGATAGAGTGCAGAACGAGAGAACACAGACTGAAAGGGTACAGGGCGAGAGAACGCAGGAAGAAAGAGTACAGAATGACAGAGCGCAGGCTGACAGAGTGCAGAGCGACAGAGTTCAGGCTGACAGAGTACAGACAGCCGGCGGTTCGGAGGCAGGAAGACAGGCTCGCGAGTATCGCAGTCAGGACAACAACCGTTCGCAGGTAAGCAGACCACAGGGTGAGCGCTTCGGCAATCGTTTTGACCGTGGACAGAATCAGGGACGTGACGGAAGAGATAACCGTGACGGCAGAGACAACCGTGACGGAAGAGACAACAGAGGCGTACAGGGTGCCGGCAGACCTCAGGGAGACAGACAGGGGGGCTTTAACAGACCGGCAAGACCGGGCAGTCGCGACGGAAGAGACAATCGTGACGGAAGAGATAATCGCGATGGAAGAGATAGCCGCGATGGAAGAAACGGCGGACAGGGAGGACAATTCCGTGACCGTGATAATAAGCAGGCTTCAAAGGGCTTTGCGGCAGAGGCTCCCACTAAGGATATGGAGAAGAAGCGCGAGGAAGAGAAGAGACGCTTCAGTCAGGAGAAGGATAAGCGCTCCAAGAAGGATTTGATTTACGAAGAGGAAGAAACACTAAAGAGTAAGCCCGGCAGATTTATCAAGCCTGAGAAGAAAAAGGAAGAGGTAGTGGAAGAAACGATTAAGGTGATTACCCTTCCCGAAACGATTACAATCAAGGATTTGGCAGAGAAGATGAAGCTGCAGCCCTCAGCTATTGTTAAGAAGCTGTTTTTGGAGGGCAAGATTGTAACCGTCAATCAGGAAATCTCCTATGAGGATGCAGAAAATATTGCTATGGAATATGATATTTTGTGCGAAAAGGAGGTAAAGGTTGACGTTATCGAGGAGCTTCTTAAGGAGGACGAAGAGTCAGAGGAGAATTTGGTGGAAAGACCGCCTGTTATCTGTGTAATGGGTCATGTAGACCATGGTAAAACCTCTCTTTTGGACGCAATCCGTAAGACAAATGTCACGGATAAGGAAGCAGGTGGTATTACGCAGCATATAGGTGCGTATACTGTAAATGTTGGCGACAGAAAGATTACCTTCCTTGATACTCCCGGTCACGAGGCGTTTACAGCTATGCGTATGCGTGGTGCAAATGCTACGGATATAGCTATTTTGGTGGTTGCAGCTGACGATGGTGTTATGCCTCAGACGATTGAAGCAATTAACCATGCCAAGGCGGCTGGTATTGAAATTATTGTTGCTGTCAATAAGATTGATAAGCCTTCGGCAAATATTGACCGTGTAAAGCAGGAGCTTTCTGAGTATGAGCTGATTCCCGAGGATTGGGGCGGCAGCACTGTATTTGCTCCGGTTTCTGCTAAGAGCGGTGAGGGTATTGAGCAGCTGTTGGAGATGATTCTGCTGACGGCAGATATTTTGGAGCTTAAGGCAAATCCCAAGAGACGTGCGAGAGGTCTTGTTATTGAAGCAGAGCTTGACAAGGGACGCGGCCCTGTGGCAACCGTGCTGGTACAGAAGGGTATGCTGCATGTGGGAGATTTTGTGTCTGCGGGAGCCTGCCACGGCAAGGTAAGAGCCATGATAGATGATAAGGGCAGAAGAGTAAAGGAGGCAGGACCTTCTACTCCTGTAGAAATCTTAGGCTTGTCCGATGTTCCCAGTGCCGGCGAGGTATTTATTGCCCATGAGAACGATAAGACAGCAAAGAGCTTTGCCGACACTTATATGGCACAGAACAAGGAGAAAATGCTGGAGGATACCAAGACCAAGATGTCCTTGGATGACTTGTTCTCCCAGATTAAGGAGGGCAACCTAAAGGAGCTTAATCTGATTGTAAAGGCAGATGTTCAGGGTAGTGTGGAGGCTGTTAAGCAGTCATTGATGAAGCTTTCCAATGAAGAGGTTGTGGTAAAATGTATTCACGGCGGTGTAGGAGCCATCAATGAGTCCGATGTTGTTTTGGCAAGTGCCTCCAATGCAATTATTATCGGCTTTAATGTCAGACCGGACGCAACGGCAAAGGCAACGGCAGAGCGTGAGGGCGTTGATGTAAGACTGTACAAGGTTATTTATCAGGCAATAGAGGATATTGAGGCAGCTATGAAGGGTATGCTGGATCCTGTATTTGAGGAGAAGGTTATCGGTCATGCAGAGGTTCGCCAGATATTCAAGGCGTCCGCAGTGGGAAATATTGCAGGCTCCTATGTGCTTGACGGTGTGTTCCAGAGGGGCTGTAAGGTTCGGATTACCCGCGAGGGCGAGCAGATATATGAAGGCGCTCTGGCATCTCTTAAGAGATTTAAGGATGATGTGAAGGAGGTTAAGGCCGGATTTGAGTGTGGTCTTGTATTTGAAGGCTTTGACCAAATGCAGGAGCTTGATATTGTAGAAGCATATATTATGGTTGAGGTGCCGCGCTAAGCGGAAGTTAAATTCCGCTTGCGCTCCTTTAGCGGCATAGCCCTTCGGAATGGAGGAGAATATGAGAAAGAACAGTGTGAAAAATACCCGTGTAAACGGGGAAGTTCAAAGAGTTTTGGCGGAGATTATCAGGGGGGAGATTAAGGACCCCAGGATAAGTCCGTGGACAAGTGTGGTAGCTGTGGAGGTGGCACCGGACTTAAAGAGCTGCAAGGCATGGATTAGCGTGCTGGGTGGCGATGAGGTAAGGGAGGCGACCCTGCAGGGGCTCAAGAGCGCGGAGGGTTTCATTAAGATGAAGCTTGCCAAAACCATCAATTTACGAAATACGCCTGAAATTACCTTCGTAATGGACCAGTCAATAGAGTATGGTGTCAATATGTCACGTAGAATTGATGAGGTTATTGCACAGGACGAACAAGGGCCAGTATAACGGAAAAAGCCTCCTTTGCGGGGCTTTTTCGACTAATGAGAAATGGGAGAAAGGCAGAGTGTGAAGATGAATTTGTTGCAGGAATGTGAAAGAGCAAAGAGAATCGGTATCAGTGGACATATCAGACCTGACGGGGACTGTGTGGGTGCCTGTCTGTCTCTATGGCAATATCTTAAGGAAAATTTGAAGGAAGCCTCGGTGAAGGTTTTTTTGGAAGAGCCTGCGGATATTTTCAGAAGGATAAAGGGCTTTGAGGAGATTGACAGTACATTTTCGCAGGAAGAGGCATTTGATGTATTTTTTGTACTGGATTGTGCTTCCGAACGATTGGGAGAGGCAGAAAAATATTTTCAGGCGGCAGTAAAGAAGATTAATATAGATCATCATGTCAGCAACAGTGGCTGCGGCGATGTCAATGAGGTCAGACCTGAGGTTGGTTCTACCTGCGAAGTGCTTTATGATTTGATGGATAAGAATAAGCTTGACAGAGATATGGCTATGGCACTTTATACGGGGATTATTCACGATACAGGTGTATTTCAGTATTCCAACACAACGCCCGCAACCATGAGGGCGGCAGCCCATTTGATGAGCTTTGGCTTTGATTTCTCCGGATTAATTGAGGAGACATTTTATCAGAAGACCTATTTACAGACACAAATTATGGGAAGAGCCCTGATGGAGAGTATCCGTTTTTTGGACGGCAGATGTATTGTCAGCGTTGTGGACAGAAAGACTATGGATTTCTATAATGTTGTGCCCAAGGATTTAGACGGGATTGTGAATCAGCTTCGCAACATTAAAGGAGTGGCGTGTGCCATCTTTATGTACGAAACGGGAGTATTGGAATATAAGGTGAGTATGCGCTCTGATGAGAGGGTGAATGTAGCGCAGATTGCTTCCTATTTTGGTGGCGGCGGACATATGCGTGCGGCAGGCTGCACTATGAAGGGAACCTTCCACGATTGTGTCAATAATCTTTCTCTGCATATAGAGAAACAGCTTTTGGAGACTGAGTGAGTATGTTAAATGGTATTATCAATATTTATAAAGAAGCAGGTTTTACCTCCCATGACGTGGTGGCAAAGATGCGGGGAATATGCAAACAGAAAAAAATAGGACATACAGGTACCTTGGACCCTCAGGCAACGGGGGTCCTTCCCGTGTGTCTCGGAAGCGGCACGAAGCTTTGCGATATGCTTACCGACAAGAATAAAGAATATGTGGCGGAGCTTTTGCTGGGAGTGGTGACAGATACACAGGATATTACCGGCACGGTGCTTGCTCAAAAGCCTGTCACAGCTTCTAAGGAGGAGGTTATGGCTGCCGTGCTGGGCTTTCAGGGGGAATATCAGCAGATTCCCCCCATGTATTCGGCACTGAAGGTAGATGGTAAGAGGCTGTATGAGCTTGCCAGAGCCGGAAAAGAAATAGAGCGTAAGGCGCGGGCCGTAACAATTTATGAGATTGAAATACTGGAGCTTTCCCTGCCGGTGGTGAAGCTGCGTGTGGCTTGCTCCAAGGGAACCTATATAAGAACGCTTTGTGCAGATATTGGTGAGAAGCTTGGCTGTGGCGGCACTATGAAGAGTCTGGAGCGTACCCGGGTGGGAAGATTTTCGCTGGAGGATGCCATTACATTACAGGAGCTTGAAAGACTTCGAGATGAGGAGAGGCTTAAGGAGGCGGTACATCCGGTGGAAAGCTGCTTCGAGGAATATCCTGCGCTACATGTGCGGGAGACATTTCAAAAGCTTTTGGATAACGGGAATCCTATTTACCCGGCACAGCTTTTGGAAGGGGAACGTTATGAGGCGGATTGCCGTGTACGCGTCCATAGAGAGGACGGAAGCTTTGCCGGTATTTATGCCTTTGATGGTGAGCGGGGATTTTATAGACCTGTAAAAATGTTTTTATAATAGATTTGAGAGGGTAATTATTTGGAAATTATATCGAATACCAGTGATTTTTATTTGGAAAAGGAAACTGCCGTAGCCATAGGTAAATTTGACGGTATACATATCGGACACAGAAGGCTTCTTAGCGAGATTTTGGAGCAGAAGAAAAACGGACTTTTGTCGTGTGTCTTTACCTTTGAGCCGGCACCGGCTGTTTTATTTGGAAAATCAGACGGCAGGGAGCTTACTACCAAGTGGGAGAAACGCCTTTTGTTTGAACGTATGGGCGTAGATATTCTGATTGAATTCCCATTGACAAGGGAGAGCGCGGCAATGGAGCCGGAGACCTTTGTACGGCAGGTTTTAAAGGGGCAGATGAATGCTGCCTTTATTGCGGCAGGACCGGACTTGTCTTTTGGAGCAGGGGGCAGAGGGAATACAGCTCTGCTAAACACGCTGGCAGGGGAGCTTGCTTTTACGGTCAAGATAGTTGAAAAGGTCTGCATAGAGGATACGGTTGTGAGCTCCACCTATATCAGGGCACTCTTGGAGAAGGGAGACATGGGGGCAGTGGAGCAGTTTTTGGGAATGCCCTATATGATTGCGGGCGAGGTACTGCACGGCAATCGTATCGGCAGAACTCTGGGCTTTCCTACTGTCAATCAGATACCGGAAAAAGGCAAGCTTTTGCCTCCCTTTGGCGTATATTATTCAAAGGTAATTTGGAGAGGAAAGGAATATGGTGCTATCAGCAATGTAGGCTGCAAGCCTACCGTTACGGACGAGTGCGTCTGTGGTGTGGAATCCTATCTATATGATTTTGATAAGGAAATTTACGGAGAGAGCATCGAGGTTTACTTATACGAATTTAAAAGACCTGAGCGGCAGTTTGAAGGCTTGGAGGCGTTGAAGAAACAGCTTATGGAGGATATAAGGGCAGGAAGAAATCATAACTAATCGTGCAGTGACAGAAAGCTTAGCATCATATATCGTGCATATTTATACATTGACAATAAGTGTAAACTGATGTATGATTGTACTAAAATCTTAATACAATAAACACACCTGAGAAAATCAGGGAGGGTAAGCCGTGTTAAGCGGCAAGGAGGGTGTAAATGTCACTGGAAGTTAGAAATTTATCAAAAAAATACGGAGATAAGACAGTTGTGGATAACTTGTCCTTTACTCTGGAGAAGCCGGGTGTATATGCTTTGCTGGGAACCAACGGAGCAGGTAAGACCACGTCCATTCGTATGATTTTAGGAATGCTGGCAAATGATGGAGGACAGGTGCTTTGGCAGGGAAAACCCATAGACCCCATGAATATGAATGTGGGTTATCTGGCAGAGGAGCGTGGCTTATATCCCAAGTATGCGCTGATGGATCAGCTGCTTTATTTTGCAAAGCTGAAGGGAGTTTCCAGAGAGATTGCCAAGGAGCGTATTGCCTACTGGGCAGAGCGTCTTGAGGTTGAGGAATACCTCTATCCGAAGAAGACTAAGGGAAAGAAGGCAGAGAAGCCAAAGCTGGCAGAACAGCTTTCCAAGGGTAATCAACAGAAGATACAGCTTATGGCGGCGCTTTTGTCAGAGCCGGAGCTTCTGATTCTGGATGAGCCATTAAGCGGTTTGGACCCGGTAAATACCGACCTTTTTAAGGGAATTATCAGAGAAGAGATGGAGAAGGGCAAATATCTGATTATGTCCTCTCATCAGATGGCAACCATAGAGGAATTCTGTGAGGATATTACGATTTTGAACCGCGGTAAGGCAGTTCTGCAGGGTAATCTGAATGAGATTAAGAAAAGCTACGGGCGCGTTAATATGTTCGTGAAGTGTGATAAGCCCTTTGAGGACATTATTGAAAAGCATGGACTTCCGTTAATTAACGACACACCGGACGGCAAGCAGCTTAAGGTGACGGGAGAAAAGCAGGCGCTTGATTTCTTAGCTGATTTGCTTGCCATGGATAAGCAGGTGGTTAAGTTTGAGCTTCGTGAGCCGTCATTACATGAAATCTTTGTAGAAAAGGCAGGGGCAGCGCATGAAGAAGAGTGATTTTACGGGCTGGCAGGAGGTCTTTCGGTTCTCCTTTCAGCAGGGGGTTAAGCAGAAGGCTTACAAGGGCTTTCTGATTTTTATGGCTATTGTCATGCTTCTTTCTATGCCTGTTATGGCATTTATACAGAATCGGGGAGAGGACAAGGACAAAAGCAGTGAGGTGACAATGCTGACTGTGTATGATGAGTCAGGGCTGTCCATTGATTATTCTCAGGCATTGCCGGATTCACGATATGCAGGCGTACAGATTACTGCTAATCCTACAGGAACCTTTGAGGAGCATACAAGGGCGCTGGAGGAGAGTGAGGGCAGCACGGAGATTTTGGTACATATTGTGTATGAACAGGCAGGATATTTTAATCTGACCTTTGTAAGGGCAGCTAATACAGCCTTAAAGGACGAGGACTGTGATACACTGTCAGATGATTTTGAAAGCTTTTTTAATGAAGCGAAGCTGCGGGCAGTAGATGTGACAGGTGAGCAGATGGCTTTTATCAGTCAGGCTGTGAATACGCGGGTGCAGTTTGCACTGGAAAACGGTGATATTGCTCCTGAAAAGGAGAAGCAGGAGAGCATTTCGCAGGAAGAATATTTTATTCTGCTGGGTGTTATTATGGTGGTTGTTTTGCTGGTGTCTTCTGTTGGCGGCAGCATTGCGACCTCCATTGTCACAGAAAAGTCTACCCGTGTGGTGGAATATCTGATGATAAATGTTCGTCCTATGGCATTGATTGTAGGAAAGATATTGGCATCTCTGCTTATGGTACTGATTCAGTTTGGGGTAATAGGCATCTGCTATCCCATATCAAAGGGAATCAGTCATGCTCTGTTTGGGGCAGCGAAAGGAGCCGGTGTTGAGACTTCTTCTGTTCTGAGTAAGTTCGTAGGGCTGAATGCAGGAAATATTATTGTTGCTATTGTGGTCATAATGCTGGGTGTATTGTTTTTCAGCATTTTGGCAGGACTGGCAGGCGCTTCTGTCAGCAAGCTTGAGGAGATGGCAGAGGGACTTAAGGTATTCCAGATGCTAATGATGTTGGGCTCCTATTTTGGTATATTTATGGCTATTATGCAGATGTTTGGTGCAGCTAATGATATCCTGCTGAATGTGGGCTGTCTTCTGCCCATAGCGGCTCCCTTTGTGGTACCGGCATATCTGTTGCTCGGTAAGGTTACGTTACCTATGGCATTAATCAGCATTTTACTGCTGGTAATTTGCACGGTATTGCTGTTTGCTTTTACCGCAAGAGTTTATGAAGCCTTGATTTTCTATAATGGCAAGGCAATGAAGCTGAAGGATATTATTCAGATTGCACGCAATCGCAGGCAGTCTGCCGGAAAGGAGGAAAAGCAGGCATGAAAAAGGGTTTGTTTAGCGGCTGGAGAGAAGTCTTTTCCTTTACCTTCAGGCAGGGAACGAATCAAAAGGGCTTTAAAAATGCTACTGTTGGGATAGCACTTCTTATGCTTCTTATTGGTCTTGCTATCAGCACGATTATGGCATTTGTACAGAAAAAGGATGCAACAAAGGTGTCCAATATTGAGAAGGTATATGTGATAGATGAGAGCGGTTTGGAGGTTTTGTATCTTGACAGCTTCACAAAGGAGCAGGGCGAGAGCTTCCCGAAGGTTACCTTTGAATATACTGAGAAGGACGTAAAAGCCTTGTCAACCCAGCTGGGAGAGAATGCACCTAATGATGTGATATTACAGATTACAAGGCAGGAGGAGGGGTACCTTTTGTCAGTGATATTACCGGAGGGCTGTGAAATCAGTGAGTCTGAAGGAGAGGATTTGAACGATGCGCTGCTAATGAGTATGGAGCAGAGCAAGCTGCTTTCCTCAGGTATTCCCATGGAGAAGCTGGTGACAGCCATGAGCAGTGTGTCAGTTACCCAGTTGGATGCAGGGGAAGAGGAGCGAAGCATAGGTGAGGAATTGGTATCTATGCTCCTGCCCATGCTGATTATGTTTATTATGTATTTTATGGTATTGGTGTATGGACAGAGCATCGGCAATATTGTCAGCGTGGAGAAATCCTCTAAGCTTATGGAGATGCTGCTGACATTAACCAGACCCTACGGACTGATTTTCGGTAAGGTGTTTGCCATGACTGTGGTTGCTATTTTACAGGTGGTATTGTGGATAGCGGCTTTAGTAGGTGGTTTTTTCCTGGGGCATTTCGTGGCAGGTCAGTATATTTACCCGGAGTATTCCAATGTGCTTTTGGAGGTATTTGCCCTGCTGCAGGGTCAGGACGGAAGCACTGCATTCAGTATAAGCGCTATGGCGTTGGGGCTTTTTACGATTTGTCTGTCCTTCCTGTTCTACTGTATGCTTGCAGGACTGGTGGCTTCCTTTGCCAGCAAGGCAGAGGAGCTTGCTCAGGTGATGGCTTATTATCAGATAATTATGATAGCAGGCTTCTTTGCAGCCTATATGCTGCCTTTGCAGGAAAAGGATTGGATTAATACCATATTGCGTATTGTACCTGTTACCAGTGCATTTATACTGCCAGGTGATATTCTTGTGGGGAACATTACCGTATTGCAGGGTGTTCTGTATGTGGCGATTCTGCTGGCGGCAACAATGCTTGTGGTTGTAATTACCGGAAAGGTATATAAGAACCAGCTGTTTTATAAGGGAAAGAGCGTTGCTGAAAGATTACATAGAAAAAAAGCAAAAGCATAAGTGAGCAATATCAAGGCGACCTCGGCGCAGTGCGTGCCGGGGTCGTTATTGTTTTTGAGCAAAAATGTAAAGTAGTAGTAAGAAATAAGTAAAATAAAAGCAAAAAATGGGTTGTAAGTTTTTCCCTTTTCCCGTAAAATAATGTAATGTGTGGTAAGTCTCAGAGACTGTTTATAGAAGAGCGGTCTTTGGGGAATTATAGGAATAATAAGCAAGTAATACGAAGGGATAAGAGAAAATGGGCATAAATATAGCTTTGAGTATGGCAGGCGGTTTGGGACTTTTTCTGTTTGGTATGGATTTGATGAGTGATGCCATTGAGAAGGTGGCAGGTGCCAAGCTTCGTCGTATTTTGGAAATCTTTACTACCAATCGTTTTATGGGCATGCTGGTAGGTGTTATTTTTACGGGTATTGTACAGTCCTCCTCTGCATGCACGGTTATGGTTGTCAGCTTTGTAAACTCGGGTCTGATGAATCTTTATCAGGCAGCAGGAGTTATCTTTGGTGCCAATATCGGTACTACGGTTACGTCTCAGTTAATTTCCTTTAATTTGTCAGAGATAGCACCCCTGTTTTTGTTGACAGGCGTTCTGATTATGATGTTTTGTAAAAAGCAGAGTGTGCGTAAGGTGGCGGAGGTCATTATCGGCTTTGGCATTCTTTTTGTGGGCCTTAGGACTATGTCACAGGCTATGGAGGGAATGCGTGAGGTGCCGGAGGTGGTAAATCTTCTGATGTCGCTAAAGAATCCTTTTTTGGCAACCTTAGTGGGTATGCTTCTGACAGCGATTATTCAAAGCTCCTCCGTGACGGTCAGTATTGTGCTTTTGCTGGCTAGTCAGGGCTTGCTGGCACTGCCTATTACCCTGTATATTATTATGGGCTGTAATATCGGCTCCTGTGCCACCGCACTGCTTGCTTCCATGTCGGGTAAAAAGGATGCCAAGAGGGCAGCCTTGATTCATTTCCTGTTCAATGTGATTGGCACGGTGGTGATGTATGTTATTTTGCTGGCAGCCCAAGAGCAGGTAGTGAAAATAATTTGGGCTATTTCCTCTGACAACGGCAGATTTGTGGCAAATGCCCATACCATTATCAAGGTATTTCAGGTAGTGATACTCTTCCCCTTCTCCAATCTGCTGGTGAAGCTTGCATGTCTATGCGTGCCGGGTGAGGACAGGAAGATTAATTACCGTGAGAGCTATCAGCTGAAATATATCGGAGAAAAGGTGGTATTCAATCCGGCAACAGCAGTGGTTGAGGTAATTAAAGAGCTGGAGCGTATGGCATCTTTGGCAAGTGAGAATCTGAATCGTGCCATGAATGCGCTGATTACACTGGACGAGGAGGATATTAACGAGGTATATGAGGTTGAGAAGAACATTAATTTCCTCAATCATGCCATAACCGATTATTTGGTAAAGATTAATCAGACAACACTGCCTATCGAGGATTTGAAGAGCATAGGTGCGCTTTTCCATGTAGTAAATGATATTGAGCGTATTGGTGACCATGCGGAGAATGTAGCGGACGCAGCGAGACAGCGTAAAGAAGAGGGAATTTCTATCAGCAAGGAGGCACAGAAGGAGCTTGGCGAGATGCTGGATATGGTGAATAAGATTATTCAGTATGCAATAGAGATGTTTGTGAAGAGCGATGACGCCCATATGCAGGAGGTTATCAGCTTAGAGGACAGGGTTGACGAGAAGGAAAGAGAGCTGCAGCGTACTCATGTTGAGCGCCTTACCAGAGGGGAATGTACGCCTGAAGCAGGCATGATATTCTCAGATATTGTTTCCGGTCTTGAGCGTGTGTCCGACCATGCCACCAATATTGCGTTTGCTATTACCTCTGAGGAAAAGGAGGGTGAGGGTGACGACTAAGGCGTAGCCGGAGGTCGGTATGTGGGCGAATTTGTAAATCTTAACAAAAATATAAGAAATGTTAATAAAATTTTAGGAAAAGGTTGACAGCTTTAGTAAGTACCTGTATAATTTGCAGTGTAATAATTTTGTAATAATATTGTAAACAATATTATTGAGGCATCAAAAAGGCTTAATGATGCATTCAATAAAACAAGAATATTTGCATGAAATGGGTTTTGATTGTGAAAGAGAAGGTACTTATATGAGACATATTTATAAAAAAGCTGCATTCATTTCTGCCGGTTTGGTAATGTGTCTGGCAATGGAGCCTATGCAGGCTTCCGCAGCACAGGCTGCTTCGGTACTACAGACAGCGGGAGTGGCTTCCATACTGGAATCCAGCTTATCTATTGAAGAATATATGGCAGCTGCTGAGGAGGCAAAGGGAGCGCTTTGGGGCTATACTAATTTGGGCATTGCCAATGTGGAAAGCGGTAATCTCAATGTAAGAGCAGTTCCCTCTACAGACGGCAAGCTGGTGGGCAAGATGCCTAAGAATGCGGCTTGTGAGATTTTAGAAGATGCAGACGGCTGGGCGCATATCAAGTCAGGTGAGGTTGAAGGTTATGTGAGCATGGAATTTTTGCTGACGGGTCCGGATGCCAAGCTTTATGCTGAAACACTGGTTCGTACTGTTGCTGTAGCCAATACAGATGGCTTGAATGTGCGAGAGCAGGCGAATACTGAAAGCTCCGTTTTAACTCAGGTGTTAAAGGGCGAGGAGCTGGAGTATGTGGAGACAGACGGAGAATGGATTAAGGTGTCCATCGATGGTGAGGACGCTTATGTTGCAGCAGAATATGTTACGGTAGAGGAAAAGCTGGATACGGCGATTACCATGACAGAGCTTCTTTATGGTGAGGGTGTATCCGATGTGCGTGTGGATTTGGTAGAATATGCAAAGCAATTCCTTGGCAATCCCTATGTGTGGGGTGGCACCAGTCTGACAAAGGGTGCAGATTGCTCCGGCTTTGTCTTAAGTGTATTTAAGAAATATGGTATTACTTTGAGCCATTCCTCAAGAGCACAGGCAAATGAGGGAACTAAGATTAAAATATCAGAATTAAAGCCCGGCGATTTGGTATTCTATAACAACAGTAGCGGAACTATCAATCATGTGGCAATTTATATTGGCGGTGGTCAGGTAATTCATGCAAGCAGCCCTAAGACAGGTATTAAAATCAGCAAGTATAATTATCGTACACCTGCTAAGGCAGTGAGAGTAATTAATGATTAATAGTATCAAATAAGCAAAACAGTCGACACTTTTATGCGCCGGCTGTTTTTTGCTGCTAAAAAATTTTGCATTATGTTTTTGTTAAAAAATTTTCATGTGGTAATTTTATCTAAAAATTTCGTTGAATATTTTTGAATTACATACACAATATCAAAAGATTGCAAAAGTTGAAAAATAATATTGACAGGTAAAAGTTTGTGACTTATACTGTGTCCTAACAAAGGCGTTGATTCCGAAAGGAACCGGCGCCTTTTCTGTTATTAAGAAAGAGGTGACAGGCTTGAGTGAAGAGATGGGAAGCAATCAGATTATGTTTGACAGGAGCAAGCTGCTAAAGCTGATTATACCTGTGGTAATTGAACAGCTATTGTCGGTGACAGTGGGTATGGCAGATATGATTATGGTATCCGGTGCAGGCGAGGAGGCAGTATCAGGTATCTCATTGGTAAATTCCATAAGCGTTTTGCTCATTATGATGTTTGCGGCGCTGGCGTCCGGCGGTTCAGTCGTGGTAGCACAGTACTTGGGAAGCGGCAATCTCAAGAAGGCCTGTAAGGCAGCGGAGCAACAGCTGTTATCCTGTGTTTTGATTTCACTGGCAATCATGGTAATTGCACTGATAGGAAATCAGAGTATTCTCTCCGTAATTTACGGAAGCATTGAACAGTCGGTAATGGAAAATGCAGTGACATATTTCGGAATAGTTGCAATTTCCTTTCCCTTTCTGGCAATGTACAACGCCGGAACGGCATTGTTTCGAGTAATGAATAACGCACATATATCCATGATTATGTCGGCGGTAATGAATGTTATTAATATTACCTTGAATTACATATTGATTTATCAATTTGATATGGGCGTTGCCGGTGTTGCCTATGCAACTCTTGTATCGAGGGTGGTGGCGGCAGTAGTGCTTATGCTTCAGATAAGAAATCAGAAGCTGCCGGTACATATCAATAAGTATTTCAGACTGGGCTGGGATAGCACAATGATGAAAAATATTCTTCGCATCGGTGTACCTCAGGGCTTGGAAAACAGTATGTTTCAGATTGGAAAGCTATTGACACAAAGTCTTATTTCAAGCTTCGGTACAGCAGCCATTGCAGCTAATGCCTGTGCAAGCACGGTGGAGATGCTGGCGGATATTCCCGGTTCGGCAATGGGCATGGCGTTAGTAACAATCGTCGGACAGTGTGCGGGGGCAGGCAGATATGATCAGGCGAGGGGGTATACCTCCAAGCTGTTAAAGATTACCTACGCTTTTATGATTTCCTTAAATTTAGTTCTGATGTTTATGGCAAATAATATTGCCGGCTGGTATAAGCTCTCAGAGCTTGGTACAAATTATGCGGTACAGCTCATTGTATATCACAGTATTTGCAGTATGCTGATTTGGCCGCTGGCATTTACCATATCAAATGTACTGAGAAGTGCAGGAGATGCAAGGTTTACTATGGTGACAAGCATTACCTCCATGTGGGTATTCCGTATCGGGCTGGCATATGTGATTGGCAAGTATATGGGGCTTGGTGTATTGGGTGTATGGATTGCAATGACAATTGACTGGGCAGTGAGAGCAGTTCTGAATGTAACCCGTTTCCTGGGTCATAAGTGGGAGACAAAAGCTGTCACAGCCAGAGAGAAAGAGGTGCAGACAGCATAAAGACTATAATATCTGCTTTAGCGGGACAAATGCAGATACGGCAGGAATACAAATATAAAATACAGTGGGTCTCGCAGAAAAGAGGAGCTTATGAAAATAGGAGTTGCAAAGGCAGGTTCCATGGGCGGCATTTATGGTAAAAAGTATGATGATGCCTATTTTGAGAAGCTGTGGAAAGAAAGCTTAATCGACAGGCTGGCGCCGGAGGACGAAATTGTATGGCTGGATTACGCTGCCATGCAGAATGTAGACAAGGCGGCAGAAGGGCTGGATGCCATGATTGGTGTATGGATTACAGATGACATGATTAATGAAGAATTTCTCACAAGACATTCTCAGTTGAAATACATCTCAACCCTGTCTCATGGCTTTGGACGGATTGACACGGAGGCATGCAGGAGACATGGAACGACGGTAACAAACACCATATACGGAGATGTGACTATCGCCCAATATGCAATGGCATTGCTTTTAGATATCTGCCACAATGTGGGAGCCAATGATGATTACTATAAGCATAAAAAGTGGCTTCCGGAAAATCAGGGCAAGCGCTTCTTGGCTACATCTCCTCAGATTGAGCTGTATGAAAAAACCTTTGGTATTATCGGTTTGGGGAATATTGGTTTATGGGCAGCCCGTATGGCAGCAGGCTTTGGCATGAAGGTTATTGCCTACAGCAGACATAAAAAAGAAGGCTCACAGTACGATTTTATTGAACAGGTCAGCCTTGATGAGGTGCTTAGCCGCAGCGATGTGATTTCCATTCATTGTCCTCTTACAGAGCAGACCAGAAATCTGATAGATGAGGTTGCCTTTGAGAAAATGAAGGAAGGAGTTATTCTGATTAACACTGCAAGAGGTGCCATTATAGATGAGCAGGCGCTTGTAAATGCCTTAAATAGCGGTAAGGTGTATGCGGCGGGCTTGGACGTGGTGGCAGGAGAGCCTCTCAAGGAGCCATGTGAGCTGATGAAATGTGAAAACACAAAAATGACGGAACACATCGCATGGCTGCCGGTTGAGTCAAGAATCCGCAGCATCAGGATTGCCTGTGAAAATTTTCTGAATTGGAAAGCAGGACATCCTACCAGTGTAGTAAGCTGATACGCTGTTAGACAAGCTGGTTTGATAACACATTAATTTATGATAGAAAAAACACATTTAGGAGGAAAAGAATATGGACGTTAAAAGTTTAATGAGCAGGAATTTAAGAGAGAAGCCGGAGACTATGAGAATGAGCCGTAAAATGGGTAATATCGATTTCAGTAAGCTGAGACACATGGGCTTAAATGAGAACGTTTTCGGTATGTCGCCCAAGGCAGCCGAGGCTATGAAAAAGGCAGCGGAGCCTTCAAACTATTATATGTTTTTTGATTTTTCTCCAAAGGCATTAAAGCCCACTCTGGCAGCAGAATTTGGTGTTGATATCAGCAATATTGCAACAGGTGCAGGCTCCAGTGCCATTATACAGGCAATCGGTACAGCCTTCCTTGACAGAGATGATGAAATGATTACCTGTATGCCCACCTTTGCAGCATTTATTGACGCAGCACAGATGAGCGGTGCAAAGCCTGTAATCCTTCCGCTTAAGGAGGATATGAGCTTTGACTTAGATGCAATACTTGGGGCTATCACGGATAAGACAAAGCTGATTGTCATTTGTAATCCCAACAATCCCACCGGTACCTATGTGGGAGAAAAGGCATTGAGAGAGTTCGTCGCAAAGGTTCCGGATAACATCATTGTGTTATTTGATGAGGCTTACATAGAATTTGCAGAGGCTCCCGACTGTGTCAGCATGACGGAGGTTATGAAGGAGAATCCCAATAAGCCCATTATCATTTTGAAGACCTTTTCAAAATTTTATGCAATGGCGGGCGCTCGTCTGGGATATGCGTTGGCACAGCCGGAGATTATTGAAGCAATTACCAAATGCGGTGTGGGCTTTGATGTGAGCAAGGCAAGCAGTGCAGCAGCTGCAGAGGCTGTCAGGGATAAGGAGCATGGAAAATATGTGCTTGGGGAGGTTGCCAAGTGGAGAAAATATCTGACTGATGAGATGAGAGCTCTGGGCTGCAAGGTGTATGATTCACAGACCAACTTCATTTACTTTGACGCAGGCATAGACCCTAAGCAGTTGATGGCGGAGATGATGAACAGGGGTATCATGATTAGCGCCTCCGACCTTAGCCGCGTGTCGGTGGGTGTACCGGAGGACAATGAGCTGTTTATCAAGTATTTGAAGGAAATTAAGGAGGCGGCGTCATGAAGAATTATGTGATTACCATTGCCAGAGGCTTCGGCTCCGGTGGAAAAGCACTGGGAATGCGGCTGGCAGATGAGTTGGGAATCAGCTGCTACGAGAACAGGATTTTGGCACTTGCTTCCAAGATGACCGGCAAGGAGACGGCAGAGCTGATAGAAATCGACGAAAAGCTGAGAAAGGGTTCCCTGCACAATCTGTTACGCAGATTTCCCGGCAGGACAGAGCCAACCGCAGAGGAAAAGAAATTTGAATCCGATGAAGAGATTTTTCAGTGTCAGTGTAATATTATCAGACATCTGGCAAGGACAGAGTCCTGCATTATCATAGGAAAATGTGCAGATTTTGTTCTAAAGGATTTTGATAATGTAGTCAGCTTCTATATAGAAGCCCCTAGAGCTTATTGTCTGAAAAGAATTACGGAGCGAATGAAGGTGGACGAGGAGGAAGCCGCAAAGCTCATTGAAAAGACTGACAAATACAGGGCAGAGTACTACAAGTATTACACTGGCGGTAACTATTGGACCAATCCCGTAAACTACGATATGACCTTTAATATGGATCGGGTGGGAGAAGACCGATGTGTGGAGATTATCAAGGATTATTTAAAAATGACCTTTGGCGAAGAGGTGCTGCAGAACAAAAAGGGTTCCGGCTCACCACATTTGTACAGCTTTGCAGAAGATAAAAACTAAGCAAGGGAGGAAATACTATGCTGAAATATTGTCTCAAACGAATTGGTATGGCGGCGGTTACAATACTGATTATTATCATAATCCTCTTCTTTTTATTAAAGCTCATGCCGGGTTCTCCCTTTAATAATGAGCGCTTGACAGAGGAACAGGTGGCAACCCTGAATCAAAAGTACGGCTTGGATAAATCCATTCCGGAGCAGATTTTGGTGTATGTGAAAAATATGCTGACCGGCGATTTTGGTGTATCCTATTCCATTCAGCAAAACTACCCGGTGGCAAATTTGATTGCAACCAGATATCCCACCACAATCCGTATCGGTTTGCAGGCATATTTTTTGGGAGTATTTCTGGGGTTGATTTTGGGAATTGTGGCAGCATTAAAGCACAACAGCATATTGGATACGGGTACTACAGTGTTTGCAATGCTGGGCTCCAGTATTCCCTCTCATGTATTGGCATTGGCATTTGTATACTTTTTAGCGTACAAGCTGGGGTGGTTCCCGTTAACCTATGATTCCTCCAATCCCTTTTTGTCCTCCGTTCTGCCTACGCTGGCACTTGCCATTTCCCCTATGGCAACCACGGCGCGCTTTACCAGAAATGAGATGATAGAGGTTTTGGATTCGGAGTATATTCTGTTGGCTGAGACAAAGGGTATGAGCAGAATGCGGGTAATTATAGTACACGCACTTAAGAATACGCTGGTTCCCCTGATTACAACCTTAGGTCCCATGGTGATGATGCTTCTGACAGGAAGTACGGTTGCGGAACAGATTTTTGCAATCCCCGGTATTGGCTCCCTGTTTATCAAGGCAATTCAGACAAATGACTATAATGTGGTAATTTCGCTGGCATTTATTTTCAGCGCCATGTACATAGGCATTATACTTGTGATTGATATTCTTTACGGAATTATCGACCCGAGAATACGCTTGTCAGGAGGTAAAAAATAATGGTTGATTCAAGATATACATTTGCAAATCAAGACGGTATCTATAAAGATGAAGCCTTTGGTGTTGTAGCCTCATGGAAGGAGACGCTGATTGTCTTTTCCCGTAATAAGGGAGCAGTTTTCGGAGTGATTTTTATTTTGCTCATGGTAATTTTGGCGGTTTTCGGACCCACCATGAATGAGTATACCTATGATTATGTGCAGGTTGACCGTCAGAATATGCCTCCCCGTATTCCGGGTCTTGAAAAGCTTGGAATTTTTGACGGTACCACGAAGGGTGTGGATATATATGAGCTAAAGGGCTGCAAGGATGAGTATTACTGGTTTGGCACGGATACCTTGGGGAGAGATTTGTTTACCCGATTCTGTCAGGGAACCAGAATTTCCCTGATAGTAGCAGTAATCAGTGCACTCCTTGACTTAGTCATCGGTGTAAGCTATGGTCTGATATCAGGGTACTACGGGGGCAAGGTGGACATGGTGATGCAGCGTATAACAGAGATTATCAATGGTATTCCCAGCCTGGTGATTGTATCCCTGCTGGTGGTAGTGATGTCTCCCGGGCTTGCTTCCATTATTGTGGCTATGACCATTTCGGGTTGGATTGGTATGAGCCGTCTGGTGCGGGCTAATACCTTAAGATTAAAGGCGAGTGAGCATATTATGGCGTCGAAAACCTTGGGAACGGGAACGGTTAAAATCCTTTTTAAGGAGATTTTCCCTAATCTGTTGAGCTCTGTTATCGTTATGGCAATGATGTCCGTACCCGGTGCAATCTTTATGGAATCCTTCCTTTCCTTTGTCGGTTTGGGAATTCCCGCACCGCAGGCTTCGCTGGGCAGTCTGATTAGCGATGGCTATAATCATATGCTGATGTATCCTTATCAGCTGGCAATACCCGCAGTGTTCTTTGCGCTTTTGATGATTTCCCTGAATCTTGCAGGCGATGGACTGAGAGATGCGTTGGATCCTAAGCAGAAGAGAGTATAGGAGGGCAGGACTATGGAAGAGAAGAAAAAAATCAGTGATGAGGTTGTCCTCGATGTGAAGGACGTGAATATTTCTTTTAAGACAACAGTTGGCTCTTTGAATGCAATCCGCGGCGTGAATTTCACTCTCCACAGGGGTGAGACGGTGGCGATTGTAGGAGAATCGGGAAGCGGAAAATCTGTGACGGTAAAGGCGGTTATGGGGATTAAAAGCGCCAATGAAAGAGTAAATGCCGGTGAAATTCTTTATACCTATGAAGAAAACGGACAGAAAAAGACAGTGGATTTATTAAAATTTTCCAAGCGGGAAATGGTGGAAAAGTTCAATGGAAAGCATATCGCCATGGTGTTTCAAGACCCCATGACAGCTTTAAATCCCCTGTTGACCATAGGTGCGCAGCTGACGGAGGGTATGCGCAAGCATTTAAAGCTTTCCAAGGAGGAGGCATGGAAGAAGGGCGAGGAGCTTCTTCGCGAGGTAGGAATTCCCAATCCGGCTTTGACCATGAAAAGCTATCCTCATCAGCTGTCAGGAGGTATGCGGCAGAGAGTAGTGATTGCCATTGCCATTTCCTGTAATCCCGATGTGCTGATTTGCGACGAGCCTACCACGGCACTTGATGTTACCATTCAGGCTAAGATTCTTGAATTGATACAGGAAATGCAGCGGAAGCGGAATATTTCTGTTATCTACATTACGCATGATTTGGGCGTTGTAGCTAAGGTGGCTGACTTTGTGGCCGTTATGTATGCGGGCAAAATCGTGGAGAAGGGTACTGCCTATGAGATTTATTTCAAGCCCCGTCACCCCTATACATGGGGACTTTTGCTGGCGATGCCTGATTTAAATACCACAGACGAGCGCCTGTACGCTATTCCCGGTACGCCTCCCAATTTGCTGAAGAAAATCGTGGGAGATGCATTTGCACCCCGTAATGCGTATGCACTGAATATCGATTTTGAGGAGGAGCCGCCCGTTTACCGATTGTCCGAGACTCATGAGGTTTCCTCATGGCTGGAGCATCCCGATGCGCCCAGAGTGGAAATGCCGGAGGCTTTGGTGAGACGTATTGAACGCATGGAGAAGGAGGTGTCCTAAATGAGTACATTTGTCGAAAAAGAAATTTTGTTAGAGGTAGAGGGGCTAAAGCAATATTTCCCTATTGATAATAAGAATACCGTAAAGGCGGTGGACGATGTGAGCTTTATGGTTCGCAAGGGTACTACCTTTGGACTGGTAGGAGAATCGGGCAGTGGGAAATCCACTATCGGACGTTCCATAATCCGCCTGTACAATCCTACAGATGGGACTATTAAGTTAAACGGAAGGGAAATATCAGGAAGAATGACGGCAGAGAAAAAGCATTTTCTCACCACCAATATGCAGATGATTTTTCAGGACCCCATGGCGAGCTTAAATCCCAGAAAAAAGGTAATTGACATTGTGGCGGAGGGACTGGACGCCAACCATTTATACAAGTCTAAGAAGGAACGTGAGGAGAAGGTGTACGCCATGCTGGAAAAGGTTGGACTAAACCATGAACAGGCAAATCGTTACCCTCATATGTTTTCCGGCGGACAGAGACAGCGTATCGGTATTGCAAGGGCAATTATTATGGAGCCGGAGCTGATTATTGCAGACGAATGTATCAGTGCATTGGACGTTTCCATTCAGGCACAGGTAATCAATATTATGAAGGAGCTGCAGGAGGAGCAGGGGCTTACCTATTTGTTTATTGCCCATGATTTGGCAATGGTAAAATATATTTCCGACTATATCGGTGTTATCCATTTGGGACATTTTGTAGAGATGGGAACTAAGGAGGATATTTTCAATCATGCAGTTCACCCCTATACAAAATCATTGCTGTCTGCCATTCCTGAGCCGAATCCTGTGACGGAGCCTTCCCGCAGGGCGGTAAGCTATGACAAGAAGGCAGAGGGTGTTGACTATACCAAGGGCAAAAAGCATTATTTGTCTGAAACTCACATGGTGCTGGCTACAGATGAGGAGCTGGCTAAATGGACAGGTGCAGCAATGCATTAACGGATTTGCAGGAGAGAGCGGTGCTTGGCTATCGGTCTTATCCATAGATAAACTTGAGAGGAGAGAGGATTATGAAGAAAAATGTGTTGAAGAAAGCATTATGTGTGCTGCTTAGTACGGCAATGCTGGCAGCTGTGACAGGCTGTGGCCAAAATGCGGCAGGAAGTGCCGGCTCTTCGGAGAGCGGCGCTGCAGGAGGCGCGTCTGACGCTAAGCTTGTGTTAAAGCAGAGCCTGACGGAGGAATTAAATTCCTTAGACCCCAACTATAACTATTCTGCAACCTCCATGGGCATGATTACCAATGTGAATGAAGGACTGTATAAGTATGGTCCTGACGGAAATCTTACCTTGGGAATGGCATCAGATGTGCAGGTCAGTGAGGACGGCCTGACCTATACCTTTACCATTCGCGATGATGCCTACTGGTCCAATGGTGACCCTGTTACCTCCAATGACTTTTGGTACAGCTGGCGCAGACTGGCAGACCCTGCCAACGGATGTACCTATGCGTATATGCTGATTACAGCAGGTGTTAAGAATGCCATGAACGTAACCTATGGTGAGGGCTATACCTTAGATGATTTGGGAGTAAGCTGTCCTGACGATAAGACCTTTGTAGTGGAGCTGGATTCCCCTAAGCCCTATTTCACTGAGCTGCTTGCCTCCGGCACATATCTTATGCCGGTCAATCAGAAGTTCTGTGAGGAGAGCGGAGACCAGTTTATGCTTGACAAAGAGCATTCCATTTACTGCGGTGCCTATGTTATGACCGAGTGGGAGGTGGGAGGAACTACCTATACCTTGGAAAAGAATCCTACCTATTATGATGCGGAGAATGTAACCTGTGACACTCTGAAATATACCTTGTTGACCGATGCACAGCAGCAGATTCTTGCATGGGAGAATGGGGATTTGGATATTGTTTCCTTAAGGGGCGACTATATCACAATGTATGCTGATGACCCTGCAAAGCTGGTGCTTGGTTATCCCGGTCTGTTTTTCATTGCCTTTAACACCGAAAATGAATATCTGTCCAATAAGAATTTGAGACTTGCCATCAGTACGGCAATCGATAAAACGCCTATTGTAGACAATATTCTCTGCGATGATTCCCTTGTTGCCAACTATGCGATTCCGGGGAACTTTGCAAAGGACTCTAAGGGTGTTTATTATAGAGACAATGCGGGCAGTCCTGAATTTAACGTATATGATTTGACAAAGGCAGCCGAATACTGGGAGGCTGCAAAGTCCGAGCTTGGCACGGAAGCGATTAGTCTTGAGCTTTTGTATAATGAGGATAGCTCTTTGGCAGCTATTGCAGCATATATTCAGTCTCAGCTGCAGACCAATCTGCCGGGGCTTACCGTAAGCCTGCGCTGTACCTCTTATAATCAGAGACTTACCGATATGGGCAATGGTGATTATGAGATGGGAATTACCCGCTGGTATGCGGACTATCAGGACGCTTCTACCTACCTTGATATGTGGATTGAAGGTTCCAACTTAAATTACGAGAACTGGAAAAATGCTGAGTACAATGAGCTGTATGGAAAGGTGGTTGGCGAATATGCAATCGATGAGGAGCAGAGAATAGCCGCTCAGATTAGAATGGAGCAGATTATTATGGAGGACGCTGCCATTTGTCCTTTGTATCAGCCCTCTATGGTAATGCTGCGAAGAACCAATCTGGAGTTTGTATCTACTCCTACCGGTTTGCCTGTTACCAGATATACTCATTATAAGAAATAAAAAATAATTTTTCAAAGGGGAAGCATCTGCTGAATTTTTTTGGCAGATGCTTCTGTTGATTACATGAATTTGTGCTGAAGCCTCACAAGCTTCTTTGCCGGGAGGGCATATATGCTTGCTTGGAGCACTTGGAAATGGAGGAGAACATGAAATACGATTTTATAACAGTACCTGACCGCAGACACAGCGGTTCATCAAAATGGAAGCAGATGTATCAGATAAAGCCGGACGTAGATGAAGACGTGGTACCTCTTTCCACGGCTGATATGGAATTTTTCAATGCACCGGAAATTGTGGAGGGCTTACAGGAATATGTGGGAAAGACGGTGTTAGGCTATACCGATGCCACAGATTCTTATACAGAGGCTGTCATCGGCTGGATGAAGAAGCGGCATAATTATGAGGTAGAAAAGGAGTGGATTATTCAGTCTCCGGGAGTGGTGCCTGCGCTGGGAACGGCAGTAAATGCCTACACGGAGCCGGGGGAGGGTGTGCTGATTCTCACTCCCATCTATTTCCCTATGACCATGACCATACAGATGAAGGGGCGGCATCTTGTGGAAAGCCCGTTAATATTGACAGACAAGGGATATGAGATTGATTTTGAGGATTTGGAGAAAAAGGCAGCCCTGCCGGACGTTAAGCTGATGCTGTTTTGCAGCCCCCACAATCCTATCGGGCGTGTATGGAGCAGGGAAGAGCTTGGCAGGGTGATGGATATTTGTATCAGAAATCATGTGTTTATTATTGATGATGAAATTCATAATGATTTGATTATGCCGGGCTATGAGCATATTGTTATGGCAACCTTATCCAAGGAGGCCGCCATGAACTGCGCAGTGTGTACAGCTCCCAGCAAAACCTTTAATTTGGCAGGTATGCAGACCTCCAATATTATTATTGCAAATCCCGTTATGAGAGCCGGCTTCATGGCAGAAAAAATGAGTAATTTCAGCATGAGCTTAAATGCGGCAGGCTATGAGGCGTGTCGTCTGGCATATACTAAATGCGAAGCATGGCTTGACGAATGTATTCAGGTGATAGCCCAAAATGCAAAATATGTGGAGGATTTCATGAAGGAAAAGCTTCCGGAATGTAAGGTATATCCCTTACAGGGTACTTATCTGCAATGGGTGGATTTCAGACCTCTGGGACTGACACATGTAGACTTGGAGGAGTTTATGCAGCAGGAGGCTCAGATTTTTATGGACGAGGGCTATATGTTCGGCAAGGCGGCCAGAGGCTTTGAACGCTTTAATCTGGCGTGTCCTGCCTCTGTCATCAAGGCAGCCATGGACAGACTCTATAAGGCAGTGTTAAGGTGCCGCCCTAAGTGGGAGGCAGAAGGAAAGCTGAATCACACGGCATTAAAGAAGGGAGAGAGGATGCCTGATTTTATTTATGACAGCCCTTATGAGAGCGGCAAAAGCTTTCTTAGCGACAGTACCGGTAAAAGGACAGCCTTGATTTTCAGCCGTTACTACACCTGCGGTCTGTGTCAGAGCCTGTTGTCAGAGCTTTCAGAGAACGCAGATAAATTAAAGGAAAAGGAATTGCAGGTGAAGATAGTCCTGCAGTCTACGCCGGAGAGTGTCAGGGAAGCGCTGGGAGAGGAAAATCCCTATCCCTTTGAGATTATCTGCGACCCGACGCAGAGCCTTTATAAAAGGTTTGAGGTGTTCCCCGCAGGCATGATGGAGATGATGGCCATGGGAGGACTTAAGCAGATGATGATGGATATGGCAGGAAATCCCAATCCTGTAAAGCCGGAGGGCAACCAGGCACAGCTTCCGGCACTGTTTATGATAGATGAGGAGGGAAATATTTGTCATGCTGAGTATCCGGCTACCATGACAGGACTGCCCGGTGTTGATGAAATGTGTGATTTAATGGCATAGATAAGGAGGCGGCGTTTATGGGATATCCTTATGTAGATATGCATTGTGATACACTTCTGCGGAGCATGCTTAAGGGGAGCAGCTCTCTGTATGACGGAGAGGGAATGCAGAGTATTAAAAAGATGCGGGAGGCGGGGCAGATGTGTCAGTTTTTTGCAGTGTTTTTTCCGCCGAGAGATATGCCGGCACAAGACGGCTTTCAGTTGCCGGAGGACGAGGTGCTTTGGCGTATGCTTACCGACAACTTAACAAAGGAAGTGGAAGCGCACTCGGATATTATTGCCATGGCACGCAGCGCAGAGGAGATACGGGATAATTTTACGGCGGGAAAAATGTCGGCTGTGCTTTCCATTGAGGACGGCAGAATGGTAAACGGGGATATGGAAAGGCTGATTTCTTTAAAGGAGCAGGGAGTATGCGCCATTTCCTTGACATGGAATTTCCCCAACTGCTTTGGCGCACCCAATTCCAAGGATAGGACGGTTATGAATACCGGACTGACACCCTTTGGAAAAGAGGCTGTGGGCGTGATGAATGATTTGGGAATTTTGGTGGATGTATCACATCTGTCTGACGGGGGCTTTTGGGATGTAGTGAAGCTTACAAGAAAGCCCTTTGTGGCAACACACTCCAACTGCCGTGCGCTTTGCCCCCACACCAGAAATCTCACAGACGAGATGATTAGGGCATTGTCCGAGAAGGGCGGTGTGTCGGGAATCAATTTCGGACCGGAATTTTTGAATGCAGATACAGCCTGCAAGGATAGTAGGGTGGAGGAGCTTGTGGCGCATGTGCTGCACTTTATCAAGGTGGGCGGTGAAGACTGCGTAGGGCTGGGAACAGACTTTGACGGTATCGGAGGAAGCTTTGAAATCGGGCATCCCACTGAGATGGACAAGCTTTTTGCCGCTCTTTCCCAAAAAGGACTTACGGAAAGACAGTTGGATAAGCTTGGCAGCGGTAATGTGCTGCGGGTTATGGAAAAATAGTTGTTTACATTCCAAGAAGATTATGCTATACTAACCAAGTATGGTTTAGCCGATGCTCAGAGGCGGGAGACTCCGACCCTATCTTAGTGTCAGGCGTTTGCAAATTAAGGAGGAAAAGCAAATGATTTCTAAGGAAAAGAAAACAGCTATTATGAACGAGTATGCCAGAACACCCGGCGATACCGGTTCACCTGAGGTTCAGATTGCAGTATTGACTGCAAGAATTCAGGAGTTGACAGACCACTTGAAGGAGAATCCCAAGGATCATCATTCCCGTCGTGGTATGTTAAAGATGGTAGGTCAGAGACGTGGTCTTTTGACTTATCTTAAGAAGAAGGATATCGAGAGATATCGTGTTCTTATTGAAAAGCTTGGTCTGAGAAAATAATGCAAAATGAAAGCGGAGAAGGGTTGATTTATTCAACCTCTCCGCTTGCTGTTTCTTAGGCAGGGAGTCTGGAGCAGAAAGGAAGCCCCGAGACCGCTGAAAAGGATATGTGAGCTTAAGGGGTTACATGCTTTTTTCAGTAGTTTCGGTGTTCGCTGTTCCGAGATTCCGGTTACAATTACAAAATGATATACCGCTTAAGCGGTGGAATGGAGGAAATTATGTACCAGAATTACAAAATGGAACTGGCAGGCCGTACCCTCAGCGTTGATATTAATCGTGTGGGTAAGCAGGCAAACGGCTGTGCGTTTATGCATTACGGTGACACTACCGTACTTTGTACCGCAACAGCATCTGAAAAGCCCAGAGAGGGCATTGACTTTTTCCCTCTCAGTGTAGAGTATGAGGAGAAATTATACGCAGTAGGAAAGATTCCCGGCGGCTTCAACAAGAGAGAGGGTAAGGCAAGCGAGAATGCAATCCTTACAAGCCGCGTTATCGACAGACCTATGCGTCCGTTGTTCCCTAAGGATTACCGCAATGACGTTACTCTGAATAATATGGTAATGAGCGTTGACCCTGAGTGCCGTCCTGAGTTGGTGGCTATGCTGGGTGCAGCTATTGCAACCTGTATCTCGGATATCCCTTTTGACGGACCCTGTGCTATGACCCAGATGGGCATGGTTGACGGAGAGTTTATTGTGAATCCTTCTCAGGAGCAGTGGAAGAACGGAGATTTGAACCTGACTGTGGCTTCCACCAGAGAAAAGGTTATTATGATTGAGGCAGGTGCCAACGAGATACCTGAGGACAAGATGATTGAGGCTATCTACAAGGCTCATGAAATCAATCAGACAATTATTGCATTTATCGACAAAATTGTTGCAGAGGTCGGAAAGCCAAAGCATGAGTATACAAGCTGTGCAATTCCTGCCGAGATGTTTGAGGAGATGAAGAAGCTGGTTACTCCCGAACAGATGGAGGAAGCAGTATTTACCGATGATAAGCAGACCAGAGAGGAGAATATCCGCGTTATTACTGAGAAGCTGGAGGAGGCCTTCGCAGAGAATGAGGAATGGCTTGCAATTTTGGGCGAGGCAGTATACCAGTATGAGAAGAAGACTGTCCGCAAGATGATTCTTAAGGATCACAAGCGTCCTGACGGTCGTCAGATTACACAGATTCGTCCTTTGGCAGCAGAGGTTGATATTATCCCCAGAGTTCACGGCTCTGCAATGTTTACCCGTGGACAAACCCAGATTTGTAATGTATGTACTCTTGCACCCCTGTCCGAGCAGCAGAAGATTGACGGACTTGACGAGAACGAGGTGAGCAAGAGATACATGCATCACTATAACTTCCCTTCCTACTCCGTAGGTGAGACAAAGCCCTCTCGCGGACCCGGAAGACGAGAAATCGGTCACGGTGCTTTGGCTGAGAGAGCATTGATTCCCGTGCTTCCCAGCGAGGAGGAATTCCCTTATGCTATCCGTACCGTATCCGAGACCTTTGAGTCTAATGGTTCCACCTCCATGGCATCCACCTGTGCTTCCTGTATGTCTCTGATGGCAGCAGGTGTGCCGATTAAGAAGATGGTTGCAGGTATTTCCTGTGGTCTGGTAACAGGCGATACTGATGATGATTTCGTACTGCTTACCGATATTCAGGGCTTGGAGGACTTCTTCGGCGATATGGACTTTAAGGTAACAGGTACTACCGAGGGTATTACCGCTATTCAGATGGATATTAAGATTCATGGTCTTACAAGACCTATTGTTGAGGGTGCTATTGCAAGATGTCGTGAGGCAAGACTGTTCATTATGGACAACTGCATGAAGCCTGCAATCGCTGCTCCCAGACCTGAGGTTGGTCCTTACGCACCTAAGATTATCTCTATTCAGATTGACCCTGAGAGAATCGGTGATGTAGTAGGTCAGCGCGGCAAGACTATCAATGAGATTATTGCACGCACCGGTGTTAAGATTGATATTACAGATGACGGCAATGTATCTGTATGCGGCACCGACAAGGCAATGATGGACAAGGCAGTTGAAATGATTAAGATTATTACCACTGACTTTGAGGAAGGTCAAATCTTCAAGGGTAAGGTTGTAAGCATTAAGGAATTTGGTGCATTCCTTGAATTCGCTCCCGGCAAGGAGGGTATGGTACACATCTCTAAGATTGCCAAGGAGAGAATCAACCATGTAGAGGATGTATTGACCTTGGGCGATGTTGTCACCGTAGTATGCTTAGGCAAGGACAAGATGGGAAGAATCAGCTTCTCCATGAAGGATGTTGCACAGCAGTAAAATTATAATATGTTGCAAGAGCAGGCACCGCTGGTTGAACCGGTGGTGCCATTTTTGCGCTTTTTTCATAAAAGTTTATACTTATTTAATTGTACTTTCGTTCGGACTGTTTCATAATACTTGATAGATGATTATTAGTATATTGCATGATACAGTATGCTGATATAAGGAAAGGGATGGACTTGAAATGAGAGAAAAATTACAGCGGTTTATGTATGGGCGTTACGGTAACGACAGATTCAATCAGTTTCTGATGATTATGGCGCTTGTGTGTCTGGTGTTGTCCTTTTTCGGACTGCCCTTTTTTTATTTGATAGCGCTGGCACTTATGGTGTATACCTATTACCGTATGTTTTCCAGACAAATCGGAAAGAGAACTGCGGAGAATCAGTGGTATTGGAAAAAGGAAATGAAGGTCAGAGGCTTATTTCAGAAAAAAATCCGGGAACTCAAGCAGCTGAAGCAATATCATATTTATAAATGTCCTAATTGTAAGCAGAAGCTTCGGGTGCCCAGAGGCAGGGGCAGAGTGGCGGTGCGTTGCAAAAAGTGTGGAACGGAATTTATTAAAAAGAGCTAGGAGGCAGGAATGTTTGGATATATCATTGTCAATAAAGCAGAGATGAAATTTAAAGAATTTGATATATACCATGCCTATTACTGTGGACTTTGTCAGAAACTGCGGGAGAAATACGGAGTTATAGGGCAGCTTTCCTTAAGCTATGACATGACATTCCTGTTGATGCTTCTCACCGGTCTGTATGAACCGGAGACTACAGTCGACAGCTGCAGGTGTGTGGCACACCCCTTTGAAAAGCATGAAATCAGGACAAATCTGTTTACGGAGTACATTGCAGATATGAATGTGCTGTTTACCTGCTATAAATGTCAGGATGACTGGGAAGACGAGAGGAAGCTTACGCGCCTGATTTATGGAAAGCTGTTGTCAGGTAAGGGCAGGCAGCTTTCAAGCTGTTATGGAGAAAAAATAAGAAGCATCAGTCTCCTTATGCAGGATTTTGCAGAGGCAGAAAGGGAAGGAACTGCTGACATAGATACTATGGCAGGACTATTTGGCAAGGTAATGGCACAGATAGTGGCATGCAGAGAGGACGAATGGAGTGAGAATCTATCTCGTCTGGGCTTTTATCTGGGAAAGTTTATCTATCTTTTAGACGCCTATGAGGATGTGGAGGAGGACATTCGCAAGGGTAATTACAATCCTTTGAAAAGGAAATATGAGGAGCCGGATTTTGAGGAGGAATGCAGGACGATTCTGACAATGATGATGTCAGAGTGCTGTAAGGAATTCGAAAAGCTGCCAATTTTGGAAAATGTGGAAATTTTACGCAATATTCTTTACTCCGGAGTCTGGTGCAGATATGAGGCAGTAAGAGAAAAGAGAATGAAGGCAGTTAAAACGGATATAAGAAAGCAACAGTAATTTTTTTTGAGAGGCATGGTGAAAAATGCAAGACCCATACGCATGCTTGGGCGTGAGCAGAAATGCGTCCGAGGAAGAGATTAAAAAAGCATATAAGGCGTTGAGCCGTAAGTATCACCCGGACGCCAATATTAACAATCCTAACAAGGAACAGGCTGAGGAAAAGTTCAAGGAGATACAGGCGGCCTATCAGCAGATTATGAAGGAGCGCACAGAGGGCTACAGCTACGACGCCAATAGAGGCTATGGCGGCGGTTACGGCACAGCCGGCGGTCAGGGCGGAAGCTATGGTGGTTTCGGCGATTTTGGCTATGGCGGTTTTGGCGGCTTTGGACAACAGGGGCAGAGTACGGGCTATGAGGAGGAACCAAGGCTTCGTGCGGCGGGCAATTATATTCGCAGCGGTTATTATAAGGAGGCGCGTACCACACTTGACGGCATGGGACAGCATGAGAGAAATGCCCGTTGGTATTATTACAGTGCCATTGCCAATTCAGGCTTGGGTAATAACGTGGCAGCCTTGGAGCATGCAAAAAAGGCTGCGGCAATGGAGCCTGACAATGCAGATTACCGCAATTTGGCTGCACGCCTTGAGAGCGGCGGAACATGGTACACCCAAAGGCAGGCAGCTTACGGCTATCCCACCATGGGCGGCGGCAACATCTGTCTGAAGCTCTGCATTGCAAACATGGTATGTAATATCTGCTGCGGCAGCGGAGGAATGTGCTGTGGCGGTAGAGGAATGTATTATTAAGTAACAGTTTCCTCTTGCAATTTCTGTTATCCTCAACTATAATAAATACAACATATTGATTTGGAAAACAAACGCAAACACAAAATATAGCGTTTGGCTGAGCGCGTTGTGGTCGCACTTCGAAAAATGGAGTGCGACCTCAAATAACGTTTATAGAGGAATGGAGATTTTTATGAGGATTCAGAAAAGAGACGGAAGAATCGTTCCCTACGAGGAAGAAAAAATTGTGGCTGCCATTCGTAAGGCAAACAATGAGGTTGAGGAGAAGTATCGTGCCGATGAGGCGCTGATTGATGAAATTTTGCAGGCTGTAAGGAGTGAAGGCAAGGAACAGCTGACTGTTGAGCATATTCAGGATATGATTGAGGAGCATTTGGTGGAGCATAACAAATATGCTTTGGCAAAAAAATACATTGTCTATCGCTATCAGAGAAGCCTGCTGCGTAAGTCCAATACTACGGACGAGTCTATTTTAAAGCTGATTCGCAATGAAAATAAGGAGCTTGCAGAGGAAAACTCCAATAAAAATACAAGACTTGCTTCGACTCAGAGAGACTATATTGCAGGTGAGGTTTCCCGAGATGTCACAAGAAGACTTCTTTTGCCGGAGCATATTGCTTTGGCGCATGACAATGGCGTCTTGCACTTTCATGATGCAGACTATTTTATACAGCCTATCTTCAACTGCTGTCTGATTAATATTAAGGATATGCTGGACAACGGAACCTCCATTAACGGCAAAATGATTGAGTCCCCCAAGAGCTTTCAGGTGGCGTGTACTGTGACAACCCAGATTATTGCAGCAGTTGCAAGTAATCAGTATGGAGGTCAGTCGGTCAACGTAAAGCATCTGGGTAAATATCTTCATAAGAGTAAGGAAAAATTTGCCCATCAGCTGGAGGAAGAATTTGGAGATGCCTTGGACGCTGAGGCAAAGGCAAAAATTATTGATATGCGTGTTCGTGACGAGCTGAAATCAGGTGTTCAGACCATTCAATATCAGATTAATACTCTGATGACCACAAACGGACAGTCTCCTTTTGTAACGCTGTTTCTACACATAGATGAAAGCGATGAGTATGTTGAGGAAACAGTACAGATTATTGAAGAAATTCTGCGCCAGCGGATTCAGGGAACCAAGAATGAAAAGGGTGTATATGTGACTCCGGCGTTCCCCAAGCTTGTATATGTGCTTGATGAGAATAACTGCTTAAAGGGTGGAAAATATGATTATGTGACAAGATTAGCTGCAAAATGCTCCGCCAAGAGAATGTACCCCGATTATATTTCGGCTAAGAAAATGAGAGAGAATTATGAGGGCAATGTATTTTCCTGCATGGGCTGCCGCTCCTTCCTTTCTCCGTGGAAGGACGAAAATGGAAATTATAAGTGGGAGGGGCGTTTTAATCAGGGTGTTGTGAGTCTGAACCTTCCGCAGATAGGTATTTTGGCAAAGGGTGATGAGGACACCTTTTGGCGGCTGCTTGATGAGCGTCTGGAGCTTTGCTATGAGGCTCTTATGTGCAGACATAAGGCGCTATTGGGAACGGTATCTGATGTAAGCCCCATTCACTGGCAGTATGGCGCTATTGCCAGATTAAAAAAAGGCGAGACGATTGATAAATATTTATTGGGTGGGTACTCTACCATGTCTTTGGGGTATATCGGACTTTATGAGACAACCTATCTGATGAAGGGCTGTAGTCATACGGAGCCGGAGGGGAAGGAGTTTGCCCTGCGGGTTATGGACAGAATGAAGGATGCCGCCGCAAGGTGGAAGGAGGAGACAGGTATTGGCTTTAGTCTGTACGGTACGCCGGCAGAAACGCTTTGCTATCGTTTTGCGCGTATTGACAGGGAGAAATTCGGTGATATTGAAAATGTAACGGATAAGGGCTACTATACGAACTCCTATCATGTGGACGTGCGGGAGCCTATAGATGCTTTTACGAAATTTACCTTTGAAAGCGAGTTCCAAAATAAGTCTTTGGGCGGTGCCATTTCCTATGTGGAGATTCCCAATCTGATGAACAATACAGAGGCGATTGAAGAGGTCATTAAGTTTATATATGATAATATTCAGTATGGCGAGTTTAACACCAAGTCCGATTATTGTCAGGTGTGCGGCTATGACGGGGAAATTCAAATCAACGACAACATGGAGTGGGAATGCCCTCAATGCCATAATAAGGACCACGCAAAAATGAATGTGACAAGAAGAACCTGCGGTTATCTGGGAGAGAATTTCTGGAATGCGGGGAAGACTAAGGAGATAAAGGCTAGGGTGCTTCATCTATGAATTATGCTGCAATTAAGAAAACTGATGTGGCGAACGGACCGGGTATCAGAGTGTCACTGTTTGTCAGCGGCTGCCGTCACGGCTGTAAGGGCTGTTTTAACAGAGAGGCGTGGAGCTTTGAGTATGGTAAGCCCTATACGGAGGAAACAGAAAAAGAAATTTTGGAAGCTCTTAAGCCGTCATATATTCGAGGGCTTAGCTTGTTGGGCGGAGAACCCTTTGACCCGGCAAACAGAGATACCGTGCTTTCTTTGGTACAGAGCGTGCGAGAGCATTATCCCGAGAAGGATATCTGGTGCTACACCGGATATGAATATGACAGGGAACTGCTCTCCTTTGCGGCGGAGGGGCAGAGGAGCGTGGAGGCGCTTCTTCGGGGAATCGATGTACTGGTGGACGGCAGGTTTGTGGAGGAGCGGAAAAACTTAAGGCTTGCCTTCCGCGGTTCGGAAAATCAGCGCATTATCGATGTGCCAAGGTCTCTTGAGCAAAACAAGGTATGCGAGCTGCAATATTAACGTATGAAAAAGGTCATCTTATCCGTGGAGGATAGGCTGACCTTTTTATAATATTTGGTCTTCATCGGAAGGTACATATTGGGCAATATCCTGAATGTTGCAGTGTAAAATCCGACACAAGTCATTTATAGTGGTGGTATTCATAGGTTTATTTTTACGTAATTTATCAATAATTGCGCTGGAAATGTGATGTTTTGTTATCAGAGTGTACGTTGTTTCGTTTGATTTCTTTAAAGTATGCCAAAAAGTTCATAACTTATCAATTTTTTACCTGCTTTCTTGATTCATATGCAATTTCCCTGTAAAATAATTATTTTTCCCCTTTAGCAAGCTGCCAAAAGGTCAGACTTACTGTACTTGTCCACGGTTAATTTGATGAAGGAAAAATTCTCTGATTGGGCACGATTTGTATCAATTATTCTATTTGGATTTTTAGTTAATTCGCTTACGATGGAATTTTATTTGCAGCCAATGCTTGCAATGTTTATTGCCCTGTCATTTGAAGGACCGGGAGAGCAGGGAGATACAAGGTAAATGATATAGATTTATCAGCGATGCGGCTCAGAGGGCAAATCATATTGGAGTGGGGTGTCGGAAGGTATATTATTATCGTTTGAATAATGTGGGCAGTGCTACAACTAAGTACGATGTACGGCAAAGTGTCGGAGCGCTCTATGCTTTAGAGGGTATTGAAAAGGACTTGATTATACGGACGCCCTATGTTATGAACGCTTTAAATCAACATATTTGGATAAACCACTTTTGGAATCTAAGGCAGATATTGGCTACTAATACAAAAGAGGAAAATTACGAATTGTTTCAAAAATCTCTTTGTTATACCAAATATTGCCTGACCGGTATTTTCCCTGTGACAGCGGCAAAACTGAAAAATCTGCTTTTTGACTTGAGATTGAAGGTTGATGTTAAGCGGCTTGTCTTTTATAGTAATACTATTATCCCTCGGAGTGACAGTCATTTATGGTTTTCCGATTGTGAGATATTTCTTAATGGGTGCCGGGCTGATTGGCGGCATAGCAGTGGTGACTTTGAAAAAAAGCCCGTTAATTAATCTGATTGATGTGGTATTCATCGTAGACATTCAATATTATGGAAAAGAGGCAGTTACACTAACAACATAAGCTGTAAGTGTAATGTTATCCCCTTTTCATAATTATGGCAGCGTGTGCCTTATACAACCACCGTATATCATAATTCCCCTACAAGAGTGACCATATCACTATATAATAATGAATAATATTTCGACAAACCATCTAAAAATCTATGTATTTATGGAATGTTTAAAAAATTTATCTTGGAATTATTTTTCCCTCAAAAAATTAAAAGATTCATAATTATTTTTACTATAAAATTATTGTATATATAGTTTATGCAATTTGGCAGCTTGTGTTGTAGGGCGTAAGCCCTGCTATGAAATACTTGTAAATTAACAATGTAAGTGTTAAAATTTGTAAAAATGTGTAATTTGTGGGAGGGAGAATATGAATGCGAAAAAGAAAGCATTGGTGACAACATTTTTTGATATTTTCGGTTATTCGTTTGTAGGAATAATATCATATTACTACGGTCTTGTTCTACAGAATCATAACATACAAAACGGACTGATTGTGGAGTTGGAAAGTTATGGTGAGTATTCTGTTTCTATTATTTTAATTTCCGTTTTTCAAATATTATTAACCTTATTGTTTGGCTTCTCATATGCTACGGTTTTTTTTAATAAGTCTGAAATATTTGAGAGCAGAAGGACGGAAGCCTTGGCGCAGAAAAATATATATGGAGTTATAGGCAGATGGATTGAAACGATTCTGGTCTGTGTTACCATTTCAGTATGTACATGCTGGCTTATTAATCCGGAGCTGTTTAAAATTCATTTTTTGTTTATTGTTTTTGTGCTGGCAATACCTTTTGTTTTCGGTTCGGTTTGTTACCGCTTTAAGGCTTATGATATTTTTGCTGAAAAAACTGAAAATGGGGGAGGCGGAGGCATTACTGATGAAAATGAAGATACTTGGCTGTATAAGGCAAAATATGTACTGGTTTTTCCGGCGATGCTTATGATTGGTGAGAATGTCTACGTGGGAGCCAGTGTATACAAGCTGCTTCAGGGAGAAATAATATATTATGTGCCGATTGTTATATTCGTGCTTTTTTTGATTTGTTTATGTGTTTCGGATAACAGAACCTTTGAAAGATGTATTTACGTGCTGTTTTCGGTGATATTATTGTTAGTGGGTATCGGCTCATATTTTGCGGATTACGATATTCCATGTAAAAATATGTTTCTGGCGGTAATGACAGCTGTTTTTTTGTCAGTATTTGAATGCTGGTATATTGTATTCCGGCAATTAAAGGATGCCAAGAATAAGGCATTTGTTAAGGTAGAATCCTACATAATACTGGGAATACCTCCGGTTGTATTTGCGCTTTATCCTGTACAGAATTTCAATGCAATATATTTTATTTCCTGCTGTGTTGGGATGCTTGTAATGGAATTTATGTGGTTTATCAAAATAGTTCCTAACATAGATATTTCCCGTACGGATGAGAAGTTTCCTTCCATAAAAAGGCAGACCGCTTTTTCAAGAGCATTTTTAGGAATCGTTACACTGCTTTTTTTAACGCTTGATAAATATGCGGGCGAAGCAATGAACTTTAAAATAGTATCAAGTGAGGGAAGCGGTGAAGCGTTTAGCGTAAGTGGTCTGATAGTGGCTATTATAGCGATTATACTGGAAATTGTATTGTTGATTTATAAAAACAAGTTTCAAAGGATTAAAGAGTTTTTACCAAGATACGTTGGCTATATGTTTGTAATAATCATTCTTTTTGCCGAGAAATCGTATTATCCCGATTTAGATATTTCAAAGCACACAATGTCAATTATTGCATTGTCTGCATTTCTAATTTTGGACGGCATATGTTTTGTCTGGGCTATTAAAAACACTAAGGAGGGGTAGCCGGCTATGCACACAGAGTCTAAGCTCATTACTTTATTTAAATTATTTCGATTTACCGGGTCAATTCCAATGGGGCTGTTTATTTTTATACCGCTGTGCTTATTTACAAAAAACGTCGGTTATTCTTTAGTACAAACGATTCCTTTTGTGTTGATGATTTCGGGGGAAATTGCCTTAAACGATTGCTGTGATATTGAAAAGGACAGAATCAGTAAGCCGCACCGCCCCTTGATATCAGGAAGCATAGGTATCAGAGAGGCATATGCCTTTACGATATGTATGCTTGCCTTTGCGGCGGGAATAGGCCTTTGGGTTTATCGCGAGAGCCTTGCAAGAGAGTGCGTTTTTGTTACGGTAATGGCTATTCTGGCGGTTTATAATCTAAGATTCCCCTTTATTCCTGCTATAAAAGCATTTATAACTGCATTTTGTACCGTATTGTCTCTGGCGTTTGTGTTTACATTTTCCATATATGAGGTTAAGTATATTCCGTTTTTGGCAGCGGCATTTTTTTTCATTGTCGGTAGAGAATTTTTGATGGATATACGGGATATTGAAGGAGATGGAAGAAATGGTTATAAAACTTTGGCAATCCTTTGGGGTGTAAGCAAAATAAGACTGCTTGCCTTTGGGGCTATAGCGATAGCTGATATATTTAGTTTGTTTTGTCTGCTGTTTGATTTTGCCTACAGTAAGCTTTTGGCATATTTTTTGATATTGTTGTCAACAACGGTTATTTTGCACCGCTTTACCGCTGATGCAGCTTCAGAAGAACAAAATAAGTTAGCAATCCTATTATGGATTCCTATTATTTTATCCCTGTTTATGATAATTTAGGCTGGATGTGAAATAGCAAAATTCCGATAATAATAAATTAATACACAGGTTGACATAACATATATCATCTGCTACAATATATTAACAGAAAATGTTATTGACAAATGGAATTATTGATGATATTATCCTAGTAAACCTATATGAAAAGTATTTAATTAGGAGGAGAGAGCATGAGCAGAGTATATGGAAGTACAATTATGAATATGTGCCGTTGCTGTATGGATTATGGAATGCGTTTCTGTTTCATGTTCATATGCTTCTCGTGCTGCAATCAAGTGTGCTTCGGCAGATGAAAATGATGATTTTATGCCGGAGATGTATGGCTGTAGTGGGAAGCAGAGGCTTCCTATTTTTTATGTAAAAATTTGGTAATGCTTTACGGACATATGAAAAGTTACAGAATAAAATGATACAAAAAAGATATGAGTAAGGAAGTGAAAACATGGATACCGAATTCATAGCAAAATATATTCCCATGTATGCGGAAGCGGCAAGGCTGACGATTGCATTAGGCGGTCTCGGTATAGTTTTTTCCTTGATAGTAGGGCTCATATGTGCTTTGGTACAGTATTTTAAGCTCCCAATTATCAGGAGGATTGTCAGTGCTTATATTGAGATTTCACGCAACACACCGCTTTTAGTGCAGCTGTTTTTTCTCTATTTCGGGCTGCCGAAGGTGGGAGTGCATCTTTCCTCCGAGGCATGTGCCATAATCGGTATGACCTTTTTGGGAGGCAGCTATATGGCAGAAGCCTTTAGAAGCGGGCTGGAGGCAGTTGATAAGATTCAGGAGGAATCAGCCCTTGCCATTGGTTTGACGCATGGGCAGGTTATGCAGTACGTGATTTTTCCACAGGCATTGTCTGTATCGGTTCCGGCGCTCTGTGCCAATGCAGTGTTTCTCATAAAGGAGACGTCTGTATTCAGTGTGGTGGCGCTTGGTGATTTGATGTTTGTGGCAAAGGATTTGATTGGCTTGTATTACAAGACCGATGAAGCTCTTCTTATGTTGGTAGTGGCATACCTTATCCTTCTGCTGCCGATTTCGATTTTGGCGGCATATCTGGAAAGGAGGCTTCGATATGCAGGATTTGGGAATTAGCGTATTATTTATGGGAAATAACCTGCAAAGGCTGCTTTTAGGGCTTTGGGTGACAGTGAGAATCTCCTTGATTGCCGTACTGCTTTCCATGGTGTTAGGAACACTGTTAGGGCTGGTGATGACAATAAAAAATCCCATTGTCAGGGCGATTACAAAAATTTATTTGGAGTTTATCCGTATAATGCCTCAGCTGGTACTATTGTTCCTTGTGTATTTTGGACTGACAAAGGCATTTGGAATTAATTTGTCGGGGGAGGTATCCGCAGTGCTGGTGTTCACCCTGTGGGGAACCGCGGAGATGGGGGATTTGGTACGAGGAGCCTTGATTTCCATACCGAGGCATCAGTATGAAAGCGGAGCCGCTATCGGACTTGGCAAATGGCAGGTATACAGATATATCATTATTCCTCAGACGCTTCGCAGGCTGCTGCCGTTGGCCATTAACCTGACTACCCGTATGATTAAAACCACTTCTTTGGTGGTAATGATTGGTGTGGTGGAGGTGTTAAAGGTGGGGCAGCAGATTATTGAGGGAAACAGATACACGGTGCCGGACTCAGCGCTCTGGATTTACGGAACGGTTCTTTTGCTTTATTTCTTGGTATGCTGGCCGGTTTCGCTGCTTGCAAGGCATTTGGAAAGGGTATGGAACAATTAAAAAGCGAGGTGTGACAAATTGGAGGAAAGAGAAGTAGTGCTTGAGGTCAGGCATCTAAAAAAGAATTACGGAAACGGTCCGGTATTACAGGATATATCTTTTCAGCTTCACAAGGGAGAGGTTATGGTGTTTATTGGCCCCTCCGGCTGCGGTAAGAGTACTCTCCTGCGATGTATCAACGGACTGGAGAGAGTTCAGGAGGGAGAAATTTTACTGGATGGCAGAGTGATAAGCTCAGATAAAACCAAATGGAGTGAGGTGCGCCAGAAAATAGGTATGGTGTTCCAAAGCTATGATTTGTTTCCCCATATGACGGTTATAGACAATATTATGTTGGGACCTGTGAAGGTGCAGGGCAGGGAAAAGGGAGCTGTGAAGGAGGAGGCGATAAAGCTTTTGGAGAGAGTGGGGCTTTCTGATAAAAGAAATGCCTTTCCCAGGCAGCTTTCAGGAGGACAGAAGCAGAGAGTAGCCATTGTCAGGGCATTGATTATGAAGCCGGAAATCCTGCTGTTTGATGAGGTGACGGCGGCTTTGGACCCGGAAATGGTGAGGGAGGTGCTTGACGTAATGTTGGAGCTTGCAAGAGGCGGCAGCACCATGATGATTGTCACTCACGAGCTTTCCTTTGCAAGAGCGGTGGCAGACCGCATTGTATTTTTGGACGGTGGTGAAATTGTGGAGAGCAATACGCCGGAAATATTTTTTAATCAGCCAAAAACCGAGCGTGCAAAACGGTTTTTGAATACATTTACATTTCCTATGGAAGAAGGAGGAGAAGCAATATGAAAAAATTACTAGCGTTACTATTAACATCTGTTGTTGCATTGGGAGCCTTCACAGGCTGCGGCAGCAGGAAAGAGGCGGGAAGCGCCGACGCACAGGGAGACAGTGCAGATAAGGCAATATACCGCACCTTGGAGGAAATCAAGGACAGCGGCAGCATTAAAATCGGAGTTTTCAGTGACAAGAATCCCTTTGGCTATGTGGACGCAAACGGAGAATATCAGGGCTATGACATTTATTTGGCAGAGCGTCTTGCCAAGGACTTGGGTATAGAGGCAGAGTTTGTCTCCACAGAAGCGGCAAACCGTGTGGAATATTTAAAAACCGGCAAGGTGGACATTATTCTGGCAAACTTTACGGTGACGGACGAGAGAGCGCAGTCGGTTGATTTTGCTTTGCCTTATATGAAGGTGGCTTTGGGCGTAGTATCGCCTGACAATGCGCTGATTACCTCGCCTGAGCAGTTAAACGGTAAGACCTTGATAGTGACAAAGGGAACAACTGCAGAGACTTATTTCTCTGAGAATTATCCTGATGTAAAGCTGTTAAAATTTGACCAGTACACAGAGGCATATAATGCGCTTTTGGACGGCAGAGGAGATGCATTTTCCACAGACAATACGGAGGTGCTTGCGTGGGCGCTTCAAAATGAAGGCTTTAGTGTGGGAATTGATTCTATCGGCAATCTGGACACTATTGCTCCGGCAGTTTCCAAGGGTAACAAAACCTTGCTTGATTGGATAAACGAAGAAATCGTGGCACTGGCAGATGAGCAATTTTTCCATCAGGCATACAAGGAGACGCTGGAGCCGGTTTACGGTTCAGAGGTAGATGTGGACAGCATCGTAGTGGAGGGCGGTGTGCTGGAGGCTGCGCTGGCTAAGACAGAGAACCAGACGTCAGAAAATACGGAGTCTACAGATGAGAAGGGTACGATTACCATTGCTGCCTCCGCTACACCTCATGCGGAAATCTTGGAGATTGCAAAGCCTCTTCTTGCTGACAAAGGCTGGAAGCTTGAGGTAACTATATTTGACGATTATATTCAGCCTAATCTTGTTGTGGAGAGCGGAGATATAGACGCCAATTATTTTCAGCATATTCCTTATTTAGATGAGTTTAATGCAGAGCAGGAAACTCATCTTGTAAATGTGGGTGGCATTCATTATGAGCCCTTCGGAATCTATCCCGGACAGAAAAGCTCCCTTGATGAGCTGGCAAACGGAGATGTGATAGCAGTACCCAATGACACCACTAATGAGGCAAGAGCGCTCTTGTTATTGGAGGCTAACGGCATTATCAAGCTGAAGGAGGGGGCAGGACTGACTGCAACCATCAAGGATATTGAGGAATATACAACTAATATTAAAATTCAGGAGCTGGAGGCTGCACAGGTTGCCAGAGTAAAGGACGAAGTGGCATTTGTTGTATTAAACGGTAATTATGCATTACAGGCAGGTTTTTCCGTGGGGAAGGATTCCGTTGCCTATGAGACCTCCGATTCCGAGGCGGCTAAAACTTATGTGAACATCATTGCAGTAAAAGAGGGCAATGAAAATAATGAGGGAATTAAGGCTTTGGTGGACGTATTAAAATCAGAGGAAATCAAACAATATATTCGTGATACCTATGACGGAGCGGTTATTCCCTTTGAGGAGTAATGGCGATATGCTAAGAAATTTTACGGGAGGAGTGGTTAAATGGAAGCGTTTATCAGAGTAGAAAACCTGTGCAAAACCTTTTATTCCAAAAACGGTCAGGTGGAGGCTGTGAAGGATATCAGCTTTGAAATCGGAAAGGGTGATATTTTTGGGATTATCGGACTGTCAGGTGCGGGTAAAAGTACCTTGGTACGCTGCCTGAATTTATTGGAAAAGCCCTCCTCCGGCAAAATCTATGTGGGCGGCAGAAGTCTGACGGACTTAAGCGAGAGGGAGCTTCGAGGGGCCAGACGAAATATCGGCATGATATTTCAGCATTTTAATTTGCTGATGCAGAGAAATGTTATTGACAATGTGTGTTTTCCATTGGAAATTGCAGGGGTGAAGCGAAGTGTGGCTAGAAAGCGGGCGATGGAGCTTTTAGAGACGGTGGGGCTTGCAGAAAAGGCAAAGGCTTATCCGGCGCAGCTGTCGGGAGGGCAGAAGCAGAGGGTTGCCATTGCCAGAGTGCTTGCAGCAAATCCGGAAATTCTGCTCTGCGATGAGGCAACCAGCGCACTGGACCCTCAGACCACCAAATCCATTTTGGCGTTGCTAAAGGAAATCAATCAGAAGTACGGAATTACCATTGTGGTGATTACCCATGAGATGGCAGTGGTTCAGGAGATTTGTTCCCATGTGGCGGTGCTTGAGCATGGAAGACTGGAGGAGACGGGAACCGTGGAGGAGTTGTTTCGTTCCCCACGGACTGAGGCAGCAAAAAGATTGGTATTGAAGGGCAGTGCCCACATTAAGGCAATGGAGGGCAGCCGTAGAATAAGAGTTACCTTTTCAGGGCATTCTGCCTTTGAACCGATTATCGGGAATATCACTTTAGAATACGGAACACCCGTAAATATTCTTTATGCAGACACCAAGACCATAAACGGAAATGCGGAGGGTGAGATGATTTTACAGCTGCCTTCCTCTGAAGAAATTGCGGACAAGATGGTGCAGTATCTTAAGGATAAAAATCTAGGTGTGGAGGAGGTGGAGGACTATGTTGGATAAAACCACGATATTAATGCTGCTTGAGGGAACCGGCGCTACTCTGTACATGACTCTTGTATCCACGTTGTTTGGCTATGTGCTGGGGCTGCCTATGGGAGTTGTTTTGGCGGTAACTGACAGAGAAGGAATCAGACCCAATAAAGCGGTTTACAAGGTGCTGGATTTTATTACGAATGTGATTAGGAGCGTTCCCTTTCTGATTCTGCTGATTTTAGTGATTCCCCTTACAAAGGCTATTGTGGGAAAGAGCTATGGCTCCTCCGCTACTATTGTGCCCTTGGTCATTGCGGCAGCACCCTTTATTGCCCGTATGGTGGAATCCTCTCTAAAGGAAGTGGACAAGGGGGTTGTGGAGGCTGCCCAGAGTATGGGGGCAGGAGTATTTACCATTATATGGAAGGTGCTTTTGGCAGAGGCGAGAACCTCTCTGCTGGTAGGCGTCACCATTGCCGTTGGAACGATTTTAGGCTATTCCGCTATGGCAGGCACCGTGGGAGGCGGAGGCTTGGGCGATATTGCCGTTCGCTACGGGTATTATCGATATCAGTCCGACATTATGATAGTTACCATTGTGATTTTGGTGGTGCTGGTTCAGATACTGCAAGGACTTGGAATGATGTTGTCAAAAAAGCTGGACCGTAGGGCAAAATAAGATAAATAGAGGGAGTTTTTTTGTACTCAAAAAAATGTAATATGGACTCAACAAAAAACAACAGCACATTAAGCGAGAGCAAATGGCGGGAAGGAGTTCATTATGAAGAGAAGAGTGCAGGGAACAATAGGTTTTATGGCTGTAACAATATGCTTAGTGCTTGTTACAGCCTTTTGCGTGGTACAGACGGTGAAAAGTCAGTGTGCGGCAGATGTGGGGGAGCTTGAGGGCTATTATCAGGTGAAGGAGAAAGAAATGGTACGTCAGACCAGAGCTTTTTTACAGGAAGCAGGCTATAAAAACAGTGGTGTGGCGCTCACAAGAGTAGTGGATGGTGAAGGAAAGAGGCAGTATACCATGACCATACATCATGGTAAAATCGACAAAATGGACGAGAAAGCAAGGGAAAGTCTTAAGAACGAGCTTTCTGCATTTGCCTTTTCGGCAGAGAATTGCAGCTTTTCCCATACATTTCTTATAAATGATTGACAAGAATAGCATGACATTTGCGGCAATAAGGGGTATACTTCTATATATAAAATGTGAATAGAAACAGAAAGGAGCCCCACAGATGTCATTTATTCCCAAACCACATGAAATATACAAACATTTTAAAGGGAATCTATATCAGATAATAGCCATTGCAGAGCATTCTGAGACAGGCGAGCAGCTTGTAATTTATCAGGCGCTTTATGGTGATTTTAAAATATATGCAAGAGAGCTTTCCATGTTTATCAGTCCGGTGGATAAGGAAAAATATCCTGATGCCAAGCAGGAGTACCGCTTTGAGCTGCAGGGTGCTTCGGAGGAGCAAAGGGTCGAAGAGGTCAAGGGTATGCAGGTTAAGAATGCTGAGGCAGATGAGACAGAGCCGGCGTTAGACCCCATGCTTTTGGAGTTTTTGGATGCCGACACCTACGAGCAGCGTCTGAATATTTTAACCGGATTGCACCACCGTATCACAGATGAGATGATTACCACCATGGCGGTGGCTTGTGATGTGGAGGTGGAGGAGGGAGAGCTTGAGGAGCGATATAATGCTCTAAAAACCTGTCTTCTCACGCTGGATAAGTATGAGTGTAATCGAATCCGCCGATAAGAGTGAGGATATGGTCAGGCAGCAGGTTTAGGTGTGTCGATGAATGCAGGCTTGCAGTAGGTTCCCTTGGAAAAGGAGCTTTTTGTATGTCATATCAATTAGATGAGAAAATGGTTATCGGCGTATCATCAAGGGCGTTGTTTGACCTGACTGTTGAGAATGAAATCTTTGAGCGTCAGGGTGTAGAGGCTTATTGCAGATATCAGGTGGAGCATGAACAGGATATTTTGAAGCCGGGGCCGGGCTTTGGACTGATAAAGGCGCTGCTTCGTCTCAACGAGCTGCAAAAGGAGAAGGAGCGGGTTGAGGTGATTATCATGTCGCGCAACAGCCCGGACACCTCACTTAGAGTATTTAATGCCATTAAGTATTATGGTCTACAGATTTCCAGAGCAGTACTTGCAAGCGGGGCATCATTAGCGCCTTATCTTACAGCGTTTCATACGGATTTATTTTTATCCGCCTATGAGGATGATGTACAGTGTGCCATAGACAGCGGGATTGCAGCCGGAATTATCTGCACGGAGAATGTATGGCGGCAGAAGAGCACGGCAGGCGCAGGGAAACAAATCCGCATAGCCTTCGATGGCGATGCAGTGCTTTTTACCGATGAATCGGAGCGGATATTTCAGACGAAAGGTTTAAAAGCGTTTGAGGAAAATGAAAGCATGTATGCCAGACAGCCACTTGCTGAAGGACCCTTTGCCCAATTCTTGAGAAAGCTTTCGGATTTACAGAGACAGCTGGGGGCGGAGAACTGTCCAATCCGCACGGCTCTTGTAACCTCAAGAAGTGCGCCTGCCCATGAGAGGGTGATTCGTACCTTAAGAGCGTGGAATGTGCGGGTGGACGAAGCGTTTTTTCTGGGTGGAATCGAGAAAAAGGACGTGCTTGATGCCTTTGGTGCACAGATATTTTTTGATGACCAGTTCGTGCATACCCAAAGTGCAGCGAGAAGAGTACCCTCTGCCAGAGTACCCTATCGAAGGGATAGAAGGAGAGAAAGTTGTAGTAATGAAGTACAGACATATCGTACCGGCTGAGTTTATAGACAGACCCAATCGTTTCATTGCCCATGTAACAATAGACGGCAGACAGGAAACGGTACATGTGAAAAATACAGGTAGATGCAGAGAGCTTTTGAAAAAGGGAGTAAAGGTTTACTTGGAAAAAAGCGATAACCCTAACCGCTCCACCGCCTATGATTTGGTGGCGGTGGAGAAGGGGAATCGTCTTGTGAATATGGATTCCCAAGCGCCAAACAGGGTGGTGGAGGAGTGGCTTTACACGAAAGCACTTTTCCCCGACCTGTTATTAGTGCGTCCTGAAACAAAATTCGGCAATTCCAGATTTGATTTTTATGTGGAGACAAAGGAGGAGAAGATATTTATTGAGGTCAAGGGCGTGACCTTGGAAAACGAGGGTGTGGTAAGCTTTCCCGACGCGCCCTCCGAGAGAGCGGTCAAGCATGTGGAGGAGCTGATAAAGGCAAAGCAGGCCGGTTATCGGGTGTTTGTGATTTTTGTGATTCAAATGAGAGATGTGGCTTATTTCACCCCCAATGCTGCTACACATGAGGCTTTTGCAGGGGCACTTGGGGAGGCGGCGCAGGCGGGGGTGGAGATACTTGCCTATGACTGTGAGGTGACGCCGGACAGTCTGCAAATCAGGGAGAGTGTACCGGTGCGGCTGGACGCTTATAGAAAAAATTCACCTGATGTTAAGAGAAAATTAAGCTTAGGAGAGCTTTCAGCAATTCCCAAACCGCTCTTAACATGGTATGATAAGAGCAGACGTGTTCTTCCATGGCGGGAGGAGCCTTCCCCCTATAGGGTTTGGGTTTCCGAGATAATGCTGCAGCAGACCAGAGTGGAGGCAGTAAAGCCTTATTTTGAGCGATTTATGAGGAGTGTGCCGGATATTAAGACATTGGCATATGCAAATGAGGAAGAGCTTTTGAAGCTTTGGGAAGGCTTGGGCTATTATAATCGAGTTCGCAATCTGCAAAAGGCGGCTCAACAGATTATGGAGGAATATGACGGGCAGATGCCCGAGGAATATGAGAAGCTATGTAAGCTTAAGGGTATCGGGAGCTATACGGCAGGAGCTATTTCCTCCATCGCCTTTGGTCATGCCATTCCGGCAGTGGACGGTAATGTGCTTCGTGTGCTTTCACGCATCAGAGAGGATAGAAGGTCTGTTTCCGACACAAAGGTAAAGGAAGCTGTGGAAAAGGAGCTTTTGCCGGTAATGCCAAAGGACAGACCGGGAGACTTCAATCAGGCAATGATGGAGATAGGAGCCTGTGTCTGCATTCCCAATGGCACGCCCCATTGTGAGGAGTGTCCGTTGGCGCAGCTGTGTATGGCATATCAAAACGGCACACAGCTTGAATATCCTCATAAGGATAGGGCAAAGGCCCGGAGTATAGAAGAAAGAACCGTGTTAATCATAAGAGATGAGGGTAAGGTAGCTATCCGTAAGCGGGCAGGTAAGGGGCTGCTTGCTGGAATGTATGAATTCCCCTCTATGCAGGGGTATTGTACAGCAGAGCAGGTTGTCTCATATCTTGCAGAGAACGGTTTGAAAATTCTTCGTATTACCCCCCTCGTGGAGGCAAAGCATATTTTTACTCACAAGGAGTGGCATATGAAGGGCTATATGGTACAGGTGGACGAATTGGAGCCTAAAGACTCAAAGAAGACAAACATGGACTGGCTCTACATTGAACCGAGTGAGACCCGTGAGAAATATCCCATACCTTCCGCATTGGAGGCATACACTCAGTATTTAAATATCAAACTGGGAAATAAAAGATTGAGAGAGGAGCAATAGAAATGAAGCTACTATCCATAGCAATTCCCTGCTATAATTCGGCAGGCTATATGGGGAAATGTATCGAATCCTTGCTGGCAGGAGGCGAGGACGTGGAAATTTTGATTGTGGACGACGGCTCCACTAAGGACAACACTGCACAGATTGCCGATGAATACGCGGCAAAGTATCCTACCATTATCAAGGCGATTCACAAGGAGAACGGCGGACACGGCTCCGCAGTCAACGCAGGTATTGACAATGCAACAGGACTTTATTTTAAGGTGGTTGACAGCGATGACTGGGTAAAGGAGGACGCTTATTTGCAGATTCTTGACAAGCTGAAGGAGCTTGCAGGAGGAGCAGAGGTATTGGATATGCTGGTAAGCAATTTTGTCTATGAGAAGGAGGGCGAAAAGCGCAAGAAGGTTATGCACTACCGCCATATTCTCCCTAAGGATAAGCTGTTTACATGGGAGGACTGCCATCATTTTATGAAAGGGCACTATATTCTGATGCATTCGGTTATTTTCCGAACAAAGCTTTTGCAGGATAGTGGCATCAGGCTGCCGGAGCATACCTTTTATGTGGATAATCTTTATGTGTTTGAGCCGCTTCCCTTCGTAAGAAATCTCTATTATCTGGATGTGAATTTCTATCGGTACTACATAGGACGTGAAGGTCAGTCGGTAAACGAGAGCATCATGATTTCCCGTATTGACCAGCAGCTTCGGGTGAATAAGCTGATGATAGATTATCTGGTGGAGAAAAAGCCGGAGGTTATAAAAAACAAGCGGCTGTATCAATATATGAGGAACTATCTTGAGATTATTATGACAGTTTCCTCGGTTCTTCTGATTCGTTCCGGCACAGAGGAAAATCTGGAAAAGAAAAAGGAGCTTTGGGAGTATTTAAAAGCAAAGGACAGACGTCTGTACCATTGGATGCGTAATGGCATCATGGGTGGAACAATGAATCTTCCCGGAAGAGGAGGACGCAAAATTTCTGTGGACGCCTACAAAATCTGTCAGAAAATATTTAAGTTCAATTAGTAATAAAAAGGATTGAATTCGGTGCAGAACCGATTTCAATCCTTTATTACTGTTAACTGATTTGAGGACGAGCCTTTCTCTTCTCACGCATGGTGTGGAAGGCGAGCACTACATCATAGTGGTATACAACGGCATACATTATGGCTGCCAGAACAAATGCGGTCAGCACATCAAATACCGAATGCTGCTTGATGAACATGGTAGACAGAATAATGGATACTGCCAGTATCAGAGAGCCGATGCGTATCGGCTTATTATGTTCAAATGCCTTACTTTTTACAATGGCAAAGTGTGCGCCCAAGGAATTGTACACATGAATGCTGGGCCATAAATTGGTGGCAGTGTCCGTGCTGTATAATGCCGTTACCCACTGTGTAAAAATATTGTCACGGGGCATAACATAGGGTCTTAGGTGATGACCGTTAGGCCACAGGGTTGATACAAGCAAAAAGATTGTCATTCCCGTAAATAGGAAAATGCAGGTCTTGTAGTAGTCCGTCTTATCCTTGAAAAAGAAAAACAGCACTACTGCCGCAATATATATAAACCATAGGAAATACGGAATTACAAATATCTCACAGAAGGGGATATAATCATCAACTGCCATATGAATTATCTGATAATTCTTAGTAACGGTATTCTCCAGCCATACAAACCATGATAAATATATAATGATATATACAATCAGGGGAATCCCATGCTTGTATTTTGCATAAAATGCTTTTAACTTATCCATAATAAACCTCCATAAAAAGATACTAGAAAATGTATCTTCTGATTACAATAAACTACATATTGTAAAAATGCAATCCCTTTTTTTAAACCTTAAGCAATCTTAAGAAAACCTTTAGCTTTATGGAAGAATTATCCGAATTCCTTTTTTCTTCACGGACACGGTGAAGGAACAGGATTTTCTTGTTACCTCTCCGTCCGTATGTACCCAGAGAGGCTTGGAGGTCTCTATGTGAATGCGGGAGGCGGTATAGGGTGTAATCCCCTTCACTATATAGTGTTTACCCCAAAAGGCGGTAGGTAATGCCAATAGAACCAAAAGCTTGGGAATATCCCCCACGGCACAAATATTTAAGATACCGTCATATGCATCTGCGTCAGGGCAGAACATAAAACCACCGCCTTCGTAGCGGTGAAGCATGGAGGTGACAAAAAGCACCTTCTTAATATCAATGGGAGGATTATCGTCCAAGGAAAGCTTACAGGAGACTGCCCTTGCCGCCAAAAGCTGCTTAAGAGCAATACCCAGATAGGTAAGCTTGCCTAAGCCCAATTTGTTCAGTACAAGCTTTAGCTTAGAGTGGAGAGCCTCCTCACAGACAGCGGCGTCAAAGCCGATGCCGCAGCTCACTGCAAAATGACGGGTGCTGCCGTCATCATAGGTCACTGTGGCAAGATCCATAGCTTTGGGTGTTCCGCCGTGTAAAATAAGGTCGAGTGCTTCCGGCGGGGTCTTAGGGAGTCCTAAATCTCTTGCCAGGTCATTGCTGGAGCCGGTGGGAATATAGCCAAGAATTACTCCTGAGGTATCTGTCATGCCCTGCAGCGCTTCGTTTACAGTGCCGTCACCGCCCAATATAATCAGGGTGAGGGGGCGAGTGCTGTCAGAGGCAAGAATATCCGCTGCAAGCATTGCCACATCTCCTGCCTTTTCGGAAAAGTAAGAGCGGTAGGCAATACCCCTGCTTTGCAGAGACGGCTCTATTTGCTTTTTCCATATCTGAAGCCCTTTCCAGGAACGGGAGGCAGGATTAATAATAATATGATACATCATGTACCCTCGTCTTTCGTAAAAATATAGTTATGCTTATTGTATGCCTTCTCGGAGCTGCTTTCAACTAAAATCGTACAACTTTCTCTTTGCTTTCTTCCTATTATATGCTATAATCCCATCTTTGACAGTTGATTAGCGTATAACACCTCGCAATCCCAGTAATTACAATGGTTGCGAGGTGTTTTGGTTTCGTTTTGAAGTATGGTAATTTATTCTCGACCTTTA
>Ga0129312_1000084_pt1 | contig 97494 bp, 85 predicted proteins | sample O827metagenome_FD_94434 | JGI IMG/M metagenome (GOLD analysis project Ga0129312, IMG submission 94434) | Orangutan group fecal microbial communities from Wisconsin, USA - O827 metagenome | ecosystem: Host-associated > Mammals > Digestive system > Large intestine > Fecal | place: USA: Wisconsin... | reverse complement strand
TCATACAGCTTAAGATCCACCATCTGCGACCTGTCCGGGTGCAGATAATCAAACAGATATTCCAGATATTCTTTGGCATCCTCCGGTATTTGACCTTTTGCTTCTTCTGTTATACTTTCATCGTTTTCCTGCTCTTCCGGAACAGCTTCTGTTTTCGGCTCTTCCTGAGCATTTTCAAAAGCTTCATTTTCTGTTTCTTCTACATATGCATCGTTTTCTTTCTGAACTTTCGCTGCTCCGCAGGCAGACAATATCATGCTGACTGCTATAACGAAAATAATTGTATTTTTCTGTTTACACACGTTTATATAATTTCTCCTTCTTCCTGCTTTCTTTCCCACGATTCAGCCAGCACCTACCACAATGCGCCGTCTTTCGTAATGATTCTTGAATAGATCCTATTCTTATTGTCTTCCCTTTCCACTACATATCGCAGCGTGACCAGCTCCCCCGCCTCATCAATCCGGTATATGATTCCATCATTATATTTCTCTACCGTATTATCCAACAGATACAGATATTTCTTATCTACATAGAACTGGTATGTCATATCATATTCTTCTTCATACGCTACAACAATATAATCCTCCGACATTTCACTAAAGTGATCCAAATATTCATCTTTTGAGAATATATTTTTTATATCGTCCGCACTTATATCCAGATCCTTAAGCTTCAGAAGTTCACCTGTATGCAGGTCAAATGTACAGCCATAATAATAATGTCCCCCTCGTTCCGCTCGTTTTTCTTTAATCTGCAAGATACTCAAAATATTATCATCCATATACATAATCCTGCTTTCCAGGCTATATAAGCCCGGCTCTACTGCCACATCCTCATCACCATACCTCTCTCGCATATCAGCCACTCTGCCTAAAAAGCAGTCGAATAGATTATCATAATCATTTCCGGGAAAATCTAATAATCTTCCCGTTCCTGCAAACCAGTCCTGTTCTTCTTTTTCAAAAAATTCTGTGATTTTCTCTGCTGCAACGCTATCTCCAGAAACAACCGGTCTGTCATAATAAATAATGGCCATCGTCAGTCCATCCTCATTGTAAATAGAATAGTCTGTACGTTCTATGGTAACTTCCAGAGTCGAATTACTTTTGGTTCTTCTGTCCTCCCATTCCTCATCACTCTCAAGCCATTCCATATTTTCCTGTTCATCTGCTTCTATCGCAGCATCACTTATCTCCGTGTCAGAATCATCTGACTCAGTAGTAACATCACTTACCTCCGTGTCAGAATCATCTGACTCAGTAGCAGCCTCACTTCTCTCTGTGCAGTGGCAGCCTGACTCCGTGGCAGTATTATTTTCCTCTGTATCCGAATAATCTGATTCCACAACAACATCATTTACCTCTATATCTGCCGGAATTTGACTTAGCTGCGTCATTCCTATCAGAATAATTCCTAAAATAATTTCATAAACTTTCATTGTAAAGTTCCCCTCATCTTTTCCCGTTCTTCATAAGAATGTCCTGTTTTACAGTTGTTTTTCATCTGATAAGCTTAATAATCTGTAATGATCCTTGAACGGATTCTATTCTTATTGTCTTTCCTTTCGATCCTGCATTCCAACATGACCGGCTCTCCTGTCTCATCAACCCGGTATATGATCCCATCGTTATAATTCCGCCTTGTGTTATCTAACAGATACAGGTACTGCTCATCCGCAAAAAACTGATAGGCCATATTAATTTCTTCTCCATAACTTACAAGAGTATAATCATCTGATAATTCATTAAAAGGAGCAGGATATCCGACTTCGGATAAGATATTTCCCACGTCCTCACTACTCATATCTGTCAGATCTGTGAGCTTCAGAAGTTCTCCTGTATTTAGATCAAATGTACTTCCAAAATAATTATATTCCCTTCGTTCTGTACGTTTTTCCATAATCTGCATAATACTCAATATATCATCATCCATATACACAATTCTGGTTTCTATGCTATATATGCATGGCCATTCAGCCACATCCTCATCACCATACCATTGACGCATTTTTTGCACAGCATATAAAAAGTCTCCAAACTCATGGTTGTAATAATTGGTATCCTCTTCCTTAAAGTCCAATGGACTTCTAAATCCCAAAAACCACTCCATTTCCTCATCTTCAAAGAATTCCGTAATTTTCTCCGCCGCAACAGTATCACCGGTAACAACCGGTCTGTCATAATAAATACTAGCCAACAGCAAGCCTTCTTCATTGAAAACAGAATGATCTGTACGCTCTATGGTAACCTCCAGAGTCGAATTACTTTTCGTTCTTCTGTCTGCCCACTCCTCATCACTCTCAAACCACTTCCTGTTTTCCTGTTCGGCTGTGTCCATCTCTGCTTCTGTCTTTGTATATTCATAATCCTTTACGATTTGTGTTTCCGGCTTTTCATATCCAACCCATGCAGCAAATAACAGACTCATAATAATCATTGTACTTCTCATGTTCTTTCCTCCAAAATAGTGTTCGTTCCTATGACATTCCAGGCTCCCGGCATGCGATCTGTCCTGTTGTACGATCTGTGTAATAATAAAACTCTGTGACTTAGCTGCGTCATTCCCAGCATAATAATCCCTAAAAGAATTTCATAAATTTTCATAGTAAAGTTCCCCTCATCCGCTTTTCCCTGTTCCCCACAAGAAAGTGATATAATCTATTTTCTAAGATTTATTTTAACGTAAATAAAATAACCATACAACACAAATGTCAAAATTATACATAAGATATGACAATTTTAATCATTTCATGTAATTATCTTTTTTATTTTCACTCCTGATCCCCTGCACTATGGTAAAAGGTTACAAAAAATCACCTCAAACTTCTCTATCCACTTTTTGTGAAATTTGTTGCTATTTCCATATATTTTGTGTTAATATCCTATCAAAGCATACCGTTTCTTACATTCTTTTGTTTCACATATAGCACAACAGTTCTCGCTGTTTTGTTTCCCGGAAACTCATTATAGAAAGTCTATGCTTTAACTATTCCAATTTACTTATTTTAATAAGCAGGAGATTTTCAGGATACTCATACTTTTCTGAATGTTTGAACCCGTATGTAAGGTGTTTTCTATTCTTCCATGCAGCATCTACTATAGATATTGCATAAGATGACTGCCTTTTCTCCTGTGATACGAAAGGAGAGCTATGAACAGTTGGAAGTATGCTGACAGGATGAAACCCCGAAAGGAGAAAACGAAATGAGTGATATTGTAAGAGAAATCGTAGAAATTGAATGTGCTAAAGCCGCAGAAGAGGCAGCGCAAAAGGCTACAGAAGAAGCTACCAAAGAAAACTCCATTAAAAATATTAAACTTCTGTTAAAGAATGGAGTTCCCCTATCAACGATTGTGACAACATTCTCCTATATCTTTTCTGAAAGCGACATTCAGAAAATTTATTCGGAGTGCGAAAGTAATACCATTAGTTAATTCAATAGAGATGTCCTATAGTGTTTATATCTGATAGGGCATCTCTAATCTATCAAACGTAATATTTTGTATTTGTTTCTCAACCAAACCTACAAATAAAGTGCTTTCATTTTTGTACACTGTTCACACATTTTTTTACCTGAAAGTTCATCATAGGTATAACCTACCTTTTTTCGTTCCTGGTCTGCCAGTGTTTCTGCCTCGTAAAATCGTTTGGTAAGTTCCTGATACTGCTCTTTTGTGACCGGAAAGAAGAACAAATCATCTTCCCTGCTATAATATGCTTCGTTTTCCATTTTCTCGGTCCATACAAATTTTTGATCATCCGACAAATCAAATGGCATAGTTACAAGAAATGTCTCTTTTCCATTGCTCCATGCTGCTTCTTCCATGAAACAGACCCTGGAGACAGTATCTCCATTCTGGTCCAGTTCGCACATACTGCAGCGCATTCCTTCCCAGTTCCACCCTAACTTGTTTGTTCCAAAGACCTGCTCCCACGGCGACTTTATTTCATGCCATAAATGAACCTTATCCTCTTCCGCGTCATATTTAAAAATATATGTCATATATTTCCAGACACAGATTTCCGGGAGTGAATCACCATCCATATCAAATACATAGTAAATATACTCATGCGGATCAAAATGCTCATCTATCTTTTTCATTTCCTGTTCTGTCCGTTTAAGACCGGCATAAATATACTCGGAATTATCCTCGATATTTCCTCCTTTAAATTCAACACTAAAATCCATTTTCCCATAAGCATCTTTAAGAACTTCATAAACTTCATCACTTACAACCTGCATATTCTCATAAGGAAAGTCACGTGTGCTATCAAAGCTCTTCGCTCCGGATTGCGCTGTCTCACTTATTGGCGTTATTTCCTCTTCCTTTACCCGGATTAATTCCTTTCCTCTCCATTGCAAAGTTTGTAAAATATACCCATCCCCATTTCTAATCCAGTTCCGGATACCATCCTCTTCTATTTCAATCCACGCAAGAACATCATCATAGGCCACTTGCTCAAAGCACGCACTTTGATTATTCCATATATACAAATCATGGATTTCATATGCAGGAACCTGATCGGTTGCCACCATCATATCTACATAGCCATCCCTGTTGGCATCCAGGAATTCCGGATAACTTTCAAAACGGGAGTTCCAACTTATGTCCTGCATTTCTTTATTCCCACGATAAAGTGCAAAATGATATTGCATTGGTTCTCCATCTTCTATTTCCAGTACAGCCTGATAGGTTTCTTCTTCACCCAGACAGAATTCATACCTCGCTTCCCTGTTCACAAAAGAAATATCACATATAATCTGTGCAATGGCGCCATCCGCGCACTCCACCATTTCCCTGCCATACTGGTTTCTGACCTCCTGATCCCACGGTTGTGAAGTCAGTTCCGATTCTAAGCGAAGTTTTCCTTCTACATGGACCAGGAAGGAATCGTTTTCCAAAAACAGCAGATAATAAGCTTCGTTGCCCTGAGCTGCTTCAAATATCTGCCCAATCCCATATTCGTTATTATTTTCCACATAATGCCACATTTGGTCATAGTCGATGATGTCGCGGAAAAAGGCCTTTGCTTCCTCGTAGGTAAGTATTTCAGATGTAAAATTCTTCTTAACTTCAATTACCGGGCAGTCGGCATAAAAGGTATCCTCGATCGATTCGCACTCATAAATCATCCAGTCTTCGTTTTCACTTTTATTTATATCATAATCCGTCAGGCACTGAACCAATATCTCGTCCAGCATGTCCAAATTACTGCGATCCCATCCGGTATCATCACGGATGGGTAAAGCATTGGCAATCTTCATCCCCTGATCAGATTTAAGGTCTATATTCTTTTGCATACCGCATCCCATCAGCAATAATACCGTTATGAATAAAACAAACAACTGTGTTCTTATATTCTTCATTTGCTCCCCCATCCCATTACGATCTTCACTCACAGTTTTTCATATAATTTACGTTACCAAAAGTGATCTCGTTATACAATGTCAAAAAACAAAATTGTACATTAGATATACCATTTTTTGTCAAAAAAGCTACACATTGAGGTTCAATGTGTAGCTTCATTCTTATCCTGTTCTCTATTTTACATTCTTGCGTTCTGTACATTTTCCCGGAACCAGTCATAAGCAAGCTGTACGCCTTCGCGCAGCTCAACCTTATGTGTCCAGCCCAGTCCGTGAAGCTTATCCACGTTGGTAAGCTTTCTCGGTGTACCGTCCGGCATATCCTTGTTCCATACGATCTCGCCCTCGTATCCGACAACTTCCTTAACGGTTTCTGCAAGTTCCTTAATGGTTACTTCCTTGCCGGTTCCGATGTTCACATGCTGTTCTCCGCTGTAATTCTCAAGCAGGAAAACACAGGCATCTGCCATATCATCTACATATAAGAACTCACGAAGCGGTGTCCCGGTTCCCCAAAGCTCTACGGAAGGGGACTTGTTTTCCTTTGCTTCATGGAATTTCCGGATCATGGCCGGCATTACATGCGATCCCTGTAAGTCGTAATTATCATGCGGTCCGTAAAGATTGGTCGGCATACAGCTGATAAAGTCATCTCCATACTGTCTCTTATAAAACTTGCACATTTCAAGACCGGCGATCTTGGCAATCGCATACGCCTCATTCGTTGTTTCCAAAGGACCGGTGAGCAGTGCGTCCTCCGGAATCGGCTGCGGTGCCATCTTCGGATAAATGCAGGTGCTTCCTAAGAATAACAGCTTCTTTACCTTATATCTGTGGCAGCACTCGATCACGTTACACTGGATCTGCATATTCTCATAAGCAAACTCGGCAGGTGTGGTATTGTTTGCATTGATGCCGCCCACCTTGGCTGCTGCCAGGACAACCACATCCGGCTTTTCTTCTTCGAAGAAATCACGTACCTGCTGCTGGTTGGTCAGATCCAGCTCTCTGTGTGTTCTTCCAATAATATTGGTGTAGCCCTTGGATTCGAGGTTACGCACAATTGCGCTCCCAACCAGTCCCCGATGTCCGGCCACATAAATCTTATCTGTTTTTTCCATCATCTGATAATCCCTCCTGAATGGTTTCTCCTATAAATATATCTTCCTTCTGCCATGGTGCGGCAGGAAAAGCATCATATCCGGTACGGTCACCCTCCTTTGGATAATAAAAGGTGTAGCCGTGCATATCATAAGCAATCGTATCAAAATGCTCATAGTCCTTCTGTTTCACAAAATACTCTGTTGTAAAGCTGCGGACATTTTCTATTCCAAAAGCTCCTGCTTTATAAACTCCAAGTAAAATCAGGAATACAAGAGCGATCCTTCCCCGGTCAAACCTCTGGATCCATGTCACGTAAACATATCCCCAGTCCAGTACGGCCGTAAGCCAAAGGAATACGCAGCCATAACGGACAAGCGGTGAAGTGGCCATCCAGAATACAAAGCAGACATTCACCACACCAACAGAAAACAATACGGGAAGCTGATCTTTTTTCTTCCGGATCAGTGTCCCAAGCACAATGCCAATCAGCAGAACAAGTCCGCTTACTGCCAACAGGAAAAAAAACTTATCCGTCAGTGAAAGTGACCGGAACCAGTCCGGAAACCACTCTGTGATTCCCTCTCCATAACGGGTCACATCACTGTACCCTCTTCCCCAGACCTTAATTTCACGGGCATCGTATTCTGCCGCGCCCTTCGGAATCTTGTAAGGCAGGTCAAAGAGGTCAATCGAAGTAAACGGATAAACCAACCATCCGGACAGCAGTACATTCCGGATAAAATACGGAAGCGCCGTAAAGAATCCGGTCAACAGAAAGCTGCCCGTCTCCTTCCACCTTTTCTGCCGGATCATCTGTATCGCCGGATACCATACCAGCAGCAGAATCACAGCTCCCGAAAGCTTCATCGTCAGAATGGTTACTCCCAGTACACAAAGCATGGCGTAGGGAAAGTAATCCGTAACCCTATCCTCCACCAGTGTCAGCCACCGGATCACTACATAAAATACCAGCAATACCATAAAATAATCGGATGCCGGTGAAATCATTTCATCAAAAATATTAAACAGGTAGTACACCGCCATCACACGTGCAAAATCTGACAGCCGGAAGCGCGTGCTTCCCTTCTCCCAGAATCTGCTCACACATACCACGGAAAGAAGCCACGCCAGAAATCCAGCTCCGCAGTGAAAGGACTGTCCTCCCAGAAAGCGGAAGCTGTACAATGCGGTCCATGGAAATGCCGCGCTGTTGTAAGCCAGCCGGCTGTGCAGGTTTCCAAGTCCCCGGATTACTCCGTATTCTTCAATCCACCGGATGCTCTGCGCATGATACAGCCCGGTATCATAATGCTCAATCCCACGGGATGTTCCGTAGGCATACAACAGAAAGAGCAACGCATAAACCATTGCTCTTTTGATATTCTTCTGATTCCATAAATGCTTCAGTTCTTCTGCAAATCTGTCCCGGTAAAGAATCACACCGGCCGCTGCCAGGATGAGCAGCAGCACATTCGCAAGAAATCCTACTTTGTAAAAGACACTGAACATCTGGGCATAGAACACCGTGAATGCCACTCCGGCATACACACAGCCGGACCATGTCCGATGCGGTTCCCTGCGAAACTCTTTCTCCCGCTTTCTCCGGAATCCGGCCAGCAATTCATAACAGCCAAATCCGAGTAAGTAGCAGGTAATCAAAATGTAAAGAAAAATACCAATTACGGAAATCATTAGCGATTCTTATATTCCTCGCAGCTCATTCCTGCGATCTCTTTCATATCTGCATCCATCATCATGGCAACCAGACCCTTGAAGTCTACATCTCTCTTCCAGCCAAGTGTCTTCTCGGCCTTCGTGCAATCGCCCCAGAGGAATTCCACTTCTGCGGGACGATAGAATTCCGGATTCACATCCACAAGAAGTCTGCCTGTTGCAGCATCGTATCCCTTCTCGTCCACTCCGGTTCCTTCCCAGCGGATCGTAATTCCAAGCTGCCTAAAGGATTCCTCTACGAACTCACGGACGGTATGGGTTTCATTGGTGGCAAGCACGAAATCGTCCGGCTTGTCCTGCTGAAGCATCATCCACATACCCTTTACATAGTCGCCTGCAAATCCCCAGTCACGCTTGGCATTCATATTCCCAAGGCTTAATTTCTCCTGCTTACCTGCCATAATGTTTGCAATGGCAAGCGTAATCTTACGCGTCACGAAATTCTCTCCACGTCTCGGAGATTCATGGTTAAAGAGAATACCGTTGCATGCAAACATGTTATAGGATTCTCTGTAGTTTACGGTGATCCAGTAGGAGTAAAGCTTCGCTGCTCCATACGGGCTCTTCGGATAAAACGGTGTCTTCTCACTCTGCGGTGCTGTTTCCGGGATTCCTCCAAACAGCTCAGAGGTGGAAGCCTGGTAATATCTGCAGTTACCACCATTGACACGAATGGCTTCGAGAAGCTTTAAGGTGCTTACGCCCGTTGCTTCTGCGGTATATTCGGGAACCTCAAAGGATACGCCGACATGGGACTGTGCAGCCAGATTATAAACCTCATCCGGGCGGATTTCAGCAATCAGTCTCATCAGATTGCTGGAGTCGGTGGTATCTGCATAGTGTAAGAAAAACTTCACTTTATTGTATTCGGAATTGAGAATGTGGTCGATACGTGCCGTATTGGAAATACTGTGTCTGCGCACCAGACCGTGAACCTCATATCCCTTCTCTAACAGGAACTCGGCAAGATATGAGCCGTCCTGTCCTGTAATACCTGTAATTAATGCTATCTTCTGCATAGAATTCTCCTTTTCCTTATTTATACTCTTTTATACTCTGCCTGATTCAGTGTTATATTTATAACAATCTCTCTTAAGCGAAAAATTGCATATTACACATTCCAACTGCAATAATAATTCCCAGAATCGCTCCCATCAGTACCTGCAGCGGTGTATGTCCAACAAATTCCTTAAGTGCTTTCTCGGCATCGATATTCTTTCCCATCTGGGTAAAAATCTCCATCATTTCATTCAGTACCTTACCCTGCTTGCCGGTTTCCTGACGCACACCCATCGCATCATACATCACCACAATTGCAAAGACCGCCGCCAGTGCAAATTCAAAGCTTCCGCCACCATACCGGATTCCGGTTGCCGTTGCAAGTGCACATACCGTTGCCGAATGGGAGCTCGGCATTCCTCCGCCCCCTACCAGCCGTTCTGCGACAAACTGTTTATTCACAATAATATGAATAATCGTTTTCAGAACCTGTGCAACAAACCAGCCGGTGATTGCTGACATGAAAATAATGTTATGTGTTAAGTCTGTTAAAAATGTCATCCTATTTCATTCCTTTAATGTAACTTTCAATTGCATCGTGCCAGTCTGCAAACCGGTAATCGGAGGTAAGCCTTAACATATAGTTCTCCAGAATGGAATAGGAAGGACGCGGTGCCTTCGCTGCAAATTCTTCACTTGTAATATGATTTACCCTCGTATTCCTTCCTGCAAGACGGAAGATCTCTTCTGCAAAGTCTGCCCAGGAGCAGCTCCCTTCGCAGGTCGCATGGAACAGTCCGTAATTCTCGGTAAAGAGCAGATGTGCAATTGCTCCTGCAAGCTCCTTCGTACTGGTAGGACTTCCCACCTGATCCCTGACAACACTGACCTGATCGTTGGTCTCCGAAAGACGCAGCATCGTCTTCACAAAGTTCCTGCCATCACCATAAAGCCATGCGGTACGGAAGATAAAGAAACGGTCTGCAAACTGCTTTACCATGTTCTCACCCTGCAGCTTCGTTTTCCCATATATGCCCTGCGGATCCGGAGTATCAAACTCGATATATGGATGATCCGACTTCCCGTTAAATACATAATCCGTAGAAATATGAACCATCTTCGCGCCGGTCTGCGTTGCTGCAATACTTAAGTTGCGGGGACCGATGGCATTAATGCGGTAAGCATTGTCCACATCGGTTTCACAGGCATCGACTGCGGTATGTGCAGCACAGTTGATAATCGCATAAGGCTTTACCTCACGTGCCAGCTTTAATACCTCGTCAATATTCGTAATATCCAGCTCGTTTACATCTGTATTTACAAACTCAAGCTCCGGATTTCCTGCAAGCTCCAAATTAATGGCCCGTCCTAACTGACCATTGCATCCTGTTACAATTATTTTTTTCATCATAAGCCTCCATGATAAACTCTTTTACTATTTTACCCTTTTCTTACCATTTTCACAAGTGTAATTCCAATTTAATAGCATTTCGTCTGCAGAATCACTATTATATGTCCTTAAAATTTATCAAAGCTTAATAATTTTGTTAGTGACTGCTTATTCTTCCTATGCTATAATAGGCAATGTGAGTTTTTAACCCACAGAATTACAGAAAGCGAGGAATTTATCATGAAGTACTTAAAGGCGTTATCCATAGTTGCCTTATCGGCAGCTTTTATATTAACCGGCTGTGGAAAAGATACAGAAGAAGTTCAGCCTGTTGTCGAGCCCATCATCCAGTCTCAGCCGGCTAAGGAGGAAACCACGCAGGAAGAATCTGTAGAAGAAGAAACTGCAGATGAGGACGTTCCCCCGGAAGAAGGAATGGTCCGCAGCCCTCTTACCAACGAATGGATCAGTGGTGATCTTGAAAATGCAAGACCTATTGCAATCATGTCCCCGAACGATTCCGGTGCATTGCCGCATTATAATCTTTCCAAAGCCGATATTCTTTATGAATGTCCGGTAGAGGGAGGAATCACCAGAAGCATGGCTGTTATTAAGGACTGGGAAGGCTTAGACCGGATCGGTAATGTCCGCAGCTGCCGTGACTATTTTGTATACTGGGCATTAGAGGCAGATTCTATTTATGTTCATTTTGGCGGGCCTTTCTATATTAATGATATTATCGAGCGTGAAGGAACAGACAATATTACAGGATGTAATTATGGCGAAACCCATCATGATGGATTATATGCCAATGCATTTTACCGTACCACAGACCGTAAGGCTCCCCAGAATGCTTACGCAAGTGCAGACGGCATCAACGAAGCAATCGACAAATTAGATTATTCCAAAACCTACCGTGACCAGTACTATCAGGGTGCACATTATAAATTTGCTCCCTCCAGCACACCGAACACTTTGGAATCCTACAGTGATGCCATTGATGCAAAGGAAATTGATTTAACTCCTGCTTATCCGATTACCAAGACCTCGTTCAGCTACAATGCGGATGACGGTTTATATTACCGCAGCATTTACGGCAAAGCTGATGTAGACGGTGCTACCAACGAACAGCTTTCCTTCAAGAACATCATCATCCAGAGCACTTATTATGAAGTGCGTGATGCGAAGGGTTATCTGGCATTCCAGGTACATGACACCACCAGAGATGGTTACTATATTACCAACGGTAAGGCAATTCATGTAAACTGGAAAAAGACCGCCGATTACGAACCGACCAAATACTATGATGACAACGGCAACGAAGTAGAATTCAATACCGGTAAGACCATGGTATGTATCATTAAGGACGGTGACAGCTTCTTAGCTGATGGTGTTTCCATCAACTAATACAGCATCACTTAACGGCAAATACTCTATAAACAATACAAAAGGCAGGAATCTACATGTTTTCCTGTCTTTTTATTTTGGGCAAATTGTGTTAAACTGTAACTATCGAGAACTTAGGGGAGGGTTATACGTGAATAAATTCAAGCACTTATCCTTACTTACATTATCTGCTCTGCTGATTGTTTCCGGTTGCACCGCATGCAGCAAAACAAATAATGATACCACACCTTCCGTGGATGTGATCACAACCATACCGGAAAATGCGAAAGATTCTTCCGCTGATTCCTCAAACAATGATTCGTCAACTGATGACGCAGAGGCTGCTGCCACTCCTTCCCACGAAGGAATGGTACGAAGCCGGCTGACGAACGAATGGGTAGATCCTTCGGTTGCTTCTACCAGACCGATTGCCGTCATGATTCCGAATTCAAAAACGGCGAGCCAGTACGGCATCTCACAGGCCGATATTCTTTATGAATGTAATGTGGAAGCCAGCATGACACGTCTGATGGCAATTTTTGATGATTGGAGCAGCTTTGATAAACTCGGAAATATCCGGAGCTGTCGTGACTATTTTGCTTACTGGGCATTTGAATGGGACGCTGTGATTGTCCATTACGGTGGCCCGTTTTATATGGATGAGGTTATGAGCCGCAACGATACCCAGCACATTGACTGTATTGATTACGGCAGCTCCTATTACCGGGATGTAGCAAAGAACGATTACGACAATGCCTTTACCAGCACAAAGCTTCTGGAAAAGGCCATGGATTATTATGGTTACTCTGATAAGTACCGCAGCGGCTATGCAGATGAACAGCATTTTCTCTTTGCGGATGACGAAGTTCCCAATACTCTGGATCAATATACAGATGTCCTTACTGCTGCGAAGGTAGATATGTCACTTGCTTATCCGGTCACTAACTGTTACTTCATCTATAATGAAAAGACCGGACTCTATGACCGCTACCAGCATCTTTCCCGCGATGTGGACGGTCCGCATATTGATCTTGCCAATGACCAGCAATTATCCTTTAAAAATATTCTGGTACAGAACACCTATTATGAAGTTCGCGACCAGAAGGGTTATCTGGCTTTCCAGTGTCACGACACTACAAGAGATGGCTGGTTCTTCACCAATGGAAAGGGAATTCATGTTACCTGGGAAAAGACCTCCGATTACGGTGCAACCAGATACTATGATGATGACGGTAACGAGATTCTTCTGAATACAGGAAAAACCATGGTTTGTATTCTTGCAGACGGAGATTCCTTCACGGTCGATAACAAAGTAATTTCCTCGGCACCATAACCTGTGAATCATGTATGGTTGCTAAACGCTCCAGACAAAATAAAAAGCGCTGCCAATGGCAGCGCCCTTTCTTTCCTTACCGGTTATTCTGTTTTATTCACCTAATCCATTCTCAATTGCAGTAACCAGAGAATGCAGTGCTTCTGCCTCATCTTCCCCATCACAGCAGAATTCAATTTCATCGCCGCACTTCACACATGCACCAAGTACACTCAATACGCTCTTGGCATTTGCAGTATTTCCACGAAATGTAAATGTGATCAATGACTTGAATTTCATAGCCTCCTTGCACAGGATTCCGGCTGGTCTTAAATGAAGACCTGTAGGATTCTTAATAATCACCTTCTGACTTACCATACTTCCATCCTCCTATAACATGACATTCTGAATAAGGTCAGCAAGTTCCTTTGCATCATGCTCGATCATCTTCTGGTCTTTTCCTTCGATCATGACACGAACCTTCGGTTCCGTTCCGGAAGGTCTGATCAGAACTCTGCCCTCACCCGCAAATTTATCCGTAAGCTTCTGAATTGCTTCCGCAATTTCAGGGTACTCCATGTACTTCTCTTTCTTATGGTTCGGCACCTTTGCATTGACAAGTGCCTGCGGCAGTACTTCCATAACGGAAGACAGTTCTGAAAGCGGCTTGCCGGTCTCTACAAGAACCTGTAGCAAATGAAGGGCGCTCAGCAGACCATCACCTGTCGTATTCTCTTTGAGGAAAATAATATGTCCGGACTGTTCACCACCAAGACTTGCATCAATTTCCTTCATACGCTCTAATACATAACGGTCGCCAACCTTCGTCTGTTCAATGTGGATTCCGTTTTTCTCACCCATAATAAAGAAACCGAGATTACTCATTACGGTTGCTACGATCGTATCATTGTTCAGCTCACCATTCTGCTTCATATGGTTACCAATGATCGCCATAATCTGATCACCATCAACCACGTTACCAAGCTCATCTACTGCAAGAAGGCGATCGGCGTCTCCGTCAAAAGCCAGACCAATCTGTGCCTTTTCATATACAACACGTGCCATCAGCTCTTCCATATGGGTGGAACCACAGTTAGCATTAATATTGGTTCCATCGGGCATGTTATGGATTGCTACCACATTACCGCCCAGTTCTTTCAATGCTTCTACGGAAGTGTAATAAGAAGCTCCCTCTGCACAATCCACCACGATCTTCATTCCGGTCAGCTCCACCTTTACGGGCTGAATGGAATGATTGATGTATTCTTCTCGTGCATCGGTGCGATATTTGATCTTTCCGACATTCGCTCCAATTGGGAACTTGATCGGACTCATATTGTCCCGGATAATGGCTTCGATCTCATCCTCCAGGGAATCCGGAAGCTTATATCCGTTTCCGTCAAAGAATTTAATTCCATTAAACTCCACCGGATTGTGGGATGCGGAAATCACAACACCTGCATCTACCTTATATTTTCTGGTCAGATAGGCTACCGCCGGTGTGGGAATCACGCCTACATAGACAGCGTTCGCGCCAACCGAACAAATACCTGCCATCAATGCATTTGCCAGCATATCTCCTGAAATTCTCGTATCGCATCCAACCATAATCGTTGGTCTATGCTCATTTTCTTTCGTAAGAACATAGGCTCCTGCCTGACCCAGCTGCATAGCAAGCAATGGTGTTAATTCATCATTGGCTACTCCTCTTACACCATCTGTACCAAATAATCTGCTCATGTTTTAATATATTTCCTTTCTATTCTTGTTTTGCTGATATATGCACAACTACCTCTACCGGCTCCAACAGACGTACATCGTCCGGAAGTCCGAAGCTCACTTCCATAGTATAGAAGCCTTCCTGCAGTTCCTCAAGACTGAATTTTTCCATCAGGTCATTGATATCAATCGTTCCTTCCAGACTCGATGCCTGAACCTCGCTCAGATCCTGTGCCAGCCCGATCACCTCAATGATAAAGGTCTCTTCCACACCAGATACGCTTGCCGTAAACCCATCCGGCAGATTTGTCACATGAATCCTGCTTTCTCTCATTTCAATCTTCTTGGAAATTTCGGGCTCAATATCCACCGTTACTGCCACAACACTGTCTGCCAGATCAACTAACTGGACATTATCCGGCAGATACTGCAACAGATCGATTTCCTCTGTAAAGGCATCACTCTTATTCGTCATATCCAGCAGTTCTGCCGGGATATCAATACTCTGGATCTTCTTAAGGACACTGCTCTTTCCACAGATCGTTACGGTCTGCAGATCACACTCCACATTACCGGTAAATCCATAACCGTAAGTCGGTTCACCCTGCGTATGGAATACAAGTGGAACTTCCTTGGTCTGCAAAATGGATACCTGAACATTTACGCTCTTAATATTCTGTGTAATATTCGGATCATCCACTGCATTGCCATCAGCGTCATAGAGCCGGATTTCCGCGCTGGTACTGATATCACTCGTAAATCCGGTTACGGTAATCTCTGCTACCGCTTTGGAAACAGAAGTAACTACCGATTCCGGTCCGGAAATCCGGACCAGGTTCTGATCCGTTGTAATATCGCCAACCATGTAGCCATTGCTGACCTCACCGGAAATCTTCGTCCCCAGAGCCATGGTCTTGGTCTTCTTATTCTCAATATTCAGCTTCACAGTATCGCTGCTGGGTGTAATACTGTTAATCTGATCCTGGTTAATGTTTGTAGACAGCTTAATGGAAACCGTATCGAGACTGCTGATATTACTTACATCCGCTGTCGCCACGATATTACTTTCGGACATACTGGATACCACAGATCGCGGTCCCCGGATCGTCACCCTGCTGATGACATCGGAATTCTCCAGCACCTGATACACTCTGCCCGACTCCGTAATTGCATCGGTATTTTCCAGAACGACCGGCACATTATAAAACGATTTTGAAGTCGTCGGGTTTCCAATACTGGTTCCAACGAGCCACAACACAATAGAAAACAATACAGAGATCAGCTTCAGGCCAAGATTTGTCGTCAGTTTGTTTTTCATTTCGACCACCTGCCCTTCCACACAATCCGTTTACGGCTGTCTTCTTCGGATTTGTTCTGCAGATCACTCAGTCTTGCCCGAAGCCGTTCAGCATCTACATTCCGTTCCAGATCGCCCCTGTAAGCCACACTGATCTTTCCGGTTTCTTCCGAAACAATAATGGTAAGGGAATCTGTTACCTCAGAAATACCAACTCCGGCACGGTGTCTTGTGCCAAGTTCTTTACTTAAACGCATGTTGTCAGAAAGCGGCAGATAACAGGTTGCAGAGGTCACCCGGTCACCACGCACAATCACTGCTCCATCATGCAGCGGTGTATTGTGCTCGAAAATATTAATCAATAACTGGCTTGTTACTACTCCGTCAATCTCAATTCCTGTCCGTTCGTAATCGGTCAGGGACTCATCCTTTTCCATAACAATGAGGGCTCCTGTTCTTGCCCTTCCCATTTCTACACATGCTTTCACAATTTCATTGATGGTCTTATCGGAGAAGCGGCCGCCTTCCGGTCCTCTGCCTACCGTAATCGGAATAATGCTGCTGATAATGTTCTTTCGTCCCAGCTCCTCTACGGCTCTCCGTAACTCCGGCTGCAGAATAACCACAACTGCCGTAACGGCCACGCTGAACAGGTTATTCACAATCCAGAGAATGGTATTCATTTCAAAATAAGCTGCAAACAGGATAAATACTGCAATAACCAGAATTCCCTTTAACAGGGACCAGGCCTTGGTATTTTTAATCCATACCAGTATATGATAAATCAAAAATGACAATATGATGATTTCTACAATATCTGTCCATCGGATTCCCGACATTCTGGACACATAAATTGCTATCTGTTCGATTGCATGCTTCATCGGTTAACTCCATATCCTTTTATTTATGGGATTGGGAAGGTACAGGTTTCCGTTTATGGGAATTGATCTTCTTTACCGTCCGTGACGGAGCTGCTACGTTAATCTTCGGAATTGCTTTCACGTAGTAATAATATTCGTCATCCTCAAACTGAACCTTCTCTGTCCTGCTATAATCTACACTAAACACAAAAAACTCAACAACCTTGGCAGCCAATACGGAAATGATCGTTCCAATAATCAACATGGCAATGGATCCGTTCGTATCAAATATCAGATCCCCCACCAGAAGAATCATCATATCTGCCAGGGCTCCTGCCGCAATGGCAATGGTCCAGGCATAATCAATTGCCAGACGTTTTATGAAATAAACCAGAATAATCGTTACAGAAAAGGCAACGATCATCAGCATCATTTCTTTGTTATTAATCAACCCGTCAATCACGAAACGAAACTTTGCTGCCATATCTTCTGTTTCCATGGAAGAAATTGCAGTTGCACTGTCCGATATATGCTTAATAAAACTGCTCACAATCACACCACAGGCTACGGATACCGCAGAAGCCGGTGTTCCCACAAGTCCCATGGTAAGTGGAACCACATAGGGAATCCCCATTGCTGTACAGATCGGTGTCAGGACTACTGCCAACGTATCCTTAGGGGAAAAGCGGAAATATAACAGAAATAATACCAAAAACAACACCAGACCAATTGCCGCGCATTCAATGGACAAGGCATATAGATGTAACAGCACAAATAATGCTGCCACAACAATAATAAAGTTGGTCGGCATAAAGGAACACATCAATGCGGCAATCAAAACAACAGAAATATTATCAATCTTCTGCATAAATCCAATTTTACCGTTAATGGTCATCAAAGTGACAAGCGCTAAAATCAACTTTCCTATTGGCTTTAAATAAATTTCATATTTACTTACAAAGTTCTTTATATACTGCTTTGCTACGAGTAAACTGGTCATAAATATATCCTCTTACTTATTGTTATTCATATTGTAACCGTTCAGCCGTGCTCATTCATAAGCTGCCGCTTTGCACAATTTGGCTGACATATTTTCGTGTTCTCCGGCAGCTTATTTCATGTCGGGCGTCAGCCCTATAGAAATGATTGTATTTGCTGCCCTTTGTGAGCAAGCTCCCTCGGTCATCTTATACAATCATTTCTGCATGGCTGAACTGTTACTTCATGTTTTCCAATGCTCTCAAACCGGCATAATAGCGCTTAAGCTTCTTCTTCGCCTTGCTGTAACGGCTTGCATAGACCACATAGGTAATCACGCCATAGGCTGCCGCAACACAGAGATAGATAATCACCACGCTCTTGCCAAATTCCATCAGATCCAGCTTATAAATATCATGCATGAGATCCTCGAAATTATAGAACAAATACAAAGCAAAGACAGCCACAAAGGAAATTGTAACTGCGATAATCGATTTCAATACCTGAAATCCAATATAGTCATTTCGATAATAGTTTACAATATTCAGATTCTTCCTGCCCTCACGCTTCTCAAAAGCAGCAAGCTTCGTCATCCGAATAATCTTTTCTTCATTGAGCATAATCTTTTCCTTTGGATTTATAAGTAACGCATACGATCACGTTCACTTATATTTCTGGACGGCTGTCTGGTCGGTGCAGCAGGCTGCTTATTAACTCCCATGGCCTCACGGAATCCATTGGTCATTGCTGCCTTACATTTATCACAGTAACGTCCGGAACGGATCATCGCACCACATCCCTCGCAGGGAATCCGGATCGGTGAATCGTCAGCAAACTGCAGACGTTCCTCGCGAATCCACTGTCGGATCTGCGAAGGCTCTACATTACATTCCCTTGACACCTCAGCAATATCTGCACCATGATGATCCATAACATATTCCTTGACCACCTGAAATACTTTCTCCTGTTCTTCTACACAATGAGGACACAGTATCGGTCCCACAACATAATTAAATATCCTGCCGCATTTCCTGCAATTTCTTACATTCATGGAATCACTCATCCTTCCTGTCTCTAATTAGTTTCCTCTTCCGATTGCCACTGTCAAAACGTAAACCTGACAATCCATATGCTGCTGTATTACCTGTGCAATCGCATCCATGGTACTGCCTGTTGTATAGATGTCATCTATTATAACAATCGTATTTAATTTTACATCATTTCTAACTATTTTGAAAGCCTTTTTCAAATTATTTTGTCTTTCCTGCACTCCAAGATCCTTTAGTGGCACAGTATCCGTCTCCCGCACCAGCCAGTTCTCCAGTACGGGGATTCCCGTATAGGCAGATAGGCGTTCTGCCAGCACTGCCGCCTGGTTGTAACCACGCTTTTTCATACGCTTTTTATGAATCGGCACCGGTATCAGTGCATCCGGCCTGACCGTCCGGAGCCATTCTTTTGTCCGCCGGTACATCTCCCATACAAAAAAGTCCGCATATTCCCGCCTTCCCTGATTCTTAAAACGGAACATGGCATCCGACACACTTGCATACTGGAAAACGCTTCTCCCCTGAATATAAGCATGTTCCCTGCTTCTGCAGTCTTCACAGTACTCCTGTTCTTCCATAAGCTGCTTTCCACACTTCATGCAAAAAGGCTCCTCAACATAACGAAGCTCCTCCCTGCAGGACGGGCATACCGGCTCCTTTCCCGCCTCGACCGGCTCATCACACACAATGCATCTCCTTGGAAAAAGGAGCTCCACAATTTTGTCTTTTACCACGCACGATCCTCACTTTCCAGCTCCAGTATCCGCCTGCCAAGTCCGGTATACCGGTGATACTGGTTTTCATTCTCAATCATACCGTCTATCACTTCCTGACTTCCCAGAATGGTCACACATTTTCTGGCTCGCGTCACGGCTGTATACAGCAGATTCCGGTTCATCAGCATTTTCGGTCCGGAAAGCAGCGGAAGCAGTACCGCCGGGTACTCACTTCCCTGTGACTTATGTATCGTAATTGCATATGCCAGTTCAATTTCATCCAATTGGGAAAAGGTATATTCCACCAGACGGTGTTCATCGTATTCCACCTGTACGGTTGAGGATTCCTCACGGATTCTGCGAATTGTTCCGATATCTCCGTTAAACACACCGCTTCCGCTGTCAATCCGGATGCCATATTGACTCACGATCTCCCATTCCAGCTGATAGTTGTTCTTAATCTGCATTACCTTATCACCCTCGCGGAAAATTCGTTCCCCAGTCATATGCTCCTGCTTGGACGGGTCTGCCGGATTCAAATATCTCTGCAGGATCTCATTGAGTGTTTCCACTCCCAGACTTCCCTTCCGCATCGGTGTTAGGACCTGGATATCGTAAGGCTGCGCTTCCACATACCGTGGCAGCTTCTCCGTAATCAGCTGGATCATGTGCTTATAGATGACCTGCACATCATTTCTCGGCAGGAAAAAAAAGTCCTTACTTTTGTTATTGAGCGCAATCTTCTGCCCCATATTAATGCGGTGGGCATTCATGACAATGTCGCTCTCCCCGGCCTGCCTGTAAATTTTCTTAAGCATTACAGTTGGAAAGCTTTTACTCTCAATCAGATCCTGCAGTACCTGACCGGGACCTACACTTGGTAACTGATCCACATCCCCTACCAGAATCAGCCGTGTTCCGACACTGACCGCCTCTAAAAGAGACTGGAACAGATAAATATCTACCATCGACATCTCATCAATAATCACCACATCCGCTTCTAACGGATTCTCCCCGTTTCTTTCAAAACGGGCGCGGCTTCCATCCTCCATGCCTCCGTTAATTTCCAGCATCCGGTGGATCGTCCTTGCCTCATAACCAGTCGCTTCCGTCATCCGCTTCGCTGCTCTTCCCGTCGGTGCTGCCAGCAGAATGTCCATTCCTTCTTCATCAAAGTAACGGATAATGGTGTTAATTGTTGTCGTTTTTCCTGTTCCGGGGCCACCGGAAAGAATCATGATGCCATGCTTCACGCATTCCAGAACCGCGTTCTTTTGCAGCCCATCGAGTTCTAAGCCCTGCTCCTTTAAGATACGCTGCAGAATCGTTTCAATTCGTTTTTCCTCCGAATCAAGAAGCTCTGACTCCATCAGGACATTCAGCTCCCGCAGCATTCTTGCGCAGTTCAGCTCCGCATAATAATAGGAAAACGCATAGACCTCCGGCTCATCAGTTGTCTTTTTCACGACAACCTTATGATCCATATGCAGGTTCTGAATCTGTGCACGGATCGCTTCCTCCGGTACCTGCAACAGATCTGTACTCCTGCGCACCAGCACTCTCATCGGCAGGAACATATGTCCCTCGAGGGACGCCTGCAGCAGTGTGTAAAGAATTCCGCTCCGGATCCGGTAATCCGAATCTGTATGAATACCGATCTTCTCTGCAATTTCATCAGCAAGCCGGAAGCCGACTCCCTGAATATCCTCCGCAAGCCGGTACGGGTTCTCTTTCAAAATTCCATACATCCCCATTCCGTATTTTTCGTAGATTTTCACAGCCAGTGTATTGGTAATTCCGTATTTCTGCAAAAAAAGAAAAGCCTCACGGATTTCCCTTTTCTCAATCATCTGATCTGTAATCTGCTGTGCGATCCGCTCACTGATTCCTTTGACTTCAACCAGACGCTCCGGCTCTTCTTCAATAATACGGAAGGTATCCTTGCCAAACCTCTTCACAATACGCTTCGCCAGCGCCTCACCGACACCTTTGATGGCACCGGATCCCAGATAACGTTCCATGCTGAGCAGATCATCCGGCTCCACGACCTTGAAGCTGCTTGCCTTGAACTGGAAGCCATAGCTTGGATGCTCCACATATTCACCGGTAATCTCCAGATTCTCTCCGTTATCTACACCCCGAAAGATCCCTACGCAGATTTCTTCCTCATCATCCACATTCATGGACAGTACCGCATAGCCATTGTCCTTATTCTGATAAATGATATGATCCACATATCCCTTAATCGTTTCCAAATATCTGTCCCTCAAACTTAATACTGGCTGCTTCGTGGAAAACTCACGTAAGCAGCCAGTTTTTCTTCTCCATTATGAAATATTGTCAGTCAATTCCGTAATTACGTTTCATCTGCTCATACAGAGTCTGTGCAAGTCCCAGACCCTGCGTTTCGGTAGATGTCTCTGCAAGCTGCTGGATCGTCTCATCCTTAAAATAGCTTACCAGATTGTTATCGGTGCTCGATGACTCATCCTTAAAACAATCTACTGTCTTCTGCATTTCCTTAAATACCTGTTCAAGGAAGTATGCCTCGAACTGTTTACATGCATCTAAAAGCTCATCCTCTGTTGCTGACGAATAATCGGTATTGTTAATCTGATCCTTTAATTTTGTCTCTGATACGTTCTGATCCTGCAGATAACTTGCATACGCAGAAGATCCAATTCCACTAATGTCCATCTTCATCCTCCGATCCTGCATCAATGCCATGTACTAAAGATTATCTCTTAAGATTGTTGGCTGTCTGCATCATTTCATCGGTTGTCGTAATTGCCTTGGAGTTCATTTCATAAGCACGCTGTGCCACAATTAAGTTGACCATTTCAGTAGCAACCTGCACATTGGAGCCTTCCAGATATCCCTGTACCATCTTACTCTTTTTAAGAGAATTGTTGGTTGCTTCATTGAGTGCCTGGCCACTGGCTCCGGTCACCGCCCACAGGCTGTCGCCCTGTCGTTCCAAGCCTCCGGGATTGTTAAACTGAAACATACCAATCTGCATGCCGATTGGCTGCGGATTATTATTGGCATCCGGATAACAGATTCTTCCGTCTCCGGTAATGGTAATTCTGCTTGTTACATAATTGTTGTTTAAGGTAATGGCTCTTCCTGAAGAATCCAGAACCGGAAGTCCGTCTGTCGTTGTCAGCATCATCCCGTTAGCTCCGTTCGTTGCCCAAGTAAAGTCACCGTTTCTGGTATAGTAAGTATTTCCGTCTTCTCCACGGATTGCAAAAAAGCCCTCTCCTTCAATTGCAAAAGAGGTATCACTGGCAGAATCCAACAGGCTTCCCTGTGTAAAAATGGAATTGATCGAGGAATTCCGCACACCAAGTCCTACCTGGGAGCTGGTCGGCTTCGGATCTCCGTTCGCCGTGGTGGTTGCCGTCTGAAGTGTCTGATATAACAGAGTCTTGAACTGTGCAGCCTGTGTCTTATATCCCATTGTATTTACATTGGCAAGATTGTTGGCAATGGTATCCACATTCGTCTGCTGTGCATTCATACCTGTTGCTGCTGTCCATAAACTTCTAACCATGTCCCGCTACCTCCTATACTTTGCCAAGCTGGTTGGCTGCAATATCAAGTGTTCCGTCATATGTAGTAATGACCTTCTGATTCGTCTCATACGCTCTGGAAACCGTAATCATATTTACCATTTCCGTCACCACAGAAATATTCGAGGTTTCCAGATATCCGGCATATACCTTCGCTGTGGCATCCTTTTCGGTTGCACCGTCAATCGGTTCAAAGTAGTTCTCGCCGTAACGCTTCAGATAATTATAATCCTCAAAATCCGTAACCTGAATCGTCGCTGCGACTTTGCCATCCTGAATGACCTGACCCTGTACATTGATCTGGGTGTCCTTCAGCGGATCAATCTTCACCGGCTGTCCATTCGTTCCAAGAACACGGTCTCCATCCTGTGTCACCAGTTCTCCGGATTCATTCAGGGTAAAGTTCCCGTCTCTGGTATATTTCACAGAGGTTTCCCCCTGCTTATTGGTAAATTCCACTGCAAAAAATCCTTTATCCGTCAGTGCCAGATCATAAGGATTCTCCGTTGTCTTCAAAGGTCCCTGGGAAAAGTCTGTATAGCCTTCGCCAATCTTCACACCGGGATTATGCACACCGGTTCTCTTCGCCAGACGGTATCCTTCAGAGTTATCCTTGATCTTGTATGCAAGGATCGAATCGAAAGACTGTGCTGTAGCACCTTCCTTCTTATATCCGTTGGTATCCGCATTGGCCAGATTATTGGTCAGTACATCCATTCTGTGTTCCTGATTGATCATGCCTGTATAGGCGGTATACAATCCTTTAACCATTCTGTTCTCCCTTAATCATAAACTGTTCCGTACCGTCACAGTTACCTCTAATCCTCTTTATAGCCTGCTAAAAATTCCACATACTTACCGGTTCCGATTGCCACTGCCGTCATCGGATCCTCTGCGGTCATCGTGTTGATTCCGGTCTTCTCTGCAATGAGGTCTTCAAGACCACGGAGCAGGGAACCACCACCGGTAAGAACAATACCACGGTCTGCAATATCGGCTGCCAGTTCCGGAGGAGTCTTCTCCAAAACGCTGTGGATGGTTTCGATAATCTGTGAAGTTGCCTCGCGAAGCGCTTCTTCGGTTTCCTCTGAGGAAACGGTAATGGTCTTCGGCAGACCGGTTACCAGATTACGTCCACGGACATCCATGTAGTCTACTTCCGCACGCTTATAAGCGGAACCAATCTTAATTTTAATATCCTCTGCGGTTCTTTCACCGATCAGAAGATTATGTTTCTTACGCATATAGCGGACAAGTGCCTCATCAAAATCATCGCCTGCAATCTTAATGGATGCACTGACAACCGTACCGCCCAGAGAAATAACTGCGATATCGGAAGTACCACCGCCAATATCCACAATCATGTTTCCGCAGGGCTTGGAAATATCAATTCCTGCACCAATCGCTGCTGCAATCGGCTCTTCGATAATGGATACTTCACGTGCACCGGCCTGCAGAGTCGCATCTTCAACGGCCTTCCGCTCCACCTGGGTAACGCCGCTCGGTACGCAGACTGCAATACGGGGCTTCCGAAATGTCTTCCGTCCCATTGCCTTCTGAATGAAATATTTCATCATCTGTTCTGTAACGCGGTAATCGGAAATAACACCCTGACGCAGAGGGCGCACGGCAATAATATTGCCCGGTGTTCTTCCAAGCATCAGTCTGGCATCCTCACCGATTGCCATAATCTTATCTGTATCTCTATCAAAAGCCACAACAGAGGGCTCCTTAAGGACGACTCCTCTTCCTCTGATGTAAATAAGAATACTTGCTGTTCCCAAGTCAATACCGATATCTGTGTACTGCATTTTCATGTACCCCTTTCTATTCTCACAGCATAATTAATAAATATTATAACCCATACCATAATATTTTCAAAGGGATTTCATAAATTTTTAATTATTTCGGTATTTCTCCACATTTTCTTTATATCTTTCCAGCATCTTCTTCACATATTTTCCGGTATAAGACGTCGGATGCTCTGCTACCTCCTCCGGCGTACCGCATGTCACAACTGTTCCGCCGCGGTCGCCACCATCCGGTCCCATGTCAATAATATAGTCTGCCGTCTTAATGACATCAAGATTATGCTCTATCACGACAACCGTATTTCCGTTATCAGTCAGACGCTGCAGGATTTCTACCAGCTTGTGTACATCTGCGAAATGAAGTCCGGTTGTCGGCTCATCCAGAATATAAATGGTATTTCCGGTACTTCTCCGGCTCAGTTCTGTCGCAAGCTTAATCCGCTGTGCTTCTCCTCCGGATAATGTTGTAGAAGGCTGTCCCAGTTTGATGTAGGAAAGTCCGACATCATTCAGAGTCTCAATCTTGTTGCGGATCGACGGCACATTTTCAAAGAACGGCACAGCCTCTTCCACCGTCATGTCCAGAATATCATAGATATTCTTTCCCTTATATTTTACCTCCAGAGTTTCACGGTTATACCGTTTACCGCCACAGACCTCACACGGCACATACACATCCGGAAGAAAATGCATTTCAATCTTGATAATACCGTCACCGCCGCAGTTCTCGCAGCGGCCTCCCTTGACATTAAAGCTGAAACGCCCCTTCTTGTAACCGCGGGCCTTGGCATCCGGTGTTCCTGCAAACAAATCACGGATCTGATCGAAAACTCCGGTATAGGTTGCCGGATTGGAACGTGGGGTACGTCCGATCGGTGACTGGTCAATATCAATTACCTTATCCAGCTTCTTAATTCCTGTAATATTCCTGTGCTTACCCGGAATGGTTCTCGCACGGTTCAGTTCTCTTGCCAGTGTCTTATACAGAATCTCATTTATCAGAGAGCTCTTACCGGATCCGGATACGCCTGTAACACAGGTAAATACGCCCAGTGGTATTCTTACATCAATATTCTTTAAGTTGTTTTCCTGGGCACCTGTAATCTTAAGCCAGTCCTTAGGCTTACGGCGCGTCTGTGGAACCGGAATCTGCATTCTGCCGCTTAAATACTGACCGGTTAGTGAGCCTTCGATCTTCATGATCTCTTCGGCCGTTCCATGAGCCACCACTTCTCCACCATGGGAGCCGGCGCCGGGACCGATATCCACAATGTCATCGGCTTCCAGCATGGTATCCTCATCATGCTCTACCACAATCAGCGTATTCCCAAGATCTCTTAAATTTTTCAACGTATTTAACAGCTTATCGTTATCCTTCTGATGAAGGCCAATGCTCGGCTCATCAAGAATATAGCACACGCCCACAAGTCCGGAACCAATCTGCGTTGCCAGACGGATACGTTGTGCTTCCCCGCCGGACAGGGTTCCCGTTGCCCTCGAAAGCGACAGGTAATCCAGACCGACATCCACAAGGAATCCGACCCTGGCCCTGATCTCCTTCAATACCTGCTTTCCAATGATCTGCTGTTGTGCGGTAAGTTCCATATTCTGTAAGAATTCATTCAGGTCACAGATCGGCATCGAGGTAATCTCATAAATGTTCTTACCACAAACGGTTACGCTTAAGGACTCCTTCTTAAGACGCATTCCGTTACATTCCTTACACGGAGTAATGCGCATAAAAGTTTCATATTCCTGCTTCATAATATCCGAACCGGTTTCACGGTACCGCTTCTCAGTATTCTTGATAATTCCTTCAAAGGCAATCGGATAAACTCCTTCTCCACGCTGTCCCTTGTAATGTACCTTCACTTCCCTGCCGTTCGTTCCGTAAATCAGCATGTCATAAACATCCTTAGGCAGCTTCTCAATGGGGGTATCCAGGCTGAACTGATATTCCTTCGAAAGAGCACGCAGAACCGCGTTGGTAAAGCTTCCCTCATCCTTACTTGACTGCCAGCCCATGACCTGGATGGCACCTTCGTTAATACTTAGCTTCTTATCCGGAATCATCAGCTCCGGATCAAACTCCATCTTATATCCAAGACCAAAGCAGACCGGACAGGCGCCGAACGGATTATTAAAGGAAAAGCTTCTCGGCTCAATCTCTGAAATACTGATTCCGCAATCCGGGCAGGAAAAGCTCTGGCTGAAATTGATGGTTTCCCCGCCAATCACATCTACCATCAGAAGTCCCTCGGCCAATGCCAGGACATTTTCAATGGAATCGGTAAGTCTGCGTTCAATCTCCGGTTTGTTCACCAGACGATCCACCACAATTTCAATATTATGCTTGATGTTCTTGTCCAGAGAAATATCCTCTGACAGCTCATACATATTGCCATCCACACGGACACGCACATAACCGCTTCGTTTCGCACGCTCAAAGACCTTCGCATGCTCACCTTTTCGTCCACGTACTACCGGTGCCAGAAGCTGGATCTTCGTTCCCTCCGGAAGCTCCATAATCTGATCCACCATCTGATCCACGGTCTGCTTACGGATTTCTTTTCCACAGTTCGGGCAATGCGGAATACCGATTCTGGCATATAACAGACGGAAATAGTCATAGATCTCCGTTACGGTTCCAACGGTGGATCTCGGGTTGCGGTTCGTCGATTTCTGATCAATGGAAATAGCCGGTGACAGTCCCTCGATCTTCTCCACATTCGGCTTTTCCATCTGCCCTAAGAACTGACGGGCATAAGAAGACAGGGACTCCATGTAACGTCTCTGTCCCTCTGCATAAATCGTATCAAATGCCAGAGAAGACTTACCGGAACCTGACAGTCCTGTCAGAACGACCAGTTCATTTCTCGGGATATCCACATCGAGATTTTTTAAATTATGTTCTGCTGCTCCACGGATTTTAATGTATTCACGCGGGCGCATCTTGGCAACCGGAACATGCTGGTCGGATAACTTGATACTCATGGTTCTTACTCCTTTTCCTTCTCTCTCTCGATCTCCTGCAGCTTCATCTTAAGCTCTACCATCTTATCACGAAGCTCGGCTGCCGCCTCGAAATTCAGATCGGCTGCTGCCTTGCGCATCTGCTTCTCCACCCTGGCAATCAGCTTCTTCAATTCGTCCGCACTCATGGATTCCGGATCCTTCTCGAACTGGATCTCTTCTTTGGCAATCGTTCTGGAGATACTGATGAGATCACGGACTGCTTTTTTAATGGTCTGAGGCGTAATATGATGCTCTTCGTTATACTTCTGCTGGATTGTCCGGCGGCGGCCGGTCTCTTCAATTGCCGCTTTCATGGAATCCGTCATGTTATCCGCATACATAATAACGTGTCCCTCTGCATTACGTGCGGCACGGCCTACGGTCTGGATCAGGGATGTTTCCGAACGCAGGAAGCCCTCCTTGTCCGCATCGAGAATCGCAACAAGGGAGATCTCCGGAATATCCAGTCCCTCCCTCAGAAGGTTAATACCAACCAGTACATCAAACACATCCAGACGCATATCCCGGATGATCTGTGCCCGTTCCAGTGTATCAATATCCGAATGCAGGTACTTCACACGGATTCCCACATCCTTCATATAATCGGTCAGATCCTCAGCCATCCGCTTCGTGAGCGTCGTTACCAGAACCTTATTGTGCTTCTCCGTTTCCTTCCGGATCTCCGAAATCAGGTCATCAATCTGTCCTTCTACCGGACGGACGAAAATCTCCGGATCCAGCAGTCCCGTCGGCCGGATAATCTGCTCCGTACGCAGCAGCTCATGCTCCTCCTCATACGTGGAAGGGGTTGCGGACACGAACAGCATCTGGTCAATATGCTGCTCGAATTCTCCAAAGCTCAGCGGCCGGTTATCCAGTGCCGATGGCAGGCGGAAACCATAATCCACAAGAGTAGTTTTCCTCGAACGGTCCCCGACATACATCGCCCCGATCTGCGGGATCGTAATATGGGACTCATCAATAATGATGAGAAAATCATCCTTAAAATAATCTAACAAGGTATGCGGCGGTTCCCCCTCCCGCATACCGTTCAAATGACGTGAGTAGTTCTCAATTCCCGAACAAAATCCTGTCTCACGCAGCATCTCAATATCAAAGTTCGTCCTCTCAGAAATACGCTGTGCTTCCAGAAGCTTATCCTCGCTCTTGAAAAAGCGCACGCGCTCCTCCAGTTCTTCTTCCAGTGCCTCACAGGCCTTATTAATCTTCTCCTGCGGTACGACATAGTGTGATGCCGGAAAGATGGTAATATGCTGCAGTGATGCATGCACCTTACCGCTTAAGGGCTCAACCTCTGTAATACGATCGATTTCGTCTCCAAAGAACTCTACCCGGATGAGATAATCACCGCCCTGTGCCGGATAGATCTCAAGCACATCGCCCCGGACCCGGAAACAGCTCCGGTCCAGGTCCATATCGTTCCGGTCATACCGGATATCAATCAGTTCTTTAATAACCTGATCCCGGTCCTTACTCATTCCCGGGCGCAGGGACACCATCATGTCCTGATAATCATCCGGAGAACCCAGACCGTAAATACAGGATACACTCGCCACCACGACAACATCCTTTCTCTCGGAAAGAGATGCTGTCGCAGACAGCCTTAATTTATCAATTTCATCATTAATGGAAGAATCCTTCGCAATATAGGTATCCGATGAAGGAACATATGCCTCCGGCTGATAGTAATCGTAATAGGAGACAAAATACTCCACAGCATTCTCCGGGAAGAATTCCTTGAATTCCCCATATAACTGCCCTGCCAGGGTCTTATTATGTGCAATCACCAGCGTCGGCTTATTCAATGCAGCAATTACATTCGCCATCGTAAATGTCTTACCGGATCCGGTCACTCCCAGCAGCGTTTCAAACTGGTTTCCCTCCCGAAATCCCTTCACCAGCTCTGCAATTGCCTGCGGCTGATCACCGGTCGGCTGATATTCTGATACTAACTTAAAATGATCCATAAAATACTCCTGATCGACTTTACTATCATATATTGATTGAGTCTACATATCACTCGCAAATCCGCACTTCGTGCTCTTCATCCTGCTTCGCAGGATATTTGCTCGTTAATGAGCCCGGAAAACCAAATGCCTCCTTCGGAGTCGCTTGATTTTCTCTGAGGCTCATTATAGCATTCCCATTAAAAAAAGTACAGAGCAAATCGAATGTTTGTTCTGTGGTGGGCGGAAAACAGTTACAGCAGCGATAAATAAGAGCCGTTGCTTAGCGTATACTAATACAACGACTCTTTCTTACTTTACTTATGTATATCGGTTTCAAGCCTGGATTTAGATAAAGAAGCTTCCTGTTACATCGCCATTAATCACATAATAAGCGGTGTTCTCTTCAGGTTTCACATAAAGTTCAATGCTCTTTACATCCTCTTCCTTACCATTTAAATCATATTTCCATACATCCCTGGTAATTCTGATAAGGTCTTCGGAAGTATAAGATTTTCCACTGAACTGGAAGTTTACTTCTTCTTTTACAACGGGTTTCTTAGCAGCGGGTGCCTTTTTCACTGTTTCCTTCTTAACGGTTTCTTTCTTAGCTGCAGGTGCCTTCTTAGCAGGTGCTTTCTTAGCAGCGGGTGTCTTCTTAACTGCCTCTTTCTTAACTTCTGCCTTAACTACGGGTGCTTTTACCTCTGCTGCCTTAACTTCCACCTTTTTCTCTTCAGCCGGTACCTTAGCAACTACTTTTGCTGTTGCTTTCTTTACTTCTGCCATGACTAACTCCTTTCACTTCTTAACCTGACATTTCCCCAATCATTTGATGAAGCATACACTTCAATATGATGAAGCATACACCATAAGCCCCTGCTTGTCAACAATTCTGCGCTAAACTGTCACTTTTCAGTTACTGCTCACACAGCAGCCAGACACCTGCTGTCAGACTGTGTAAGAACATGATGTAACACCTTTCAGCCCCGGATCAGGAAGAAAAGAATCACAATAATACCCAGTGCAATCCGGTAATATCCAAACACCTTAAAGTCATGCTTCTTAATATAACCAAGCAGGAACTTAATCACGAAGAAAGATACCACAAATGCAACAACCATGCCGACTGTAAGAATTGCTCCCTCCATGGAAGTCATGGACGCACCTGCAAGGAACTTCACTCCCTTTAAGAGGCTTGCTCCAAACATAACCGGAATGGCCAGGAAGAAGGTATACTCTGCCGCAACCGTTCTGGATACACCAAGCAGCAGTGCTCCGACGATGGTTGCTCCCGAACGCGAAGTACCGGGAAAAATTGCTGCAATCAGCTGAAACATACCGATCCAGAAAGCAAGCTTATAATCAATTCCGTCTAAGGCTGTCACCTTCGCCTTCTTTCCTTTATGGTAATTCTCAATCACAATAAATGCAATACCAAACAGAATCAGCATAATTGCTACGGTCTGATAATTGTAAAACAATGCTTCTAACTGTTCATCAAAGAGCAGACCGACTATGGCTGCCGGTACACAGGATACCAGAATGTGAAACCAGAGCTTGAAAATATCCCATTTCACAAAGGCTCCGACTCCGTCCTTTGCCAAAGGCTCTTTATTATCCTTCTTTCCAAATGGCCAGATCTGATTCCAGAACAGAATCACAACGGCAAGGATTGCTCCAAGCTGGATCACCACTTCAAACATACTGTAAAATTCTTCCGATACATTCAGGGACACAATTTCATTCAGCAGAATCATATGTCCGGTACTGCTGATCGGAAGCCACTCCGTAATCCCCTCTACAATACCAAACAGAATTGCTTTTAAGATTTCGATCATAATCTTTTATTTCCTCTCAAAATGATGCCTTGTAACTGTTCTGCACCTTCACAGTTACTGTGCAAAATCAGCTTTACTGACAGTATTTTGCACTACTGAATCATATTCACGGTTTCAGCCGTAAATGTTTCGACCTGTACGAAATCGTTATGTCTTTCATACTATCCATATGACAGGATCACTATAGAATATGAAACTTTTTAGTAATTTTCCTTCACAAACCTGCGAAGTGCGGTAAGCGAACGCTCCACCTTCTCCGTATCAATGCAGTAAGCCATACGGAAATATCCCGGAACACCGAAGCTGTCGGAAGGAACCAGCACAAGATCGTACTTTAAAGCCTTCTGGCTGAATGCTACTGCATCCTCTTCAAGCGCCTTCGGGAAAATATAGAAGGTTCCGCCCGGTTTCACACACTCGAATCCAAGGCTTGTCAGTTCATTGTATAACAGGTTCATATTCGTTTCATAAACCGTCATATCCGAGGTCATGTCCACTACCTCTGAAACAGCAAGCTGGATAATGGAGGAAGGACAGTTGTGTCCGATTCCCCTGGAAATCTGTGCACAGATCGCACTGATCAGTTCCGCATCCGTGCATCTGGGATTGACTGCCACATATCCGATACGTTCTCCCGGCAGGGATAAGGACTTGGAATAGGAATAGCAGGACAGGGTATTGTCATAAAATTTGGATACATAAGGAGCTTCCACTCCGGCGAACACAATCTCACGATATGGTTCATCGGAAATCAGGAAGATATCATGTCCATATTCCTTCTGTTTTGCATAAAGCAGATCTGCAAGCTTCTGTAAGGTTGCTGCACTGTATACCACACCGGACGGATTGTTGGGGGTATTGATGAGGACTGCTGCCGTCTTTTCATTCAGCATTTCCTTAAGCCGGTCAAAGTTAATCTGAAAGTCCACAGTATTCGCCGGCACCACCTTAAGCGTTGCCCCGGTCATATTGATATATGGATTATACTCCGGGAAAAATGGCGCAAAGGTCAATACCTCATCCCCCGGCTTCGTCACGCAGCGGACCGCATGTGCAATCGCTCCGGCTGCACCTGAGGTCGGAAAAATGTGCGCTGCCTTATAATCCATGTCAAATCTGCGGTTCAGGGATTCTGCAATCTTTTCTCTCACTGAAGTGATTCCAAGACTTGGGCTGTAGCCGTGAATTTCCATGGAGCTTTTCGTCTGAATGAGATGAATCATCTCTTCATTAAATGCATCCGGGACCGGCACGGACGGATTGCCGAGACTGTAGTCAAAGACATTCTCATATCCTATCTCTTTTCCCCGTGCTGTTGCAAATTCGGAGAGCTGACGGATGACCGATTTTCCCTCCAGCATTTTCTTATATTGTTCATTAATCATCTGATTTGTTTCCTCCTTCATCAGATTTTATCTGATTTGCTTCCAAAATTTCTTTTACAATCTTTGGATCAATCTTCTGAATGACCTGCTCAGAAGGCATTGCCGTATAGTAGCCCTGAATCAGATCCACGCCATAGGAAATCACTGTTTCCAGCTCCTCCTTCGTTTCAACACCCTCCGCCAGACACTGAATATTATTCTGCTCCGCAAATTCCACGGTATTCTTCACGAACATCTGCTTATTGACATCATCCTGGATCTCCGTAATCAGATACCGGTCAATCTTAATGACATTCGGTTTGTAACGCAGCAGATTCACAATATTGGAATATCCGGTTCCATAATCATCTACCGCAAACCGGCATGGCTGCCCCTGATCAGTCAGGTTCATGATCCGCCTGATCTCTTCGGCCGTTGTTTCATCGCGCTCGGTAATTTCAATCGTGCACTGGGAAAGCAGATCCGAGTACTGTTTTACCAGCTGTTCCTTGTCCCCTCCCTCGATGAAATATCCCGGAATACTGTTGATAAAAATATATTTATCCTTAAAAAGCGCAAGGTGCTCACTTGCATAAGTGAGTACATTATTGAATGTTGCATATTCGACCTCGTACAGCCTTCCATATTCCTCCGCAGTGTCCAGAATTTCATCCGGCCGCAGTCCGATTTCCGGTGGTGTACGCATCAACGCCTCATACCCATAAATCTCACCTGTTTTCGCACTGACAATGGGCTGGAATACATAATAAAACAGATTCTCGGACAGCAATGTTTCAAACAACTGATATGTGTCCTTCGCTGTCTTTCTTTCCTTTAAGGCCTTACCACCACCCTGTTTCAGACGGTTCAGGTAAAGCTCTCCCATAGCGACCTTAACATAGGTCTTCATATCATTATTCCAGCCGGCTGCCGCTGTCGTACAGCCACAGTTGACCTCCACGAAGTATTCCTTATCCTGTGTCTTATTAAAGCTCTCTATGAAACGGTAAAAGGCACGGCCCGAATCATTGATAATCGATCCGGCTGCACCCTGATCCTCTGCTTCGTTAATAATGCAGAAGCTGTCATCTGATATCCGGGCCGTCACAGTATCCTGCGGATTTGCCATCCGAAGGGCATCCGCTGTAAGCTGCACGGTTTCCTCAACGTCCTTCAGCCCGTAATTTTCATATATAAACTGGTACTTCGGAATGTTGTAAACAGATACGGCTATAGCGCGTTCCTTCCAGATCGGATACAGTTCATTGATTCGCTTCACCAGCCCCTTAAGATTCAGGACTCCTGTAACCGGATCATGATACTGCATTTCCTCAAGGCTGTGTGACATATGATCCTGCTGCACCCTGCTGATAATCAGGCTGAAGGCCAGATTCATCACCTTGGATACTCGGTGTATCTTACTTGCATCCGTCAACAGCTCTTTTGATTTCACAATGTAGTATCCACATACATTGTTCTCTACATAAATGGACTGGAATAAAAACATCGCATCTTCCCTGACTGCCTCTTCCAGATTTGGATACATCTCCGCAGATTTATACAGGGCATAACGATGCCTGTCCAAATTACTATCCAATGAGGAAATCACTATCATTTCCTCCGCAAACGGTCGTCCGGGATCCGGCTTTACATTGCTTCTGGTTGCTGCCAGGAAATCACTGTTCAATGCCACCATGGACTCCGAAAGAATAAAGGAATTCAGTTTATTACCGATAATTCCCATATCAATGGTCTCAACAACACGTTCCACCTGGGAAAGAATAAATTCTTCATGAAGCCGTGTATCCCACAATGAGGCACTCAGCCGGTCTGCACATAACTGATAATCCGGATGGCTCTGCTTCCGACATCCGCAGGATTCCTGGATTGTCAGCGTATATTCTTCAATATCCTGGTACGGTGGTTTGTTTTTTTCAAGAATATTCGTCAGCATTTCCCGGCACTTACCTGCCAGAACCGACGATGTTCTCGTACAGGTCGACAGAGCCGGTCTGTGGAACTGATAGCTGGGCACACCATCAAAGCCGGTAACAATCATATCCTCCGGTACACGGATCTGGTGCCTTTTCAATACCTTGCAGGCCGCCACTGCCATAGCATCATTTGCGCAGATTATTGCCTCCGGCAGATCTCCGCTCTGAATCCAGTTCTCCACGGCCCGTTCCGCAGGACCGTACCAGTATTCTCCATAGGCAACCTTTGCTGTCTGCGGATCAATTCCGCAATCCCGCAGCGTTTCACGGAAAATCTTTTCACGGAGCATGGAGTTGCTCTCCCCCATACTTCCTGACAGAAAATACAGCTTTCGTTTATGATGAACCTTAATGACATGTTCAATCAGCTGGCTGAGAACATTCTCATAAGAAGGCACAATGGAATAACAGCCTTCTGCCTTCATATTTAACAGAATGACCGGAATCTGTCTTTCCTTTGCCCTTGCAATAAGATCCCTGATTACCTGTTGATCATTGAGGGTGTCCGCCTTAATAATCACAGCATCAACCAGATCATAGTTGAGCAGCTGATAAATCGACTTGGCTCCCTCATCATAAACATTCTGATAATACAGATCCGAAAAACTGTTAAAAAGCAGCAGACGATAATCAGACCCTTTGACAGCCTGATAAAGTGCATCTATAAATTCATAGGTGACTTCATCCTGGATTTTCGTCAGACAAACCGCTATCAGCTTATATCCATTCAGCATTGTTTACCCCTTCCTCATAAGAAAACGCTTCCCTTACCTTTCCATTCTAGTCGAAAATAAAGCAGGGCGCAAGAGATTTCCTCCTGCGCCTCTATAAATGCCTTGTTTTTATGGCTTTTTAATCAACTTTTAACTTATTTTGTAGAAGATAAAATCAGACTCATGTCTCCCTGGAAATCAACAGCTCCGATTCCTGCAGGAAGGATAAAATGATCACCCTTGCGGATCATCTGTCCATTTACAAGTCCCTCTCCTTCAATGACACTCACATTCATAAACGGATGCGTCTGTTCAATAGAAACCGGCTTTGTCACATCCAGCTTCCATACGGTGTAGTAAGGGCAGTGAATCAATTCATTCAGCTGATCCTTCGGCAGATCTCCGACATACTTCACACTGTCTTCGGCAGATGCCGCAGGAACATTAATCACATCAATGCTCTGCTGTACATGTAACTGACGCGGCTTTCCATTCTGCAGACGGTCATAATCATACACACGATAGGTAATGTCACTGTTCTGCTGCGTCTCTAAGATCAGGCAGCCACTGGTGATTGCATGTACGGTTCCCGGATTGATCTGGATGAAATCACCCTTCTTAATCGGAACGCGGCGGATAAACTCATCCCACTTGCCTTCGGAAATCATCTCCGTAAGCTCTTCCTTCGTCTTCGCATTATGCCCAATCACAAGCTCTGCGTCCTCCGGGCAGTCCAGAATGTACCAGCATTCGGTCTTTCCTAAGGATCCATTCTCATGAACCTGTGCGTAGGCATCATCCGGATGTACCTGAATACTTAAGTTGTCCTTTGCATCAATAATCTTAATCAGCAGTGGGAAACGGTCTCCTTCTTCGTTACCGAAGAGGTACGGATCTTCCTTCCATAACCGGGAAAGGATCTTTCCTTTGAAGAGACCTTCCTTTACGACGCAGTCCTCGTTCTGATGGGCACCGATTGCCCAGCATTCTCCGGTATCCTCACCCGGAATATCATATCCAAAGAGGCTTCTTAAACGGTTTCCACCCCAGATCATTTCCTTGAATACCGGCTCCAGGAACAGAATCGGTCTCTGCTTTGTATTAATGGATAAAATTGCTCCGTTCGTTTCAATCACCTTCTGATACCAGAATGCGGAATCCTTTACGATTCGCTTCTGGGTTGCAAAATCCACATGGACAATTCCAAACCGCTCGGTATATCCCTTATCCCATTCAAAGTTATCCAGGAATGTCCATAAGAAGTAACCACGGACATCCACGCCTTCGTCGTTTGCCTTCTGCAATGCAGAAATATACATATCAAGGAAGTTCTGACGGTTCGGATCATGTACTCTGCCATCAAGGGACACATCATCGTGGCAGGACATACCGTTTTCTGTCACAAACAATGGTAGCTTATAACGGTCATAAATAAACTTCACACCCCAGTAGAAGCAGTCCGGTGTAACCGGCCAGTTGGCTGCGGTTTTCGGAAAGCCCTCCGGTCTTTCGGGGAATTCGATTTCTCCGTTTTCACCTGCTTTTACAAAGTATCCATTATAAATATTCTGTCCCATGAAATCCAGCGGCTGGGAAATCAGCTTCATATCCTCATCGGTAATTTCCGGCAGATATTCCGCAAACTTCTCCAGACCTTCTTCCGGATATTTTCCCAGGAATACCGGATCATTAAACCATGCCACATTCCATGTCCAGTTATCCATCGGCTGATAAAAGCCAAACAATACCTTTCTTGCTGCTTCCACATCCTCCGGTTTATTACTTACAGGGTATGCCATACCACAGGTCGGTGCATAGCCGACCTTAATCGGACGACAGGCATATTTACGAAGATTGATGACGGCCTGTCCATGTGCGCGCAGTGCATTGTGTGCAATCTGGAACACATCCTTATACGGAAGATGCAGGCCCGGTGCATGCCATCCGGACATATGTCCGATTCCAACGAAGCATTCCGGCTCATTTAAGGTAATGAAATTCTCGCAGATATCGGAAAAGTTCTCTGCAACAACCCTGGCATATTCTCCAAACCACTGAATAACCTCTTCATTCAGCCAGCCGCCCTTATCCTGTAATGTCTGGGGAAATTCCCAGTGATACATGGTCAGATACGGCTCGATTCCATTCTTTTTCATTTCCAGGATCATATCCCGGTATAAAGCAACCGCCTTTTCATTCACCTTGCCGGTTCCTTCCGGAATCAGTCTTGCCCAGCTGATGGAAAAGCGGTATGCCTTAATCCCCATCAGTCTCATTAATGCAAAATCATCCTTGTAACGGTGCATGTGGTCACATGCTACCTCTGCTCCATAACCATCCTTCGTGCCGCCCTCTGCAATGAACTTATCCCAGATCATTGCACCTGCACCATCATGGGCATCTCTTCCTTCAATCTGGTAAGCGCTGCTTGCAACACCCCAGACAAAATCGTCACGAAACATAATTTCATTTCCTTTCCCATGGTCATCCCATTTTATGTAACAGCTCAGCCTTGCTTAATCAATTTTAAATTTCTCAATGGAATTATCCAGCTCCAGTGCATCGCTTCTAAGCAACTCTACTTCTTCTTTTAACGTCTGGACAACAGATACCTGTTCTCCCAAAGTAGCTGTAACCTCCTGTGTGGATGCAGCAACCTCTTCAGACACAGAAGCAATATTCTGCAGGGAACCTTCCACTTTATCCTTTTCAAGCATACTCTCTTCCAGTCTTTGCGTAATCACACGGATACCCTCTACCAGCTCTCCTACACAATCCTGAATCATTCCAAATACATTGACTGTCTCCTGCAGTGCCCTTGCCTGCTCATTGACCATGCTCTCTGCTTCTCTTGCTGATGCCGTTGTCTTATCCGCAGTCTCACCAATCTTCTTAACGATCTCATGAATCTTATTACCGGATTCCTTGGACTGATCCGCCAGCTTACGGATTTCCTCCGCCACCACCGCAAAGCCTCTTCCGGCTTCTCCTGCTCTGGCTGCCTCTATGGATGCATTTAAGGAAAGCAGATTCGTCTGTCCGGCAATACTGTTAATCACGTCAACAAAGCTCTTGATTTCCTCGGAATTCTTCTGTACAGCGTCAATATCATCGACCAGCACTCTGGTTAAGGATACGGTTGTATCTGACTTACCGCTTAATTCCTGAACAATCACTCTTCCCTGTTCTACGGCTTCAATTGCCTTATCTGCGGTCTGTCCCATGTGTGAGGTTTTTTCCGTAACTGTCGTAATATTTTCAGAGAAGCTTATCATATTTTCATTGCTGCTCTCTGTATCCTCTGCCTGTCCCTGTACACCGCTTGCCACTTCATCCATGGCTCTTGCTATATCCTGCATGGAAGTATTGATGGCTCCGGTTTTGTCAGAAACATCCTCCGCAAGTCCGGTTACTTTACTGCCGAACTGCTTCATATCCCGCATTAATCCTCTCATACTCTCTATCATAGCATTGAGGCTTCCGGTCAGCTCTTTAAACTCATCCTGCCTTTTCGTAGTAAAACCCTGGGTCAAATCACCCTGTGCTACCTTAGCAAGACCTCCGCTCATATCCCTTACTGTCTTACTGATACCGGTAGAAATCACAAAACCGGTGACCAGTGCCGCACCTGCTGCCAGAATTACCATGAAGATGGTAATATACTTAATACTTCCCACCTGTCCGAGCACATTGCTTTGAGGTATCAGGGTACAGATCATGGCTTTGGTGTTGCCTACGGGTGTATAAATATATACATATTTTTTACCATTAATCTTAACATCCATGTAGCCGGGTTCTTCGGCTTCCTTAGTGCTTTCATAAAACTCACTGCCTACAAACCACTGCTTTGCATCTGCATCTTCGTCTTCCTTATCCGATGCAGCCTTTCCCTCATCTGCCTCTGCCGGATTATCTGTCTTCTGCTCAAAAGCCACTTCTCTTCCGTCAGCGGTTACAAGTGCCTTCACGCTGCCCTTGCCAAAATCGATTTCTCCCAGCATCTTTTCTGCTACGGATATATCCAGTGACATAACCAGATAAGCATCCGACTTGGAAAATTTCTGATAATAAACCATAGCATATTTTTCCTGTTTGCTCTGCATATTATCATCCAGATAAGTCTGGTAACCCATCCACCTGTTTCTCTGGGTGCTGTTGGCTACAAAATACTGTCCCTCGGCCGTATTGCTGAAATCTGCCATAGGCGTTTCCGTCATACCGCCGGATAAGGTGGAAAGGTATGCGCCACCCTCGGGAATAACCGTACAACTGTAAATATTCTTGTTTGTGGACTTGACATTACCAATATCGGATTTCGCACTACGGAAAGTCTCCAATGCTTTTGATTCCTGTTTTCCGTAATACTTATCATAGTAATCGCCCACATCACTGTTCGTAATCATCTCCAGCGCTTTATTTGAAATATTGGTACAAACCAGATTAAAATAATCGCCTACTGCCGATACGGTGGATTGTGCAGACTCTTTATATTTGTCTACAATACCAGAGGAGGCCGTACTATAGGACACAACACCCAATGCGATCATCAGCACAACCGGCACCATAAACGCTATAAGCAACGTGCCAAGAATACTCTTTTTATTTGATCCGCGCAAATTCTTAAGACCCCCAAGCATTGCTTTGAAATCCGGTCTGACAACTTCCTTCTTCTGTTTCTTCACCTTGGCTGCTTTCGGTAATTTCGGTAACTTCGGTAACTTAATCTTTTTTTCCTTTTTTGATGCCATACCCTCTCCCCCTTTGGTTAGTTGGAACCAATCACAGATACCAGATAGAACGGTACCTGATCGTCTTCATGGTTTTCGATAATACGGATCTGTACATGATGCTTCTTAAGCCCGGTGTGACGGATTACCGTCTGGATAAACAGACAGTCCCCCCAGTCCTCATCGAAGTTTCCATCAAGAACGGTTCTTGTGCTTTCGTCTCCATCCACAATCACCTCTGCAACCGGCGTCGGTCTGTGGATCGTTTTGCGATACTGGATTGCAATTCCTGTTGATTCAATATCAAAAGAGATTTCATCTCCCACGTTGGAAGCGATAAAGCCTCCGCTGAAAATATCCAGGAACTCCTTCTTCTTATTGGGATCCTTCTCAAAACCATTCAGAACCGGAGTGCTGTTATAATTTTTATATCGTACCGAATTCTCATACTGATTTGCAGTAATCGGATTCGGAAGTATTTTCCCGTTAAAGTCAGGATCTGCCTCTTCGGTGTTACGATCCTGATAAATTTTCTCTAAGAATGTGGTAATGACCTTTGCTACCAGTGCATGCCCGTCATCATTCGGATGAAGATCATCGGGAGTAATCTCCCGGTTCTTGATCTGACCGGATTTTACCGGTGGTAAAATCGTGCTCTTCATGCTGACCATCGGAAGCTGATAAGCACGTGCTACTGCTGCATGCTGATCCTCTGCACTGCTTCCATCATCGTACCGGACGTTGTTCATTAAAAGAACCGCCGGTGCACTTGCATCACCATAGGTTTTACGAATCAGACCTTCATAGGTCTCTCTGAAAAATTCATTGTTATCATCATTTACTGCGAATTCAATGAGAATAAAGTCAGGCTTCTTATGTAATAAATGCTGCTCTACTCTGGATACACCAAACTGGGAGGTTGTACCGCCAATTCCCGCATTGATATACTCTACTTGGCTCTGGGGGAACTTCTCCTTCCACCACTTATAAACCAGATAAGCGTAGCATGTTTCGGGTGTGGAAGACAGGCTTCCCTGTGTAATGGATCCACCAAGGAATCCAACCTTGATCGGTTCTCCTGCTTCTGCCTTCTTCATGCACTCTTTAATGCGCTTCCAATTTCCTCTGTTTAACTCGCCTTTTTCGAAATCTACCGGATATCCCATAGGCACCTCCCCAATTTGTTTCTTTAGAAAATATTTGGAAAGACCTGCTTTTCAACAAGCCTTTCCCACCTTTTTTATGATCTTCTTACGATCTTATCTGATACCGATTTCCGTATCAGTTTCAGTTAATTTGCTGTGCTCTTTGATATAAGCAACAATATCCTCAAACTGTGTAAATGCAAGACCTACATAGCTGTCTGCGCAGCCGTAGTAAATGGCAATTCTTCCGGTTTCCGGATCATGAATGGTTGCACAGGGGAAACATACGTTAGGAACAAATCCTCTTTCCTCATACCACTCTTCCGGAGTAAGAAGGAAGGTCTCACAACGATATTTTACAATAGAAGGATTCTCCAGGTCAAGGATTGCTCCACCAATAGAGTAAACAAATCCGTTACAGGTTCCGCTTACGCCATGATAGAACAAAAGCCATCCTTCACTTGTCTCGATCGGAGCAGCGCCGCCACCGATCTTAACGGATTCCCACCATTCGCTTCCCTGGCTCATCACATGTCTGTGTCTGCCCCAGTATACGAGATCCGGGCTTTCGCTTAAGAAAATATCTCCAAACGGTGTATGTCCACTGTCGGAAGGTCGGCTTAACAGCATGTAGTTGCCGTTGATCTTACGGGGGAACAATACCGCATTTCTGTTGTAAGGAATGAACGGATTCTCCAATCTTGTGAAGGTCTTGAAATCGGTGGTCTTCGCCATACCAATGGAAGCGCCATAGAAATCCTGACACCAGATGATGTAATAGGTATCCTCTACCTTTACAAGTCTCGGATCATAAGCATATCTGGGCATGAAAGGTTCTCCCTTTTCATTTACAAAAGGAATCTTTTCCTTGTCAAAATCCCAGTGAATCGCATCTTTACTTCTTCCCATATAGATATAAGGGATACCGTTTGTCTGCTCGCCACGGAATACGCCGATGAATTCATCTCCGTAAGGCATTACGGCACTGTTAAAGATTCTTGCAACACCCTCTACCGGATTTCTTCCGATGATCGGGTTCTCTGTATATCTCCAGATCGGTGCTCCTGTTAAATTTGCAGGTCTTTCCTGCCAGGGAACATTCTTGACAGGAGGGGCAATCATTTTTAATTCGCTCATTTTATTTTCCTTTCTGTTGGTTTATAGTTTCATTTTATAAGCCGCAGCTCATTATTTACGATTGAGGTATTCCAGATTCTTCTTTACGAGATCACATCTTTGTGCAACACACTCTACAGAACGAAGCGGATCCTGGGGAGTATTAAATACATAGTCAATCAGCTTGTCAATCGTTGTGGATGCCACATGCATTCTGGTATCGCTGGATGCATAATAAATATATACATCTCCGTTTTCTGTTGTAATTGCACCATTGGTAAATACGACATTGGAAACATCTCCGACTCTCTCTCCGCCTCTGGGTCCGATCAGCATTCCGGAGGGTTCGGCAATCACCCTGGAAGGATCATTCAGATCGGTTGCAAATGCATAAATAACATAGCGGAGTCCTGCAGCCGTGTTACGGACACCATGTGCAATGTGAATCCATCCCTTTTCGGTCTTGATCGGAACAGCGCCTGCACCATTTTTCACCTCGGTAATGGTATGATACTTACGTAAGCTGGTCATCTTTTCTTCGTCAATTACAGCATGTTCAATATCATCACACAAACCAAATCCAATACCGCCGCCTGATCCGGTGTCAATAAAATCATCCATCGGTCTGGTGTAGAAAGCATATTTTCCGTTTACAAATTCCGGATGAAGAACCACGTTTCTCTGCTGGGGAGAATGAAGTGTCGTTAAGTTGTCAAGTCTCTCCCAGGTCTTTAAATCTTTGGTTCTGACGATACCTGCCGCTGCAACTGCCGCAGAAAGATCGTTTACGGAAGTGTCCTTGCTTTCGGAACAGAATACACCGTAGATGTAGCCGTCTTCATGCTTGGTAAGACGCATATCATATACGTTGGTTTCTTCCGGACAGGTATCAGGAAGAAGAATCGGATAATCCCAGAAACGGAATCCATCCACCGGGCTGTCACTTTCTGCTACTGCGAAGAAGGACTTACGGTCATCTCCTTCTACTCTGGCTACCAGATAATACTTACCGTTTAATTCAATTGCTCCGGAATTCAATACTGCATTAATTCCAAGTCTCTTCATAAAATAAGGATTGGTTTCCGGATTAAAGTCATACTGCCAGATTAACGGAGCATGCTCTCTTGTTAACACCGGATATTTATACCGGTCATAAATACCATTATAGAAATCGGGATCGATCTCGTTCTTACGGTTGATGAGCAGCTCAAGCTTCGCTGACTCAATCTCATATTGTTTGTTCATTATTAGAATTTTCCTCCTTCTTTACGGGATCTCTTAATTACTTCGAAACACATTCTTCCGTTATGATACGGGCACTTCCATGGTTCTACAATCGGTCTGCCCTCATAAGGCTTACCCTCCGGGTCTACTTCCCAGAACCATTCGGAGCCTGCACGCTTATCAATGACATGATCCTTGATGAACTGCCACTCGCTCTCTGCTGCCTCCAGATATTCCGTCTTTGAAGGCTCCTTCTCATAACCGTTTAAAAATCCGACCACCGTTTCTGCCTGTACCCACCAGATACGATGCGTATTCACAACGCCCTTTTCACATTCGTTTGCCAGAGAATGTCCGTCAAACGCAACCTTGTAAATCTGGGCTGTCAGATCCTTCGTAATCGGAGAAAGAAGTGCTTCGTACTTCGGATCTCCAAGAACTTCGGTACCACGATCCATCAACCATGCCGTTTCAATGTCGTGTCCATAGGAATGAAGATCAATGATCGTGTTCATGTTTGCATCAAAGAACACTTCCTGACGATGAAGCCCGGGATTATAGACCTTCGTTGCAAAGGTATCCATGATCCATTTAAGGCTCTCCGCTACTTCCGGCAGCTTTGCCACACGATACAGCTCAGTATATGCTTCAAATACATGAAGCAGGGTATTCATCGTCTTGTCCGCGATAACACCGTTTTCAGAAAGCTTGTCATTCTCGATCAGGTGGAATTCCTTATTGAATGCTTCCAAATATCCGATTTCGTCGGTACATTTATTTTCAATAATGTTGTATAACTCTTTGGCAATGTTTAATGCTTCTTCGTCACCTGACGCCTCATAATAAGAACTTAAAGCATAGATTGCAAATGCCTGATTGTAGGTATGCTTCGTGGTATCCTCCGGCTTTCCGTCATACTGGATGGACCAGAAGATTCCACCGTTCACACGATCCAGACAGCAGTTCTTCAAAAACTCAAAGGCATGCTTTGCCTCGTCTAAAAGGGACTCATCCTTAAGCAGGGTATAGGCATTGGAGAAGAACCACATGATACGGCTGTTTAAGATACATCCCTTTACTGCCTTCTTATCTACTGCAAGATCATAGGTCATATAGCCATAATATCCGCCATACTCGTTGTCTCTCAAATTCTTCCAAAAGGGAATAATTGTCTGCGTAAGATGATCCTGAATTTCATTCACCATCATAATTCCGCCCTCCGTAAAATCAGTCTTGTGTTAACCCTTAACAGCTCCGGCTGTCAATCCGGAATAAATCTGCTTCTGGCAGGTAATAAATACGATCAGTGCAGGAAGCAGTGAAATAATAACGCCGGCACAGATCAGGTTGTATTTACTTCCCAGAGGTCCTACGAAGGTATACAGAGAGGTGGCTACCGTTGCATATCTCTTCTTATCCTGCAGATAAAGGTTCGCATTATAGTATTCGTTGTAGGTACCAACACCCTTCAGAATACATGCAGTTACAATAGCCGGTTTCAACAGTGGTAACAAAATTTTGTAGAAAATAGTGAAGTAAGATGCACCATCCATGATAGCCGACTCATCCAGTGAATAATCAATATTCTCAAAGAACTGGATGTAAATATAAATTGAAATAACGTCCGTACCACAGGTCATCAGGATATAACCAAACATATTGTTGATAAATCCTAACTTATACATCATCTCGTAAACTGCGATCTGCATTGCTACACCTGGAAGCTGGCAGGCAACCAGGAACAGGTTACGGATCAGGGTGTTTCCGAAAAATTGAAAACGGTTCAGCACATAAGCAAGCTGTGTTCCGATGAATACGGATAAAATCAATACTGCTATCAGAATGATCGTGGAGTTAATAAATGCTCTTCCCATTCCGGCTTTCTTAAAGGCACTTACGAAATTTTCAAAGTATAGCCAGCTCGACGGGGGCGTCATAACATTTGTACTGTTATACTCTGCATCCGGTTTGAAAGCGGTAATTACGCAGGAAACCAGCGGAATAATCGCAACCAGGGAAAAGAAAACAAGTGATGCATATTTTAAAAAGATCAGAATAAATTTTTTAATATGTCCAAAAACTGTCATCTTATCTGCCCTCCTTCTTTGCAGCAAGCTTAGCAAGCTTCTTCTCTCTCTTCACTGCTGCATTAATGTCCTCATCCTCAGAGTTCTTGAATACATATTTGAAGAACAGCTTCTGTGCTACCGTTACAATCAAAATAATTCCTAACAGTACAACCGCCATCGCAGACGCCAGACCTACCTTTTGCTGTGTATGCGCAATCTGGTGCATGATAACGAAGTAAGTACCTGTTCCGTTCGCACCATCGGTAATAACGTAAGGAGGCTCGAATGCACTTAAGGATCCGGTAATGGAAAGGATGACATTCAATGTTAAAATTGTTTTAATACTTGGCAGAATAATATATAAGAACTGATGCCATTTATTTGCACCGTCCAGCATGGAAGCTTCATACAGCTCCGGATCCACGGACATGATTGCTCCGATGAACAATACCATGTTCTGCCCGAAATAACGCCATACAGAGGTTCCAACCAGGGAAAAGTTGTTAATGCTCTGGTCTTTGAGCCAGTACGGAAGATTGTCTAACTGGAATCCACACCACTGGAGAACGGTATCAAATACGAATCCTCTGGTGTAGAAGAACTTAAAGATAAAACCAACGGCAATACCGTTAATCAGGAACGGGAAGAACATAAATCCCTTAAAGAGATCACCGAACCTGGTTTTAAAACTTAACATTGTAGCAAGATACAATGCAATTGCAAGCTGTACTACCGATCCAAGCATATAGTACAGGCTCAGCTTCAATGCTCCGAAGCAGTCGCTTCTCTGGAACACCTTCATGTAGTTTTTCCATCCTACAAATTTACGGGCACCGGTATATTTCATATTATAAAAGCTGTAGCTTACCATCTCCGCAAACGGAAGATAGGTAAACACAATCAGTAATACCAGAGGTACAATCAAAAAGGCAATCATAACAAATACCTTTTGCCCGTCTCTGCTTCTGGCCCACTCGCCAAATGATCTTTTCTTTTTTTGTGTCGTAATATTAGTTGCCTCCATTTGTGACCTCCCTGATAAATCGAGCCAGAGAGAATTACTCCCCCTGGCTCATTGATTTACTTGTAATGAACGAATCTATGGATTAGTTGTTAACTTCTACTCCAAGTTCAGCCTGAGCATCGTTCCAAGCCTTGGTCCAGTCTGCCATGATATCATCATAGGTTTCAGATCCGGTAGCTGCTGCTTCAACGATTCTCTGAACCTTATCGTTACCACCTGCATTGAAGGAAAGTTCGGATTCAGAGTTCATGTCGTTCAGAAGGTTTTCTTCACCGGCTAAAGCAGGCTGATCTGCCATTGTAGTGCATCCGTCGAATGCCTTGTACATATCCGGATTCTCGCCACCCTTAACTACGGTGTAACCACCTTCGTTGTAGCACCAGTTGGACTTCTCGGTCATCCACTTAATGAATACCAGGGAAGCTGCCTTGTTATCATCGGAAGAGTTTACATTAATGCAGTAGCTGTAGTCACCACCAGCTAATGCATACTGTGTTCCGTTAACGCTCATCGGGAAAGGCATATATCCAACGTCTTCACCGTGGGAGTCAGCATCTACCATCTGGGAATAAGCCCAGGAACCAAGTACCATACATCCGATTTCACCTCTGTTCAGCATACCCTTGCAGCCTTCCCAGTCAGTTGTGGTGTAGTCGTCTTCGATTAAGCCATCAGCAACTGCATCGTAAAGAATCTTATAAAGAGCGTATGCACCGGTTCCGTCACCGTTATCCTTAAAAGGTTCAGCGGTATGAACGAACTTCTGGTTCATGTAGGTATCATCACCATTGGAAACAACTCCAAGGTAAGCATCCCATGCGCCCATGGTCCAGCCTGCTGCATAGTTGGTGTAAAGAGGAATTGCATCTGTGTTGTCCTTGATTAACTGAAGGTCAGCGATGAATTCATCAGGAGTGGTAGGAAGTGTGGTAATACCAGCCTTCTCAAATACTGCCTTGTTGTAAACAACGCCCTGTGCTCCAGCCATGTAAGGAATACCATAAGCCTTGCCATCTACCTGATGAGCATCTACGAAGTTCAGTGTCTGGGACAGTGTATCGTAGTCATCAAGGGGCATGAAGTATGTTGCGTAATCAGCCTTGTCTACTGCAGGGATGAACATGATATCACCCCAGTCACCTGTGGAAAGACGAAGAAGAGCATCTTCTGCGTAATCGGTAACTGCTTCTGCTTCAACAGTGATGTTCGGGTAATCTTTGTTGAATTCAGCGATCATCTTATCGATTGTTCCGTCTTCTGCACGGTCAGTCTTATGATGAAGCCACTTAATGGTTGCTGTAAGGTCTGTGTAGTCCTCACCTAATGTGATGGAAGAGTATGTAAGTGCCCCGTCTTCTGCAGGAGCTTCTGCCTCTTCTTCTGCGGGTGCTTCTGCTTCTTCTTCTGCAGGAGCTTCTGTTTCTGTGTCTGCTGAGGTGTCAGCAGGAGTTGTGGTGTCTGTGCTTGCGCCGCCACATGCTACCATAGAAAATGTCATGGCTGTTGCAAGACATACGGCTAAAACTTTTTTCAGTTTCATAATAACTTTTTCCTCCTTTTTTCTGAACAAAGTCTGTTTGTCCTGTAAGCTACGTTTGTAACTTAATTTAAATTATATTTAATTTATTTTTTTTAATCATCACTTATTATTGCATTTTATAATATATTCTTGTTTTGTTTATTCAATTCTTCTTTTTTTACAAATTTTGTAATCTTTTTTTATACATTTTATCCATATTATACCTCTTAAAATTCACTTAAACGTTTACTTTATGAGGTTAAAATTAATTAATTTCTTATTTTTCAAGCTACAAAATCCATATTTAGTATTTCCGGTCTATATTTAGGTGTCGGATTTGCACAACTCTGGCTCCAAAATATAAGCTTATTGTACAACATTTCTATATCAGAGATCGGTAATTGCATATTCCCGTTCTTTTTTCTATAATAGGATTATGAACACAACAGACTTTACTTCTGTATTTAAAGAAGCTTTATTATCCACACCCAAAACTTCATCTTCCATGCAGCCGGAGGACTTTCTTGGACATCTTTTTACAACGGATAAGCAGATTGCAGCCAAAACCGCCTCTGACTTTTACTCCGGTGGGAATCTTGCCGTTCGCAATTCCTGGTCCTTTGATGTTCAGGCGCTTCCCTGCTTCCTGCTACTATACACCATGGCAGGATGTGGAAAGCTGCTCATGAACCAGCATGTGATTTCCCTGACCGAAAATTCCCTGCTTCTGCTTAACTGCAGACAGCGTTTCCGGATTGATGTTGCAGTAAGTCCCTGGAAATATCAGGTTTTATTCTTTGATAATGTACGTGCCGCTGAGATGCTAAGTCTGATTACCGAAGAACCCTTCTGTATTCTGAATGCTACAGCCCACTCCGAGTATGTATTACATCTGGAAAAGCTTCTATGCCTGAATTATGAAAAGACCATGATTTCACAGCTTCGTGCCAGCGATCTTCTGAACCATCTGCTGACCGAATTCACCGTTGAATTTTTAAAGAAAGATCAGGAATTCCGCAAAATTCCTTCTTATATAGAAAAGATCCACGATTTGTTCGAGGAGCACTACGAAGAAAATTACTCTCTCGATGATCTGGAAGCCAGATTCAGTATCAGTAAATACCGGATCTGCCGGGAATTCGGTGAATACTACGGCATCACACCGCTTCAATACCTGAACCGGCGGAGAATCCGTATTGCCTGCCACCTGCTTGAAACCACCTCCTTACGTATTCACGAGGTCGGCAGTGCAGTCGGCATTGACAATACAAATCACTTTATCTCCTTATTTAAAAAATATGAGGGCTGTACTCCGCTCGAATATAAAGAAAGGGAACCGGGGTCATAGCCACCGGTTCCCTTACAGGTTTCCTATTGTTTCCTTCCTGTAACCATTCAGAATCATATTGCCCAAATTATTACAGCTTTTTCACACTTGTCTTAATTACCATATGTCCCTCGACCGTGGTAATTCCCTTTTTATAATACTCACCAACTATCTTTTTCAGCAGATTGTTAATCGTCTTACGTGCCATTTCCTTAATATCCACCTCATAGGTTGTGATATCCAGATCTCCTCTTCCGGGAACCTGATAATTATCAAAGCCTACAATGGAAATATCCTCCGGCACACGGTATCCCTTCTGCTTCAGATATCCGATCAGATCAATTGCCGTTACGTCATTGTTACAGGCAAACGCTGTCGGCATATCCTTCGGAAGAACGAAGTCATAATTGATACACCGCGCCCTGGTATCCTTCGAACGGTCATCAATCACATAATCTGCCGGCACCTCCTGCCCATGCTCCAGCATTGCTTTATAATAACCCATATAACGGTCGGTAATACTGTTCGTGGAAAGCAGCGTCCCCACATAGGCAATCTTCTTATGTCCCATTTCGAACAGATAATTCACCAGCTTATACATTCCATAGAAGTTATCCGTAATCACTGCATCAAATTCGTGCTTGCGGTCATAAAAGTCCAGACAGATATAGGGTACCTTGATATTACGTTCAATCAGGGACAGATAATCGGAAGATAACATGCCGATAATGATCAGTCCGTCAATCTTCTCCTCCTGAAGGAGCTTCGGAAGGATCATTTCCTTTTCATTCTGCATGGAAAGCACCTCAAGGAGCGTAAAGCATTCCTTCGATACCGCCTTCGTTGCCACGGACTGATACATCTGCCAGTAAAAGGACTGTGTCTGGTCAAAATAAATCTCTGAAATTAAAACCCCGATATTATAAGTCCGCTTATTGCTGCTTAATCTCGCGGCTGTCGGTGTCTGATATCCCATTTCCTTGGCGAGCTGCTTGATTCTTGCCCGCATTTCCTCACTAACCCCTTTTTGGTCAGAAAGTGCCTTGGAAACAGTTACCGTGCTCACATTCACAATCGCAGCAATATCTGCCAGTTTCACTGTTTTTGCCATTGCTTTTGCCATCCCTCTTCAGAATTTGTCTGTCTATCCTTATGCTTTCACCACATGGATCAGACGTGCTTTGTAATCACCCCAGAGATTCTGTACCAGATATCCGGCCTTCATCAGAACATCACCGGTATAGGTTCCTTCTTCTCCCTCGATCTGATACAGCTTCTCAGGATCAAGTCCCTTGAAGAAAATTCTTCTGCTGTGATAATTCGGACGATTCATCACCTGTACATAGGTAAAGAGTGCTTCTTCCTTATCCTTGCGGACAACACCATAGCAGTCAAACATATGATTCCGGCTGTAGGATGCAATTCGGTAATAATCGCCTTCCCGGACAAGATCGTTGTATTTGTGATACATCGCAACCTGTTCCGGAATCATCTCACGGTCTTCCTGTGGAATCTTCGTTACATCAAGCTCATAGCCAAAGGTTCCTGCCAGAGCCACATAGCCTCTTGTTTCAAAAGGAGTTACTCTTCCTACGGTATGGTTCGGGCAGTCGGATACATGTGCCCCCATTGCAGAAAGCGGATAAACAAGAGAGGTTCCCTCCTGAATAATCAGTCTCTCAATTGCATCGGTATCATCGGAGCACCAGATCTGCGGACTGTAGTATAACATACCGGGATCAAATCTTGCGCCGCCGCCGGAGCAGTTCTCCAACAACAGATATGGGAATTCCTTCATCAGACGCTCCTGCAGTTCGTATACCGCAAGAACATACCGGTGATAAAGCTCACCCATCTGATCTGCCGGAAGAACAGCAGAACCGATATCCGTAAGCTGACGGTTCATATCCCACTTCACATATTCAATATGTGCACTTCTTAAAATCCTGGCTACACTCTCATAGGTATGCTCTAAGACTTCTCTTCTGGAAAGATCTAAAACATACTGGTTACGGCTGCGTGTTCCAACACGTCCCGGAATGGCAATTGCCCAGTCCGGATGTTCCCTGTACAGATTGGAATCCGGTGAAATCATTTCCGGTTCAAACCAGATACCGAACTTCATGCCAAGCTTATTTACTTCATCTACCAGATACTTCAAGCCGCCCGGCAGCTTTTCTTCATTTACTACCCAGTCACCAAGTGCACGGTTATCATCGCAACGGTCACCAAACCAGCCATCATCCATAACCAGCATCTCAATGCCAAGCTCCGAAGCCTGTTTTGCAATTGCGATCAGCTTTTCGGTATTAAATTCAAAATAAGTAGCTTCCCAGTTATTAATAAGAATCGGACGCTTCTTGTCCTTATATTCTCCGCGGATCAGATGATTGCGGTAGAAATCATGGAAGGTTCTGGTCATTGTGCCAAGTCCGCCCGCAGAATATACCATAACTACCTCCGGAGCCTGAAAGGCTTCGCCCGGATTCAGCTTCCAGCTAAAGTCCTCAGGATGAATTCCCATGATCATACGAAGCTGGTCAAACTGATCGTTCTGTACCATAGCCTTAAAGTTACCGGAATATACAAAATTCATTGCATAAACTTCACCGTGATCGTCATCGGCACCCTTTGTCTTTAATGCCATGAACGGATGATCCTGATGGCTGGATTCGCCTCTGACGGACTCTACCGAAAGTTTTGCATGGCTTACCGGAACCGTCTGGATATGACGCTCTCTTGCCCAGGAACCATGAAGGGTGACCGCTTCAAAATCACGGTTATCCATATCGAGGCAGGCACTCATGACCCTGGTTAAAAATAAGGTCTTTTCGGAAGGATTCACCACCTTCACACTTCTGGTGATCACATCCACATCCTCAAATACCGTGTACATCAGAACTGCTTCCAGACCGGTATGGCAGTCCTTGCAGGTAATTTCCAGAGTCTCACATTCCTGCTCTGTTCCAAATGAAGCCGGAAGTCCTTCTAAGGCTGGCTTTCCCAATGTAATCTTATGGGAAACATAATTTAAAGAAAGACCGGTATTTCCCTCTTCGGTACGGATGCTGATGCAGTCCTCACGGTAGTCGCCAAGACCATGTGCCGGATATTCCATCGGAAAACTGTCAAGAAAGGAACCACGGTCACGATTGTTGCGGGAAGGAACGAAAGGTCCCTCCTGAATTCTCAGCAAATGATCCAGATGATAATCATTTAATTTCTGTCCGTAATACACATGTCCCAGAAACTGCTCATCATCCACAACCGCAATGACATAGCTGGTATTTTTCGTGTCCAGCTTAAATAACTTCGTTACATCTTTGGAAAGATTTTCGTATTGCTGTACGCCCATAATAGCCCTCACTTAAATTCATTTTTGTGATTTTTAACAATCATCCTTGTTACTGTTTAGCTAAATTTACTAACTTAAAAAGTGATTAATTTAATTAAATTATAAATTAAATTAATTAATTGTCAAGTTTCAAACCACAACTTACATCTCTAAAAATTCCTGTTCTTTGAGAATCTCATCCGGCACGGACTTTCCGCAATTTCGCTGCTTCTGAAGCAAATTATCCATGCGGTGTTTCTTCTGCCCCTGCTTCACGTAATAACGTGCGATCATCTCTTTATACATGGGATTAATTTCCAGTTTATCACGGATCTCCTTTGCGAAAGTACAGTAAGTAAACAGAATACCTCTTACTACCTTGTTGAGTCTCGGTGATCCACTGCTTTCATACAATACCCAGACACAGTAATCCCTCACGAACATCTCTTTGAAGTTATTCTTCGCGCGCACCAGATCGTTCTTGATCTTCTCCTTGGCATCGGAGGAAAGCTCATTGTTTTTCTTATAAAACTGCACATAATCGAAATATTCACTGGTAAGGGAACGTTCCGAAACATCATTCCATCTGGCTCCCTGCTCTCTCTTGCACATCTCCCAGCGGAACTGTCCGGTGAGACGTAAGATCGACATCTGTAAATCCTCCAGGTGGAACAGGGAAAGCATCATTCGTGCCGGTGTTGTTCTCCTCTTCCCCTCAATTTCCTGCCACATAATTCCTCTGGTTCCAATGTTCGGCATCAGAATGAAATCCGGCAGTACCTCTACATGAATATATTCCTTGGAAATTCCCTCATCCGGATTGGTATAAATCGTTTCCCTGTAATAGGCACTGTAATCCGTATTTCGGATTCCGTTCATAATCTGTTCTACACGGTCCGCACTTACAACCGCCGCATCCAGTGTTTTTAACAGATTGTGTTCTGAAAAGATCGGACAATAGGTACTGATGTGTCCACTCGTTGTCTTATTTACCGTCGGGAATACATTCTCCAGCTCATACATGACTCTGGATTCCGGTGTCCGTAATAAAGCGGCCTCTTCTTCCTTCGTAATCTTGGCAAGACGCTGCTGCTCATGCAGATAATCCGCATAGTCCATGTCGAATTCATTACGGCTCGGTTCTTTTTGTCCATGATAAATCGCCATCAGCCATTCATAATAGGAATAAACACCACACTTGGGATCAGTCGGAATCTGTTCTGACATGCGGTACAGGGCAACTGCATTCTCCAGTCCTGCCAGTTCCTCATCCATATAACCGAAGTTGAAGAACATCTTCACAACCTTCGGAATGGCGGTATCCTTCACACTCTTCTGGAACGCCTGAATATAAATCTTATTAAAGCCTTTCGTAATTCCGGCACGCAGCATACGTGCATCGTCCTCGGTGCTGTTCTTATTCACCAGATGCTTGTAAGCCTCTACACGCTCCCGGTACTCTGCTGCAAAATCCGCCTCGCATTCTGCATACTGCAGAATCTGGTCAAGGGAATTCTTAATCTTTCCAACAATATCCTCATCCAACTGGGCTGCCGCCTCGGCCTGCTGCTTCACCAGCTCCCCAATCTGTGTCATCCTGCTCTCGCAATCTGCTTTTCTTGCCGCAAAAAATTCCTTCTGCGCATAGCCCTGTTTTTCGAGCTGGCTTAAGGTTCCTGTCAGCATCTTCTTTACCAGCATGACGGAAACATCCTTTAAGCCGTTCTTCTTGACAATTTTTTCATAAAGGGAAAGATACAGCTCCAGAAGATCCAGACTGCTCTCATTCATCAGCAGCTCACAGATCTCCTGAATATGGTTCTTCATTCTGCCATACAAACCCGCCATCTGATTCATGTCATCACAGGTCTTCGACATAAATCCGACTACGAAGTTCATATCCGTCTTATTCTTATCCCACACGGAAAGCATCTGCTCCATGGTGCTGTAGTATCCGGAAATCCAGTTCGGAATCTTTTCCTCCTGTGGAATATCGGAAAGCTCTTCATAACGCTCCAGTTCGCCCGGTGAAATGTGGTTATTCTCACAGATCCGCATATAGTTCTCATAGCTTCCGGTCAGATAATCCTGCATCATATCACAGGTTGTCTGTACTTCCTTATAACGGAGCAGAAGCTCATCAAGCTGCCGGAACAGGGATGACTGAAAATAATGTACTGCCTCTCCATGCTCCTTAAAAAACTTTTGCAGCTCCGGCACCCTGGAAGGATAATCCACAACCGCCAGATTCTCTTTTGCCACATACCGGAAATTCGTCTCCTTATGAATCAGGTCCGGAAGGCCGATCACATCCCCGTTATGAAGCTCATAAAATCCGCCGTCAAAAACAACCTCTGCCGTTCCTCTCATGATCATCATCAGTCCGTTCAGCTTCTGACCGTTTTCATAAATCACTGTCCCCTTCAAAATTTCTCTCATACCCATTTTAATTCCGACACCTCTTCTCTACCCCTGTAATCTAGTCTTCATCATCTGCCCAGGCCAGTGCGCAACGAACCGCTCTCCTCCAGCCCTTCAGGAGCTGTCTGCGGTGTTCTTCTCCCATTTGATGGGTAAACTCCGTTGACAACTGCCAGTTTTCTTTAATTTCTTCCTTATCCTTATAGTAACCACAGGCAAGTCCTGCAAGGTATGCCGCACCAAGCGCCGTTGTCTCAATACATTCCGGCCGGTAAACCCTTGCGCCCAGAATATCTGCCTGAAACTGCATCAGGAAATCATTCGCGCTCGCACCGCCATCCACCTTCAATCCGGCAATGGATACCTCCACGTCTTCTTCCATGGCATGCAGCACATCCGATGACTGGTAAGCAATGGATTCCAGCGTTGCCCGGATAAAATGCTCCTTCTGGCAGCCTCTGGTAATTCCGACGATCGTGCCTCTTGCATAAGGATCCCAGTAGGGCGCTCCCATACCGGCAAAAGCCGGAACCAGATAAACTCCTCCGGTATCCTCTGCTCCATTCGCATACTTCTCCGTTTCCGATGCCTTTTTAATCATGCGCATGCCATCACGCAGCCACTGGATCGCCGCACCCGCCACGAACACGCTTCCTTCCAGTGCATATTCCACCTGATCTGAAGTGCTTGCTGCAATCGTGGTAAGCAGTCCATGCTTTGAAGCAATGGCTTCCCGTCCGGTATTCATTAGCAGGAAGCATCCGGTTCCATATGTATTCTTCACCTGTCCCTTTTCAAAACAGCACTGTCCGAAAAGTGCCGCCTGCTGGTCTCCTGCAATTCCGGCAATCGGGATCGTGCCTCCTAAAACCGAGCTCTCCGTATAACCATAGATGCAGCTTGACGGCTTTACCTCCGGAAGCATACATTCCGGAATACGGAAAAGGGAAAGCAGTTCCTTATCCCAGCAGAGCTTATGAATATCAAACAGCATCGTTCTGGATGCATTCGTATAATCCGTCACATGAACCTCACCCTTGGTGAGATTATAAATCAGCCAGCTGTCCACGGTTCCAAATAACAGCTCCCCACGTTCTGCACGCTCTCTGGCTCCCTCCACATGATCCAGAATCCATGCAATCTTGGTTGCACTGAAATACGCATCAGGGATAAGGCCTGTCTTTTCTTTAATTAATTCACTGTAACCCAGTGCTGCCAGTTCATCAATCCGGTCTGCGGTTCTCCGGCACTGCCATACAATCGCGTTATAAATGGGTTCCCCGGTCTTTCGGTCCCAGATAATGGTCGTTTCACGCTGGTTTGTAATGCCGATTGCCGCAATGTCCTCCGGCTGCGCCATGACCTGCGCCATCGCTTCCATCGTAACGGCAAGCTGGGAAGCCCAGATTTCTCGTGGATCATGCTCCACCCACCCCGGCTGCGGATAAATCTGTGAAAATTCCTTCTGTGCCATGCTGTGAATCTTCCCATTCTTTTCAAAAAGAATACAACGGGAGCTGGTCGTACCCTGATCCAATGCCATAAGATATTTTGCCATACCGTATACCTCCTATTCCATTGCAGATGTTGCCACGATATTGATTCCGGTATCCGCAATATTGGAAATCAGGATGTCCCCTACCCGGACCGGTGCTGCTGCCACTGCCTTACGGAGAATCCCCATACATTCGTCAATTTTTCCCTTCGGGATTTCACCATTGGTTTTCACGGAAACCACCTGATTTCTTCTGCCCTCTACCTTAATCAAAGAGGTCAATGTCCGGACAGGCGCCGTGAATTCATTCCGTGCATAAGCCTCACCCTTCGGACAGGTATTTCCCGTAATGTCAAGCGTTCCGTCATCATTTCTCTTAACGGTAACCAGACATCCCAACGGACATCCGATACAGATCACCTGACTGTTTTTATCAAATCCTTCCGGAATGGTATTCTTGGATTTCGCAGGAATTTTCGGGCGGACCGCTTCTCCCCAGTCCTCTTCTCCCTGTAATATATGTTCTGCCGCATATTCTCCTGCATGAACCGCTTCCTCCGATACATGATCCACAAGATCGTGTACATGAAGAACATTTCCGCAGGCAAAAACACCTTCTACCGTAGTTTCCAGCTTCGCATTAACCACAGGTCCCTGTGTCATGGAATCCATCTGTGCGCCTGCCTGGATACTCAGTTCATTCTCCGGAATCAGACCGCAGGAAAGCAGAAGGGTATCACATTCCACATACTGTTCACTGCCCGGAATTGGTTTCAGGTTCTCATCCACTTTGGAAATCGTAACTCCCTCAATCCGGTCTGCTCCATGGATTTCCGTCACGGTATGACTGAGCATCAGCGGGATATCATAATCGTCCAGACACTGTGCAATATTTCTCCGTAAGCCGCCCGAATACGGCATAATCTCCGCAACCAGCTTCACCTTCGCGCCCTGCAGTGTCATACGCCGTGCCATAATCAGGCCAATATCTCCGGATCCTAATACAACGACGCTCTTGCCCGGGAGCCGGCCCTCGATATTGACATAACGCTGTGCTGTTCCTGCAGAAAACACTCCAGCCGGACGATATCCCGGAATGTTCATGGCTCCACGTGAACGTTCCCGGCATCCCATGGCAAGCACCACGGCTTTGCATTCGATCTGAAACATGCCCTGTTCCTTATTCATTGCGGTAACCACGCAGGTCTTACCTCCCTGCACATCTACCACCATCGTATTCAGCAGATACTTCACACCGGAAGCCTTTACCTTTTCCACATAACGGTTCGCATATTCCGGTCCTGTCAGTTCTTCCTTAAAGGTGTGAAGTCCGAAACCATTGTGAATACACTGGTTCAGAATTCCACCAAGCTCTTTGTCTCTTTCAAGAATCAGAATATCCTTAATTCCCTTTTCTTCTGCGGCAAGGGCTGCTGCCATGCCCGCAGGTCCACCACCGATAACAACAAGTTCTGCCTTCATCCTACAAGTCCTCCCCAGCTTCTTCCGGAAGTACATAATAAGATCCTTCCTGTGCTTTCTGAATTCTGCTTTCGTCCACAGACAATTCCCGTGCCAGAATTTCGACTACCCTCGGATTGCAGAAGCCCGACTGGCATCGTCCCATACCGGCACGTGTTCTGCGCTTCACACCATCGGTTGTCGTTGCCCCGAGCGGACGGTGAATGGCATCCAGGATCTCGCCCTCAGACACCATCTCGCATCGGCAGATAATATTGGCATAGGCCGGATTCTGCTGAATCAGAGCATGCCGCTCTTCATCGGTTGCAAGTGCCATGCTCGGTATTCCCTTTCTGGCTGCAATGAAATTGTCCTTCTTCTGTGGCTTCAAAATCCCGGTCACGAGATCTGCCACATATTCTCCCGTTGCCGGAGCACACGATAATCCCGGAGATTCCATGCCTGCCACATCAATAAATTCCGGCGCATCCGGCACTTCCCCGATCATAAAGTCGCCCTCTTTGTAATAAAGTCCTTCTTTATTTTTAAGCGCTGTTCCCTTCACAAGTCTTGCGCGCAGTCCGGCAAAAGAAGTAATCACCTGACGAAGCGGCACTTCCTTCACGCTTAAGGCTGCCTTTTCTTTCACAAGGTCAAGGCCTGCACTGGAAGTATCCACGCCCTCTTTGTTCTCCTGATCCTCTGCGGTCGGTCCGATCAGCAGATTGCCGTGAACCGTAGGCGTTACGAGAATTCCCTTTCCCAGTGCGGTAGGAAGCTGGAAAAGCGTATGACTCACCATCTTTCCGACACTCTTGTCACAAAGGAGATATTCTCCCTTGCGGGGTTCAATCTCGATCTTCTGATCACTTACCATATTATGAATCTGATCTGCATAAACACCGGCTGCATTAATGACTACCTTTGCTTCATAATCCTTCTGCGTGCCATCCGAAGCCACGGTATGAATCCGGTATGCCCCGTTGCTTTCCGATACTGCATCTGCATGGACTTTGTCAATTCCGGTTACTTTCGTTCCGAGATAAAATTCCACACCATTCACTGCTGCATTTTCCGCAAGGGCAATCGTAAGCCCGAACGGACAGACAATTCCCCCTGTAGGCACATAAAGAGCAGCCACTACCTGATCACCGATCTCCGGCTCCAGCTTTAGCAGCTCCTTTCTTTCTATAATACGCAGGTCTTCCACACCGTTCTGTTCTCCGCGGTGTAAAAGCTCCTCTAATTTATCCCGGTCCTTTTCATCAAAGCAGAGTATCAGGGAACCGTTCTGCTCATAGGCAAAATCAAGCTCCTTCGAAAGCTGCCGGATCATCCGGCTTCCTGCTACATTCAGCTTCGCCTTTAATGTTCCGCTCTTGGCATCATATCCGGCATGGGCAATGCCGCTGTTTGCTTTCGAGATTCCCTCGCAGATATCCGTACAACGTTCCAGAACGGCCGTTTTCAACTGATACTTCGACAATTCTCTTGCAATGGCACTTCCGTTTACCCCTGCCCCAATAATTACTACATCATACATACGAAACCCTTCCTTTAATTTATTATCCGTTTACTCATTATTTTCATCGGAAAGCTCGATCGTGTACCGGATCTCCTGCATCCGCAGATCGAGCTCCGCGCTGGTTTCTGCACATGCACTGAGTTCCGTGGAAATCTTCTCCAGAAGCTCTGGAGAAAGCTCCTTTTTGTAGCGCATCTGATGCTCTAAGTTTGCCCAGAATTCCATGGCAATCGTCCGCAGCTGCACCTCTACCTTCACATTCCGCTTTTCATTTTGGAGGAAAATCGGAACACTGATAATCAGATGCAGACTCCGGTAACCGTTTCCCTTGGGATTCCGGATATAATCCTTCATTTCAATCAAGGTCACATCATCCTGCCGGATCAGACAATCTGCAAGCATATAAATATCATCAATAAAGCAGCAGATCACCCGCACTCCGGCAATATCAAACAGATTTCCCTCTATGGATTCCAGTGTAATCGGAAGACGCTTTCTCTTCAGCTTACCATAGATACTTTCCGGTGCCTTCAATCGGGATTTAATGCTTTCAATCGGGTTATGGTCACTCTGCAGGGAGAGCTCCTCGTTTAAAACCTTGAACTTCGTCTCTACCTCCATAATGGCGCAGCGATACCGGCTCATCAGGCCCCTGGCATCATGCAACAGCTCCATGAAACGATCCATTTCATCCAGCTTTGGCAGCTGTTTTATTACTGCAGTATTCTCCTGTATTTCTTCGATAACGTTATTTTGGTTATTTTCTATTACTTCCACTGTAAATTCCTCTTGTATCTGTTTGTATTTCGGTATAGAATGGATAGGCTGTACAAATAAAACTCACATGCCCGTGCTTCGCACTCCTGCCTGCCTTCGTCAGGCGCATGTTCGTTAATAAGTGCAGAAAAACAAATGTCTGCTTCGCAGCCGCTTGTTTTTCTTTGCACTTAATTACATTCTACCACAGGTGAAGAAATGAAACAATTAGAACAAAGCTTAACAGAAGGTTCTTTAGGGAAAAAGATCTTTTTATTTAGTCTGCCATTAATGCTGAGCAACCTCTTACAGGTACTCTTCAATATGGCAGATATTGCTGTTGTCGGCAAATTTGCCGGAAGTAATGCTTTAGGATCTGTTGGCTCCACAGCAATACTCGTAACTTTATTTACGAGTTTTCTGATTGGTGTCGGCGGCGGAATCAATGTGCTCGTTGCCCTCCACATCGGTGCAGGTAATAAGAAGGAAGCAAAAGAAACCATTACAACCGCTTACGTGCTTTGCCTCTGCATGGGAATTCTTCTTCTGATTGTTGGAATTTCCAGTGCCAGAGGAATTCTTTCCTTAATGAACACCAAACCGGAGCTGATCGATGGTGCAGTCCTGTATCTGCGGATTTATTTCCTGGGACTCCCCGCCGTTGGTGTGTATAACTGCGGTAATGCCATTTTAAGTGCTGCCGGAGATACGAAAAAACCACTTTATTTCCTGTCCATTGCAGGTGTCGTTAATGTTGCCTTAAACCTGCTGCTTGTCATTGTTTTTCACCTGGATGTTGCCGGTGTTGCCATTGCAAGTATTATTTCGCAGTATATCTCTGCTATATTAATCACTTATGCCATTACGCATGGGGACAATGTATACACCATTTCCCTGCGCCATCAGACCTTACGCTCCCTCGTCTTCAAGGATAAGCTGATTGCCATTTTAAAGCTGGGACTTCCTTCCGGCTTACAAAATATGGTCTTCATGTTTGCCAACCTCTTCGTCCAGGTTGGTGTCAACAGCTTCTCGGCAACTATGGTTGCCGCCAATTCTGCTGCCGCCAATGCAGACGGACCGGTATACGAAGTCATGGCCGCTTTCTATGTTGCCTGCAGCAGCTTCATGGGGCAGAATCTCGGCGCAAAGAAAAAGGACCGTGTCTTAAAGAGCTACTTTGTAAGTCTGTCCTATTCCTTCTTTATCGGACTGATTCTCGGACTTACGATCCTCTTTATGGGTCCTAATTTCCTGTTATTATTTACTTCCGATCCAGCGGTAATCGAGCTTGGCATGTACCGCCTTAAAATTATGAGCGTATCCTATGCGTTCTCTGCTTTTATGGATTGTACCATCGCCGCCTCCCGTGGACTTGGCAAGACGGTTGTTCCCACCTTTATCGTCATCATGGGATCCTGCGTCTTCCGTGTGATCTGGATTTATACCATCTTCGCCTACTTTAAAACCATTCCGTCACTGTACCTGCTCTATATCTTCTCCTGGGCCATTACTGCAGCGGCTGAAATTATTTATTTCCAGGCGATTTACCGGAAGGAAATGAGGGGAGTGTAAATTACTGAATATAATCCCCCTCATATTCAAATGCTACGAGACTGTGCATGAATTACCTCATCAATGGAAGCAAATGGTACCTTGCTGAATAATTCTTCAAGTTCTCCCTCTACTTCAAGTGCTATAGCTATTTTCGTAAGCGACTGAAGTGAAATCTCCCCCGTTTGTTCAAACCGTTTTAATGATCCGAGACTTACACCGGATCTTAAGGCAAGATTCTTCTGTGAAAGTTTCTTTCTCTTGCGAAGCTGAACCATTCTCTCTGCAATCTCTGTATTAATTTCTTTCCATGTTTTTTGATATAAGTTAATCATGCTAATATCTTAGCCCAAATTGCAAATTTTATCAAGTTTGGAATAATATATTATCCCAATTTACGAATTATGATGAAGATTGCAATTTATGATCTGTCTTTTATATTAATCAGAAATAATCAAAAAATCATGCCAGGGTCTATCTAAAATTTCAAAACAGGATTGACCAATTTAAAACAGAATGCTATGATAAATTTATAAGAAGGTGCTACCGTAAAGCAACGGTTCGCCTAATTATAAGTTACGGTTAAAAAGCAACCTACATTTCGGCATGGCGGTTGCTTTTTTGATGTTTGGATCTTCTGTCAGTCTCATTCTCTCGAAAGCCAGTTCTTATTCTTTTATTTACTTTGAAATTATTTTTCCATGCATATTAGGATCTGAAGTTTCATAAGTTATAATCGGAGTATCATACGAGTATCCCTGATTCTTTACAGATTTAAGTTGTAATGGAATACCTATGCACATAAAGATATTTTGATTTACTATAATATTGCATAATTAAGTTGATATTCAAATAATTTCCGGAACTTTTCGTCTTCCATAAGCTTATCCGTGGAGCTCGCTGCTGCCACAATTCCTCCCTCTTCCATCAGGAGCGCACGATCACAGACCAGCACCGTTGAAAGTCTATGTGCAATCGTTATGATGGTTTTACTGCCCGAAAATGAACGGATCGTGTCTAATATCTCCTTTTCACTACAACTGTCCAATGAACTGGTCGATTCATCAAAAATAATGATGTCCGGATTCTGCAACAGCAGCCTCGCTATGGAAAGTCTCTGCCTTTGTCCTCCGGATAATTTAATTCCACGCTCACCGATATTCGTTTCAAACTGATCCGGCAGACTTTCAATAAATGACAGAATATTCGCTTTTTCACAGGCACTTCTGATTTCTTCGTCTCCTGCATGCCGGTCTGCAAGTAGCAGGTTTTCCCGGATGCTGAGATTTAACAGTCTGGGAAATTGGGAAACTATGCCGATTTTGTTGCTTATGCTCTCATGGGATAACTCGGAAATCCTCCTGCTGCCAAGCAGAATTTCACCGCCACATGGCTCATATACCCCCATCAGCAGATTAGCCAAAGTCGTTTTCCCACATCCGCTTTTCCCTACAATTGCAATGTGCTCGCCAGGATCAATCGTCATATTCAACGAACGGATAACCCATTTTTGATTATCCGCATACCGGAAGCTGACATTGGAAAATGTTATTTTATCCTCCAGATTTGTAACTCGCCTCTTTACATCATATTCCAATTCCAGAATTTCAAATACACGCTGTATGTTGGGTTTCTGAATATGAAAGTCCAATATAGAATTCACAACCGATGTGATGCTGTCCACCAACTGCATAAAATAATCCATATAAGTAAGCAGGATCCCGACCGTAAGCTTCTTATAAATAATCAGGATCCCTCCTACAAAATAAAGATTCATTCTGGTAATAAAATAATCTTTAAAGGCAATGAAGAGCCAGTTAAAGGCAATATAGATCTGACTTTTAATGATTAATTTAGAAAGCTTCTGCCTGTATGTTTCGAATTCCGCTTCCATATAATCTTCCAGATTATTCGTTTTGATATCTGCCCATTTCTGAAAAGAATTATTCAGAAAGCTATGATACTCTCCTTCCAGTCTGCGGCGTTCTTCCGATACCCGGTTGGCCTTCCTGCTGATCACCCGTACTAACCAGAAGGAAAGCGGAATGGCAATAAACCCAATGATGGTCAGTGTCTGATTCAGTACAAACAGGATAATGGATATTACTAAAATTTTTGCAATGGAAAAGAAATAATCCAAGACATGTTTCTGTAGAAATGTTTCCACGAATTCCACATCACCATCGATTCTGTCTGCCAGATCTCCCGTACTATAAGTTTGATACATATCGGCATTCATATTCACGTATCTCTTCAGGATATGAACCCGCAGTTCCATCTTCAATTTCAGGAATAACGTGTTATATGATTTTCTGGTCAGTTTCATCAATAAGGTCTGTAACACAAAAACAGATAGATAACCGGCAATGACAACAGGGAGATAACCCATTTTCCCCTTAACAATCACATGGTCAATAAACAGATAATAGAAAAACGGCTGCACGATCCCCAGCACAAGATCAAGGCTCTTGAAAAACAAAAGCCCATACAATAACCCCTTTTTCTCCCCCAGTAATCCATCGATTTTTTTCAAAGTTCTGATACGATCTGATTGTCTTTCCAAATAATCCCCTCTTTTTCCTTTTACTGTCTGCACCTGAAATACCGGAAATTTATGCTCCCATGCTCCCTGCATACTGCTCTTTAAAAAGCTTCCGATAGGTCTCACAGTTTTTCAGTAACTTTTCATGCTTATCAAAGCCTGCAATTTTCCCATCCTCCAGAACAAGAATCCTGTCCGCATGAATTATCGTAGACAGCCGGTGTGCAATGATCAGTAATGTATGATTCTCCCCCAGTAATTCCCATGAATCTTTGATTGTCATTTCAGCTTCACTGTCTAATGCACTGGTTGACTCATCAAAAACCATGATTGGAGAATTCTTAACAAATATCCGGGCAATCGCAATTCTTTGTTTCTGTCCTCCCGAAAAGTCCATTCCTCCGGTTCCAATGACCGTATCCAATCCGTTCTCAAGGCTGCTCACAAAGTCATACAAATCTGCCATTTTAAGTGCTTCCCACAATAAATCATCCTGAAAACTGTCCTCTGAAAATTGCAGATTAAATCTTATCGATCCATGAAATATAATACTGTTTTGATGAACAACTCCTATCTGTCCGCGCAGACAGCGGATATCGTATTCCCTGATATTCCTGCCATCGATCCATATATTTCCTTCATCCGGATCATATATCCGACACAACAAATTCACTAAAGTGCTTTTTCCCGCACCACTGTTTCCTACAATAGCGATTTTCTCACACGGATCAATACGAAATGACAGAGAATTAAATATGCTCCGCTCTTCGTTATACCGGAACGAGACATTTTTAAACTCGATGCTTCCCACAATTCGTTCTGCGTTACTGCCTGGCACCTCCTGCATACGGAGACATTCTGTCCCTTCTTCCAGCGGGGTATCAAACAATTCCATAACCCTGTCGCAGGAAACCAGATTGGAGGAAAGCGATACTATTCTTGAGTTGATACTGTTGAATGCTGCAACGCAGTTTGCATAATAAGCAAAGCAGGCCGTAACCCCGCCGATTGTCAGTTGATTGGATTTTACGAGGAAAGCGGAAATGGTAAACATACACATCTGGGCGATCAGTGATATCCCAGTATTCACCCTTTCTGCCCCGACTTCGATTCTGTTTAAGCCAATACACATTCTGGCTATTTCAATATTTCTACGGAGAAATTCGGAAAGAATCTGTCTGGACGCATGCAAAAGTTTTATTTCCTGCATTCCATCCAAAATTTCAAATGTCCAGGAGGACAATAAGCCTCTTTTTTGAATAATACGGGAGTTTTCTCTTTTGGCTTTTTCACTGAAAAATCTGGATACATACACGATGACCGGAGTCACAATGGTTGTAAAAATACCCATCCATACATTGGAAAAGTATATAAATACCAGGGCAATAACCATATTCATCCCATTGGTTACTAGTCCAAACAAATTAACGCTTATCATGGTCATAATCTGATCAACATCATTTTCCATTCTGCGAACCGTATCCCCACTGTACATACCCGCCAGACAACAGCCCTTGAACCTTAAGATTCGGGAATACAGTTCCGACCTGATATCAAACAGAAATGCTGTACTGGTCACTTTTTCCATGATATTCACTATCGTATACATTGCCTGGTTAAATACATACACAGCTCCATATATGCCTACAATATAGATAAATCGTGACATGTTTTGAGAACTGATTACTTCATCCACAAGCCATCCGATCATATATGGTAGAAGCATCAGTGTTCCGGATGCCAGAATAACACTAAGCAGCATAATGATAAATTTCCATTTATGAGGTTTTGCAAACCGTAATATGAATGTTAACTTTTCTTTCATAAAATTATATTATTTTTTCTTCATCAGTATAGAATCTATTTCCAATTACTCCAAAATCTACAGGTCGGTGTGTATTAACATCTGTATCCACATATAATCTAAGATGTTGAAATTCTTTATATTTGATTGCTGCATTTGAACTATCACCAACTCGTAACAAATAAAATCTTCCCTCCTTTTCTAATTGATATTTTTCGTCTCCAGAACATCCCTTATTTATTTTCTTTACAATCACATATTCTTCAATATGTGGAATAAAATTCAAATTTGCAAACATCCTTCTATGTTCCTTTTAATTTTTACTAAATTATCTGTGCCACAAACTACTACTTATTTGAATTATGGAAAGTAATTCCTCTCCACTTGGTACTATATTGTTCAGATCAATAAATCATCACAATAGCATTTTACTTTTTACTCATCTTATATTGTTCAGGTTTCGGAACCTCATATGTCAAAATAGGGAAACTTTTGATACTATCATACTTTGCTAAATTATTTGCAATTTTTACCATTAACTTAGCTACTTTATTTTCTTTCTTCATTTTTTATTTCAATCCTTTCCACAATAATAGTTGCAATTTCCATATCACTACCGAGTAAAATAGCATTCTCATATTCTGGTACTTTTATAAAGAAAATATTTAACATATATAATATTAAAACTATATAAGCACATGCAGAGTTTTCACAGTTGACTTTTCAATATCAGGTAGAGGCTATGGATTATATTCTGAAAGATCATCCGGAAACACTCCACAACCGGATTCATGATTGTCTCCTTCACGCCAATATGCGTTATGCTTCGCAGTACAATCAGACACATAAAATGTTTTCTGTACACACCGGCTCCCATGTTACCTATTTGAAACAGGATGATATCCTTTGCTTTCAATCATCCTCTAATGCTCATAAAGTCAAGATCATAACAGCCAATGCAATTTATGAACAATCGGGCAGCCTTCGTGAAATCCAGAGCCAGGTGGACCATCATTTTCTGTTAATCCATAAATCCTGTCTGGTAAATACATCTCATATCATAGAAATGGATAAAATTAGGCGCATACTTATTTTATCCAACGGCCTACAGATTCCCGTGTCCGTCCGGCAGATGCGTTTCTTTTTATAAGTCTGCGACATTTTTAATTACTTGCTAAAAAGCAACCTACTCTTTGGGCAGAGTGCGGTTGCTTTTTTGATGTCTGGATCTTAGTTAGTTTATCCTTTTTCCTGCATCTCCTCCAGCTCGGTTTCTGTCTCAAGCATCCGTTCAAGAAGGCTTTCCTGATTCTGCTCTTCCTTCTGCTTCTGCTCTTCAAGCTCCATAAGCTTCGTGTAGTCGGAAGCCAGTGCCGGATCCATAATCTGCATCTGCAAATCCGCAAGTCTCTGTTCGCTTTCTTCTAGCTGCTTTTCGTACTTTGCCATCTGCTGCTTTAAGCGGGACAAAATTTTTCCGGGATTATAATAGGTCTTCTTGTCAAAAACATCCTTCAATGTTGGTGCTTTATCCGATTTCTTTTCGTTTCGTTCTGCCTCTTCCTTTGCCAGATTCAGCTGTTGCTGCTTCAACTCTTCCTTCTGCAGACGTTCCAGATATTCTTCATAACCGCAGTCATAAAAGACCGTTTTATCCTGCTTGAAATCAAGCATTCCGGTTGCGATTTCCTTGATAAAGTAACGGTCATGGGAAACAAACAGGATCGTTCCGGTATAATTCTTCAACATATTTTCCAGCGCTTCCTTGCCAATGAGATCCATATGGTTCGTCGGCTCATCCAGAATCAGAAGATTCGGGCGCATCTTAAACATCTTGCACAAGGCAAGACGTACCTTTTCTCCTCCGGAGAGCTGTCCGAGTGTCTTAAATACTTCTTCTCCAGTAAAAAGGAAGCTTCCTAACGCATTGCGCACCTCTACCTCCTTCAATGTCGGATACATGTCCCAGAAATCATTAAGCACGGTCTTATCCGGATACATACTTTCTGCGACTGCTGCCTGCTGGTCAAAATAGCCAACCTCCACACCGGTTCCAACGGTATAGCTCCCCCCAAGAGGCGGAATCTGTCCCATCAAAGTCTTTAACAGGGTAGATTTTCCCTTTCCGTTTTCCCCGATAATAGCAACACGTTCTCCCTTTTTCAGGGTAAAAGATACCTTGCTCAGGACATGATCGTACCCGATTTCCAGTGCCTTCAGTGTCAGTACATCCGTATAACTGGTTGTCCGCGGAAGGAACTGACCGCGGAATGCCTTGGTGTCAAATCTGCGAGGCTTCTCGATCAGAACCATGTGCTCTAACTGCTTTTCTTTGGAATGCACCGAAGCTACCTTGGTCGGGGTATTCTTCCACTTCTCAATCCACTCCGTGAGACGCTTGATCTCCTTCTGCTGCTCCTCGTAGTCCTTTTCCTGCTTTAAAGCAGCCTCTTCCTTTAACTTCATAAAGGTTGTATAGTTGCCCGGATACCGTTTAATCCGATGATATTCAATTTCATAAGTCACATCAATAATGCGGTCTAAGAACATCCGGTCATGGGAAACAATTACAACTGCCTTATTATAGTTCTTCAAGTATCCTTCAAGCCATTCAATCGTTGGCAGATCCAGGTGGTTCGTGGGCTCATCCAGAAGCATAATGTCCGGACGGCTCAGAAGCAGTTTGATAAAAGCCACCTTTGTCTGCTGTCCTCCGGAAAATGTTCCGATCGGGCGGGTAATATCCTTCAGGTCAAAGCCAAACTTCTGGAACATCGTTTCCATATCACGCCGATATGTATAGCCTCCCATTGCCTCCATTTGATCCTGCAGAGAGGAGTACTCATACATCCACTTCTGGTCATGATCGGTTTCCATGATGTCTGTAAGTTCTTTCATCCTGCGTTCACAGGCAAATACCTGTTCAAACACCTTCAGAATTTCATTTTCTACAGAAATTTCCTGATCTTCAAAGCTGATCTGCCGCAGATAGCCAATCTTCTGACTTCCGGCCATACTGATACCGCAGGTTTCATCACTGTCAATGTTAGCCATGGTAATATCCCCGGCGATCAGTTTTAGTAAGGTAGTCTTTCCACAACCGTTACGTCCTACAATGGCAATTTTCTCATGATCGTGTATGTCAAAATTTACATCTTCTATAATGGTTTCTGCACCGTATTGCACCAGTGCATGTCTAATCTGATATCTCATTTTATCTCCGTTAATATCCACTTGATTTTGTCTAAAAGTATATCAATTTATCTTTTGCTTTGCAATACAGGATTGAGACGAGCAGCCCTGCCGCTGTTGCGATCATGGCAGGCGCAATAATGATTGCCGGATTCACACTTCCATATTGGGTCCGGTATGCAATCATGTTGACCGGGATAAGCTGCAAAGAAGAAATATTGAGAATCAGAAACGTGCACATTTCATTGCTGGCATAATGGCGTTTCTCTTCCGGAACACCACGCTCCTCCTGCAATTTTGCCAGCTCTTCCATGGCTTTGAGACCGGCCGGGGTACAGGCCCATCCAAGTCCCAGCACATTTGCAATTATATTCGTCGAGATATAATCCCTGGATTTGTGTCCCTGTGGAATACGCGGAAACATGAATGAAATAAACGGTGACAGCATTCGGGTAAGCTTCGCTATCAATCCGGATTCCTCTGCTACCTGCATGAGTCCTACCCAGAATGCCATAACTCCTGTCATGGTAAAGCATAATGTAACCGCATCCTGTGCACTTTGTAACGCAGCCTCGGTAACCTCTTTCATATGGCCTGTGATTGCACCATAGATAATCCCTATCACAATCATTACTGCCCAGATGTAATTCAGCATATCGTTAGCCCCTTGGGGAATATTTCTTTATTATATGATATGGAATTCAACCTTCATTAAGAACACTAGATCATTTACTTTCATTGAAGAGGTGATTTACACATAATCGAAATGTTATATAAAAACTAGAAATTCGCTGTGTTAGTGATAATAGCCAATAAATTTCATATTTTTCACCAATAAATTAGCTACTATCAACAAAAACTATTTGCAAAATAAAACAAATATATTATAATAGTGACAGGGTGTTACCAAAACGGGTAGCGGTTCGCCTTTCGCCAGAATGAGTACATTCTGAGAACTTCCAGTATTAGCGGAGGTGGTACAGATGGAAAATACAATGAAAGGTACATAGTATATTTGACAATAGAGCTTACTGTCGGAATCGCAGGTATTGTAGTAACAATCATCAGCATCATTGTTACCGTGATCAGTATCCTGCAAAACGAGACTGACAGAAGATCCAGACATCAAAAAAGCAACCGCCCTCTGCCCAAAGAGTAGGTTGCTTTTTTAACAAATAACCAAAAATTGAGGCGAACCGTTGCTTTACGGTAGCACCTTCTTATGAACCTATCATAGCATTCTGTTTTTCATTCGTCAATCATCTTTTGTATATAGATTTTTACCGTATTATAGTTTAAAATATAACTATTCGGAATACTATTCACAATACATTGTTTAAAAAGGGGAATGCAATGAAAAAGCTGATCTGGAAAATTGTATTGGCTGCATCGCTAATTCTGATGGTGGTAGCCATAATAAATATTGTTCTCTTAAGCAGAGAATATCAAAAGGGAATTAATACTTATGCGAATCTGGAGAAATACGCAACAGTAACACAGGATTCTGTCAAAGCAGCACAGGAGATCGGGGACACTGCCGACAGTGAGAATACGGAAGAGGCTGTGGAAGAAGTCAGCGAAGGACCGCAGATTGCCGTTGATCTTGATATTGATTACGATGCTCTGACGAAGATCAATGAGGACTTTGTCGGATGGATTTACTACGCACCGTTAGAGCTGAGTTATCCGATCGTCCGCGGCATTGACAACGATTATTACACACATTACACCTTTGAAAATGTCAGGAACAGCTCTGGGGCCATCTTTATGGACTTCCTGAATAAGCCCGACTTTTCCCACTTCAACACAATTATTTACGGTCATAACATGAGAAATGGAACGATGTTTGGTTCCCTCAAAAAGCTCCTGAACGATCCTTCCATTATCAAAGAGGATCCTTATATTTACATTTTTACCAAAGAGAAGGTTATGATGTATGAGATCTGTGCTGCCTATATCACGAATAACTCTTCCCATACCTATGATCTGACTCAGACTGCGGAAGAACAGGCCGACTATGTGAAATACATCCGTAATGTTGCAACCTACTACTGGGATGATCCCATGTTAGAGGAATCCCTCACGGAAGACACGCGACTCATTACTTTATCTACCTGTCACGGTCTTCATACCAACAACCGAACCGTCATCCACGGCGTATTAGTTGCCAGTAAAGACCGGTAAGGACTGATCCAGCTCCGGTGTCTGCGTGGTAACGACCTGCCACCGGGTAATTGTATAAGTCCTCTCTCCGGACGCTGCTTCCGAAAAGGATGCATTTACCGACAAAATCTGATTTTCATTAATCACATAATCACAGGAAAAAGAGTCTTCCAAAGGCTCTTTTTTTGATGCCTCCAAAAGGTCCTCCTGTGCTTCATTACAGGCTTGATAATATGCACTTGTGCGTTCTGCCAGCTTACGGCTTAACGTGAGATCCGCATTGGCACTCACGATCGACAGTCCCGCAAAGCAGACCAGACACAGGATCACCATGATTACTACAATGGACGGTGCTCCGATGCTCAGTCCAAAATCCCTATTCCGTTTCATCCATTAATTCCTCCTGTGGGAACAAAATGAGCTTCAATTCATAAACAGAATCAAATGCCGTAATCTGCAGTGGCGTTCCAACCCGAATCTCACATGTGGTCAGTTCTCCTGATGCATTGATTTTTACAAATGCACCTAATCCCTCTTCGGTATTCTTGATTATGAATATCGTCTGCTCATCTGTCTGATCCATCCTTGCATCCGGGAACAATGTCTCCAGTTCTCCGGCATTCCCGTTACATCCGTAAAAAGCTTCGGCAACACTTTCTGCCATGGCAACCGCATGATTTAGATTTACACTTTGGTCACTCAGCCGGTGGGCAGTTACGAACAGCTTCACACAGACCGCTGCCGCAATCGAAAAGAACAGGATGGAAAGAATCAGTTCCATCAAAAATATTCCGGATTTAGAAGAATTTTTCGTCTGCATCTTCGAATCCTCCTGATCGAATACAAATATAAAAGCTTATGGTGTTTTCCTCCGGGGTTTTCATCGTACATTGAACCAGATGATCATTCACTGCTGTAATTTCAAACCGCTCCATAGCCAGAATATCCTGTCCTGCGGAAGCAGAAAGCGATATATCACTGCGTTCCATCAACTCCTTGAGCATTCCGTGATATTCATAAATATAAGTATGATACACAATCCCGTTTACTTCCGAAGAAAGAATCAGCGCCGGATTTCCTTCGAACGTACCGATTGATACTGCCCCCTCCGCATCGGCCTGACGGATCTTTTCCACTACATAAGACAGTGAGGTTCTCGTATTAAAGTTTTCATCCATATGTGCCACTGTCTTGCGGTAAATATTTGCTCCAATCGAAATCAAAAAAAACGAAGAGAGTGCAAATATACAGAACAAGCCAATAACAAATAGAACATCTACAATGTGTTTATCCTGCTTCTGATTCATAGATCTCTTCCATTCATAACGTTTATCTGCTGCTTATATTTCTCTATTACTGCTCTGTTTTCATAAATAGCAATTTGGTTTTATTCAAGTTTTACTCATGTGGTTACTTCAAAATAATGGTAACCTCCGGCCGCATATTAGACCCCACCGGCTGATAGTCCACAAAAAACAAGTCTTTATCATAGGTCAGCCCATAATGCTCTTCCATATAGGAAAGGCTCGGTGGATAAAAACCCTCCACGGCATAGCAATGGATAATATCCCGGTCAATTGCATTCTGCAGACTATCCTGCTGCCTGTCCACGGTAGACTGATCCACGGAATGAATCATCACCCAGAACAGAACCAGAATTACCGGACAGACCAGATACAACATCCGGACCGGAAAACGACGATATTCATAACGGTTAAATTTTGTAGTAAATCGGTGCATATTACTCTCCCGAAAATTTCAGACTGCATATATTTCAGATAGACATCAATTCTCAGATCATCTTTGTTCTTATTCTTCATCTGCACACAGCTAAAGCCAGGCAGAATCACTTCATCCAATGCTCGCCATGATTCCCATAAGCGGAAGCAATACCGAAAGCAGGATAACACCTACAATCAGTGACAGAATAATGACCAGGGTAGGCTCAATAATGGATACAATCCTCGACAACTGCCGGTCAGTTTCTTCTTCATAATGCGATGCGATCTGCAGCATCACTACATCCATGGATCCGGAACGAAAGCCCACAGAAACCATACGGGAATACAGATTTGAGAAAATCTCCGCACTTGCAAGCGCCTCCGGCAGATCCGCCTGTCCCTGCATCTGTGCCTTACAACGTTCGATCTTCTTCGCCATCTCCTCATTTTCCACGATTTCCTTAATCATATCAAGGCTGTGATAGGTATCCATACCGCTCTGATAGGAAAGATACATACCTCTTGCAAAACGTCCGGCAGCAATCTTGTCATAGAAGCTCTTCGTAAATGGAAATACCGTGAGAAAATGTCTGATCTTTGCTTTGCCAGATGGAATCCTGTAGGCAATGAAAAAAGCAGCTACCAGAAACAGCAGCACAATGGAAATACCAATTGCATAACGACTGAGAACCGTTCCTGCATTCATCAGGGACTGCGCAAAAGGTGTCATTTCCGTTCCAAGCTGTACAAACACCTGCTTAAAAATCGGAAGCACCTTTACAATTAATACAATGATGATAAAAAACATCATGGCAATCATAATCAGCGGATACGTCACCGCAGAACGGATACTGTCCGTAATGGTCTCTTCCCGTTCATAATACTCTGCAAGAGACATCAGAACCACATCAAGATTTCCTGACTCTTCTCCAAGAGCAGTCAGCTTCACTACATATTGTGGAAACACACCGGTTTCTTCCAATGCCGTATAAAAATGGTTTCCCTTATTACAGATCATCCGGATCTGCTGCAGCAGCTCCTTTCCTTCCTTGCTGATCGTATCATTGATCAGAATTTCCATTCCTTCTGCCGGTGTAATTCCGGCCTTAAGGATCCACGCCGTCTGCTTGCAAAAGGATGCAATTTCTGAATTATTGAGCATTTTCTGCTTCTTCATTTCGTGCTTCTCCCTCATTGAAAAATCGAATTCTTATGATCCACTCAAAAATGATCCACTGGATCATTTTCTCATATGCATGCCAACTCAGAACGTTATCTGCAATAACTTCCCTAATAGTTGTACTTCGTCACATAATTACTTCCGTCACCTATAAAGCTCTTTAGCTGCTTCGAACCGGCATTTGCGGCAAAGGTCGGATCCATTAATGACCAGTTTACACCATCAAACTGAATAATTCCATTGATCCACCCGATATCATTCACATAGGTACTGATCCATGCATGATAGGCTTCTCCTGCATATCCAACCTCTAACTTGGTCGGAATCTGCTGCGAGCGCAGCATACTCGCCATGACGGCTGCATAATCAAGACAGATTCCTGTTTTAATCTCAAAAATTTCATCCACATCCGGGATATACCCGCTCTGTACATTTTCTGCCTTATCATAGTCATACGTGAAATTCTCAACAATATAATTATAAACATAATTAATGGCTTCCAGATCATCATGTGCCGGAGCCACAAGAATTTTTGCTTCTTCCACTACCCTCGAAGAACTGTTAAAGTTCACATACTGATTCGGATAGAGAAACGCTCCCATCGCATTGGTAATTTCTACCTCAATATCCTGTGCAAATACCGTTGCATACTGACTGTCCGCTACATTTTCATAGACTCCGATGCTATAAGTACCATCTCCAACCGATAATGGAAAAGCTTCATAGTCATTTCCGTATAAGTCATAGGTGTAAGTCATATAATCGGGACCGGTCAGCTGCATTTTGACCTTTTCATTCATCCCATGATATGCGATCATCACATACCCTTCACCTGTATTCGAGGCATCCACCGATACCAACTCATTCCCATAAACTACCGTTCCCGGAGCCTCCGGCACCAGGCAGACCGGTGTATTGTCACGAATGGTTGTACTGGCAGATACATAAGCTTCATGCTTTCTCTCACAGCCGGATAAAACACTTATAAAAAATACTGTCAACATCAGATATGCAATTTTCTTCTGTATTTTTCCTTCCATGAATCCGTGTAAAACTCCCTGTATGCTCTTATAATTCTTTGTAACTATTCAGAGCCATGCAAATTATGACAATATGGACGTCGAATGCTCGCATTCGTAAGGACATTTGACATAATTTATATGGCGAAGTAACCACATGAGTAAAACTACGTTGCGTTAGCAACGGTTTTACGAATGGGGTTCTGAATAGTTACAATTCTTTAATGTTTATCTTTCTTTCATTGTAAGACCAACTATCTTGATTATAATAAAAAACAATTCCATCGGCAACACAAAAGACCGCTTCTTTCGAAGCGGTCTTCTATGTTGTGTAATCCACTATGGGTTTAATATCCAAATTCCTGTGCCCAGAACCACTGTCCGTTGCTTACATGAATTGCAATTGCTCCGGAGGTAAATTCTGCATCCATAATGTTTGCCTTATGTGTCGGTGATGCCATCCAGGCCTGTACTGCTGACTCAGCAGAATCATAACCTTTTGCAAGATTCTCACCATACATCAGATTACTGTTCACAGTCCACCAGTCTGAACCATCAGGTCTGGTATGTGAGAACGATTGTGATGCTTCTACGGCACGTACTGCACTCGCCTGCTCAAGACCGGAATTCCAGGTCAGAGCACCAAGTCCTGCTGCTGCTCTCTGCTGATTAGCAAGCTCAAAGGCTGCCTTGGAAGCTGCTTGAGAAGCGGATGTTCCGGAAAGCTCTGCTGCCAGACTGACCATCTCAGGTTCAATATATACGATACCATCACTGGGAACCGTACTATCTCTCCGGGCTGCCTGATCCAGAACAAAACTGCTCTTGCCACATCCGTTCAATGCTAATGCCGCAAAAAGCATGATGCTGAGTAATATGCTTAATTTCTTGCGCATATCCCACACTCCCTTTCCATACTGCTGGAGTTACCAATCCAGACTAAAGTACTATTATTTCTATCTTAATGATACTACATTTTATTCAAATTACAAGTACCAATTTGCTAATATATGTAAATTTCTAATTATCGTTATTTCGTTTGCAATAATCTCTGGTAAATTTCCCTTTTTGTAACACCACGATCCTTTGCCACCATCTTCATAGCGTCTTTATTTTCGTATCCCTGCTCTTCATAAAAAGCCATATGTTCCTGTAAAGACATCTCTTCCCAGGTCTTTTGCTCCTCATGCATCAGCTTCTTACGATCAATTCCTTCTAACACAAGAACATACTCTCCACGAGGATCATGGGTTTCATAATAATGCGTAATTTCGAACAATCTGCCCTCCGTAACGGATTCAAACTTTTTGGTAAGTTCCTTGCAGAGTACTATTTTTCGATCCCCCAGGGCATCCCGAAGCTCCAAAAGCGTCTTGTATAAGTGATGTGGTGCTTCATACAGAATAATAGTCCTTGTTTCTCTTTGCAGATCCTCCAGGATCACCTTACGATCCTTCCGCTCCTTTGGCAGAAATCCTTCAAAACAGAACCTCCTCGTAGAAAGTCCTGATAAGGTAAGTGCAGTAATCAGTGCACAGCACCCGGGCAGTGAAGTCACAGGAATCTCTTCTTCATGGCACCGCTTTACCAGTACCTCTCCCGGATCCGAAATTGCCGGAGTTCCCGCATCGGTAACCAGTGCAATGTTCTTCCCCTGTTGTAAAAGAGCGATCAGTTCCTCTGCCTTTTCAAATTTGTTAAATTCATGATAGCTTGTCATCTGCTTCTTGATCTTAAAATGATTCAGAAGCTTAATCGTATTTCTGGTATCCTCTACCGCAATCAGATCCACCTCCGCAAGCGTATCCAGTACTCTCTGGGTAATATCCCCGAGATTTCCAATCGGTGTAGCACATAAATATAATGTTCCAGACATGTTTTCCCCTTTTCATTCCCTCAATATCCGTAAATTTCATATATTTCATCCGTATAGACTCCGGGTTCCTTATAAACAATCAACGGCTTTTCCACGGTCATGCGTGGCCTTCCACCCCTTAATCCTTCAATCAGAACCATATTAGGGTCCTTATCAATGTATGGATAAACGAGCTTCATACGTTTCGGTTCCAAATGGTACTTGCGCATCAGTACCATAATATCAGCCAACCGGAACGGTCTGTGAACCATATAAAAGCTGCCACCGGGACGAAGCAGCTTGGCTGCCTGACAGATGACATCCTCCAGGGTACACAAAAGCTCATGACGGGCAATCGCCTTGGGCGACTTTTCATTCGTAATTCCGTGATGCTCTGTCATATACGGAGGATTACTGGTCACTACATCAAACGTTGCTGCTCCAAAGATGGAAGAAGCTTCCCTGATATCTCCCGTCACTATCCGGATTTTCTTTTCCAGATGATTCAGTTCCACACTCCGTTGTGCCATATCGGCGCTTTCCGGCTGTATTTCCAGCCCGACCAGATTGGATGCCTTAGTCTTCGCTTCCATCAGAATGGGAATAATACCGGTACCTGTTCCCAGATCGATGACATGATCGCCTTCCTTTGCTTTTGCAAATCCGGAAAGTAAGACTGCATCCATTCCGAAGCAGAAGCGCTCCGGATCCTGAATAATCCTGTAGTTGTTCCGCTGCAGATCATCAATTCGTTCATTCGGCTTCAGCACTTCTTAATTGTCCTCCAGCTTGGATTTCGGTTCTTCCCTTTCCAGCTTCTCCAAAGCCTTCAGCTCCTCGTCCGCAACATCTACCTTATTATGCTTATGTTTTCTACGGAAACGAAGCTGCTCTACCTTATATTCCCTGATTTCTTTTTCATTATCTACGTCAATTATAACCTTCACAAGCTGACGGAGCACATTTACACTTTGTACTTCCCCCTTAAAGCCGTCATCCGTGGTTACATGATCTCCCACATTCGGAAGTCTGCGGTTCAGTTCCTCATAGGTCTCTTCTTCATGCTTCAGACAGCACATCAATCTCCCACATACACCGGAAATCTTCGTGGGGTTCAGGGAAAGATTCTGTTCCTTCGCCATCTTAATGGATACCGGAATAAATTCGGATAAATGACTGTGGCAGCACAGCTCTCTTCCACAAATTCCGATTCCTCCAAGGATCTTCGTCTCATCACGGACACCAATCTGACGAAGCTCGATTCTCGTCTTAAACACCGATGCCAGATCCTTTACCAGTTCACGGAAATCAATTCTTCCGTCTGCGGTAAAATAAAAAAGCACCTTATTATTATCAAAGGTATATTCTGCATCTATCAGCTTCATCTCAAGACCATGCTTTTTAATCTTCTCAAGACAAATCTTAAATGCTTCCTTTTCCTTCTTTTTGTTGTTTGCTTCCTGCTCATCATCACGCTCGGTAGCAATACGCAGTACCGGCTTTAACGGCTGGATTACCTTATCCGGGGGAACCTCCCTCGGGCTTCCGACTACCGTGCCGTATTCAATGCCACGTGCTGTTTCCACAATAACATGATCATTTCTATTGATCTTTAATTTACCCGGATCAAAAAAATATATTTTCCCCGCCGTACGAAAACGTACGCCTATTACCTTAACCATATCATCTATAACCTCACTGATTCTCTTTAATCGTCAGCAGCAAAAGTTCCATTGTCAGATCAAAGTTTACATTCGCACTTAGGCGCTGCTTCGCTTTCTCAAGTCCCTCGATGATGGATTCAATTCCTTCATAAGTACTTCTGTCTGCTACCTTTCTAATATACTGTATTTCCTCCCTGAAAATCAACCCATTTACATCATGAGTTGCTTTAAATAACAAAACATCCCGATACCAGATGGATAAAATATCCAGATAATCATTCACATCAAACTGATACTCTGTAATTTTTTTGATTGCAGCAGCCATTTCGTGGACTTCCATATCCCTGATATTCCGGAGCAGGGCAAGGGCTTCCTCCCTTACCTTATCAAATTCCTCACTCTTGGCAAGAAGTCTTGCCTTTCCGACATTTCCACGGGCAAAGGCCACACAGACATCTGCCTTATAATCCGGGATTTCCATTTCCTTCATTAAAAAGCTCTTGATCTGTTCATCCTTTACCGGCTTCATATTTAATACCACACAACGGCTCAGAATCGTAGGAAGAAGCGTTTCGAGATTCGTTGTCAGAATAATAATCACGGCATATTCGGGCGGCTCCTCCAGCGTCTTTAACAGGGCATTCTGCGCCTGAACTGTCATCTTCTCGCCCTCATTCATGATATAAATCTTCTTCGGACTACTGTATGGCTTAATCGCAACATCCCCATTAATCTGGTTACGGATATCATCCACACCAATCACATTGGGCTTCTCATGGGATACGAAAATGATATCCGGATGATTCCCGCTTAATGCCTGCTTACAGGAGTGACATACCTGACAGGGTTCTCCATCCTTCCTGTCGGTACATTCCAGCGCCATTGCAAAAACTTTAGCAATAAATTCCTTACCGGAATTTCTCTCCCCATTAATAATATAGGCGTGAGAAACCTTATTTCGCTCTATGGCACTCTGTAAATGCTCCTTCAATTGTTCCTGTCCAACGATATCGCGGAATTCAGCCATATCCGTATCCTCCTCTATGTCAGAATATCAAGCAGTAATCCTCTGATTTCTCCAATTTTAGATAAAATCGCCAGATGATCCTGCTCATCCTTCATTAATTCCTGCGCCAGCTGGTCCAGGTTTTCATCCACCAGACGAATAATTCCATAGACTCTGTGGCGTCCCCTTTTATCCAGAAAGTTCTCTCTGCTGAATTCATGGGACCGGTTCACGATCTCATTCATAAATTCCTTGATTAAACCACGATACCGCTTCATATCTTTAATATCGCGTTTCTTGGCAAGCTTATCACCCTGCATGGTAATCGCCTCCATCATGGAGGTCAGTCTTGCCTGCAATTCATTCTCTTCCACGTGACTGATCAGCGTAAATTTGAATCCACCATCGGATTCCTTCACCGGAGAAGCAGCTTCCGGCTGTGTTACCTGCATCAACTGATTTACTTTCATATCCATGGCTGCACCTCCTGTTTATATTTGTGTGATCCTGCTTTTCTTATATAGTTATTTCGTTACACTATATCCATGTGCATAATAATTAAATTTTCTTATCTTCACATCATTACAAAACAGACAGCAGATATTCTTCAATTTCCTGTACGCACCGATCAAGATCATCATTTTCGAAAACTCGCGTAATCCCTGATTCTTCCAGTTTTTCCGCCGAAAAATCTGCAGCATCTGCCAGGAATCTGCGGCACATTTCCTCATATTTCGGAGTCTCCTGCCTCCGTTCTCTCTGGATCGCACGCTCCAAACGTATTCCATCATCTACTTCTATATAGATCGGCAATACTTTGTCTCTGGAAAAGTACTCCGCCGTTTTTACAAAAGATTCCAATGTTCCGATTACCAGATAATTCCGGTTCTGAAGGTCTATGTTCCCATCATCCACAGTAAAATACCTCCATGGGCCATAGAAGGTCTGATAAACACGATCCTCAATAATCTTCCCTGCCTTAAACAATTCCTGATAGTGGACTTCATCCGTGAAATGATATTCCCTGCCATCCTTTTCATGGGCACGGATCGGTCTTGTCGTGTAAAGCACGACCTTCTCAAAGGGAATCTCCTTCCATTGCAGTAGATGCTTATAAATTGTGTCCTTACCTGTGGAACTTTTTCCCATTAAATAAATCATTTTACCCATGATTCCAAACCTCTGCTGATTGTACTCTGACCATAGCTATCAGGTAACTTTACCACTACTCTGCTTCCGACTGCTTCTGGCACAGCAGCTTGAGTCTTGCTCTATATTTATACTTCAATCACGCGGATCATATTGGTTCTTCCAGGTATACCAAGGGGTAAACCTGCCGTCAGGACAACGGTATCTCCCTGTTTAATATACCCTGCTTCTACCGCTGCCTTGACGGCATCGTCAAACAGATCATCCGCACTGTTTTCTCTCGGAATCCACAGTGGCGTCACTCCCCAGTAAAGATTCATCTGGCGGCAGATTCTGGGACTTACACTACAAGCGATAATCGGGCAGCTCGGCTTATACCGTGCAATCATTCCTGCGGTAAATCCGGAAATCGTTACGGTAATGATTGCTGCTGCCTTTAAATCCTTTGCCGTTGTACAGGTTGCATGGGAAATTGCAGTCGTGGTGTTATACTCTTCTGCCTCACGTCTCTTTAACCTTTCATCATAATTAATATCCTGCTCGGTACGCTCTGCAATCTTCGCCATCGTCGCAACTGCTTCTACCGGATATGCTCCTGCAGCCGTTTCTCCGGAAAGCATGATTGCCGTTGTTCCATCATAAATCGCATTGGCAATATCAGTCGCCTCAGCTCTGGTCGGACGGGGATTCTTAATCATGGATTCGAGCATCTGGGTTGCAGTAATAACCTGCTTGCCCTGTGACTCTGCCATTTTAATCATTCGCTTCTGAATGACCGGTACTTCCTCAAGTGGAATTTCGACGCCCATATCACCTCTTGCAACCATAATACCATCAGAAGCTTCAAGAATTCCTTCCAGATTATGAATACCCTGCATATTCTCAATCTTTGCAATGATCTTCATATGGGAGCCATGCTCTTCGATAATCTTACGTACAGAAAGGATATCCTCCTTACATCTTACAAAGGAAGCAGCCAAAAAGTCAAATCCCATGTCACAGCCAAACATAATATCGCTGACATCCTGCTCACTTAAGTACGGCATCGAAAGCTCTGCTCCCGGTACATTAACACCCTTATGATTGGAAATTGGTCCACCATTAATAACATTACAGATAATATCGGTGTCGGTAATTTCCTGAACCACCATTTCAATCAGTCCATCATCAATTAAAATTGTAGTTCCGACAGAGATATCATTAATCAGATTTTTATAGGTAATGGAAACCTTTTCATTGGTTCCCATCATGTCTTCCGTCGTTAAAGTAAAGGTCTGTCCACTCTCCAGTACCGTTTTTCCACCTTCAATATCCTTCAGACGGATTTCCGGCCCCTTGGTATCAAGTAAGGTTGCTATCTGTAATCCAAGCTCACCGCTTATCTTCATCACACGGTCAAATCTCTTTTTGTGCTCTTCATGAGAACCGTGTGAAAAGTTAAATCGTGCCACATTCATGCCGGCAAGCATGATCTCACGGAGCTTTTCCTCACTCTCACTGGATGGTCCTAAGGTACAGATAATTTTTGTTTTTCTCATAAAATCTCCTTTTCACTTTCATTCCCTATTGAATTATTTAGAACTGTATCTGCAAAATTGCAATCTTCCCTTCTCGAATTCCCTGCACGGTATATCCATGCCGGACTCTCTCCTGTATCGCCCGGATAAATGGTTCTTCGATTCTTTCTCCCGGGACAAGAAGTGGTATTCCCGGTGGATATAAATTTACAAACTCTGCCGCCGTACTTCCTATCGCATCTGCCAAAGGCACTTCATAACTCCTTTGCATATAGGCTTCATAAAGCGGAAGCTTTTTTACCGGGCTCCAGCATTCCGAAACTGATGTAAAGTCCGGTGTTTTCTCCTGTGTAAGCTGGGAATCAATTTTCTTTAATGCATCTGTCAGACGCTGGATTCCCTCTTCCGTATCCATCATAGATAACATGGCAAGTGCATAGGTCTCACATGCCATCTCCAATTGCAGATGATACGTTTCCCTCAAAACATCATAGAGCTGCTTTCCGGTATAACTCGTGTTCTTCACAGAAATAACAACCTTCGATGGTTCTGTATCTGGACAGACCCGCAAATACTTACAGGAAGAAATTTCCTCTTCAAGCTGCTTACGCATATCCAAAAGCTTATTCAGTCTTGCTTCTCCTTCTTTTTCCAGAACATACAATCCTTCTTCAATCCCCGCCATTAAAAGGTAAGACGGGCTGCTTGTCTGATAAATTGCAAGATATCTCCGAAGATAATCATGATTCACCAACACTCCGTTCACATGAAGAATTGCCGTCTGGGTTGGAGATGGTAATGTTTTATGTGTGCTCTGAATCACAACATCTGCTCCGCACTGTACAGAATTTTCCGGATAAGCCGCATGAAAACCAAGATGTGCCCCATGCGCTTCATCCACAATCAGCGGAACACCATACGCATGTGCAATCGCTGCAATTTCACGGATATTCGAGCAAATCCCGTCATAGGTCGGCGAAGTAACTACAACCCCTGCAATCACTTCTGCAGCCTTCTTTGGATCCACATTTCTCTCCCGGAGTGTCAGAATAATTGCCTTCCGTACCATTTCCGGAAGAATAGCCCCTGCAAGATCATATTCTGGAAGAAGCTCCGGATAGAGATACCTCACATTCAACCGGTTTAAAAATGCCGCATGGTACACTGCCTTATGACAGTTACGCGCCATGAGAAGTACCTTTCCCTTTCCAGCGACGCAGGCAATGGCACTTAAAATTCCTCCGGTACTTCCGTTAATCAGGAAATGCGTTTCCTCTGCTCCATACAGCTTTGCTGCACGCTTCTGCGCCTGCCGGATCACGCCCGATGCCTCATGAAGATTGTCAAAGCCATCAATTTCCGTTATATCCAGCCTGTAAAATGAAGCAAGTGATCCACTTTCCGGATTTCTTTTGTGCCCCGGCATGTGAAACGGATAGTAATCGGTCTGCGCATAGGCATTCAATTTCTCATGTAAACCGTCTAGCATGCTTTCTTTACTCCGCTTCCCTGATCCTTTTTCTTCATATGTTCCTTCCGGTCGGCTGTTCCCTTTCGAATATGCAGTGTTTCCAGGATCGAACAGTACTTATCTGCCATACTGACTACCCATGCCTCGCGACAAAGCGGGGGAAGAATGGTCAGCGGCCACATATGTTTCTTAATAATATCCTGCTCCCTTGGTGTTAATTTGTATTCCTTCTTCGCATTCTTAAGAGCAATTCCCGGATGATAAAATCCATGAAAGAACTGATAGTTCTCCCGATTCTTATCATGCCAGTCATAAAGGAAATAGTCATGCAGTAATGCGCCCCGCACCAGATCCTTTTCCTGACAGTGAATCCCCAGTTTCCGGTTGATTGCCAGACTGTGTTGTGCCACATCCAGACAGTGTCTGCGTACGGGAATTGTCCCGTGCTGTACATAATTTCTGGTACTCTTGAAATTATCGGACTGCATAATATCGTCACCATACTGCTTCATCAGATGGTAAAGATCTCTTCTTCTGTCAAAATTTCTCTTAAGTTTTTCGAGTTTTCTTTGTGAACGTTTCAAGTAAATCCCTTCTATCCATCATACATTCTGAATATACAAACAAATACCGTAATATAGTATACCACAGGTCATACTATTAGAAAATGAAACAGAGCTGTTTTTTTATAATTTACACAAAATTTACCGATGTTTTTATTAAAACGGGATTGCTTCAAACGAGAAATAGAAAAAACCATGTCTGGACTGTAGATACGGAAGAAATCGCCCAAAATAATGGATCGCGGTGTTGATAACATCATCACCGGCAATCCATCACTTATTCATTCGGTTCTTACACAGGATCAGGATAATATCTACTCCCTGCTGCAGCTATTTTTCGATTCAGATCAGCTGCAGCTATTTCCGGGTGAGGTTTCTGTTTCTTAATTAAGGAGTAAATTCCTTATCCATTGCTGTAATCTTGTCATCAGTAATGGTAATCTTACAGTTATTCGGATAGAAGAAAATCCAATTCTTTCTTTTTGAATAAAAAGCTGCTTAACAGATATCTGCCAATAATATAAACCAGAACAACAATCAGAGATTTAAAGTCAAGGTATTTTAACACAGCATTTCAATTTTTACCAACAAAAAAACAGTAAGCACATGCTTACTGACATAAAAAATAAGAACAGATAATAAATATTAAGGCATAACAAATGCCCAGAACCGGAATCGAACCAGTGACACGAGGATTTTCAGTCCTCTGCTCTACCAACTGAGCTATCTGGGCATAGACTTAAAAATAAGTCGAGTAGCGGGGACAGGATTTGAACCTATGACCTTCGGGTTATGAGCCCGACGAGCTTCCAGACTGCTCCACCCCGCGATATTTAATTGTGCTCCATAGAGCAAATGGATGGAGGTGGATTCGAACCACCGAAGCAATTTGCAGCAGATTTACAGTCTGTCCCCTTTGGCCACTCGGGAATCCATCCATATGATAGATTTCTCTATCAAAAGCCGATGATCGGACTCGATCCGATAACCTGCTGATTACAAATCAGCTGCTCTGCCAATTGAGCCACATCGGCATATTGCTGTGTATATACAATTGGCTTAAACCAAGTGACTCCGACGGGAATCGAACCCGTGTTACCGCCGTGAAAGGGCGATGTCTTAACCGCTTGACCACGGAGCCAAAACTATTTTGGTGAACTGTTTTATAACAGTGACCGAAAATTATAATAGCATAACTATATGATTTTGACAAGTGTTTTTTTGAAAAAAATAAAATTTTTCGGCTAAATTTTTAGCTTAAGGAGAAAATGAGGAATATCTGTGTCGGAAAGCTGAAAATTCATAAGATGAAAAAAAGAGCCGATACAAAACTGTATCGGCAGAGTAGAGAGAAGATATATATAAAAGGTATAGGTCAAAGACATATGCCTGATTTTTTAGGCGGACATCCTGATAATCTTACAGAGTTTATATCATATAGGATTACCGGCGTCCCTTAACTTTATGCATTTAGTATAAAGGGAAATTATGGAAAGAATGTGACGGGCAGATAAAGAAATCCTGAAATATCTTAAAAACTTCTGAAGAAGAGATAAATTTCAGCAAAACAGTTGACGTATATAGATTATCGATATAATATGAAGGTACAAAGTATATAGATAATCGATATAAGGAGGGAGAAAGAAATGGCAGTTGATAAAAGTCTGATATCAGGGAGTACGACTCTTTTGATCTTAAGCCTTCTGGAAGAGAAGGATATGTATGGATATGAGATGATCGATACGTTGAAAGGAAAGTCAAACAATGTATTTGAACTAAAAGCGGGAACCTTATATCCGCTACTGCATTCTATGGAAGAAAAGGGATGGCTTACCGTATATGAGCAGGAGGCCGGTGGAAAGATGAGGAAGTATTACCGGATTACCAGAGATGGGAAAAAGCAGTATCAGGCAAAAAAGAAAGAGTGGAAAGAGTATTCGGAAGCTATTTTACAGGTGATCGGAGGTGTGTGTTTTGGAACGGCGTGATTATCTGGAATTGATGACCGGTCAGATCCGCTGCAAGAAAATGTGTCCGGTTATTGCAAAGGAAGTAGAAGATCATATTGAAGATCAAAAGCAGGCTTTTATGGCAGAAGGGATGAAGGAAGAAGAAGCTGAGAAGGCAGCTGTGGAGGAGATGGGTGATCCGGTGGAAATCGGAGTGGAGATGGATCAGATCCACAGACCGAAGATGCCATGGAAAGTAATTTTTGTAATCGCTCTGATGCAGATTTTAAGTGGAATGTTTGCAGCTTTCTTTTTGAAACAGAATGAAAGTTATGGATATATCGCAGGAATCCGGCAGATATTCCGGCTTGCGATGGCATTTTCGGTTATGATCCTGGTGTGTTATATGGATTACAGCTGGATCGGGAAGCACGCAAGGCTTTTGGCAGGCAGTTATCTGTTGTTTATGGTTCTGATGAGACATTTTTTTGCCCTTCAGATTAACGGTGCAGTAAGATGGATTGGAGTCGGCGGTTTCAGTGTAAGTCTTTCGCTGATGAGCTGGCTGTTTCTTCCATTGTATGGTGCAGTGTTGTATCGGTACCGGGGAGAAGGATATGGTGCTGTTCTTAAAGCCATAGTCTGGATGCTGCTTATCGCAGGGATTCTGATCACCTGTCCGGATCTTGTGATGGCAGGGACGGTTGGACTTTCCTGTGTCTTTATGCTGATGCTGGCACTGGAAAAGGGATGGTATCAGGTTGCGGTTACAAAGGTGATGACCGGAATAGGTATCAGTGTTGTTGGAGTTCCGGTTGGCATACTGGCATATTTTTTCTTCTTTGGTGCGGAATATCAGAAAAGCCGTATCCTGGCGATGTTTGCAGTGAATAAGTCACAAATGATGGAAGGGACAACGCTTGGGGCAGTACGGGAACTGCTGTCGAAATGTATGGCAGTTGGACGCGCCACCGGAGTAGAGGACTTTTGGACTGGGGACCGTATCAGTTCCGCGGATTATATGATGCTTGGAATTGCGGGGTATTGTGGAATTCTTGTGATGGTTCTTTGTATTGCAATAATTGCCGGTTTGCTGTGCTGGTTTTTAAGAAGCGCGCTGAAGCAGAAGAACCAGCTTGGTATGATGATGGGATTTGGCTGTGTGATGGTTCTGGCAATTCAGTTTCTGTTATCACTGCTGGCGAACATTGGGGTATCCAGGTTCGGTCAGGGAGCCTGGTGTCTGTTCTTCGGATATGGACGAAGTGGTCAGATGGTTTCAGCAGTATTGATGGGAATTTTGCTGAGTATTTACCGGCATCAGAATGTAACTCCTGAGCTTGTAGTTGAAAAAAGAGCGGTGGCGAGCTAAGATAGAAGAAAAAAGAGGAGAAACAAGATGCTGGTTTGTGATTATATTGTAGAGAGAATCGATGGAGATTATGCGATGCTGAAGCGGACCAATCTGCCAGAGGAAGAGGCAAAGATGGTAGCAAGAGCACTTCTTCCGGAAGAGATCCGGGAAGGAAGCCGCCTTCATTATGAATTACTTCAGTATACAATTGTTGAATAAAGGTATGGAAAATGTGTGTGCCCTGGGACTGGAAAGTGCCGGAGCACACTTTTTTCAAAGTGTAATTTTCTGTTTAGAAATTTTTCAGAAAATATTAAGGGAAATGGATGTGCATATTTAATAAAAAGAGAGTAAACTCTACTTCCGAGGTGAAGAATATGAATAAGATTTCGGTAGTAGTACCATGTTATAACGAAGAAGAGGCATTGCCTGTTTATTATAAAGAAATGTGCCGTGTAATGGACGAGATGAAGGATGTTGTATTTGAACTGATTTTTGTAGATGATGGTTCATCAGATGCGACGCTTGGTATCATGAAAGACCTGAATGAAAAGGATAGCAGGTGCAGATATTTTTCATTTTCCAGAAACTTTGGAAAGGAAGCTGCGATTTATGCAGGACTGAAAGCATCGGAAGGCGATTATGTTGCACTTATGGATGTAGATCTTCAGGATCCACCGACGCTATTACCTGAGATGTATGAGATCCTGCAGGAGGATGGATATGACAATGTAGCAACAAAAAGAGCCACAAGAACCGGAGAGCCACGTATCCGTTCTGTCCTGTCAGAAAGCTTTTACAAATTTGTCAATGCTATTTCAAAGACAGAGATTGTAGATGGAGCGAGAGATTACCGGCTGATGAAGCGGAAGATGGTGCAGGCAGTTCTGGAAATGAGCGAGTATAACCGTTTTTCAAAGGGTATCTTCGGCTGGGTTGGATTCCGTACAAAATGGCTGCAGTACGATAATATTGAGCGCTCTGCCGGAAAAACCAAGTGGTCCATGTGGAAGCTGTTTAAATATTCGGTGGAGGGAATTACCGGATTTTCAGTGGCACCGCTCTCACTGGCTTCGGTAGTGGGTGTACTGTTCTGCCTGCTTTCCTTTATTATGATCGCAGTGATCGTAGTAAGGACGCTGGTCTGGGGAGATCCGGTATCCGGCTGGCCGTCACTTGCCTGTATTATTTTCATGGTCAGCGGAGTACAGCTTCTCTGTACCGGAATTGTAGGGGAGTATCTGTCAAAGACTTATCTTGAGACGAAGAAACGTCCGATTTTTATTTTAAAGGATTCCAGCGATGATAAGGAGCAGAAGCATGAAAGAACGTAGAAAAAGTCTGCTATGGGAAATGGCACTGATCCTGCTTACGGTTGCCGCCTGTCTGTACTCTACAGGCGCAGGAAATATTTTCGGGGCAAAGGTGGACTGGAGCAGTCAACACAGTGTGTTCCCGGAATATTTCCGACAGCAGTTTTATCGTACAGGGCAGTTTTTTCCTGAGTTTGCATTAAATATTGGTGGTGGTCAGAATATTTACAATTTTTCTTATTATGGATTGTTTAGTCCGGTCGTTTTGATCGGTTATCTTCTGCCGAATGTGAAGATGTCGGATTATATGATGGTGGCAAGTATTGTCTGTCTGGCAGCAGCGGTTATAATTTTGTACAGGTGGCTGAAAAGCCGGGAATTTACAGCTGCGGTAAGCGGGATGACAGCGCTGATGTTTCTTTTCGCAGGACCTATGATCTATCAGTCGTCGCATCAGATTATGTTTGTAAATTATATGCCATTTCTTTGTCTGACATTTTTTGGAATCGACCGATATTTTGAACAGAAAAAATCCGGTCTGCTGATCGGCGGAACCTTTCTGATGATTATGACAAGCTTTTATTTCAGCATCGGTGGAATACTGGCGCTTGGTCTATATGGAATTTACCGGTATGCAAGGACAAAAGAGCGGGCAGAAGAGATGATTACGGTAAAAGGATTTCTAGGTGACGGACTGCGGTTTGCAGGAAGGATTCTGACGGCAATCATGCTTGCAGGAGTTCTTCTTGTGCCGACTGCGATGGCTCTTCTCGGGAGAAGCGGAAGCAAGGGAGAAAAAACAGATATCTGGCAGCTTCTGACACCGCAGATCAATTTGGAAAAATTTCTGTATGGGGCATATGGACCGGGACTTAGCTGTCTGATGCTGATTATTTTGCTGACCGGACTTTTTTATAAAAAGGCTTATGAGAAGATCCTGTCGCTTGGTTGTCTGGTGGTGCTGACAGTTCCGTTTTTTTCGTATCTGCTCAATGGTGCACTTTATATCAGACCGAAGTCGCTGATCCCGTTTTTGCCGCTTCTGTGCTATCTTACGGCAAAATATCTGGAGAAGCTGAAAAATCAGAAAATAGCGAGAATCTGGATGCTTCTTCCATGTCTGGCAATTATCATATATATTTATCTGAAGAAGGATGATGTGAAAAGCGAAGTCCTTTGGAAACTACTTTTGCTGGATGCGGTCATAACACTGTTGATCTGCGTGGCACAAGCGTATAGTGCATGGATTCGGAAGTATCTGACAGTAGCCGTTCTGGGACCGGTGATCCTGAGCCTTATTGTTACCGGAAGCTATTCCTGGGAAAAGAGTGGAAATCTGGAGAGCAGGAAAGCGTATGAGGAAGATACCAGCCGGTCCATCGGGAAAGCTGTGGACAAGGTAATTACATCAGATAGTGGATTCTACCGGGTCGAGCAGGTTGGAAATGAAGAGGAAAATGCGGAAAATCTGAATCGTGTGTGGAACAGTGAGCAATATATTACATCCCTGTATTCATCTTCCTATAATGCTGATTACCAGAATTTCCGTAAAAATGATTTTCAGGTAGAGCAGCCGTACCGAAATTTTCTGATGCAGTCGGTTTCGCAGAATCCGGTATTCAGACAGCTGATGGGAGTGAAATATCTGATCTCCAGTCAGAATATACCGGGATATGAGAAAAAGTGGATGACCGGGGGAGGGGATGTGTACTGTAATGAAAATGCAGCACCGATTGCCTATGAGACGGATCAAACGATGTCGGAAGCGGAATATGACAGACTGGATTTCCCATATAATCAGCTGGTATTTACCAGATATGCTGTGACAAAGGACGGAACTGTATCGGCAGGACAGGTGAAAGAAAAACTGGCAGAAGACATAGAGAAATGTGATTTTCGGATTCCGGAAAAGAATAACGGAATTTCACTGGTTGTCCCGACTGAAAACGGATATCAGGTGAAAATGAAAAAGGAACAGGAGTTCGAAGTGGCTGTCCCGGAACAGGAAGAGAAAGATGGAGTTCTGTTTGTACAGTTTCGAATCGAAAATAAAAAACCGAAAGAGGATATCGAAATATCCCTGGAAGGAGAGCGCAATAAACTTTCGTCAATCCAGCATGTGTATTATAACAGAAATACCGTATTTACCTATGCAGTAGGACTGGAAAAGGGGCAGAAAACGGTCCGTTTATCTCTTGGAAAAGGAGAGTATACGATTAAAGATATGAGTGCATATAACGGCGTATTAAATGAAGATACCGGCCTTTATCAGAGTGTATTCAGGGTGGATAAAGAGCAGACGAAAGGGAATCTGATCCAGGGGAGAATCAAAAGTCAGAAGGATGGAATGTTCATTACGTCCATTCCGTTTGATAAAGGGTTTGAAATGACGATAGATGGCGTAAAGGTGAAATGTGAAAAAGTGAATAAAGCGTTTCTGGGATTTCATCTGGAAGCAGGAAAACATAAAATCAGAATTTTGTATCATGCGCCTGGAGTGACAGCAGGAAAGATACTGACAGGTCTTGGCGTTCTGATTGTGATCGCAGGGGCAGTAAGAAAGAAAAAATGCGCGAAGTGAATCTTTAAGATTCTGAAATAAAAAAGGATACAGTCTTAGAACTGCATCCTTTTTTTATTTGATAGAGAATTCCGAAGAAGCTTGCTTTTGCCATCCATGTATCTGCAGGTAGTAGTTTACTCCTGACGCTTGATCTGAAAATGAACGGCATCATCAGACCAGATCTTATCGGTATATCGGATTTCGATGGTAGACCAGTTCAGTGGGACTTCCAGAGAAAGATATCCTTCCAGGGTTTCGCCGGGAGCGATCGTTCCATCGAGCTTTGGCTGGTCGCTTGTGGTTGCAAGAGCAGTAAATGCAGCTGCACTGTAGTCAAGTTTGGTATCGTCACAATAATTTTCAAAGCTTGCCATACTGCTGATGACCAGATCATCAGATGTCTGATTGACAATTGTCATATGGACAAACATAAATTCATTGCCTTCTGTCGGGACAGACCAGTCATCTCCTTCGGATTCTACGTAGCTGTCCATCGTGATCTCAATGCCATTGTATGCGGCGGTCTCATTTTGCTTATAGATCTCTTTGGTGGCATCAGCTGTCTTCTTCGGTGTTGAAGTGCCGGAAGAATTGTCAGAAGAAGTGTGCATTTTGGAAAAAAGGAATATAACCGCAATAATAATCAGGATGAGAATCAGGATGATAAACGACAGACTTTTTTTGTGTTTCTTTTTGGGGTTTGTTAGCTGGTCTGGTGAAGTTACATCATCAGAAGATGCATCGGACTTTGTGCCTGCAGTATCATTTTTGGAAACTGGCGTTGGTTTGGCAGCAGGTTCATCTGCCTGACTGGAGCTGATAACTGATTCTGGAACTGGAGCATGCTCCTGTACGGAGGATTCATTTCCGGAAAAAGGTTTGTCTGTAGAAACTTTTTCAGTCTCTTTTTTTTCAGTGGCTTTCTTCTGAGCTTCTGCTTCTTCTGCTTCCGGAACATTTTTACGCATGCTGCGCATGGCAGCAGCTGTGCTGTGGTAGATCTCCGGTCCGTTCAGGGGATCGTCGAAAAAAGCCTGCTGTCTGGCAGCCGGGCGCTTTTTTCCGGAAACAGATCCATGCTTATGAGCAGAAGATCTGGTACTTCGGGTATCTGTATCATCCGGAATCACAGCGGATGCCGGAAATCTTTTACGGCAGGTATCACAGAGATATTTGCCGGGATATTTTTTGCTGGGGCGGACTTTGTGACCGCATACAGGGCATTTCATTCTAAGTTAAGTCTCCTTTATGATTCAAGTGTTCTGTTTTTTATTATAGGGGAAAATCCTGTCAAAAACAAGGAGGTATTCTTGTCGAACAGACAGAAAAGTGATATCATACTGACTAAGTAACGTGGCAGAAAGTCGAAGCTGTCAGATACAGGAAAACAAAAGAAAGCAGGGAATGATATGACATATCAGGAAATGATGGAAAACGCAAAATTATCTATGGGGTTTTACTGCAAAGCCTGTCCGGTTTGTGATGGAAGAGCATGTAAAAACCAGATACCGGGACCGGGCGCAAAAGGTGTTGGTGATACTGCGATCAGAAATTATAAAAAGTGGCAGGAGATCCGCGTGAACATGGATACGATCTGTGATGGCGGAGAGGCAGACACTTCTGTGAATTTATTTGGAAAGGAATTTAAGATGCCGTTCTTTGCAGGACCGGTTGGAGCCGTGAATCTGCACTACAGTGACAGGTATGATGATGTTTCTTATAATAATGTACTGGTATCAGCCTGTGCAGATGCCGGAATCGCCGCATTTACCGGAGATGGAGTGAATGCAAAGGTAATGGAGGCTGCAACGGAGGCAATCCGTGAAAATGATGGATGCGGGATACCTACAGTAAAGCCTTGGAATCTGGATACTGTCCGGGAGAAGATGGAACTGGTGAAGAAGTCAGGAGCATTTGCGGTAGCGATGGATATTGATGCGGCAGGACTTCCGTTTCTGAAAAATATGAATCCGCCGGCAGGAAGCAAGAATGTACAGGAGCTTTCCGAGATTGTGAAGATGGCTGGAAGACCATTTATCGTCAAAGGCGTGATGACAGCGAAAGGCGCGAGAAAAGCAAAAGAAGCAGGTGCCGATGCGATCATCGTATCTAATCACGGAGGAAGAGTGCTGGATCAGTGTCCGGCAACTGCAGAAGTGCTGGAAGAGATTGTAAAAGAAGTGAACGGTTCTATGAAGATTCTGGTTGATGGAGGGATTCGCTCCGGTACAGACATTTTCAAGGCACTTGCACTTGGTGCTGACGGTGTACTGATCTGCCGGCCGTTCGTTGTAGCGGTCTATGGCGGTGGAGAAGAAGGTGTGAAGCTTTACATTGATAAGCTGGGAGCAGAACTCAAAGATGCCATGCAGATGTGCGGTGCACATTCTGTTTCAGAAATTACAAGAGATATGGTAAGATATTATCAGGACTAGAAAAATACATGCAGGAGGATAATACAATGGGAATGAGAGTGAACGCAGAGCTGCCATTACCGGCAGACCTGAAAAACGAATATCCGTTATCGGATAAATTAAAAGCTATCAAGGCGAAGCGGGATGAAGAGATCCGTGATATTTTTACAGGGAAATCAGACAAATTCGTGGTGATCATCGGACCATGTTCGGCGGACAATGAAGATTCGGTATGTGAGTACGTGAACAGGCTTGCAAAGTTAAATGACAGAGTATCGGATAAGTTGATGATCATTCCAAGAATCTACACGAACAAGCCACGTACAACCGGAGAGGGATACAAGGGAATGCTGCATCAGCCGGATCCGGAGCAGGCACCGGATCTGCTTGCCGGAATCATTGCAATCCGTAAAATGCATATCAGAGCCATGCAGGAGACTTATCTGACAGCAGCAGATGAGATGCTTTATCCGGAGAACAGAAGTTATCTGGATGATATTCTTTCTTATGAAGCGATTGGTGCGCGTTCGGTTGAGAACCAGCAGCACCGTTTGACTGCGAGCGGAATGGATATCCCGATTGGGATGAAGAATCCGACAAGTGGAGATTTATCGGTAATGCTCAATTCTGTTGTTGCAGCACAGGGACCGCACCGCTTCATTTATCGTGGGCAAGATGTGACGACAGGTGGGAATGATCTGGCACATGTGATCCTGCGGGGCGGCGTGGATAAATATGGTACAACGATTCCAAACTACCATTATGAGGATTGCAAGAGACTTCTGGATATGTATGAGCAGAAGAATTTGAAGAATCCTGCAGCGATCATTGATGCCAATCATTCCAATTCTAACAAGCAGTACAAAGAACAGCTCAGAATCGTAAGCGAGGTACTGCACACAAGAAATTATGATTTAAAGCTGAAAAAACTGATCAAAGGTGTAATGGTAGAAAGCTACTTGGTAGAAGGAAGACAGGATATCGGCGGAAATATGGTATACGGTAAATCGATTACGGATCCGTGTATTGGATGGGAAGATACAGTGAGACTGATTGATAAGATTGCGGAAGACTGTTAATTGTAAAAATACAGTGTATCAAGGTTGAAAAACTTTGATACACTTTTTTTTTGGCAGAAATGATTACAAAATTACAGTAAGATATATTTCCAGGGCAGATAGAATGTATGTTGTAAAAACATAAATTACGGGTTAATGAGAAAACTTCTCAAAAATTTCTATAGACAAAATCCCACTAATATAGTAGACTATAAATAGTTAGAAAAAGCTAACCAAAATAAATTTAAACAAACTCATACAAGAGGAAAACAACATGAACTGGATGCAGAAAGATGTACAGACATCTGCTCAGATGGAAATTGCATGGCAGTGTGCTCCGGTATTGACCGGTGTAAAGCCATCCAATATTCTGACCTTGAAAAATGTAAGTGAAAAGGAAGTTGCGGAAAGTCTGAAAGAGCTGGGAATTTCATACAGCATGCTTTGCGACAGCGGAGTCCGAAAAGTATGGCTGATCTACAGAGAAGAAGAGATTCTTGAAATCCTTGGAAAAAAAGAATACAGCGAATTTCTTGATACACTTGGTTATCGGGGATTTGAGTTTCCGCAGATGCTTCAGATCATGAATCTGAGATTTGAAGGATATCAGCATGGAAGTGCAGAATTTCCACATGAACTTGGAATTTTCCTCGGATATCCACTTGCAGATGTGAAAGGGTTTATTGAGCACAACGGAAAAGATTTCCTTTATCAGGGATACTGGAAAGTGTATGAGAACGTAGAAGAACGCAAGAAAATGTTTTCTATCTACAACGTTGTAAAAGAGGAATTTATCAGGGAAATGCAGGCAGGGAAGGATCTGTGGCATGCAGCAAGAAGCGTGAGACAGCCATTTGACATACAGCCTGCATAAAGGAATAAAACCTGGTAGATGATAGAAAGAAAAAAGAAAGGAAGAATTTAAAAATGAGTGATATTTGTGTAGCATACTGGAGCGGAACAGGAAATACAGAAGCAATGGCACAGGCAATTGGAGCAGGAATTACAGCAGCAGGGAAAAGTGCTGATGTAGTGCCGATGGAGACCATTTCACCTGCTGACTTAAAAGATCAGGCTGTCTGGGTGCTTGGATGCCCTGCAATGG
>Ga0129312_1000082_pt1 | contig 99263 bp, 80 predicted proteins | sample O827metagenome_FD_94434 | JGI IMG/M metagenome (GOLD analysis project Ga0129312, IMG submission 94434) | Orangutan group fecal microbial communities from Wisconsin, USA - O827 metagenome | ecosystem: Host-associated > Mammals > Digestive system > Large intestine > Fecal | place: USA: Wisconsin... | reverse complement strand
TCAATTTTATTCTTTTCTGACGCTCCTTTTATAAATGCATTGATTGCTGCCAGCGTATTTCCTTTTCTGGCACTTCCATTAATGATTACAATTTTCATGCGTGTATCCTCCAACTTCCGATTTGCAGGTCTGTTCGGCTCCATATTATCATATGGCCGGATAAACTACAAGAACAGCCACAGCAGTGCAAACTGCTGTGGCTGTTCGCTGCCTTACGAACACCGGCCATTGGCCGGGGGCTTCGCTTTGGGATCGATCAATTCTTTTCGGTGCCGTTCGGGTGGAACTTGGCGCAGGTGCATTTTTTCCACTTCAAGCCGCTGCCGCAGGGGCAGGGATCGTTGCGGCCGATCTTGACCACACGCACAGGGGCTGCGCCCTTGGTGCCGGTGCGGTCGCCGCCGGCGTTTTCGCCAGTGGGCTTGGCCACCTGCTCACGCTTGGGGGCTTCGGGGGCTGCCGTGGGTGCGCCGGGGTTCTGGCGGATCTCTACATTCAGCAGCATACGCACGGTGTCCTCACGAATGCTGTCCACCATGGCGTCAAACATTTCAAAGCCTTCGATACGGTATTCCACCACGGGGTCGTGCTGGCCGTAGCCGCGCAGCGTGATGCCCTGTTTCAGCTGGTCCATGGCATCAATGTGGTCCATCCACTTGCTGTCCACATTGCGCAGCAGGCAGATACGCTCCAGCTCACGCATAACATTGCTGCCATACTTTTGTTCTTTCTGCTCCAGAATATTCATGCCGCGGGCATACAGGGCCTCGGTGATATCCTCGGGCTTCACCACCTCCAGCTGGGCGGGGGTGTACACAAAATCGGTGTTGGTGCACAGCCAGCCCTGATAGTGGCGGCGCAGGGCACCGAAATCCCAATCCTCGGGCAGCTCGCCTGCTAAGAAAGCCTGTACGCTTTCCTCAATGCTCTGGTGCAGCATTTCGTGCAGCTTGGCCGAGATATCCTCGCCGTCCAGCACCATGCGGCGCTGCTCGTAGATGATGGTGCGCTGCTGGTTCATCACATCGTCGTAGCTCAGCACCTGTTTACGGATGCCGAAGTTGCGGGCCTCCAGCTTTTTCTGGGCGCTCTCGATGGTGTTGGTGATCATGCGGTTCTCAATGGGGGTATCCTCGTCAAGGCCCAGAGTGTCCATCAGGTTCTGCACACGGTCGCCGCCGAAGATGCGCATCAGATCGTCCTCCAGGCTCAGGAAGAAGCGGCTCACGCCGGGGTCGCCCTGACGGCCTGCACGGCCGCGCAGCTGGTTGTCGATGCGGCGCGCCTCGTGGCGCTCGGTGCCAATGATATACAAACCGCCTGCGGCGCGCACCTTTTCGCCCTCGGCCACCACGCCGGGCTTATACTCGGCCAGCAGCTCTTCAAAGCGCTTGCGGGCAGCCAGAATGCCTTCGTCGGTGGTGTCGGCGTGGCCGTCCGCTTCCACGATCAGCTGCTCAATGCGGCTTTGGGTGTCCTGCGCGGGGGCTTCGCCCTGGGCAGACTCGTTTTCGGCAAACTGTGCGATCAGCTCCTTGCGCAGCTGTGCCTTGGCCATGTACTCGGCGTTGCCGCCCAGCACAATGTCGGTGCCGCGGCCTGCCATGTTGGTGGCAATGGTCACAGCCCCCAGCTTACCGGCCTGCGCCACGATCTCGGCTTCTTTTTCGTGCTGCTTGGCGTTCAGCACGTTGTGGGGCACGCCCATGCGCTTGAGCATGGCCGAGATCAATTCGCTCTTTTCAATGGAAACTGTGCCCACCAGAACGGGCTGGCCGTTTTTGTGGCATTCCTCCACCTGGCGGCACACGGCGCGGTATTTGCCCTGCACGGTTTTGTATACGGCATCGGGCATATCCTTGCGGGCCTTGGGCTTGTTGGTGGGAATGGTAACGATGTTCAGGCCGTAGATCTCGTTGAATTCGTCGGCCTCGGTGCTGGCGGTACCGGTCATGCCGCTCAGCTTATCATACATACGGAAGTAATTCTGGAAGGTGATGGTGGCCAGCGTTTTGCTTTCGGCGGCCACGGTAACGCCCTCTTTGGCCTCGATGGCCTGATGCAGGCCCTCGTTGTAGCGGCGGCCGATCATCAAACGGCCGGTGAATTCATCCACAATGATCACTTCGCCGTTTTTCACCACATAGTCAATGTCGCGCTGCATAACGCCCCGGGCCTTGATGGCCTGATTGATGTGGTGCAGCAGGGTCATGTTGCTGGAATCCGAAAGGTTTTCCACCTTGAACCACTGCTCGGCCTTGCGGATGCCGCTTTCGGTCAGGGTGCAGGTTTTATGCTTTTCGTCCACGATGTAGTCGCCGTCAGACTGCTCGTCGGTGTCCTCTTTGTCGTCCAGCTCCACGATCACGGATTTTTTCAGCGTTTTGGCGAAATCGTCGGCATCCTTATACAGATGGCTGGAATCATCGCCGCGGCCGCTGATGATCAGCGGGGTACGGGCTTCGTCCACCAGAATGGAGTCCACTTCGTCCACAATGGCAAAGTTGTGCCCGCGCTGCACCATGTTGGCCTTATACACCACCATGTTGTCGCGCAGATAGTCAAAGCCGAACTCGTTGTTGGTGCCGTAGGTGATATCGGCTGCATAGGCGGCCCGGCGGGCGTTGTTGTCGGGGCATTCATGGGTCACAAGGCCCACGGTAAGGCCCAGAAAACGATAGGTTTTGCCCATCCACTCACTGTCGCGGCGGGCCAGATAATCGTTTACGGTAACCACGTGTACGCCCTTGCCGGTAAGGGCATTCAGATACACGGGCAGTGTGGCCACCAGCGTTTTGCCTTCACCGGTCTGCATTTCGGCAATGCAGCAGCGGTGCAGCGCAATGCCGCCGATGATCTGCACAGGGAAGGGCTTCATGCCCAGCACACGCCAGTCGGCTTCGCGGCAAACGGCAAAGGCTTCGGGCAGAAGATCGTCCAGCGTTTCGCCCTTGGCCAAACGCTCGCGGAATTCACCGGTTTTGGCTTTCAGCTCATCATCGGTAAGCGCAGCCATGGTTTTATCCAGCGCCAGCACCTTGTCGGCGATGGGGCGGATCTTCTTCAGCTCCTTGTCGGAAAAAGTACCAAAAATCTTGTCAACTAAAGACATATCGCAAACACCTGTTGTTTCTGCCGCTTCGCGGGGGAAAACGGCGATAGTTATACTTTGCACAGTATATATAATAATACACCCACATAGGAAAGTCTGTCAAACCTATGGGGGTGTATTCGGTTGATTATTCAGAGTTTTTTTAGATTTCCAGCAGGCCCGGCAGCTCGCGCAGGCTGCGGATCACGGGCACACCGGCTGTTTCCAGCCGTTTCTGCGATTGATGGCCGCCGCTGAAGAGCACACAGCGGGCACCCAACGCCCGGGAAACCTCGTAATCGTGCAGGGTGTCGCCCACGCACACCGCCTGTGCAGGGTCTGCGCCGCTTTGCTGCAGATATTGCAGCCCGCGCTCCACCTTGCTTTTGGCATAGATATCGCCAAGGCCCAAAAGCTGCCCGAAATACGGGCGAATGCCCCGCGCCTCCACCTGATGCTCCAAGGCCTGCTGCGGGCAGGCCGAAAGAATGTTCTGGCAAATGCCCATGGCCTGTACCGCCTGCAGGGCGGCCTTGGCCTCGGGGTTCAGCGCCACGCTTTCGCAGGCGGGCAGATAATCCTGCATATACGCCTGCGCCAGAACTTCATAGGGGTGGCGGGTAAAATCAAACCCGGCCAGGGCATAGTAATCCTGGATGGGAAAGGTGAAGATCTCGCGGTATTCGGCCAGCGCATACTGCTGCGGGTAGCCAAACCGGGCCAGATTGCGGTTGAGGGATGCAAGGCCCAGCGCCACATCGTCTAACAGGGTACCGTTCCAGTCCCACAAAACCAGCGATACAGGCATTGGCAGCGCTCCTTTTTGCTTGCAGGAAAGCCCCGCTCAGTTTACGGCGGCTTCCTCGGTGAAATATTTCAGCAGGCTGGGGCGTTTTTCAATAAAGCGCACCAGCGCCACGCCCAGAATGCAGCAGCTGATCACTTCGCCCACCGCCACGGTAACGGCATTGAACAGGCACAAACCCAGCGTGAAGGGGGTGTCGGAAAAATAATAGGCGATCTCGGGGCCCACGATGAGGGCGTTGAACACCACCGGGGGAATGCTGGCAGCCAGTGCCAGACCCTTTACACGGTACTTGCGCAGCAGGATCATAAACACGCAGGCGATGGCCGTGGCGGCGGTGCCGAACAGAATGTCGGGGAAGCCGGTGCCGATCATGTTGGCCAAAAAGCAGCCCAGCGTTACACCCACGGCATACTCGGGGCCAAACACCACCAGCATGCCCAGTGCCTCGGCCACGCGCACCTGAATGGCACCGAAGGAAAACGGCGCCAGCACCAGGCACAGCACAGCGTAAATGGCGGCCACGACCGCACAGCGTACAAGTTTTTTGGTAGACATATTCTATTACTCCGGCAGCATAGATTTTGACCGCTGCGGTGCTGCCAGACCGCCCGGTGTGTGCCGTACATACTGTACGGAGAGCCTAAAATCCTAAGTTGCTCTTTGCCTTGGGAATAGGACCGCGCTTTTTTCAAAAAACGCTGTAGTATTATAACACAAATGCCCGGGCCTGAAAAGAGGGCCCGGGCAGGATTTTTATGCATGCTTGCAGGCGCTGCCATGCTGTGACTTAAAAGGAATAGAAAATGGCGAAAGTGTACATTTTATCCCTGCCAGGTGTCGTAGTAGTCGCCGTAAGAGGAATTTTCGGTGATCATGCTGTCCAGATGGCTGCGCAGCGCTTCCAAGGCGGGCAGCTCCAACCGGCCCGAATCCTCCAGCGCGTCCAGCAGGTGGCTCATGCTGCCGCCGCAGAAAAGATCCAATATTTCCTGCGCGCGGGCGGCGGCATAATCCTGTCGGCGCACCAGCGCCGTGTAGCCGTTGTGGTTTTGCTCTTTTTCCGAGCGCACATAGCCTTTTTTCTCCAACCGGTACAAGAAATTCAGCAGGGTGCTGTCGGCCCAGGCGGCCCGGCTGCGCAGCTGCTTTTGGATATCCGCCCGGCGGGCAGGCTGCGGCAGCTGCCACAGGGCGGCCATCACCAGCTCTTCGCTGCGTGAAAGTGCATTTTTTTGATTTTGCATCGCGGCATTCTCCTTACGCTGATTTTGTGCTTGGGGCCCGGCTGTTTTCCCGGCAGGGGCAGCCGGGCCTCGCTTTGTCTGCATCTATTTTACATTTGTAAAAAGAAAAACGCAAGTTTTGCCCCGATTTTTGCCCCAAAAATTCAAAATCGGCTCGTTTTTGCCCCCAAACGCCCTGTTCCTTTTACACTTGTAATAGATATTGTATTCAACACAAAAACATTTGTAATTTTTGTGCGGAAAGGGTGTTTTGCCCCAAAAAAGTTTGGGCAGGCTGGCTCTATGATTTTGCCCGGCGGGTGTTTTATAATAAACACATGGAAAAAACCCTGCTGCAGGCAGGTGCAGAAAATATGAAAAGAAAAAGAGAGGGTTTATTATGGCACGAGTATATAATTTCAGCGCAGGCCCCAGCATGCTGCCCGAAAAGGTTTTGAAACAGGCACAGGCCGAGCTGGTGGAATATGGCACCAGCGGCCAGAGCATTATGGAAATGAGCCATCGCTCGCCCGAGTTCATGGCCGTGGCTGCCGACACCGAGGCCCGCATTCGCCGCGTGCTGAATGTGCCCGACAATTATAAGGTAGGCTTTTTTCAGGGCGGCGCCACCCAGCAGTTTGCCATGGTGCCCCTGAATTTTATGACCACCGGCAAGGCGGACTATCTGGTAACCGGCAACTTCTCCAATCTGGCAGCCAAGGAAGCCGCCAAGTTCGGCCAGGTGAACATTGTGGCCAACAGCAAGGACAAAAACTTCACCTATATCCCCGATGTACACGCCATTGAGTATGACAAGGACGCCAGCTACATTCACATTTGCCAGAACAACACCATTTTCGGCACCACCTTTGTGGATGTGCCGCAGGTGGAGGGCATTCCCCTTGTGGCCGACATGAGCAGCTGCATCTGCTCGAAGCCTGTGGATGTGACCCAGTACGGCTGCATTTATTTCGGCGTGCAGAAAAACATTGCCCCCGCCGGTATGGCCGTGGCCATCATCCGCGAGGACCTGCTGGGCAAGAGCGCCAAGGGCCTTACCCCCGAGCAGATCCCCACTATGATGAACTACACCACCATTCTGAATAAGGACAGCATGTACAACACCCCCAACTGCTGGAATATTTACATGACCGGCCTGGTGATGAAGTATCTGGAAGAGGACATCGGCGGTCTGGCCAATATGCAGAAGATCAACGAGGCCAAGGCCAAGGTGCTGTATGACTATCTGGACAGCCAGACCTTCTTTGTGAACCCCGTAGAGCACAAATACCGCTCGATGATGAACGTCACCTTCACCAGCCCCAACCCCGACATGGACAAAAAGTTCTGCGCCGAGGCTGCCAAGGCCGGTTTTGTAAACCTCAAGGGCCACCGCCTGGTGGGCGGTATGCGCGCCAGCATTTACAATGCCATGCCCAGCGAGGGTGTGGATAAGCTGGTGCAGTTTATGGAAGATTTCCGCAAGGCCAACGCCTGAGAACAAAATAGGAGCCGATAAAAATGTTTACCATTAAAACGCTGAATGCAATTTCTCCCGTTGGCCTGAGCAAGCTGGCCACCAATCAGTTTGAGGTGCTGGTGGAATGCCCCGATCCGGATGGCATTCTGGTGCGCAGCGCCAATATGCACGAGATGGAGCTGGGCAAAAACCTGAAGGCTATTGCCCGCGCCGGTGCCGGTGTAAACAATATCCCGCTGGATAAATGCAGCGAAAAGGGCATTGTGGTGTTCAACACCCCCGGTGCCAACGCCAACGCCGTGGCCGAGCTGGTGCTGGGCAGCCTGATCGCCTGCAGCCGCAATCTGGCCGAGGCCTCGCAGTGGTGCAAGGGCTTGAAGGGCTGCGACGACATGGCCAAAAGCGTGGAAAAAGGCAAAAAGCAGTTCGTGGGGCCTGAGATCCGCGGCAAGGTGCTGGGCGTGATCGGCCTGGGCGCGATCGGCGCCAAGGTGGCCAACGATGCGCTGAATCTGGGCATGGAAGTGTACGGCTACGACCCCTATCTGAGCGTGGATGCCGCATGGAATCTGAGCCAGCACGTGCATCACTGCCTCAATCTGGGCGATATGCTGCCCAAGTGCGATTACATCACCATTCATGTGCCGTATCTGCCCACCACCAAGGGCACCATCAACGCCCAAACGCTGGCCGCCTGCAAGGAGGGCGTGCGGGTGCTCAACTTTGCGCGCGGTGAGCTGGTGGACAATGCTGCCATGCTGGCCGCACTGGAAAACGGCCATGTGGCAGTGTACTGCACGGATTTCCCCACCGAGGAGCTGCTGGGGGTGCCGGGCGTGGTATGCACGCCGCATCTGGGCGCTTCCACGCCCGAGGCCGAGGATAACTGCGCCGTGATGGCTGCCGCCGAGATCAGCGACTATCTGAAAAACGGCAACATTGTACACAGCGTGAATATGCCCGAGGTTTCGCAGCCCCGCAGCGGCGGCAAGCGTGTGTGTGTGATCCACCGCAACGAGCCCGGCATGATCAGCTCCATCACCAACATCACCACCGAGGCCGGGCTGAACATTGAAAACATGGTGAACAAAAGCAAAAAGGAAATGGCCTACACCATGCTGGATGTGAGCGGCATGAACGCCGCCACCACGGCACAGATCATCGAAAAGCTGAATGCCGTGCCGCAGGTGATCCGCGTGCGCGTTCTGTAACGCGGCAAAACACACTTTTTGCGCAGGGAAAACACGAAAAACCCTAAAACCTCCCGGTAAAAGGCTTGACGGCCTTTTGCCGGGAGAATTTTTTTATCAGTTTTCCATAAAAATTTTTCAATGTATTTGGCGAGATTTCGCTATATTTGTAAACGGCGCTCCATATCGGATATTTTTTTGCTTGCAAGCGCTGCAGCGCTTTAGTATAATGTAATAAATTTGCGTGCGCCAGCTTTTGGCAAAGTGTGCGCAGAGAAAAAACAGACGAAGGGGCACCGTGCCATTCAGGGGGCAGCGTGCTCTGTCTGGAACAAGGAGAAAAAGCATGAAAGATCAACCCTTCAAGCCGTACATTCCTGCGGAAAAAGTTACGCCGGAAATGACGGCAACATCCATCATCATGGGCATTCTTTTGTCCGTGATCTTCGGCGCTGCCAACGCCTATCTGGGCCTGCGCGTCGGCATGACTGTTTCCGCTTCGATTCCGGCAGCAGTTATTTCTATGGGCGTTATCCGCGTTCTGATGAAAAAGAACTCCATTCTGGAAAGCAACATGGTGCAGACCATCGGCTCTGCCGGCGAATCCCTGGCCGCCGGTGCTATCTTCACGATGCCTGCTCTGTTCCTGTGGGCCAAGGATGGCCTGTGCGATAAGCCCGGCATCGTTGAGATCACTCTGATCGCTCTTTGCGGCGGTATCCTGGGCGTATTGTTCATGGTGCCCCTGCGCAACGCTCTGATCGTGAAAGAGCACGCAACCCTGCTGTACCCCGAAGGCACCGCCTGCGCCGAAGTGCTGCTGGCCGGTGAAGAAGGCGGTGCAAACGCTTCCACCGTGTTCTCCGGCATGGGCCTGGCTGCCGTTTTCAAGTTTATTGTAGACGGTCTGGGCGCTATCCCTGCCGACATTGCCGTGGCATTCAAGTCCTTCAAGGGCGCTCTGGGTGTCGAGGCTTACCCTGCTCTGCTGAGCGTGGGCTACATCGTTGGCCCCAAAACCGCTTCCTATATGTTCTCCGGCTCCATGATCGGCTGGATGGTCATCATCCCCCTGATCTGCCTGTTCGGCGAGAACATCTGGCTGTACCCTGCTGCAGCTGGTGTGACTGTGTCTGAGCTGTATGCTGCAGGCGGCGCAGGCGCTATCTGGAGCACCTATGTGAAGTACATCGGTGCAGGCGCCATTGCTACCGGCGGTATCATCTCGCTGATCAAGAGCCTGCCTCTGATCGTTTCCACCTTCCGTGATTCCATGAAGAGCCTGAAGGGCGGCAGCGCCGAGGGCACTGCCCGTACCGATAAGGATCTGCCCATGCCCCTGATCCTGGGCGGCATTCTGGCCATCATCCTGATCATCTGGCTGGCACCCGCTGTTCCCGTGAACCCCCTGGGCGCACTGCTGATCGTTATCTTCGGCTTCTTCTTCTCTACGGTTTCTGCCCGTATGGTCGGTATGGTCGGCAGCTCCAACAACCCCGTTTCCGGCATGACCATCGCCACCCTGCTGATCGCTACCATGGTGCTGAAGGCATCCGGTAAGGTGGGCATTGAGGGCATGATCGGCTCTATGGCCATCGCTTCCATCATCTGCATCTGCGCAGCCATTGCCGCAGATACCTCTCAGGACCTGAAGACCGGCTTCCTGCTGGGCGCAACCCCCATCAAGCAGCAGATCGGCGAATTGATCGGTGTTATCGCTTCCGGCCTGGCCATCGGCGGCGTTCTGTACCTGCTGGACAGCGCTTGGGGCTACGGCGGCGCTGAAGTGCCCGCACCTCAGGCCAGCCTGATGAAGATGATCGTGGAAGGCATCATGGGCGACAACCTGCCCTGGAACCTGGTGTTCGTGGGCGTGTTCCTGGCCCTGACCTTTGAGATCCTGCGTGTGCCGGTAATGCCCTTTGCGATCGGCCTGTACCTGCCCGTTTACCTGACCACCACCATCATGATCGGCGGCGTGATCCGCGCCCTGATGGATGCCCGCAAGAATGTGGACGACAAAACCAAGGAAGAGCAGTCCACCAACGGCACTCTGTTCTGCGCCGGTATGATCGCAGGCGAAGGCCTTGTGGGCATTGTGCTGGCTATTCTGGCTGTGTTCGGCATCAGCACCAAGATCGCTCTGAATCTGGGCAACGTGGGCGGCGTTGTGCTGATGGCAATCATGGTTGCCTGCATCCTGGCATTCTCTCTTAAGAAAAAGAAGAACTGATGAAAAAAAAGAAACCGAGCGTTAATTATCTGGATCTGATCCCCAAGCGTGCGGAACATCTGCAGTGTCATACCGACGAAGAAACCGGCCTGCTGGTTCTGGATGTGGAAAACACCGGATTGTTCAACACCATTGCGCAAAAGGTGTTTCGCAAGCCGCGCATCACCCATGTGCATCTGGACGAAACCGGCAGCTTTCTGTGGCCGCTGATCGACGGCGAAAAAACCGTTGCCCAGCTGGCCGAATGCATGAAACAGCAGTTTGGCGAAAAAGCCGAGCCGCTGCTGCCCCGCATCGTGCGTTATTTCCAGATTGTTGAGTCGTATCACTTTATTCAGTTTCTGAACAAATAACCAAAACGGCGTTCACAGCCCCTGCAAAAGGGCGTGAACGCCGTTTTTCTGTGGCGGGCCGCCGCCCGGCCCCAAGAGCTTAGTCCCGATAGCGCGCGATCAGGTCTTCAAGCTCGCACAAAGCGTTTTCGGCGCTGCGGGTAAGGCGGCGGGTGGTGCGCTTGAGCTGGCGGGGCGAATGGCACAGGCAGTATGCGCCGGCCATTCCCAGCGCCGCGCCAAGCAGCAGGCCGGGCACAAGGCCCGAAGCAGAGCAATCTTTCATTTTTTTGACCCTCCTTTTTCAGATCAATATTAACTTTCCCCGGAATTTTTTTATTATTCATCTTTTTTTGTTCCGGCATTTATGATAGAATGTACCCGTATAGGTAGTGCTGCCGGAAGGCAAAAGACAAAAGCAGAGCGGAAGATCCACCGGGATTTTTTTGTGATTGTGCCTTCCGCGGGCAGCCAGTATAGAAAGAGGGAACCCGTTTATGATTTTTCCAACACCCAAAACCGTGCTTTGCATCCATGATTTTTCCGCTCTTGGACGCGCCGGATATTATGCCATTGCCCCCGTGCTGGCCGTGAGCGGCCTGCAGGCGGTGGCTGTGCCCACCGTGGTGCTTTCCAGCCATACGGGCGGCCTGGGCCAGCCCGCCGCCATGCGTGACGATGGCTACGGCGAAGCGGCGCTGCAGCAGTATCAGCAGCTGGGGATGCAGTTTGACTATATCTATTCCGGCTATCTGGCAAGCCCCGCACAGGCTGCCCTGGTGGAAAAGGCCCATGCGCTGTGGCCCGAGGCATACCTTGTGGTGGACCCGGTAATGGGCGATGGCGGCAAGCTGTATTCCGGCGTGGCCGACACCATGCCCGAGGCCATGCGCCGCCTGGCTGCCGCGGCCGATCTTGTTTTGCCCAACGCCACCGAGGCCGCCCTTTTGCTGGGCCGCCCCTATGCCGAACCGGCCGGGCCGGAGGAGGCCAAGGCGCTTGCCGAGGCCGTGCAGCAGGCACTGGGCTGCAAAAACGCCGTAGTCACCGGAATGCCCATCGGGCGGTATCTGTACTGCGCAGGCGCAGGCGAGGAGGCCTTTGCCTGCCGCCAGCTGCACGCCGAGCGCAGCTTTCCCGGCACGGGCGATCTGTTCGGCGCGGTGCTGATCAGCCGCCTGTCCATGGGCAACGCCCTGAGCGCCGCCACCGAGGCCGCCGCCGCATTTGTGGCCGACTGCATCACCAGCACCCCCGCCGATGCCGACACACGGCAGGGTGTTTGCTTTGAACCGCAGCTGTGGCATTTGGCTGCAAGATAAAAAAGAGGCTTATGAAAACACTGAACATTGTACTTTTGGAGCCGCGCATTCCGGAAAATGCCGGAAACATTGCGCGCACCTGCGCAGTGACCGGCGCACGGCTGCATTTGATCCGCCCGTTTGGCTTTGAGATCACGGACAAGCACTTAAAGCGCGCCGGGCTGGATTATTGGCATCTTCTGGATATCAGCTACTATGATGATCTGGAAGATTTTTACTCGAAAAACAGCGGCCCCTGTTTTTATTTCACCAGCAAGGGCCCCCGCCGCCACACCGAAGCGGAATACCCCGACAACTGCTATCTGTTTTTTGGCCGCGAGGATGCCGGCCTGCCCGAGGAGCTGCTGCTGAAAAACCAGCAAAGCTGTGTGCGTATGCCCATGCGGCAGGGGGTTCGCTGCCTGAACCTGAGCAACGCCGTGGCAGTGGGCGTTTACGAGGTGCTGCGCCAGTGGAACTTTGAAGATCTGGAATCCCAGGGTCAGCTGACCCGGTATACATGGAAAGAGAGTAATCAATGAGTAAAATTGCGATTTTAACGGACTCCAGCGCCGACCTGACCCCCGAGCAGGCCAGCCGGTACGGCATTGATGTGCTGACTTTTGTGATGACGCTGGACGGCAAGGACTATAAAACCAACGAAAACTGCACCGTGGAGGAATTTTACGATATTCTCCGCCAGGGGCAGGGGGTGCCCAGCACGGCTGCCATCACCCCTATTCAGTTCTGCGAGCAGTTCTGCAAATATGTGGACGAAGACTACACGGATGTTTTGTATGTTTCCATCTGCAAAAGCGGCAGCAGCACCTTTAACAACGCCGTAATGGGCCAGCGCATGCTGGCCGATGAGCGCCCCGGCAACACGCTGCGCATTCATATTGTAGACAGCCGCACCTACAGCATGGTGTTCGGCTGGCATTTGCTGGAAGCCGCCCGCAAGATCCGCAACGGCGCCGAGCTGGCCCCCATCATTCGTGAGCTGGAGGACAAGCTGGACCGCAGCGAGGTGGCGCTGGCAGCCTTCAGCCTGAAGCAGATGAAAAAGAGCGGCCGCATTTCGGCAGCGGCCGCCTTTGCGGGCGAGCTGCTGGGCCTGCGCCCCATCATTCAGCTGAACTTCGGCGTGAGCAAGGTGGTGGGCAAGGTGCGCGGCAACGATGCCGTGCCCGCTGCCATGATCAAGCATGTGCTGAGCCGTGTGGACGATGTGAGCGAAATGCCGTATCAGATCGGCTATACCGACTGCGAGGAGGCCGCCAAGGAGCTGGCCAAGCAGTGCAAAAAGGCCTTTGGCCATGCGCCCGAAAACTTTTTCCATCTGGGCGGCGTGGTAAGCTGCAACACCGGCCCCGATGCCCTGGCCATTGCTTATTTGAACACGGCGCACAAGGAATGAGCCGCTTTTTATAACACATCATTGTAACACCTACAAAGCCGCAGCATGGCAGCAGCTATATTTACTTGCAAAATGCGGCAAAGTGTGTTACCATACAAGAATCAGCGAGAAATGCAAAACAGCAAAACGCTTTGACGGAGAAAGTAAGCGCTGCGCAGCCAGCAAAGAGAGAGCCCTCACCGGCTGAAAGGGGCTTCGCGGCACCGGCGCCCAAGTTCGCTCCCGAGCGGTTTCTGCCAACGGCTTTTCGGCCCAGTAGTGGAAAACGGCCCCCGCCCCGTTACAGGCGCAAGAGCGTTGCCGCCCGGCCCTTTGGCTGAATGCGGCAAAATCCGGGTGGTACCGCGGAGTTTGCAAAAAAGTGATTGCAAGGCTTCGTCCCAGTAAACTGGGGCGAGGCCTTTTTTATTTTTTTAAAAATAAAGACAAAGCCCCTGCTTTTCCCGCCAATTTCTGGAAGGAGCAAGAATTATGCAGAATGTGATCAACGAACTTTCCGCCAAGGTAGAGCAAAGCCTTGCCGCTGTGAACAGCAGCGAAACGCTTTCGGCCTTTTGGCAGGAATACCTGAGCAAAAACGGCAAGGTGACCGGCCTTATGAAAGAGCTGCGCAATGTGCCTGCCGCCGAGCGCCCCGCCGCCGGTAAGATCATCAACGAGTTCAAGCAGCAGGTGCAGGCCAAGTATGACGAGGCCGCCCAAAAGGTGAGCCGCGCCGAAATGGACGCCCGCAACGCCGCCGAAACGGTGGACATCACCATGCCCGCCAAAATTCGCCCGCAGGGTTCCTTGCACCCCATCACGCTGGTCAAAAACCAGATCATCGATGCCTTTGCAGGCATGGGCTTTCAGGTGTTCGATGCCCCCGAGATCGACGATGACGACCATAACTTCACCCGCCTGAATGTGCCCAAGGATCACCCCGCCCGGGATATGCAGGATACTTTTTATCTGACCGAGGATCTTTTGCTGCGCACCCAGACCTCCAACGGCCAGATCCGCACCATGGACCGGGTGAAGCCCCCCATCAAGGTGCTGATCCCCGGCCGTGTGTTCCGCAGCGACTCGGATGCCACCCACAGCCCCATGTTCCACCAGATGGAGGGCCTTGTGGTGGATAAGGGCATCACCCTGTGCGATCTGCAGGGCATGCTGAACGAGCTGGTGAAGCAGCTGTTTGGCAACGGCACCCGCACCCGCCTGCGCCCCAGCTATTTCCCGTTCACCGAGCCCAGCGTGGAAGTGGATGTGAGCTGCTTTGAATGCGGCGGCTGCGGCTGCAGCCTGTGCAAGGGCACCGGCTGGATCGAGGTGCTGGGCGGCGGCGTGGTAAACCGCCGTGTGCTGGAAAACTGCAATATTGACCCCGATGAATACTCCGGCTTTGCTTTTGGCATTGGCATTGAGCGTATCGCCATGCTGAAGTACGGCATCAACAATATGGGCCTGCTGTTTGAGAACGATCTGCGCTTCCTCAAGCAGTTCCAAGAGTAAGCGAAAGGAGAGAAGCGACCATGAAAATTCCATTCAGTTGGCTGAAAGAATATGTAGAGATCGATATCACCCCCGAGCAGCTGGAAGAAAAGCTGTTTTCCTGCGGCTTTGAAGTAGAAGAGCTGATCTATCTGGGCAAGGATATCACCGGTGTTGTGGTGGGCGAAGTGAAGGAGTGCGAGCCCATTCCCGAAACCCACCTGCACCTGTGCAAGGTGGATGCCGGCACGGGCGAATTGCTGCAGATCTGCTGCGGCGCAGACAATGTGTGCGCCGGCAAAAAGTTCCCTGTGGCGCTGGACGGTGCAACCGTGTATGCCACTGCGAAAGACCACAAAACCGTAGAGGGCGTGGCCAAGATCAAAAAGGGTAAGCTGCGCGGCTATGAAAGCTGCGGCATGCTGTGCTCGGGCACCGAGCTGGGCGTGAACGACGATCTGTTCCCCGGCGGCGACTATAACGGCCTGCTGGTGCTGCCCGACGATGCCGTGATCGGCGCCGACATTCGCCCCCTTGTGGGATTGGACGATTATATTTTCGATATTTCCATCACGGCCAACCGCCCCGACTGCCAAAGCGTTCTGGGCATTGCGCGTGAGGTGGCTGCCCTGCTGAATAAGCCCCTGAAAATGCCCGCCACCGATTACACCTGCACCGCCCAGGGTGATGACCGCATCAGCGTGAAGGTGGAAGCCCCCGATGTGTGCCCGCGCTATCTGGCCCACTATGTGCGCAACATTCGCCCCGCCCAGAGCCCCCGCTGGCTCAAGCGCCATCTGGCACTGTGCGGGCTGCGCAGCATTACCAACATTGTGGATATCACCAACCACACCCTGCTGGAGATCGGCCAGCCTATGCACGCCTTTGACCTGAACAAGGTCAAAGACCGCAGCATCATCGTGCGCCGCGCCAAGAACGGCGAAAAGATCACCACGCTGGACGAAAAAGAGTTTACCCTGAACGAAAACAATCTGGTGATCTGCGATACCGAAAAGCCCGTGTGCATTGCGGGCGTAATGGGCGGGCTGAACAGCGGCATTGCCGACGATTCCACCGAGCTTTTGTTCGAGTGCGCCACCTTTGCCCGGGATTCCGTGCGCAAAACCAGCCGTGCGCTGGGCCAGGTGAGCGATTCCAGCGCCCGCTACGAAAAAGGCGTGGACCAATACAGCACCGAGCTGGGCCTCAAGCGCGCACTGCACCTGATCCAGCAGCTGGACTGCGGCGATATCACCCCCACCTGCTTTGACTGCGATGCTCACCCCGAAAGCCATGTGCGCAAGGTCGTGACCGTGACCCCCGAGCAGATCGACGCCGTGCTGGGCATTCAGGTGCCCCGCGAGGTGATGAAGGATATCCTGCACCGCTTGGATTTTGCCGTGGAGGATAACGGCGGCGTTTGGAGCGTAAGCGTGCCCCGCTATCGCGACGATGTGGAGGGCTTCCCGGATCTGGCCGAAGAGGTGATCCGTGAGTATGGCTATGACCATATTGTGCCCACCTTCTTAAAGAATGCCTGCGTGACCAACGGCGGGCTGAACCACGAGCAGAAAACCGAAATGAAGATGAAGCGCCTGCTGGCCGGGCAGGGCTTTTACGAAGCCAGCACGCTGGCCTTCTATTCGGTGGCCGAGCTGGATCGGATGCATTTTGCCGCCGACGCCCCCGAGCGCCGCGCCATTCGCATTATGAACCCCATCAGCGAAAACCTTTCCATCATGCGCACCGTGCTGGCCCCCAGCATGCTGAATGTGATCGTGGACAACCTGAAAAAGGGCAACGCACAGGGCCGCCTGTTTGAGCTTTCCAAGGTGTATCTGCCCAAGAGCCTGCCCCTTACCGAGCAGCCCGACGAACACATGACTCTGGCCCTGGGCGCTTTTGGCCCCGAGGAGGATTTCTTTACGGTGAAGGGCGCAGTGGAAGCCATTGCCGCCGCCTTTGACATTAGCTTCAGCTATCAGCGCGCCAATGTGTGCTGGCTGCACCCGGGCATCAGTGCCGAGGTATGGTGCCAGGGCAAAAAGGTGGGCGTGTTCGGCAAGCTGGCCAACGAGGTCACCGCCGAGCTGAAGATTGCCAAGGACGAAAAGGACAGCCAGAACATTTATCTGGCCGAGCTGGACTATGCCGCTTTGGCCGAGATCTTCCCCCGGGACTATCGCTATAAGCCCCTGAGCCCCTTTGCCGCCGTAAAGCGCGATCTGGCGCTGGTGTGCCAGGAAAGCATCACCTGCGGCGATCTGGAACAGACCATTCGCAAGGCCAGCAGTCTGGTGAGCGATGTGGCGCTGTTTGATGTGTACCGCGGCAAGAATCTGGGCGAGGGCAAAAAGAGCATGGCCTTCAGCCTGACCCTTTCCGACCCCGAAAAAGAGCTGCCCGCCGATCAGGTGGACCGCGCCATCAACAAGATCCTGAAGGATCTGAAATTCAAACTGGGTGTGGAAATGCGCTGATCCTGCGCACACCCTGCAAAGCCCCGCCCCGGTGCGGGGCTTTGCCTGCTTTACAGGAGGAGCTTTATGCCAGAAGGTTACACCCATGTGCGCACGGCGCAGCACGCCGCCGAGCTGGCCGGATACACCCCCGCCAACCCGCAGGCCTTTGCCACCGGCGCCAACGGGCCGGATATCCTGTTTGTTTACCAGCTTTGGAAGCCCAAGGCCCGCCGCACGCCGGACCTGCCCACCCTGGGCAATATTATGCACCGCGATAAAACCGGCGCGTTTGTGCTGGATCTGGTGCAAAACGCCGCCACGCCCGCACAAAAGGACTATGCGCTGGGATTCCTTACCCACTATGCGGCGGATTCCACGGTGCATCCCTATGTGTATGCCTGCATGGCGCAGGGTGCGCCCTATCACTGCCACGGCGGCCACGGCTATTTTGAGATCGCGCTGGATTCCTGGCTGCACCGGCAGGACTGGGGCACCCCCCGGGTGGACCCGCAGCACGCCAACCCCAGGCTGACCGGCGCAGCCCGTGCCGAAAGCTTTACGCTGCTGCAGGCAAGCCTTGCGCGGGTGTATGGCTGTGAGGTACCGCTGCTGGCCATTTCGGATGCGTTTGAGCTGATGCGCCTTGTGCGCGTGGTCACCCCCAGCCGCACCCCGCTGCACCTGCGGCGGGCGCTGTTCTGGCTGGCGGAACCCCTGCTGGGCGGGCGCGGATTCATCACCGGGCATTGCAGCCCGGCGCGCCTGAAGGGCCTTGGCGAAAAGGATACCGTAAAGCTGCCGCGCCCGTGGCTGGATGCCTTCAGCGGCCGGGAGTATGACGAGGACATTCCCATGCTGCTGAGCCGTGCCGAGCACACGGCGGCGGCATACATCACCGCGGCGCTGCGCTATTGGCAGGGGCAGATCACCCTGCAGCAGCTGGGGGCGGTGCTGGGCAGCAAAAGCTACACCACCGGCATGGAAACCGGCCCCGAACCCATCGAATGCACCGCAAACGCCTGATGCACAAAACAATAAAGGCAAAAGGCCGCTCTGCCCGTTTTTGGGCAGGGCGGCTTTTTGCGTGCGGCAAAAAAGGCGCGGGAAACCCTGGTGACCGTGAAATGGCGCTGATTTTTTCGCCGGCCCGGCCTTTTGCGGAGCTGCGGCAAGAAAAAATGATTTTGCACAAATGTTCTCTTGTGCTTTGCACCAAGATGGGCTACAATAAAATAAAATTACTGCCATAAGGCCCGGCGCGCGCGGGGCCTGCAAGCGCAATTAAAGGAGATTCATAACATGATCCGTATTACTATGGAAAATGGCAAGGTGATCGAGCTGCAGCTGGACGCCGCCGCAGCCCCCATCACCGTGGCAAACTTTGAAAAGCTGGCCAAGCAGGGCTTTTATAACGGCCTCACCTTCCACCGCATCATTCCCGGCTTTATGGTGCAGGGCGGTGACCCTCAGGGCACCGGCATGGGCGGCCCCGGCTGGGAGATCAAGGGCGAATTCCGCGCAAACGGCGTGGATAACCCCATCAAGCACACCCGCGGCGTGATCAGCATGGCCCGCGCACAAAACCCCGACAGCGCTGGCAGCCAGTTCTTTATCATGCACGCCGACGCCCCCTATCTGGACGGCCAGTATGCCGCCTTTGGCCATGTGACCAGCGGCATGGAAGTGGTGGACGAGATCGCCGCCACCCCCACCGATTGGAGCGACCGTCCCCGTGTGCCCGTGGTGATGAAAACCGTGGAAGTTGTGGATTGATCGTTTAAGGCACCACCGCACAATTCCCGCCTTACGGCTTAAGCACCGCTCCGGCGGCTGCGGCACGGCATCTGCGTTGCCAAAATGCTCGCCAATACACAAAGTATTGCCTGCGCTTTTGGCTTAGCATCTGCCGCACCTCGCTCGCCGTATCGGTACTTAGAATTATGCGGTATTGCCCTAAAAACACCCCTGTCGGCTCAGTTTTTTGCACGGCAGGGGCATTTTTGTGTACGGAGTTAAAAAATGGAAGTAGTAAAAAAATTCTGCGGCGGCGCAGTAGAGATCCTGCACGAAGCTGCCAAATGGCTGCTGCTGGGCGGTGTGATCGGCCTGGTGGGCGGCGTGATCGGCGCACTGTTTCACCACGAGATCGGCCTGGCCTCGGCCCTGCGCGCGGCGCACCCGTGGCTGCTTTACACCCTGCCCCTGCTGGGCTGCGTGATCGTGGCGCTGTACCGGTGGGGCCATATGCTGCCCGACCGGGGCACCAACCGCATTCTGGACAGCGTGATGAACAACGAGCCCATTCCCAAGCGGGTGTGCGGCCTGATGTTTGTGTGTACGGCGCTCACCCAGCTGGGCGGCGGCAGCGCAGGCCGTGAGGGCGCAGCCCTGCAGATCGGCGGCAGCGTGGGCAGCTTTTTCAGCCATCGGCTGGGCAAGCGCTGGCTGCCCCGCCGCAGCCAGCGCATCGGCATTATGTGCGGCATGACGGCGGTGTTCAGCGGCCTGTTCGGCACCCCGCTCACGGCGGTGTTTTTTGTGCTGGAGGTGTGCGAGATCGGCGCAATGCCGCAGCTGGCGGTGATCCCGTGCATGATCGCGGCGTTTGTGGCCAGCTACGCCAGCCTGATGGTGGGCGGCAGCGCCACCAAGATCACCATGGTGGCCATGGAGCCGCTCACCGCACTGCTGATGCTGAAGGCCGTGGTGCTGGGCATCGGCTGCGGGCTGGTGGCCATGCTGTTCTGCGAGGCCAACCACGGCGCAGGAAAAGTATACGCAAAGTATATTAAGAACCCGTATATACGAGTTGTCACCGGCGGCTGCGCAGTGATCCTGCTCACATGGATGGTGGGGGCCACCACCTACAACGGCGCCGGTATGGAGCTGGTTTCGCTGGCCGAGCACGGCGGCGCAAGCTGGTACAGCTTTTTGCTCAAGATCCTGTTTACGGCGGTCACGCTGGGGGCAGGCTTTAAGGGCGGCGAGATCGTGCCCTGCTTTGCGGTGGGCGCGCTGTTCGGCGGCGCATTTGCCCCCCTGCTGGGGATCGAGCCTGCGCTGGGCGCAGCCGTGGGCATGGCCGCCGTGTTCTGCGGCTCCACCAACTGTCTGGTGGCCAGTCTGGTGCTGGGCCTTGAGGTGTGCGGCGGCAGCGCCTATCTGCCGGTGTTTGCGGCGGCCTGTGCCGTAAGCCAGTTTGTAAGCGGCCCGTGCAGCCTGTATGCCAGCCAGAAGCGCGTGCATCCCCGGCTGGACCTGGCCGAGCCCGAAGGCGAGCAGGCCTGAAGCCTGTTTTAGAGATAAGAAAAACCAAAAACGCCGCCCCACGGAAATTTCCGAATGGGACGGCGCTTTTGCTTTGGATTTATATCAGACTTTCACACCCCTCGGCTTTCCGCCGAAGGCTTTTTGGCATGCGATCATTTGGCCAGCAGGTTGGCACGGGGAACGATCTTGCCGGTTTGCTTCATATAGGCGATGGCGTTTTGCTCCAGCTGGGCTTTCTTTTGGGCTTTGGCCATCAGCTCTTCGGCTTCGTCGGGCTTTACCACCACAACGCCGTCGGCATCGCCCACAATGATATCGCCGGGCAGAATTTGCACGCCGCCGATCTCAATGGGCACATTGATTTTTCCGGTGCGGTCCTTTGCACCGGCACGGGGAACGGTGCAGCGTGCAAAAATGGGCACACCAGCTTCTTCGCAGCCCTCGATGTCACGAAAAGCGCCGTCGATCACCACGCCCTCTACCTGCTGCATGGCAGCGCAGAAGCTGCGGTAATCCCCCCAGCAGGTTTGCGCGGTATAGCCCTGTGCGGCCACCACCATCACCTGGCCGGGCTGGATCTGCATCAGCGCATCGGGCAAAATGCCGCTCACGCCTGCGGGGATCTCCACCGGGAACGCAGGGCCCACGATCTTTCGATGGGTGACCATGCGGTGAATGGCAGGGTCCAGCACACGAAACTCGGTCATGCCGTCACAAAGCTCGGTGGTGGAAAAACCACGCAGCTGCTCAAGGATCTCGTTCAATTCCATGATTATTTTGCTCCTTCAGTTGTTCAGATCACCAGGCTGTAAACGCCGATCACAGCCATGATGGCCAGCACGGCAAGGTTTAAAAAGGAAACCGCAAACAGCTCTACAAACAGGCGGTTCTGCGGGAAACGCTCCTCGGAGTTTTCCTGCTGCGCCACACCGGCCATGATCAGCGCACCGGTGGTGGAAATGGGCGTGTAACCGGCAATCGTGCCGCCGATCACCACCATGGCTACCAGCTGGGCAGCATCGGCGCCAATACCGGCGGCCAGGCTGCCGCACACGGGCACCAGCGTGGGGAATACCACGCCCAGGCCCGAGGAGAAAAAGGACATGATACCGGCAGTGAGTGCCATCACGGGCGCTGCGCTGCGGGGGCCCATTACGGATTCGAGCGCGGATACCATCAGATCGATGCCGCCGCTCTGGGTGACGATGTTCATCAGCATACCAACGCCCAGCACCATCAGGATCACATTCCAGGGCACACCGGTAACAGCTTTTTTCTCATCGCCGCAGCCGGAAATGATCAGAACGGTGCCCACCAGAAAACCGGTAAGGCCTACATTCCACTTGAGGAACAGCACGCCCACGGCCAAAACGACCAGCCCGGCCAGCGAGGCCAGCTGCTGCCAGCAAAAAGCGGGCAGGGCTTCCTTGCAGGCGTTTGCGGCGGTGTCAACCTTCCAGCCCTTGTAATAGACGAAAATCAGAATGCTCACCACAATGGCGGTGATAAAGGTGCAGATCATAATGGGCACGGTGTTACCGTTGATGCCCTGCTCCTCCATCAGGCTGCGCACAACGGCGGCTTCGGGGGTAAGCGGGCTCATGCGGCCTGCCATGGCACCCATATCGCCGATGATCGAAGTCATGATGGGGTTGATGCCGGCCGAGAGCGACAGCGGAATCGCAATGACCGGGATAATGGCCAGGCAGGGGATCGAGCCGGGGCCTGCGGCGCTCAGCACCATGCCGAGGAAGAACATCACCACGGGAATGGCGCGGGCAGGCACAAGGCTTACCACTTTTTTGGCCAAAAGCTCCAGCGTGCCGTTGCTGTGAATAATAGCAAACAGATATGTCACGCCTACCATCTGGATGAACAGCGAGGTGCCGAAGCCGGAGATCACATTTTTGGCGGTGATCTGATCGCTGTAAAGCAGGGTGAGGATCATGGCAAAGCCGATGCACACAATGCCCACATTGGCCTTGCGCACAAAGCCGATCACAATGGCCAGCAGCAAAAGAATGAGAGAAAGGAAACCAAGATTCATCGTTGCACAGCCCCTTTCTTAACCTTCGGCAAACACGATGCACACGGGGCTGCCGGTGCGCACAATGTTCAGGGTGGGGGTGAGCTGGCCGGTCACGGAGTCAAAATCAAACTCGATGATCGTGTCGCTGTCCTCGTTGGCCACATAGCACTTGCCGTTGGGGGCAAAGCAGAAGAAGCGGGGCGTTTTGCCCAGGCACGGGAAAAACCCGGTGCTGCGCAGATAGCCGGTGGTCTGGTCAATGTGATACACGGCCATGGAATCGGTATAGCGGTTGGATACGATCACAAAACGGCCGGTGGGGTCTACCATGACCTCGGAGGCATCCGAATAGCCGGTAACGGTTTCGGGCACGGTGGTCAATTCCTGCAGGGCTTCCATTTTGCCGCTTTCGGGGTCAAACTGGAAATACAGCACCTTGTTGCCCTTTTCCTCGCACATATACACCCAGCGATTGTTGGGGTGCACGGCGGCGTGGCGGGGCTCGTCCCATGTGCGGGCCATAAACTGCGAAACCTGCTCAAACGCACCGGTGGCATGGTCGTAACGCAGCGAACGGAACTGGCCGTAGCCGTTGATGCGGCCCTGTGCGGCGGCAAACAAAAAGTTTTTGTTTTTGTCCCACAGGCACTGGTGAATGGTGGAAACCTTGCCGGGCTCTTTGCCTTCGTAAGTATATTTGGCTACTACTTCGCCCAAAGAACCATCGGCATTGCGGGCAATGGTGAACAGTGTGCCGCCCTGCAGCGTGGCCACGATCACATGGCGGTTTTCCTTATCCACCGTAATATCCACGGGGTTTTTGCCGCCGATATCCACAGTGTTCAGGGGAGCAAGCGTGTGGTCGGGCAGCACGCGGTAGCTGGTCACCTTGGTGAAATCGCCATGCACGGAATACAGAAATTTGCCTTCGTTGTCCAGCGTTTGAAACGAGGGGTTGGGCTCGGTTTCCAGGCACTGCAGCTCTTTCCATTCGCCCGAGGGCAAAACGGCATAGGTTTTCAGGCCCTCTCCGCGAGCGTTGCGCTCTTTGGTGGTGCGGCAGCCAACATAAGCATACATCATAATACGAATTCCCTTTCTTCTTGTTTTTTCGTTTCGTATAAATTCCGTGCAGGTACAGAAGAACGGTTGGTTTAGTCCTCTTTGATCTTAAGCTCTTTCTCTACAAAATTCACAAATTGCTGCTGGCACTCGGGCAGGCGCTTGCTTTTGGGATATAAAAACCAGGTGTTGCGGCTCACCGGCGTGCCGTCACGATGGCACATGGGGGTTAGAAACAGCCGGTTTTTGCCCTCGTAGTGATCGGGAACAAAGCAGCACACATAGCCGGTGCCCTTTTCCACCAGCTGCCACGCCACATCAATATAGCCCACGATCATGTTGGCCGGGGCTGGCGTGCCGAACTGCTCGGTGTACCAGTCGTCCAGCAGCTTTTGGGTTTGGCGGTTGGTGCTGTAGCCAATGCGGGTCATCTGCTTGAGATCCGAGATCAGCACGGGCTGGCTGGTTACGATATAGGCGTTGGCCCGTTCCACAAGAGTGCGGTTTACGCTGCCCTCGTAATCGCCCCGGATAAACGCCACATCAATGGTGCCGTCCAGCATACGGCGGAACAGGCTGTCGCTGCCCTCGGTGATCACATTAAAGTGAACGCCGGGATGATCGCGCCGATAGCGGATCATCAATTCGCCCAGCTCGTATTTTCCGTAGGTGTAGGAGGAACCAATGTTGATCACGGTTTCGTCCTGGTTTTTCATGCGGTCCAACTCGCGCCGCGTTTCATCTAAAAAGCGCAGATAAATATCGGCCTGTCGGCCCAGATAGGCCCCCTCTTTGGTGAACACCAGCCCTTTGGGCGTGCGGTCTACAATGGTCACACCGAATTCTTCTTCCATGTGCTGCAGGCGCTTGGTCATGCTGGGCTGCGTGGTGTATAAAAGGTCGGCCACCTTGGTCATGTTGGGGTTTTTGTAGAGCTCGGATAAAATCAACCAATCGGAATCTTTCACAGCGGCACCCTCCTGAAAGCGTGTTTTCTTTATTGTATCAGATACCGCCCTGTACTTGCACGGTTTTTATCAGTGGTTTTCCTGCTGTTCCAGCTGCTTTTTCAGATAGCGCAGCTGGCCGCCTGCCAAAACAACCTCCAGCTCGTTGTCGGTCATATCCAAAACGGCCTCAAACTCAAAGTGCTTGGTCAGGTTTTTCACGGTGATATGGCGGGTGGGGATCTGATCCAGCAGGCCGTCGATCTCCAATTCGTCCATCTGGTCAATGCTGTCGTAAGCGGCAGGGTCGGCAAACAGCATGGGGATCACGCCGTGGTTTACCAGATTGCCCTTGTGGATGCGGGCAATGCTTTTGGCAATCACGCATTTCACACCCAGATACATGGGGTTGATGGCGGCATGTTCGCGGCTGGAGCCCTGGCCGTAGTTTTCACCGCCTATAATGATGCTGGTGCCCATTTCCTTGGCGCGGGCCGCAAAGGTGGGGTCATAACGGGTGTAGCAATACTGGCTCATCAGCGGAATGTTGGAGCGCATCGACGAAAATTCGGCGCTGGCGGGGGTGATGTCATCGGTGGTCACATTGTCGCGCGCTTTCAGGCTTACACCGGCCTTCAGGTGCTGCTCGGGCACATCCGGCACGGGCAAAAACTTGATGTTGGGGCCGCGGGTGATCTCCACCTTTTCGGCCTCCTCGGGCGAAAGCGGCGCGATCAGCATGGAATCATCGACAATGTAGTGATCAGGCTCGGTGATGTTGTTCAGCACCACCACGCGCTCGCCCATCACTTCCTCGGCGGTGGCAAAGGTGCCCAGAATGGCGGTGGCGGCGGCGCTTTCGGGGCTTACCAGATAGATCTCGGCGGTGGGGTTGCCCGCACGGCCCTTGAAATTGCGGTTGGAGGTTCGCACAGCCACACCGTTGGTGGGCGGGGTTTGGCCAATGGCGCAGCAGGGGCCGCAGGCGATCTCCAAAAGGCGAACACCGGCATCAACCAGCAAATCGATATAGCCATCGCGCAGCAGCTCCTTATAGGTCTGGCGCGAAGCAATGGCGCAGGTGCAGGAAACATCCTCGTTCACATGGCGGCCGCGGAACACCTCGGCAGCCTTGGCAATATCCGCATAGCTGGCATTGGTGCACGAGCCAATGAACACCTGCTGCACCTTCTTTTTGGGCACGGCGGTCAAAGGCAGCACATTGTCGGGCAGGTGCGGGCAGGCCATCATGGGCACCAGCTTGCTCATATCCAAACGAATCACTTCATCGTATTCGGCATCGGCATCGGGCAGCAGCTCGGTGTAGGCATCGGCACGGCCCTGCCCTTCCAAAAAGCGCTTTACCTGCTTGTCAGCCGGGAAGATCGAAGAGGTGGCGCCCATTTCCGCGCCCATGTTGGCAATGGTGGCGCGCTGGGGAACCTCCAGCGTTTCTGCGCCGGGGCCCACATATTCATACACCTTGCCAAGGCCGCCCTTTACGGATTCGCGGCGCAGCATTTCCAGCACCACTTCCTTGGCGTTTACGCCGGGGGCTAAACGGCCGGTCAGCTCCACTTTTACAACCTTGGGCATTTTCAGGCGCATGGGAACGCCGGTCATGGCGGTGGCAACATCCATGCCGCCCACACCAATGCACAGCATACCAATGGCACCGCCGTGGGGGGTGTGGCTGTCGCCGCCCATGCTGATCTTGCCCGGAATGCCAAAGCGTGCCACATGAACGGCATGGCAAATGCCGTTGCCCGGGCGCGAAACATACACGCCGTGCTTGCGGGCCACAGACTGCAGATAAATGTGATCGTCAGGGGTCATATTGTTCACATACAGCAGGTTGTGGTCCAGATAGCTTACGCTGCACTCGGTGCGCACGCGCGGCAGGCCAATGGCTTCAAAGGCAAGGTAGGTCATCACAGCGTTGATGTCGTGGGTCAGGGTTTGGTCGACCTTGATGAAAATTTCTTCACCGGGTTCCATGCTGCCCTTGACAAAGTGGGTCTCCAAAATTTTGCGGGTCAGGGATTTTCCCATGGGGCGTTCCTCCTTTTTAGTTCCGTTTCCGTAGTAAAGACAAATGCAAAAATGCCATATCATTTGGGAATGGTACAGAAAAATCGAATTGTTAATTCTTTGTCTGATTCCAGAATATCACGCTTTTTTGCGCTTGTGAAATTGCGGTTTTCCATGGTGATATTCCATTTTGGAATGCCGCTGCGGGGCAGAAAAATGGCGCAAAAAAAGAGCATTCACACAGAGTTTTTCTGTGAGAATGCTCTCGGAGGGCAAAACGCGGCAGATTTAGGAAAACGGAAAGAAAAGGTTTATGCCAAAAACAGGGCGGTGGGCAGCAGCAGGATCAGCGGCAGCGCCACCCAGTAGTACAGGCGGTTTTTCTCCAAAAGTGCAGCCTCGGCCAGCAGCGCCTCGTAGGTTTCGTTGCCGGGCAGGTCCAGCCCATCCTCCTTTACGCATTTCAAAAGGCCGGCGGTGGTGCTGTAGCCCTTTACCAGCGCGGCCTCGCGGCGCATGTGCAGCTTGGCCTTGGCGGTCAGCCCGCCGTGCAGCTGCGAAAGGATCTCAACCATGCGCTTTACGGCACGGTTGGTGATCACCACGCCCACCGCAAAATGCATAAAGGACACGCACAGCAAAAAGCTGGCGCTCATCAGCCCGCTGGTGAGCAGGCCGTTGGCGTTTAAAAGCGGAAACAGCACCAGATACAGGGCAATCGAGCCGATCAGCGCAGCGGCCTCGGCCCGAAAGAAATCGCGCTTTGCATAGATCAGCGAGCCGTCGGCACGGCGGGGAGAAAATTCATTTTTCACAGGGCACCTCCCGGTTGGTGGAAGCATGAAGGCGGGCAAGCTCGCGGTATTCCTCGGCACCGTCGGGGGCAAGCGAGCGCTGGCGTTCATTCAGCGGGCCGCGCACATAGGCGGGCACCCCCATCACAATGCTGCCGGGCGGCACGATCATGCCCTCGGGCACCACGGCCCCGGCGGCCACGATGCTGCCCTTGCCGATCACGCAGCGATTTAAAAGGGTGGCGTGCATGCCCACCAGCACATCGTCCTCCACCGTGCAGCCATGCACCACGGCGGCGTGGCCGATGGTCACATTGCGGCCGATGGTGAGGGGGCAGTGCTTGCTGCAATGCAGCACCGCGCCGTCCTGCACATTGCTGCCGGAGCCGACGATAATGGGCTCAATATCGCCGCGCAGCACCGCGCCGTACCACACGCTGGAATCTTTTTCCAGCCGCACCTTGCCGATAACCGAGGCGCTGGGGGCAACATACAGCGCGCCATTGTTTTGGGGCGTTTCACCGCCGCAGGAGATCATCATAAAAACCGCTCCTTTCGCAGTTTTGAATTATTGTAAGCAGAAAAGCAGCCCGGCATCTCCCGCCGCCGCAGCAGCCGGAAGGGCAGGGCACTGCCATAAAATATTTATTACATATTATAACAAAATGGGGCTTTAAAATCAACGAAATCGAACAAACGGCGCTTTGGAAAACAAAAAAACACGGGCTCTTTTTAACTTTTGTACAAAGCTGATGGGAAAACCGGTTTTTTTGAAGGGATTTATGTTGTGTTTTTGTTTCAAAACCTGTATAATTGTTTCTAACAACAACGCGGCAGCAGCGCGCGCCGCAGAAAAAGGGGAGGCAACCAACCATGCTTCAATTTACGCATCTGGTTAAGGATCCGGTTGGGATCCACGCAGGCCCTGCGGGCCGTATTTCTCGCAAGGCAAAGGAATTTCCCGGCACTGTGATCACCATTGACAAGCAGGGTACCAGCGTGCAGGCAAACAAGCTGATGCTGCTGATGGGCCTTGGCGTAAAGGGCGGCGATACCATCACTGTAACCATTGAGGGCGGTGAAGAAGAAAAAGCCGCTGCAGCCATGAAGGAATTCTTGGAAAAGGAACTGTGATCCTGTAAGGCGAACAGCGCAGGGCTGTTCGCCTTTTTCGGCTATAGGGCTGCATGGGGGCGCTTGATGGGGCAAGGATCCTGCGGCGCTGCCGCTGTGCCGAAAGCGCCCGAAGCATCCGGAATTTTTGCAGGTAACCCACAAAAACGAAAGGAAACCGCTATGATCCAGATCCACGGCAAAAGCGCCGCGCCCGGTGTGGCTTTTGGGCCGCTGTATTTTTACAAAAGCGAAAGTGTGCCCATCAGCCATAAAAAAATCAAAGACCCGCTGGCCGAGTGGCAGCGTTATCTGGTGGCGCGCGATCTGGCGGTAAGCCAGCTGGGCGCACTGGCCGAAAAAGCCCGCATACAGGGCGGCGACACCGCGGCGCTGGTGTTTGAAACGCACCAGCTGATGGTGGAGGACGAGGATTTTGAGCAGCGGATCCGCGAGGATATTTTTGAGAATCTGAACAACGCCTCCAGCGCCGTGTGCAACGCCAGCAGCTATTATCAAACCATGTTCAACAATATGGACGGGCTTTACATGAAAGCCCGCGCCATTGATATGCGTGATATTGCCCGCCGACTGAACGATATTCTTTTGGGGCGCATTCGCGGCACGCTGCACACCGAGGTGCCCGTGATCCTGGTGGCAGACGATCTGACCCCCAGCGATACCATTCAGCTGGACAAAAACATGGTGCTGGGCTTTGTCACCTCACAGGGCTCGCCCGCAGGCCACACGGCCATTCTGGCCCGCAGTCTGGGCATTCCCGCCGTGGTGGAGGTGGGCGATCTGCTCAAGCGGCGCAACCGCGGGCGTGAGGCCGCCATTGACGGCGATGCGGGGCTGGTGATCGTGAACCCGGACCACCGCACCCGGGAAAGGCTGGAGCAAAAGCAGGCGCAGCAGGCCCACCGCCGTGAGCTGCTCACCCGCCTGAAGGGCAAAGAAAACATAACGCAGGACGGGCGCGCTGTAAGCCTTGTGTGCAACATCACCACGCCGGAGGATCTGGAGGCCGTTAAGGAAAACGACGGCGGCGGCGTGGGGCTTTTCCGAAGCGAATTTTTGTATCTGCGCCAAAACGATTACCCCAGCGAGGAGGACCAGTTTTTGGCCTACCGTGAGGCGGCCTTGCAGATGCGGGGCAAAAGCGTGATCATCCGCACATTGGATATCGGCGCCGACAAGCAGGCGGGGTATTTTAACATGGAGCCAGAGCCCAACCCGGCCATGGGCATGCGCGCGCTGCGCCTGTGCCTTACCCGCCCGGGAATGTTCCGCACGCAGCTGCGCGCCATCTACCGCGCCAGCGCCTTTGGCAAGCTGGCTATTATGTTTCCCATCGTTACAGCCGTGTGGGAGCTGCGTGAGGCCCGCAAAATGTGCCAGATCGTAATGGCCGAGCTGGAGCAGGAGGGAATACCCTACGATAAAAATGTGCCGCTGGGCATTATGATCGAAACCCCGGCGGCGGTGTTTATCAGCGACCGCCTGGCCCACGAATGCGACTTTTTCAGCATTGGCACCAACGACCTTTTGCAGTACACCACCGCGTGTGACCGGCAGACCAGCGGCGTGAGCCGCTTTTACGATCCGCACCACCCGGCGCTGCTGCGCGCCATTAAAATGGTGGTGGACAGTGCCCACGCCGCCGGGATCTGGGTGGGCGTGTGCGGCGAGCTTGCCAGCGATCTTTCCATGGTGCAAACCCTGCTGGCGCTGGGAGTGGACGAGCTTTCGGTAAGCCCCGGCAGTGTGCTGGAGGTGCGCGATATCATTCGCAAAACCAATGTGAGCGCCATTCGCGGGGAATGCGTGGAAGAAATTTTCCGCGATACCGAGCGAGAGGAAACCGGCGAGGATGCCGGAATGGACACATGGTTCGCCAGTGACTATTAAACTTTTCGTTATATTAAACAAGAAAATACAAAGAGGAAAGTATGTTCAAGCTTCTTACCGAGCATTGGGTGGATGCGTTTTTTGTTTTTATGATCCTCATCAGCCTGCTCACCGGCAACAAAACGCTGCTGTATGCCATGGGCATTGTGTTTGTGCTGCGCATGGTGCGGGCCGCCCCTGTTTTGGAAATTTTGGCGGGCAAGGGCATCAGCTGGGGCATTCTGGTGATCACGATCGGATTTTTGGCCCCCATTGCGCTGGATCGATACGATCTTTCGCAGTTTAAAGCCGTGTTCACCAGCCCCGTGGGGTGGATCGCCATTCTGTGCGGCATTGCCGTGGCCATTATGGGCGGCAAGGGCGTGATCGTGGGCCAAACCGACATGGTAATCACCGTGGGCATTATTCTGGGCACCTTTCTGGGCGTGGCGGTGTTTAAGGGAAACCCCGTCGGCCCGCTGATCGGCAGCGGCATGGCGTGGTTTATCATAGCGCTTGTGCGAAGGATCATTCCGTTTTAACAGGGCTTTTGGGGGCACTATGCCCGGCAGGGCCCTGCCATGATAAAAACTATACAGAGGGGTAAGTATGAATTTTCAAGAACTTTCTCAGCAGCGTTACTCGCTGCGTAAATTCAGCGCACAGGCTGTGGAGCCGGAAAAGCTGAACCTTGTGCTGCAGGCCGCTCAAAGCGCGCCCACCGCACACAACCTGCAGCCGCAGCGCGTGTTTGTGCTGCAAAGCGAGCAGGCCCTGCAAAAGGTGAACGAATGCACGCCCTGCCATTTTGGCGCGCCGGTGGTGCTGGTGGTGGCCTATGATGCCGCCGAGGCATGGAAGCGCGAGGGGGACGGCAAAAACCACGGCGAGATCGACGCCGCCCTGGCAGCCATGCAAATGATGCTGCAGGCTGCCGAGCTGGGCCTTGGCACCACCTATGTGGGAATGTTTGATGCACAAAAGCTTTTGGCGGCATTCCCCGAAATGCAGGGCCTTACGCCCATTGCGCTGCTGCCGCTGGGCTACCCGGCCGAGGGCGCACACCCTGCACGCCTGCACGCCCAGCGCAAGAGCCTGAGCGAAACCGTGCAGTATCTGTAAAATTGGCGTTTGGGGCATTTGCTTTGCCTCATGGGCGCGCAAAAAATGCAAACAGCCGCCGGCACAAACGGGAAACTCCGTTTGTGCCGGCGGCTATGTTTTTCGCAAAGAGTAAAATCCTCGGCCTTGGGATATGCGAGCGGTATAAAACAAAAAAAGCAACCTACATTGGAGGGTGTGTTAAAAAACGATTTCAAATGAGATGCATCGGGAATAAAACTGTTATTTTAAAACATCTTTCCCTTTAGCAAGCTTCTTCTCCTCGGACTTCAGGCGCCGCTCTAATTTTTTAATGTCCTCTTGAGGCGGAAGATCCTCGGGGTGAATCCCTCGATCCAATAGCATTTTTCGAACGCTGGAGTTGTTTTGTATATGCTCTGTTGTAATGGCAGGCTCGCCCTGCAGATCTTTTTGTTCTACATTGAGATTGGTCATTTCGGTAGCCAGATTTTTGGCCGCAAGGGTAACAGGAGGAAGAACATCTGCAAGTGGGCCGCTTTTTACGCCATATTGCAATTTCATTTCCTCGGTACTATGGCCGCCGAATAAAGCGCTGTCTCCTTTAGAGCGAATGCGGGCAAACCCGCGGTCATCAACACCGCGCTCATAAATATTTTGAGACAGCCGCTTTTCCGAGGTGCGAAGCTGCTGGCGCTGTTGAACGCGATTTAAATCGGCAATGCGTTGCTCCAATAGCTCTTGCTTGCGTGTTTGCAGGGCAAAGTAAGCCTGCGCAAAGGCAATTTCCGGTTTGCGGGAATCACCGTTTTGCGCAATCAGATAGCAGGCGTACCGTGTAAGCATATAGTCGGCTACGGTGCGTGTTGCACCGCTGCCGATAGTGACCATTTTCGGGGAATCCCGAAAATGGTCGGCCACAGCACACCCTGATATTTCTGCAGAGGCGACAGCCTTTTTTACTGCAGAATCGAAATACTCCCATCGGGTGTATCCCAAAATGGACTGCAATTCACGCGCGTACCAAAATTCTGTTCCATCGTCGGTAGTATGTACAATGCCGTCAAAAACGGTTTTGAGCTGTGTGATTTGATTGGCGTCCATCTTTCAACCTCCTGATGCAAAAACATAAATCAGAATGCTTCATATAACGGAATTATAACATAAAAATATACGATATACAATGCAATGCTGTGAGAATGCGGTTGGGGAGCGCTTGAGCCTGTAATGAAATATCGATGCTTGTTATACATCGAGAAGGTGACACAGAGGAGAAATGCTTTTAATAAGGATAGATCATGCGAAATTATATAGGTATAAATAGTGATTTCTGTGTGCTGTAACAGAAGGCGCGCAGCGCGGTATAAAACAAAAAAAGCAACCTACTTTCGTAGGTTGCTTTTGGTGCGCTGGAAGGGACTCGAACCCCCGGCCTTCTGGTTCGTAGCCAGACACTCTATCCAGCTGAGCTACCAGCGCACATTCCGTTCGCTCGGAACATTTAGTATTCTACCACCGCAGCCATAGAATGTCAACACTTTTTTTGAATTTTTTTTAAAAAGTGAAAAAAAGGCGTTTTACACGCTTTTGCGGGCATAAAAAATACGCAGGGCAGCCCTTGTCAAGCGCAGTTTAGTGGTATTATAATAAAGTTATGTGATCACAGCGCTATCTGACCCCAACAGGATTTTACACTGTTTTGGCAGAGGCCGTGGAAAGTAAATAGAAGGAAAAGAGGAAATTTGTATGCTGGATATCAAAATCACCAGAACCACTGCCCCCAAGGCAAAGCCTGCCGATGAATCCAAGCTGGGCTTTGGCAAAAAGTTCAGCGACCATATGTTTTTGATGGATTATGACCGCCAAAACGGCTGGCATGATCCCCGCGTGGTGCCTTACGGCGATTTCAGCCTTGACCCCGCCTGCGTGGTATTCCATTATGCACAGGAGATCTTTGAAGGCCTGAAGGCTTACCGCACGGCCGACAACAAGATCCAGCTGTTCCGCCCCGAGTGCAACGGCGCTCGTATGCAGGACTCCTGCGATCGTCTGTGCATGCCCAAGATCCCCGTTGAGGATTTTGTGCAGGCCTGCAAGACGCTGGTGGAAGTGGATAAGGACTGGGTGCCCCATACCGACGGCGCTTCCCTGTATCTGCGCCCCTTCATGTTTGCTACCGATGTGGGTCTGGGCGTACACGCTTCCCCCACCTACACCTTCTGCATCATCGCTGCTCCTTCCGGCGCTTACTATGCCGAGGGCATCAACCCTGTGCGCATTTATGTGGAAGATGAATACATCCGTGCAGCCCCCGGCCTGACCGGCTTTACCAAGTGCGGCGGCAACTATGCTGCTTCCATCAAGGCCGGCGAAATGGCTGAGGAACTGGGCTATGCACAGGTTCTGTGGCTGGACGGCGTAGAGCGCAAGTATGTGGAAGAAGTTGGCTCCATGAACATCTTCTTCAAGATCGACGGCAAGGTGTACACCGCTGCCTGCGTTGGCACCGTGCTGCCCGGCGTTACCCGCCGCAGCTGCATTGAGCTGTGCAAGGACTGGGGCTATGAAGTGGTTGAGGGCAAGCTGGCCATTGCCGACATTATGAAGGCCGCCAAGGAAGGCAAGCTGGAAGAAGTGTTCGGCACCGGCACGGCTGCCGTGATCAGCCCCGTAAAGGAACTGAAGTGGAAGGACGAAGTTGCCTATATCTGCGATGGCAAGATCGGACCCCTCACCCAGAAGCTGTACGACACCATGACCGGTATGCAGTGGGGCAAGATCCCCGATACCAAGGGCTGGATCGCACCTGTGTGCAACGGCTGAAAAAAGCGCCCGTAAAACGCATATAAAATCAAAAGGAGCCTTATCCGGTGGGGTAAGGCTCCTTTTTTGTCAGCTTTCGCCGCTGCCGGGCTCGGCAGGGGGCAGGGGACTGAAATATTCGGCGGCAAAATCGCACAGGCGCATAAGCAAAGGGCTTGCGGCATCGCTGCGCCAGGCAAGATACACCGGGCGGCTCAGCCGACAGCCGCGCACGCGCAGCGGCACAAGGCCGTCACGCTCCAGATCACGGGTGGCGGGCAAAATGGTATAGCCCTGCCCGGCGCTTACCATGGCGGCGGCTGCGTTGCATTCCTCGGCCTCGGCCCCCACAAAGGGCTCGGCACCCTTTTCCCGGAAAAACTCCAGAATGGTGCCGCGCAGGCTGGTGCCTTCGCCCACCAGCACCAGGGGCTGCTCCAGCAGCTGCGAAAACTCCACTTCCCCCGCCGAAGCCAGCGGGTGGAATTTGGAAACCGCAAACAGCAGCTCCTGATTTTCCAGCAAAAGGCTTTGCGCGCCCTCGGGCGGCGTGCTGCACACCGCCGCCGCCACCTTGCCCTTGCGCAGGCTTTCGGCCATGGCCATGCTGGAATGCTGCACCATCTGGCGCACCGAAACGCCCCGGTTCTCGCTTTGCGCCAGAAACTGGGCGATCATGGGCTGCACCTGCTGTGCCAGACTGAAAATATAGCCCACCGCCAAAGCGTTCTGCTGCTTTTCACAGTAGGCCTCCAGCTCGGTGCGGGCTTTATCCAATTCGCCCAGCGCGGTGTCTACCCGGCGGGCAAACAAATGCCCCGCAGGGGTAAGCATTACGCCGCGGCCTTTTTTTTGAAATAACTTTACGCCCAGCTCTTTTTCCAAAAGCCCCATGGCGTAGCTCAGGCTTGGCTGGCTTACCATCAGGCGCTCGGCGGCGCGTGTGTAGTGCTGGGTGCGCGCCAGCTCACGAAAATATTGCAGCTGCTGCAGTGTCATGGCAGTAATACGGCTCCTGATCCGTTGTGTGAATGATAAAGACTCTCTATAGATTATAACAGAGAATCGGTATTAGACCAAGAGGGTTTTGTGCGGTATGATAAAGATACAAAAAGAACCAAGGCTTTTTGGAAAAAGCCTATCGATATCCGTTAATCAGAAAGGAGCAAAAATATGTATCGCTTCACGCCGCAGGATGTAAAATTGCTGGAGCACCAGTGCGCCCAGCTTCGCCGCGATGTGGTGAACATGGTCCACAAAGCAGGCTCCGGCCACCCCGGCGGCAGCCTTTCCGCTGCCGAAATGATCACCGCACTGTATTTTCATGTGATGAACATCGATCCTGAAAATCCCAAAGACCCCAACCGTGACCGCTTTATTCTTTCCAAGGGCCACTGCTGCCCGGTGTATTATGCGGCGCTGGCCCACCGTGAGTATTTTGATGTGAAAGAGCTGGACACCCTGCGCCAATACAAAAGCATTCTGCAGGGCCACCCGGATATGAACATCACCCCCGGCGTGGATATGACAGCGGGTTCGCTGGGCAACGGCCTGTCCATCGGCGTGGGCATGGCGCTCAGCGCACGGCTGCACCAGCAGGATTACTACACCTATGTGATGATGGGCGACGGCGAAATTCAGGAAGGCATGGTGTGGGAGGCCGCCATGGCGGCAGCGCACCACCGGCTGGACAATCTGGTTGCCATGGTGGATGTGAACGGCATTCAGATCAACGGCTGGGTGAATGATATCATGCGCGTGGAGCCCTTGGCAGACAAATGGCGCGCCTTCGGTTGGAATGTGGTGGAGTGCGATGGCCACGATATGCGCAGCGTGCTGGTGGCATTCCACAAGGCGCGCGCAAAGCGCGGTGCGCCCACGGTGATCCTGGCCGCCACCGTAAAGGGCAAGGGTGTAAGCTATATGGAGGACAACAACCTCTGGCATGGGCAGGCACCCAACGATGCACAAACCGAAGAAGCAATCCGCGAGATCAATCAGGCAGAGGAGGGGCTGTAATGGGTACTTTGGCAACAAGAATGGCATTTGGCAAGCGCCTGATGGAACTGGGCGCGGAAAACCCCGATTTTGTGGTGTGCAGCGCCGACACCAAGGCCTGCGGCATTGAGCATTTCGGCGAAAAATACCCCGGGCGTGAATTTACCTTCGGCATTGCCGAGCAGGATCTCATGGGCGGCGCAGTGGGCCTTGCCAGCTGCGGCAACAAGGTGTTTGTGGCCACCTTTGCGGTGTTTGCCACCATGCGTGCCTGCGAGCAGGTGCGCACCTTCATCTGCCACACCGGTTTGGATGTGACGGTGGTGGGCACGCACACCGGCCTGCAGGTGGGCTGTGACGGTGCCACCCACGCCGCTGTGGAGGATGTGGGCATTATGCGCAGCCTGCCCAACATGACCATCATTCAGCCCAGCGACAGCATCAGTGCCTACAGTCTGGCCGATGCCGCACTGGCATTTCACGGCCCGCTGTATGTGCGCCTGCACCGCAACCCTGTGCCGGATATCCACACCCCGGATTTTCGATTTGAGATCGGCAAGGTGTACACCCTGCGGGACTACGGCACCGACTGCGCCATCATCGGCAGCGGCATTCTGTGCGCAAAGGCCGTGCAGGCTGCCGACCAGCTGAACGCCGAGGGCATCCATGTGCGCGTATTGGAGGTGCCCACCCTCAAGCCGCTGAACAAGGCACCGATCCTGCAGGCGGCCCGGGAGTGCGGCGCGGTGGTCACTGTGGAGGATCACAACATTTACAACGGCCTTGGCAGCGCCGTGGCTGAGGTGCTGGCCGAGGAAGAGCCCACCCCCATGAAGCGCATCGGCATTCAGGATCGCTTTGGCGAAAGCACCAACGATGTGGAGGATCTGTATCGAGAGCATCACATGACCGTGCAGGACATTGTACAGGCCGTAAAGGCACAGATGGCCCGCAAGGCAAAATAAATTTGGTCGATCAGACAAAACCTAAGGCTGCCCCGGCGGCCCTGCGAAAGCAACAACAGGAGGAAAATTCATTATGCCCAAGCATATCTGCATTCTGCAAACCAGCTTTGCCAAGCGCGAAGACAGCATTGCCTATCTGAAAGAGCGCATTCCCGATCTGCGCATTGATTTTATCACCGACAGCAGCCTGCTCACGGATGTGCGCGCTGCCGGGCACCCCACCGAGGATGTGGAGGCCCGCATGACCCTGTATGCGCTGGCTGCCGAAAAAATGGGCGCGGATCTGATCGTGAACACCTGCTCTACCGTGGGCGAGGTGGCCGACCGCTTGGATAAGATCACCCGGGTGCCCGTGGTAAAGATCGACGAGCCCATGGCCCGCCTGGCGGTGCAGGCAGGCACCAGAATTGCGCTTATTGCCACCTTGCCCACCACCCTGGGCCCCAGCCGCCGCCAGATCGAAAAGATCGGCCGGGAGCAGGGCAAGGAAATGCACTGCGAGGAATTTTTGGATCAGCCCGCATGGGAGGCCCTGAGCAGCGGCGACCCCGCCCTGCACAACAAAATTCTGATGCAGAGCATCCGCAAGCTGGACGAACAGGGCTTTGATGCCATTGTGATGGCACAGATCAGTATGCGCGCCCTGCTGCCGGATCTGAAGGATGTGAAAACTCCGCTGCTGTGCAGCTTTTACAGCGGCTGGGACCATGTGGCAGAGCTGGTGGAGCAGCTGCCCGAGAAGGAATAACAGCCTGCCGATCGCGGGCAAACCGGTTTTGCAAGCGCCTGCTTGCCCACACCGAAAACATCTCTCCCAATCATCTTCATAAAACTGCGCCGCCCCCGATGCCTTGCATTCTTGGCATCGGGGGCGGCGTGGTGTTTTTTTATTTTGTGTTACTGCGGTGAGCCGTAATGCTCTACAATGAAATCCCGCAGGGTGGCCACAGCAGGGGAAAGGGTGCGGGTCTTGCTCCACGAGCAGTAGATCTCACGCTTAAAGCGCTCGTCGGCAATGGGCACCAGCGCCAGGCCCTCGGCGCGGTATTCGGGGGCCTGCGGCACAATGGCCAGGCCCATTTCCAGCGTGACGAACTGCTGCACCGAGTGGCATTCCTGCAGCTCAAAGGAAAGATGGGGCACATGGCCGCTTTCCTTGTAAATTTTTTCCAGCTGGCGGCGGATGGTGGAGCCCTTGGCCATCATGATCAGCTTTTCCTCGGCAAAATCCTCAAACTGCACCGAGCTGCGGTGGGCCAGCGGATGCGAGGAGGGCACGGCTAAAAACAGGTCCTGCACCATCACGGGCACGCTTTCCAGTGCAGCATCCAGCTCGGGGCAGAAGGCAAGGTCGATCACGCCGTCCTTCAGCTGCTGCACCAGGTTGGGGCCAAGGTCCTGCACAAAGTCAAACAGAATGGGGCTGTGCGGGTTTTCCTGATAAAAGCGCTTGACCATTTGCGGAATGAACGAGGAGGAAATGCTGTGCAGATAGCCCAGGGCCACGCGCTCCTCGGTGGAATCCACCACGGCGTGAAAGGCATCCACGCCGGTGGTGATGGTATCAAGCGCCTGCTCTACATATTGCATAAACACCTGCCCGGCGGGGGTAAGCTGAAATTTGCGGTTTTTCTTTTCAAACAGCTTGGCGCCAAGCTCTTTTTCCAGTTCGGAAATGGAATAGCTCAGGCCGGGCTGGCTGATGTGCAGGTGCTCGGCGGCCTTGGTGTAGTGCAGGGTTTTGCCAAGCTCACGGAAATATTGCAGTTGAAGAAGTGTCATAAGAATGAAAACCTCCCGTGAAAATATCGGCGTGTGAAAAAAAGGTTTTGTAACATTAGTCAAATTAGCCAAAGTATCTTGAAAAAACTGTGTAATTTGATAAGTTCCTTATATATATTCTACACTTAATTTATCAAAAAAAAGGTGGTTTGTAAAGCCTTTTGGGGGGTGTCGGATGGTTTTATAAATTGGGTTGATAGATTCAATCGAATTTATGTATTTGACGAAAAAGGGAAACGGTGGGTATAATTTAGGCATACAAAGCAAGCACAGCGGATGCATGGTGCATCGGCTTGCGGATCGGTTTTTTATGAACCACTTATCGAGAGGAGAGTTTTTCTTATGGCACATGTTGTTACCGAAGAAGATCTGAAGATGTTAGACGAAATGGTTGCTCGCGGCCATGAAGCTCAGAAGTACATGATGACTCTGAATCAGCAGCAGATCGACCGCCTGGTTCAGGCAGTGGCTGCTTCTGTTTGCGATGCTACCGTGTGGGCAAAGCTGGCTGACGAAGCCGTTGACGAGACCCGTCTGGGCGACAAGGTCACCAAGCGCAACAAGAAGACCAAGCTGCGTCTGATCCTGCGTGACTGCCTGCGTAACCCCTCTGTGGGCGTGATCGAGGACAACCCCGCCAAGGGCATCACCAAGTACGCAAAGCCCGTTGGCGTTGTGGTTTCTCTGGTTCCCACCACCAACCCCTGCCTGACTCCTGCAGGCCAGGCTTTCTATGCACTGAAGGCTCGTAACGCCCTCATCTGCAGCCCCCACCCCCGTGCAAAGGTCACCACTAAGAAGTGCTGCGATCTGATGCGTGCCGCTCTGGTTCGCGAGGGCGCTCCTGCTGACCTGATCCAGGTTCTGGCTGAGCCCAACATCACCCTGTCTCAGGAGCTGATGAAGCGCGCTGATCTGGTTGTTGCAACCGGCGGCCGTGCAATGGTCAAGTCTGCTTACAGCACCGGTGTGCCCGCATACGGCTCCGGCGCAGGCAACGCAACCGTGATCTGGGACGAAACCACCATTCCTGCCGAGGCAGCTATGAACACCCGCATTTCCAAGTGCTCTGACTTTGGCTCCGGCTGCTCCTGCGATGGCAACCTGGTGATCCATGAGTCCGTTTACGAGGCTGGCAAGGCTGCTCTGGTTGCTGAGGGCGGCTACATCCTGACCGGCGACGAGATCGAGGCTGTTAAGAATGTGATGTGGGATGAGACCGGCCACCGTCTGCCCAACACCGTTGCTGTTTCTCCCCAGGCTCTGGCAAAGGCTGCCGGCTTTGAGGTTCCCGAAACCGTTAAGTTCCTGATGGTTGAGGGCGGCGGCATCGAGAACATCCGCAAGGATTACTTCTACTGCACCGAAAAGCTGACCACTCTGGTCACCCTGTTCAAGTATGTTGGCGAGTTCCAGAACGCTATCGACATGGCTCTGGCCATCTTCGAGATCGGCGGCAAGGGCCACAGCTGCGGCATCTACAGCTGGGATGACAGCCACATCGACCGTCTGGCACAGGTTGCTCCTGTTTCTCGTATCATGGTTCGCCAGCCCAACAACAAGGGCAACTCCGGCTCTGCCTTCAACGGCATGCCTCCCACGTCTTCCATGGGCTGCGGCACTTGGGGCGGCAACATCGTTTCCGAGAACATCACCCTGAAGCACTACATGAACACCACTTGGGTGGCTCGTCCCATCCTGGAGGATCTGCCCTCTGACCGTGTTCTGTTCGGTGACTTCTATGTAGAGGGCATGGAGACCGAGAAGAAGTAATTCTTCCCCGTTTCTCAAAAACTGAACATCGCCGTGTGTCAGCACACGGCTTCCCGAAAAGGCGCTGACCCCCGGTCAGCGCCTTTTCTCACTCAAATAGGATCAATCAGGAGGAAACGACGCTATGTCTAAATATGTAGATGAAGTGATCATTTGCGAAGTAGGCCCCCGCGACGGCCTGCAGGCAGAAAAAACCATTGTCAGCACCGAGGATAAGGTGGAGCTGATCAACGCCATTGTAGAGGCCGGCGTGCCGGTGGTGGAAGTGGGCTCGTTCATGCACCCCGTAAAAATGCCCCAGATGGCCAACACCGACGAAGTGTTTAAGCGCATCGTGCAGAAGGAGGGCGTGGAATACCGTGCCCTGATCCCCAATGCCCGCGGTGTAGAGCGCGCTGCCGCCTGCGGCTGCAAAAAGGTGAAGCTGAATGTTTCGGCTTCCCGCGCACACAATCTGGCCAACCTGAACCGCACCCCCGAGGAGAGCGTGGCAGGCTTTAAGGCCGCGGTGGATGCAGCCAAGGATGCAGGCATCGCCATTTCCGGCTCGATCTCCATGCCCTTCGGCTCTCCGTGGGAAAAAGAGATCCCCCTGAGCGATGTCAAGAGCATCACGCAGGCTTATATCGATACCGGTATCACCGAGATCTCCCTTTCGGATACCGCCGGTGTGGCCTATCCCAGCCAGGTGTACAACTACTGTGTGGAAATGGCCAAGGAATTCCCGCAGGTGACCTGGTGGATGCACTTCCACAACACCCGCGGCCTGGCTATCGCCAACATTGTGGCTGCCATGGAAGCAGGCTTTACCCGCTTTGACTCCAGCTTTGCCGGTGCGGGCGGCTGCCCCTTTGTGCCCGGTGCAGCAGGCAATGTTTCCACCGAGGACGTGGTACACATGATGGACCAGATGGGCATCAAAACCGGCATCGATCTGGACAAGATGATCGCCATCGGCAAGCGCGTGGGCGAAATTCTGAACCACGACAGCGCCAGCTATATCCTGAAGGCAGGCCCCGCCAGCGCACTGATCCGTGAGCTGCCCACCGGCCAGGCCAAGGCAAACAACGCCAAATAAGTAAAGGCAATACCACACCATTCCCGCCTGACGGCTTAAGCACCGCTGCCGCGGCTGCGAAGCACAATCTGCGTTGCAAAAATGCTCGATAATGTCGGGTTGCGGTACCCGCATCGTGCTTCGGGAGCGAAAGCCCCTCGCACTCTGCGACCGCTGCCCCTGCTTCGGTTCGCTGTATCCGCCACTGGCGGCGCTCACCTTTGCAGCACAAAGTATGATCTGCGCTTTTTGCTTAACAGCTTGCACTTCTCGCTCGCTGCATCGGCACTTAGAATGATGCGGTATTGCCTCAATCCAAAACCCGATCGTATCCCCCAAAGCCCCCGGCCCCAAAGCCCCCGGCCCCAAAGCCGGGGGCTTTGCCGTGCAACGCAAAAAAAAACGGCCCCTATAAAGCACGCACAAAAGTTACAAAATGGTAATTTTTACTCTTTCGGCAAATTCAGGGGTTGCACTTGCTGAAAAAAGGTGCTATACTCATTGCATATTCAATACATCGGTGCTTTAAAGCGATAAAGCAAAGCGCGCCGATCCTGTGCAATTCTTGGGAGGGAATGTATTATGAAGAAAGTGATTTCCGCTGTAATGGCCGGTGCTATGGCGCTGGGCCTTGTCGCCTGCGGCGGCCAGAGTGCATCTTCGGCCCCCGCTGCATCATCCGCAGCTGCCGGTTCGGCTTCTGCCGCCGGTAAAACCTATACCGTGGGCATTTGCCAGCTGGTGCAGCATCCCGCACTGGATGCCGCTACGCAGGGCTTTAAAGATGCCCTCACCGAAAAACTGGGCGATGCCGTAAAGTTTGACGAACAGAACGCCAACGGCGATGCACCCACCGCCGCCACCATCTGCAACGGCTTTGTGGCTTCCAATGTGGACTTGATCCTGGCTAACGCCACCGCCCCGCTGCAGAGCGCAGCAGCCGCCACCAGCACCATTCCTGTGCTGGGCACTTCCATCACCGACTACGCCACCGCACTTTCCATTGACGATTGGACGGGCGTTGTGGGCGGCAATATTTCCGGCACCAGCGATCTGGCCCCGCTGGATGAGCAGGCTGCCATGCTGAACGAGCTGTTCCCCGATGCCAAAAATGTGGGCATTCTGTACTGCTCGGCTGAGCCAAACTCCAAATACCAGAGCGATGTGGTGACTGCCGCACTGGAAAAGCTGGGCTACACGGTGAATGTGTACACATTCTCGGATTCCAACGATGTTGCCAGCGTAACGCAGACCGCCTGTGAGGCAAACGATGTGCTGTACATCCCCACCGACAACACCGCCGCCTCCAACACCGAGGCCATCAACAATGTGGCACAGCCCGCCGGTGTGCCTATTATTGCCGGTGAAGAGGGCATTTGCGCAGGCTGCGGCGTGGCAACGCTTTCCATCAGCTACTACGATCTGGGCACTGTGACCGGTGAAATGGCTTACGACATTCTGGTGAACGGCGCCGACATTTCCAACATGGCTGTGCAGTTTGCCCCCGAGGTCACCAAGAAATACGATGCCGATCGCTGCGCGGCTTTGGGCATCACGGTTCCTGAAGGCTACGAGCCCATCGAAGGCTAATCGATTTTCTGCAAGGCACACAGCGGCGGCGGGCCAGCCCTTGGCTGCCGCCGCTTTTAAGGCAATCCCGCGCACTTCCCGCCTGACGGCTTAAGCACCGTTCCGGCGGCTGCCGTGCCTCGCTCGCCGTATCGGCACTTAGAATTATGCGGGATTGCCTTAACAAATCAAGTAAACGGTGTGGAGGGAAAAATCATGCTGGATCCTATGGCGCTTTTGCGCGCAATGCCCGGTGCCTGTGCGCAGGGCATCATCTGGGGCCTGATGGCGCTGGGCGTATACCTTACTTTTAAGATCTTGGATGTGGCCGATCTTACGGTGGATGGCTCTATTGCCACCGGCGGCGCTGTGGCCGTTATGCTGATCCTGGCCGGGTGGAGCCCGGCGGCAGCCATGGCCGCTGCCTTTGCGGTGGGCATGCTCACCGGTGCGGTGACCGGCGTGCTGCATGTGGCGCTGGGCATTCCTGCCATTCTGGCAAGCATTCTTACCCAGATCTCGCTCTATTCCATCAATCTGAATATTATGGGCAAGTCCAACCAGGCGGTCAGCGTGGATAAGTTCCCGCTGCTGGTCAGCCTGCGCTATATCCCCAAGGCCATTGCCGTGTGCCTTGCGATCGCTGTGGCGCTGATCTGCGTGATGTACTGGTTCTTCGGCACCGAGCTGGGCTGCTCCATCCGTGCCACCGGCTGCAACAAGAATATGGCCCGGGCACAGGGCGTGAACACCGGCGTGATCACCGTGCTCACACTTGCCCTTTCCAACGGCATTGTGGCACTCAGCGGCTCGCTGCTGGCCCAGTATCAGGGCTTTGCGGATGTGAATATGGGCCGCGGCGCGATCGTGATCGGCCTGGCAGCCGTGATCATCGGCGAGGTGATCGGCGGCGCCGTGCTGGGCAAATACCTGAACTTTATGGGCCGCCTTGCCTTTGTGGTGGTGGGCGGTGTGATCTACTACATGGTGCTGCAGATCGTTTACTGGCTCAAGCTGCCTACCGACGACAGCAAGCTGTTTACCGCCATCATTGTGGCTCTGTTCCTGGCTGTGCCTTATCTCAAGGGCAAGTACTTCACCAAGTCATCCTACAAAAAGGAGGCATCGCGCCATGCTTGAGCTAAAAGATGTTGTAAAGGTGTTTTACCCGGGCACCGTGAATGAAAAGGTGGCGCTGAACGGCCTGAACCTGAAACTGGAGGAAGGCGATTTTGTTACCGTGATCGGCGGCAACGGCGCGGGCAAATCCACCATGCTGAACGCCATTTGCGGCGTGTGGCCCATCGATGACGGTAAGGTGATCATTGACGGCAAGGATGTGACCGCCCTGCCCGAATATAAGCGCGCAGCATTTTTGGGCCGCGTGTTTCAGGACCCCATGACCGGCACCGCCGCCACCATGGGCATTGACGAAAATCTGGCCATGGCCGCCCGCCGGGGCGAAAAACGCGGCCTGCGCTGGGGCATTACCAAGGAAGAACGCGAAAAATACTACGAGCTGGTGAAAAGCCTGGATCTGGGGCTGGAAAACCGCCTTACCAGCAAGGTGGGCCTGCTTTCGGGCGGCCAGCGCCAGGCCATTACGCTGCTGATGGCCAGCTTAAAGCGCCCCAAGGTGTTGCTGCTGGACGAACACACCGCCGCGCTGGACCCCAAAACCGCCGCCAAGGTGCTGGCGCTTTCGGATAAGATCGTGGCCGAAAACAAGCTGACCACCCTGATGATCACCCACAACATGAAGGATGCCATTCGCTACGGCAACCGCCTGATCATGATGCACGAGGGCCATGTGATCTACGATGTGCGCGGTGAGGAAAAGAAAAACCTGCAGGTGAGCGACCTGCTGGAAAAATTCGGTCAGGCAAGCGGCGGCGCATTTGCCAACGACCGCATGATGCTTTCGTAAGGCATCTCGTTCTGTATAAAAAAGGCGGAGGCAGGGGCTGCCTCCGCTTTTCTTTGTGCGAAAAAACCACAAAAATGTAAAACGGGCAATGACCAAAGCGGTCATTGCCCGTCTTACATATACGGAACGAACGAAGAAGGAGATGATTTGGTAAAGGAACAATTTATAGGAATGGGCCTTTGGGGCCCAGCCTGTCGGGGGAAAGCCGCGGCGGTTTTAACCGGCGGCTTTTTAGGGGCATTTCCGCACGGACTGCTGCTGATGCCGTGTAAGCGGTGCCGCCCGAGCACTTTGTTGTGCTTTGGTTTACAAGCTTATTATAAGGGCAAATCCGCCATAAGTCCAATACGGGAATTCTATAAAGTTTATAAGAAACACTGCGGGTTTTCAGCGGCTCACCAACAGCTTTTTCAGGGCCTTTTCCAGATTGGCCACCGTGAGCAGATACATATCAAACTTATCGTTTAAAATATCGTAGGTGCTCAGATCATAGTGGGAGCCAACGCTCCAGTAATCATCGTGCCACAGGCTGCGCCCGCCGGTGCTGGGGTTTAACCACACATTGTGGGGGTAATGCTTTTGGAACAGCTGAAACCAATCCAGCCCGCACATACGGTTCTGGCCGTAATAGCGGTAGTTCAGCAGCTCATAGGGGGCCATTTCGGCATCGCCCAGAATGATCATTTTGTAGTTGCCGTCCAGCTGGTGCAGCACGCTCTCGCTTTCCACCCATTTGCCGGGGGTGCAGGTGGGGTCCGTGTACAGGCGGTCGTGAATGCAGTTGTGGAAATAATAGATCTTCAAGTCCTGAAAATGATTGCTCTTGCGCACAGCCTGAAACAGCGCCGTTACCACGGCCATATATTCATCCATGCTGCCGCCGCTGTCAATGAGCAGCAGCAGCTTCACGGTGTTTTGGCGCGGGCGCTTGTATTCGATCTTCAGCTTGCCGGCATTGTCGCTGGTGGCCTGGATCGTAGCATCCAGATCCAGCTCGGTTTTGGCGGCGTTGGTTTCACCGCTGAACTGGCGCAGGCGGCGGAAGGCCATCTGGTATTGGCGCAGGCCCAGCACCTGATCCTCGCTGAAATCGCGAAAGCGGCGTTCCCCGGCCACACGCATGGCAGCGTGATAATGCCCCTGGCCGCCCACGCGAATGCCGTCTTCCTGCCCGGCGCCGCTGTTGCCGAAGTTGCTGCTGCCGCCGGTGCCCACCCAATAGGTGCCGCCGTTGTGCTGGCAGGTCTGCTCGCCAATGCGCTCACGCAGCATCTGCTCGATCTGCTCGGCGGTGCGGTAGGGGCTTTGGTGCTTTTGCCCGTCCATGGATTCCGAGCCGCGCGGGTTGGCCAGCCACTGGTAAAATTCAGGCGGGATCTCGGGCATTTCCGCAATGCCTTTAAAATGCTCTAAAAATGCCTGATCGAATTTGTCATACAGGCTTTCGCTTTTCACCAGCACCGCGCGGCACAGGCAGTAAAAGCCGGTAAAGCTGTTGCCCGCCAGGCCCTTATCCAGCGCCTCGGTGAGGGTAAGCCAGTCGGTGGGGGTAACATCCAGGCCCTTTTCACGCAGCAGATAGAAAAAATCAAGAAACATGGGGTGTCCTTTCTGTGTTTCCGATCGGTATGGCGTTTTTTAAGCCATCAACCGGCAAAGGGGCCGCGGCCGGTCTGCTTCATTTTTTCCAGCTCGGCCATATCCTCGCTCTTTTTCAGCAAAACACCGGCAAAGGGCATGGTTTTGCAAATCTCCTCGGCCGAAATGCCGCCAATCTGCAATGCGCGGATCCAGTCGATCAGCTCGCTGGTGCTGGGCTTTTTCTGCAGGCCGCGCTGCTCGCGCAGGGCATAAAAAGCGTTCATGGCGCTTTCCAGAAGATCCATTTCCAAAACGGGATAGTGGACCTTGATGATCTTGCGCATCAGGTCTTTATCCGGGAAGGAGATATAGTGGAAGATGCAGCGGCGCAAAAATGCATCGGGCAGCTCTTTTTCCGCGTTGGAGGTGATAATGATGATGGGGCGTGTTTTGGCCTTGACGGTCTGCTTGGTCTGGGGAATGTAAAATTCCATTTTATCCAGCTCCCACAGCAGGTCGTTGGGGAATTCCAGATCGGCCTTGTCGATCTCGTCGATCAAAAGAACCACCTGCTCCTCGGCGCTGAAAGCCTCGCCCAGCTTGCCCAGCTTTACATACTGCTCTACATCCTTCACATCGTTGCCGCCAAACTGGCTGTCGTACAGGCGCTGCACAACATCGTAAAAATACAGGCCGTCCTGTGCTTTGGTGGTGCTTTTGATGCTCCAGATGATCAGCTGCTTGCCCAGTGCGGCGGCAATGCTTTCGGCCAGCTTGGTTTTGCCGGTGCCGGGCTCGCCCTTGATCAAAAGGGGCTTCTGCAGGGCCATGCTGATATTTACGGCGCTCATCAGGTCGGCGCCTGCTACATAATCCTGACTGCCTTCGAAAGTAAGATTGGTTTGCATACAAGTGGTTCTCCTTAAAACAAAATCCATTGGCGAAGCAAAAGAATGCCCCGGCTATTATTGACTATACAGCTATATTATATAGGACGACCGCCCACTCCCGCAATAGAAAAACGCAATAAAAGCCGCCGGTTTTCGGTATAAATCAAAGGGGCGCAAAACAAAAAGCACCCAGCGGCAGGGCTGGGCGCTTTTGAGCATGATATCGTTTGCTTTTGCAAGATAAAGGCGTGGCCTGACTCGTTAAGGCTCCTTGGCGGGGGCGGAAGCCTGGCCCGGCTCGGCAGAGGCTTCGCCCTGATCTTTATACCATTCGCACGCAAAATCGGTAAAGGTTTTGTCCAGCACCGAAAATTCGTTTTCGGCCAGCGTGGCCAGATAAATATTTTTATACAGCGGCGGCGTTACCGAAAGCTCGGCCACACCGCTGCTGGGCATACGCGAAAAAATTTCCGCCGGGAAAAATCCCACGCCGATGCCAGCTTCAATCAGGCTGAAGCCGATGGTGGGAATCGAGCTGCGGCAGATCACATTGGGCTCAACCCCTGCGCGCTGGAAGGCATTGTCCAAAATCGCATTGATGCCGTTTGCGCCCTGGTGCGTAATCAGGTTTTCGTTTTCCAGATCGGCGATCTCAACGGTTTTGCGCCGGGCCAGACGGTGCAGCCGCGAAACTGCCAAATGGTATTCGTCGCGGCCCAGATAGGTAAAGTGCAAATCAGGATATAAAGCCGGATCGTCCACCACCACAAACGCCTGTGCAATGCGGTGGCTGCGCAGCATTTCGATCAGCGTGATGGAGCCTTCCTCCTGCAAATCAATATTCAGGCTGGGATACAGGCTGTAAAAGCTGGCCAGCATTTCGCTGAAATGAATGGCCTCCAGGCTGCTGATGGCACCAATGGTAAGCGTGCCGCGCATCAGCCCGCCATAGGCCGACATATTCTGGCTCAGCAGGCGGATGTTGCGCAAAATATCCCCGGCGCTTTTTACAAATTCCTCACCGGCCTCGGTAAGATGCACCGTGCGCGTGGTGCGGTAAAAAAGGGTCACGCCCAGTTCTTTTTCCAGCTTGGCCACCTGCAGCGAAAGGGTGGACTGCGAAAGATACAGCTCTTGGGCGGCGCGGGAAAAACTGTGGCTTTTGGCAATGGCCAAAACGGCCCGCAGTTGGGATATTTCCATAAACGGGTTCTCCTTTCCTGAAATTTTTCAAAATAGGCGGGGCAAAACAAAAAAGCGGAACAGACCCTCCGCATTTAAAACTTATAGTTATATACTAATTGATTTTGTCAATAAATGCAAGGGCTGCTGCAAAAAAATCTTCGCCATAGAAACACTTTCGGCTGCATAAAACGCGGCCGGCCGGGCACACTGAGGCAAAAGGAGGCGGGTTTTTATGGAAAAGGGCACATCCCCGCGGCCCCGAAGCCGCAATATGCGCCTTACCCCCGGCGAATACAGCCGCATGGTGGGCCGGGCCTCGCCCAAAAGCCCGCTGCGGCGCGATGTGGTGTGGGCGTTTTTGGTGGGCGGCAGCATTTGCCTGCTGGGCGAGTGGCTGCGCCAGGCGTTTCTTGCCGCCGGGCACACCCTGGGGGATGCCGCCGCGCTGACCAGCATCACCCTGATCGGACTTTCGGCGCTGTGTACGGCGCTGGGGTGGTATCAAAAGCTGGCGGCCAAGGCCGGGGCGGGCACGCTGGTGCCCATTACGGGCTTTGCCAACGCCGTGGTGAGTCAGGCCATCGAGTTTAAGGTGGAGGGACTTGTCACCGGCGTGGGGGCCAAAATGTTTGTGATCGCCGGGCCGGTGATCGTGTACGGCACCATGGCCAGCTGGGTGTGGGGGCTTTTGTATGCGGCGCTGCGGGCGTGGGGGTGACGGGATGCGTAAAAAAGACAGCATTGTGTTTCATCGCCCGCCCTCGGTGCTGGCATGGGCGGCAGTGGGGGGCAAAAAAGAGGCCGAGGGCCCCTTGGGAAACCTGCTGGACGCCGCCACGGCGGACAATACCCTGGGCGAAACCAGCTGGGAAACCGCCGAAAGCGATCTGCAGCGCCGGGCCGTGCAGCTGGTTTTGCAAAAAGCTGCCACCGGCCTTGCAGGGGTGGATCTTATTTTTGCAGGGGATCTGCAGGCGCAGTGTACGGCCAGCGCCTATACCATGCGTGCACTGGATGTGCCCTTTGCGGGGCTGTACGGCGCGTGCAGCACCATGGCCGAAAGCCTTGGCATGGCGGCCTGCTTTTGTGCTGCAGGGCTGGCGGGCAAGGCCATGGCGCTTACCAGCAGCCATTTCTGCACAGCCGAGCGGCAATTCCGCACACCGCTGAACTATGGCGGCAAGCGCACGCCCACCGCACAGTGGACGGCCACCGCCGCCGGCTGCTGCCTGTTGGGCGCGGCGGGAAACGGCCCGCGCGTGAACGCAGTCACCTTTGGGCGTGTGCGGGATTATCAGGTGAGCGATATCAACAATATGGGCGCGGCCATGGCCCCGGCCGCAGCGCAGACACTGCTGAATCATATGCAGGCGGTGGGCACCACCCCCGCACAGTACGACAGCATTTACACCGGCGATCTGGGGCAGGTGGGCAGTGCGCTTTTGTGTGAAATTTTAGAGCGCGAGGGAATGCCGCTGCCCAATCACCGGGACTGCGGCCTGATGCTGTATGACCGGCAGAACCAGCAGGTCAAGGCGGGCGGCAGCGGCTGCGGATGCAGTGCGGCGGTGCTGTGTGCGCACATTTTGCCCGGCCTTGCGGCGGGGCGCGAAAAGCGGGTGCTGTTTGCGGCCACGGGTGCGCTGATGAGCCAAACCCTGTTTTTGCAGGGGGAAAGCATTCCCGGCATTGCACACTGTGTGGAGCTGGCCAGCCCGGAATCGTCATAAACAAAAAGGGGAAACGAGCATGGATTATGTGTGGGCGTTTTTGGTGGGCGGTGCAATTTGCGCGGCAGGGCAGGTGCTGATGGACCTGACCGGGCTTACCCCGGCGCGCATTTTAACCGGCTATGTGGTGGCGGGCGTGGTGCTTTCGGCGCTGGGGTGGTATGCCCCGCTGGCCCAGCTGGCCGGGGCGGGGGCCAGCGTGCCGCTGCTGGGGTTTGGGCATTTGCTGGCACAGGGCGCACGAAACGCCGTGGATCGCATGGGCTGGCTGGGTGCATTTACGGGCGGGCTTTCGGCGGCGGCAGGCGGCATTTGCGCCAGCCTGGTGTTTGGCGTGCTGGCGGCCCTTGCAGCCCGCAGCCGGGATCAGAACTGATAGCAAAAAGCCGGGCCTGCCGAAAAATCGGCAGGCCCGGCGGGGCTTATGCGGGGCAGGAGCAATTACTTCATGTTCAGCACCATCTGGGTGAACAGTGCGCTGCCGCGCCACAAAATGTCGGCAGGGGTGGCCAGATGGCAGTTGTGCAGGGGCCAAACCTCCTTGCCGGGCTCATCCACGCCCAGCCAGGCAAAGCTGCCCGGGGCTTCCTGCAGATAGAAGGCAAAGTCCTCGGCGGTCATGGCGGGGCCGGGCACACGCACGGCGTGTTCGGCACCAAACAGCTCGCTTGCGGTGTGCAGCAGATAATCGGCCATGGCAGGGTCGTTTTGCACAGCGTTGTAACCCAGCTCGTAGTTCACCTCGCACTCGCAGCCCATGGCCTCGGCCACATTCTGCACAATGTGGGTCAGGCGGTCACGGCACAGCATACGCACGGCGGGGTCAAAGGTGCGGCAGGTGCCTTCCAGCTCACAGGTTTCGGCCACAATGTTGTAGCGTGTGCCGGAATGCAGGCGGCCAATGGTGATCACCGCCGACTTCATGGGGTCAACATTGCGCGAAACAATGCTTTGCAGCGCGGTTACGATCTGTGCGCCCGCCACAGCGGCATCGCAGCCCAAATGTGGCATGGCACCGTGGCAGGATTTGCCCTTGATCATCACGCTGAAATGGTCGCTGGCGGCCATCAGCGCACCGGCACGGGTACCAAAGGTGCCCATGGGCAGGCCGGGCCACACATGCAAACCGAACACGGCATCTACATCCTGCATGGCCCCGGCGGCAATCATGCCCTTTGCGCCGCCGTGGGGCGAAAGCTCTTCGGAGGGCTGGAAGATCAGGCGGACACTGCCCGGAATGTCGGCCTTGTTCTGGGCCAGCAGCTTGGCAGCGCCCAGCAGCATGGTAATGTGGTTGTCGTGGCCGCAGGCGTGCATCAGGCCGGGATTGCGGCTGGCATAGGGCAGGCCGGATTCCTCGGTGATCTGCAAAGCGTCCATATCGGCGCGCAGCGCCACGCGCTTGCCGGGCTTGCCGCCCTGCAGATCGGCCAGAATGCCGTAGCCGTACACGTTGGTGCGAATGCTCCAGCCGCCGATTTTTTCCAGCTCACGCAGAACGCGGGCGCTGGTTTCCTTTTCCCCGCGTGAGGGCTCGGGATGCTCGTGAAATTCCCGCTGCAATTCGGCCAGATAAGGCTGCAAAGCCTGTGCCTGTTCATAAATCGTCATACTATAACACCTCCTGATGGCTTTTTTGCCATAAGAAAACCATGCAAGCACCGTTTTTGGGCGGGCTTGCCCGAATTTATTTGCACAGGCAGTCAGGGCAAAGCGTATGCAAAAGGCCCCGGCAGCCTGCGTTTACATCGTTCCATGTGGCGGTAAAATCCCCGGTATACCACGGGTCAGCCACTTCGCCCGGGCGGGCGGTATAATCCAGCAAAAGATGCAGCTTTCCCTTGGGGTCTTCCCCGAAAAAGCGCTGCATATTGCGCAAATTGGCATAGTCCATGCCGATCAGCAGGTCGTAGTCGGCATAGTCCGAAGCGCGTATCCTGCGCGCGGTTTTGCCGCTGCAGGCAATGCCGTGGGCGGCCAGCTCACGCCTTGCAGGCGGATACACCGGGTTGCCGATCTCCTCAGTGCTGGTGGCCGCCGAAGCGATCTCAAACTCCGCCGAAAGCCCTGCCCGGGCGACAAGATCTTTCATTACAAACTCCGCCATAGGGCTGCGGCAAATATTGCCGTGGCAAATAAAAAGCACTTTTATCATAATCTTATAACTCCGTTTTTGCTTGGTATTTCTTTTCGAATGCCCAATATTGCAGGTTTTTTCGACATTTTCCGGTTTCTGTGTTTCCGGGGTATCTTCTCAAATCTTTCCGTATTTTCTTATGCTTTTTCCTGCAATATTGGTAAATTCGTTGGTAAATAAATGCTAAGTACCAATGGAGTGGGCTTTTGCTGTCGGGGGCACTTTTCCTGATTTACATAATATAAGGCAGCGCGATGGCGGCAGATCAGCCGATGGGCCGTTTGTGCTTTGCGGCCGGTTTGCTTTCCTATAGAAATTCTACCTATATTATAGCATATCGCTGCAATATGCTCTATAGCCGGGATAAAAAGTGACCCCATGCGCGCAGGCCGGGCGATGGTGCTGTTTTCGCCGCCTAAAAAAGCCCGTCTGCACGGCCGAAAATCACGGCCTGCAAACGGGCCTTTATCAGTATAACAACTTTTTCGGGGCAGCAGCGAGAACGGGCTGCCCGATGCTTCAGCTTGCCCATGGGGCATACAGCACACATTTTGAAGTGTGTTTTGCTTTTTCTAAAGATAGCACAGGCAAAGGTGATCTGAATGGCTTTTTGAGCCTCACGAAAAGAATTTTGAAAGCCAGGGAATCAACGGCTTCTTGAAACTGATCCCAAAGAAATTTTGTGCTTCTTCCAAATTCATCATTAGGCAATCTCGTGACTTTCGCACTTCCAGTGTTTCCGGAAGCTCTTTCAAAATTCGGTCTGCCTCGTAGGTGGCACCGGCGTTATAGCACAGCTCGTTTGTCCGGGGATAGATCTCAAAGGAATTTCTGCTGGTTTTCCACGCATCCCGAATGGTTTTGATGGCATAGCTGCCGGTCACTTTTTCACTGAAATAATCCTCAAGGCTTAGGGTGCGGATATACTTTGGAAGCTCCGCTGGCCCATACTCTTTGAAGATATCCATAAGGATCTGAGAGGATGCTTTCAAAATGTCAGGGGCAGAATCCTGCTCATCGTTTTTCATCAGCTCCAACAGCTCCGGAACGATTTCAAGCATTCGCCGCAGATACTCCCGGTAGAATGCGGTTCCGATCTCTCGCTGAACGGTGCGTACAATGTTACTGCTCATTACCTCGGTGTTGGTCAGGCCAGCTTGCACACGGCAGATCACTGTTCGCCGGATCACTTCCGGTGCAACCGCCTTCACATCCTCGTTGGCGCTGATCACAACGGCTGGATAATTTGTTAAATGCTCCGCAATGCCGAAATCATCATTTTTGATGGTTTCGATCGCGTGTTGATTAAATCTGGTGTTCGTCAGGTCGTCTACAATGATCGGCGCACCGTGTACGGTTTGCTTGAGGCTGTCGATACTGGAGCGCGTGAAATCCGGGGCAGAGATCTTCGTTTTTTGGCCGATCATCATTTTCAGAAGCGTTTCCAAAAAACTTGTTTTTCCGGCCTTGCTTTGCCCGTACACAAGGCCGAATACCGGATACGGCAAGGTGTTCTGGTTGTACCGCACCGCCATATCTCTCATGCAAGCCATGAAGGGAGAACAGAAAAACCAGTTTGCAAATTCATAATAGCGAAGCTGCATTCCGGCGTGATCTCCGTGAAACTTCTTATAGCCGTCCATATAGCGCAGAAATAGCTCTACATCTTTTTCGATTTCCGCTTTCGGAGGCGTCAGATCCAGTCGCTGGTCGTTTAATGTCACACAGCCCTCGTCCGGCTCGACATCAAGCTGCGGGTATTCGCTTCGCTGCTCTTTTTCCAAGGTTTTCGATTCGACCATGCGCTTTCGGATGATCCTGACTTTATCCGGAGACAGCATGAGCTTTCCCTTTTTATCCGGCTTGGGAACACATGGCTTAAACTTTGCTGCAAGCCCTTTCACATCCAAAGCAAAGCGGACTTCCTCTTTTTGCTCCTCGGAAACCGTCTGGATCACAAGTGCTTTTTTCACACGAACCGTTTTGGCAATGGGAAGCTCCTCCAGATGCTCTCCATCATCTGCACACAAAAGGGCGCTCTTTTCGATCTCGTCGGTGCTTTTTTCTTTCAGCGTTTGATAGCATTCCATGTACCAATCAAATGCCTCGTCGCCATCCATATAGCAGATGTTCTCACGCTGCCGCCCCTCAAATGCAGAAGCCGACATATTCGCCGACCCCATCACAACACGCTTTCTGCCATTTTTGGCTGAGAGCAGATAGATTTTTTCATGGGAAAGAACATCCCTTGCAACATAAAGATGCAGCGTTCCGTTTTCGACACGGCTGCTCAGCTTTCTGTAAGGTTCGTTTCGCATCCGTTCGATCAGCCTGCACTGGTAGGCCATAATGCTCTGCATGGAGTAATCTAAAACATCCTCGCATCCAAAAATGATCTCCGCCTGCTCAAAATGGTCCAGCAGCTTACAAACAAAGCCGAGCCCCGAAGAATAGGTGATCGCATACAGCTGATCAAAGCCGGAAAAAAGCTCCTGCCAGGTCAGGGATTCGCAGGAATCATAATGCAGCTTCACGACATCCAAATGACTGGAATCTTTCACACCGTCCAGATTTTCCATGGTCTGCTGCCCGTCAAAAAAAGACAGATTTTCCATTCACATCTATTCCTTCCGCTTATATGATATTTTCGGGCCCGGCTTATGCCAGGCGCAGACATGCTTGTATCACGCCCGAATTTGCCTGATACATATTCCGTAATAGCCCGCATCCTGCTTTGTTTACAGGAAATGAAAGGCTATAATCATTCATTTTAATTTTATGTTAAAAATCGATTGAAATCAATGGAAATATCGTACAAACATTGGCAGGAACTCTTGGAAGGCGTGTTTGCGAAAAGCACGGAAAATTTGAATGGAAAATAGAAAAAACAACCATAAGGTCGGGCAAGCTGTGGGTTTTGGTTCGGCGATCATTGCGGTTTCCTTGCGTATGATCGTATACGAGCAACGCCCATCGGCCATGAATACCGATGGGCGTTGCTCGCGTAGTTGATTGGCAGATGGGGCACCGATTATTTTCCGCCTCAGAAAAGGTAAAACTCGGTTTGGTCACTGTCGGGGCGGTAAACCGACACATAATGGCCGTCGGCGCTGGCGTAGGCGAACGCCATATCGGCCGGTGTGCCGGGCAGGCGGATCAGCTCGATGCCGTCGGCGCTGCACACCACGGCATCGCCGCCGTCGTCCTTCACCGTCAGCGGCGAAACCTGGCCGGACAGAGACCCGTTGTATTCCTCGGCAAGGCTTTGCATGGCGGGGTATACCACTGTGAAATAGGGATCATCGGCGGTTTGGGTCAGGCTTGTGACCTCGCGCTCCTCCTGCAGCTGCCCGTCCAAACCGTAGATCTCGGCAAACAGGGTGTAGGTTTGCGGCTCGCCGTCCAGTGTGTACACGGTGTAGGCATCGGTTTCTGCACCGCCGGCATCCTTCCACACAAAGCGGATCAGCGCCTGCTGGCAAAGGATCACGGGGGCACCCTCCTCGCCCACGATCAACTGGCCTGTGGCGGGGCACACGGCATAGATCTTCGTGCCGTAGCCCTTGCTCATCCACGAGGTGATGAACCAGCCGCTCTCGGCATTGCCGTTATCGATCGCAAAATCGAAATCTGCCGTATAGATCAGCTGGCCGCTGGTTTGGGCAGCTGCGCCAACGGGCTCTGCAAACGGCCCGGCGGGGGCAGGCTGCGCCGACGCCCAGGCGCTGCTGTCGAATTCGGCCTCGCTTTGCACCGGGGCCGAGGCAGGGGCGCTTACAGCGCTGGAGGCCGGGGCAGCCTGCCCGCAGGCGCAAAGTGCCAGAGCGGGTGCCAGCAGCAGGCCGAACAGTTTCATTTGGTTACGCATAGTCAGTTCCTCCTATTTGAGCGGGCTTCCCCGCAATGATCGGTTTTTGGCGGCTGCGCGGCAGCAGCGCCCTTATACGAACAGCTCGATCAAAAACACCAGCGCACAGCAGATCACCGAAACGGGGAAAAGCCCTGCGCCCATCCATGCGGCGGCAATGCCAGCGGCCAGCGCAGCCGCACCCGAGATCGGCGTTTGGGTGGCGTGTATAATGGCGGGAAAGGTCATCACGGCCAGCGTGGCATAGGGCACATAATACAAAAACGATTGAATGAATCGATTGCGGATCGGCTTGCGGATCAGCGTGAGGGGCAGAATGCGAATGGTGTAGGAAACCAGCGCCATCACGGCAATGTACAAATAATTACTGGGCATGGGCTTCTTCCTCCTCGACTGGAATGGGGAACAACACGGCGGCCCCGGCCGAAAGCAGCACGGTGAGCAGAATGGTGCGCGTGCCCTCGGAAAGGGCGCGGATGCCGGGCAAAACGCCGCAGGCATAGCTCACGGCAAAGCTGAGCAGCACCAAAACGGCCACCACGCGGTTTTGCCGCGCAGGGGGAATGATGATGGCCAAAAACATACCGTACAGGGCTACGCTGAGGGCACTCACCACCCGCAGCGGCAAAAGATTGCCCGCCATAATGCCCAGCGCCGTGCCCATCGCCCAGGCGGGGGCGGCCAGCAAAATGGCACCGTAGGTGTAATAGGGGTTCAGCGCGCCCGGGCGGGAAATCGTGATGCCGAACAGTTCGTCGGTGACATCATAGCCAATAAGCAGTCGGTGGAAAAACGGTGTGCCGGGGGCAAAGCGCTGGGCCAGCGCACAGCTCATCAGCAGATAGCGTGCATTGGCGATGAGCGTGATAATGGCCACCTCGGCCAGCGTGGCCCCGGAGGCGATCAGCGAAAAAGCCGCGTATTCTCCGGCAGAGGCGTTGTTGAAAAGGCTTGCCAAAAATCCCTGCAGCGGGGTAAACCCGGCGTGGCGGGCGGCAATGCCCAGCGAAAACGAAACGGCAAAATAGCCCAGTGCAATGGGCACACCGTCGCGCATACCCTCGGTAAACACCCGGCGGCTGAACGCCCACGCCGAGGCATCGCCGCGCAAAGGGGTGCGGTGCTGTGAATTTTTCATACGGTCCATCCTTCTTCTTTCCGTGCGGCATCGCGGCACAGCTTTGCCCGGAAGAGTCTAAGCGCTGCGGCCAAAGCAGGAAACTATGCGGAAATGCCATAGAAAACGGGAAACTCCTAAGGCAACACCGCACAATTCCCGCCTGACGGCTTAAGCACCATTCCGGCGGCTGCGGCATGGCATCTGCGTTGCCAAAATGCTCGATAATACACAAAGTATTATCTGCGCTTTTGGCTTAGCATCTGCCGCACCTCGCTCACCGTATCGGCACTTAGAATTATGCGGTATTGCCTTAATTTTTTATACAAACTCCGGCGGCATTGCGGTCGGGGGCTTTTCCGGCTGGCCGCACACCGCCGCCTTACCATTATAGCGCGCCGCCTGCCGGGAAAAAAGCCCCCGGCAAAAATTTTAACGCACAGCGGCCCTGCTGTGCGTTTTTGGGCCCGGTGCGGCCCGAACCAAACAAAAAGCAAAACCCTGTTCATAAAAATATTACTTTTTGGCGATGGTTTTTCGCCACACCTGTGTTGACTTTTGCGGCGGCAGCATGGTATAGTGTGGGTGCTGTGTTTTGCACGGAAAAACACTTTTCCGGCACGGGCACAAAATTTCGCGCACAGGGGAATGAAACCCGGCCTTTAGCGGAACACTATGGATAAGGCGCTGCTGCTTTTGCGCGCCGCCGCAGGGCTTTGCATGCTCCCCCGCGCAAACAACGAAACAGGCGGCCCCGGCCCGCAAGGCACCGCGATGCCGCCGCAACGAAAAGGAGAATCCCACTATGATGAAAAAAGTCCTCAGTATGGCACTGGCTCTGGCAATGGCCCTTTCCCTGGCCGCCTGCGGCGCGGGCTCTGCTTCCGGCTCGGCAGCCGACAGCACCGCCAACACCCCCAAGATCGCTGATGCTACGGCACTGCTCACCGAAGTGTGGAACGCCCACGCCGACAGCGAAAAGTTTTCGGTGACCGGCGGCGACTATGATAATATGGTAGACGAAGCCCCCGGCAAGATCGGCACCGAGGACGGCGAGGCTATGAACAGCCTGTTTGCCTTCCCCGCCGACATGGCCGACAAGGTGGACGACGGCGCTGCCCTGACCCACATGATGAACGCCAACACCTTTACCGCCGCGGCCTATCATGTGGCCAACGCTGCCGATACCGACACCCTCACCAAGGCCCTGCGCGACAGCATTCAGTCGCACCAGTGGATGTGCGGTTTCCCCGACAAGCTGGTGATCATGACCGTGGGGGATTACGTGCTGGCCCTGTACGGCGCAGAGGATCTGTGCGATACCTTTAAAACACACACCGAAAACCTGTATCCCGGCACGGTCGTGGTGTATGACGAAGCCATTCAGTAACGGGTGAGCAACCAAGCGTATGCTGTTTTCAAGTATTCCGTTTTTATATTATTTTCTGCCGATGGTGCTGGGGGTGTACTTTGTGTGCCCCCGGCGCTTTCGCAATGGCGTGCTGCTGGCGGCAAGCCTTGTGTTTTATGCGTGGGGCGAGCCCAAATTTGTGTGGTTCATGCTGCTTTCCATTGCGCAGGGCTATGGCTTTGGCCTGCTGGCCGAGCGCTGGAAAAACGACCCCAAGCGCAAAAATCTGCCGCTTGCGGCATCGCTGTGCATCAGTCTGGGGCTGCTGGGCTGGTGCAAGTATGCGGGCTTTTTTGCGCAGAATCTGCGGCAGCTCACCGGCTGGGATATCCCGGTGATCCGGGTGGCGCTGCCCATCGGCATCAGCTTTTACACTTTTCAGATCATCAGCTATGTGGTGGATGTGTGGCGCGGCACGGTGCCTGCGCAGAAAAATCTGCTCGATCTGGCCGCCTATATCGCCATGTTTCCGCAGCTGATCGCAGGCCCCATTGTGCGCTATGCCGATGTGCGCGAGCAACTGCACACACGCCGCACCACCGGGCAGGATCTGGCCGCCGGGCTTTCCCGATTTGTGGCGGGCCTCAGCAAAAAGGTGCTGCTGGCCAACACACTGTACGCGCTGGTAACGCAGTTCAAGGCGGCCGGGCAGCGCACGGTGCTGTTTTGCTGGCTGTATGCGTTGGCCTATGTGCTGCATTTGTACTTTGATTTTTCCGGCTACAGCGATATGGCCATTGGCTTGGGGCGCATTTTCGGCTTTCATTTTCCCGAAAACTTTCAATATCCCTATATTTCCCGCAGCGTTACCGAGTTCTGGCGGCGCTGGCATATCAGCCTGGGAACATGGTTTCGTGACTATGTATACATCCCGCTGGGGGGCAACCGAGTGCCGCGTGCCCGCTGGGTGCTGAACCTGGCGGTGGTGTGGGCGCTCACCGGGCTGTGGCACGGCGCTGCGTGGAATTTTGTGGCGTGGGGGCTGCTGTTTGCGGTGCTGCTGCTGGCCGAAAAGCTCTGGCTGGGCGAATGGCTGCACCGGCACCCGGCCCTGGGGCATTTTTATGTGCTGGCGGCAGTGCTGGCAAGCTTTGTGCTGTTTGATGCCGATTCCGTTGCCGGGGCGCTGGGCGTGCTGGCCGGCATGGCCGGGCTGGCGGGGCTGCCCGCCGCCGATGCGCTGAGCCTGTATTGCCTGCGCAGCTATGCGGTGCTGCTGCTGTTGGCGGCGGTGGGCTCTACGCCGTGGCCCCAAAAGCTGTGGCAGCGCCTTGCGGGCCGCGCCCCATGGCTGTGCGCCGTGCTGGGACCGGTGGGCCTTGCGGTGCTGCTGGTGCTGGATACCGCCTTTTTGGTGGACGGCTCGTTCAACCCGTTTTTGTATTTTAGGTTTTAATGCGTATGAAACAGGAAAAATTACAACAGGGCCTCACGCTGGCGCTGCTGGGCCTTGTGGGGCTGGGGCTGGCTGTGTGGGCCTGGCTGCGCCCGGCCGATGCGCTTTCGATCAGCGAGCGGCGCAAGCTGGCGCAAAAACCGGCCCTGAGTGTGCAAAGCGTGCAGTCGGGCCAGTGGATGCAGAAATTTGAAAGCTACAGCCTGGATCAGTTTCCGCTGCGGGATACACTGCGCGGGCTGAAGGCTGCCGTGCAGCTGGGGGTGTTTTGCCAAAAGGACAACAACGGCGTGTATCTGCAAAACGGCTATGCCTCCAAGCTGGACTATCCGCTGCACACCGACTCGGTGGAGCGCGCGGCGGATAAATTTTTGCAGCTGCAAAAAACCTATTTAGAGGGAAAAGCCGGGCATGTGTATTACGCACTGGTCCCGGATAAAAACTATTTCATGGCCCCGGCGGGCGGGTATCCGGCTTTGGATTACGAAAAGCTGGCCCAGACCATGCGCCAGAAGCTTTCGCCCGGCATGACCGAGATCGATCTGTTCGACACCCTTTCGCTGAGCTGCTACTATCGAACTGACCCGCACTGGCGGCAGGAAGCCCTTGTGCCCACGGCGCAGTATCTTGCGGGGCAGATGGGCGTTTCGCTGGGGGACGACTACACCGAAACCACGCTGAAACGGCCCTATTACGGGCTGTACTACGGCTATGCGGCACTGCCCATGCAGCCGGATGCGCTTACCTATCTGACCAGCGCCCGCATGGCGGATTACACCGTGACCAACTATGAATCCGGCCGCCAAAGCCCGGTGTATGATCTGGACAAGGCGGCGGGCAATGATCTGTATGAGGTGTTTCTTTCCGGCCCGGTATCCCTGCTGACCATTCAAAACCCCAACGCGCGCTCAAACCGCGAGCTGGTGATCTTTCGCGATTCCTTCGGCAGCAGCCTTGCGCCGCTTCTGGCCGAGGGCTACAGCGAGATCACGCTGGTGGATATTCGCTATCTGCCCTCGGCCCGGGTGGGGCAGTTTGTGGATTTTACCGGCAAGGATGTGCTGTTTTTATACAGCACGCAGGTGCTGAACAACAGCGAAGCACTGAAATAACATCGCTTTTTGCAAAACCAAAAAAGGCTCTGCCCGTCTGTGCCGCCATCAGGCACAAAAGGCAGAGCCTTATTTTTAGGTTGCTTCGTTTTCCGAAGGGGCCTTGGCCACAATGGGGTGGCCGTAGTAGCTTTCCCAGGCACGGTTCCAGTCGCCGTTCACATCCTCGGATACATCGTTAAAGTACAAGGCTTTGGATTGCACCAGCGGCAGGGTGTAAAGCGTTTCGCCCTCGGCCAGCTGCTGCATATCGGCAACACGGCTGTCATACCCGGCGGCATAGGCGGCGGCTGTGCCGTCGGCCAGCTCCCGCACAACATCCTTCAGATTGCTGCCGCTGTAAACCAGCAGGCCCAGTGCAAACACCACCAGCGCGGTGCGCCACCCGGCGGAAGCACACCAGCCGTCCAGCCACGCGGGGCGGCCCTTGTGGTTGAACCACACCGTGGTATAAACTACGATCACAGCCGAAACCAGCAGGAAAAGCATCCACAGAATGTTGACAACGCGCCCCTCGCCAAAGTTGCCCATGGCGTAGTTGGGCACGCACATGGCACCGCACCACAGCATGGCGCACGCTGCCATCACCCAGAGGGGGTTGGGCAGGCGTACAGATTGCGGCGGGCGAATGCACAGCGCCAGCCCAAAGGCCAGAGCCATGCACAAAAACCACTCGGCGTTGCTCCATTCCCCCAGCCATGCTTCGGCCTGCTTGATCACGGCAACGATGGTGCCGGGCACCGAGGCTTCATGCCCCAAGGCGGCCTGGCGCGCGGCGGTGCCGGGGGCCAGATACATAATGGCAAAGCCCACGATGGCCGAAGCAAGCGGGGCAAGCAGGGCCTTGCGGCGGCTGATGAGGGCGGCCAGCAGCAAAACCAGAATGTTTAAAAAAGAGGTGACATGGTTGCCGCCCGAGATCACAAAGCTTAAAATCACCGCACACACAAGCTGGCGGCGCTTGCCCGAAGGCGCAGTGAAGCGCAGCACAAGGCCGATGTTCACAAGGATCAAAAAGAAAAACGGCATATAGTTCCACGCGCCGTTGAACCAGTACAGGCCCTCAGCCATGCTGGGAAGGCCCTGCAGAAGCGCTGTCAGCAAAATGGCGGCACAGCACGCCTTGCTGAGCGAAACCCCCAAGCGGTCAAAACAGGCGGAAACAAAATAATACAGGCACGCCGCCATCAGCGTGATCAGCAGCACCGCGCCGATGAAATAATATCGTTCACCCAAAATGCCCGGCTGCAGTGCCAGCACGAAAGCCGAAGTGTACAGCCCCTGCCAGGAATGATAATAACGGATATCCACGCACACGGCCTCTTTGAGCAGGGCAAATAGATTCCCGCCGCCGCTTTGCACCATGTGATACAGGGAAATAGAATAGGAAAAATCATCCACACAGGGGCGGCTGTAAATGCTTATGAGCAAAAACGGCACCACGGCCAGAGCCATGGCGGCCAAAACGATCCATTTGGCATGGGCGCTGATACCCTGCAGCACCCGGGCATAAAACGCTTTCATTTTTTGAAGCATACAAGATCCTTTCCGGCTTGAGGAAAATATGCCCCAAACCGCCGCGGCAGCGGAAAAATAAAACAACAGTAGTACTATAACACAAGGGCAGGGGAGTTGCAATTCTCATTCCGCGCTGCATGGTGTGCAAACGGCAAGGGGCTTTCACTTTTTTTGCTGCTGCAGATATTCCAAAAGTGTTCGGCTTACCACCGAGTTGGCGGTTTTGGAAAAGGCGAGGCCCAGGGTTCGGCAGCAGGCGGGCTCAAGGGGGCGCGATACCACCCCCGGGCAGCCGAAGGCCTGCATCACCAGCTCCTGCGAAATGGTAACGCCCAGCCCGCTGCGCACAAACGCCAGGATCAGCGGGTCATCCCGGAAGCTGTAAGAAATACGGGGCTTTACCGGGCATTTCAGCATCAGATGCTGAATGTCGTTGTCACAGCCGGGGGTTTCAATGATCAGCGGATAGCGAAACAGCTCCGGCAGGCTCACGCTTTTTTGCGCGGCAAGGGGATGATCGGCCGGAAAAACCGCACACAGCGGATCGTCCAAAAGAGGGTAAAACTTTAAATCATCGGCCAGAATGGAGGAAATAAATCCGCAGTCCACCTGCCCGCGCACGATCCAGTCACGGATCTCGTCATAGTTGCCGTCCAAGATCTCCACCTTCACCTTGGGATAGTTTTCCTGAAAATAGCGCACCACCTGCGGCATCCAAAGGGTGGTCACGCTGGAAATGCTGCCCACGCGCAGCTTGCCCTCGATCTTATGGTTGATGTTAAAGGCAGCCTGCCGCAGCCGGGCCTTCTGGCTGGCCAGTTCCCGGATATAGGGCAGCAGGCGCGCGCCGTTGTCGGTAAGGGTAACGCCGCGGTTGATGCGGGCAAACAGCTGCACCCCCAGCTCTTCCTCCAGCCCGGCCATCATCTGGCTGATGCCGGACTGTGTGTAGTTCAGTGCATCGGCGGCCTTGGAAAAACTGCCTGTTTCGCACACTTTTAAAAAAATCTCGTAACGGTCCTTCTGCTCACGCATTCTGTCCTCCCATTAGTAAAAGTTATATGGCATAACAAAATCATTCGGTTTACTGATATGGTAACATATGCTATCCTATATGGCAAGCGTTCCGCCGCGGCACAAAAGCCTGCGGCGGGCAGCCCGGCAGATTGCGGAACATCAAAGAATAAACCGGGCTGGCATCAGGATAGGAGTATCAGGAATCATGAAAAAGAAATCAAGCAGTTTTTCTGGACAGATCGGCTTTGTGCTTGCTGCCGCCGGAAGCGCGGTGGGCGTGGGCAATCTGTGGCGTTTTCCCTACCTTGCCGCAAAGGACGGCGGCGGTTTGTTTTTGCTGGTGTATCTGGCACTGGTGCTGACCTTTGGCTTTACGCTGCTCACCTCGGACATTGCCATTGGCCGCCGCACAAAGCAAAGCGCCATCCGGGCCTATGAAACCATGCGCCCCAAATGGAAATTCTTGGGCGTTCTCACCTTTTTGGTGCCGGTGCTGATCATGACCTATTATGCCGTGATCGGCGGCTGGATCACCAAATACGCGGTGGTGTATCTCACCGGCCAGTCATCGGCCGCTGCGCAGGACGGCTATTTTACCGGCTTTATCACCTCCTCGGTTTCGCCGGTGGTGTTTGCCCTGCTCTTTATGGGCGTTACGGCCTTTATCGTGTACAACGGCGTGGAGGGCGGCATCGAGCGCGTTTCCCGCTATATGATGCCCGTTTTGCTGGTGCTGGTGGTGGTGATCGCCGGTTACTCGCTCACCCTTAAGCACGAGGATGCTTCCGGCCAGCTGCGCACCGGCCTGGAGGGCCTGCGTTATTACCTGACCCCGCACGTGGAGGGGCTCACCATCGGCCGCTTTTTGCAGATCCTGCTGGATGCCATGAGCCAGATGTTCTTCTCCCTCAGCGTTTCCATGGGCATTATGATTACCTACGGCTCGTATGTAAAGCCGGAGGTGAACTTGAACAAGGCTGTGAACCAGATCGAAATTTTTGATACCGGCGTGGCCCTGCTGGCCGGTGCCATGATCATTCCCGCTGTGTATGTGTTCTCGGGCACCGAGGGCATGAGCGCAGGCCCCAGCCTGATGTTTGTTTCGCTGCCCAAGGTGTTTGCCGCCATGGGCGCAGCAGGCGTGTTTGTAGGCATTCTGTTCTTTGTCACGGCCATTTTTGCCACGCTTACCTCCTGCATTTCGGTGCTGGAATCCATTGCCGCCAACTGTATGGAAATTTTCCACACCGGCCGCAAAAAAACCGTGCTGGTGCTCACAGTCATCTATCTGGCTGCCTCGGCAGTGATCGCACTGGGCTACAGCGTTTTCTACTTTGAACTGCCGCTGCCCAATGGCTCGGTGGCACAGCTTTTGGATATCATGGACTATATCAGCAACAGCGTTATGATGCCCTTTATTGCACTTCTGTCCACCATTCTCATTGGCTGGATCATGACACCGGACTATGTGGTGGATGAAATGCAGCGCAACGGCGAAAAGTTCCGCCGCAAAAAGCTGTATCGCGTAATGATCCGCTATGTGGCCCCGGTGATGATGCTGGTGCTGTTTATGCAGTCCACAGGCATTCTGGCAAACCTTTAAAAAAAATAAATGCTGCGCAGCTTTTGCTGCGACAGACTTTCGTGAAAAAAGGGGTTCCCATGCGGCCGACGTGGGAACCCCTTTTTGGGCTTATCAGATAGTAAAATCGCAGAAATTCACAGCCTTCGGTCTGCCAGCACGGCAAAGGCAAGCTCGGTGCTCAGGCTCGGCAGGGCAGCCACCTTGGCCTGATCGGCAGGGGAGGTTTTGTAATAATACGGTGTCATTTTAAAAAGCTCGTCGATTTTTTGCGGGGTGTCCAGCGTAAGGGTCCAGCACAGATCGCGGCGCGCAATGCTTTCAAAGCCGGGCAGGGCCTGCTCAATGGGCGAATTTTCGTAGGGCTTTTCGTAAATGGCGGCCTTTAAGCCAAACAGATGCCGTGGCAGCGGCACGGCGCGCAGCAGCACACCGCCGGGCCGCAGCACCCGGGCAAATTCCCCGGCGGCGCAGGGGGCAAAGATATCCAAAATCAGGTCGCAGATTTCGGGCAAAACCGGCAGGCGGAAGGCACTGGCCACCACCGCCTGCTTGGCAAACGGGCGGCGGGCAACCGCCTTGGCGGAATCCCGCGAAATATCAATGGCCGCAATGTGGGGCGCCTTGCCCGCCTCGGCCAGCGCCTGCGCAATGCCCTGGGTGTAATAGCCCTCGCCGCAGCCTGCATCCAGCACGGCGCAGGGCGAAGGGGCGTACTGCACGGCCAATTCGGCCAGACAGCTGCGCAGCGGCTCGTAAAAGCCCTGCTCTAAAAAACGGGTGCGGGCCTCCACCATCAGCCGGTCATCGCCATGGCGGCGCGCGGCGCTGGCCTGGCTTTGCAGCAGATTGAAATATCCCTGACGGGCGCGGTCAAACCGATGGCCGCCGGGGCAAAAGGCCTCTTTTTCGGCAAAAGTAAGCGGCTGGCCGCACACAGGGCAGCAAAAAATCTTCATAAGAAAACCTCGGAATGGGTGTTTTGTATCCTATTATTATAATCGCAGGGCAGGCAATATGCAATCAGCGCGGTGTGAAAACAGCCGAAAATATGCCAAAATCGGGAAAAGGAATTGTGGCTATTGGAAAAAAGAATCGTAAAAATCCGGGTTTGCGCTTTTCGGGTATGGAAACCCCGGATAAATGTGTTATAATAGCAACAAAGCCGCGCTTTCTGCGGGCGCGGCCCGCTGATTATGAACGGACATAAAAGCCGGGCACTGCCCCGGGAGTGGAAGAAAGGATGACCAACCATGAAATTCTACATTGATACCGCTAATGTGGATGAAATCCGCGCCGCCAACGACATGGGCATTATCGCCGGTGTTACCACCAACCCCAGCCTGATCGCAAAAGAAGGCCGTGACTATGCCGAAACTCTGAAAGAGATCGCCAGCATTGTTGATGGCCCCATTTCCGGCGAAGTGAAAGCCACCACCAAGGATGCCGCTACCATGATCGAAGAGGGCAAGGCCATTTATGCACTGGACCCCAAGCACATGGTGGTAAAGATCCCCATGACCACCGAGGGCCTGAAGGCCATCAAGGCTCTGTCGGCTTTGGGCATTCCCACCAACTGCACGCTGATCTTCTCGGCAAACCAGGCACTGCTGGCTGCCCGCGCAGGCGCAACCTACGTAAGCCCCTTCCTGGGCCGTTTGGACGATATCAATGAGGACGGTATTCCTCTGATCGAAACCATTTCCGAAATGTTCAGCAACTACCCCGACATTGAAACCCAGATCATCTGCGCTTCCGTGCGCACTCCTGTGCATGTGACCGCCTGCGCTCTGGCCGGTGCCGACATTGCCACCGTGCCCTACAAGGTGCTGATGCAGATGACCAAGCATCCCCTGACCGATCAGGGCATTGAAAAGTTCATCGCCGACTATGTAAAGGTGTTTGGCGAATAAGCCTCCGATTTGCTTTTATAACGGCGGCTCCGGGCAGGGGCCGCTGATCATTGAACTTAGGAGATCACCATGACTGAAAAAGAAAAGCTGCAGCTTCAAATCGAAGCCTGTGATCTGCGCCGCAATGCGCTGATCGCCATTCACGCCTGCAACAGCGGCCACCCCGGCGGAAGCCTTTCCGCGGCTGACCTGCTCACCTATCTGTACTTTAAGGGCATGAAGATCGACCCTCAGAACCCCAAGTGGGAGGATCGTGACCGCTTTGTGCTGAGCAAGGGCCATGCTGCCCCCGGCCTGTACAGTGCCCTGGCACTGCGCGGCTTCTTCCCCGTGGAAGAGCTTACCACCCTGCGCAAGATCGGCAGCCGCCTGCAGGGCCACCCCAACATGAACACCGTGCCCGGTGTGGATATGAGCACCGGTTCTCTGGGCCAGGGCATTTCCGCCGCTGCCGGTATGGCCAAGGCCGCCAAGTATCTGAACAAGGATCTCACCGTGTACACCCTGATGGGTGACGGCGAGCTGGCCGAGGGCGAGTGCTGGGAAGCCTTTATGTTCGCTTCCAACTACAAGCTGGACAATCTGTGCGTGTTTGTGGATGTGAACCGCCTGCAGATCGACGGCCGCACCAGCGATGTGATGAACACTGAGCCTTTGGACAAAAAGCTGGAGGCTTTCGGCTTCCGCATTCTCAAGATCAACGGCCACGATATGGCCGAGATCGAAAAGGCCGATGAATTCTACAAGGCAGGCAAGGGCCAGGGCGTGCCCACCGCCATTCTGATGGACACCCTCAAGGGCAAGGGCGTAAGCTTTATGGAAGACCAGGCCGGCTGGCACGGCAAGGCTCCCAGCGATGAAGAACTGGAAAAGGCTTTGGCAGAGCTGGATGCCGCCAAGGCAGAACTGGAGGCAAAGTGCAATGGCTGATATGAAAAAAATTGCCACCCGCGACAGCTATGGCAAAGCCATTACCCAGCTGGGTGCAGAGCATAACGATATCGTGGTGATGGATGCCGACCTGGCAGGCTCCACCAAGAGCGGCGTGTTCCGCAAGGAATTCCCGAACCGTCATTTCAACTGCGGCATTGCCGAGGGCAACATGATGGCTGTGGCTGCCGGTATGGCTGCCATGGGTCTGGTGCCCTATGTGAGCAGCTTTGCCATGTTTGCAGCAGGCCGCGGCTTTGAGCAGATCCGCAACTCCATCGGCTATCCTCACCTGAATGTAAAGATCGTGGCAAGCCACGGCGGCATCAGCGTGGGCGAGGACGGCGCAAGCCACCAGTGCTGCGAAGATTTCGCCCTGATGCGCTCCATTCCCGGCATGGTGGTCATGTGCCCTGCCGACGATGCCGAGGCACAGGCCGCTGTGCGCGCTGCCTATGAGCATGATGGCCCTGTGTACATCCGCACCGGCCGTCTGGCAGTGCCCCAGTTCCATGAAAGCGTGGATTTCGGCTTCAAGATCGGCAAGGGCGAGGTGCTGCGTGAGGGCAATGACATTGCCATTATCGCCACCGGCCTGATGGTGGCCGAGGCTGTGGCCGCCGCCGATGCACTAGCCGAAAAGGGTATTCATGCCCGCGTGATCAACCTGTGCACCATTAAGCCTCTGGACGAAGAGCTGGTGGTGAAGGCTGCCCAGGAGTGCGGCAAGGTGATCACCTGCGAGGAGCACAACATTCTGGGGGGCCTGGGCGAAGCCGTTTGCGGCGTTCTGTCCGAAAAGTGCCCCACCCCCGTGCGCCGCATCGGCGTGAACGACGAATTCGGCCACAGCGGCCCCGCTGCTGCGCTGCTGAAGGAGTTTGGCCTGAGCGCCGAGCATATCGCAGAGGTTGCCGAGAACTTTGTAAAAGCCTGATCGGCAAGCCCTTTTTAGACAAACAGAGCGCCTCGGAAGATTCTTTCCGGGGCGCTTTTTATAAAGAAAGCTGAAAAGCAGCATTCGAGGTTATAAATATGAGCAAACCCAAACGATTTGAAACTGTGTATCAGGAAAGCACGGTTCTAACCGAGAAAACGATCTTTGTTGACAAAGAAACCGGCGTGAATTATCTTTATATTGCGAATGGTACCGGCGGCGGGCTGACGCCGCTGCTGGACAGCGACGGAAAGCCCGTTGTTACCCGGTGATATTAAAAAACAATTCAGTGAGGTTTTATGCAACTGTATTTTGCCCCCATGGAGGGCGTTACCCCCTGGCACTACCGCCAGACCCATGCCGCGCTTTTCGGCGGAGTTGACCGCTATTACACCCCGTTTTTAAACCCCACCGAGGGCGGGCTGGCAGGCAAGGCCCTGCAGGAGGTGCTGCCCCAGCATAACCGGGGGGTGAACACGGTGCCCCAGATCTTAACAAACAATGCCGAGCGCTTTGTGCTGGCCTGCCAAACGCTGGCCGGGCTGGGCTACACCGAGGTGGACCTGAACCTGGGCTGCCCCAGCGGCACCGTGGTGGCCAAGGGGCGCGGCGCAGGCTTTCTGGCGCTTTCGCGCCGGGAGCAGCTGGAAGCATTTCTGGAGGAGATCTTTGCCAAAAGCCCGCTCAGAATCAGCTTGAAAACACGCCTTGGCATGGAATCGCCCGAGGAATTTGCCGCGCTGCTGGCACTGTATAACCGCTATCCCGCCGCGCAGCTCACCATTCATGCCCGTGTGCGGGAGGATTACTACAAGCGCCCCGTGCGCTGGGATGCCTTTGCCGAGGCACTGGCGGGCTGCCGCCTGCCGGTGTGCTACAACGGCGATATTTTTACCGCCGAGGACTACCGCCGCTTTTGCAGCGCTTTTCCGCAGGTGCAGCGCGTGATGCTGGGGCGCGGTTTGGTGGCCAACCCTGCGCTGGCGCGCGAGATCACCGGCGGCCAGCCCCTGCAGGCCGAGGAACTGCGCCGGTTTCACGATGTGCTGTTTGCACAGATCTGCCAGCGCCCCGGCGGTGATAAAAACGCGATCTGCCGCATCAAAGAACAATGGAACTATTGGGGCGCAATGTTTGAAGGGGCCGAAAAGCCGCTGAAAAAGCTGCGCAAGTCAAGCCGTATGCAGGATTACACACAGGCCGTGGAGCAAATTTTTGCCTGCCCGCTCACCGAAAGCAGAAGATATCATATTGTATAAAACGGGCCGCCCGGCTGTGCAAAACAAGCACAGCCGGGCGGCTTTCCTCTTACTCTCTTTATTGCGCAAAGCAGCGCTGCGGTGTTACAGCTCTAAAAATGCTTTCAAAATCGAAAGCCCCACCGGGCCGCTTTTTTCGGGGTGAAACTGGGTGCCGATCACGCTGCCGCGCATGGCGGCGGCGCAGATGCTTCGCCCGCCGTAGGGGCTGTCGGCCAGCCGGTCAGCTTCGTTTTGGGGCTTGGCCTCGTAGCTGTGCACAAAATAGCATTCGCCCCCGGCGGGTACATTTTGCAGCACTGTGCCCGCAAAGCTGCCGTGGGCGGGCACAAGGGCCCGCCAGCCAATGTTGGGCACGCGCTGGGGCGCGCCGCTGGTATCCACGGCGGGAATGCGCTCCACACGCCCGGGGATCAGCCCAAGGCCCTGGTGCAGCCCAAATTCATCGCTTTCGTCAAACAGCATCTGCATGCCAAGGCAAATGCCCAAAAGCGGCGTGCCATCGGCGGCTTTTTGCCGGATCGGCTCGATCAGCCCCAGGGCGGCAAGGCCGTTCATGCCGTCCTCAAAAGCGCCCACGCCGGGCAAAATCAGCCGCGGTGCAGCCAGCACGGCCTCGGGGGTCTGCACAAATTCCACCTGCGCACCGCAATACTCGGCGGCGCGCCGCACGCTCAGCAGATTGCTGAGGCCGTAGTCGATAATGCTCACTTTCATAAGCGCACCTCCACACCGCCTGCACGGATCTCCTGCTTCAGCTCGGGCACGGTGGCCTTGCCGTAGTGCAGCACGGCGGCGCAGGCCACGGCATCGGCCCCGGCGCGGGCGGCATCCAGAATATCCTCAGCGCAGCCCACACCGCCGCCGCACACCACGGGAATGCTTACCGCCTCGGTGACGGCACGGATCAGTTCCAGATCGCACCCCTGCTGCAGGCCTTCGTTGTCCACGCTCATCAGCAGAATTTCTCCTGCGCCCAGCGCTTCGCCGCGCTTGGCCCATTCGATCACATCCAGCCCCGAGTGCTGGCGGCCGTTGTCGTAATAGGCTTCCCACTTGCCGCTTTGGGTGCGGCTGCGCTTGGCCTGAATGGAAAGCACCATGCACTGGCTGCCGAAGGCCTCGGCCACCTCGGTGATCAGCGCGGGGCGCTTGATGGCGGCGGTGTTGATGGCAGCCTTGTCGGCGCCCATGCTTAAAATATGGCGCACATCCTCCACGCTGCGCAGCCCGCCGCCCACCGTGATGGGAATAAACACATTCTCGCTGGTTTTTTCCACAATGTCGCTCAGGTTGTTGCGGTTGTACAGGCTGGCCACAATGTCGATGTACAAAAGCTCGTCAATGCCCTGCTCATAATAGCGGCGGGCAAAGGCGTTGGGGTCGCCCAGTTTGCGCAGCCCCTCTAATTGAATGCCCTTTACAAGATTGACATCCTTTACATCCAGCCGGGCAATCAGCCGGATCTTTTTCTTATCGGTCATGTTTGCTGCCTCGCGGGTCACCCCAAAGCACTTCGCTGTCGCCCTCGTAGGGCTGATAGCGCAGCTTCCACATACCGTCCTCGTATTTCCACAGATGGGGCGAGCGGAAACGGTCGGCCAGATGCATAAAATATTCGCGGTCCATCTTGGGCTGCTCAAAGCACTTGCTGGCTTCGGGGAAATGCTGTTTGTCGATGGAAAGATACTGCATGATCTCTTTTTCAAAGCGGTCGGGGTATTCACCGTCAAACTTTTTGCACAGGGCCCGGGCTTCGTCCAGGGTGATCTCGTCGTTGCGAATCTCCTGCGCGGCATCGTAGGTGGTGCGGCCGATGCCGTATTTGATGTAGGTGGTATAGTAGAAAAAGTCGTCCACCTTGTCATCGATGGAGTTGTACTTGGAATAGGTGCCCTGTGTGCGCTCGGGGCTGGGGCGGAAGCCGCCATGCTCTACGCTGTAGTAATAGGCACCCTGGGGATGCCATTTTTCGTAATAGCCCAGATACCGCACCTGAATGTGGTTCTTTTCCAGATCGCTGGTTTCGCAGGGCAGATAAATGGCCAGATCGGCCTTATCCACCTTAAAATCCTCCTGCAGCTGGCGCAGCGAAACACCGCCCAGATAGATATGGTCGTAATCGTTCACGGCAAAGAAATGCTCGTCGCGCAGGGCCGAGTTGTTGTCGGCAATGGGGTTGCCGAACTCGGCTTCATTTTCGCCATAGAATACCAGCGGAATGCCGAACCGCGCGGCCATTTTGGGGGCCAGCTGCTTTTGCCCCAAAATAAACGGCTGGAACGGGTGGAACAGGTTCTCGGTGGCCAGTCGGGTGAGCAGGCGGTGGGTCTGCCCGTTGGGGGTACACAGATAGTTGTCAAACCCGGCGTGAATCCATGCCTGCATATTGTCCCACCCCCACGGGGTGTAAATGTGCGGGGCCCATGTGACGGTGAGAGGGTGCATACCATATTTATATTTCAGAAGATGGGCGGCATAAAAGCTGTCCTTTCCGCCGCTGCCGGGCACTAAGCAGTCATAGCTGCCGTCGGTTTTGCGATATTCGTCGCACAGCTCGCGCAGCTCACGCTCGCGCTCGGCCCAGTCAATGTGATGGTTGTTTTTGTTGTGGCAGGCGTGGCAGGCATCGCACACGCCGTCCTGCTGGATCACCATGGTTTTCTTGATGCTGTCAATGGTGTGCTCAAATTCATAGCAGCTGTTGGGCTTCTGGTTGCTCATCACGCACTCTTTGCAAAACTGCACATGGCGCGGCAGGCCGTAGTAAACCTCTCGCTGATCCTCGGGAATATCCGGGGCGTACTTGCTGTAGTCGATCTCTTTGTAACGGGGCAGCGGCATCATAAATGCAAAACCTCCTTTTTGCCGTTTCCCAACAAAAATTCGTGCTTTTTGCGGGAACCGGCGCTTTCCTATCCTCTATATCGATGGCCAAAAACAAAAAAAGACGGCGCTTTGGGCAGGAAGATCCTTGCTCAAAGCGCCGTTGCTTTGCGATTATGATAGCACGAAATGCACCGCTTGGCAAGATGAAATTTTGCTGCAGGGGGCTTGCACCTTGTGCAGGAAAAGAGTAAGCTTGTTAGCAGAAAAATAAGGAGAATATGCAATGCGACTGCAAAAAAATAGAAATAAAGCCCCGGCGGGTTCGCTGGCGGCAGGCACGGCGGCACTGGCGGCACTGGTGCTGCTGCCGCTGTATATGATGAACGGCTATGTAGAGCTGATCAAAGGAAAATTCTGCCTGCTTTTGGTGTTGGCGTTTACAGCCTGTCTGGCGGCACCCTTTGGCGGCAAAGGCTCTCGCCTGCCAAAAAAAGAGGCGGCAAGCTGGCTGCCGCTGCCAGTGTTATGCGCTGCCTATGCCGCAGCACTGGCCATGGCCGAGCACAAGCAGGCGGCGTTTTGGGGCATTGCCGGGCGCAACAACGGCCTTTTGCTGCTGCTGGCCTGCACGGCATTGTATTTTGTGGTGCGTGAGCACGCCGCCTCGCTGCCCGCCGAAGGGCTCACAGCAGCGCTTGTTTTTGTAGGCTGCGGCACTACCGCAATCAGCCTTGCCAACTTTTTTATGCTGGACCCATTGGATGCCTACTACAGCCTTTTGCCGGGCAAGGGCGAATTGTTTTTGGGCACAGAGGGAAACAGCAATTTTTATGGAGCACTTTTGTGCCTGTGCGTGCCGCTGGCGGCGCAAAAGCTGGCAGCAGCGCAGCAAAAGCGTGCAGGCATCGGCTGGGGCGCAGCGCTTGTCTGGCTGGCGCTGGGCCTTGTGGCGGCAGGCAGCGATGCCGCTTGGCTGGGGGCGTTTGCGGGGCTTTGCCTGCTGCTTTGCCGCAAAAAAACAGGCAGCGGCGGCACACAAAGGCTTTTGGCAGCGGGGGCTGCCTGGGGCTTGGCGGCCTTTTTGCTGGGGCTGGCAGCGCGGGCTCTGCCCACCCGCACGGCGCTGCGAACCATTTCGAATGCAATCACCCTGCCCGGCCCGGCCTTGGCTCTGGCCGGTTTGCTGGCAGCTTTGGCAGCAGTTTTGTATAAGCATCCGGGTATACTGGCCTGGCATGTGGCCCGCTGGGGGGTGGGCACAGTCTGCGTGCTGGCAGCGGCGGTGCTCGCGGCGGCAAATCTGAGCAGTGTTTCTCTGGGCGGGCTGGAAGATGTGCTGCGCTTTAGCGATCGCTGGGGCTCTAACCGCGGCTTTGTGTGGAGCAGGCTTTGGCAGATCTGGCGTGATGATATCACATGGCCGCAGCGCCTGTTTGGGCTGGGGGGCGATGCGGTATACTATCGCCTGCAAATTGATAACTATGCAAGCTATGCCAAAATTTTAAACGGCGCTGCCTTTGATTCGGCGCACAGTGAATATCTGCAGCATCTGCTTTGCGGCGGGCTTGGGGGCCTTGGCGCTTGGCTGGCTTTTCTGGTAGTGCACATCCGCCGGGGAATGCGCACCCAACCGGGCATAGCCGCGGCGGTTTTGGCCTATGCCGTGCAGGCAGCCTTCAGCATCAGTATGCCGGGTGTGCTGCCGCTGGTGTTTGTGCTGGGGGCACTTTGCTGGGCCGAAAATACGCAGGGGGTACATCTGATGCGGCGGTGCATGGGCTTGCTGGCGGCGGCGGCGCTGCCGCTTTGCTGGTGTGCAGAAATACTGGCGGAAAAACTGGTATGAAATGCAAAAATATTGTAAAAAATAACGGTTGACAAAAAAGGGTGGGAAGGACTAAAATACCTTTTGGTATCGATAAATGCTCTGCGTTGTTAATGAATGCGGTTATGCAGGAGCATTGGATAAAAAACCGAGAGGAGTAATGAACAAAAATGAAAAAAGTCCTTTCCTTTGTTTGCGCAGTGGCTGTGGCCGCTACCTGTACGGCTACCGCCTTTGCGGCAGACGATACGGCAACCCCCGGCCAGATCGCGCAGCAGGTGATCGGCCAGATGCATGGCAGCAATTTAGACCGTGACCAGTGTGAACAGGTTATAAATCAGGTGCTGAAGCCGTTGACAAAAGGCGGCGAGACACATGTTTCCAAAGCCGTTGCAAGCCTGGGGCATTTGGTACTTGGCCATGCAGAACTGTATGCCACCGGCCTGACGCTGCAGAATAGCAAGGTTTTTGAGCTGCAGGAAGCTGTGCCTGCTCCCGCGCAAAGCCAGACCGCTGCAGAAAACGAAGCAGCAGCCGAGCAGCCCGCCGAAGAGCCTGCTGCCGAGGATAAAGCAGCAGCCGAGCAGCCCGCCGCAGAGCCCGCTGCCGAGGATAAAGCAGCCGCCGAGCAGCCTGCCGCAGAGCCCGCTGCCGAGGATAAAGCAGCAGCCGAGCAGCCTGCCGCAGAGCCCGCTGCCGAAGACGAAGCAGCAGCCGAGCAGCCCGCCGCAGAGCCCGCTGCCGAAGACGAAGCAGCAGCCGAGCAGCCTGCCGCAGAGCCCGCTGCTGAGGATAAAGCAGCCGCCGAGCAGCCTGCCGCAGAGCCCGCTGCTGAGGATAAAGCAGCCGCCGAGCAGCCCGCCGCAGAGCCTGCTGCCGAGGATAAAACAGCAGCCGAGCAGCCCGCCGCAGAGCCCGCTGCCGAGGATAAAGCAGCCGCCGAGCAGCCCGCCGCAGAGCCCGCTGCCGCAGACGAAGCAGCCGCCGAGCAGCCCGCTGCCGCAGACGAAGCAGCCGCCGAGCAGCCCGCCGCAGAGCCCGCTGCAGAAGCCGAAGCAGCAGCTGAGCAGCCCGTTGCAGAAACCAAGCCTGCGGAACAGGCTGAAAAGCAGTTTGGTGCGATCCAGCTTTGTACGGCCGCAGCGCAAACCATTGATTTTGCACAGGTGACCGGCTCGATCGTTGATCAGGGCAAGAATGTTTACACCCTGACGGTCAATATGCCTGCAGGCGTTACCAATGAGATGACCCCTGCCGGCTATGAGGTGACGGTGTACGGCCTGAACTCTGATAACTACCAGATGGTTCACGGCACAGATGTCAACAGTGAGGCACGCCTGGACAATGTTATCCGGATTGCAGCCAACGAAAAAGACTCCACCAAGCTGGATGTGACCTTCTGGGTGCCGCATTTCTCTACCTACACCATCTTCCCGATGAAGGCAGCAGAGCAGCAGAAGCCGGATACGGATCAGGGTTCTCAGGGCTCGCAGGGTTCGCAGAGCTCTAACGGTTCCTCCGGTTCCTCCGGCTACGAGGCCCCCGATGACAGCATCTACTACACCTGCCCCAAGTGCGGCTATCATAACTGGACGGCAGCCGAGGGCGGCTATCTGTGCGACCATTGCGGTTACATGGAAGTGGTAAAAGAGCTGGCAGGCTGGCCTAATGTGAACGGCGTTGCCGTGAAAACCAGCAACCCCACCTCTTTGTCGGCTGTGTACGCAGGCGCCATCAAGGCCACCGGCGCAAGCATGAGCATGCTGGCACTGGCTGTTGTGGCCATGGCTGCAGCCGCTGTGGGCGGCGCCGCCTATCTGGTGCGTAAAAACGGTTTGGGTGAATAATCTTTTATAAAACGAACAGGTGCAGTTTATGAATGATAAGTTTGTTTATAAAGCAGCGCCTGCACAAAAAAGCAAGGGAAAAAATTTACTTTTTTCCCTTGTTTTTTGTGTGTTGGCGGTTATGATCGTGGGCGGTGTGGTGCTGGCTGCGGGGCGGCTGCTGCGCCCGGCGGCCGGTGCATCGGGCGCACCCGGTGCGGCAAACAATGCCCCTGCCGGCGTAACGCAAAGCGAAGCACAGCTGCAGCAAACGCTGCCGCAGCCGGGGGATGCCTATGGTACGCTGCGCATTTCGGGCACTTCGGTGGATTGCACGCTCTACTATGGCGATGCCGATGAGCAGCTGAATGCCGGTGCAGGCACCTATATGCCCACCTGCTTGCCCGGTCAGGGCGGCACGATTTTGATCGCAGGCCACACGGCCACCTACTTTCGGGATCTCGAAAGCGTGCAGGAGGGTGCGGATATTGAGATCAGCACCAATTACGGCGTGTTTCATTATACAGTAACAGGAATGCAAACCGCCCTGGCCAGCGATACCAGCGCCTATGATCTTACCGCCACGCCGGAAAATGTGATTTTGTATACCTGCTATCCCTTTGGCCAAACAGAGCCTACTGAGTGGCGCTATTTTGTATATGGCAGTCTGGTGCAGCAACAGGAGGCTGCTGCGAATGAGCAGTAAACAGCAGCAGGCGGCCCTGCTGGCGGTGGCCATGCAGCTTGTGGGCTGTGTGTGTGCCGTGATGCTGGCCTTGTGTGCCGCGCTGGGCGTTACGCTGATGCGCGAAGGCCATTACGCTGCAAGCCTGCAAAAGGGTGAATATTTTGAGTATGTGCAAAGCGCAGCGCTGCAGGGCTGCACGCGCCAGGCGCAGCAGGCGGGCCTTTCGGCAGCGCCGATAGAAAGCCGCGTTACGCCCGAAGCGGTGCGCGCGGGCGTGCTGCACCGAGCCGATGCGCTGTGGCATGGCGCAACGCAGGATGCCACCAGCCCCTTTGGCGGGCTGAGCACAGAATATCAAGACACCCTTGGCAGCAGTCCGGCCGACAGCATGATGCTGGAGCTGGCCTGCGAAGAACAGTGGCACAATGCAACTGCTGCGCCGCTTTCGGCGGTGCTGGCATCCATGCAGCAATATCGCTGGGTGCTGCGGCTGTCAGGCTGGCTGTGTGCATTGCTGCTGGCAGGCTGCGGCGTGCTGCAATTTCTTTTGGCCGAATGCTGGAACGATGTGCAGCAGGGAGTGCAGCGCATCGCTTTGGGCACGGCAGCTGCCTGCGCTGTGATGGGCCTTGGGCTGTATTTTGGCACGGGCTGGCAAAGCTGGATGCCTGTATCAGACCCTGCCTATCAGGCGTTTTGCTGTTGGTTTGGTGGTTTTCCGCCAGCCATGGCGGCCTGCGGTGTGCTGTTGGCGGTTATTATGTGCATAATAACTGAATGCATGAAAAACTTAACTAAATAAACTTATTGTTTTTAATGGACAAACAGTTGACATTTATTAAAAGCGGTTCTATAATGTAACTTATCATCCGTAAAGAACAAAGGCGCTCCGGAAGGCAGAGAAAGCTCTGCGCACCGGTGCGCCTTTTTTGTTTTTGCGGTGGGAAAGTGGGCCAGCCTGCCCGGCATAGCGGCCGGGAGAGCGGGCCATATGGGAAAGTATATAGATTAGGAAAGGAAAGTAAGCGATGGAAAATTTTACCGAAAGAAAAACCCCTGCGGGGCTGTACCAATCGCAGTTTGAGCATGATAACTGCGGCATTGGCGCAATCGTGGATGTAAAGGGCCGGAAAACGCACCAAACCGTCACCGATGCCCTGCACATTGTGGAGCATCTTGAGCACCGCGCCGGTAAGGATGCCAAGGGAAAAACCGGCGACGGCGTGGGCATTCTTTTGCAGATCGGCCACAAGTTTTTTGTGAAGGCTGCGGCGCAGATCGGCATCAGCCTGCCGGAAGAGCGTGACTACGCTGTGGGTATGTTCTTTTTTGAACAGCAGGAGGCCCGGCGCGCCCATGCCATGAAAATGTTCGAGATCATCTGCCGCAAGGAGGGCGTGGAGTTTCTGGGCTGGCGCAAGGTGCCCACGCACCCCGAAATTCTGGGCCAGAAAGCGCTGGACTGCATGCCGGATATCTGGCAGTGCTTTGTCAAGCGTCCCGAAACCGTCGACCGCGGCCTTGCGTTTGACCGCAAGCTGTATGTGGTGCGCCGCGTGTTTGAGCAGAGCAACAACGCCACCTATGTGTGCAGCCTTTCCAGCCGCACCATTGTATATAAAGGAATGTTTCTGGTAAGCGAGCTGCGCGGCTTTTATGCCGATCTGCAGGACGAAGACTACCAAAGCGCCATCGGCATGGTACACAGCCGGTTTTCCACCAACACCAGCCCCAGCTGGATGCGCGCCCACCCCAACCGGTATATTCTGCACAACGGCGAGATCAATACCATTCGCGGCAATGTGGATACCATGCTTGCCCGTGAGGAGAGCATTGGCAGCAAGGTGCTGGGCAAGGATATGAGCAAGGTGCTGCCCGTGGTGAACCAGCAGGGAAGCGACAGCGCCATGCTGGACAACACGCTGGAATTTCTTTTGATGAGCGGTATGCCGCTGCCGCAGGCCGTGATGGTGGCCATTCCCGAGCCATGGGCCAACGACCGGCACATGAACCAGAAAAAGAAGGATTTTTACCAATACTATGCCACCATGATGGAGCCCTGGGACGGCCCGGCCTCCATTCTGTTCAGCGATGGCGATGTGATGGGTGCTGTGCTGGACCGCAACGGCCTGCGCCCCAGCCGCTATTATGTGACGGATGACGGCAGACTGATCCTTTCCAGCGAGGTGGGCGTGCTGGAGGTGCCCGAGGCGCACATTGTGAAAAAAGACCGCCTGCGCCCCGGCAAAATGCTGCTGGTGGATACCCGCAAGGGCGAGATCATAGACGATGAGGCCCTCAAGATGAGCTATGCCAACAGCAAGCCCTACGGTGAATGGCTGGACCGCAACCTGATCCGCCTGCAGGACCTGAAGATCCCCAACCAGAAAATCGAAAGCTACACCCCAGAGCAGCTGGACAGCCTGCGCAAGGCATTCGGCTACGACAGCACCGATGTGAGCGCGGGCATTCTGGCCATGGCGCGCACGGGCGTGGAGCCCACGGTGGCCATGGGCGACGACACCCCACTGGCCTGCCTGAGCATGCACCACCCGCCGCTGTTTAACTATTTTAAGCAGATGTTTGCACAGGTCACCAACCCGCCGCTGGATGCTTTGCGGGAAAAAGTGGTCACCAGCACCACGGTGTATGTGGGCAGCCACGGCAATCTGCTGGAGGAAAAGGCCGACAACTGCAAGGTGCTGAAGATCAAGAACCCGATCCTGACCGAAACCGATCTGTTGCGCATCAAAAGCATGAAGGTGCCCGGCTTCAAGGTGGCAGTGATCCCCATTACCTATTACACGGGCATCAGCCTGGAGCAGGCGCTGGAGCATTTGTTTATCGAGGTGGACCGCGCCTATCGCGACGGCGCGAATATCCTGATCTTGTCTGACCGGGAGCTGGATGAATTCCATTTGCCCATTCCCAGCCTGCTGGCGGTGAGCGCGGTTTCCAAGCATCTGGTGCGCACCCGCAAAAAAACGGCCATGGCGCTGATTCTGGAAAGCGGCGAGCCCCGCGCCGTGCATCATTTTGCCACGCTGCTGGGCTACGGCGCGTGCGCAGTGAATCCCTATCTGGCGCAGGAAACCGTGGGCGAATTGGTGCGCGACGGCAAGCTGGACAAGGATTTCTACGCGGCGGTGGACGATTACAACAACGCCATTTTGGGCGGCATTGTGAAAATCGCCTCCAAAATGGGCATTTCCACCATTCAGTCGTATCAGGGCAGCCAGATCTTTGAGGCGGTGGGCGTAAGCCAGCCGGTGATCGAAAAATATTTCACCAACACCGTAAGCCGCGTGGGGGGCATCACCCTGCAGGATATTCAGGGCGATGTGGAATACCGCCACCGCAAGGCCTTTGACCTTATGCGCCCGCAGGCCAATCTGGGGCTGGAGCCGGACTGCGACGAGCATTTGTTCCGCCCCGAAACCGTGCAGCTGCTGCAAAAGGCCGCACAAACCGGCAGCTACGAGATCTATAAGCAGTTCAGCTATGCCATGGAGCACACCGCCCCCAACGGCACATTCCTGCGCAGCCTGCTGGAATTCAATTATCCGAAAAAGGGCATTCCCATTGAGCAGGTGGAGCCTGCTACCGAGATCGTAAAGCGTTTTCAGGCGGCTGCCATGAGCTACGGCGCGCTGAGCCGCGAGGCCCACGAATGTCTGGCCATTGCCCTCAACCGTCTGGGCGGCAAAAGCAACTGCGGCGAGGGCGGCGAGGATGAAGACCGCCACGGCACCGAAAGCAACAGCGCCATCAAGCAGGTTTCCTCGGCCCGTTTCGGCGTCACCAGCAAGTATCTGGTGAGCGCAAGGGAAATTCAGATCAAGCTGGCACAGGGCGCAAAGCCCGGCGAGGGCGGCAATCTGCCCGGCGCAAAAATTTATCCCTGGGTGGCCAAGTGCCGCCACTCCACCACCGGCGTGGGCCTGATCAGCCCGCCGCCCCACCACGATATCTATTCCATTGAGGATCTGGCGCAGCTGATCTACGATCTGAAATGCGCCAACCGGGATGCCGATATCAATGTAAAACTGGCCGCCGAGGCAGGCGTGGGCACCATTGCCAGCGGCGTGGCCAAGGCAGGCGCACAGGTGATCCTGATCTGCGGCTACGATGGCGGCACGGGTGCAGCCCCGGCCAACAGCATGCAGAATGCCGGTTTGCCGTGGGAGCTGGGCCTTTCCGAAACCCACCAGAGCCTGATCCTGAACGGCCTGCGCAGCCGCGTGCGCCTGGAGGTGGACAGCAAAATGCTCACCGCACGGGATGTGGCGGTGGCAGCTATGCTGGGCGCCGAGGCATTCGGCTTTGCCAGCGCGCCGCTGGTGGCCATTGGCTGCATTATGGATCGCTGCTGCCACAAGGACACCTGCCCGGTGGGCATTTGCACCCAGAACCCCGCCCTGCGCGCCAGATTCCGCGGCAAGCCCGAATATATCATGAACTACCTGATGTTTGTGGCCGAGGAACTGCGCGAATACATGGCAAAGCTGGGGGTCCACAATGTGAACGAGCTGGTGGGCCGCACGGATCTTTTGCGCAAAAAGCAGGGCCTGCAGGGCCCCCGCGCACAGCATGTGGATCTGGAAGCGCTGCTGCATAACCCCTTGATCTCCAACAACTGCATCCATTTTGAGCCCAAGGATGTGTATAACTTCCATCTGGAGCAAACCGCCGATATGAAGGTGCTGCTGAAGCGCTTTAAGCCGGTGTTTGATAAGCCCGTGCCCAAGAGCATCGATGTGCAGGTGGGCAATACCGACCGTACCTTCGGCACCATTTTCGGCAGCGAGATCACCCGCCGCTTCGGCAGCACGCTGCCCGAGGATACCTTTACGGTGCGCTGCAAGGGCAGCGGCGGACAAAGCTTTGGCAGCTTTATCCCGGCGGGCCTTACCATGATCCTCACCGGCGACTGCAACGATTATCTGGGCAAGGGCCTTTCCGGCGGCAAGCTGGTGGTGAAGCCCAGCCCCGAGGCCACCTATAAGCCCGAAGAAAATATTCTCATCGGCAATGTGGCGCTGTACGGCGCAACCGGCGGCAAGGCCTTTATCAACGGCGTGGCCGGTGAACGCTTCTGCGTGCGCAACAGCGGCGCGGTGGCCGTTGTGGAGGGCGTGGGTGACCATGGCTGCGAGTATATGACAGGCGGCACCGTGGTGGTGCTGGGCCGCACCGGCAAAAACTTTGCCGCAGGCATGAGCGGCGGCATTGCCTATGTGCTGGACGAGGACAGCGATCTGTATCAGCGCCTCAACAAGGACATGGTGGGCATGGAACCGGTGGAACAGGGGCACGATGTGGCGCGCCTGAAGGAGCTGATCAAAACCCATGCCGATCTTACGGGCAGCCCCCGGGCCAAGGCCATTCTGGCAGATTTTGGCCATTATCTGCCCAAGTTTAAAAAGATCCTGCCGCACGATTACGACCATATGCTGCGCCTGATCGCCCGGGCCGAGGAAAAAGGCCTGGACAATGAGCAGGCCCAGCTGGATGCATTCTATGCCCAGAAGGCGGGCAAATGACCCCCGAAAAGCCATAAGCCGGGCTTATCAAAACGATATATAAAATTGTTGCATATTTTTTAGAAAAAGGCATTGACAAGCCGCCGGGGCGGCGCTATAATACAGGCATGGAAAGCAAAGGCGCTGACCTCGTTTACGAGGCCAGCGCCTTTTGGCTTTTCCGGTGGGCAGCCCGGCGGGCACTGTGCCTTCAGGCTGCCGAAAGCAAACGCAATGGCGCGTGTGGTTTCTTTTGCAAAAGAGGGGGCAAAGGAAACTGCGCGCGTTTTTCTGTTTGCACATCTTATTGAGGAGGGAAAGGTATTATGATCGAAACAAGTACATTTTTGGAGCTGATCAATGGCCAGCTTTTCGGAGCTTGGTTTTTGATGGGCGCCGCGCTGGTGTTCTGGATGCAGGCCGGATTTGCCATGGTGGAGGCAGGCTTTACCCGCGCCAAAAACACCGGCAATATCCTGATGAAAAACCTGATGGATTTCTGCATCGGCTGCGCCGTGTTCATTCTGCTGGGCTTCGGCCTGCTTCTGGGCGAGGATACTTTCTATGGCCTGATCGGTATGCCAAATATGGACATTTTGACCAATTACGGCAGCTTTGATTGGAGCAACTTTGTATTCAACCTGGTGTTCTGCGCCACCACCGCCACCATCGTTTCGGGCGCCATGGCCGAGCGCACCAAGTTTTTGAGCTACTGCATTTACTCGGCCGTGATCTCGGCGGTGATCTACCCCATCGAGGCACACTGGATCTGGGGCGGCGGCTGGCTTTCGCAGCTGGGCTTCCATGATTTTGCAGGCTCCACGGCCATTCACATGGTGGGCGGCATTGCCGCGCTGGTGGGCGCATGGATGCTGGGCCCGCGCATCGGCAAATTTACAAAGCATAGCGACGGCACCGTGCAGGTGAACGCCTTCCCCGGCCACAACCTGCCGCTGGGCTGCCTGGGCTGCTTTATCCTGTGGTTTGGCTGGTACGGCTTCAACGGTGCTGCCTGTACCACAGTGGATCAGCTGGGCTCGGTGTTCCTTACCACCACGGTGGCTCCTTCCATCGCCACGGTGGTGTGCATGATCTTTACATGGCTGCACTACGGCAAGCCGGATGTTTCCATGTGCCTCAACGCTTCGCTGGCGGGCCTTGTGGCCATCACCGCCCCCTGCGATGTCACCGATTGCGCCGGTGCTGCCGTGATCGGCGCAGTGGCTGGCTTGCTGGTGTGCTTCGGCGTATGGTTTTTGGACTATGTGCTGCGGGTGGATGACCCCGTGGGCGCAGTGGCTGTACACATGATGAACGGCATCTGGGGCACCATTGCCGTGGGCCTGTTTGCCAATCCTGCCGTGCCCGGCTACAGCATTGCCGATGCCGACGGCAACGTGATGGCCGGTCTGCTTTACGGCGGCGGCTTTAAGCTGCTGGGCATCCAGCTGCTGGGCTTTGCCGCAGTGGCTTCCTGGGCAGCGGTGACCATTTTTATTGCATTCAGCGTGATCAAGCACACCATTGGCCTGCGTGTGAGCGCCGAGGAAGAAATTCAGGGCCTGGATGCCACCGAGCACGGCCTGCCCAGCGCCTATGCCGGTTTTGCCATTATGGACACCAGCAACACCCTGACCATGGATGTGAACGAAAACACCGATCTTGGCACCGGCGATTATGCCGAGGCCACGGATTTCCAGAAGGCGGCTGCCGTGAAGGTGGTGCGCACCACCGCGGTGGATGTGCCGGATACGGGTATGTACAAGGTTTCCATTATCTGCAAGCTGAGCCGCTTTGATGAGCTCAAGAAAGAGCTGAACGATCTGGGCGTTACCGGTATGACCATGACCCAGGTGATGGGCTGCGGCGTGCAGAAGGGCTCCGGCAGCAAATACCGCGGCGCTGAGATCGACGCCACCCTGCTGCCCAAGGTGAAGGTGGAAGTGATCGTTTCCACCATTCCCGTAGACAAGGTGATCGAAACCGCCAAGAAGGCCCTGTACACCGGGCACATCGGCGATGGCAAGATCTTTGTATACAATGTGGCGCGCGTGGTGAAGGTGCGCACCGGCGAAGAAGACTTTGCCGCCTTGGCGGATGTGGAGTAACTCCGCCGGATAAAAAAGACATTCCCTATTTTCCTTTTCCGTTTTCGTATATCGACTGAGCACACAAAGGGCTCCGGCAAACCGCCGGAGCCCTTTGTGCGTGTAGCCAGAGCCAAAGAAGCCCGTTACGATGCGCGCACTTCGCTGATAAACCGATCGATCACATCCCGGCCGTAAGTGCTGCAGTAATATTCATAAAGAATGGGCTGCACCTCGCTTCGAATCTCGTCAAGATCCTCAGCGGGCAGCGTGTGAAAGCGAATCCCCTGTGCCTGCATTTCTGTGCGCAGCTGCTGGTCATAGAGTTGGGTGCTGGCCTTGGCCTCCTGTTCGGCGTAGGCGGCAGCCTGCCAAACCTGTTCCCGCTGCTGTTCGTTCAGCCGGGCGTAAGTGCTTTCGTCAATGCACAGACAGTCGAAATACATAACGAAAGGAAGTTCGGTGATATCGCTGATGTTTTTGTCGATCCCGTAATCCCAAAGATTGAGCAGTGTGTTATCGCAGGCATCGATCACGCCAAGCTGCAAAGAAAGCGGTACATTGCTGATCTCAACAGGGATCGTTTCGGCGCAAAGGGTGGACCATAAAAGCGAATGGGAGCTCTCGATTCCAAAAACGCGCATTTTAAGTGCAGAAAGATCCTGTCGGCTGCACACGGGAACGGTGGAGGCTAATGCGCGGTATTGCATGGGAAAAACCGCCAATATACGCATATTGCTGCTTTGGGCGTCCTCGTCGATCATACCGCGCAGGGCAGAACCTGGCTGATAGAGCGTTTCCACATCCTTTAGCGAAACATCGGCAAGCAGCGGCAGCCACATGATGATATTAGAATAGGAAGCGCCTGTAACGCCAAGGCGCAGGTCTACACGGCCATTGCCGAAGGAAAAGGCTTTTTCCAGCTTTCCCAGGGTATTGTCCGGGTAAATTTCCACCTGCATCCGGCCGCCCGAGATCATTTCCAGCTTTTCCCGAAAACATTCGGCAGTCTGATCCAGCATAGAGCCTTTTTCCGAGGAATGGGTCAGCCGCAGCACAATATCCGGTGCGTTTTCCGGCGTGCTTTGCATTGGCGCTTCGCTGTGCCAGTCCTCTAAAAAGGTTTGCAAAGACTCGTTTTCTGCGCTGCACCCGGAAAGCAAAAGAGCGCACAACATGAACAATGAAATGATCTTTTTCATAAAAAACCCTCGTAATTTTCGTCAGGATTTGTTACAATATCAATCAATAGACATATATTATAGCCACATTATAATATATGCGGCGCTTCTTGTCACGCATTTCATGCAGGATATTCCCTGCAGGCAAAGGAGTTTTTATGAATCCGTTTCGAGATCAAAAGCCCGGCCGAAGCCGAGCGCTTTTTTCCGGCAGGTTTATCTATCAGGTGGTGGCAACCGGCACACTCACGCTGTTTTTGCTGATCCTATCGGTGTGCTTCTTGTTTTATCGCTTTTTTTCCGGCCATACCGAAAGCGAAACGATCTCATATATTGCGGCCACACTAAAACAAGCCGACAGCGGCCTTGCCATGATGTTTGGCAGCCTGCAATCGGAAGGCGAGATGATCTTATCCTCAGATGCGGTGGCCGGTATGCTGGTGGATACATGGAATGTCGATCCGGCGTTTTCCTATGAAACCGCCGGACAGATGAAGCACCTTTGCCGCGCAAGCGATCTGGCCAACGAAATATCGCTGTATCTTATCAAAGACGATGTGGTACTCACTTCGCAGTCAGAGTGCGGCCCGCTTTCGGAATACAGCATGGAACAGCAGCAGATTTTAAGCGGAAGCGAAACCGGCGTTGTGTGCAAAAACGGCAGTCTTTATCTGTTGCTGCAATATCCCCGGCAAGAGCCGATGGCGCGCATGGCGATCCGTCTGAAGGAAAGCGTTCTGCGCCGATCTCTTTTAAACGAAACCAGCAGCATTTATGTGTTTGACCGTGACCTGCAGCCGCTGTTTACCAGCATTCATTATCCCACCGACTTAAAGGTATCCCGCGTTGTGCAAAAAACGCCGCAGGTGTTTGCCTGCACCGGCGCAAATGGCGATTATCTGGTTGCTTATCGTTCGTTGAACACACAGCTTGTGTATTTGTGCCGCAGTGAAAATTATTCCAGCCGCCAAACCCAGCTTTCCTCGCTTCGGCAGATTCTGCCTGCGGTTTTGCTGCTGTTGCTTGGTGCGGCGGCCTATTCGTATGCACTGTTCCGCTTCATCTGCGGCCCCATTCAGCGTATGCTGGACTTGATCTTGCACAGCGCACCTGCCGCCGGCCAGAACAGCAAAAATCTGAAAGAGCTTTTGCAATCGCTGAGCAGCAGCCTGCAGAATATTTCTCAGCGCGACCAGCGTATTTCCGAGGCTGCATCAACGGTGGCCCCGCAGCTTTTAGAGCGCCTGTTCCGCCGCATTCTGTTTGAAGGGCTGCAAAGCCCCGAAGTGATCGAACGCGAGCTGCAGCCGATTCAGGGCGTTTTTCCGCAGGAGCAGCCCTATGCAGTGGCCTGTATTTCACTTTGGTATGCAGGAAAGAAACAAACAGAAAGCGATCTGCGGCAGATCCATCTGATTTATTTGCAGGAGCTTTGCCGCCGTTATTGGGCCAATGTGTGCCCGGCAGTGATCCTTGCAGACAGCGAGGGCCGCCTGGTGCTGGTGCTCAGCTGCACACAAGGGGCCGATGCGCTGCAGCCGCGCTTTGAAGAATTTTTGCACGAGGTGGAAAAAAACACGGCTTCGCTTTCGTTCCGGCCGGTGGCGGGCCGCAGCGAGGCACTGAGCGGGCTTTCGCAAATGGCTGCTCTGTATGCGGAAGCGGTGCAAATGCTGAACCGCGCTTTGTATGCGCTCAACAGCTCTCGCGGGCAAAGCGTTCCTGCCGCTGTGGTGCCGGCCCCATGGCGGCGCCATCTGCGTGATGTGCAGGATGCCGCGCTGAAAGGCCAGCAGCGTGAAGCGCAGCAGGCTTGCCGGGCGCTGGCCGATGCATTGCAGCAGGCCGATGATCCATCGGCAGCGCTGGCCGAAGTGCATGAGGCATTGTGCCGCCGCGTAGAGATCGTAACCGGCAAACCAGCCATGCTGCCCGCGGCGCTGCAGGCCGAAAACACCCAGCTGTTTCTGGAAAAGGCGGTTTCGGTTTTGGTGCAGAACAGCCGCGAATGCCAGATGGATTATCTGGAAGCGGCACAAGCCTGCATTGCCGAGGCTTATGCAAATGCATCGCTTTCACTTGACGAGGTCAGCCGCCGTGTAGGCATCAGCGGGCCATATCTGTCCTCACTGTTTACAACCCTTACGGAAGAGCACTTTTTGGATTATCTCAACCGCTATCGCATCGAGCGCGCCTGTGAGCTTTTGAAAAACACAAATCTCAGCATTGCCGAGGTGGGTTTTCAGGTGGGCTTTAATTCCTCCAGCAGCTTTATCCGCGTATTCAAAAAATACCGGCAGGTTCCTCCGGGAAGCTATCGGAGCGAAAAACGAAAATAAGGGTGCTTTCAGAAAAGCGTCTGCCCGGCGGCAGGCGCTTTTCTTATTTTAACAAATCGAAAAAATTGTAGATGACGTAAGAAAAAATTGCACGAAAATGAGGGAAAATCCCCCCAAGAACCGGGGCGGAAACCGACCAATGAAATTGTGATTTCTTTAAATTTTATGAGCATATTTTAATAATAACCAGTTTTTTTGCAATTTCGGCTTATAATACTGGTGAATTTGTGGCATGGAGGGGCTTTGGAAACTTTTGTAAGCAAGCCGCGGTGCCGAGAGCGGATGCAAACGGGTTAAGGGCCTTTCCCTGCCATAGTAAACCAGATCATAAGGAGGAACAGCCATGCAAATTCAAAATGCTGCAAAGCGGGCACTCTCACTGGCTTTGGCCGGTGCAATCACCGTAAGTGCAGCGGTTCCCGCGTTTGCAGTTGAACCGACAGAAAACGGTTTGACAGCGCTGACAGGAGAGCAACTGCCCGAGGGTTCCGGTGAAACGGAAGTGCCCGAGGGCGAAGCGCCCGCCAAGGGCTCCGGTGAAACGGAAGTGCCCGAGGGCGAAACCCCCGCCAAGGGCTCCGGTGAAACGGAAGCACCCGAGGGCGAAACACCCGCCAAGAGCTCCGGTGAAACAGAAGGCAAAACACCCGCTAAGGATGCCGGTGAAGCGGAAGCACCTAAAGCGGAAACGCAGGGTGAAGAAACTGCGGAAAAGAAAACACCCGAAGAAGAGCCGGAAAAAGAAGCAGCCGAGAAAGAACCTGTGGAAACCAGCCGCCCGCTTTCGGTGGATGACATTGTTTCGGTGCAGGCGTATACCGATGCCACATTTTATGGAACCGGCGTTGTGCAGGTGGATGTGGAGTATCAAAGCGGCATTGATTTGACCGATGTGACGGTGGAAAGCTATGTGCTGGAAGACCGCGGCACGCTTACATCGGAATTTGGCCGGATCGACTTGGCCGAAGTGAGCGTGGACGGGCAAACCGTTACGCTGAATGTAAAGCTGGACTCGGATGCCACAGAAGCAAACAAGCTGGTGTATACCGGCGATCAAAAAGAAGGCGCCCGCCAGCGCGACAGCTACGGCGTATATGTGACCGGCGCATGGTATCGCGATACAAACGGCGAAATCCAGATCGGCAATAAGGGCCAGCAGGGCTATCAGGCTCGCGAATGCCTGGAGCTTCGCCTGCGCCACACCGGTGAAGACGAAGACAAGGCGCTGTGCCTGGCGGATGCACAGGGCCATTACACCAGCGCCAACAAGTGGAAGGAAACTGTTGACCGCCAGTTTGGCGAAGGCGGTTTTAAGAACCTGTATGATCTGCAAATTCCCTCCACCGGCGCAAACGGTGCAAACGGCGATGCGTATGTGCAGGGCTATTACTATATCCCTGAAAATTACGATCCCAGCAAGGGCATCGTGTTTACGCTGCAGGGCCAGGGCATTTCCTTCTGGAAGCTGGAAGATGGCACCAACAATGCCGGAACCGGCATTATGTTTGATTCCGCCACCACCAGCTGGGCAAATCAGGGTGCGATCGTTGTGAACATTCACGACCGTTCCACCACTTACACCCTGCCCGATGGCTATGACTTTGTGCTGGACGATGTGAATGTGATGAAGCATTTCATCGATACCTACAAGGTCACCGGCCCTGTGGTGCTGCAGGGCAACTCCCGCGGCACCATGGCCTCGGATATTGTGATCAAGGCTCTGGCCGGATGCGAGTATGACCCCGCCGAGCAGGGCATGGGCAACGCAAAAGCCAACCCCAAAACGCTGGATAAGAGCGTTTATAACTTTGTCATCAACACCTACATCTGCCAAAACGGCACTTTTGGCGGCAATCTGTGGGACGATGCTACCGATGATTGGAACAAGATCGCAGCCACCGGCCTGCGCGCATGGATCTTTGACGGCGAGCAGGACAGCAACAATATCGACAATTTTGCCAAGTGGAAGCAGGTTTTGAAGGCCAATGGGTTCTCGGATTCTTCTGCCCGCCTGACCGGCCTTACCTCGAACCTGTACTATCCTTGGGGCGAGAGTGACCATTCTACCACCCGTATCAACGGCTGGTACTTTGCTGATGCCGCCTATTACGGCCCCAGCCTGCATATTGATGAGCAGGGCCAGGTGGTGTATGACAAAAAGCTGAACGATGGCGACACCTACACGCTGCAAGGCCGCGGCACAGCCGGCACAAGCAACAAAGCCGGTTATGCGTATACGGTTTATGACGATGCCTTCCATGCATGGGCACTGCGCGAAAAAACGGCGGCGGTGGCTGAGGATCTGCAAAGTAAGGTGATCGCTGTAAAGGCAACAGTAGCTCCCAACTTCTACGGCCAGCGTGTGAGCAGGGTGGAAATCACTTTTGCCGATGATGTGACGGCTGAGAAGATGAAGAATGCTGCTATTGCAGTGTACGACCGAGGAACGTTGAATCCGGACTTTGGTGCTTTGACTGTGGCCAACCGTAAGGTGAATGGTCATACTGTTACCCTGACCATAAACGACGGCATGGATGGCAGCGATAAACTTACTGATCGAAGCCGCAATAGCTTTGGTATGTTGAATACGACCGGTTGGTATATGGATAGCGCCGGCAATATTTATTGCAATAATGCCACTGCTGTTCCGGGCCAGGACAATTTGGGAAATGTGATCTATGCAAACGAAAATGGCAAAACCTGCCAGGGCCGCAATCTTGACTTGATCCTATGCGTGGACACAGATATTGCAAACGGCATCCGCTCTACCGATCTCAAGGGAAATCTTTTGCCGAATACCGTGTGGAGCGCGCCTGTAATCACCGGCGGCAATGAGCAGATCGTGACGGAATTTGTTGACTTGACCGGCAAGACCGTTGTGGATGCGGGGGGCAATGAGTTGCCCTTGAGCACCGGCTATACGCAGGTGGGCGACGGCAAGAGTGTACCCGTGCAGGTAATCTATCCAGAAGGCTACGACAAAAACCGTACCGAGGCTTATCCGGCTATCGTATACCAGTGCGGCGGCGGGGTGTGTTATTGGGAAATTGCTGCGGGTACAAAAAATAATATTGCACCTGCCAATAATCTTGGCTGCAACACAGTTTATGACAATATGCTTGCTCAGTGGCATGCGGCTTTGCCCGAGGCCGTGATCATGGCGGTGAATGTGCATTCCGGCCCAAGCACCGCTGTTTCGGCAGCTGAGATCAACGAAGTGCTGCGCTATGCCGAGCAGAACTGGAACATTGCTTCGGATAAAGTGGTCATGGTGGGCAACTCGCAGGGCACCATCATCACTTCCGATGCCATCCGCCAGGCTCCCGAGCTGTTTGCCGGTTTTGTGGAATGTAACGGCAACTTCGGCGGCAATGTGAACGGCGAAGTGAACAGCTGCAACGGCACTGTGGAAAACAGCTCGTTCAAATACTGGACGGAAGAGGAAGTAAAGGCCATGATTCGCGCCAATGTGGCAGTATGGCTGTTCAACGGCGAGACCGACGGCACCAACCCCGCCATTGCGCAGGATACCTACACCACGCTGGTAAACCTGTACAAGGCAGCAGGCAAGAGTGACAAATGGGTCCAGGCGCATGTGCGTGTTTCCGGCCTGCAGAGCTGGAAGTTCACCGCCATGGGCGAAACCGACCACTCTGTGACCAAGGTCGTGGCCGACAAGTACATCACCGCCCCCTATAACGATGTAACGGCTGACGGCACTGTGCTGAACGCAGGCGATACCTACAGCATCTATTCCGGGCAGGATCGCAGCGTTTACAGCACCACCTATGATGACGCTGCTTTTAAAAAGTTCTGCAGCTTCCAGTACACGGTATATGCCGAAAGCGCTGCCCAGTGGGCGCGCAGCCTGTTCGGCGAAGCAGAACCGCCCCTGCCTGATCTGGACGACATCACCTCTCTGGATTACGACTACTCGCAGGCAGCGCAGCTTCCGCTGACCGGCTATTTCACCAAACAGATCGGCAGCCGCACCATGCAGCTGTATCTTTCGGAAAACATTTCCATTCGCCCCTACTACACCGTTGTGGCTGTGCCCGACGGCGTGAATGCCGCCGACTTCCTGACCGCGAACGGCTGGTTTGATGTGGCTGACGAAAAGGGTGAAGGCCTTGTGATCCTGCAGCCCGGCGAAAACGGCTGGGATACCCCCGAAAATGAGATCGGCTACATTGCCGATGTCATGGGCTTTATGAGCAAGGGCACCAACACAAATGGCGTTGCTCTGCTTTCCACCTTCGGTGAGTATTATCTGGTCGGCTACGAAAAGGGCGCTTCCGCTCTTGAGTACTGGGCGGCGCAGAACCCCATTTATGTGATCGCGCAGACCTATGTGAACAGCCAGAGCATCGGCAGCAGCGCGCTTACCGCCGCCGCAGGCACCCTGTATGACGGCAAGAACTCCAACGGCGATCTGACCGGCGTACTGGATGAAACCATTTCCGCTTTGGGCCGCAGCGGACGCATTGCCCCTAAGGATATTCCGGTTCCCACTGTTCTGGCTGGCTACACCGGCAGCGAAGACTACTGGAAAGCCGCCAACGACTGCGTGGATACCGCCGATGCAGACGGCGTATATGCCCAGAAGCTGGATTCCAAAGCATATGCGACCGAGTATGCCAACAGCGTGCGCAAGGAAAACGGCGAGACCACCGGCCTTTCGGCTGTGAAAGTGACCGCCGATGCAGGCAGCGCCAAAGAAATTTATGCCTATATGGCACAGTGGACCCGTTACGACACCACCTTCGCATACTCCAACGCACTGAACCCCCGTTTGGACTATACCGCTGCCAAGATGGCTGCGCAGAACGAAGCCAAAGACGGCACCGTAAAGGCTCGCCTGGCTGACGGCACCGAGATCTGGGGCACCGGCAGCGCAAAGATCCCCGGCCACGGCACGGTGGATATGGGCGTGTTTGCATTCAGCGACAACAACGGCGACGGCAAAAACGATCCCCGCGAATATCTGATGTTTATCCCCGAGGGCTATGAAAACCAGAAGCTGCCCGTTGTGATGATCTACCCCGGCAACACCCAGAGCGATATGATCTTTATGGATTCCACCATGTGGTGGCAGGTCGCCGAGCGCGAAGGCATTATTCTGGCCTTTGTGTGCGAAACCTACAGCTCTCCCGTTGCCGTCACCCATGTGGATTCTGATAAGTTCTACGATGCCTATGTTTCTCTGATGAAAGAAAAATACGCCGACCGTATCGACTTCACCCGTCTGTACGCTTCCGGCCAGTCCATGGGCTCGAACGAAACGCAGGGCTTTGCACTGCGCGAGCCCGAGCGCTTTGCCGCCGTGGCAACCACTTCCGGCGCTCCGTTCAGCGTGGAAGGCGCTTCGGGCAAGATGATCCCCGCCATGATGATCACCGGCCACACGGATGCCGGCGATATGGCACAGGGCTTTGATTCTGCTTCCCTGCAGGCATGGGCAAACACGCTTCTGAAGGCCGACGGCCTTTCGGCGCAGTTTACCGCCGCCGATGCATCCGATGTGCAGAATGTGGATGCCCGCCATCCTGCCCTTTACAGCTGGAACAATGCCGATGGCATCACCCTGCTGCGCTGGGGGCAGAGTCTGCTGCGCCCGCACAACCCCTTCCCCGGTGATACGGCACTGCTGTGGAACTTCCTGAAGCACTACAGCATGGATGAAAACGGCAAACGCTTCTACTCGGCATCTGCCTTTGCAAAGCAGGATGCGGTGGAACTGGGCGTTTCCGGCTCTCAGAACAATAACAGCAGCAGTTCGTCTTCTTTGTCCTCTTCCGGCAGCCAGAGCGCCAAGCAGGAAAACACCGTATACCACAGCCTGACGGCCATTGCCCATGAGGGCGGCACCATCAGCAGCCTGGGCGTATTCGGTGTTGTGGAAGGCACTTCCAAATATTACGAGATCAGCCCCAATGCAGGCTGCACAGTAGCCCGCGTGATCGTGGACGGCGTGGATGTTGGCGCAGTGACGAACTACACCTTCCAGAACATCCGCGAAAACCACACCATTGAAGTATTCTTCAGCGGCAACGGTGTGTCCACCTCTGGGCGCGCCAATCCCCAAACGGGCATTTATTAAAATTCTGTTGATCTTCTTATAAAGATTGCCCGCCTCCCGGCGGGGGCGGGCATCTTTTTGGCACAAATCGTTGGACTGCCGGTTTTTACGCGGGCTTAGCCCGGCGGGCAGGCCCCGCTTTGCGCATTGAATTTTTGGGAAAGGACCATGAAACCTATGAAACATCCTTTCGTTCGCACAGGTGCTCTTGCACTGTGTGCTGCGCTATTGGCTTTTGGCTGCGGCTGCCGCAAACAAACGGCAGCCCCCCCGGTGGAGGAAATTGCCGGCTACACCCCGGCTCTTGCCGAAACGGATACTCCCGAACTGCAGAAACTGCAGGATGCGATCGCAGCCAACCCTGACACGGTGGCTTGGCTTGTGGTTCCGGGCACGGAAATCAACGAGGCGGTGGTGCAGGCGGAGGATAACGAGTATTATCTGCGGCGCAATGCGCTGGGACAGCCCGAAAACTGGGGCTGTACCTTCAGCGATCATCTGAATGTGCTGACAAGCCGCAAGGCGCTGCATACCAACAGCATTCTGTATGGGCACAGCCACAACAGCGAAGATCCCACACTGCCGCAGTTCACACAGCTGTTTCGTTTTTTGAACGAGGATTTTCTTACGGAAAACCCGGGATTTTCCCTGTTTCTGCCCGATGGCGATCGACTGGATTTTCAAATTGCGGCTGTGCTTTATGCCGACACGTCGTTTGATTATATAAATCCTTTCCCTGACGAAAGCTATTATAGCGAATTGAGTGAGCGAAACGAATATGCGTTTGAAAATGTTTCGATCACGCCGGAGGATAAACTGGTAACTCTTTCCACCTGCGCATACCGATTTGATGTGAACAACACGCATAACCACCGCTTTGTGGTGGTGGGCAAGCTTTTGCCCGAAGGCCATACAGCCGAGGCTGCCGCTTTCACAAAGAAAGAGCAGCCCAAAAGGCCGGAGGCGGAATAAAGCTGCCGACTGCGCCGCAGGGCGCAAAACACAGTGATTCATGATGAAAAAGGGCGGCGATGCTGCCGATAACCCCCAAAACCGTTTTGGCATGATTTGCCAAAACGGTTTTTTGCATAGGCCCGCCGGAGCCCTTTGTGCGTAGGGCATTTGTATTTTGCCCGGTTTATGATAGAATACAGGGTAAAGCAAACAGCCCTGCAAAGCGGCTTTGCGGGAAAATGTGATACGGAGGCGGACTATGAAAGCACTCACATATATCAGGCACGGCGAATTTGCCCTTATGGATAAGCCCAAACCGGCGCTGCAGTCCCCGCGGGATGCCATAGTGCGGGTAACGCTGGGCTCCATTTGCACCAGCGATCTGCACATCAAGCACGGCTCGGTGCCCCGCGCGGTGCCCGGCATTACGGTGGGGCACGAAATGGTGGGCGTTGTGGAGGCCGTGGGCAGCGAAGTAAAAACCGTGCGCCCCGGCGACAGAGTGACCGTGAATGTGGAAACCTTTTGCGGCGAATGCTTCTTTTGCCAAAACGGCTGGGTGAACAACTGCACCGATGCAAACGGCGGCTGGGCGCTGGGCTGCCGCATAGACGGCGGGCAGGCCGAATTTGTGCGCGTGCCCTATGCCGATCAGGGCCTTGCCAAAATCCCGGACAGTGTTTCGGATGAGCAGGCACTGTTTGTGGGGGATATTCTGGCCACGGGCTTCTGGGCGGCGCGCATTTCGCAAATTCAGGAACAGGATACCGTGTTGATCATCGGCGCAGGGCCCACGGGCATCTGCACGCTGCTGTGCGCCATGCTGAAAAACCCCAAGCGCCTGATCGTGTGCGAGCAAGACCCCGCGCGCGCCGCGTTTGTGAGGCAGCACTACCCGCAGGTGCTGGTTTGCGGGCCCGAAGAATGTGAAGCCTTTGTGCTGGCCAACAGCGATCATGGCGGTGCCGATGTGGTGCTGGAGGTGGCAGGGGCCAAAAACACCTTTACGCTGGCATGGCGCTGCGCAAGGCCCAATGCCGTGGTAACGGTGGTGGCGCTGTATGACGAAGCGCAAACCCTGCCCCTGCCGGAAATGTACGGCAAAAACCTCACCTTTAAAACCGGCGGGGTGGACGGGTGCGACTGCGCCGAGATCCTGCGCCTGATCCAGCAGGGCAAGCTCGACACGACCCCGCTCATCACGCACCGCTATGCGCTAAGCGAGATCGAACAGGCATACCGGGTTTTTGAAAACCGGCTGGACGGTGTGATCAAGGTGGCCATCACCGCCGGGTAAAACGAAAAAAGTCCCCATAAAACCCCAGCCGGGGCTGCTGCATTCTGGTGCAGCGGCCCCGGCTGAAGCTTTTTATTGGAAACACTGGAACGAAAAAATGGCAGAGTTATTTGCCGCTGTCGCCATAGTTGGCCAGCACGCGGGCCGAAGGATCCTGCACATCGCAGCCCTTCCATGCCTTGTTGGGCATCCAGAAGTCGGCCACCATGTGCGCCTGGCCGGGATAGAATTTTTCAAACAGCTCGCGGTACAAAAGCGACTCCTTAGTAAAGGGCTGGGCAAAGGTGTAAGCCCGGCGCTTTTGCTCAAATTCTTCGTCGGTATACTGTGCCTCGGCATATTCTTTCAGATCGTCCACCATCGAATGGCCCACGGCATCGCTGAAGGCGGCCTTTTCGCGCATCAGAATGTCATGGGGCAGCCAGTCGCCCTCAAAGGCATGGCGCAAAAGATACTTGCCCTTGCCGTAGGTGTTCAGCTTGAGAGCGGGGTCAAGATCCATCACATACTCGGCAAAATCCAGATCGCCGAAGGGCACGCGGGCCTCCAGCGAGTTCACCGAAACGCAGCGGTCAGCCCGCAGCACATCGTACATATGCAATTCCCGGATGCGCTTTTCGGATTCCTGCTGAAAAGCCTCGGCGCTGGGGGCAAAATCGGTGTATTTATAGCCAAACAGCTCATCCGAGATCTCGCCCGTCAGCAGCACGCGCAGGTCGGTGTGCTCGTGAATATACTTGCACACCAGATACATTCCGATGGAGGCGCGGATCGTGGTGATGTCATAGGTGCCCAGCAGCGCCACCACCTGGGGCAGCGCCTGCAGCACATCGGATTTGCTGATGATCACCTCGGTGTGCTGGGCCCCAAGATATTCGGCCACCCGCTTGGCGTATTTCAGATCAATGGCATCCACATCCATGCCGATGGAAAAGGTGCGGATGGGCTTTTTCAGCAGCCGTGCCGCCACGGCGCACACCAACGAGGAATCCAAGCCGCCGGAAAGCAAAAAGCCCACGGGCGCATCGGCATCCAGCCGCTTTTCAATGCCCGCCACCAGCTTGGTGCGAATGTTGGCGCAGGCGGTTTCCAGATCGTCATGGCGCACGGTGCGCACCTTGCTTACATCGCGGTAGCACACAAACTGGCCGTCCTTGTAATAGTGGCCCGGCGGGAAGGGAAAGATCTCGGCACAAAGGCCCACCAGGTTTTTGGGCTCGCTGGCAAAAATGTATTCGCCGCTTTCCAGCTTGCCGTAATACAGGGGCCGAATGCCAATGGGGTCACGGGCGGCAATCAGCTTGTCCTGCTGGGCATCATACAGGATCAGCGCAAACTCGGCGTCCAGCATTTTAAACATATCCACGCCGTATTGCTCATACAGCGGCAGCAGGATCTCGCAGTCCGATTCACTTTGGAAGGTATAGCCCTTGGCCTCCAGCTCGGCCTTTTGCCGGCGGAAGCCGTAAAGCTCGCCGTTGCACACCACGGCGTTGCCGTGCAGGGTAAAGGGCTGCATTCCGCTTTCCGAAAGCCCCATAATGGCCAGCCGATGAAAGCCCAGAAAACCGTGAGGCATCTCGGCAACGCGGGTCATATCCGGCCCGCGGGAGATCGTGCGGTCAAAATAAGGCCCCACCTCACGGGCGGTGAAGGAATCTCCGCTGAATCCAATAATTGCACACATAACTTTTCCCCCTCGCAGCAATAAAAAAAGCGACAGCGGCGCGGTGGGGCACTTGCCCCGAGCCGACGCCATTGTCGCTTTTGTATGCTGATTTTCTTTTACTGCACCACCGGCCCAAAAGCCGGAACGAAATATAGGGCAATGCCGCATAATTCTAAGTGCCGATACGGCGAGCGAGGTGCGGCAGATGCTAAGCCAAAAGCGCAGATAATGCTTTGTGCATTATCGAGCATTTTGGCAACGCAGATGCCGTGCCGCAGCCGCCGG